>Ga0181530_10000024_pt1 | contig 182865 bp, 162 predicted proteins | sample PEATcosm2014_Bin_42_FD_119769 | JGI IMG/M metagenome (GOLD analysis project Ga0181530, IMG submission 119769) | Peatland microbial communities from MTU Mesocosm Facility, Houghton, MI, USA - PEATcosm2014_Bin10_60_metaG | ecosystem: Environmental > Terrestrial > Soil > Wetlands > Peat | place... | reverse complement strand
CTCCGACGCCCGCGCGCAAGCACTGCCACACTGGATCGAGCACTACAACGAGCGCCGCACCCACTCAGCGCTCGGCAACCGGCCACCACGCGCCCGCGTTCGGGACGTCACCGGGCACAACAGTTAGCGCCGCTAACTCACGAAGCTGCACCAGTTCGCCCACTACCATGAGTCGTAATGGGCCTTGATCGCAATCTCTGGCCGGGACGCAACGCCTGGGTCTCCGGCCCGCCAGGCAGAGAGTCCAGCCGATCCCGACACGCCCGGCGACTGGCGCGCGAGGCGGTAATCAGGCGCCATCGCCAGGTTCGCGACGCTCTGCCGCACCTCCGAGCGCTGCTGACGCGAACACGCGGATAGCTGTGTCTGGCGAACTGGTGCTCGCCATCGTCGCATTCCGGTCCTGACGCCGAGCCGTTGCCACCGAGGGCCGGCGCACAGTGAACATGCAACTCCGCCGGCAGTCAATGCCAGGCGTTGCGCCGTCGGCTACCCTCGCGCCACCGGGAGTTTGCGTTCCACTGCTCCCGGCCCCTAGGAACACAGGGACGCCCCGCCTGGCCCATACCCCAGCGGGTTGGGCGGGGCCGCCCTGTGAGATACCTCGACTTGGACGAGTCCGTGCAGCGAGCAGGCTCAGGCGGCCTTGCATCGAACAGGAGAGCCGATGCGTGAAATCGGCCATTCTCTCGCCCTGGCCTTCGATACGCCGGGAGCGGATTTCGTGCGTGGCGTCGAGCTGGGCCGTCTGTGGGAGCGGTTGAAGTCAGACGAGCCCGTGGTGGAGCAGATGCACGCCTCCAACGCCGAGATGCTGCTGAGGATCGCGGACAGCACGGGCCGCCAGCTCAAGACAGAGACGCTCGACGACACCTGGCTGCTGGTTCATTTCGACGCGCCCGTGTGAGACGCCGGTCGCTGCCGACCGACCCGCAGCCGACAACGCGACCGCTAGCGTTCCTCGACGGTTTCCCGGATCAGAACGAAGCCATACTCGTCGGCGTGCATGGTCGGCGGGAACGTCTCGCCCTCCTGGCACGTGATCTCGCGACCGACGCCGACTCGGAATATGTCCACGACCTTGTAGATACCGCTGACCGGCACCACGTTGCCGGGACGGTACCGCGTTACTGGCATGTGATTGTCCCCCAGTGGCGAGTTTGTCCCGTCCGCCTTTGCCATGAGCACACGGCGGCCCGAGCGTGCGCTGTGAACGTTTGCATGCGACTCGGACGCCTATTCGGGCTTGACACCGGCCTGCGCGCTGGCCGCCGGCGGTGAGATTTCATCGAGGCGTGCGAGGATCGCCTGCAGGCCTCCCTGCGTGTGCAGGTCGAGCCGGTCGAGGATCGTCTCGGCGTCTTTGAACGTGTTTGCCGCGCGCGCGTCCGAGGCCAGGCTCTGCACGTTCTGGCCGACCATGATCACCGACAGCAGCACGAGCTGCAGGAACGTCTGCGCGATCCAGGCCACGAGTCCCTCACCGCCGGGCTTCAGCGCGGGCCCCAGCCCGAGCAGCGCGATGACCCCGAACAGATACGCGCACCACATCGTCCCGACCAGCCTCGTGATCACCACCGCGAACTTCGCGTTGAAGCCGTCGACCTCACCCATCGCTTCCCGGATCACACGTGGACTCGGGTGCAGCGCCTTCGCGAGATGGTGCCCGGTCTTCACCGGGCCAGCGAGATGATGCTGGGTCGTCTCCGCGCCGAGCTCTGCCATTGATCCTCCTCGCCGCCGTCGCCGGCGGCACGTACGCTTGCGGATAGTCGGGCGAGTGTATTCGCGCGTAGCGCGCAGCGGCTACACCGGCTGTGGTAGTCGCGCATACGCCTGTGAGCGGATGGCAGCGCAGGCGATCTCGCCTACCTTTCAGGGATGAGCGATCTGCCGCGCACGTCTTGGGTGTCTCGGCTGCCGGCGTGGGGCGTCGATGTGTCTCTCGCCGTCGCGCTTGCCGTGCTGCTCGTCGCTGCGCGCGCGATCGAGGCGCACGGGGTGCATCGGGGTGCCTGGCTGGGGTATCTGCTGATCGTCGCGGCGGCGTCGCTGATCGCAGGCCGGCGCCGCTGGCCACTGGCGGTGTTCGCGGGCACGCTCGCGCTCGCGCTGGTCGCGATCGCGGTGGCCTCCCCCAGTGGCGCGATCTCGCTGCCGGTTGTGATCGCCGTGTTCACGCTCGCGCAGGTGCAGGAGCGCCGGCGCGCGGTGCTGTTGGCGCTGCTCGCGGGGATCGCGCTGGCGCTCGCCCGCGGTCTGCTGCAGTACCGCGGCTGGTCGGACGCGAGGACGGCGCTCGACCCGGCGCTCGCGCTCGCGGCGCTGTTCCTCGGCTGGGCGCTCAGCAGCCGTCGGGCGTACATCGCCGAGATCGAGGCTCGCGCCGTCGAGGCCGAGCGCACACGTGAGGAGGAGGCGCGTCGCCGCGTCGACGCCGAGCGCCTGCGGATCGCGCGCGAGCTGCACGACGTGCTCGCACACGGCATCGCCACGATCAACGTGCAGGCGAGTGTCGCCGTGCACGTGCTGCACGAGCGCCCCGAGCACGCGGAGGAGGCGCTGCGCACGATCAAGGCGACCAGCAAGGAGGCGCTGCGCGAGCTGCGGGGCATTCTCGGTGTCCTGCGCGACGCCGACGAGGGCGAGCCGCGCGAGCCGGCGCCCGGCCTCAGCCAGATCGACCGGCTGATCGACACCACCAGCCATGCGGGCGTGCCAACCCAGGTGCAGATCTCCGGTGATCGGCGTCCGCTGCCGGCGACCGTCGATCTCGCCGCCTACCGCATCGTGCAGGAGTCGCTCACGAACGTTCTGCGTCACGCCGCGGGCGCGCGCGCGCTGGTCGCGATCAGCTACGCCGACGAGGAGATGACGATCAGCGTCGACGACGACGGCCGCGGCAGAGCCAACGGCTCGCCCGCCACAGGCGCAGACGGCAGGACCCCGGGACATGGCATCACTGGGATGCGCGAGCGGGTGCACGCGCTCGGCGGCGAGCTCGAGGCCGGACCTCGAGCCAATGGCGGCTTTCGCGTGCGCGCTCGGCTGCCGGTCACGGCACGCGCATGATCCGCGTGCTGCTCGTCGACGATCAGCCGCTCGTGCGCGCGGGGCTGCGCGTGCTGTTCGAGGGCGAGGACGACATCGCCGTGGCAGGTGAGGCGGCCAACGGCGAAGAGGCCGTGAGCCTCGTTCGCCACCTCCGCCCGGACGTGGTGCTGATGGACATTCGCATGCCGGTCCTGGACGGCCTGGAGGCCACCCGCCAGATTGCCGCCGACGAGCAGCTCGCCGCCGTCAAGGTCTTGATCCTGACCACGTTCGAGAGCGATGAGTACGTGTTCGAGGCGCTGCGCGCCGGAGCCAGCGGCTTTCTGCTCAAGGACGCCGAGCCGGTCGAGCTGCTGCAGGCGGTGCGCGTGATCGCCGTCGGCGACGCGCTGCTCTCGCCGAGCGTCACGCGGCGCCTGATCGAGGGCTTCCTCGCCGCTCCCGAGCAGCACCACGCTTCCGAGCGACTCGACGTGCTGACCGAGCGCGAGCGCGAGATCATGGCTCTGGTGGCCAAAGGCCTGAGCAACGATCAGATCGCCGAGCTGTTGACGATCAGCCCGGCGACCGCCAAGACGCACGTCAGTCGCGCGATGGTCAAGCTCGGCGCGCGCGACCGCGCGCAGCTGGTCGTGCTGGCCTACCAGAGCGGGCTCGTGCTCGCGGGCCGGCACTGATCGACGGCGTCCGCGGGCGCGCCCCCGTTGTCCTGGTCGTGTACGCCGGATGTCGTAGACGCGGATACCCCCTGCGGCCGATGACAGACGCGCGTGCACGCACGATCATTTGGCGGCGTTGAGCTCCGTTGCGCCACCGCCCACGACGCCGCCACCGTCCGGCGGGGCGTCGCCGGGGCAGATCCCGCCCGAGCCGCCGCGCCGGGCATGGTGGATGGCAAGGCGGGTGCTGCTCGCCGGGCTCGGGATCGCGTTGATCACGGGCGGCGCGACCTACGCGATCGCGCGCAACGAGGTCAGCAAAGTGGTCGAAGCGCTCGATCAGAGCAAACCGGTCAAGGTCGCAGCGAAGGTGCTCGCTCCCACGAGCAAAGGCGCCCCCGAGACGCTGCTGCTGATCGGCAACGACGAACGCCCACCGCCCAGGGACAACCCCGGCGGGGCGGTCCTGCCGCACTCCAACGAGATGCTGCTCGTGCGGATCGACCCGAGCAAGCCGACGATCTCGATGCTCTCGATCCCACGCGAGCTGCAGGTCACGTTCACCGCGCCCACCGGCGAAGTCATCACCAACCGCATCAACTCCGCCTACACGTACGGCTACGAGGATGGCGGCGGCACCTCCGGCGGCGTCAAGCTGATGGTCGAAACGCTCAAGAACGTGCTCGGCATCCCGGTCATCAACCACGTGTTCGTCACGAACTTCTCGAAATTCAAGCGCGCGGTCGACGAAATGGGCTGCGTCTACATGACCGTCGACAAGCGCTACTACCACGTCAACGAACCAGAAGGCGAACAGTACTTCGAAATCAACCTCCAGCCCGGCTACCAGCGCCTGTGCGGCAAACAGGCGCTCGAATTCGTCGCCAACCGCCACGAAAGCACCTCGCTGATCCGCGACGCGCGCGATCAGCGCTTCCTGCTCGAAGTCAAGGCCGAGTACGGCGCGATGCTCTTCGAAGAGCGAGAAAAGTTCGAGCGGATCCTCGGCAAGGCCGTGGAAACCGATCTGCATGGCGAAGAACAGGTGCTCTCGCTGCTCGAGCTGCTGGTCGAATCGGCCGGCAAGCCGGTGCGCCAGGTGCCGTTCCACGTCACGCTGCTGCCGACCGTGGACACCGCCACGCCCGAACAGATCAGCGCAGCGGTGCACTCGTTTCTGAGCGGCACCGCCCCGATCTCCACCCGCAAGGTCAACGACGCGGTCATGGCCGCGCGCCCGCACCCCCACGCTCACGGCCCCGCCCCCCGGCTCCCGCTGACGCCCACGTCCGCCGAGGCGCTCGCGCAGGCGCGCTCAGCCGCGCCCGAACTGCCCTTCGCGCTCGAGTATCCCCGCGTGCGCGACGCCAACGCCGAAGCCGAACCGGACGTGCTGCGGCTGTATCGCATCCACGACCGGCAGGGTCACGTCCACCCGATCTACGCGATCGTCGTCGATCGCGGCGGCCTCGGCGAATACTACGACGTGCAGGGAAGCAGCTGGACCGACCCGCCGCTGCTCAGCGACCCCGGCCAGACCGTTCAGATCGGCACGCGCACCTACAGCCTCTACTACGCCGGCGAACAGATCAGGACGATCGCCTGGCATGAAGCTGGCGCCGCATACTGGATCCAGAACACGCTCGCCAACAGCATCGGGCCGCGCGAGATGCTGGCGATGGCCGAGCAGACGCTGCCCGTCGTCAGCGCCGCCGCCGGCGGCGCGCCTGCCACGCCTGCGCTTCCACCCATCCCCGACCTGAAGCTCCCCGCACGAGCGCTCGCCGCCACGGGCACCGCATCCAAGCTCGAGGCGGCGCTCGGCTTCGTCGGCCTCGGCGTCGTCGTGCTGCTCGCCGCGTTCCTGCTCAAACGTCGGCGCGAGCTGATCCGCCTGCGCGCGCAGGTGGCGCAGGCGTTGGAGCTGGAAGCCCGCCGCCGGTCTGCGGCATGATCCGCCTACTCGGATCCCCCACCACCAGGAGCGCGCCAATGTCGCTGGACGCAAGCAAGATCGGGCAGGTCGTGGCAGAACAGATGGAGGCACTCGAAGACCGGTTCGGAGACGACTGCCAGATCGGCGACGTGTGCACGATCGTGGAGGTGCTCGGGCCGCACGGCTCCTCGGTGGCGGTGCGCCCCGGCGCCGATGTGCGCCCGCACGGGCTCATCGGCCTGCTGCGGATGGCCGAGCGCGTCGCGCTCAGCGACGTCCGCGGGGAACCCTCTGACGGCGACTGACGCGCATATGTTTTGCGCAGGTCGTTGACGCGGGCTCCCACAACCGCGACAATCGCTGCCGTGGCCAACCCGGACCGCCTGACAGCGCTGGACTCGACGTTCCTGCATCTCGAGGACCACTCGAGCGCGCACATGCACGTCGCCTCGGTGATGGTGTTCGAGGGCGAGGCGCCAACGCTGCAGGAACTCGTCGAGCACGTGCAGGGTCGGCTGCATCTCGTGCCCCGCTACCGCCAGCGTCTGGCCTACGTGCCGTTCGACCAGGGCCGGCCGGTGTGGACGGACGACCCGCACTTCAACCCCTACTACCACATCCGCCACACCGCCCTGCCCAAGCCGGCGGACGACGCCGCGCTGAAGCGCCTGGCGGGACGGCTGTTCTCCCAGCGCCTCGACCGCTCCAAGCCGCTGTGGGAGATCTGGCTGGTGCAGAGCATGTCCGGCGGGCGCTTCGCGCTGATCGCCAAGACCCACCACGCGCTCGTGGATGGCATCTCCGGCGTGGACATCACGACGGTCCTGTTCGACACCGCGCGCGAACCCGCGCCGACCGCGCCGGCCTCGCCCTGGAGCGCCAAGCCGCTGCCCGGGCCCGCGAAGCTGCTCGGCGAGGCGCTGGTCGAACGCTCGACCGTGCCCGCCGAGATGGTGCGCGGCGCGCGCGCGCTGCTGCGCGCGCCGCGGCGGGCCGTCTCGCAGGTCAAGGACGGTCTCACCAGCGTCGGCGCGACGACGCTCGCCGGCATCAGCGCGCCGGCGCCGCCGAGCCCGTTCAACGTCGACATCGGGCCGCACCGTCGCTACACGTTCGTGGACGCAGACCTGGCGACGTTCAAGGCGATCAAGGACTCGCTCGGGGGCACGCTCAACGACGTCGTGCTCGCCTCCGTGAGCCTCGCGCTCGGCCGCTACCTGCGCAGCCGCGACCACGACACCGACGGGCTCGTGCTGAAGGCGATGGTGCCGGTGTCCGTGCGCTCCAAGGAGCAGCGGGGTGCGCTCGGCAACCAGGTCGCCGCGATGTGGGCGCCGCTGCCGGTCGGCGTCGAGAACCCGGCACAGTGCCTGCACGAGATCTCCACCGCGATGGAGGGCCTGAAGAAGGGCGGCCAGGCGGTCGGGGCGCAGGTGCTGACGAACCTCGCCGGCTTCGCGCCGCCGACGATCCTCAGCCAGGCCGCGCGCCTGCAGGCACGCCAGCCGTTCTTCAACCTCGTCGTCACCAACGTGCCCGGGCCGCAGTTCCCGCTCTACCTGCTCGGCCGGCGCCTGCGCGTCCTGTACCCGGTGGTGCCGCTCGCGCAGCGCCAGGCGCTGGGGATCGCGGTCATGAGCTACGACGGGCACCTCGGCTTCGGCCTGCTCGGCGACTACGACGCGCTGCCGGACCTCGACCAGATCGCGCTCGACCTGCAGTGGGCGATTGCATCGCTTGCGCGCGCCGCCGGCGTGCGTCCGCGGGCCGGCCGCATCGCCAACGGTCGTCCGGCGCGCAAGGCCAAAGCACCCAAGGGCGACGGCGCCGGCGCCACCGTGAAGCGATCCTCGGGCGAGCGCGGCTCAGTGACGAAGCCAGCGAGCGCCGGCTGAGCGCCGCGCGCTCGGGTCGCCGAGCGCGCGGGCGACCCTGGCGTCCATGCCCAGCGCGCGCCGCAGCGACTCGCGCAGCAGCAGCCGGTAGGCCAGGTCAGAGGCAGCGACCGTCGTGATTATCAGCGCGCCTGGATGGCGCAACAGCGAGCGTGGACGTAGCACGCTGATCGCATCGGCAGCCGTGTGGTGTGGACTTGAGAACCGACATCCGCGTTCCTGAGCGCGGTTTGCCGGTGTGTCGCATTGGGGCGCGGATACGATCCGACGCATGCGCCTCGCCCTGTGCCAGCTGAACGCCACCGTGGGCGACATCGCCGGCAACGCCGAGCGCATCCGCGCCGGCATGCGTGCCGCCATCGAAGCGAGCGCCGATGTCGTCCTGTTTCCCGAGCTCGCGCTGACCGGCTACCCGCCGGAGGACCTGCTGCTGAAGGAGCACTTCCTCGCCGACGCCGCCTCGGCGCTGCACGAGCTCGCCGGCGACGCGCACGGGGTGATCGCCGTCGTCGGCTTCCCCGAGCGCGCCGAGGACGTCTACAACGCCGCCGCGGTCCTCGCCGAGGGCTCCGTGCACGCGATCTACCGCAAGGTCTACCTCCCCAACTACGGCGTCTTCGACGAGCAGCGCTACTTCCAGGCGGGTGCCGGCGGCGCCGTCATCGACCTCGGCCGCCAGCGCATCGGCGTGACCGTCTGCGAGGACATCTGGGAGCCCGGCCCGCCGGCCAGCGAAGAGGCGCTCGCGGGCGCGACGCTGATCCTCAACATCTCCGCCTCGCCCTACCACGCCGGCAAGGGCTCCGAGCGCGAGCGCATGTTCGCGCAGCGCGCCCGCGACAACCTCGCGTGCGTCGCCTTCTGCGGCCTCGTCGGCGGCCAGGACGAGCTCGTGTTCGACGGGCATTCGTGCGTGATCGATCACACCGGCGCCACGATCGCGCGCGCCGCCCAGTTCCGGGAGGAGCTGCTCGTGTGCGACGTGGACCTCGACGCGGCCGCCGCCGCGCGCCTGCGCGACCCCAGCCAGCGCCCCGCCGCACGCCGCTCCGAGCATCGCGCGCAGCTGCTGCCGGCGCTGCCCGTCACCGCCATCGCCACTCCCGCCCCCGCGACGCCGGGCGGTCGGCTCAGCGAGCCGCTCGCTCCGGTCGAGGCCGAGGTGTACGGCGCGCTGATGCTCGGACTGCGCGACTACGTGCACAAGAACGGCTTTCAGCACGTCGTGCTCGGCCTCTCCGGTGGGATCGACTCCGCGCTGGTCGCGTGCCTGGCGGCCGACGCGCTCGGGCACGAGCGCGTGAGCGCCGCGATCATGCCCTCCCCCTACTCCGCCGCCGCCACCCAGTCGGATGCGCGCGCGCTCGCGGCCGCGCTCGCCCTGCGCAGCCACGAGCTGCCGATCGAGACGGTCATGCGCGCCTACGAGCAGACGCTCGCGGACGAGTTCGCATCGTGCGAGCCGGACTTGACCGAGGAGAACCTGCAGGCGCGGATCCGCGGCAACCTGCTGATGGCGCTCTCCAACAAGTTCGGCTGGCTGGTCGTGACCACCGGCAACAAGTCGGAGATGTCGGTCGGCTACAGCACCTTGTACGGCGACCTCGCCGGCGGCTTCGCCGTCATCAAGGACGTGCCCAAGACGCTTGTCTACCGCATCTGCCAATGGCGCAACTCGCCTGCGGGCGCGTTCGCGCCGCGCGCTCTCGCCGGGCCCGACGCGCCGCTCGCCGTCGCGCAGCCGATCCCCGTCTCGATCCTCGAGCGCGCGCCCTCGGCCGAGCTCAGACACGACCAGCGCGACGAGGACTCGCTGCCCGCATACGAGCTGCTCGACCGCATCCTCGAGGGCTACGTGGAGCTCGATCAGAGCCGCGAGCAGCTGATCGCGCAGGGCCTGCCCGAGCACGAGGTCGACCGCACGATCCGCCTCGTCGACCTCGCCGAGTACAAGCGCCGCCAGGCGCCGCCGGGCATCAAGATCAGCGCGCGCGCGTTCGGGCGCGACCGGCGCATGCCGATCACCAACCGCTACCGTGGCTAGCCCCGCGCGATCGCTCTGCGCGCTGTGCGCCACCGTGCTGTGCGCGCTCACCCTGTGCTCGTGCGGCGACACGCTCCAGAACGTGCCGATCTCGCACAACACCCTCGAGGGCATGATCGCCGCGCCGTTCCCGGTCTACTGGCTCGGCGGCTCCTTCCACGGCATGGCCGTCAGCGAAGTCGCACACGACCCCAGCGGCTCCTACACCGTGGAGTACGGCAACTGCCTGGAGGGCGGTCAGAGCGGCTGCCTGCCGCCGCTGCGGATCGTGACCTCGCCCGACAACAGCTTCCTGCCCGGCGACTCGACGCCGAGCGCCACGAAGCGCATCCGCGGCGTCGATGCGGTGCTCGCCCAGGGGGGCGCCACGATCGTGATGCCCACGGCCGGCGTCGTCGTCGACATCTACGCCACGAGCGCGCGCACCGCCGCCGCCGCCGCGCTGACGGCGGTGCCGATCAACGCCGTCGGTGCGCCGGAAGCGCCGCTGCCGGCGCCGCTGCCGAACACGGGCTTCGGCGAAACGCCGCTGCCCGCGCAGGCGCCCGCGCCGCTGCGCCCGCTGGGCTGAGCGCGCTCACGCTCGCGTTGGCGGCCGGACGCCGTCCGGCAGCGGGCGTACCGCGATCGTCATGCGCGTCAGCGCGCACGTGTGCTCGGCGTCGTCGCTGAAGCGCACATCCCACACCCACGTGGTGCGGCCACGGTGCACGCGCGTGGCGACCGCGTGCACGACGCCCTCGGTGATCGGGCGCAGGAAGCTCGTGTTGTTGGACAGGCCCATCGCCGTCTCGCCACGCTCTGCCACCGCCAGCGCGGTCGCCAGCGAGGCCATCGTCTCGGCGATCGACGCGTACACGCCGCCGTGGACGAGGCCGGCGGGCTGCTTGAGCTCGTCGCGCACCGTGACCTGGGCGCGAACCTCGGTGTCCGAGCACGACAGCAGCTCCAGCCCGTACAGACGATCGAAGCCCTGCATCGCCGAGTTGATCTGCTCCGTGACGGTGGCCATCCAGGCGCCACGATAGCCTACGGTCCTTCCGTTACTGGCCCGCGGGGCCACCACCAGCGGTGGCGGACGTGCCCACATCATGAGTCGATTGGACGAGCTCCCACCCGATCAGCGCGCGGCGCTGTCGCTACTGCTGCGCCAGCACAAGAGCTACGCGCAGGTGGCCACGCTGCTGGGTATCGCCGAGCTCGCCGTGCACGATCGCGCGCACGCCGCGCTCGCGGTGCTCGCGCCGCGCCGCGCGCGCGAGCTCAGCCCCGAGCGCCGCCTGGAGATCGGCGACTACCTGCTCGGCCAGCAGCCGGGCGTGGCAGAGCGTCTGCGCACCCGCACCTACCTGAGCACCTCCGAGCCGGCACGCGCCTGGGCCAGCGAGATCGCCGCGCAGCTCGCGCCGCTGGCGGGCGCCGACCTGCCGGAGATCCCGGCTGCCGCGGCGAGCGCTGCCACGGGTGCCAGCGCTCCCGGCCCCCAGCGCGTCGGCGACCTCTCCTCCTCGTCTCCCCCGCCGCCCGCCGTGGCCGGCGCCCCCGGCGCCTCGGCGCCGGCGCGCTCGCTGCCGAGCTCGCGCGTCGGCGGCGCCGTGCTGCTGGCGGTGCTCGCGGCGGCGGTGATCGTCGCGGTTGTGCTGCTCACGGGCGCCAGCTCGAGCAAGAAGACGCCCACCACCGCGCCCACGACCAGCAGCGCAACCAAAACCGGCCCCACGATCGATGACACGATCACGTTCAAGCAGCCGCCCAACGCGCGCAGCAAGATCCAGGGCGTCGCGTACGTGCTCGCCGAAGGCAGCACGCGCGCGTTCTTCATCGAGGTCGAGAACCTGCCCGCGGCGAAGGGCTTTTACTACGCGATCTGGCTGTACAACTCGCCCACCAGCTTCATGGGGCTCAGCAAAAGCGCCGCCGTCGGCTCGAACCACCGACTGGAAGGCGGCTCGCGGCTGCCCAGCAACGCGGGCGAATTCCACGAAGTGCTGCTGACCCGCGAGACCAGCAAGGCACCGCGCCGCCCGGGCCACGTGCTGCTGCGCGGTCCGTTCAAGCTGTAGCGCCGTCGAGCAGCTTGCCGGGATTCATGATCCCTGCGGGGTCGAGCTCGTGCTTCAGCGCCCGCAGCGCCGCGACGCCGCCGGCGCTGACCTCGCGCGCCATCCAGGGCGCGTGGTCGCGACCGACCCCGTGGTGGTGGGTGATCGTGCCGCCGCCTGCCAGGATCGCCTCGCCGGCGGCGCGCTTGACCGCCCGCCACTGCCCGAGCTGATCGCTCTCGCGCTGGCGGGCGATCAGCGTGAAGTACAGCGACGCGCCGGTCTCGTAGAGGTGTGAGACATGGCACATCACCAGGCCGGGCGTGCCGCACTCCTCCAGTGCGCCCGCGATCGCCTGTGCCACCGCGCGGTGCAGCTGCGGCAGGTTCGACCACTGCGCGGCTGTCTCGAGCGTCTCCACCATCACGCCGTGCGTGAGCAGCTCATCGCGCAGGTACGGAGCCTCGAAGCGCCCTCGCAGCCACGCCTCGCCCGGCGAGCGCCCGACCGCCAGCCCGCCGCCGTCGCGCACGAGCGCGAGCGCCCGCCGGCGTCTGCATGCGAGCTCCTCGCCGCTGCCCTCGAAGCCGAGGATCGCCAGACAGCCCTGGCGGTAGCCGCGCAGCTGCAGGTACGCGCGGCCCGCGCGGCCCTTGACGCCGCCGCTGCCCGCGAGCGCGAGCGACATGCGCGTCTCCGGCTCATCGGACAGGCGCGCCACCTCCGGCAGCGCGTGCTCACGCGCGAGCGCGCGCAGCGCCTGCGCGCCGGCGAGGAAGTCCTCGAAGAACACGCCCTCGTAGATGCGTTCGCGGGGCGCGGGGCGCACCCGCAGGGCGAGCTCTGAGATCACGCCGAGCGTGCCCTCCGAGCCGACCAGCAGCTGGCGCAGGCCCGGGCCGGCGGCGCTCGCGGGCATCGCCGGCAGCTCGATGTCGCTCGCCGGCGCGGCGAAGCGCATCCCCAGCACCATCTTCTCGATCGCGCCGTAGCCGCTGGAGGACTGGCCGGCCGAGCGCGTGGCCGCGCAGCCGCCGAGCGAGACGTACTCGAAGGACTGCGGGAAGTGCCCCAGCGTGAGCCCGCGGGCGGCCAGGTGGCGCTCGAGCGCCGGCCCTCTGATGCCGGCCTGCACCGTCACCGTCGCCGACTGCCCGTCCAGCTCCAGCACGTCGGCCATGCGGCTCATGTCGAGCGCGAGCACGCCGGCGTGCGCTCCGCGCAGTGGCGCGACGCCGCCGACCACGCTGGTGCCGCCGCCGAACGGCACCACAGCCAACGAGCTGCGCGCGCACAGCTCCAGCAGCGCCCGCAGCTGCTCGTGCGAGCGCGGGTAGATCACGGCGTCGGGTGCCCCCTCGGGCTCGCCGGCGCGCAGGCGCACGAGGTCGGGGTAGCCCTTGCCGGCGGCGTGCAGCACGCGCTCTGCGTGCCCGCCGCAAACGTGCTCGGCGCCGACGATCTCGCGCAGCGCGGCCAGCGTCGAGTCGGCCAGGCGCGCGGGCTCGAGCTGCACCTGCCCGAGCGCGACCGGCGGGCGCGGGCGCTCGGCGAGCCCGACGTGCTCGCGCAGGAACGCGAGCGCGTGCGCTGGCAGCCCCGGTGGGTGCGCCGCATCGCCCCAGCCCCACCAGCGCATCGCCGGCGCGGCGCGCTGCGCTCGGTCAGGTGGGTCAGCCACTGATCTGCTCCAGAGCGTCGAGCGCCCGCTCGAGCGTGGCCGCGGCGGCGCGACGCACGAGCGGGCCGCCGAAGCGCGGTGCGAGGCTCAGGAACGGGCTGTAGCGAGCCGAGCCGACCGCCATCTCCTGGCGCAGCTCGATCGTGACCTCGGTCTCCGATGCGGCCGCCGCCGGGGTCAGCTGCAGCTCGGTCTCGGCCGATTTGAGCACGCTCGCAAACGGCGTGCCCTCGATCCGCTGGACCCACGTGAGCCTGTGCTGCGCGTCGTCGCGGTGGACGCTGAAGTCGGCGCGCACGAGTTTTCCCTTGCGCGTGCGCATGACCTCGGTGAAGGCGTCGTCCTCGACGTCCTCCACGCGCGTCACGCGCGGCCACCAGCGCGGCAGGTGATGCGGGTCGCACAGCAGCTCCCACAGCTCCTGCGCCGGCGCGGCGATCGTGCGGCTGCGACTCGCGGTGGGCATGACCGCCAAGCTTAGTTGCGTGCGGCCGGGCCGGCGCCCGGCCACTGGCGTGCCCACGAGGCACGCCGTATCACCATCGCAATACAGACCCGTCGTCGTCGTCAAGAGTTGTATGTGAGGAGGGCGTGCACGTCGCGTCCGGCGAGCTGCTCGCGCCCGTTCAGGAACGCCAGCTCGATCAAGAAGCCGCAGCCGACGACCTCGCCGCCGAGCTGCTCGACCAGCGCGCACAGCGTCGCCGCGGTGCCGCCGGTCGCGAGCAGGTCGTCGTGCACCAGCACTCGGCGTCCGCTTGCGACGGCGTCGGTGTGCAGCTCGAGTGTGCCGGCGCCGTACTCCAGCAGGTACTCGGCGCTGATCGTCTCGTACGGGAGCTTGCCGGGCTTGCGCGCGAGCGCGAAGCCCGCGCCGAGCTCGACCGCGAGCGCGGGCCCGAGCAGGAAGCCGCGTGCCTCGGCGGCGACCACGCAATCGACCTGCAGCGGGCTTGCGTACTCCGCCAGCAGCGCCACCGCATCTGCCAGGGCGGCGGCGTCGGCCATCAGTGGCGTGATGTCCTTGAAGCCGATCCCGGGCCGGGGGAAGTCTGGTATGTCGCGGATCAGCGAGCGCAGCTGTGCGTCGCTCATCAGCGGACGATCTTGCGCAGGTCGCGGATCAGCAGCAGGTGCTTGAGGTGGGTGGCGACCGCGGCGAGGTTCTCGAGCGCGTCGACCGCCTCTTTGCGTCGCTCGGGGTTGCGCGAGCGCAGCGCCGGCGCGAGGATCTGCTGCAGCAGGTTGGCCTCGCGGTCGGCCGACGAGCGAAAGACCCTGAGGTTGCGACCGCCGACGCCGTAGCGCGCGAGCTCCGCCACCGCGCCGATGATCTCGCGCTCGGTCTCGTCGAAATAGCGCACGCCGCCGCGCATCTCGCCCTTGACGACGCCGTACTCTTCGAGCTCGCGCACGAGCTTGGCCTCGGCCTTGGTCTCCTCGAGCACGTCATCCAGCGAGTACAGCGCCCCGGTCGCCTGGCGCACGCTCACGCTCGGACGCCACGCCAGGGCTCCCTCGCGCCCGACACGCCCGGGGATCGGCGGCGCCTCCGGCGAGCGCCCGGCGGCGAGCTCCTGGCGGATCACGCGCAGCGGCAGGAACTCGTCGCGCTGCATCCGCAGGATCGTGCGCAGTCGCGCCACATCGCCCTGGGTGTAGAGCCTGTAGCCGCCGGGCGTGCGGCGCGGCGTCAGCAGCTTCTGGTCCTCCAGATAGCGGATCTTCGAGATCGAGATGTCGGGAAACTCCTGCGCGAGCGCCTTGCACACAGCGCCGATCGTCAACGACTTCTGGCGCGTGGCGATCTCGGCGGGCCCGCTGGGATCGTGGCCGTCGAGCTCGATCTCCAGCTCGACCGGCGTCGGCTGCAGGGCGGGCGAGCTCCCATCCTTCGCGCTGGCCGCCATCAGCGTGCGTGGAACGTCAGCTTGTACTTGCCGATCTGCACCTCATCGCCCTCCTCCAGGCGATGGGACTCGATCCGCGAGCGGTTGACGTAGGTGCCGTTGAGCGACCCGCAATCGTCGAGGTACCAGAACTCGCCGCGGTGGATCAGCAGCGCGTGGTCGCGCGAGACCGTGACATCGTCGAGGAACACCTCGGAGTCGGGTCGCCGCCCGATGCTCATCCGCTCGCCGTCGATCGCAAAGCTCTCCCCCACGCGCCCGCCGCCGGCGCGGATCACGAGCGCCGGCCCGTGCGCGGTCACCTCGCCGATCTCGACCGGTACCAGCTCCCCGGTCTCGTCGTCGATCCGGTAGGTCGCCGTGACCGAATCCCCGCCCGCGCCGCCGGTGCTCTCGGCGCGCGCCAGCAGCGCGCCGCAGCGCTGGCAGTAGTTGGCGCCCTCGTCGTTGAGGAAGCCGCACTCGGTGCAGTGCAGGGCCATTGCCGCTACTGCTGGCGGTTGGCCAGAATGTCGGTGAGCTTCTGGACGTCCTCGCCGGTGATGCTGATCTCGCCGTCCTCGTGCTTGTGGCGCAGGCGGTTGACCAGCTCGGCGCGCAGGATGTCGATCTTGCCGTGCAGGATGCGTCGGTTGTAGGAGATCTCCGTCTCCTCCTCGGTCAGCTGGCGAATGACGTCTTTCAGTTCGACATCCGTCAGCGAGCCAAGATCAGGGAACGTCTCGTCCATCGGGCTCTCTCCTCTCGCCGGGCTCACGCCGGCCTGGTGCGGGCCGCGTATACGCCGGCGTCGCCGGCCACGGGGCGAGTATAGCCCAAAAGGTCAGGCTGAGCTTGAGACTATGGGACGGGCGGGCCGGCGCCTGCGGCACGCAGCTGGCGCACGCCGCTGCGGGCATACAGCGCGCTCGCGACGAGCGCCAGCGCGAGGCCGACGAACAGCAGCACTTCGCCTGCGCCGCGCAGGCCGGCCATCGCGAAGAAGAACGAGCTCAGCACCGGCGCGACCGCCAGCCGTCCGGGCCAGTTGATTCGCAGCTCGACGCCGTGCGCGAGGCCGTAGCGCCCGAGCGTCAGCATCAACAGCTCGCGCGCGGCCAGCACCGCCAGCGCCCAGCGCGGCAGCAGCTCGAAGCGCCACGCCACGACCACGCCCGAGATCACCAGCAGGCGGTCGGTGACCGGGTCCATCAGCGCGCCGAGGCGGCTGTACTGGCCGGTCACGCGCGCGGCGATGCCGTCGGCATAGTCGCCCCAGCCGATCACCCCGAACAGCGTCGCCTCCGGCGCGCCGCTGCCGCCGGCGCTCGACAGCGCAACGATCAGGAACACCGGGATCAGCGCCAGGCGCGCGAAGCCGATCGCGTTGGGAAGCGTCCACGGGCGCAGCGGCTGGCCGGCCTGCGTCTGTGCCGGCGGCGGCCCGGAGCGGTCGAGTCCGAACAGGCGCCTGAGCGTCAGGCGCGGCGGCGAGCCATCTAGGGAAGGCTCTGCCACAGCTCGTCCACGGCCCGCACGAGCGCCTCGGGCTCGCCCGCGAGCGCCAGGCCGGGAGCCTCTGCACGGCCGCGGCGCACCTGCACCTCGGCAACGCCTGACTCCAGCGAGCGGCGCCCGACGGTCAGCCGCAGCGGGCAGCCGAGCAGCTCGGCGTCCGCGAACTTCTCGCCCGGTCCGAGGTCGCGATCGTCATACAAGACCTCCACGCCGCCGTCCTCGAGCGTCGCATACAGCGCGTCGGCGGCGTCGCGCTCGGGCGTGCCGGGCTTGCCGAGCGCGACCAGGTGCACCGCGAACGGCGCGAGCGCCCGCGGCCAGGAGATGCCGTGCTCGTCGGCGAACTGCTCGACCGTGGCCGCCACGATCCGCGCCGGGCCGATCCCGTAGGAGGCCATCCACACGGGCAGCTCGGCGCCCGTCTCGTCGAGGTAGCGCGCGCCGAGCGGCTCGGAGTAGCGCGTGCCGAGCTTGAAGATGTTGGCGATCTCGATCGCCGGCTCGCGTGTCAGCGGCTCGCCGTCACGGAGGTACTCATCCCCCACCTTCTCCACGCCCGGGCTGCTCAGCGCGACCTCGACGTTCGCGGCGTATTGATCCCCGCCCGCCCCTCCCATCAAGATCTCGTCCTCGCCGGCGGCGCACGGCGCCATGTACTCGTGGGCGCCGACGCCGCCCATCATGCCGACGTCGCCCTCGACTTTGCAGAAGCGCAGGCCGGTGCGGGCCATCATGCGGTCATACGCGCCGACGTGCAGCGCGTAGCTCTCCTCCAGCGAGGCCAGGTCGCGGTCGAAGCTGTAGGAGTCCTTCATGATGAACTCGCGCGTGCGCAGCACGCCGGCGCGCGGGCGCGCCTCGTCGCGCTCCTTGACCTGGAAGTGGTAGACGATCAGCGGCAGGTCGCGGTAGGAGCGAATGAGCTGGGCCATGTGGAAGGTGACGGCCTCCTCGTGGGTCATCGCCAGCACCAGCTCTGAGCCCTTGCGGTCGGTCAGCTTGAACAGCGCCTCGATCTCCAGGCGGCCCGTCTTGCGCCACACATCGGCGGGCTGCAGCACCGGCATCAGCATCTCCTGCGCGCCGATCGCGTCCATCTCCTCGCGGATGATCTGCACGACGCGCTGGTGCACGCGCCAGCCGGCGGGCAGCCACGTCCACATGCCCGCCCCCATCTGGCGGATCAGCCCGGCTCTGACCATCAGCTTGTGCGAGATCGCCTCCGCGTCGGCCGGCGGCTGCTTCTCTGTGGGCAGGAGGTATCGGGAGAGGCGGGGCATCGATCGATCGCGGTCTGCGGCGGCGCTTGTGCGTCGCCGCAGGCACGAGCGTATACGGCCGGCTACTGCTCGCGCACCCCGAGCAATGCCGCCTCGACCTGGCGCAGGCGGTCTGTGTCGCCGCGGATTCCGGCGAGCGCGTCGTTGTAGATGAACGCCTCACCGAGTCGCACGAGCGAGTAGGCGAGCACGTCCACGGGGATCGGCGCGACGTAGTGGCCCGAGTCGATCTCGGCGTCGATCAGGCGCGCGATGCTCGCGACGTTGCGCGGCTGCACGAGCCCGGCGCTGGAGGTGAGGATCCGCAGCGCGCGCTCCTGCTCTTGGGCGAGCAGCGCCCGCATCCCGGGCGTGGCGGCGACCTCGCGGTTGAAGCGGTCGAGCGTCTCGAGCAGCGCGCGCGCGCCGTTGCCGCCGATCTGCTCGCGGATCGCCAGCAACCGCGCTTCGGCGAGCGTGCCCAGCACCTCGCCGACGAGCATCTCGCGCGTCTGAAACCAGCGGTGCATCGTCGCGCGCGCGAGGCCCAGCTCGCGTGCGATCGCCTGCACGTCGATGCGCTCGCACGCGAGGAAGCGCTTGCTGGCCAGCTCGAGCGCGGCCTCGCGCGTGGAGGCGGCTGGACGCCCTGGCCGGCCGGTGATCACCGGAGTCATCGGCAAAGCCTAATCGCCAGCGGCGATCGCCGCCTTTGATAGAACAGCGATAACCGACAGAAGTTCGACGCAAATCGACAAGGAGCCCCCCGCTATGGCCTACTCCGTTCCGCCGCTCCCCTATGCCTACGACGCACTCGAGCCGCACATCGACAAGCTGACGATGGAAATCCACCACGACAAGCATCACCAGGCCTACGTGGACAAAGTCAACGCCGCGCTGGAGGGCACAGCGCTCGCGGACACCGCGATCGAGGACGTGCTGAAGGACCTCAGCCAGGTGCCCGAGGGCAAGCTCGCGGCCGTCAAAAACAACGGCGGCGGGCACTACAACCACACGCTGTTCTGGGAGAGCATGAGCGCCGGCGGCGGCGGCGAGCCCAGCGGTGCGCTGGCCGACGCGATCGGCTCCGCGTTCGGCTCGTTCGCAGACTTCCAGGCCAAGCTCAAGGAAACGGGCGTCAACCAGTTCGGCTCGGGCTGGTCGTGGCTGGTGCACGACGGCTCGGGTCTCGCGGTCGTGGGCAGCGCCAACCAGGACAACCCGATCTCTGACGGCAAGACGCCGCTGCTGGGCGTGGACGTGTGGGAGCACGCCTACTACCTCAAGTACCAGAACCGCCGCCCCGACTATCTCGACGCGTGGTGGAACGTCGTCGACTGGTCGAAGGTCGCGGAGCGCTTCAGCTCCGTGTAAAGCGCCGCCCGGCGACCGGCGAGACCGCCTCATCGAGCACGACCGCCGACTCATCGGAGTCGGCGGTGGAGGCGGCGCCGGCGGGCGCGAGCATCGACTCGAGCACCGCGCCGGCGCTCGCGTCCTCCTGCGCGGCGGCTGCTTCCAGCGCCGCGATCCGCTCGGGCGTCATCGCGGTCGAGTCCTCGTTGGCGGCCAGCCACGCGCGCGCGGCGGCGGCCTCGTGCTCGTCGCGCTGGACCCTCTTGCCGGCCGCGTAGTAGCGGTCGATCTCCTTGAACAGCTCGTCCACGAGCTGCTCGGTCGGCACCTTCTTCAGCGGCTCGCCCTTGGAGTAGATCATGCCCATGTCTTTGGCTCCGGTGATGCCGAAGTCGGCGTGACGCGCCTCGCCGATGCCGTTGACCGCGCAGCCGAGCACCGACACCTCGATCGGGTCCTCGTACGCTTCCAGGCGCCGCTCGACCTCGGCTACGACCGAGTCCATGTCGAACTGCAGGCGCCCGCACGTGGGGCACGCGATCAGGTCGGGGCCGCGCTCGCGCAGCTTCAGCGCCTTCAGGATCTCCCACGCGACCTTGACCTCCTCCTCGGCGTGGAATGTGGACAGCGAGATCCTGATCGTGTCGCCGATCCCATCCGCCAGCAGCGTGCCGAGGCCGACGGCGGACTTCAGCGAGCCCGACCACTTGGTGCCGGCCTCCGTCACTCCCAGGTGCAGCGGGTACGGGATGCGCTCGGAGAGCATGCGGTTGGAGGCGATCGTGTTGGGCACGGACGTGGACTTCATCGAGACCTTGAAGTCGTCGAACTGCAGGCGCTCCATCAGCTCGACGGTTTCGATCGCCGCGGTGACGAGCGCCTCGACCGGGTTGTCGTACTCGAGCTGGCGCAGGTGCTTGGGCAGCGAGCCGGAGTTGACGCCGACGCGCAGCGGCGTGCCCCGCAGCTTCGCCAGCGCGATCACCTCGGCGACCTTCTCCGGGCCGCCGATGTTGCCGGGGTTCAGGCGCACGCAGTGGGCGCCGGCCTCGATCGCCTTGAGCGCGAGCGTGTGGTTGAAGTGGATGTCGGCGATCACCGGGATCGGTGACTCGGCGACGATCGTCTCGAGCGCCACGGCGTCCTGCTCGCGGGGCACCGCGACGCGCACGATGTCGGCGCCGGCCTCGGCGACCGTGCGGATCTGCGCCATCGTCGCCTGCAGGTTGGCGGTCTCGGTCTTGGTCATCGTCTGCACCGCCACGGGAGCGCCGCCGCCGACGGGGACCGCACCCACATGGATCTGCCGCTTGGAGGCCATAGGCTGATTCTACGATGCCCGACGTCTACGCCACCGCACACGGACCGCTGGCGCGACTCGCCGGCCCCGCCGCCGCCCGCGCCCGAGCCCGGCGCCACGCGCGCTTCTTCGCCCTGGCCAAGCTGGCGGACGGCGCCAGGGTGCTCGACGTCGGCTGCGGCGTCCTGGGGCTGCGCGCGCAGGAGCCGGACCTGGACATCACCGGCCTGGACGTGCTCGATCAGCCTGCGTATCCGGGCCCGTTCGTGCGCGCAGACCCTGCCGACGGGCTGCCGTTCGCCGATGACGAGTTCGACCTCGTGTACTGCTCGAGCGTGATCGAGCACGTGCCGCCGGCGCGGCGCGCGGCGTTTGCGGCCGAGCTGCGCCGCGTCGGGCGTGGCTGGTTCGTGCAGACGCCGGCGCTGTCGTTCCCGATCGAGCCGCACTCGCTGCTGCCCGGCGCGCACTGGCTCCCCGCGCGTCTGCGCAGGGCCTACTGGCGCCTGGGCGCGACCGGCGGCTGGGAAGAGATCTCGCTTCTCAGTCGATCCGAGCTCGAGTCGCTGTTCGGCCCCGCGCGCGCCGAGCGCGTCGGCGGGCTGGTCAAGAGCTGGGTGTGCGTCAGCCCGCCAGACGGCTGATGTCGTTGCTGATGCCGTTGATGACCAGGAACACCAGCAGGCAGATCCCCACCGAGCTGTAGCGGTACATCGCGATCAGCGAGATCCGCCGGCCGCGAACCTTCTCGGCGAGCGACCACACGATGTGCCCGCCGTCGAGCGGCAGGAACGGGAACAGGTTGATGACCGCGAGGATCAGCGACAGGAAGCCGAGGAACACCAGCCCGAAGCCCGCGCCGGCGGCGACGCTTTCGTGCGCGTACTGCGTGATGCCGACGATGCTCGAGACCTGTTTGCGCGCTTTGGAGCTGGTCAGCGCGTGGATGAAGCCGGTCAGCGTCCCGGTCGTCACGTGCCACATCTCGCTCACGGATGCGCCGGCGGCGGCGAGCACGCCGAACGGTTTGCTCGCGGGGGCGAAGTCGAACCCGACCAGCATCCGTCCGACTTCCTTGTTGTAGCGGGGGTACAGCGACAGCGTCAGATCGCGACCTGCGCGACGCACGGTCACGCGCACGGGGGTGCTCGCCCGGCAGCCGTTGACGAGCGCGCCGGCGCAGCGGTGGGCGGAGATGCGCGAGACGGCCTCGTCAACTGTGGCCGGCTTGCCTTCGACCGCGACGATCCGGTCGCCCTTGTGCAGCACGCCGTCGGCGGGCTCGCCGCGCACGACTTCCTGCACGGAGGTGGTGGCGACGAGCGTCTGCACCGACGGGTCGAGGTTGCCGAGCGCGATCGCGCCGTTGAGGCTGCCCGTGAACAGCACCGCCCAGAACAGCGTGAACGCGATCAGGATGTTCACGCCGGGGCCGGCGAGGATCACGACGACGCGCTTCCACGGCGACTGGGTGTAGTAGGCGCGCCTGGCCACCTCGGGCTCGAGCCCGTCGATCTCTTCCGGGCTCATGCCGGTGATCTTCACGTAGCCGCCCGCCGGTATCGCGCCGATCGCGTACTCGGTCTCGCCCCGGCGCACGCGAAACAGGATCGGCGGGAAGAACAGCGAGAAGCGCTCGACGCGCATGCCCACCGCCTTGGCGGCGGTGAAGTGCCCGAACTCGTGCAGCACGATCAGCGCCACGATGCCGAGGATCGTCAGTACCCAGCTCACGGTCTCAGTGTGGCAGGCGCGCGCGCGTCTTCCGGCGGCTGCTTGCAGAAGCGCGTGCAGCCTGCGGTGGCGCGCTCAGGCCAGCTCCGCGACGGCCTCCCCCGCGACCGCCCGCGCGCGGCGGTCGGCCTCGTACAGCGACTCGAATGACAGCACCGGTTCGCTGCCGAGCTCGTTGAGCGTACGCTCGATCACCTCGGAGATCTCCAGGAAGCGCAGGCGCCCGTCGAGGAAGGCGTGCACGGCGATCTCGTTGGCGGCGTTCAGCACGCACGGCGCCGTGCCGCCCTCGCGCGCGGCCTCGCCCGCCAGCCGCAGGCACGGGAAGGCGTCGAGGTCGACCGCCTCGAAGCTGAGCTCGCCGACCGCCGCGAGGTCGAGGGCGGCGATCGGCAGCTGCACGCTTTCGCCGCCGTGCAGGGCGTATGAGATCGCGATGCGCATGTCCGGCGGACCGAGATGCGCGAGCATCGCGCCGTCCGCCAGCTGCACGATCCCGTGTACGAGCGACTGCGGATGCACGACCACGTCGATGCGGTCATACGGCGTTCCGAACAGGTGATGGGCCTCCATCAGCTCGAGGCCCTTGTTCATCAGCGTCGCCGAGTCGATCGTGATCTTGCCGCCCATCGCCCACGTGGGATGCGCGAGCGCCTGCGTGACGGTCACATCCTCGAGCTCCTCGCGCCGGCGTCCGCGAAACGGCCCACCGCTGGCGGTGATCGTGATGCGCTGCACGGCGCCCGGCGGCTGGCCGGCGATCAGCTGGTGAAGCGCGGTGTGCTCGGAGTCGACCGGCACGATCCGCGCGCCGGTGGCCTCGGCGAGCGCGGTCACGAGCTCACCGCCGACGACCAGCGACTCCTTGTTGGCGAGCGCCAGGTCGATGCCCTCGCCGAGCGTCGCCACCGTTGGTCCGAGCCCGACGGAGCCCACGAGCGCGTTCAGCACGAGGTCGGCGCCGGACTCGACCACCAGCTTCACGAGCCCGTCGGCGCCGGTCAGCACCTCGCCGTCGGTCCACGCCTCCGAGGCGCGCGCGGCGGCGTGCCCGTCGCCGAGCGCGATCCGCTTGACACCGTGGGTGCGCGCCTGCTCCAGCAGCGCCTCCCAGGAGCGCCCGGCTGAGAGGCCGACGAGCTCGAGCTCGTCGCTGCGCGAGCACACGTCGAGGGCTTGCGTGCCGATCGACCCGGTCGAGCCGAGGATCAGCAGGCGCTTACGCGTGGACATACGCGGACCAGACGTAGTAGCTGACGACCGCCGTGAACAGGATCGCGTCGAGCCGATCGAGCGCGCCCCCGTGCGCGCCGAACAGGCCGCCGGAGTCCTTGGTGCCGGCCTCGCGCTTGACGAACGACTCGAACAGATCGCCGATGGGCGCGACGAGCGCGACGCCGAGGCCGAGCACGAGCGCGTGCGTGCCGGGCAGCCATTCCTGGTAGCGCCCGGCGATCCACACGCCGAGGATCGCGAACAGCATGCCGATGACGAGCCCCTCGACGGTCTTGTTGGGCGAGATCGCCGGCGCGAGCGGCCGGCTCCCGAACATGCGCCCGCCGAGGTAGGCGCCGGTGTCGCCGAGGAACGTGCCGACGGCGATGTCGATCACGATCCCCAGCCCGTGCGGGAGGCCGCGCAGCATCACGGCGTGCGCGAGCGCGAAGCCGATCCAGTAGATCCCCAGCAGCGTGATGGCGATCGCGCCGACCGACGGCCTGGGCTGCAGCAGCGTCAGGCCGAACACGAGCGGCAGCGCGGCGACGGCGACGAGCAGCACCTGGAACTGGTGGCCGTACAGCGCCGCGGCCAGCAGCCCGGCGAGCGCGATGAAGCCGGCCAGCCGTGCGGGCTGCGCGCGCTCGTACATCCCGTACAGCTCGTGCAAGCAGACGACGCCGAGCACGAACATGCCGAGCGTGAACACGAGGCCGCCTTCGATCACCAGGAACAGCGCGACGGCGATCGCGGGAATCGCGACGAGCACGCGCGCGCGCAGGTCCGAGCCGGGCTCGCGGCGGCTGCTGCTGCGGCTGCGGCTGCGTCGCCTGCGCGACGGGCGGCGCCCGCCGCTGCGCTGCGCGGAGGAAGCCGGGCGCGGCTGACGCGCCGCGTGGGCACCCCCTGGCGTATGTGGCCCGCTAGCCATCAGCAGGGTGCTGTCATCGTCCGCCGAACCGGCGCCGGCGCTCGGCGTACTCCGCGAGCGATTGTTCGAGGGCCTCGCGCGTGAAGTCCGGCCACAGCTCGTCGCGGAACACGAGCTCCGAGTACGCCGACTGCCACAGCAGATAGTTGGACAGGCGGCGCTCGCCGCTGGTACGGATGATCAGGTCGGGGTCGTGCATCTCCGGCGCATACAGGCAGGCGCGGAACTCCTCCTCCTCAGATTGAAGAGCGAGGGGCCCAGCTGGTCGGCCTTCGGCCGACTGCGCCACCCTCTTGGCCGCAAACCGGCGGGCGGCGTCGAGGATCTCGGCGCGCCCGCCGTAGTTGAACGCGACGAACATCGTGATGCGGGTGTTGGCCTGCGTGAGCGCTTCCGCCCACTGCATCTGCTCGGCCAGGCGCTCGCCGATGCCCTCGCGCCGGCCGATGAAGCGCATGCGCACACCTTCGTCGTGCAGCTCGGGGGTCTCGCCGGTGATCCGCTGGGAGAACATCTCCATCAGTCCCTGGACCTCGTCGGCGGGACGCGACCAGTTCTCGGTCGAGAACGAGTACACGGTGAACTCCTCGATCCCGAGCTCGGCGGCATCGCGCAGGCGCGCCTTGACGGTGTCGGCGCCGGCGCTGTGCCCGTCGTTGACCGGCACGCCGTGCGCGCGCGCCCAGCGGCCGTTGCCGTCGGTGATGATCGCGAGGTATCGAACCCGCCCACCCGCCGCGGGTTCACCGGCGGCTGCCATCAGACTTCGAGGATCTCCTCTTCCTTGGCCTTGAGCACGCCGTCGAGCTCGCCGATGCGACCGTCGGTCAGCTTCTGCAGCTCGACCTCGGCGCGGTGCTCGTCATCGGATGACGCTTCGCCCTCGGCCTTCAGCTCGCGCAGGTGCTGCATCGTGTCGCGGCGCACGTTGCGTACCGCCACGCGCCCCTCCTCGGCGAGGTTGCGCAGGACCTTGACCAGGTCGCGACGACGCTCTTCGGTCAGCTCGGGCACGACCAGGCGCACGACGTTGCCGTCGTTGGACGGGGTCAGCCCGACGTCGGACTCGTTGATCGCCTTCTCGATCGCCTTGATCGAGGATTTGTCATAGGGCTGGACGCTGAGCAGCCGCGCTTCGGGCGCGGAGATCGTGGCCAGCTGGTTCAGCGGCGTCATGGCGCCGTAGTAGTCGACCACCACTCGGTCGAGCAGCGCGGGGCTGGCGCGCCCGGTGCGCACGGTCGAGAACTCGTGCGTGGAGGCCTCGACGGACTTGCTCATACGCTCGCCGGCGTCCTCGAGCAGTTCGTCGATCAGGTTCTCAGCGGCCATCGTCCTCTCCTCCGGCTGTCGTTACAAGCGTGCCCACGCGCACGCCTGAGATTATCTGCGCGAGACTGGCCTCGTCGTCCATGTTGAACACGTTCAGCGGCATGCCGTTCTCCATGCACAACGCAAGCGCGGTCGAGTCCATTACGCGCAGCCGCCGCTCGAGTGCCTCCATGTGCGTGATTTCGGGGATGAACTCTGCCGTCGGGTCGAGCGCCGGGTCGGCGCTGTAGACACCCTCGACGCCGTTCTTGGCCATCAGGATGATCTCCGCGTGGATCTCGGCGGCCCGCAGCGCGGCGGCGGTGTCGGTCGTGAAGAACGGGTTGCCGGTGCCGGCTGCGAAGATCACCACACGCCCCTTCTCCAGGTGGCGCATCGCGCGCCTGCGGATGTACGGCTCGGCGACCTCGGAGATGCTGAGCGCGGACTGCACGCGCGTGTTCGTGCCGGCCTTCTCGAGCGCGTCCTGCAGCGGCAGCGCGTTCAGCACGGTCGCGAGCATGCCCATGTAGTCGGCGGTCGAGCGGTCCATGCCGGCGGCGGCGCCCTTCATGCCGCGATAGATGTTGCCCGCGCCGACGACGATCGCGACCTCGACGCCCTGGTCGCGCACCGCTGTCACCTGGCGCGCGACCGCCGCCACGCGCGCGGGGTCGGTGCCGTAGTCGAGCTCGCCCATCAGCGCCTCGCCGGAGAGCTTCAGCAGGATGCGTTTGAAGGCAGGGGCCATCGCCGCGAAGAGCCTATACCCGCCGAACGCCCTACTGGCCTATGGCGAAGCGCGCGAAGCGGCGTATGACGACATTCTCACCGGTGGTTGCGGTGAGCTCGTCGCGCAGCTGCTGGACGGTCTTGCCGTCGAACTTCGGGTTGTGCATCTCCTGCTCGAGCAGCACGATCGTGGACAGCCACGAGTCGAGCTTGCCGGAGACGATTTTCTCGCGCACGTTCTCGGGCTTGTCGGCCGCCTCCTGCTCGTAGATGCGCGCCTCGGCGTCGCGCTGCTCGGCGGGGACGTCGTCGCGGCTGACGTATTTGACGGTCGGCGTGGCGGCGATCTGCATCGCGACCTCACGCGCGAAGCTCACGAAATCGTCGTTCTTGGCGACGAAGTCGGTGTTGCAGTCGACCTCGATCAGCACGCCGACCTTCGAGCCGGCGTGTACGTACGCCTGGACGGTGCCCTCGGTGGCGGCACGCTCGCCGAGGTCCTGGATTTTCTTGCCCTGCTTCACGCGCAGGATCTCGATCGCCTTCTCGATGTCTCCCTGCGCCTCCGTGAGCGCCTTCTTGCAGTCCATCATGCCTGCGCCGGTGCGGTCGCGCAGGGCCTTCACGTCCTTTGCTCCGATCTCGACAGTGCTCATGATGCGGTTGCCTCCGTCGTTGTCTCCTCGCTGACCTCGGAGGCCGCCGCCGGCGCCTCCTGCTCGGCTGCCGGGGTCTCCTGCTCGGCCGGCTCCGCGGCTGCCTCGGCAAGTGCGCTGTCCAGCTCCTGGACGGGCGCCTGCGCCACTGCTTCGGCGTGCACCATGTCCTCGCCCTTCGCGCTTGGATCGGGCTCTGGCGTGGGCGGATGCAACTCGGCGTCAGCCTGGGCCTCGGCCTCGGCGTGCACCGCGTCCTCCCCCTGCGGGGACGATGCGCCCTGGGCCGGCGCGGGCTGCGCCGGCGCCTCTGCCTGTGCTGGCACGACGGGCTCGGCCACCGCGGGCTGAGGCGTCGGCGCGGCGGCGGGCTCTGCTGCCGGCGCGGGTGTCTCCTGCGGCGCGGGCGCGGTCTGGGCGGCGGCTGCGGCGGCGCGGGCGGCCGCCTCGCGCTCGGCGGCCTCTTTCTTGGCCTGCTCCTCGGCCTCGCGCTTGGCCTGTTCCTCGGCTTCGCGCTTGGCACGGGCTTCGGCCTCGGCTTTGGCGCGTTCCTCGGCTTCCTGGCGGGCGCGTTCCTCCTGCGCGCGGAACACGCCGTGTCCCTCGGAGACGACCTGCCCGATCGCTTGTGTGATCAGCGCGCAGGAGCGGATCGCGTCGTCGTTGCCGGGCACGACGAAGTCGATGCCGTCGGGGTCGCAGTTGGTGTCGACGAGCCCGATGATCGGGATGCGCAGGCGGCGGGCCTCTTTGACGGCGATCTCCTCGGTCTTGAGGTCGATGACGAACATCGCGTCGGGCACGCGCTGCATGTTCTTGACGCCGCCGAGGTTGGCGCGCAGCTTCGCGAGATCGGCCTGTGCGGCCATGCGCTCGCGCGTCGGCAGCAGCGCCAGCTGCCCGTCGGCCTCGTAGCGTTCGAGGTCGTGCAGGCGCCGGATGCGCTGGCTGATGGTCTGGAAGTTGGTGAGCAGCCCGCCGAGCCAGCGGTGGTTGACGTACGGCATGTCGGCCGCCTCGGCGACGTCTTTGATGGTGTCGCGCGCCTGCTTCTTGGTGCCGACGAACAGCACGGTGCCGCCACGGTGAGCGAGCTCGCCGGCGAACTCCTGCGCCTGCGCGAGCAGTACCTGCGTCTTGAGCAGGTCGATGATGTAGATGCCGCCGCGCTCACCGAAAATGAAGCGGCGCATCTTTGGGTTCCAGCGGCGCGTCTGATGGCCGAAGTGAACGCCGGCCTCCAGCAGCTCCGCGATGCCTACGTCAGCCACGGGCTACTCCCTTATTTTTGTATGCGATTGGTTGCCGCGCGGAGAGAGCGGACCCGGAGTCGGTGGCGTGTCAGCCAGCGCTCCGGGCAGGGCCGCTATCCGTAGCCGCGCGGGTCGAAGTTCTGATTTGGATCTCAGGATACCCGACCACCGGCTCCGCCGGCGGTGCCCGCGCGCTCCAGCGCGGCTTGGAGGTCGGCTGGCAGCGGCGAGCTGACCTCGATGCGCTCCCCCGTCAGCGGATGGTCGAACGCGAGGCGGGTGGCATGCAGGAACTGGCGCTCGAGCCCGAATCGCCCGGCGGTGCCGTACTCGGGGTCGCCGCAGACGGCGTGTCCGATCGCCTGCAGGTGCACGCGGATCTGATGCGTGCGCCCTGTCTCCAGCCGCAGGCGCAGCAGCGAGGTGTCGGCGAGCGCGCGCTCGAGCGTGAAATGGGTGCGCGCCTCGCGCGCGCCGGAGCCGCCGACTGCCATGCGCGTGCGCACGCGGGGGTCGCGTCCGATGGGCGCCTCGATCGTGCCTGTGCGCGCGGGCGGGCGCCCCTCTACGAGCGCGAGGTATTCGCGCTCGATGCGCCGCTCGGCGAGCGCGGCCTGCAGGCGCGTGAGCGCCTCGTTGGTGCGCGCTACGACGAGCAGGCCGGAGGTGTCGCGATCGAGGCGATGCACGATCCCCCGGCGCTCGGCGTCGGCGTCACGCTCGCCGTCGGTGTCGCTGTCGCTGGCGGCGTCGGTCTCCTCGGCGAGCAGCGGCGCGAGCAGCTGCGCGAGCGTGTCCTCGCGGTGCCCGCGCGCCGGGTGTACGACCACGCCGGGCGCCTTGTCGACCACGATCAGATGCTCGTCCTGGAAGGCGATCTTGAAAGGAGGCCCGGGGGCGGGGTGGGCGGCGGCGTCGGTCAAGACTTTGGGTGGCGGCCGAGGTCTATGAGCAGGAACAGGATCAGGATGCCGAGCGTGATCGAGGTGTCGGCGAGGTTGAACGGCGGCCAGCCGAGCGGCAGCTTGATGAAGTCGGTTACCGAGCCGTGACGCACGCGGTCGATGATGTTGCCGAGCGCGCCGCCGGCGATCATGCCGGTGGGCAGCCATATCCACGGGCGCGCGGTGTGGCGCGCGAAGTAGGCGAGCAGCGCGAGCAGGGCGAGCGAGATCAGCACGGTCACGGCCACCTGGTTTCCCGGCAGGAAGCCGAAGGCGACGCCGTGGTTGCGCGTGTCGACGAGCTCGACCCCGGGCAGGAAGCTGTGTTCTTCGCCGGGGATGATCGAGTGTTCGATCGCGTGCTTGCTGAGCTGATCGATCACGACCACGCACACGAGCACGAGCGCCGCGCGCAGCCAGGCGGTCAGACGCATGGGCAGCTCAGCTGATGATGCCCTGGACGACGATGATGTTGATCAGGTACAGCGTGATGATCGCGAGCATCGGGCTGAAGTCCATGCCGCCGAGCCGCGGGGCAAAGCGCCGGAAGATGCGCAGGAACGGCTCGACGACCTCGCGCAGGAAGTCGAGTATGCGGTCGGTGGTGCGTGAGTAGGGCGGGCGTATGCCGGCGGCGAACAGCAGCTGGATGACGATGTACACGAGGATCACGAGCACGTAGACGTAGATCAGCGCCGAGAGGTAGCCGGCGATGTCCGAGCGCACGCTGGCGATGATCATCGGGAGCCTCCGTCGAGCACGGCGTCGAGCGCGTCGCTGAACGCTCGGCGCAGGCCGGCGCGCTCGAGCGCGTCGACGCCACGCGCTGTGAGTCCCCCGGGCGAGGAGACCTCGCGGCGGACGGCCATCGTGTCGTAGTCGCGACGGCGCAGCAGCTCTGCGGTGCCGGCGAGGGTCTGCACGACGAGCTGGGCACCCTGCGCGGCGGGGATGCCGCGGCGCACGCCGGCGTCCACCTGCGCCTCGGCCACGAGCGCGACGTACGCGGGCGCGCAGGACATGAGCCCGGTGGCGACGTCGAGGAGCGCGTCGTCGAGGACGACGAGCGTGCCCAGCTCGGCGAACAGCTCGGCGACGGCCGTATCGAGCGCCGCGCGCTCAGCGTCCGCGCCACCGTCGGCCGTGGACGAGCTGGGGTCGCCGGGGACGGCGCCCGGCTCGGCGGCCTGGACGACGGCGCCTTGGCGCACCTCGACGGGCAGCGACGGGATGAAGCGGTACACGGGCCGACCGGGGTACGCCTCGTGCAAGGCGGCCAGCGGCGTGACGGCGAGGATCGAGGCCACGGGCGTTTTGCCCGCCCCGATCTCGGCGGCCACTGCAGCGAGCTGCGCCGGCTTGTGGCAGAGCACGAGCAGCTCGGCCCGGGCGGCAACCTCGGCGTTGCTGGCGAGCGCCTCGCCCCCCACCTCCGCCGCGAGGCTGCGGGCACGCTCGGCGACGGGGTCGGCGCACAGCACCGGCCGCCCCCACCCTCGAGCGAGCGCGCGTGCCATGTTGCCGCAACCGATCAGGCCAATTTGCATTATGTCTCCAGACTAGGGCGGTTCAGCAGCGCCCCTGACGCGCTATTGCGCCTCACGACTGATTGAAGAAGCCCTTCTCAATCAAGCGCGCGCGCTCCTCGGCGGAGATCTCGACGTTGCGGGGCGTAAGCATGAAGACCTTGTCGGCGATCCGCTGCATGCCGCCGTCGAGCGCGTAGGTGAGGCCGGAGGCGAAGTCGATCAGGCGCTTGGACAGGTCGGTGTCGGAGCTCTGCAGGTTGAGGATCACGGGGATCGAGTCCTTGAACTTGTCGGCGATCTGCTGCGCGTCGTTGAACGACTTGGGCACGACGAGGTGCACGCGCACGTCGCCGTTGGTGCGGCCGACGGGTTTGAGCACGGTCGTGGCGCGCCCGCCGCGGGCGCCGCGTGCGCCACCGGCGGCCTCGCCGGCGTCGTCGTCGGCGAAGATGTCGTCGAACTCGTCGCGGCGCCGGCGCAGGCGGCGGACGTTGGGGCGCTCGCGGTAGCGGTCCTCGATCTCGGACTCGGGTCCCTCCCGCCCTTCCCGCCCCACCCCTGCGGCCTCGTCCTCGTAGTCGTCGTGATACTCCTCGGCGAGGCCGAAGTACACGAGTGCGCTGTGCCAGGAGTCGCGGAAAGCCATCGGTGTAGGTGCGTGTTCGCCCGGCGGGCCGGTTTCCCTGCAGATGCTGGTAATCAGCGGTCTAGACGAGCAGGCCGCCGCAGGGCGCTAATGATAGAGACTCGTGCCTATTCTCACGATGGTGGCGCCCTCTTCGACGGCGACGACGTAGTCCTGGGAGGTGCCCATCGACAGGTGCTCGAGGCCGTGCTCGCCGGCGAGCTCGCGCAGCGCGGCAAACCAGCGGCGGCTGTCCTCGGCTTGCGGCGAGAGCGGCGGCATCGTCATCAGGCCGGCGACGGGCAGCGGCGAGCGCGCGATGAACGCGCCGATCTCCTGCGGGGCGATGCCCGCCTTGCCGGCCTCGCCGGCGACGTTGACCTCGAGCAGCACCCGCAGCCCCGGGCGCGCGAGCTCGATGTGCCGCTCGAGCTCGCGCAGCGCCGATTCGGAGGCGAGCGAGTGGATCAGCCGCACGTACGGCACGATCAGGCGCACGCGCCGGCTCTGCAGCTGGCCGATGAAGTCCCACTCGAACAGATCCGCGTGTGCGGCGAACTTCTCCTGCAGGTCCTGCGCGCGGTTCTCGCCGACGAGCCGGATGCCGGCCTCGGCGAGCAGCGGCAGGTCGGCGCTGGCGACGTACTTGATCGCCGCAAGCACCTGCACCTCGCGGGGCTCCCCGGCTGGCGAGCGCGCCTGCGCTCGCTCGCTCGCGGCGACTATCTCGGCGCGCACGCGCTCGAGGTTCGCGCGGATGACCTCGGCTCGCAGCCCGGCGATCAGCTCAACCATGCGACCCCCGCCTGGCGCCCGGCGCGCTCGCCTTCGCGCCGGTAGGAGAAGAAGCGCTCGTCGCAGATCGTGCAGGCGGCTACCACGCGTACGTCCTCCACGCCGGCGCCGTGCAGACGGTCGCGGGCGATTGCCTGCAGGTCGATGTTGCGCCCGTGGCGATGGGTGTCGCCGAACGCGCTGTGCACCTCTGGCCCGACCTCGTAGCAGCAGGCGCCGGCGCCGGGGCCGATGACGGCGACGAGCTCGGCGCCGCCGCCAAGCTCGCGCAGCGCGCCGACGCCCTGCTCGAGCGTGCCCGCCGCGAGTCCCCGCCAGCCGGCGTGCACCATCGCCACGGCGCCCGCGCAGCCGAGCGCGACCGGCAGGCAGTCGGCGCCGAGCACCATCGTGCCTACCGCTTGCAGCGTCGTGGCATGGCCGTCTGCGTCGATCGGCGCGGGGTGCCCGCGCGAGCCGGTGAGCTCGAGCACACGCTGGACGTGCGTGCCGTGCACCTGCGGGCTCGCGCACAGCCAGTGCAGGCCCAACCGCTCGCAGAGCTGGTGGCGTCGCTGCAGGCCGCGCTCGTGGTCATCGCCGGCGCGCATCGACAGGTTGCCGGTGGCGCGGGCGGTGAACAGCGCGCGGCCACCGCCGGGGAGGTCGAAGAGCAGCTCGTCGACGGATGAGCGGGTGTCGGGTTCGAACTGTGTCACGGGGCCTCGATTCGTGCCGTCAGCGCTCGACCGTCGCCTCGAGCGCGGCTTGCAGCTCTGCGTCGCGTCCGGCTTCGAGCTCGCCGTCGAGCTTGCGCGCAAGCGCGTGCGTGAGCCTGCTCCCGATCTCTGGGCCGCTGGGGACGCCGGCGGCGATCAGGTCGTCGCCGTTGATCTGCAGCCGCACGTCGCGTAGCTGCTCGAACCAGGCTGTCGCCGCTTCGGCCGCGCTGGGCGAGCCGTCGGCGCCGAGCGCGCCCGCGAGGGCGATTGCCTCGGGTGTGTGCACGCACAGCGTCTCGCGCAGCTGCGACGGCTTGGCGGCGAGTGTCATCGCGGTGACGAGCGCTGGGGCTGCGAGCGCGCTGCGCATCGTGCGCTCGCGGTCGGCGGCGGTGAACTCGAGCTCGTCGAGGATGCCGAAGATGATCGGCTCAGGGTCTTGCGTTCTGAGCATCGTCAGGTGCAGCAGCAGCGAGGCCATCAGCAGCAGGTCGGCGCGACCGTCGGACGGCAGCAGCGCGATCGCGCGTTCGGCGAGCTCGCGATCGAAGCGCAGGCCGGCGGGCAGCGCGGCGAGCACGCCGAGCTCGCTCATCGACTCGAGCGCCGCCGGTGCGCCGTCTTCGGCGAGCGCCAGGCGCAGCTCGGCGCCGAGCCGCGCGCGCGAGACGGTCATCAGCGCGCCGTCGTGGAGCGCCGCCGTCGCGAGCGCGGCGGTGCCGGGCTCGAGTTCGAAGCCGAGCCGGGCGCGGTAGCGCGCGAGGCGCAGCAGACGCGTGGGATCGTCGCTGAAGCTGCGCTCGTGCAGCACGCGCAGGCGCCCGGCGTCGAGATCCTCGAGCGCGTGCTCGACGTGGCTGAGCTCGCCCCTGTGCGCGCCGCCGAGCGCGACGGCGATCGCGTTGACGGTGAAGTCCCGGCGCGCGAGATCCTGCTCGCGCGTGCCGGCGCGCACATCTGGCAGCGCCCCCGGCGCGGGATAGGACTCGGCGCGCCGCTCGGCGATGTCGATGCGGGCGCCGTCCCACTGCAGCAGGGCCGTTCCGAAGCGATCGTGGAGCGTCGCGCTGGGAGGCTGTGCGGCGTTCGCGCCCAGTCGCGAGGCGAGATCGCGTGCGAGCGCGGCGGCGTCGCGGGCGACGACGACGTCGAGCTCACGCGGAGCGCGGCCGAGCAGCAGGTCGCGCACGGCGCCGCCGACGAGCTCGAGCTCTGCTCCCTCGTCGCCCATGGCCAGCAGCTCGGGGCCGCCCGGCAGGCCGCGCAGCGCGTCCAGCACCTCCCGGCCGCGCATCAGATCACGCGCACCGGAATCCCGGACGCGGCGAGGTGCGCCTTGGCCTGCGCGACCGTGTAGCGGCCGTAGTGAAAGATCGACGCGCACAGCACCGCGTCGGCGCCGGCTGCGAGCGCCTGCGCGAGGTGCTCGAGCTCGCCGGCGCCGCCGGACGCGATCACGGGAACGCTGACCGCCTCGCTGACCGCGCGCGTGAGCGGCAGGTCGTAGCCGTCGCTGGTGCCGTCGCGGTCCATGCTCGTCAGCAGGATCTCCCCGGCGCCGCGCTCGACCGCCTCCTGCGCCCACTCGACGACGTCGCGGCCGGTAGGCGTGCGCCCGCCCGCGAGGTACGCCTCCCAGGCCGTGGCGTCCACTCGTGCCAGGTGTCCGTTCGAAGCCGGTGTATCGCCATGGTTATACACCGCGTCCGATGTGGCTCGGTCGTCGGGTGCTCGCGCCTTGGCGTCGATCGCGAGCACCACGCACTGCGCGCCGAACACGTCGGCGAGCTCGTTGAGCAGCTCGGGTCGCTTTAGCGCTGCCGAGTTGACGGACACCTTGTCGGCGCCCGCGTCGAGCACGGCCTGCGCGTCGGCGACCGAGCGGATGCCGCCGCCGATGGTGAATGGCACGAACACCTCGTCGGCGGTGCTGCGTGCGAGCTTGGCGATCGTGTCGCGCTTCTCGTGCGTGGCGGTGATGTCGAGGAACACGAGCTCGTCGGCGCCCTCGCGGTCGTAGTGCGCAGCCAGCTCGACCGGGTCCCCGGCGTCGCGAATGTCGACGAATTCGATGCCCTTGACCACCCGTCCTCGATCGACGTCCAGGCAGGGGATGACGCGCTTGTAGTGCACGCGCTCAGCGTAGATGGTGTGACCGGGCCACATGCGGCCCTCCACGCTCATCCCAGGGTCGTCTACCTATTCGCGATCACCCGGACGGCTGCCGCAATCTCGCCAGCGGCTTTCTCATCCAGCTCATCGGACCGGCCACTGATCCAGTCACGCAGCCGGGAGCCGTGGACGACGACGCATCTCTCGTCTTCGTACACGCCTTCCTTGAAGTCCGACCAAAGCACGACGACCGCCTGAACCCAGAGAGGGTGTCCGGTCATCTGCTGGATCTCCGCCTTGAGGGCGGCCGCGCTGGCGAGAGCATTTGAGCGGACCCACGGGCACGGATTGTCCGCTTGTGGATCCAGCCGTCGTCGCAGACGCGGCACACCATCGCGGATCTCCACGGTGCCCTGCAGGTTCTTGGTCTCAAGCAAGAAGACGCCCGCCCGGCTCACCCCGACGTGGTCATAATTGCCGCGAGCGCACGGGACATCGTGAACCACCAGCCACCGTGACCGATCGAGTCTTGCCAGCGCCTTCGCTGTTTTGCGCTCGCCTTCGGCGCCAACCTGCCAGTTCTCGACGTATGCGGGAGGCGAGTCGCGCAGCACCATCCACATTCCCAGACCGACGCCGAACGCCGCCCCGGCAATCCAGGCAGCCACGTTCCGCTCTACTACGAGCCCAACCAATCCGCCCAAGAGAAACGGTCCGAGGAAAAGCGCGAGAAGCGGGCGGCTCCGTGAGCGCCAATTCCTCAGACCGCGCTGATACCGGCCCTGGGCATAGCCGCCAGCCCGATGGGTCGCACCGAATGCCATATAACAACATCGGCCCGACTATTCGCCGGCTTAAGCGGTCCCGGGCGCCCCCCAATATCCAGCGAGACTTCTTTCGGGAGGGCCGCATGCGGCTCTCCCCAGAGGCCGCACATGTGCGGCCTCACGGTGGGCGCATGCGCCCACCGCCGATCGGCGCATGCGCCGATCGAAACGGCATCAGCGCTACGGCTGCGTGTGCCGCCCGGAGCGACCTGTCACGCGGCCAGCGCCGCCTTGCCTTCGGCCACGGTGAAGCGCTTCTCGTACAGCGCGGTGCCGACGATGACGCCATCAAGCGCGGTCAGATCGAGCTCCCTGCGCAGGTCGGCTAGCGCTTCGAGGTCCTCGCGCGTGCCGATGCCTCCGGAGAAGATCACGCTCCCCTCCCCCGCGGCCTTCGTGACCCACGCGACCTCGTCGCGGTTGGCGCCGTCGAGCATGCCGTCGTGGTCGATGTTGGTGAACACGAAATGGCGCACGCCGCGCTGGCGCAGCTCGGCGAAGGCGTCGCGCGCGGGCATGCCGGTGCTGTGCAGCCAGCCGTGCGTGGCGACATGGCCCCCGCGCACGTCCACGCCGACGAGGATCCGCTCGGGGCCGTGCGCGTCGAGCATCTCGCTGAGCGCGTCGGGATCGGTGAACGCGACGGTGCCGAGGATCACACGGGCTGCGCCCGCGCCGAGCGCGTCGGCTGCGGCCTTGGCGGTGCGCAGGCCGCCGCCGTACTGCACCGGCACGCCCGCCTCGGCGGCTATCCGTTGCAGTTGCTCGAGGTTGACGGGCTCGCCGCGCTTGGCGCCGTCGAGGTCGACCACGTGCAGGTACTCGGCGCCCGCATCAACCCAGCCTTGGGCGGCGGACAGCGGGTCCTCGTCGTAGACCTTCTTCGCGTCGAAGTCGCCCTTGACGAGGCGCACGGCGTTGCCGCCGAGGATGTCGATCGCCGGGTAGAGCCTCACCGGGCGACGGATGGGACGTCGGCCGGCGTGGCTGATTGGACATGGGCCGGCGTGGCGGCGATGCAGATGCGCGCGAAGTTGGCGAGCAGGCGCAGTCCGGCGGCGGATGACTTCTCGGGGTGGAACTGCACGCCGTAGAAGGAGCCGCGCTGCACGGCGCTGACGAACGGCGCGCCGTACTCGGCGACGCCGAGGATGTCGTGCTCGTCGGCGGGCACGGGTGCGTAGGAGTGCACGTGGTAGAAGGCGCAGCTGCTCGGCAGGTCTGCGACCAGCGGCGAGCCGGGCTGTGTGAAGCGCACCTCGTTCCAGCCGATGTGCGGCAGCTTCAGCTCGCCGTGATCGAGGACGCGAACCTCGCCGGGCACGATGCCCAGCCCCTCGGCTCCCCCGAGCTCGGTGGATGAGTCGAACGCGATCTGCATGCCCAGGCAGATGCCGAGCACGGGCGTGCCCGCATCGACGCGCTCGCGTAGCAAGGTGTCCAGTCCCAGCCCGCGCACACGCTCCATCGCGCGCGGGAACGCGCCGACGCCGGGCACGATCAGGCCGGCGGCGGCGCGCAGCTGCTCGTGCGCGCTGGTGATGCTGGCGCGCGCGCCGACGTGCTCGAGCGCCTTCTCGACGGAGCGGCGGTTGCCCATGCCGTAGTCGACGATCGCGATCTCAACGGGCTCGTCAACCAGCGGTGTCGTGCGCTCGCTCATGCTGTCAGTGTCCCCTTGGTGCTCGGCACGCCGATCTCGGTCGGGTCGATTGCCACCGCTTGACGCAGCGCCCGCGCGAACGCCTTGAACGCGGCCTCGATCATGTGGTGGGCGTTGCTGCCCGTTTCCACGCGCAGGTGCAGGGTCAGCTTGGCGGCGTTGGCGAATGCGCGGAAGAACTCCTCGGTCAGCTCGTGCTCGAAGTCGCCGGTGACGCCAGCCGGCAGGTCGGCCTCGAACAGCGTGAACGAGCGCCCGGAGACATCGATCGCGCAGCTCGCGCGCGCCTCGTCCATGGGCACGGTGGCTGAGCCGTAGCGGGCGATCCCGGCGCGGTCGCCGAGCGCCGTGTCGAGCGCCTGGCCGAGCACGATCGCGGTGTCCTCGGCGGTGTGGTGAGCGCCGGTGTGCAGATCGCCTTTGACGTCGACGTCGAGGTCGATGCGCCCGTGGCGCGCGAGCAGGTCGAGCATGTGGTCGAGGAAGCCGACGCCGGTTGCGCGGCTGCCTGAGCCGCTGCCGTCGAGTGTCAGCGTCAGGCGCACGTCGGTCTCGGCGGTCTTGCGCTCGATCGTGGCGGTGCGGCTCATGCGGGGTCTCCGGGGGTTGGCTGTGCGGGGCTCACGACTGTTGATTCTCGCGCACGCGCGCCTGCATCGACTCGGCGTGCACGTCAAAGCCCTCTGCGCGGGCGATCGGCGCGCCCGCGGCGGCGAGCTTGCCGGCGGCTTGACCGATGCGCACCTCGGACATCGTGCGGCGAAAGTGGCGCGGCGAGAGCGTCGAGGCGAAGCGCGCGGCGCCGCCTGTGGGCAGCACGTGGTTGGAGCCGGCGACGTAGTCGCCGAACGCGGTCGCGCTGTCGACGCCGACGAACAGGCAGCCGGCGCAGCGGATCGCGGGAGCGAGCGTCTCGACGTCGGCGCCGATCAGCTGCAGGTGCTCGGGGGCGAACGCGTTGGCGAGCGCGATAGCGTCGCGAGCGCTTGCGACGTCGACGATCGCGAACGCGGCCTCACCGACCGTGGGGCGTTCGACGACGAGCTGTTGGAGTGTGGCGGCGAGCGCGTCGCACGCGGCCGCGGACGGTGAGACGGCGGCAACGAGGCTGCCCTCGCCGTGCTCGGCCTGGGCGAGCATGTCCAGCGCGGCGAGCCGCAGCTCGTGCTCGCCAGTGTCCGCGCCGAGCGCGACAAGCAGGTCGCTGGGACCGGCGAAGCCGTCGATGCCGACACTCGTGGACAGCTGGTGCTTGGCCTCCTGCACGTACAGGTTGCCGGGGCCGACGATCACGTCGACGCGCTCGACGGTGTCGGTTCCGCGCGCGAGCGCGGCGATCGCCTGGGCTCCGCCCATGCGGTACACGCGCTCGACGCCGCACAGCCGGCACGTGCCGAGGATCACCGGGTCGATCTGCCCGTCGACGCCCGGGGGCGCGCAGACGGCGACGTCGACGACGCCGGCGGAGCGCGCGGTGACGACGCCCATGACGACCGTGCTCGGGTAGGCGGCGCGCCCGCCGGGCACGTACACGGCGGCGGACGCGACGGGCACCTCGCGCAGGACGATGCGCTGCCCTTGCGGGAGCTCGACGGGGATGTCGTTGCGGACGGCCGCCTCGGCGACGAGCGCGACGTTGACGATCGCGACCTGCAGCCCGGCGATCAGCTCGAGCGGCAGGCGTTTGATCGCCTCATCGAGCTCCTCGGCCGGCACGCGCAGCGGCCGCGGCTCGTTGCCGGCGGTGTCGAACCGGCGTGTGTAGTCGAGCACCGCCACGTCGCCTTCAACACGCACCCTGGCGAGGATCTCGCGCACGTGCTCGGCCACGGAGTCGCCGTCGGGCACGAGCGAGCGCACCCGCGCGGCGGCGCCGGCGGGCCCGCCCAGGCGCGCCACGTCTTCAGCGTGCAGGCGCTCGATCCGCATGTCAGACGGGGTCCGGGGCGCCGCGTCCGCGCGCGGTCGCCGGCAGCTCGCGCAGGCGCGCCAGCAGTTCGTCGATGGCGGCGGCCTTGAGCTTGTGCGCGACCGGGTTGGCGATCAGCCTGGCGGTGCACACGACGATCTCCTCGCGAACGACGAGGTTGTTCTCGCGCAGTGTGGTGCCGGTGGCGGTCAGGTCGACGATCGCCTCGACCAGCCCGGTCAGCGGTGCGAGCTCGACGGAGCCTTTGACCTCGACGATCTCGGCCTGCCTGCCGGTCTCCTCGAGATGGCGTGCGGCGATGCGCGGGTACTTGGTGGCGACGCGCATCACGCCGAGGCGGCGCAGCGCCTCGTGCGCGGGGTCGGGACCGGCCTTGCTGGCGAGCACCATCGTGCAGCGCCCGAAGCCGAGGTCGAGCAGCTCGTACACGTCGCGGCCACCCTCCGCCGAGCGCTGGGCGGCCTGCTCGAGCAGCACGTCCTTGCCGGTCACGCCGAGGTCGGCCGCGCCGGCCTCGACGTACGTGGGCACGTCGGTCGGGCGCATCGTGATCACGCCGATGTCCTCGAACAGCAGCTTGCGGTCGTTTGCGCGCAGCTCCTGCGTGTCGAGGCCAAGGCTCGCGAGCAGGTCGACGGTCCCGTCGAACAGCGCGCCGCGCGGCACCGCGATCGTGAGGCCGTTGATGGGAGTCACGTGGGAAGCCCGTGTGCGGTGCCGGCGAGCAGTGCGCCGGTGCCGCGCTCCTCTCCGGCGAGGGCGATGTGAAGACGGTCGACGCCGAGCGCGAAGCCGACGGCGGGGAGGCTGCGCCCGAAGCGCCCGACGAGCTCGTCGTAGCGGCCGCCGCCGCCGATCGGGGCGCCGAGCGCGGGGTCATAGACGTCGAACACGGCGCCGGTGTAGTAGCCGATGTTGCGCACGAGGCCGAGGTCGAAGATCACGCGCTCGGCGACGGCGGGCTCGAGCAGCTCGTGCACGCGCCGCAGGCCGGTGACGGCCTCCTGCGCCTGCGCGGGCGTGTCGGTGAGCACCTCGGGGCCGCCGCGGCGCTGTGGCACCTCGAGCAGCAGCTCGGCGGCGTCGTCGGAAAGCCCCGACTCGGCGAGCGCTCGTTCGAGCCCGACGAAGTCGCGCAGCACGAGCTGCTCGAGCAGGCCGGCGCGGATCTCCTCCGGCACGCGCAGGCTCGCCATCAACGCTGGAAACAGCGAGGCGTCGCCGAGGCCGATGCGGTAGTCCTTGAGGCCGGTGGCGTCGAGCGCGTGGCAGAGCACGGTGAGCGCCTCGACGGTGCCCTGCGGCGCGGGCGCGCCGATCAGCTCGATGCCCGCCTGCAGCAGCTCGCGCGGCTGCCCGCGCTGCGGGCGCACGCCGCGGTAGCAGTGGGCGAAGTAACAGAAGCGCAGCGGCGGCTCGCTGGATGCGTAGCGCGTGGCAACGACGCGCGCGATCGGCACGGTCATGTCCGAGCGCAGCACGAGCACCTGGCCGGACTCGTCGAACACGCGGTAGGCGGGTTTCGCTTCTGCCATGTCCGCGCGCGCGAGCACCGACTCGTACTCGAGCGCGGGCGTGTACACCTCGCCGTAGCCGTGGCGCTCGAACACGCCGCGCAGGATGTCGGTGATGGCGCGCACCTCGCGCGTCTCGTCTGGGAGCACGTCGCGCGTGCCGCTCGGGATCGGGTGGATCATGAGGACCCGGAGATTATGCGTGGACAGGCTCTGTGGCGACGCGCTCGATGCGTGCGCCGAGATCGCGCAGGCGCTCGTCGATGCGCTCGTAGCCGCGATCGATCTGGCGGATGTTGCCGATCTCGCTGCGACCCTCGGCGCACAGCGCCGCCAGCAGCATCGCCATACCGGCGCGGATGTCGGGCGACTCGACGCGCTCGCCGCGCAGTCGCCGCGGGCCCGTGATGATCGCCCGGTGCGGGTCGCACATGACGATGTCGGCGCCCATCAGGATCAGCTTGTCGGTGAAGATCAGACGGTTCTCGAACATCCACTCGTGCACGAGGATCGATCCCTCGGCCTGCGTCGCGAGGGCGACGGCGATCGACGTGAGATCGGCGGGGAACGCCGGCCACGGACCGTCCTGGATCTTGCTCTTGTACTCGCCGACGTCGGCCTGCACGACCAGCTTCTGCCCGCCGGGCACGACGACGTCGTTGCCGTGCAGCTCCGAGCGCAGCCCCACGCGTTCGAACACCAACCGGATCATGCGCAGGTCGCCGGGGACGGTGTCCTTGATGCGCAGTTCGCCGCCGGTGACGCCGGCGAGCGCCATGAAGCTGCCGATCTCGATGTGATCGGGCGCGATGTCGTGCTCGCAGCCGTGCAGCCGCTCGGCGCCGTTGACGGTGATCAGGTTCGAGCCGATGCCCTGGATGTCGGCGCCCATCTTGACGAGCATGCGCGCGAGGTCCTGCACGTGCGGCTCGCAGGCGGCGTTGCCGATGACGGTTGTGCCGGGCGTGAGCGCGGCGGCCATCAGCGCGTTCTCGGTGGCCATCACGGAGGGCTCGTCCATGAACACGTCGGTCGGTCGCAGCCCGCGCGGGGCGTCGAGCACGATCTCGCGGCCGCATTCGGTCAGCGCTCCCATCGCGCGGAACGCGTCGAGATGCGGATCCAGGCGCCGGCGTCCGATGACGTCGCCGCCGGGCGGCGGCATCACGGCGCGGCCGAAGCGCGCGAGCAGCGGGCCGGCGAGCAGGAACGACGCCCTGATCGACTCGGCGAGCTCGGGCTCGATCTCAACTGCGTGCACGTCGGCGGCGCACAGCGCGAGCTCGTTCGGTTGGCGCCAGCTGACGTGCACGCCGATCGCCACGAGGATCTCGATCATCGCCTCCACGTCGCGGATGCGCGGCACGTTGCGTACGACGACCTCGTCCTCGGTGAGGACGCTGGCGGCGAGGATCGGCAGCGCTCCGTTCTTGTTCCCAGCCGGGACCATCGTTCCCGACAGCGGGACGCCGCCTTCGATGACGAACTTCTCCATGAGCTTTGGGCGCCGCCCGTCGGTCAACGGTGACCCACCCGCCCCGCCGGTCGAACGCCTGGCAAGCGTAACACCCATGTCTGCAGTCCAGTTCGCGTCGCCCGGTCCGGTCCCTGCCTGTGCGATCTCCCAGCTCGCTTGCCGGTCGCGAGACGGCGCCTCCTGCAACTCTTGTTGCAGCTCACAGGAGGGACGATCGGCTCTGTAGAGCCGTTTTGGCGCCGCTCGACCGACGCGTACACACGTTCGCGCTTGATCCGTCCGATCGCCTGCCTAGCTTTACGAACACATGTTCCCCCCCGCGCCGAAAACCAAGCTTGCGCAGCGCGCGCTCGGTGCAGTCCGCGTGGCCCGCTCGTTCCTGCTGCTCGAGGACGACTACGAGGTCGACTGGGAGGTCGGCCAGGACGAGCCCCGCCACGCCCCACATCCGCACCGAGCGCCGCTGCGCAGAGGGTCCGCGCGCAGGCGTCCCGGCCAGTTGCCGGCGCCTGCGCAGCCGTGCCTCTCGCCGGTCGGGAGCGTGGCGCCGGCATCGCTGCTCTGGCCGGGTCGGCGTGTCGAGCGGGGCACTGGCCCTGCGCGCGGCACGAGTCCCACCTGTGATGACTCGCTCCTCGCGTCCGACGGGTCTCGTCTTCCGTGCCGCGGGGTCTAATGTTGCGGGCGTAGCCTCCGCACGCGAGCGGAGCAGGCGCCCAGCCTGATTTCCGCCTGGACGTGGGAACCATCCCGATACGAGGACCGCCAGAATGGTCTCCAACGAGCAGCGCAGCACAGCCAGAAGATCGCCGCGGCCATCGTCGGCCGCGGCCTGGCTTGCGCGGTCCACAGCGCTCGCTGCGGTCGCGTCATACGCCGTCGCGCTGGGGCTCTCCGCAGCACCGGGCGCCGCCGCCTCGACGGGCGGCAAGACGATGAGCGCCTGCCCGAAGCAGGCCAAGGCCGCACTGCCGCTGTCTGCACAAGCCACCAAGAAGGCGGCACAGGCTGCCCTGGCGGCAGCACCCGAGCGCTACAAAGACCTCAACGTGAACGGCGCAACGGTCGTCTGGTCGAAGGTCGCGACCGCGGCCGGAGCGCGCGGCGGCGAGGTCGCCTTCCAATGCGGCAAGACGATCCAAGCGAGAACCGTCGTCGTGGAACTTCGCTTCCCGAAGGAGCTGCCGAGCGCGAGTCTGTCCGAGGGCGTCGTCTTTGTCTCGCGCTTCAAGAGCGGCTACCGGGTCTGGGAGGTGGCCCACTGACCGCAGTCGGCCGGGCGTCCAGCTCCTCGCACGACGACGGGCCGCCCGAAGGCGGCCCGTATGTATCGAAAAAACCGGCGGCGTCCTACTCTCCCAGGCCCTTGCGGGCCAAGTACCATCGGCGCTGAGGGGCTTAACTGCTCTGTTCGGAATGGGAAGAGGTGTTTCCCCCTCGCCAAGGCCACCGGAAAAAGGCGAAAGACCACGCCTCCCACGGTCCCTCAAAACTGCACAGCGCCACAGCGGGTAACACTAAAATCCGTCAAGCCCTCGACCCATTAGTACCGGTCTCCTACAGACGTTGCCGTCCTTCCAGATCCGGCCTATCAACCTGGTGGTCTACCAGGGGTCTTACTCCCTCTAGGGGATGGGAGAGTTCATCTTGAGGCCGGCTTCCCGCTTAGATGCTTTCAGCGGTTATCCGATCCACACGTAGCTAGCCTGCTATGCCCTTGGCAGGACAACAGATACACCAGAGGTGCGTTCATCCCGGTCCTCTCGTACTAGGGACAAATCCTCTCAACTCTCCAACGCCCACGGCAGATAGGGACCGACAGAATTGTTACCACAGCCTCCCTAGGGAGCCAGTGGGTCAGGGCATTTCTGCCTGACTCTGCATGTCGCCATGCAGCTCGGACTATATCTTCACGAAGGCATCACTCTTCGTGTTCGGCGTATAGTCTCTGAGGATTCCGGTCACTTCGACCGGCCTTTCCTGCTGATTGTCCGCACCGAACGCATTGTCACTGTCTCTAACGAGACGAGTAGCGTCGGATCCTCGGGTTTTCCAGCATATAGCCGAATTTATAGACAGCAACGGTTAACTTACTGTCTCACGACGTTCTGAACCCAGCTCGCGTACCGCTTTAATGGGCGAACAGCCCAACCCTTGGGAGCAACTCCACCCCCAGGATGCGACGAGCCGACATCGAGGTGCCAAACCGGGCCGTCGATGTGGACTCTTGGGCCCGATAAGCCTGTTATCCCCGGAGTACCTTTTATCCGTTGAGCGACGGCACTTCCACTTGCTACCGCCGGATCACTAAGACCTGCTTTCGCACCTGCTCGACTTGTCAGTCTCGCAGTCAAGCTCCCTTACTACCTTTACGCTCTACACACGATTTCCAACCGTGATGAGGGAACCTTTGTGCGCCTCCGTTACATTTTGGGAGGCGACCGCCCCAGTCAAACTACCCGCCTGGAACTGTCCAGCACCCGGATTCACGGAATGCTGTTAGAACTCCAATACACCAAGGGTGGTATCTCAAGGTTGGCTCCACGCTAGCCGCAACCAGCGCTTCAAAGCCTCCCACCTATCCTGAGCGAAATGCACCGAAATCCAATACCAGGTTGTAGTAAAGGTTCACGGGGTCTTTCCGTCTAGCCGCGGGTACTCGGCATCTTCACCGAGACTGCAATTTCACCGAGCTCCTCGTTGAGACAGCGCTGAAGTCGTTACGCCATTCGTGCAGGTCGGAACTTCGCGTGTTCTCTCGTTATCCGAGAGCGCAGACTATCCCTTCACCTCATCAAGCACCTTTAGGAGTGTGGCCTGCGAGTGGCGCCGCCTTCCCAGGTTCATCTGGTAGGCGATACCCACGATCTCTCGCAACCCGTCGCGCTGCAGATGATCTCCTTGTTCGATCATCGCGCATACCCGCGAGAAGCCTGCACAGCTTCTCGCCTTGCATCCCCGCAAGGGGAAACGTTCGAAGTGCGGCAGGATGACTCCGGTGAGGTCTCCGATCGATCGCGCCTCGTACTTGAAGGTGCGATCCCCCTTCGACTCCCGGATCCAGCCGCATGCGAAGAACGCTTGCAGATCTTCCAGCAGTCCCAAGTCCTTCTCATTCAACGAGAGCGAAAACGACGGCCTCACCTCGAGACCAATTCGTAGCTTCGCCCGAACGGCGAGTGAGACGCAGAAGCATCCCTCGCCCTCCGTCAGACCTGTGACAAACCAGGGATCCAGCGGTACTGCCATTCCATAGGCGCCTTGTCTTGCGATGAGGGCCGGCGTATTGCGCGTCACATAGATTTCCGGACTCCCCGGAGCGTGACACGCCTCTCCTTTCGGATCAGTCGTTAGGGGGTCACTAGGACTTCCCTCGGGATTGCCCGCTACCACGTTGGTAGGGAGGGTTTCCCCGATATGAGCCGGTTCTCGACCGTCTCTCGCGAGACGGCGGGGCAAGTGTTGGTGCTTACCCGACAAGGAATTTCGCTACCTTAGGACCGTTCCTGCTGTTACGACTCGGACACGACGTGTCCAAGCGGTCGGCACATTTCTGGCCGACTCTCATGGTCGCCCATGAGAGCGGACTATCTCATCCCGCTCTCGGTCTAGAGAGCGGGCTCGGCGTATAGTCTCTGAGGATTCCGAGCGCCTTCGACGCTGATCCGGACTCCGCTTACGCGGTCGACCGTCGTGGATCAACTGGACGCTGGGCCTTTCCTGCTGATTGTCCGCACCCGACACATTTTCACGGTACCGCCCACTTAGGACGGAACTCGTAGTGCGGGATACTCGGATGTTCCAGCATATAGCCGAGTTTTACAACTACCTCGGTCAACTGATAGTTACGGCCGCCGTTTACCGGGGCTTAGCTTCGCTGCTTCGGGTCAAGCCCTAACAACTCCACGTAACCTTCCGGCACCGGGCAGGCGTCAGCCCCTATACGTCGTCTTTCGACTTAGCAGAGACCTGTGTTTTTGGTAAACAGTCGCTTCAGCCAATTCACTGCGGCCCTCTCGGGCTCCACTCGCGAGGAGTTTCACCCTACTGGGGCGCCCCTTATCCCGAAGTTACGGGGCGATTTTGCCGAGTTCCTTAACGAGGGTTATCTCGATCACCTTAGTATTCTCTACTTGCCCACCTGTGTCGGTTTTGGTACGGGCACGCGCTTCCTCCCTAGAGGATTTTCTTGGAGGTATGGCGTTGGGGAGTCGCCGGCTTAACGCCAGCTCACATCGCACCTCAGGTTATGCGGCCCTGCATTTGACATGGGCCACCCCTACATGCTTGTCCCAGGACGACCATCGCCTGGGTTCCCTTAGCCTTCCTCGTCCCCCCATCGGTCAAACGGAAGCGACGTGGTACAGGAATATCAACCTGTTGGCCATCGACTACGCCTTTCGGCCTCGCCTTAGGTCCCGACTAACCCTGAGCAGACGAACTTTACTCAGGAATCCTTGGGCAATCGGTGGAGGGGATTCTCACCCCTCTTTCGTTACTTATGCCGGCATTCTCACTTCCCACGCCTCCACGGCTGGCTTCCGCCGCCGCTTTGCTGGCATGGGAACGCTCTCCTACCGCGCGATCGACCCGAAGGTCTCACGCACCCGCAGCTTCGGTGACTAGCTTGAGCCCCGTTACATTGTCCGCGCTCGAACACTTGACCAGTGAGCTGTTACGCACTCTTTCAAGGGTGGCTGCCTCTAAGCCAACCTCCTGGTTGTCTATGCACTCGAACATCGTTTCCCACTTAGCTAGCACTTAGGGACCTTAGCTGGCGGTCTGGGCTGTTTCCCTTTCGACGCTGAAGTTTATCCCCCAGCAACTGACTCCCGGAGTAAACGTGATTGGTCTTCGGAGTTTGCCTGAAGTCGGTAACCTGGTAGGGCCCCTAATCCAAACAGTGCTCTACGGCCAACACGCAATTTATCCGAGGCTATACCTAAATATATTTCGGAGAGAACCAGATATCACTGAGCTTGATTAGCCTTTCACTCCGACCCACAGGTCATCCGCCCAGTTTTCAACCTAGGTCGGTTCGGCCCTCCACGAGGTCTTACCCCCGCTTCAGCCTGCCCATGGGTAGCTCGCTCAGTTTCGGGTCTACCGCCTACGACTATGTCGCCCTATTAGGACTCGCTTTCGCTACGGCTCCGCTCATCGCTTAACCTTGCCGCAGACGAGTAACTCGCCGGCTCGTTATGCAAAAAGCACGCGGTCACAGGACAAAGCCTGCTCCCACCGCTTGTAGGCGCGCGGTTTCAGGTACTATTTCACTCCCCTTCCGGGGTACTTTTCACCTTTCCCTCACGGTACTTGTCCGCTATCGGTCACCAAGGAGTACTTAGCCTTGGAGGGTGGTCCCCCCAGGTTCAGTCCGCGTTTCACGGGAGCGGACTTACTCAGGAACGTCTGACAGGAGATCGTGCAGTTTCGTCTACGGGACGATTGCCCTCTATGGTGCGCGGTTCCACACGCTTCGACTACCACACAAATTTGTAACTCCTGCCGAGCCGGACACGACTCGGAACAAACGCCCTACAACCCCTGACAGACAACGCATGTCCGCTTACATCTGCCAGGTTTGGGCTGATCCCCTTTCGCTCGCCACTACTCAGGGAGTCTCTGTTGATTTACTTTCCTCGGGGTACTGAGATGTTTCACTTCCCCCGCTTGTCTTCCGCCGGCCTATGTGTTCAGCCGGGGATAACGCCGCATTACCAGCGCTGGGTTCCCCCATTCGGGAATCCACGGGTCAAAGGCTATTCAGCGCCTAACCGTGGCTTATCGCAGCCGTTCACGCCCTTCATCGACTCTTGGTGCCAAGGCATCCACCATGCGCCCTTACTATCTTGACGGTGATCTGGCCCAACTAGACCCGAAGGTCTTGCAGGGCCCGGTGATACCCGTTTTTCAGCCGCCGCTTATCGATGGCGGCTGATGTGGCATTGTGCAGTTTTCAAGGACCGTGGAGAGGCGTATAACGCCGGCCGATCTCGCGTCATTCGGTCACGCCACGTAAGGACGTATCCACGCGATACCGGCGAGCGCCGGTCTCTCAAAACTCAACAGCATGCTGGGGTAGTTTGCGGCCACGCCGGCTTCGTTCTCGAAGTAGTGCGAGAAACACGCCCTGCTCAGCCATCCAGCCAGGTTCGGTCGACATGCTAGGCCCGGTCCGCTTGGACACCGCCATGCCTCGAGGGCTTGGCGGCCGCGCGGGCCTGTCTTGCGACAGACCCTGGACCGGGGCACCGCTAGGTGCTCCCTAGAAAGGAGGTGATCCAGCCGCAGCTTCCGCTACGGCTACCTTGTTACGACTTCACCCCAGTCACGAGCCCCACCTTCGACGGCTCCCTCCCTTGCGGGTTAGGCCACCGGCTTCGGGTGTTGCTCACTCCCGTGGTGTGACGGGCGGTGTGTACAAGGCCCGGGAACGTATTCACCGCGGCAATGCTGATCCGCGATTACTAGCAACTCCGCCTTCATGCAGGCGAATTTCAGCCTGCAATCCGAACCGAGACGCACTTTAAGGGATTCGCTCCACCTCGCGGTATCGCAGCCCTCTGTATGCGCCAATGTAGCACGTGTGTAGCCCTGAACATAAGGGGCATGAGGACTTGACGTCATCCCCACCTTCCTCCGGTTTGTCACCGGCAGTCTCGCATGAGTCCCCAACTGAATGCTGGCAACATGCGACGGGGGTTGCGCTCGTTGCGGGACTTAACCCAACATCTCACGACACGAGCTGACGACAGCCATGCACCACCTGTGAAAGTGCCCCGAAGGGAAGACGTGTTTCCACGCCGGTCACTCACATGTCAAGCCCAGGTAAGGTTCTTCGCGTCGCGTCGAATTAAACCACATGCTCCGCTGCTTGTGCGGGCCCCCGTCAATTCCTTTGAGTTTTAGCCTTGCGGCCGTACTCCCCAGGCGGGCAACTTAATGCGTTAGCTTCGACACGGGGGGAGTCGACACCCCCCACATCTAGTTGCCATCGTTTACAGCGTGGACTACCAGGGTATCTAATCCTGTTTGCTCCCCACGCTTTCGCGTCTCAGCGTCAGTCACGTCCCAGCGAGCTGCCTTCGCCATTGGTGTTCCTCCTGATATCTGCGCATTTCACCGCTACACCAGGAATTCCACTCGCCCCTTCCGGACTCTAGCCTCGCAGTATCCACCGGCATTCCAGGGTTGAGCCCTGGACTTTCACAGCGGACTAACGAGGCCGCCTACACGCTCTTTACGCCCAATAATTCCGGACAACGCTTGCACCCTACGTATTACCGCGGCTGCTGGCACGTAGTTAGCCGGTGCTTCTTGTGAAGGTACCGTCACTCCGTCCGGCTATTCACCGGAGAAGCTTCGTCCCAACTGAAAGGGGTTTACAACCCGAAAGCCTTCTTCCCCCACGCGGCGTTGCTGCGTCACGCTTTCGCGCATTGCGCAAGATTCCCCACTGCTGCCTCCCGTAGGAGTCTGGGCCGTGTCTCAGTCCCAGTGTGGCTGATCGTCCTCTCAGACCAGCTACCCATCGAAGCCTTGGTGAGCCGTTACCTCACCAACAAGCTAATGGGCCGCGGGCCCATCTCGATGCGGAGGCCGAAGCTTCCTTTCCCCTTGCGGGCACATCCGGTATTAGCCCGAGTTTCCTCGGGTTGTCCCGGTCATCGAGGCAGGTAACCCACGTGTTACTCACCCGTTCGCGGCTCTGCCCCAGGGCAAGCCCTGGTTCGTCGCTCCACTTGCATGTGTTAAGCACGCCGCCAGCGTTCGTCCTGAGCCAGGATCAAACTCTCCGTGAAGAACTTCACGAAAAGCTGTCATTGGTTTGCTTTCGCCGGTCCTACGCAAGCGTAGTACTGGCTACGGCAGCACGAAACCTATACACCGTGGTCTCGAACCATGACGGGGTACTTCTCTACTTGACTCTTTGACCGCCACCCGGAGGCGTCATTGACGCTCCCGTCGGCGGGTCGAACCTGGACGCACACCACGATCACGAAATAGATCGTAGATGCGCATGCTGTTGAGTTTTCAAAGACCGCCTAGCCTCACCGAAAGTGGTTCCTTCTGGAGGAGACCGATCCGACCCACGCCCAAGGGCGTTTGCGGGCCGACCAGCAAGTATAGCGCGATGTCGGGCGCTCCGTCTAGCCGACGCGCAAACGGCGAAAACGGCGCCTGCCGACCTTGAGGATACGCCCATCGGCCTGCTCGCACGGCACGTCGTGCTGGCCGGCCTGCAGCTGGGTCTCGCCGAGCAGGACGCCGCCCTGGTCGATCATGCGACGGGCCTCCGAGCGCGACATCCCGAACTCGCGGGCGATCAGGGCCGGCAGGTGCAGCACGCCTTCGAGGCACTCGAAGCGCGCCTCCGGCACGTCCTCCGGCACGCCGCGCTGCACGAACACCACGTCGAAGTGCCGCTCGGCTGCCTGCGCGTCCTCCTCGGAGTGCAGCCACGCGACCAGCTCGTGTGCGAGCGCGCGCTTGGCGTCCCGCGGCGAGAGCGCGTCGCGCCCGGCGCCGGCCATGCTCGGATCGGCCGCCGGCTCGCGACCCGGCGCGCGCGAGTCGATCAGCAGCCGGTAGTACTCCTCCAGCGCCTCGTCCGGGATCGCCATCGTCTTGCCGTACATCTCCTGCGGCGGGTCGGTCACGCCGATCTGGTTGCCCAGCGACTTCGACATCTTCAGGCGCCCGTCGAGGCCCACCAGGATCGGCATCGTCAAGATCGCCTGCTCCGGCTGCCCGTACGCGCGCTGGATGTCGCGTCCCAGCAGCAGGTTGAACTTCTGATCGGTCCCGCCCAGCTCGATGTCCGCGTGGATCGCCACCGAGTCATAGCCCTGCAGCAGCGGGTACATCAGCTCGAGCATCGAGATCGGCCCGCCGCCCGACCAGCGCTTGTGGAAGTCGTCGCGCTCGAGCAGCTGCGCGATGGTCGTCGTTCCGACGAGCTTCAGCAGCTCGATCATCGGCATGTCGAGCCATTCGCTGTTGCGCCGCACCTCCAGCCGCTCGGGGTCGGCGTCGAGGATCTTGAGCGCCTGCTCCTGGAAGGTCGCCGCGTTGGCGTCGATCTCCTCCGCGGAGAGCATCGGGCGCAACGTCGAGCGCCCGGACGGGTCGCCCACGCGCGCCGTGTAGTCGCCCACGATCAGCACCACCCGATGACCCGCGTCCTGGAACTCGCGCAGCTTGCCCAGCACGACCGCGTGCCCGAGATGGATGTCGGGAGCCGTCGGGTCGATGCCGAGCTTCACGCGCAGCGGGCGACCCTCCCGACGCGCTATGCGGAGCTTGTGCTCGAGCGCCCCCGCCGGCAGGCTCTCGACCGCATTGGCGGCCAGCTTGGCGGCGAGCCGAGCGTCCTCGGGGGCTGGGTGGGCGGGTGGGCGGGCGGGTGGGCGGGCGGGTGGGCGGGCAACCCTATCCCTGGCATTCGGCATGGTGGCCAATGCTAGACTCTCGCCGTCTGGAGGGTCCCACCGTGCCGTACCCGGCGCGGCCCGAATCGCCGGGGTCGGGTTCTCCTCGCACCCTGGAGGCCTCGCCTCCGACGCCCCATGAGCGATGACGATCGCCCCGACATAACGCCCACCGCGCTGGCCTCGCCGAGCGCCCCGCCGCCGCCCGTGCAACGGTCGAGCGAGCAGAGATCAACCCGCAAGACCCGCCTGAAGCGGCTGCGGTTCGTGGCGATCCTGTTCGCGGTGCTGACGCTGGGCCTGATCTCGTTCGTGTTCGGGATGTTCGTGTCGGTCGCCTCGGACCTGCCGTCGTTGACCAAATTCGCGCTCTACAAGAACGAGAAGAGCTCCTACCTGTACGACGACCTCGGCCACCCGATCGGCGTGCTCAGCCAGCAGAACCGCGTGATCGTCACGCCCGGACAGATCCCGATGATCGTCAAGGACGCGGTCATCTCGATCGAGGACAAGCGCTTCTGGACCAACAGCGGCATCGACCTGCGCGGCATCGCGCGCGCGTTCGTCGACGACATCGAGCACAAAGGCGCCGTGCAGGGCGCCTCGACGATCGAGCAGCAGTTCATCAAGAACGCCCTCAACGCCCAGTCGCACCGCACGATCTTCGAGAAGCTCCGCGAGGCCGCGCTCGCCTACCAGCTCTCGCACAAGTGGTCCAAGGAAAAGATCATCACGGCCTACCTCAACACGATCTACTTCGGCAACGGCGCCTACGGGATCGAGGCGGCGGCCCAGACCTACTTCGGCCACGAACTCAACCACACCGGCTGCGGCACGCCCGGACAGAAACTGTGCGTCGAAGAGCTCAAACCGTGGGAAGCGGCGCTGCTCGCGGGCATCATCCAGTCGCCGACCGGCTACGACCCCGCCACCCACCCGATCGCCGCCAAGGAACGTCGCGAAGTCGTCCTGCGCCAGATGCTCGAACAGGGCTACCTCACGAAGTCCCTGTATGAAGAAAGCGTCAAGCAGGCGCTCCCCTCCCGCGCCGAGATCCAGGCTCCGCAGGAGCAGACCGTCGAAGGCGTCGACGCCGGCTACTTCACGAGCTGGGTGCAGCAGCAGATCATCGAACGCTACGGTCAGCGCGCGTTCGACGGCGGCCTGAAGATCACGACGACGCTCGACATGGAACTGCAGCGCGCGGCCGAACAGGCCATCAACGACAACCTGCCCCTCGCCGAAGACCCGTCCGCCGCGCTGGTCGTGATCGAAAACTCGACCGGGGACGTGCGCGCGATGGTCGGCGGGCGCAACTACGACGAAAGCCCGTTCAACCTCGCCACCGAGGGCGAGCGCCAGCCCGGCTCCTCGTTCAAGGCATTCGACCTCGCCGCGGCGCTCGAGCAGGGCATCTCCCCCGACTCGGTCTGGACCTCCAAGGAAAAGACCTTCATCGTCCCCCACACCCACGGCCACGAAAAGTTCGTCGTCCACAACGACGAAGGCAACTACACGGGCGAGAACACGCTGACCGGCGCGATCGCCTACTCCGACAACTCGATCTTCGCCGAAGTCGGCCTCGAGGTCGGCACCAAGAAGATCGCCCTACTTGCGCACCGCATGGGCATCACCACGCCGCTGTCGACCAACCCCGCGATGACGATCGGCGGTCTCACCGTCGGCGTGACGCCGCTGGACATGGCCCATGCGTACGAGACGATCGCCCACGACGGCGAGCGCGTCACCGGCTCGCTCGTCGAAGGCGGGGCGCCCGTCGGCATCCAGCAGGTCGAAGCGGGCGACCAGGCCGGCAGCCAGCCGCTGCCAGACGGCTCGCGCGTCGAAAAGAACAGGGTCATAACCCACGAAGTGCTGCCTCGCTCGGTGGCGGAAACCGAGACCTCGATGCTCGAAACGGTGATCCAGTACGGCACCGGCAAGGCCGCCGCGATCGGCCAGTTCGCCGCCGGCAAGACCGGCACCACCTCCAACTACGGCGACGCGTGGTTCGTCGGCTGGGACTCCAAGTTCACCGCCGCCGTGTGGGTCGGCTACCCCAACAAGCTGATCCCGATGACCACCGACTTCGACGGCGGGCCCGTGCTCGGCGGCACGTTCCCGGCGCTGATCTGGCACGACTTCATGATCTCGGCGCTGCAGATCGAAGCCGAACGCGCGGAACACGCCGCGACGAAGAAGGGCGCCACCAGGTCAGGCGAAGCCCTGAACGCGACAACGCCCGAAAGCGGCTCGCAGACGTCGACGCCGGCCCCCTCCACGAAAGCGACCAAGCCCGCCACGCCCGGTGGCGCCTCCGCGCCGGGCGCGAGCAAGCAGGAAGCCGCCGGCGGAGCGCACGGCACCGAACACGCCGCCGCGCCGGCGACGCCCGCGACGCCGCCGGCGGCCGAACCGACGCCGGCGACGCCCGCGCCATCGACGCCGTCACCGACGGGCGGCGTCGGCGCCCCCGGCGGCTGACGGCCACGGGCGCGAGACGTGGCGGCTGCCCGCCACGCAGAAGCGCCAGCGCAGCTCGACCGCGCGGCTGATGCCGATGCGCGTGCCCTCCAGCAGCGGCGGATCCCGCCAGCCGCGCGCACGGGGCCCGATGCGGACCGGACCGCTGGACAGGCAGCCGCCGTTCTCAGCCAGCGACACGCCGAGCGCCTGCGTGAGCTTGCCGGGCCCCGAGCACAGCTGCTCGAGCTGCGCGGCTGCAGATCTTGACCCGGCGAGCGCGCCGCGCTCGAGGCCGCGGCGGGCGCGCATCGCATCGATCCCCGCCAGCGGCGCGAGCGCCCTGATCAGCACCGCCGCACCGACGCCCTCCGGCTCGCAGACGGCGTTCAGCAGCGCGTGGATGCCGTACGAGCGGTACACGTACGCGCGGCCCGGCGCGCCGAACAGCGTGCGCGTGCGCGGCGTCAGCCCGACGAACGCGTGGCAGGCGGGCTCGCTCTCGTGGTAGGCCTCGGTCTCGACGATCACGCCGGCCGCGTCGCCATGCTCGACCGTGCAGCCGATCAGATCGCGCGCCACGTCCAGCACGGGGCGCTCGTAGAAGTCCTGGCTCAGCGCGCGCATCGCACGCTGCCTACGCCTTAGCGTCGAGCGCCGCACGGGCGAGCGCCGCACGGGCGAGCGCCAGCTGCTCGCGCACGCGCGACAGCGAGGTGCCGCCCTCGGAGATCTTCGACTCCAGCCACGAGCTCTGGGCGAGCACGCGCTGGAACTGCTCGTGGTTGGCGCCCAGCAGCTCGCTGTGGGCCGTCAGCTCCTCGGCGCTCAGCTGCGACAGCGGCTTGCCGGTGTCCAGCGCCGTGCGCACCAGCCCGGCGACGACCCCGTGGGCCTCGCGGAAGGGCATGCCGAGACGCACGAGCAGGTCGGCGACGTCGGTCGCCGCGATCAGCTCGTCGGCCGCCGCCGCGCGCATGCGCTCGCGCTCGAAGCGCGCGCCGGCGATCATGCCGGTGGCCGCGGCGAGCGTCAGCGCGAGCGTGTCGACGGCGTCGAACAGGTGCTCCTTGTCCTCCTGCAGGTCCTTGTTGTACGTCAGCGGCAGCGCGTGCATGACGCCGTGGAAGGCCGCCAGGTGACCGACCACGCGCGGCGCCTTCGCGCGCAGCAGCTCGGCCGCATCCGGGTTCTTCTTCTGCGGCATGATCGACGAGCCCGCGCTCCAAGCGTCGGGCAGCTCGCAGAAGCCGAACTCAGCGCTCGACCACAGCACGAGCTCGGCGCCGAGGCGGGAGAGATGGGTCGAGCAGGTCGCCGCCGCAGCCAGGTAGTCGAGCACGAAGTCGCGCCCGGAGACGGCGTCGATCGAGTTCGGCGCAACACCCGGGAAGCCGAGCTCGCGCGCCAGGAACTGGCGGTCGGTGTCGAAGTTGACGCCCGCGAGCGCGCCCGCGCCGAGCGGCAGCCGCCCCGACTCCCGCGCGGCGAACGCAAAGCGCTCGCGGTCGCGCTGCAGCATCCAGAAGTACGCCAGCAGGTGGTGGCCCAGATACACGGGCTGCGCGCGCTGCAGGTGGGTATAGCCGGGCATCGGCCAGTCGATGTGCTCCTCGGCGCGCTCGAGCAGCACCGCCATCAGCGCTGTGATCGCGCTCTGAGCGTCGGCGGTCCGCTCGCGCGTGTACATCGCGAGGTCGGTCACCACCTGGTCGTTGCGCGAGCGCGCCGTGTGCAGGCGCCCGCCCACGGGCCCGACGAGCTCCGTCAGGCGCCGCTCGATCGCCATGTGGATGTCTTCGTCGTCTGCGTCGAAGCGAAACTCGCCCGGCGGCCGCAGCTCGCTCGCGACCTGCTCGAGCCCCGCGAGCAGCGCGTCGCGGTCCTCGGCGGAGATGATGCCGCGCTCGGCGAGCATGCGCGCGTGCGCGCGCGACTGCGCGATGTCCTGCGGCCACAGGCGCTGGTCGAAGTCGATCGAGTTGTTCAGCCGCTGGAAGTCGCGGTGCTGGGGCTCGTGGAAGCGGGACACGGGCGCTCAGTCTACGGCGGCCGGGCGCGCCTCCAGCACCGCGCCGAGCCGCTCCGCCACGCGCGCCACCTGCCCCTCGCTCATGTCCGGGAAGAACGGCAGCGCCAGCGAGCGCGCGGCGACGTCCTCACACACCGGAAACTCGCCCTCGCGGTGGCCGAAGCGCTCGCGGTAGAAGCTCATCAGGTGGATCGCCGGCAGGTAGGGCTTGCTCTGGATGCCATGTGCGCCCAGCTCGCGCACGACGCCATCGCGATCGACGCCACGCGGGACCTGCACCACGAACACGAACCAGCCGCGCCGGTCGCCATCCAGATCCGCGCACGGCAGCTCCAGACCCTCGATCCCGGCGAGCGCCTCGCGGTAGAGCCCGGCCACGCGCGCGCGATCGGCGAGCATCTGCTCGAGCCGCGCGAGCTGCGCGATCCCGAGCGCGCACGCGATGTCCGACAGGCGGTAGTTGAAGCCGAGACGGTCGTGGTCGAGCCAGCCCATGTCCGGCGCGCGGCCCTGGTTGCGCTCGGAGTCGATCCGCTGCTTCAGCTCGGCGTCCGCGAGCGTCACCATCCCCCCCTCGCCGGTCGTCAGCTGCTTGTTGGCGTAGAAGCCGAACACCGCCGGGTGACCGCGCCCGCCGACGGCCGTGCCATCCCCGTGCGCGGCGCCGAGCGCCTCGCACGCGTCCTCGACGATCCCCAGGCCATGCGCAGCGGCAAGGCGCTCGAATGCGGGCATGGCTGCCGGGTAGCCGAAGATGTGCACCGGCAAGAGCGCCCGCGTGCGCTCGCCGATCGCCGCCGCGGCGGCGTCGGGGTCGAGGTTGAGGGTCACCGGGTCGATGTCCGCGAACACCGGGCGCGCGCGCTCGTACAGCGCCGCGTTGGCGGAGGCCACGAACGAGAACGGGCTCGTGACGACCTCATCGCCCTCCCCCACGCCGACCGCCCGCAGCGCCAGGTGCAGCCCCGCGGTGCCGCTGCTGACAGCGCTCGCGTGCGCCGCGCCGACGCGCGCCGCGAAGGCGCGCTCGAACTCCCCCAGGCGCGGCCCCAGCGACAGCTGACCCGAGCGCAGCACCTCGAGCACCGCCTGCTCCTCCGCCTGCCCGATCACCGGCCGGGCGAGCGGGATCGGCTGCGGGTCCGCGGCCTCGCCGTGCCCGGCGTCGAGGCCGTTCTGACCGCCGTCGCTGCCCGCCACTACACCCTGCCGCTCGAGCCGAGCGCCGACTGCGATGCCGCGCTGGCCCTGCGCTCGCCCTGCATGCCGTACTCGAGCGAGTCCACCAGCGCGTCCCAGGATGCTGCGATCAGGTTCTCGGCGACGCCGATCGAGCCCCACACGTGGTGATGATCGGAGGCGTCGATCAGCACGCGCGTGACCGCGCCGGTGCCCTTCGTCTCATCGAGGATGCGCACCTTGTAGTTGACCAGCTCGATGTCCTTCAGGTGGGGATGGATCTCGCCGATCGCGTCGCGCAGCGCGCGATCCAGGGCGTTGACGGGACCGTTGCCCTCGGCGGTGCGCACGTAGCGCTCGCCGCCCAGCCAGATCTTGATCGTGGCCTCGGTCGTGGCGCGCCCGTCGGCGTGCTTCTCGACGATCACCCGCCAGGACTCGAGGCGAAACAGCGGCTCGTAGTCGCCCGCCTGCTTGCGCATCAACAGCTCGAACGAGCCGTCGGCGGCCTCGAACTGGAAGCCCTCGTGCTCGAGCTGCTTGACGCGCTCGACGACCCGCTGGGCGAACTCGTCATCGCATGGCAGACCCGCCTGGCGGGCCTTCTCGAGGATCGTGCCGCGGCCGGAGAGCTCGGAGATCAGCACGTCGCGGTCGTTGCCGACGACCGCCGGGTCGATGTGCTCGAACGTCCGCGCGTCCGCCTGCACGCCGGCCGCGTGCAGGCCGGCCTTGTGCGCGAACGCGTGCTTGCCGACGTACGGCTGCGCGGGGTTGGGCACGCGGTTGAGCAGCTCGTCGACGAAGTGCGCCGTCTCGGTCAGCCGTGCAAGGCGCTCGGCGGGGAGCAGCTCGACGCCCATCTTGAGCTGCAGGTCGGCAATCACCGTTATTAGGTTGGCGTTCCCGGTGCGCTCGCCGATGCCGTTAATCGTCCCCTGAACCTGGGTGGCGCCGCATTCGACCGCGGTGAGGGTGTTCGCGACCGCGCAGCCGGAGTCGTCGTGCGTGTGGATGCCCAGCTGTGCGCCGGGGAGCGCTTCGCTGACGACCGCGAACGCGGTCCTCATCTGCGGAGGCAGCGAGCCGCCGTTGGTGTCGCACAGCACGAGCCGCTCGGCGCCCGCGTCGGCGGCGGCGCGCAGGCAGTCGAGCGCGTAGGCGGGGTCGAGCGCGAAGCCGTCGAAGAAGTGCTCGGCATCGAGCAGCACGCGCTTGCCGGCGCTCACCAGGAACGCGACCGAGTCGGCGATCATCGCGAGGTTCTCCTCGCGCGAGACGCGCACGACCTTCTCGACATGCAGCACCGAAGCCTTGCCGACGATCGTGCACACCGGCGCGAAGGACTCGGCCAGCACGCGCAGCCCCTCGTCCTGCCCGGCGCTTCTGTCACGCCGGCGGGTCATGCCGAAGGCGACGATCTCGGCGTTGTTCAGCGACTCGGCGGCGAGCAGCCCGAACAGCTCGAGCTCCTTCGGGTTCGAGGATGGGAAGCCGGCCTCGATCATGTGCACGCCGAGCTCGTCGAGCGCGTGCACGACGCGCAGCTTCTCCTCGGCGGTGAGCGTCAGCCCGCCGCCGCCCATGCCGTCGCGCAGGGTGGCGTCGTATAGCTCGATGCGGGTGGCTGTGCTGCTCATTTGGGGAAGTCCTTTCGGCGTAGAGGGGTACGGGGCGACTCGGGCGTTGCGACCGGCCGCGGCGTACCGCCTCTAGCCGGTCGCCCCGGTAATTCGCTCCGCCGCCGCCTCGCCCGTCGGGGTCTCCAGGTCGACCGGGTGCACGATGTCCAGCCACTCGCGGTAGCGCTCCGAGCGCCCGTGGATGGCGTCGTCGAAGGCGGCCTGCAGCACGCGCGTGATCTCGCCCGGCTTGCCGGTGCCGACCTGGTGGTTGTCGACCTCGCGCACGGGCACCAGCTCGGCGGCGGTGCCCGACATGAACACCTCGTCGGCGAGGTACATCTCGGCGCGTGCGACGTTGCGCTCGACCACCTGGTAGCCGAGGTCCTGCGCGATCTGGATGAGCGAGCGGCGGGTGATGCCGTCGAGGATCGAGTTGTGCTGGCCGGGCGTCGCGATCTCGCCGTCGCGCACGATGTAGATGTTCTCGCCGGTGCCCTCGCACACGTGGCCGTGGTCGTCGAGCAGGATCGCCTCTTCGTAGCCGGCCTTCACCGACTCGACCTTGGCGAGCACGTTGTTGAGGTACTGCCCCGAGGCCTTCGCGTGCGGGATCAGCGAGTCGGGGCTGATGCGCCGCCATGAGGAGGTCATCGCGCGCACGCCGTTGCGCATGCCGTCCTCGCCCAGGTATGTGCCCCACTCCCAGCACGCGATCGTCACGTCCACGGAGGCGTCGAGCGGGTTCAGCCCCATCGTGCCGTAGCCGCGGTTGACGAGCGGGCGGATGTAGCAGGAGCGCAGCCCGTTGCGCGCCACGAGCTCGAGCGTCGCCGCCCGCAGCTGCTCGTCGGAGAACGGCAGCGGCATGTAGTACAGCTCGGCCGAGCGGCGCAGGCGCTCGATGTGCTCGGCGTTGCGGAACACCGCCGGGCCGAGCTCGGTGTCGTAGCAGCGCATGCTGTCGAACACGCCCGTGCCGTAGTGCAGGCCGTGCGTCAGGACGTGGACCTTGGCGTCCTCCCAGGCGACGAATTCTCCGTTCATCCAGATGAGGTCGGTCGGCTCCACGTTCATTGCGCTCCTATTTGACGTTTTCGAGCACTGTCCTGGTCGTCTCCTCGGTGCCCGCGGCGCCACCCAGGTCGGGTGTGCGCAGGCCCCCAGCCAGTGCACCTTCAACGCCCGATTCTACAGCCGCGGCCTCGCTTTCCAAGCCGAGCCCGTGCCTGAGCATCAGCGCCGCCGACAGGAACATCGCCAGCGGGTTGGCCACGCCGTGCCCGGCGATGTCCGGGGCGGAGCCGTGCACCGGCTCGAACAGGCCCGGGCCGTCGCCGCCGAGCGACGCGCTGGGGAGCATTCCGATCGAGCCCGTGAGCATCGCCGCCTCGTCCGAGAGGATGTCTCCGAACATGTTCTCGGTGAGAATCGTGTCGAAGTGCCGCGGCGCGGAGACGAGCTGCATCGCGGCGTTGTCGACGAGCACGTGCTCGAGCTGGATGTGCGGGAACTCGCGCGCATGCAGCTCGCTCACGACCTCGCGCCACAGCCGCGAGGTCTCGAGCACGTTGGCCTTGTCGACGCTCGAGACCTTCGCGCGCGCGGCCGCGAACGCGGTGCGCGCGATGCGCTCGATCTCCTCTGTCGTGTAGGAGCACACGTCCGAGGCGGACGTGGCGGTGCGGGTCTTCTCGCCGAAGTAGATGCCGCCGGTGAGCTCGCGCACGACCAGCAGGTCGGTGCCTTCGATGCGCTCGCGCCGCAGCGGCGAGGCGTCGTACAGCGCGGGCAGCGGCTTGACCGGGCGCAGGTTCGCATACAGCCCGAGCCCCTTGCGCAGGCCGAGCAGCCCCTGCTCGGGCCGCGGCTGGTGCGGGTCGGTGGTGTCCCACTTCGGGCCGCCGACGGCCGCCAGCAGCACCGCGTCCGCGCGCCGGCAGGCATCGAGCACCTCGTCGGTCAGCGCGACGCCGTGCGCGTCGATCGACGCGCCGCCGAACACGTGCTCCTCGAACTCGAAGTCGCCGAGCGTCCGCAGCAGCTCGAGCGTCGGCGCCATGATCTCCGGGCCGATGCCGTCGCCCGGAAGGGTGACGATGTGATGTGTCATGGGGCGCGACGCTACCAGTCCGCGCTCACAGCGCGGTGGTCACGGGGATCGGCGGCGTGCGCTCCTCGCGCGTGCGCTCGTACGCGGAGATCGCGTCGTCCTGCTGCAGCGTCAGCGCGACATCGTCGAGCCCGCCGAGCAGGCGGTGGCGGATCTCGTGGTCGATCGCGAACGCGACCTGCTCGCCGGCGAAGCGGACCTCCTGCGCCTCGAGGTCGATCTCGCCCTCGCCGGCGCGCGCCAGGCTGCGGCAGTCCTCGGCGCTCAGCACGACCGGCAGCAGCCCGATCTTGGTGCAGTTGGAGTAGAAGATGTCGGCGAAGCTCGGCGCGACGATCGCCTGAAAGCCGTAGTCCTGCAGTCCCCACGGCGCGTGCTCGCGCGAGGAGCCGCAGCCGAAGTTCTCGCCCGCGACGAGGATCGGGTTGGCCGGCAGATCCCAGCCCGGCTCCTTGGCCCAGTCGTAGAACAGGAACTGCCCGAAGCCCGAGCGCTCGACGCGCTTCAGGAACTGCTTGGGCATGATCTGGTCGGTGTCCACGTCTGATCTGTCCAGGTGGCTCACTTTTCCTGCAATCACCTTGATCGGTTCCACGGTTTCTCCTGATTCCTACGGTGTATGACGATGGTTATACGGCGTGTTGAACGAGTCACTTGCTCGGCGCTCCCCACCCGGCTCGCCCCGGTGCCGCATCACTGCGCGGGCCTCGCGCCGCCGAAGATGGCGGCCTCGGCCCACTTGAAGTGCACTTCGACCTGCTCGAAGCCGGCGTCGCGCAGCCATTGCAGCTGGTCTGCGACGGTGTCGGGCCGGTCGTCGTCGTCCTCGAGGTCGACCTCGCGCTCTGAGCGGGAGCCACCGCTCTCGCCCTCCGCGCGCACTGCGTTGGCGAGCATCTGCTCGTCGAACAGGCCCCGCAGCGGTCCGTCGATGGCGACGTAGTCCATGTTCACGAACATGCCTCCCGGCTGCAGCAGCGCGAGGCACTCGGCGAACAGCGCGGGCTTGCGCTCGGGCGGGAGGTGGTGAATCGCGAGCCCTGAGACGACGGCGTCGTAGCGTCCAGCAGGCAGCGCATCGCGCCACGCGGGATCGTTGAGGTCGCCGGTGATCGCCTGCCAGCGTCCGGCGTAGCCGGCGAGGTTGACGCCGGCGCGCGCGAGCATCGGCTCGGAGAAGTCGACCAGCACGCCCTCGGATCCCGGCAGCGTGCTCAGCAGCAGCTCGCTCATCGCGCCGGCGCCGCAGCCGAGGTCGAGGAAGCGCGCGATCGGGCGCTCGTGCCTGGTGAGCAGGCGCCGGAGCACGTCCTCCTGCACGTCGAGCAGCGGGATCAGGATGCGCCGGCGCTCGGCGAAGCTCGCGGCGAGCTCCTCGCTCTGCCAGTGCGCGCCGGGGGTGGAGCCCGCGCCGGGGGTTGCGTGCGCGCCGGGGGTTGCGTGCGCGCCGGGCGCGGTGTGCGCGCCGGGCGTGGCGGACGCGCTCATCGCCACTCCCGAATGTCCACGAAGCGCCCCTCGATGGCGGCCGCGGCGGCCATCTGCGGCGAGACGAGGTGCGTGCGCCCGCCGCGGCCCTGGCGGCCCTCGAAGTTGCGGTTGGACGTCGACGCGCAGCGCTCGCCGGGCTGCAGGATGTCGGGGTTCATGCCCAGGCACATCGAGCAGCCGGCGACGCGCCAGTCAAAGCCAGCGTCGCGGAACACCCGATCGAGGCCCTCGGCCTCGGCCTGCGCCTTGACCTGCTGGGAGCCGGGCACGACCATCGCGCTGACGCTCGACGCGACCTTCCTGCCGGCGACGACCTCGGCGGCGGCGCGCAGGTCGCCGATGCGCGAGTTCGTGCACGAGCCGATGAACACGCGGTCGATCGCGATCTGCTCGATCGGAGTTCCCGGCTCCAGGGCCATGTAGTGCAGCGCGCGCTCGGTCGCCTCGCGGTCGGCGGGGCTGTCGAAGTCCTCGGGCGAGGGCACGTTGTCGGTGACCGCGCGGACCATCCCGGGGTTGGTGCCCCAGGTGACCTGCGGGGAGATCGCCGCGGCGTCCACCGTGACCTCGCGGTCGAAGGACGCGCCGTCGTCGGTGCGCAGCAGTGACCACTCCGCGATCGCGCGCTCCAGCGGCGCCCCCGCTGCGGGCGCACCCGGTCGCTCGACGTCGGTAAACCATTTGAAGGTGGTCTCGTCGGGGGCGATCATGCCCGCGCGCCCGCCACCCTCGATCGTCATGTTGCAGACGGTCATGCGTCCCTCCATCGACAGGGCCTCGATCGCGGGACCGGCGTACTCGACGGCATGGCCGGTCAGCCCGCCGACGCCCAGCTGCCCGAGCGTGCCGAGAATCAGGTCCTTGGCGGTCACGCCGAAGCCGAGCTGGCCCTCGTAATGGATGCGCATCGAGCGCGGTTTGTGCTGGACCATGCACTGCGTCGCGAGCACGTGCTCGACCTCTGAGGTGCCGATGCCGAACGCGAGCGCACCGAATGCGCCGTGCGTCGAGGTGTGCGAGTCGCCGCACACGATCGTCATGCCCGGCTGCGTGACGCCGAGCTCGGGGCCGATCACGTGCACGATCCCCTGGCGCGCTGAGCCGAGCGAGTACACCGGCACGCCGAACTCCGCGCAGTTGCGCTCGAGCGTTTCGACCTGCACGCGCGAGAGCTCGTCCTTGATGCGCGCCGCCACGGGCGTGCCGTCGGTGGGCGTGTTGTGGTCGGCGGTCGCAAGCGTGCGGTCGGGACGGCGCACCGTGCGCCCGGCCAGGCGCAGCCCGTCGAACGCCTGCGGGCTGGTGACCTCGTGCACGAGGTGCAGGTCGATGTAGATGAGGCCGTCCGCCACCTCGTGCGACTCCCAGATCTTCTCGAACAGCGTCTTGCGCATCGTCAGCTCCTTCTCAGGCCGGCGGACACGACCGCCAGGAAGGCGGCATCCGCGGTTGTGGGATTCTCGAAGTGGTGCGGCAGGTCCGCGTCGAACGTCACGCAGTCGCCCTCGCCCAGCTCGTGGCGCTGCCCGTCGCACACGAGAACGACCGAGCCGTGCTCCACGAGCGCCGTCTCGCGGCTGCCTGGCTCGTGCATCGGCGGGTCGTCGGCCGCGCCGGTGGCGCCGCCGGGCGCGAGCGTGTGCCGCGAGAGCTCCGCGCGCTGGCCCGGCTGGGATGACGTGAGCACCTCGAAGCTGTGGCCGCGCTTCTTGTTGCCGCCGCGCTGGCGTTGGCTCGCGCGCACGACCGTGACCGCGCCGCTCTCGTCGAGGCGCAAGAGCTGCGAGAGCCGCAAGTCCAGGCCGGCGGCGATGCGCGCCGCGACCGTCAGCGTCGGGCTCGTCTCGCCGCGCTCGACCTGCGAGAGCATCGGCGCGCTCACGCCGCTGCGCTCTGACAGGTCGCGCAGCGACAGGCCCGCGGACTCGCGCAGCGCCTTCACGCGCGCGCCGATCACGGGCGGGGACAGGGACGCGGCGTGGTCGGGCTGGGTTTGGTCGGGCGGGGTCTCCGCTGTTGTCGTTGTTGCTGTTGCTGCTGCCCTTGGTGTCATACAAGCGTACGCTATCACAGACGGGGGTCGAATCGCAGGTTCCATCCCAAGCCGGCGTCACGCTCACCGTGTGACTCCGTCCCTACGCCCACCGAGACAAAGCGCTGCATCTCCGCGGCGCACACCGCTACCCTTTCTGGCATGAGCACGCATGCTGTCGCTACGACCGCAGAGGAACTGCTCAAGCTGCCCACGGGCATGGGCAAGCGATACGAGCTCATCGAAGGACACCTGCGGGTGATGTGCGCCGCCGGCTTCGAGCACGGTCGCGTCGCGTCGACCGCGGACTATCTGCTGGGCAGTCACGTGCGCGCCACCAGATGTGGTGTGACGCTGGGTGCCGAGACGGGGTTCATCCTGGCGCGTGATCCCGACACGGTCCGCGCACCAGACGCCGCGTTCGTGTCGAAGGCGCGCGTGGACGCCATTGGCATAACGCCCGGCTTCTGGCCTGGCGGCGCGCCGGACCTGGCGATCGAGGTGGTCTCACCCGACGACAGCCGCCGGTATGTGCGAGAGAAGGCGCTCAACTGGCTCGCGGAGGGCGCGATCGTCGTGGTCGTGCTCGACCCCCGCACGTGCTCCGCGACCGTGTATCGCGAGGGGCAGGACGCGGGCGTCTTCACTGACGGCGAGCTCGACCTCAGCGACGCGGTGCCCGGCTGGCGGGTCGCGGTCGCCGACTTCTTCGCCTGACGCCTCAGCCCGCTGCGGTCTCGGGCAGCCCGATCGCGGCATCCGCGCGCGAGCGCGCGACCGCGACCGACAGCGCGCGCACGTACGCACGAGCGGCCGCGTCGATGATGTCGGTCGAGACGCCCTGCCCGGCGCCGGTGAAGCCGGCGACCTCGAGCACGACGGATACCTCGCCGAGCGCGTCCTGGCCCTCGGTGACGGCGCCGATCGTGAAGTCGCTGAGCGCCGGTGCGATCCCGGTCGCGGCGTTGATCGCCTGGAAGACGGCGTCGATCGGGCCGTCGCCGGTGAACGAGCCGCTGGCCGAGGAGCCGTCGGGCAGCGTCACCGACACGCGCGCGTGCGGCGGGCGCAGCGACGAGGCCTCGACCTCGAAGGACTCGAGCGTGTAGCCCGGCACCTCCTCGCGCAGCTCATCCGTGACCAGCGCCTCCAGGTCCATCGCCGTGACCTGCTTCTTACGGTCGGCGATCTCCTTGAAGCGCTTGAACGCCGTGTTCAGCGCCTGGCCGTCGAGCTCGAAGCCCATCTCCTCCAGCGCTTTGCTCAGCGCGTGGCGCCCCGAGTGCTTGCCCAGCACGATCGAGTTGCTGCGCAGGCCGACGGTCGTGGCGTCCATGATCTCGTACGTGGTGCGCTCCTTCAGCACCCCGTCCTGGTGGATGCCGGCCTCGTGCGCGAACGCGTTGCGCCCGACGATCGCCTTGTTCGGCTGCACCTGGTAGCCGGTCAGGCGCGAGACCAGCCGGCTCGTGCGCGCGATCTCGGTGGTGTCCACGCCCGTCCACAGCCCCAGGCTCGGCGCGCGCGTGTGCAGCAGCATCACGATCTCCTCCAGCGACGCGTTGCCGGCGCGCTCGCCGATGCCGTTGATCGCGCACTCCACCTGGCGGCAGCCCGCTTCAAGCCCCGCCAGCGAGTTGGCGACCGCCAGCCCCAGGTCGTCGTGGCAGTGCACCGACACGGTCACCTCGCGCAGCCCCGGCACCAGCCGGTAGAGCTCCGCGAACATCGCCGCGTACTCGCGCGGCATCGTGTAGCCGACCGTGTCCGGCACGTTGATCGTGGTCGCGCCCTCGTCCAGCGCGATCTGGATCACCTCGGCCATGTATTCCACGTCGGAGCGCGAGCCGTCCTCCGGCGAGAACTCGACGTCCTCGGTGTACTCACGCGCCTGCGCCACCGCGGCGCGCACCTGGCCCTTGACGTCCTCGCGCGTGGTCTGCAGCTTGCGCTCGATGTGAATGTCACTCGTCGCGATGAACGTGTGGATGCGAGGACGCTCCGAATCCCTGACGGCGTTCCAAGCCGCCTCGATGTCCTGGTGACTGGTGCGCGCCAGCCCGCAGATCACGGGGCCTTCGACCTCTCTTGCGATCGCCTGCACCGCCTCGAAGTCGCCGGGCGAGGTGATCGGGAAGCCCGCCTCGATCACATCCACGCCGAGGCGCGCCAGCTGGTGGGCGATCTCCAGCTTTTCCTGCTTGTTCAACGAGATCCCCGGCGACTGCTCGCCGTCGCGCAGGGTCGTGTCGAAGATCTTGACGCGGTCGGCGTCGTTGCGAGCGGCCGGCGCGTCGGCGCCGCCGCTGGGTCCGTCGTGAGTGCTCATGTCGTTCCTGCTCCTTCTCTATCTCGCTTGACGTTCCTCTCTGCTGGGTATGCGGCTACGCGGCCGCCACGCGCTATTCCCCCCGAGGGGGGAGCAGAAGGAGCCGGAGAAGCGAGAACTGGAACGACATCTGGCTGGAGGGTAGCACCGGGCGCGATGCGCTTCCACTACGAGGCTGAGGCGGCCCAGGATCGAGTCAGGCAAAGACGCGCGTGCTCATGGCACGAGCACGACCTTGCCGACGTTCCTGCGCTCGGTGATCATGTTCTGCGCCGCGCCGGCGTCCTCGAAGGAGAAGCTCTCAGCCACGACCGGCGCGACGGTGCCGTCGTCGAGCATCTCCTGCATCGGCCCGATCCATGGCTCGAGCGTGCCGCTGTGCTTCCACAGGGTCAGCATGTTCAAGCCGATCACGGCCTTCGATTCGGACATCTGCTTGACCATGTTGAAGCGCGGCATGCGCGCAACAGCGCTGAGCGCCGTGACCAGGTTGCGCCGCTGCCCCGAGACGACCGCCGAGGCGCCGAACGCGACCAGTCGGCCGCCGGGTGCCAGCAGGTCGTAGCTGCGCCGGAAGCTCTTGCCGCCGATCGCATCCATGATCACATCGAACTTCGGCAGGCCGCGCTCCCATCCCGGCTTGGTGTAGTCGACGGCGTGGTCGACGCCCAACTCGATGCAGCGAGCGTGCTTGCCCGGCGAGGCCGTGCCGTAGACCTCGGCCCCCGTGCGCTTGGCGATCTGCGTGGCGGCGATGCCGACGCCGCCGCCGGCCGAGTGGATCAGCACGCGCTCCCCGCGCCGCAGGCTGCCGTAGCCGAGCAGTCCCGCCCACGCGGTGCCGTAGTTGACTGGGATCGCCGCGCCCTGCTCGAAGCTGAGCGCATCCGGCAGCGCGACGACGTCGCCCGCCGCAGCCACCACCTGTGAGGCGTAGCCGCCGAACTGGGTGCCCGCGAACACGCGCCCGCCGACGCTGAGGGGGCGCTCGGGGCTCGATGCTCCCTCCCCCAGCTCGAGGATCTTCCCCGCGACCTCGTAACCGACGACGCACGGGGTCTTCGGCGCGTCCGGATAGAAGCCCAGGCGCGCCATCACGTCGGCGAAGTTGATGCCCGCCGCCGCGACCTCGATCCGCACCTGGCCGGGTCCGAGGACCGGATCGGGGCGCTCCTGCACCTGCAGCACCCCCGGCCCGCCGTGCTTCGTTATGACCACCGCCCGCATCCGCAGGGCAGGCTACCGCGTTCAGCCCAGGTCCACCGACCAGCCGTTGACGAACCCGTCCGAGGCGACGATCTCCTGGATGACGGCTTTCGGCACGGCGACGTCTGTCGTGACGACCATCGCCGCCAGGCGCTGGCCGACCCAGCCCTCCAGGCTGTGTGCCCCCGATCGGTCCTCGGCGTCCTCGCGCCCGTCGGGGACGTGACCGACAGCGGCTGAGGAGATGTTGATGCCGTGCGTCCCGAAGATCGTGCCGACGCGGCCGATCATGCCCGGCAGGTCTTCGTAGCGGAAGACCGTCACGTAGCGCTCGAGCTCGATCGTCAGGCGCCGGCCCTGCACCTCGACTAGGTGCGGCACGCGGTTGGGGCCGATGCCGGTGCCGGCGACCGCCACGCGCTGGGAGCCGGCGACGACGGTGACGCGGATCAGCTCGTTGAAGTCCTGCGCCTCGGACACCGACTTCTCCTCGAAGACGATGCCGCGCTGCGCCGCCATCGTCGGCGCGTTGACGAGGTTCACCTGTTCCTCGCCGCGACCCTGCAGCGCGCCGACGATCACCGCGAGCCCCAGCAGGCGCGTGTCGAAGTCGGCGATCCGCCCGAGGAACGCGGCCTCGATGCGCTCGACCGAGCTGCCCTCGGCGAGCTCCATCGCCAGGCGCCCGAGCTGTGAGGCCAGCGGCAGGAACGGCCCGAGCATCTCCATGTCCTCGGCGGCGATCGCCGGGATGTTGACGGCGGTCGAGACGACCCCGCCGGTCAGCGCGGCCACGACCTGCTCGGCGCTCTGGTAGCCGGCGCGGTCGGTCGCCTCGGCCGTCGAGGCGCCCAGGTGCGGGGTGACGACGACGTTGGGATAGCCGAACAGCGGGTGCTCGGTCATCGGCTCGGAGGCGAACACGTCGAGCGCGGCGCCGGCGACCTTGCCCGAGTCGAGCGCGTCCTTCAGCGCGGCGTCGTCGATCAGGCCGCCGCGGGCGACGTTGAGGATGCGCACGCCGTCGCGCATCTTCGCGAACGCCGCCGCGTCGATGAAGCCTTCCGTCTCGGGCGTCTTGGGCAGGTGGATCGTGATGAAGTCGGCCTGGGCGTAGAGGTCATCGACGCTGTCGGCCTTGTCGACCCCGAGCTCGCGGTAGCGCTCGGCGCTGACGAACGGGTCGAACGCCAGCACGTGCATGCCGAAGCCGCGCGCTCGCTGCGCCACGAGCTGACCGATGCGGCCGAAGCCGAGGATCCCGAGCGTCTTCTCATACAGCTCCACGCCGGAGTACTTGGAGCGGTCCCATTTGCCGGCGATCAGCGACGCGTACGCCTGCGGCACGTTGCGCGCAAGCGCCAGCAGCAGCGCCATCGTGTGCTCAGCCGCGGTCACGACGTTCGACTCGGGCGCGTTGGCGACGACGATCCCCCGCTTGGTCGCCGCCGCGACGTCGACATTGTCGACACCGACCCCGGCGCGACCGATGACCTGCAGCTTGCTCGCGCGCTCGATCAGATCGGCCGTCAGCTTCGTCGCCGAACGGATCAAGATGCCGTCGTACGCGCCGATGCGCTCGGCGAGCTCCTCATCGCTCCAGTCGGTGCCGAGGTCCACGTCGAAGTGCTCTCGCAGCAGCGCCACGCCGGAGTCGCCGATCTTCTCCTTGACGAGGACCTTCGGCCGCGCGCCGTTCGAGCGCTCCTCGCCGGCGGTGTCCGGCACCGCGGCGCTCACTGGGCGATCCTCTCGACGATCCAGTCGATACAGGCCGTCAGCGCCTGCACGTCGGCGGTGTCGATCGCCGGGAACATCCCGACTCGCAGCTGGTTGCGGCCGAGCTTGCGGTACGGCTCGACGTCGACGATGCCGTTCGCGCGCAGCGTCGCCGCCACGGCGGCCGCGTCGACGGCGTCCTCGAAGTCGATCGTGCCGACCACCAGCGAGCGCTTGGCCGGGTCGGCGACGAACGGCGTCGTGTAGGCGGTCTTCTCGGCCCAGCCGTACAGGTGCTCGGAGGATGCGCGCGTGCGTGCCACACACCAGTCCAGGCCGCCGCCCTCCAGCATCCAGCCGATCTGATCGGCCAGCAGGAACAGCGTGGCCACGGCCGGCGTGTTGTAGGTCTGATCCTTGAGCGAGTTCTCGAGCGCCGTGTGCAGCGACAGGAACTCAGGGATCCAGCGATCGGACGCGTGCAGCGCGGCGATCCGCTCTTGCGCGGCCGGGCTCAGCAGCGCGAGCCACAGCCCGCCGTCGGCGGCGAAGCTCTTCTGCGGGGCGAAGTAGTACGCGTCGACCTGCGCGACGTCGACGGGCAGGCCGCCGGCGCCGGAGGTCGCGTCGATCGCCACGAGCGCGCCGTCGCCAGCGCCGGACGGACGCACGACCGGCACCATCACGCCCGTCGAGGTCTCGTTGTGCGCCCACGCGAGCAGGTCCGCCCCGCCCTCTGCGGCGGCCGGGCCGAGGGCGTGCGGATCGGGCGCCTCGCCGGCGTCGGCGGAGATCGTCACCGGGTCATCCAGGAACGGCGCGCCGGTGCTGACGGCCGCGAACTTCTGCGAGAACTCACCGAATGTCAGGTGCGCCGAGCGGCGCTGCACGAGCCCGAAGGCCGCGGCGTCCCAGAACGCGGTCGCGCCGCCGTTGCCGAGTGCGACCTCGTAACCGTCGGGAGCGCCGAACAGCATCATCAGCCCGGCGCGGATCTCTTTGACGAGCGCCTTCACCGGCTTCTGCCTGTGCGAGGTGCCCATCACCGCGCCACCCTCGCTGAGCAGGCGCTCGAGCGCCTGCGGGCGCACCTTCGAGGGTCCGCAGCCGAAGCGCCCGTCGCTGGGCCTCAGCGCATCGGGGATGACCAGCGGCGTCTGCTCTGTCAGGGGACTCGTACTCATGCGGGCTCCTCGCTTATCGGACCTCGAGGTATGAACGGGTGCGCTGCGGGTGCCCAGGCGCGCGGCTGTTCTGAGTCGTCGCTTCCCGGTGGTGAACTCCACCCGAGCGCCAGTCGCGACGACGAACGCGAGTGTAGCGAACGCTAGCGTCCGTGGGGCTCGCTCCAGTCATAGCCCGGGCCGACCGGGATGATGCGCTTGGGGTTGAGCTCATCGTGGGTCGTGTAGTAGTGGCGCTTGATCTGCTGCATCGCGACCGTCACCGCGACGCCGGGCCACTGGTAGAGCTCGCGCGCGTAGCGCCACATGTTGGCGTAGTCCACCAGGCGCCGGCGGTTGCAGCGAAAGTGCAGGTTGTAGACCTCGTCGAAGCGCACCAGCGTCGGGAACAGCCGCCAGTCGGCCTCGGTGACCCGCTCGCCGAGCAGATAGCGCCGCCGCGACAGCAGGCCCTCGAGCCAGTCGAAGCTGTCGACCAGCTCGCCGAACGCGCGCTCGTAGGCGTCCTGGCGACGCGCGAAGCCGGCGCGATAGACGCCATTGTTGACGGTGTCGTAGACGCGCTCGTTGATCGCGTCGATCTCCGCGCGCAGCGCCTGCGGATACAGCTCCAGCTCGCCGCCATGCCCCAGTCCGCCGAGCGAGTCGGCGCGAGCCATCATGCGCATGATGTCGCTCGACTCGTTGTTGACGATCCGCTCGGTCTCGGTGTCCCACAGCACCGGGACTGTGATGCGGCCACGAAAGCCGGGGTCGGAGATGCGGTATGCCTCGCTCATGAAGCGCCACCCGTGCAGCGCGTCGGTGTACTCGCCCCCAGGCCCGTCGTCGAAGCGCTCGCCGCTGAACGCCCAGCCGCGCTCGTCGCGAAACGGCGCCACGTAAGAGATCGGGACTGCCTGTTGCAGGCCGGCCAGCGCGCGCAGGATCGCCGTGCGGTGACACCAGGGGCAGGCGAGCGAGACGTACAGGTGATACCGCCCCGACGCGACCGGGAGCCCGGGCCGCTCGCGCTCGCCGCCGATCCAATCGCGAAAGCGGCTCCCCTGGCGCTTGAACTCGCCGTCGGTCAGCTCGCCGTCGACGATCGGGTCAACCACGCCAGAGGGCCTCGCGTTCGAGCGTCGTCGCCGTCCAGCCCTTCGGCAGGCGGCTCGGCGCGACTCCGGCCGCCGCCTCGGACGCAAGCATGCAGAACTCGGGCGCCGGGCCGAGGCCCAGGCAGCGACGCCACAGCCCGTCGACAGCCGGGTCCATGCCATCGCCGAGCAACGCTGACAGCGAGGGGTGCTCGTGCCCACTCGAGCGCGCCACCCATACGGCGACATGCGTCTGATTGAGGCCCGCGTGTCCCTCCAGGAAGCGGTACACGGCGCCGGTCGACACGCCCGACAACGACGCCACCTTGTCGTGCGAGCTCACGTGCCCGCGCGAGACCGCGGCCTCCTCGAGCACGCCGAGCGCCGCCCAGTCATCGAGCAGGTACCAGTCCTCATACGCCGGTGCGGTCGCGGGCTCGCCTGCGGGCGCGAGCCACGGCAGCTCGGCTGCGCGGAACGTGGCTGAGCCCCGAAAGCCGCTGGGCGCGCGGTGCGCGAGCGAGCGATGAAACTGCTCCAGCGCGCGCTCGTAAGCCTCGGCGTCAACTGCCGGCGCCGGGCGATGCCAGGAGAGGTACGCGAGCATCGTAGGACCGGACCGTCGGCCTTCAGAAGGCCGGCTTGATCCAGTCCATGTGCGAGCGCAGCTCGGCGCCCACGTGCTCGACCTGGGTGTCGGCCTGTTCGGCGCGCATGCGCTTGAAGTTCTCCTGGCCGGCGCGGTTCTCCGCGATCCACTCGCGCGCGAAGTCGCCCGATTGGATCTCCGCGAGGATCTTGCGCATGTTCTCGCGCGTCTGCTCGGTGATCACGCGCTTGCCGCGGGTGTAGTCGCCGTACTCGGCCGTGTTGGAGATCGAGAAGCGCATCCCCGCGAGGCCCTTCTCGTGCATCAAATCGACAATCAGCTTGAGCTCGTGCAGGCACTCGAAGTAGGCCATCTCGGGGTCATAGCCGGCCTCGACGAGCGTCTCGAAGCCGGCCTGCACGAGCTCGGAGGCGCCGCCGCAGAGCACCGCCTGCTCGCCGAACAGGTCGGTCTCGGTCTCGTCCTTGAAGGTCGTCTCGATCACGCCGCCACGCGTGCAGCCGATGCCCTTGGCGTACGCGAGCGCCAGCCCGCGCGCGTTGCCTGTCGCGTCCTGCTCGATCGCGATCAGCCCGGGCACGCCACTGCCTTCGGTGAACTGGCGGCGCACGAGGTGACCGGGGCCCTTGGGCGCGACCATCGCCACGTCCACGCCGGCCGGCGGGTCGATCTCTTTGTAGTGGATCGAGAAGCCGTGACCGAACAGCAGCATGTTGCCCTCAGCGATGCCGTCGCGAATCTCCGCCTCCCACACCTGGCGGTGCAGCTCGTCAGGGAGCAGGATCATCACCAGGTCGCCGCGGCTGGCGGCCTCGACCACCGACAGCACCTCCAGACCCTGCTCGCGCGCCTTGGCGACCGAGTCGGAGTCCTCGCGCAAGCCGACAACGACGTCGACGCCGGAGTCCTTGAGGTTCAGCGCGTGCGCGTGGCCCTGTGAGCCATAGCCAATGATGGCGACGGTCTTGCCGTCGAGAAGCGTGAGGTCTGCGTCGTCGTCGTAGATCATGCGCCGCAGGCTATCCAACTTCTCCTGCGCTCAAGCGCTCGCCGCCGCCACGAGCGTGCGCCCGGGCACCTCGAGCGTCCCGTCGGCGGCCGTGTAGGGCTCGAAGCGCGCGGCCAGCGACCGTTCGATCTCGGCTATCTCCGAGGCCGGGCGCGAGAGCACGGCGTCGTGGAAGCCCGCCGAGAGGTCGAGCGTCGTCTCCCACAGCTCGGCGAAGCTCGTGTGGTGGCGATCCAGCTGCAGCGTCTGCACCTCGACCTCGACGAACCCGGCCTGCTCGAGCAGCTCGCGAACCCGCTCGGCGTCCCCGAGCGCGAACGGTCCCGGCCGCGGCTCGCCGTGCTCGCCGGGCGCGGGCGCCGGCGCGAGCCCACGCTCGACCAGCTCCTGGCCGGGGAGCAGCGCCCACGGGTTGCTCGCGAGCGCGTCCCAGACCGCGAGCGCGATGCGCCCGCCGGGACGCAGCACGCGCCGTGCCTCGGCGAGCGCCGCGGCGGGGTCGGCCAGCAGCATGTAGCCCCAGCGGCAGAGGATCGCGTCGACGCTCGCGAACGGCAGGTCGATCCATTCGGCGTCGAGCACCTGAAACTCGATGTTGCTGAGGCCGAGTGCGAGGGCGCGCTGGCGCGCGCCCTCGAGCATCGCCTCGGCCTGATCGGAGATGACCACGCCGCCGAGCGGCGCGACCAGCTCGGCGGCGAGCATGCCCGTCTCGCCCAGCCCGGCGGCCAGCTCGAGCACGCGCTGGCCCGGATGCAGGGCCAGCAGGTCGATCATCCGATGGGACACCGGCGCCGCGAACTCGCGTATCAGCTCCTGACGGCGCACCCAGCCCGGCGCCGCGGCTTCCCAGCTCTCGAGGCTCGCCTGTCGATGGGCGTCAGCGTCGAAGCTCATCGCAGCTCCCTGCGCAGCAGCTTGCCCGAGCGGGTGCGCGGCAGCGGCTCGGTCGCGAGCTCGAAGCGCTTGGGCACCTTGTACGGGGCCAGCGCACGCACGCAGTGCACGCGCAGCTCATCGACGTCCGCGCTCGCGCCCGCGCGGACCACCACGATCGCGCTGACAGCCTCGCCCCACTGCGGGTCCGGACGGCCGACCACGGCCGCCTCCAGCACCTGCGGATGCGCCTCGAGCACCGCCTCGACCTCCGCGGGCGCGACGTTCTCACCGCCACTGACGATCGTGTCAGCCATCCGCCCACGGACCCACAGGCGGCCGTGCTCGTCCAGCTCGCCAAGGTCGCCCGTGTGCAGCCAGCCGTCGGCTGCCACCGCCGCCGGCGCGACCGTCGGCCCTGCCACGAGGATCTCGCCGACAGCGTGCTCGGACCCGCTGCCGCCGGCCGTGCCCCAGTTCGTGCCCGGCGCTGCCGCGGCGATCCGCAGCCTGGTGCAGAACAGCGGCGGCCCGGCGCTCGCCGGCGCGTGGCCGATCTCAGCGGCGGGCGTCGTGGTCGCCTGCGAGCAGCTCTCGGTCAGGCCATACGTCAGGCTCACGGGCACGCCGGCATCGTGGGCGCGGGCGACGAGCGCCGCTGGCACCGGGCCACCGCCGGTCAGCGCGCAGCGCAGCGCCGGCGGGCGCTGGAGGCCCGCGTCGAGCAGACGCGAGAGCGTGGTGGCGACGACGCTCACAAGCGTCGCCTGCCCCGTCTGCAGCGCGTGCAGCACGGGCTCGGTCTCGAAGCGCTCGTGCACGACTGCGGTCGTGCCGTAGATCGCCGAGCGCAGCAGGATCGACAGTCCACCGACGTGCGCGAGCGGCAGCGCGCACAGCCACCGCTCCTGCGGATCGATGCCCAGGGCGACGGCCGAGCCGAGCGCGCTCCAGAGGATGTTGCCGTACGTGAGCTCGACCGGCCGCGGCGAGGCGGTGGTGCCCGACGTGTGGATCACCACGGCGGCGGCGTCGAGATCGTGTCCGCCCGCGGTGGGGAAGCCAGCGGGCGTGCGCTCCTCGCCGAGCGGCTCGTCGACGACGACCACCGCCCCGGCGGCGATGTGTGCCTGCTCGGCCGCGGATAGGCGCAGGTCGACGGGCACGGCGACCGCGCCGAGCAGCAGGCACGCGTGCAGCGCCCGCGCGAACTCGAGACCGGCCGGCAGCGCGATCGCCACGCGCTCTCCGCGACCGGCGCCGCGGGCGGCAAGCTCCGCGGCGGCGGAGCGCGCGGCGTCGTGCAGCCGGGCATAGGACCAGTCCTCCCGGAGCGTCCGCAGCGCCGTCTGCTGGGGCCGCGTTGCCGCGGCGCGAGCCAGCCATGCCTCGACCTCCATGAGCCCACAGGCTAGCTGCAGCTAGCCTTCGCGCGATGAGCACGAGCTGGATCCCCTCCCCCGCGCCCGCCGGTGGCGACTTCACCGACATCCGCTACGAGAAGTCCGCGGCGCCAGCGGCTGGTATCGCCAAGATCACGATCGCCCGCCCGGAGGTGCGCAATGCGTTTCGCCCGCGCACGGTGATCGAGATCTCCCAGGCGCTCGAGGACGCGCGCGAGGACACCGAGATCGGCGTGATCATCCTCACCGGCGAGGGGCCCGACGCGTTCTGCTCCGGTGGCGATCAGCGCGTGCGCGGCGACTCCGGCTACCTGAACGACGACGAGACGACGGGGGCCGCCCATTCAAGCGTCGGGCGCTTCCACGTGACCGACCTGCACGTGCAGATCCGCCGCCTGCCGAAGCCGGTGGTGGCGATGGTCGCCGGCTACGCGATCGGCGGCGGCCACGTGCTGCATCTGGTGTGCGACTTGACGATCGCGGCCGACAACGCGCGCTTCGGCCAGGTCGGCCCGAAGGTCGGCTCGTTCGACGGCGGCTTCGGCGCGGGCCTGTTGGCGAACCTGGTGGGGCCGAAGAAGGCCAAGGAGATCTGGTTCCTGTGCCGCCAGTACTCGGCCGAGGAAGCGCGCGAGATGGGCATGGTCAACACGGTCGTGCCGCTCGCGCGCCTGGAGGAGGAGACGGTCTCCTGGTGTCAGGAGATGCTCGCGCTCTCGCCATTCGCTTTGCGGCTGCTGAAGGCGAGCTTCAACGCGGCCGAGGACGGGCTGTCCGGGATTCAGCAGCTCGCGCACGACGCGAACCTGCTGTTCTACGGCAGCGAAGAGGCACAGGAGGGACGGGACGCCTACCGGGAGAAGCGCAAGCCCGATTTCGCGCGTTTTCCCAAGCGGGCCTGAGCGTGAGCGCGGTTCGCATCTGGGTGATGGCCGCGCGTGTGCGCACGCTGCCGGCCGCGGTGGCGCCGGTGCTGGTCGGCACCTCGCTGGCGCTCGGCGCCGGGCACTTCCGCCCGCTGGCGTTCGTCGCGGCGCTGCTGGGCGCGGTCTTCATCCAGGTCGGCACCAACCTCTCCAACGACTACTCCGACGCACGCCGCGGCGCGGACACCGAGGATCGCCTCGGGCCGGTCAGGGTGACGGCAGGCGGCCTCGTGCCCCCCAGCCAGGTGCTGCTGGCGACGTACGTCACGTTCGGCCTGGCGGTCGCGTGCGGCGCGTATCTGGTGGCCGTGGCCGGACCCGAGCTGCTGGCGGTCGGCGCCGCGTCGATCCTCGCCGGCGTGCTCTACACCGGCGGCCCGCGTCCGTACGGCTATGAGGGCCTCGGTGAGGTGTTCGTGTTTCTGTTCTTCGGCATCGTTGCGGTCGCGGGCTCTTACTTCGTGCAGGTGCAGCAGCTGCCGTGGCAGGCGTTCGTGTGCGCGGTGCCCGTCGGCCTGCTCGCGAGCGCGATCCTGGTCGTCAACAACGTGCGCGACCTCGAGACCGACCGGCGCGCGGGCAAGCGCACGCTCGCGGTGCGCCTCGGCAGAGCGCGCACCCGCACGCTGTACACGGCGATGGTCGCGGGCGCGTTCGTGACCGCGCCGCTGCCGTGGGCGTTCGACTCGATGAGCGCGTGGCTGCTGCTGCCGTGGGCCGTGATCCCGCTGGCGGCGCGCGTCGCCGCGACCGTGCGCACGCGCACCGACGGCCCCGCGCTGAACGGCGCGCTGGCGGGAACGGGCGCGATGCAGCTCGTCTTCTGCCTGCTGTTCGCCGCCGGGATCCTGGCGAGCGGCGGCATCGGCGGATGAAGCTCGAGATCGAGCGGCGCACGCTGAAGCTCGCGACGCCGCTGCACAGCGCGTACGGAACGGTCGGCGAGCGCGAGCTGCTGATCGTGACGCTGACGGGCGATGACGGCCTGCGGGGCTATGGCGAGGCGGCGCCGCTGGAGGCCTACGACGGCGTCAGCATCGAGCGCGCGCAACAGGCGCTCGAGCGCTACGCGCCGGTCCTGGCCGAGGCGCACGGCGTGGGCGGCGCGCAGCTGATCGAAGCCTGTCGCGAGGTCGAGGACCTCCCGCAGGCGCTGGCGGCGATCGACATGGCCCTGTGGGATCGCGCCGGACGCCGCGAGCGCAAGCCGATCGCGGCGCTGCTCAGCGATGACCCAGCGGCGCACGTGCCCGTCAACGCGACGCTGTCCGCACTCGACCGGCGCGGCGCCGCCGACCAGGCGGCGGCGGCGGTCCGCGCCGGCTACAGCTGCCTGAAGCTGAAGGTCGGTGTCGGCGATGACGCCGGCCGCGTGGCCGCGACGCGCGCCGCCGCCGGCCCCGAGGTGGCGCTGCGCCTGGACGCGAACGGCGCCTGGGATGTGGAGCAGGCGGTCGCCGCGATCGAGGCGCTCTCGCCGGCGGGGCTCGAGCTCGTCGAGGAGCCCACACATGGCCTGCAGGCGATGCGCGAAGTTCGCGAACGCGTGGCGGTGCGCGTCGCGATCGACGAGACCGCGGGCGAGCTCGGCGCGCTGACGGCGGGCGTCGCCGACGCGGTCTGCCTGAAGATCTCGAGATGCGGCGGGATCGCCCGCCTGCTGGCCGCCGCCGCGCTCGTGCGCGCCAGCGGCGCCGAGGTGTACCTGGCCTCGACGCTCGACGGTCCGCTGGGGGTGGCCGCCGCCGTGCACGCCGCCGCCGCGCTCGCCTCGCGCGGGGTGGGTGGGGGTTCGATTCCCCACTGCGGGCTGGCGACGCTGGAGCTGTTCGATGACCTGCACAATCCGCTGCCGGTCAACAACGGCGCGATCGCTGTTCCAACAGCCCCCGGCTTGGGCGTCGCGCCGCTGTAGCAGCGCCGGCATCTGCGCTCTACCATCGGATAGGTGCCCCGGACAACGGCCGTAGGCGACCACGGCGGCCAGTGGCCCGCATCGCTGGCGATCGCAGTTGGCGCGGCGGCTCTACTGCTGGTTGCGGTGCTCGCCCTGCTGCTGCCGAGCTCCGGCGCGAACCTGCCGGCGGATGGGATGCAGGCCGCATTGGGAACGAGCTCCGCCGGCGTCGCCTCCCACACACGCCACGGCACGGCCCCGCACCGGCGTGGCGCGAACTCCGCGCTCGCCCTCCCGGCGGGGCCGATCATCGGCACCAACGACGCCACCGGCTGGGGCCGGAACGCCGCGCGCACGATCCTGCAGGGGCAGATCACCTGGAACCGCGTGGAGCTGGGCGCGCTCAACAACACCCTCTCACAGTCGTTGAGCGATGGCTTCAAAGTGCTCGCGATCGTCAACAACACCGACGATGGCACGCCGCTCAGCGCGTTGAACGCGAGTACTTGGGGCGCGGAAGTCGCCGCGGAGCTCGAGCACGACCCCGGCATCAGCATCGCCGAGGCGAGCAACGAGGCCTACCTGAAGGGCGGTGTCGCCGAACCCGTCCAGTACGGGCGCATGTACCTCGCCGCCGTGCAGGACATGAACGCCGCGGGTATCGACGTCCCGCTGCTGTTCAACATGACCGGCGACATCCCGCTCGGCAGCTGGTCCGATCCGAGCGGCTGGTCCGAAGACGCGAGCGGCGGCGGTTGGCTGCGCGACGCCGTCAACGGCGTGCCCGGTCTGGCCGCCGCGATCCTCGCCAACGGCATCTCGATCCACCCGTACGGGGCGGTGGGCGAAAACGACCGCGATGACTTTGGCGTCGCGTCCGCGGCCGCGGACGAAGCGGTGGCCAAGGCGGTGCTCGGCTCGATTCCGCCGTTCTATGTCACCGAGATCGGCTACGACCTGAGTCGCTGCGGCGCCGGACTAGGCGCCTGCTCCAAGCGCGAACAGGCGAGCAGGCTGCAGACCGCCTACAGCGAGCTGCTCGCCGACCCGCACGTGAAGGGCATCTGGTGGTACCAGTCCCACGACGACGGCACGGGCCGCTTCGGCTTCATGAACAACAACAACAAGCCGCGCCCATCGTTCACTGCGCTGTCGGCGATCGCCGTGGCCGCGGGGCAGTAGCGAGGGCGCCGCTCACTCCTCGCGGGTTCTCGAGCGGCAGGCCGTGGCCGCCGGCGACGACGATCAACTCGGCCTCGCCCAGCCGCTCGACCATGCGCCGGCCGAGCGTCACATACCCGGCGTCGCGCTCGCCAACGAGCACCGTGACCGGCATCGCGAGCTCGCCCAGCCGGTCCCACAGCGGCTGCATCTCGCCCGCGCCGATGCCGCGCAGCACGGCGGCGAGCGCGTCGGGGCGGTTGCGACGCTGGTCCTCCCGCGCCAGCGCGCCGGCCTCGGGCGGCTCCTGCGCGAACAGCGGCTGCGTGCGCCAGCGCTCGACGAACTCCTCGAACGGCGCCGATTCCAGCTGCTCGGCGAGCACGCGATCGGCCTGCCGGCGCCGTTCGCGCTCGGACGCGTCGCAGATGCCCGCGCTGGCGGAGACGAGCACCAGGCGCGCCACCCGCTCGGGCGCCGCCAGCGCTACATGCAGCGCCACGCGCCCGCCCAGCGAGTAGCCGCACAGCGTGAAGCGCTCGGGGCTGTGCGCGAGCACGTGCGCGACGCAACCCGCGAACGTGATCGGGCGGTGCGCGTCGGCCTGCTCACCGTGCCCGGGCAGGTCGAGCGCCAGCGGCCGGTAGCGTTCCTGCTCGAGCGTCGCGACCACGCCGTCCCACGCGCGGCGCGTGCCGCTGAATCCGTGCAGCAGAACGACGCTCTCAGGCATCTGAGGATCCTATGACCCCCACCACCGACATGTACACGCTGCTGCGGGCGTTCGTTGACGAGCTCGCGCGCTGCGGCATGCGCGCGGCGTGCACCTCGCCCGGTTCGCGCAGCGCGCCGCTCGTGCTGTCGCTCGCGCGCGAGCCGCGCGTGCGCTGCTTCTCACACGTGGATGAGCGCTGTGCGGGCTTCTTCGCGCTCGGCCTGGCCAAGGCCTCGGGACTGCCGGTGGCCGTCGCCTGCACGTCGGGCACGGCCGCAGCCGAGCTGCTGGCGGCCGCCGTCGAGGCGCGCGAGGCGCGCGTGCCGCTGCTGCTGCTGACCGCCGACCGCCCCGCCGAGCTGCGCGAGAACGGCGCCGGGCAGGCGATCGACCAGCTGAAGCTGTTCGGCGGCGCAGCCAAGTGGTTCTTCGAGGTCGGCGTGCACGACGCGGGTATGCAGCAGCTGCGCTGGATGCGCACGCTCGCGTGTCGCGCGTACTGGACCGCGCTCGAGGGCAGCCCCGGCGCGGTGCACCTGAACTTCCCTCTGCGCGAGCCGCTGGTGAGCGAGGAGCCGCTGCCCGAGGATGCCAGCGGTCGGACCGACGGCGCACCGTACGTGCGCCGGGCGCCCGTCCCGCGGTGGGTGTCAGTCCAGCGGTCTGAGGACGGTGACGCGGCGGCGCAGGCCGACATCGCGGTCAGCTCGGATGAGGCGTACCTGCGCGAGCTCGTGGCAGGCGCGCGCCGCGGTGTGCTGATCGCCGGGCGCGAGGAGCGTCAGACGGGTCTCGGAGCAGCCGCGGCGGCATTCGCCGGCGCGGCTGGCTGGCCGCTGCTGGCCGATCCGATGTCGGGCGCGCGTCGGGGAGAAGCCGCGGTCGCTCACTACGACGCGCTGCTGCGCGCCGAGGCATTCGCGGGCTCGCTGGAGCCCGATCTCGTGCTGCGGGTCGGCGATCTGCCGGTCTCGAAGCCGCTGCGCAGCTGGCTCGCGGGGCTCGGCGACGTGCGCCAGGTCGCGCTCGACCCGGAGGGCGCTTGGCAGGATCCGGATTCGGTGGTGGCGGACTCGCTCGCGCTGGAGCCGGCGACGGCGCTCGCGCAACTGAGCGCGTGGCTCGCCAGTGAGGACGGGCAACGCGCACGCCCCGATCGGGACTGGCTGGCGAGCTGGCGCAGCGCGGACGAGCGCGCCGCGGAGGCGATCGCCGGGGTGCTCGGCGGCGGTGAGCTATCCGAGCCGGCGGTGGCGGCCGAGCTGGGCGTGCTGCTGCCGGCGAGCGCGACGCTGTTCGTCGCCTCCTCGATGCCGGTGCGCGACGTCGAGACGTTCTGGCCGGTGCGCTCCGATCCGCCGCGCGTGCTGTGCAACCGCGGCGCCAACGGCATCGACGGCACCGTCTCATCGGCCTTCGGCGCGGCCGCGCACGGCCCCGGCCCGGTGGTGCTGCTGATCGGCGACGTCGCGCTCGCCTACGACATCGGCGGCCTGCTCGCCGCGACGCGGCTCGGGCTGAAGCTCACGATCGTGCTGCTCGACAACGGCGGCGGTGGCATCTTCGACTTCCTCGCGGTCTCCGGCGCGAGCATCGCACGCGCGCCCGCGGCAAACGACGACCCAGAGCGACCCGATGAGGTGGGCAGCGACGAGGACATCTACACGCGCCACATCGCCACCCCCACCGGCCTCGACTTCGCCAAGGCGGCTGCGCTGTATGGGCTGGCGCACCAACGCGTCGCGTCAACGTCCGAGCTGCGTGCGGCGCTGGAGCACGCGCTCTCACCGAAGGCCGGCTCGACGATCGTGCACGTGCAGACCGAGCGCGCGCGCAACGTTGAACTGCACCGCCGTGTATGGGGCGCCGTGTATGGGGCTATTTCGGCACGAGCGTGAGGCCGCGCTGAGCGAAGTGACGGTCGAAGGCGAATGCCTCCGCGGTGCCTTCACGTTGCATCAGCGCAAACGACGTGGCGTCCACGTAACTCCAATGCTTGTCGTCGTGAGAGTCGAGGATTGACCATGCCTCATCCTCGAGCGCCTCGTCGACGCGAATCAGCTCGATGGCCCGTCCGGCGCGAAACCGCCTGCCCCACTCGATCGCCTCCTCCCTACCCACTCTGATCAGCAGCGCCCCGTACGTCTCTGCGAATACATAGTTCGATGTGAACAGCGGCGTGCGCTCGCCCACGAGCGCTGACAACGCCTCCCGGGCGGCGTCGTGCTCACGCTCAGATCGATTGCGCAGCGCCACGAACGCGCCCGTGTCGACGAAGATCCGCCTCAACCGTAGAGGTCCTGATCCAGCGTCTCGACCGTCGACTCGCCCGCCACGCGCCGCTCAGCGAGGCTCAGCCCGCCAGCAGCGGCAACAGCGCCTGCAGCTTGATCTCGGTCTCGGCCAGCTCGCTCGCCGGCTCGGAGCCGCGCACGATGCCGTTGCCGGCGTAGCAGCGGGCGACGTTGTCGTGCAGCAGCGCGCAGCGCAGCGCGACGCAGAATTCGCCGTCGCCGGTCGCGTCGGTCCAGCCGACGGGGCCGGTGTACCAGCCGCGGTCGAGGCCCTCGAGCGCGGGGATCAGCGGCGCGGCGCGCGCCAGCGGCTCGCCGCCGACGGCGGGCGTCGGGTGCATCAGCTCGGCCAGCTCCAGCGCCTCCACCGGCGCCGCCAGCTGCGCACGGATCGGCGTGGCGAGGTGCTGGATGTTGGCGATCCTGACGAGCTCGGGCTCGGGCGCGGCGGTGACCCAGATCGAGTGCGGGCGCAGCGTGCGCTCGATCCGCCGCGCGACGATCGCGTGCTCCTCGCGGTAGCTCTCGTCGCGCAGCAGCTGCTCGCCGAGATGCGCGTCGACCGCGGGATCGGCGCTGCGACGCGTGGAGCCGGCGAGCGCGAGCGTGCTCACGCGGTGGCCCTCGCGGCGTACCAGCAACTCCGGGCTCGCGGCGATCAGCGTGCGCTCGCCACGCCCGACGCAGAACACGAAGCACGACGGGAACTCCTCGCGCAGCACGCCGAACACGGCCGCCGGGTCATACGCGCGCGGCGCGTGCACCTGCACCTCGCGCGCAAGCACGATCTTCTGAAACTCCCCTGCGCCGATCATCTGCGTTGCGCGCGCGACGGCCTGTTCGTAGTGCTCGGGCGGCATCGCGCTGACGACCTGGAAGCGCCCCGTCGGCGCGGGGTCGAGCAGCGGCAGCGGGCCATCGCGCAGCTCCGTCACGCGTCGCTCCAGCCGCGCGAGCAACTCCTCCGGCACGTCATCCGGGCACGCCAGCGCGGTCAGCGTCAGGCGCACCTTCGTCTCACCGCCGCGTTGACTGCGCGCGAGCGCGACCTCGGGCACCGTCAGCGACGCCGGCTCAAAGCCGCGCCAATGCGGCGCCGCGCCGCCGTTCGGCGCGAACGCGAAGCCGCCGACGGCGACCGGACCGGCGCCCGCGGGGTCATCTGCGGGATCGGCCACAGCAGCAGCCGACAGCGCCCGCCAGCGGTCTGCGACCGTCGCAAAGCGCGCCGTACCCGATGCCTGCAGGCTCGTGGCCTCGCCCAGCGCCGCCAGCGCCACACGACCCCTGTCGGGCTGCTCGAACACGAACCAGCGCTCGCCGGGCCGGCGCGAGGCGCAAACCACTGCCGAGGGGTCGACGTCGCCGGCGAGCGGCAGCGAGATGCTCGCCAGCGCCTCGCGGCCGCTGCGGCGCGCGCGCCGGACCGCGAGGGCCAGCCGCGCGGCCAGCCGCTCGCGATCCTGAGCGCTCAACGCAAAACTGTGGTGGCCGGCGCCGGCGGGGCTGTTTGTGGGACCGGCGAGAGTGCCTCCCATCAAATCGTCGTTCCGGCGCACGCGCGCTCGAGCGGGCACTACGTCTCGGTGCGGCCTCGCGAGATCGCGATCTCGCCCGTCCGCATCATCTCGATCAGGCCGAACGGGCGGACCATCGTCTCGAACGCCTCGATCTTGTCCGTCGTGCCGGTCACCTCGATGATGATCGCGCGCTTGGTCACGTCGACGACCTTGCCGCGAAAGATCTCCGCGATCTGCATCAGCTCGCCACGCTGCACGCCGTCGGCGGAGACCTTGAACAGCGCCAGCTCGCGCGCGACCGTGTCGGCCGGCTCGAGGTCGCGGATCTTGAGCACGTTGATCAGCTTGTGCAGCTGCTTGGTCACCTGGTCGATCGGGTGCAGCGCGCCGTCGACCGTCAGCGTCACGCGCGAGATCTGGCTGTCCTCGGTCGGGCCGACGGTCAGCGTGTCGATGTTGAAGCCGCGCCTGGCGAACAGGCCGGCGATGCGCGTCAGCACACCGGACTTGTTTTCGACGAGGATCGACAGCACGTGCTTGCGGCCCGTGCGCATGTTCGTCGACGCTTCCAGCTCCTCGAGGCTGAGCGGCTCCTTGGTTCCTGGTTCTCCCATGACGGTCCCCATCACCCCACCATCTCGCGGGCGGCCATCCCGGCGGGGATCATCGGGTAGGTGTTCTCCTCGCGCGTGACGCGCACGTCGACGAGCACCGGGCCCTCGACCGCGATCGCGCGCTTGATGTCATCGACGAGCGTGTGCTTGTCGGTGAAGCGCATGCCCGTCACGCCGTAGGCCTCCGCGAGCTTCACGAAGTCGGGGAACTCGCCCATGTCGACGTGGCTGTATTTGCCGTCCCAGAACAGCTCCTGCCACTGGCGCACCATCCCGAGGTAGCCGTTGTTCATGATGAACACCTTGATCGGTATGTCGTTCTGCGCGCACGTCGCAAGCTCCTGCGCGTTCATCTGCACCGAGCCGTCGCCAGCCACGCAGCACACCAGCCGATCGGGCGCGCCCACGGCCGCGCCCATCGCCGCCGGCAGGCCAAACCCCATCGTGCCCAGGCCGCCCGAGTTGATCCAGCGGCGCGGCTCGGGGAAGTCGTACAGCTGCGCCGTCCACATCTGGTGCTGGCCGACGTCGCTCGTGACGATCGCCTGTCCGCCGGTCGCCTCCCATAGCGCGCGGATCATGTACTGCGGCTTGATCTCGGCGTCGGTGGTGTCCTCGTAGGCGAGCGGGTACTTGGCTTTCCAGCCGTCGATCCTGCTCCACCACGCGTCCAGGCGCGTGGGGTCGGCGCCGATCGCGCGGTACTCGATCACCAGCTTCGCGAGCACGTTCTTGGCGTCGCCCACGATCGGGATGTGCGCGGGCACGTTCTTGGAGATCTCCGCCGGGTCGACGTCGATGTGGATGAACTTCGCGCGCGGCGCGAACTCGGACAGCTTGCCCGTGATGCGGTCGTCGAAGCGCGCGCCCACCGCGCAGATCAGGTCGGCCTCGTCCATCGCGTAGTTGGCCGCGCGCGTGCCGTGCATCCCCAGCATCCCCAGCCACTGCTGGTCCGGCGCCGGGAACGCGCCGAGCCCCATCAGCGTGCACGTCACCGGGAAGCGATCGCTGCGCGCGAACTCGCGCAGCTCCTCGGACGCGTTCGCGTTGACGACGCCGCCGCCCGCGTAGATCACCGGGCGCTGCGCCGCCGCCAGCGCCTTCGCCGCCTGGCGGATCTGCTTCTGGTTGCCCTCGACCTTCGGCTGGTAGCCGGGCAGGCGCAGGTCGGTGACGGGCTCGTAGTCGATCTCCGCTCGCGAGATGTCCATCGGTATGTCCACGAGCACGGGGCCCGGACGGCCGCTGCGGGCGATGTGGAACGCCTCGTGGATCGCCCGCGGCAGCTCCTGCGGGTCCTGGACCATCACCGAGTGCTTGACCACCGGCATCGTGATGCCGATCGTGTCGGCCTCCTGGAAGCCGTCCGTGCCGAGCAGCTCGGTGCGCACCTGCCCGGTGATGAACACGCACGGCACCGAGTCCATCATCGCGTCGCAGATCGGCGTGATCAGGTTGGTAGCGCCCGGGCCGCTGGTCGCGAACGCGACGCCCACCTTGCCGGTGGCCTTCGCGTAGCCCTCGGCCGCGTGCCCGCCGCCGGCCTCGTGCCTGACGAGGATGTGGCGGATGCCACCGTTGACGAACGCGTCGTACGTCGGCAGGTTGGCGCCGCCGGGGAGGCCAAAGACGACGTCCACGCCCTCCGCCTTCAGACATTCCATCAACGCATCAACCGCGCGCATCGCCGACCTCCCTTCCTTTTCGATTAGGGGAACCAGGGAAAAGCCAGTGTACCAGCGGGTTTACACCCTGATTTACAAGCTCCTCCAAGCTTTTCGCAGGAGCGTCAGCTCAGGAGGAGCCGATGGCGACGCCGATCGCCAAGACAATGGCGCCGCCGACGGTCACGACCAGCAGCGACGAGCGCAGCGAGACTTCCAGGAAGCGGTTGCGCACCCAGGCGATCGCGAACAGCTCAAACGCGACCACGCAACCCGCCACGAGCAGCGCTTTGTTGACGTTGGAGATCAGGAACGGCAGCGTGTGGAAGATGCCGCCGAGCGTCGTCATGCCGCCGGTGATGGCGCCGCGCACGATCGCCGAGCCACGGCCCGTCTGCTCGCCCGTGTCCGACAGCGCCTCCGACCAGCCCATGCTCACACCCGCGCCAAGCGCCGTCGAGAAGCCCACAAGCAGCGCCGTGTGCGAGCTCGACGCGATCGCCGCCGCAAAGATCGGCGCCAGCGAGGAAACGGTGCCGTCGATCATCCCCACCAGCGCCGGCTGCACCACGCGCAGCACGAAGTCGCGCTCGTCGGCAAAGCCCGCGCGGTGAATCCACCGCGCCAGCGTCGTCTCCCCGGGCGGCGGCGCCGTCTTGACGTTCGTGCTCATCGCTGCTGACAGCGTATGCGACCAAGCGGATTAGGCTGGCCGAATCCGGCTTAGGGCAGCCTACTGCTCCGACGGCACGCGGACCCAGGACTCGGGCGCGATCGCTACGTCGGGAAACTCGAGCTCGGCCCCGCAGCGCGTGCACAGCGCGTCATAGATCTTGGTGACGCGCCCGCACTCAGGGCACTGGCGACGCAGCTCGTCGCGCTCGACGCGGTAGGCGATCGCGGCGAACAGGCCGAGGAACGGGACTGCCCCTGAGATCAGGAACCACAGGAAGAACGAGCTGCCCTTGAGCTTTCCGATGATCCCGCCGGACAGGCCGAAGCCGACGGCGATGATCACGTATGCCATCGCGGCGGCCTCAGAACAGGACGCGCAGCGCCCAGATGATCGCGACGATCGCGAGGATCACGGCCACCGTCCCGGCGATCGCGACGGCGATGCCGATCACGATCTTGAGCAGCACATACCCGGCTATCAGAACGACGAGACCGGCGAGAACCGTCTTGCCGATCGAGCGCGAACTGGACGTTGACTCGTTCATGAGGATCTGCTCAATGGTAGCGCGGCCGGACAGGAACTCCTACCCCTGCCCGGCCGCGCCGCCAAGGCGCCGGCCGAGGGAAGCCGGCGCTGGTCGCTGCGGAGGGATCACTACATGCGACCCAGCCGACCGAGCTCGCGAGCGATCCTTGCTGTCGCAAGATCGACGTTGCTGATACCCGCGCGTCGGCGCCCCGCACCCTGCCCCACACTCGTGAGCTGGTAGCGGCGCACACGCGGGCCACTCTTCGGAGCATCCACCGACTCCTCGGGCAACAGAATGAACCGCCGAGGAGATGAAACGCTTGAGTTTGTTGCCGAACGGTTCATGCTCAGCATATTGGCGCGACGGGCGCTGATTGCCTTTGGCCCGAAGTCCAAAATGTGGTTGGCGGGGGTCTTCTAAGTGATAGACGACGGCAGCGTCCTGTCAAACCATGGTTATACGGCGAACGTCGCCGCGGAACTACCCCACGAAGAACAGCCGTCCCACCATGGTTATACGGCGGACGTCGCGAACCGCTCCACGAACAACCGTCCCTACCATGGTTATACTGCGGACGTCGCCGCGAACCACTCCACGACGAACAACCGTCCCACCATGGTTATACGGGCGACGACGCGCAAGGCGACACGCGTGCCGACATGCTCACACGCCGAGCTGCTCGTGCACGAGCCGCGCGACCTCGGTGCCGTCGGCGCGGCCCTTGGTCTCGCGCATGACGTGCCCGACGATCGGGCCGATCGCCTTGGCGTTGCCTTCGCGCACGCGGGCGGCGGCGTCGGCGTTGGCGTCAAGGGCGGCGGCGACGATTGCAGCGAGCTCGTCGCTGTCGTCCATCGCTGCGAGACCCTCGGCCTCGATGATGGCGCGCGGGTCGCCGCCGTCGACGATCAGCTTGTCGAGCACCTGGCGAGCTGCGCCGACGCTGACTCGCTTGGAGGAGACGAGCGCAACGAGCTGGGCGAGCGCCTGCGGGGTCACGCGCGCCTCGACGGGTTCGACGCCGTCGTCGAGCCGGCCGGCGAGCTCGCCTGAGACCCAGTTGGCGAGCGTCTGTGGCGGCGGCGCGGGCTCGCCATCCTGGGAGAATGCGACGGCGGCGGCGAGCGCGGCCTCGAAGTAGTCGCCTAGCTCGCCGCGGAAGGCGAGCAGCTGCGCGCTGTCGGCAGTGAGCGCGAGCTCGCGCTGCAGGCGCTCGGCGCGCTCGGCGGGCAGCTCGGTCATGTCGGCGCGGGCGGCGTCGATCATCTGCTGGTCGATGGCGACGGGCAGCAGGTCGGGCTCGGGGAAGTAGCGGTAGTCGTGCGCCTCCTCCTTGGAGCGCAGCGAGGTGATGACGCCGGAGCCCGGGTCGAAGTGCAGCGTCTCCTGCACGACGTGCCCGCCTTCGTCGAGGATCTGCTGCTGGCGCGCGATCTCGGCCCTGATGCCGCGCTCGATGAAGCGGAAGGAGTTCATGTTCTTGAGCTCGGTCTTGACGCCGAGCTCGGTGCTGCCGGCGGGGCGCAGCGAGATGTTGGCGTCGCAGCGCAGCGAGCCCTCCTCCATGTTGACGTCTGAGACGCCGAGCTGGCGCAGCGTCGAGCGCAGCAGCTTGAGCCACTCGCTGGCCTGCTCGGCGGAGCGCACGTCGGGCTCGGTGACGATCTCGGCGAGCGGCGTGCCGCCGCGGTTGAAGTCGACGATGCTGGCGTCGGAGCCGTGGATGCGCCCGCTGGCGCCGACGTGGATCAGCTTGGCGGCATCCTCCTCGAGGTGCACGCGGTGGATGCGCACCTCCCCCAGCCGACCGCCGCGGCACAGCGGCTCGTCGTACTGGGAGATCTGGTAGCCCTTGGGCAGGTCGGGATAGAAGTAGTTCTTGCGGTGAAAGATCGAGCGCGGCGCGAGCTCGCAGCCGAGTGCGAGGCCGATCATGAGGCCGAGGTGTACGGCGCGCGCGTTGGCCACGGGCAGGCTGCCCGGTAGTCCCAGGCACACGGGACACGTGCGCGTGTTGGGGGGCTCGCCGAAGGACAGCTCACAGCCGCAGAACATCTTGGTGGCGGTCGCGAGCTGCACGTGGATCTCGAGACCGATGACCGGCTCGAAGCGATCGTCTTTGAGGGAGCCGCCTGCCGGCGGCTGGGGCGGCGTTCGCAGTGGCTCAGACACGAGCTGCCGTCCCGTCGAAGCCGAGGCTCTGCTCGAGCGCGTAGGCGGCGTCGAGCACGCGGTTCTCGCTGAACGCGGGGCCGGCGATCTGCAGCCCGACGGGCAGCCCGGCGGCCAGACCGCAGGGGATCGAGATGGCGGGCAGGCCGGCGAGCGACATCGGCACGGTGCAGAAGTCGTTGAGGTACATGGCGAGCGGGTCGGCGGTCTTCTCGCCGAGCTTGAAGGCGACCGTCGGGGAGGTCGGCGTGACGATCAGATCGACGTGCTCGAACGCGCTCCGGAAGTCCTCGGCGATCTTCGTGCGCACGCGCTGCGCGCGGCCGTAGTAGGCGTCGTAGTAGCCGGAGGACAGCGCGTAGGTGCCGAGCATGATGCGGCGCTTGACCTCCGCGCCGAAGCCGTCGTGGCGGGTGCGCGTGTACATGTCGAGCAGGTCGTCTGCATCGTCGGCGCGCAGGCCGTAGCGCACGCCGTCGAAGCGCGCGAGGTTGGAGGACGCCTCGGCGGGCGCGATCACGTAGTAGGCGGACAGCGCGTGCGGCGCGTGCGCCAAGCGCACCTCGCTGATCTGCGCGCCGAGCTGCTCGGCCTGCGCGAGCGCCGCGCGGAAGGCGTCGAGCACGCCCGCTTCGATGCCCTCGCCGGTGAGCTCCTCGGGCACGCCCAGGCGCACGCCGTCGAGGCGCTCGGCGCTGGGCAGCTCGATCGCGTGCGGAAAGCTCAGCGAGGTGGCGTCGCACGGGTCGTGCCCGACCATGTGGCTGAGCAGCAGCGCCGCGTCACGGACGTCGCGCGTCAGCGGCCCGGCCTGGTCGAGCGAGGAGGCGAACGCGATCATGCCGTAGCGCGATACCGATCCGTACGTCGGTTTCATGCCGACGATCCCGCACAGCGCGGCCGGCTGGCGGATCGAGCCGCCGGTATCGGTGCCGAGCGCCCACGGCGCGAGCCCGGCGGCGACCGCGGCGGCGCTGCCACCGGAGGAGCCGCCGGGGACGCGCTCGCGATCCCACGGGTTGCGCACGACGCCGAACGCGGAGTTCTCGTTGGAGGAGCCCATCGCGAACTCGTCCTGGTTGGTCTTCGCCAGCAGGCTCGCACCTGCATCCTGCAGGCGGCGCACGACGCTGGCCGTGTACGGCGGCTCGTAGCCCTCGAGGATCCGCGACGCCGACTGGCTGGGCACGCCCTCGGTGCAGAACAGGTCCTTGACCGCCAGCGGCACGCCGCCGAGCGGCGCCGGCGCGCCATCGAGCCGCTCCGCGACCGGCGTCTCGGCGGCCACCCACGTGAAGCAGTTCAGCCCGTCCTCGCCGGCGGCGCGATCGGCTGCGGCGCGCGAACGGTAGGCGTCGAACAGCTCGTCCGCCGCCAGCGACCCCGCGGCGATCGCGTCAGCCGCCTGCGCGGCCGACAGCTCGAGCACGTCGGCGGCGCTCATGCCTGCGGGCTCGGGACCAGGAAGCCGTCGTCGCTGACGGCTGGCGCCTGCGCGAGCGCGAGCTCGCGCGGCAGGCACGGGCGCGGCTCGTCCGGGCGCAGCGCTGGGTGGGTGGGCATCTCATCACCGATCACGTGCGAGGTCGGCGCGACGTGATCGAGCTCGAGCTCGCCGATCCGCGCGACGTGGTCGAGCACCGCGGAGAGCTCGCGCGCCATCGGCTCGATCTCCTCCTCGGACAGGGCCAGCCGCGCCAGCCGCGCGACGTGCAGGACTTCGTCACGGTCGATCACAGTGGCCGCATTCTACGGGCTGCGCCCCGCCCGCCCGCGACGGCGACGCGGCTCGGGCGGGCACTGCGTCACGTCGGCAGGGCGGGCGTGGCTGTTTGCCGGCGCTCAGGCGGGCGTGGCGTCAGGCGGCTCGGGCGCGGGCGCAGCGGCCGGAGGTGGGAGCGGCGGCGCGACCGGCTCGGCTGTAGTGGTTGTGATCGGCGCGGTCGTCGCGGCGGCGTCGCCGGGTGTGCCGGTCGCGCTGGACGAGCCCTCGCCGCTGACGGCGGCGCTGAGGCCACCGAGCGCGCCGCTGGCCTGCTCGCGAACATCCGCCAGCGAGGTGCCTTCGTCCTGCATCCCCAGGTAGCCGCCGTAGGTGACGATCGCGGACGCGATCAGACCCAGCCAGATGCCGATCTTGATGCCGACTGAGGCATGGAAGCTGCCGATGTTTGCGCTGGCGGTGGGGTGATGAACGATGCGGTAGAGGATCGTCAGCGTCGAGAGCGCGCCGAGGCCCGCCACGAGCACGCCGGGCTGTACGGGGCTCTTGAGCTCGAACACACCGGCCTTGATCGCGACGGCTCCGAGCGCGGCGATGATCGTGATCAGCCAGATCCAGCGGCTGTTGGAGAAGGCGTGCCAGCCGTCGATGCTGTAGCTGCTGCTGATGTTCACCCCGGCGATCGTGGGTGCGTTGGAGCTGTACCCGTACCACTTGAAGAAGAACAGGAAGATGAACAGAGCGATCGCGCCGATGCCGATGATGCGATCGGAGCGGCGTAGCCGGCTGATGTCGAAGCCCATGTGCGGAGTCCCCCTGAGTCGTGGTGAATGCAGCCCGTCCTCGCCCTGCCGTAGGCGGCCGGGGTTTGCATCCGATAGCACAAGGGTTCCTCGCCTTTGCCGTCAGTCCTGCACGGATATTCCGCTACGGCTGGGGCGGCTACGGGCGCGGACGCGGCTCTGGCCGCGCGGGCGTGTACATCGAGGGGCGTTCGTCGCGCAGCACCTGCCAGGCGCCGGCGAGGATCGCGGCCGCGCCTGCCAGCGCGAGCCAGGCGCCGATGCAGACCATGGTGGCGCCGTCGGGGCGCTCGAACACGCGCACGAGTGCGGCGATCAGCCCGATCAGCCCGAGCAGCACGCACCACACGGCGGTGGACACGGGCAGCGCTGGGCTGCGCTCGGTAAGCGCGGCGAGCACCATCGCGAGCGCCGCGCACACGGCCGCCAGCTCGAGCGCCACGGCCGGGCCGAAAGTGTTCCACGCGTCGAGGCTGCCGGCGGCGCCTTCGTAGGAGCGCACGAACAGCGACACGATCAGGCAGATCGCGCCGGCGAGGCCAAGCAGCTCCCCCAGGCGAAGTCGCTTGAGGCTCATCCACATCCCCCTCGCACGCGTGTCATGCCATGTCCCCGTCGACTTCCGCAAGCAGTGTCTCGAGCTCGGCATGGTAGCGAGCCGCCTGCAGCGTGTTGCGCAGCAGCAGCGCGATCGTCATCGGGCCGACGCCGCCGGGCACCGGGGTGATCGCGGAGGCGACCTCGACGGCCGCGGCGAAGTCGACGTCGCCGACTAGCCCGCTCTTGTTGCCGGCCTCCTCGGGCGTCAGGCGGTTCATGCCGACGTCGATCACGACCGCGCCCGGACGCACGAAGTCTCGCTTGACCATCCGCGCGCGCCCGACGGCGACGATCAGCAGCTCCGCGCGCGCACACACCTCGCGCAGGTCGCGCGTGCGCGAGTGACAGATGGTCACGGTGGCGTTGCGCTCGAGCAGCAGCTGCGCCATCGGCTTGCCGAACAGGTTCGAGCGCCCGACGACGACCGCCTCGGCGCCTTCCAGCTCGACGCCCGTGTCAGCCAGCAGCTCCATCACCCCCAGCGGCGTCGCCGGGCGCAGCCCGGGACGCCCGAGCGACAGCAGCCCTGCGTTGACGGGGGTCAGGCCGTCGACGTCCTTGTCGGGGCTGATCAGCCCTGTCAGCGCCGGACCGTTGAGATGCTCGGGCACCGGCAGCTGCAGCAGCATGCCGCTGACCGCGCGGTCGTCGTTCAGGCGCTCGAGCTCCTCGGCGACCTGCTCGAACGACGCGTCCGCCGGCAGCCGGCGGTCGAACGGCACCATGCCAACTTCCTTGCACGCGCGCTGCTTGCCGCCGACATACACCGCCGAGGCTGGATCGTCGCCGACGAGCACCGTCGCGAGCCCGGGCGCTCGACCGGCGGTCTGCGTGAAGCTGTCGACCTCGCGCGCCACGTCGGCGCGCACGCGCGCCGCGATCGCTTTCCCATCGATGATCGTGGCGCTCATGCTCAGATGCTATGCGTTTACAGCCGGCAGGGAACCATCCACCTCAGCGCCTGCTGACGGGGGCGTACTCGGCCATCAGCTTGCGCTCCGAGCCATCGTCGGCGAAGCGCACGACGATCACCCCGCCGGGCTCCATCCCGATCACGACGCCGTCGCCGAATGCCGCGTGCACGACGTCCTCGCCGAGGCGGAACTGGCTGTCAACCGACACTGCCTCGCGCGCCTGTGTCACCGCTGCGCGATCGGTGCTCGTCGGCCCGGCCCAGCTGCCCTGCCCCGAGCCGCGGCGCGCGGTGACCGCTGGCGCGCCCCTCGCGCCGGACCATCCACCCCCTGTGCCCGCCCAGCCCGCGCCTGGGCGCATCGTCCCCGGAGGGGGAAACGCGCTCTGCAGGGGCTCCTCGAGCAGGTCGGCGGGGATCTCGTCGAGAAAGCGGCTGCGCATGCCGTTCCTCTGCGCGCCGAACACCGCGCGCCGGCGCGCGTGGGTGAGGTACAGCTGGCGCATCGCGCGCGTGATCCCCACGTAGAACAGGCGGCGCTCCTCCTCCAGGCCACCCTCGTCGATCGCGCGCGAGTGCGGGAAGACGCCGTCCTCGCAGCCGGCGATGAACACGATCGGGTACTCCAGGCCCTTGGCGTTGTGCAGCGTCATCAGCGTCACCAGGCCTTCGTCGCTGCGGCTGTCCGCGTCGGCCACTAGCGCGATCTCCTGCAGGTAGGTGGCGAGCGTGTCTTGACCGGCGCTGGCCTGCGCGTCGAACGTGCGCGCGCCCTCCACCAGCTGCTCGAGATTCTCGATGCGCCCCTGCGCCTCGATCGTCCGCTCGAGCACCAGCGCCTCGCTGTAGCCCGTCTGCGAGAGCACCGCCTCGAGCAAGTCGCCAACGGGCACGCCCTGCTCGGCGAGCTTGCGCAGCTCCCCCATCGTGTCCATGAACCGCCGCAGCGCCTTCACCGCGGCGGCAGCGAGGCCGGGGACCTGCTCGGGCTGCATCGCCGCATCCCAGACCGGAATGTCCAGCGAGCTCGAATAGGCGAGCACGCGCCCGAGCGAGGTCTGGCCGATACCCCTGCGCGGCGAGTTGACCACGCGCGCGAAGCTGACGACGTCGGCGGGGTTGGCGATCAGTGACAGGTTGGCGATCGCGTCCTTGATCTCGGCGCGTTCGAAGAACTTCGTGCCGCCGATCACCTGGTAGGCCATGTCTGCGCGCGTGAGCGTTTCCTCGAGCGCTCGCGACAGCGCGTTCGTGCGATACAGCACCGCGATCTCCGCGCGCGAGGCGCCGGCGTCGAGCAGGCGCTGGATCTCCCCCACGACGAACCGCGCCTCCGCGTACTCGTCGTCGAGCGTGCGCAGCTGGATCTGCTCGCCCTGCCCCAGTTCACTCCACAGCCGCTTGGCGATGCCGCCGCGGTTGTTCGCGATCACGGCGTTGGCGGCGCGCAGGATCGTCTCGGTCGAGCGGTAGTTCTGCTCGAGCTTGACCACGCGCGCGTCCGGGAAGTCTTCCGCGAAGTCGAGGATGTTCCTGATGTCGGCTTGCCTGAAGCTGTAGATCGACTGCGCATCGTCGCCGACGACAGCCAGGTTGCGGTGCCCGACCGGCCCGCTGTAGCTGGGGCGGTCCCCTGGCTGCTCGCCGCCGCGTTGCGGCGGCCGCCCGCCGCCGACGAGCAGCTGCAGCAGCCGGTACTGCGCGTGGTTGGTGTCCTGGTACTCGTCGACGAGCACGTGCCGGAACGCGGTGCGGTAGCGGTCGCGGACGTCCTCGAACAGCTCCAGCAGGTTGACGACCCGGAACAGCAGGTCGTCGAAGTCCATCGCGTTCATGCGCTGCAGGTCGCGCTCGTAGATGTCGTACACCTCGGCGATCATCTCCTCGAACGGCGAGCCCGCCGCCTGGCGGTAGGACTCCGCGTCGATCAGGCGGTTCTTCGCCGCGGAGATCTGATTGTGGATCGCCGCCGGCGTGTAGCGCTTGGGGTCCACGCCGACCGCATCCGCCGAGCGCTTGGTCAGGCGCCGCGCGTCCGCCTGGTCGTAGATCGTGAACTGGCGCGTGTAGCCCAAGCGGTCGGCCTCAGCGCGCAGGATGCGCGCACACGCCGAGTGGAAGGTCATCACCCACATACCGCGCGTGCTGCGGCCGAGCAGACGCTCGACGCGCTCGCGCATCTCGTTGGCGGCCTTGTTCGTGAACGTGATCGCCAGGATCTCTCCCGCCTGCGCCTGGTCGGTGTAGATCAGGAAGGCGATCCGGTGCGTGAGCACGCGCGTCTTGCCGCTGCCTGCGCCGGCGAGGATCAGCAGCGGCCCCTCACCGTGCGTGACGGCCTCGCGCTGGGGCTCGTTCAGGCCTTCCAGCAGCTCCTGGACGTGCGCCGCATGGGGGTTCTCGGACATCGAATGCCAGCATAGATGCGCGTGCGTACGGCACAGCGCGTCTCGCGCGCGGTGGGCGCGGCGCGCTGGCGAGCGCCTATCCCCCGGCCGGGTTGGGGCCGCGGACGGTGCGCAGCGGCCTGACCTCGGCGGCGGGCTCGGGCTCGGTGTCGGAGAGCTCCGCGATCATCCGTTCGAGCGTGACGATGCGACTGGAGAGCGCTTGGATCGCCTCGGCGATCGGGTCTGGCAGGTGGATCCAGTCGGCGTCGGGACCCTCGACGCGGCGCCCGTCCACGCGCACCGGATGGCCCGGGTTGCCGACGACCGTCGAATTGGCGGGCACGTCGGTGATGACCACGCTGTTGGCGCCGATCTTGGCGCCGTGGCCGATCGTGATCGGGCCGAGCAGCTTCGCTCCCGAGCCGATCGTGACATTGTCCTGCACCGTCGGATGGCGCTTACCCGTGGCGAAGCCCGTACCGCCGAGGGTGACTCCCTGGTACAGCGTCACGTCGTTGCCGATGTCCGCTGTCTCCCCGATCACCACGCCCGCGCCGTGATCGATGAACAGCCCCTGGCCGATGCGCGCGGCGGGGTGGATCTCGATGCCGGTGACCGCGCGCGTGAACATCGAGATCAACCGTGGCGCCACCGGCACGCCGGCGAGCTGCAGCGCATGCGCGACGCGGTAGGCCAACAGCGCGTGGATGCCCGGCCACGTGGCGAGGATCTCAGCCGGTGAGACTCCACGCGCGGCCGGGTCGCGGTCGCGCGCCGCGAGCACATCGCGACGGACCTCTTTGGCCACCGACGCCACCTTGCCGAAACCGGCCATGGCAACAGCGTAGCGGCGATCATGGCGATGTTTGAGCACGCAACCAGATCGCTCGCCAGCCCGCGACCCCGAGAGCGCCCCCTGGGGGCGCCCATAAAAACAAAAAAGGAGATCGTTACAGCTTGTAATGATTACAACCTGTAAGGATCCCGCGGCGGAACACTTCCCCCCACGAGACGCTCACGGCGCGAAGAAGGCTTGCGAGATGTAGCGCTCGCCGGAGTCGGGCATCATCACGACTATCCGCTTGCCCTTGGATTCCGGGCGCGCGGCTATCTGCAGGCCGGCCCACAGCGCCGCCCCGCAGGAGATGCCGGCCAGCAGCCCAGCGCGTTTGGCACAGGTCCAGGCGGTCTGGATCGCGTCGTCGTCGCTGACCGTTATGACCTCGTCGATCAGCTCGCGGTTGAGCACCGGCGGCACGAAGCCGGCGCCGATGCCCTGGATGCGGTGCGGTCCGGGGACGCCTCCGGATAGGACCGCGGAGCCGCGCGGCTCGACCGCCACCACGCGCAGCTCGGAGTTGGCGTGCTCGCGCAGGTACTCGCCGACGCCGGTGATCGTGCCCCCGGTGCCGACCCCGGCCACGAACACGTCGACGCGGCCCTCCAGCGCACGCTCGATCTCGGGTCCGGTCGTGCGGCGATGGGCCTCCGGGTTCGCGGGGTTGGAGAACTGGTCGGGCAGGAACACGCCCTCCTCGCGCGCCATCGCGCGTGCGGCGGCGACCGCCTCGCCCATGCCGCCCAGCGACTCGGTGATCTCCACGCGCGCGCCGTACAGGCGCAGCAGGCTCTCGCGCTCACGGCTCATCCCCTGCGGCAGCGTCAGCACCAGCTCGTAGCCCTTGGCCGCGCACACGAACGCCAGCGCGATCCCGGTGTTGCCGCTCGTAGCCTCGACGATCAACGTGCGGCCGGGCTCGATCCGGCCTTCGGACTCGGCGGCCTCGATCATCGCCACGCCGATGCGATCCTTGACGCTGCCGCCCGGGTTGAACGCCTCGAGCTTGGCGAACAGCTCTACGCCGTTGTCAGCTGCGGGCGTGCCCTCGAGCATGCGCGGGAGCCCGACCAACGGCGTGCCACCGACCAAATCGGCAATGTTGATCGGGATTCGCGACATGACCGCCACGACAATAGTGCAGCCGGCGCGGCGCCCGCCCTGCTGCGCCCGTCCCAGTGGGGTCATGGCGCCGCTCGGCGCGCCGTCAGGTCTTGTGCTTGGGCTTCGGGCGCTGCAGGGCCAGGCGCACGCTGGCGGTATGCGACACGATCGGGACCGGCGACTGCTTGACGAGCAGCAGGTTCCCCGTCAGCCGACCGGCACCGAGCTTCAGCAGCGAACGTCCGGTGGCGTTGAGCTTGACGCTCACCGACACGCGCTTACCCGAGGTGATCGAGAACACGGCGACGCCGATCGTCTTGAACTTGAAGCGCTTGTGTGCGAGCTTGATCTCGACCCTCAGCCTGAGCTTGCCGCTGCATTTGCCGGTGCCCGTCCCGAGCAGCCTGAACAGCGCGTGGTCGTTGGCCTGCACGGCGATCTTCCTGCTGATCAGCGACGCGCCGCACGCAGCGCTCGAGACCGGGCCCAGGGCCAGCACGGCCTCGGCTCCGAGCAGCGCTGTGCCGCCCGTGTTGGGCGCTTGTTTGAGTTGTTGTTCTTCTTCTTCTCGGGTCCCGTGCTTGTTGGATCCGCCTCCCGGTGGCATGTAGGTGAACTTGGGTCCCGCCGTGCTGGTTCCGACGGGGGTTTCGACGGAGATGACGACGCTGCCCGTGCCCGCAGGCGAGACGGCTTCGATCAGGTCTTCGTTCTTGACTGCGAAGCTGCTGGCCGCGTTGGCGCCAAACCGGACGGCGGTCGCGTCTGTCAGGTTTTCTCCTTCGATCTTGACGAGCGTCCCGCCGAGGGTGGTGCCCGACGATGGCGTGATTTTTTCGATCATGGGCGCATGGCCGAACACCCACGCGGCTCCGCTCTTGTCGTTTTCGGTGGGAGCGCCGACCAGCTCGGTTTCCCCGTTTGCCGACATCGCGACGCTGTAGCCAAAGCGGGCTCTGTGGAGCGGTTCGCGTCCCCGATCGAGTCGCTTCACCGGCGCGCTCCAGGTGGCCCCACTGCGCACGTAAAGCCATGCCGCCCCGCGCGTGTCGTCGGCATTTGGGGCACCGATGATCGCGCTGTTGCCGGCCGCGGAAAGCGCCACGCTGTAGCCGAGCTCTTCGTTGCCTGTGCCTCCCTCGGGGTCTCCTTCGAGCTTCGGGCCCTGTTCGCTCCATTCGTCTCCCGAGCGTGTGAAGACCCACGCGGCCCCGACGCCACCGTTGTAGTTGCTTGCGCCGACGAGCGCGGTGCTGCCGTCTTCGGACAGCGCGACGCTGTGGCCGAAGCGAGCTTCGCTGGCTTCTTTGCTGCTGGCGCCCGTGAGCTTCGGGCCCTGTTCGCGCCATTCGCTGCCCGTCCACCCGAACACCCACGCCGCGCCCGCGCGGTTGTTGTCGCTGGGAGCTCCGACCAGCGCGACTTCGCCGTTGCCTGAGAGCGCAACGCTGGTGCCGAGGCACCCCAGGCCCTGCTCACCGCTGCCCGCGAGCGGCGCGCTGACCGTCCAGTGCGAGCCGGAACCCGTGAACACCCATGCCCGACCCTGGCTCTTCAGCTCTCCGGGCGCCCCCACGAGCGCCGTCTCGCCATTGTCGGCCAGCGACACGCTGCGCCCGAAGTGGCCCAGCGGGGACGGTTCCGGGCTCTTGAGTTCGGTACTCGGCGTGAAGCTCGAGCCGTCCCGCGTGTAGACCAAAGCCGCTCCCTGGCCCGAGTTCGCGAGCGGTGCGCCGATCAGCGCCACTTCGCCGTTCGCCGACAGGGCGACGGCTCGTCCGAAGCGGCACTCTTCGCCTTCTTCTCCTCCCCCTGGTTCCGCGCATTCGTCCGTGCTTTCGAGTTCGGAGGATTCGAGCTTCTGCTGCTCTTCCCATTTCGTGCCCGAGCGCGTGAACACCCAGACGGCGCCGGCGAGCAGATCCCCGCCGGGCGCGCCCACGAGAGCGGTGCTCCCGTCCGCCGACAGCGCCACGCTCACGCCGACGGCTTCCCGTTCTTCCGGTCCTTCCCCGCCGGTGCCCGGCGCGGGCGAGAGCTTCGCTTCCGGATACGTGATCCCAGGGTCGATGCTCAGCGGGAAGCGCGCGTCCTGCGCGTCGACGCGCAACAGCAACTGCCGACCGTCGAGCGTGAGCCAGCTCGGCAGCGTGCGTCCGTTCGCGTCTCTCGCGCTCAATCCCTCGTAGTCGAGCACGCTGCCGCCGGCGCCGGTGAACTGGATGCGCTGCCCGCCGGGCGCGAGCGAAGCGCGTGAGTCGCCGGACAGCGAGATCGCGAGCGTCAGTGGTCCTGGCGCGCGATGCGCGGGCGCGTGTGCAAGCGTGAACCCCTGCTCCACCTCGAGCGGGCCGTTGATGTACCACTCGCTGACTCCCGCATGAGCGTATTCGACCCGGTTGGCCGCGGCATTCGGCGACACTGTGCGTAGCGCTTGCAGCGAGTCTCCGTAGCCGACGGCATGCAGGCTCAGACCCAGCTCCACGCCCCGCCGCTGAATCTGCACGCCGGAGCGCCCGACGCCAATGCTCATGTCTTGGGCCTGGTTGGCCGCGCGCAGTCCGCCGGGCGCTGCGGTGAAGTGGTAGGCGGGGTCTTCGGCGCCGATCTTCGCCGAGATCGACGCCCGCGCCGCCGGCGCGAGACGCGAGAGCCCGTTGGCGGAAGACGCCGCCGTGCGTGCGGAGGGCGCCACGGGGGAGGCGCCATCGACCGAGCGCAGACCCTGAGACAGAGCCGCGCCCAGCAAGAGGGACAGCAACGCCGCGAGCGCCAGCTCTCGCCACGGCAAGTGCTCCCGTGCGGCAAGCGCGATGCGTCCCGTCATCCCAAACCCCCTCGTGCTACCAGCAGGCTGGCAGTCGCTCCGAGCATACGCAACCCTCCATAGTCGCCAGTGACAGCGCGGCCCCTACGAACAGACCGGCCGTCCCATCTCCAGGATCTCCACGCTCACATTACCTTGACCAAGGCTACACACGCGCCACACAAAGTCAATGACTGAGCCAGATGTTGGCCAGCTGACCAGTCTTAGGGATAGAGGTTTGGGCACCTGTGGGTACCCTTGCAGCCTGAATCGGCGACGTTCTAGATGTGATACATGCTCGCGCCCGCGTCGCGCATCTCGCGCTCGAGCACATCGGCGATCGTCGTCTGCCCGAGGACCCTGCGGGCAGCCTCGGCGGCGTCCGCGAACACGCCCTCGGCGTCGCGGCCAAGCGGCCCGTCGAGCAGCTCGACAACCTCGAGCACGGTCACCGTGGCGGGCTCGCGCGCGAAGCGGTAGCCACCCTTGACGCCGCGCTGCGAGCTGATCACCCCGCCGCGGCGCAGAACCGCGAACAGCTGCTCGAGGAACTGCACCGGCACATCGCGCTTGCGCGCCAGCTCGCCGATCGGGACCGGCTCCGAGCCGCCACTGCGCGCGAGCTCGGCGAGCGCCAGCACTGCATACGGGGACTTGCTTGTGATCGAGAGCATCGCGCCCGATGCTACGCAATGGCCCGCTGAGACGGTCAGTGGGCAAGCGGATCAAGGACGCAATGAGCGAAGTGTGCTGGCCGAAACGGGGATGCGAGCGGAGCGAGTGTCTCCCGGCTTCGGTACACGAGCGATCGAGGACGCCGACCGATCAAAGATCGGCCAGCGCCGCCCAATGAGCGTCTCAGAGCCAGCCGCGCTCTGTGGCGATCAGCACCGCCTGCGCGCGGTCGACCGCGCCGAGCTTGCCGTAGATGTTGTGCAGGTGCGTGCGCACGGTGCTCGTCGAGAGCGTCAGCTCGTGGGCGATCTGCTTGTAGACCTTGCCCTCGGCCAGCCGCTGCAGCACGCCCAGCTCCCTGCCGGACAGCGGACACGGGTCGACGTGACGCTGACGCTGGCCGCTGGGGCTCGGCAGTTCGTACATCACGCGCCGGAGCTCGTCCGGGCCGAGTCCGACGGCGCGGGCGGTGTGGATCATCTCTGACGGCGATACGCGCGCGCCTTGCTCGTAGTGGGCGAGCATGTCAGCGAGGCGGATGAACGCGGCCTCGCCTTCGACATCGGGGTTGTGGTGGCGCTCGATCGGCGTCGCCAGCGAGGCGGGCAGGCCCCAGCGGCGGATCAGCACACCGCCCACGAGCGCGTGGTCGACGCCCAGCTCGCGGCGCTCCTGGTGGATGCGCTCCTCGGGCGTGCGCGCGCCGCGGTGCACCTGGGAGGGGTAGCCGGGATAGGCGTGCAGCAGCACCAGCTTGCCGACGTCGTGAAGCAGGCTTGTGACCGTCAGGCGGTCGCGGTTCTCATAGCCGACCTCGGTCGCGATGCGATCGGCGGCGTGCTGGGTGGCGAGCGCGTGCAGCCGGAAGCGCTCCGGCGCGGCGTCCCACACGCTGGCGCGCTCGAAGAAGTCGAACGTGCGCATGCGGTTGGCGACAGCCTGCACGGTGTGCGGGCTGAGCAGCTCGACGGCCGCGACCGCGGTGTCAACTCGCGCGCGACCCTCCTGGGCGCGGTTGGCGAGACGCAGGACGGCGATGATCAGGGCGACGTCGGACTCGACGGCTGACACCACGTCGGCGGTGGCGACATGGTCTTTGGAGACCACCGAGAGCAGACGGTCGCGTGACTCCGCCAGCGCGGGAAACGCCTCGAGCGCTTCGAAGGCCATCGTCAGCCGACGGCCGTGACCCTCGTTCTGGTGACGCTCTCCGGAGCTCGAGCCTGAGCTGGGCGCGGCCGTGCGACGCTGTGCCCGGACCGCGGGGGCCGGGTTGGGGTCGGTCAGCTTCTTGGCCGGCGACGATGTCGTCTTCGCAGCCCTCCGCGCGTTGGTGGCGGTCAGCGTTTTTGCTGCGGTCAGCTTCTTTGCTGCGGCAGTAGCCTGCATGCCTGTTTGACCCCTTCCTTGGGTTCGCCGATGCTGCCTGTCGGTATTCCGACGATGCCTTCCTATCGGCATCCACAGGCAAATGTTTAGTCGGATTTGCGCGCTGCGGGTGGTCTTGCGCGCGCAGCTGGGAGGCGGCCCGTTCTAAGCGGCGGCAAGCGCGCTGGCGATGCGACGCAGCGTCTCTTCGCGGCCGAGCAGGACGACGCTCTCGAAGATCCCCGGCGAGACGGTGCCGCCGGTGAGCGCCACGCGCAGCGGCTGATAGATCTCGCGCGGCTTCGCTGCGCGACGCTCGATCACGGCCGCGAGCGCCTGCTCGACCGAGGCCTGCTCGAAGCTCGCCGTCTGCGCGAGCGCGTCGCTGACCTCGGCGAGCGCGGCGCGGCCGTTCTCGTCCAGCCAGCGCTCCCGCGCCTTCGGGTCCTCCACGGGACCGTCGAGCAGCGAACCCGCCAGCGGCATGAAGTCGGCGAGCGTCTGGATCTTCTCCTGGCTGATGCGCGCGGCCTCCAGCAACCCCTCGCGCCCGGTGAACGCTTCCAACCGTCGCGCGAGCTCGGCGACCGGCAGTTTGCGGATGTACAGGCCGTTCAGCCAGCGCAGCTTGACCTCGTCGAAGCGGGCCGGGTTGCGACTGACGCGCTCGAGCGTGAAGCGCCCGATCAGTTCGTCCGTCGAGAGCACCGTGGCGTCGTCGCCGGCGCCCCAACCGAGCAGCGCCAGGTAGTTGCGGACGGCCTCCGGCAGGTAGCCCGCGTCGCGCAGCTCCTGCACGGAGGCGGCGCCGTGGCGCTTGGAGAGCTTCTTGCCGTCCGGTCCGTGTAGCAGCGGCAGGTGCGCGTACACCGGCACGGGCGTGCTTGGACCGAAGCCTGCCGCGCGTGCGGCCTCGAGCACGAGCAGCTGCTTGGGCGTGTTAGACAGATGGTCCTCACCGCGCACCACGTGCGTGATGCCGGCGTCGAGGTCGTCGATCGCGACGGCGAAGTTGTAGAGCACCGACCCGTCGGCGCGGGCGATCACCGGGTCGTCGAGATGGACGTGCTCGAAGCGCGTGTCGCCACGAATCACGTCGTGCACGATGGTCGCGCCCTCATCCGGCACACGCAGGCGCACGGCCCCGTCCTTCTGATCCCCCGCCTGCCCGTAGCCGCGGAACCCGCGGTCGGCGCCATACAGATCCTTGAAGGCGCGCACGTCGTCGGCGGTCGCGTGCGAGCGATACGCGTGACCAGACTCCAGCAGGGCCTGCAGCGCCTCGGCGTGGCGCGCCGAGCGCGCGGTCTGCAGGATCGGACCCTCATCCCAGTCGAGCTCCAGCCAGCGCAGCGCGTCGAGGATCTGCTCGATGTTCTCGGGCGTCGAGCGCTCGCGATCGGTGTCCTCGATGCGCAGCACCAGCTCGCCGCCGAAGTGGCGGGCGAGCAGCCAGTTGAACAGCGCCGTGCGGGCGCCGCCGATGTGCAGCGCCCCTGTGGGCGACGGCGCGAACCTGACTCTCATCTGATCCATAGGATCCGCGCATGCTAATCGGCGCGCACGTATCGCCCGCTGGCGGCCTGCCGAAGGCTGTCGACCGGGGCATCGAGCGGGGCTGTCGCGCGATCCAGATCTTCAACCAGTCGCCGCGCATGTGGCGGGCGACGGTCTATCGCGACGAGGACGTGGCGGCGTTTCGCGAGGCGATGGCCGCGAGCCCGATCGACGCCGTGCTGATCCACGCCGTGTACCTGCTCAACTGCGCCAGCGACGATCCCGACATCCGCGCGAAATCGCTGGCGTCTCTGACTCACTCGCTGCGGACAGGTCAGGCGATTGGCGCGAGCGGCGTGGTGCTGCATCCCGGCTCGGCCAAGACAGGCGACGTGGGCGAGGCGATCGCGCGCGCGGGTGCGACGATCCGCGAGGCGCTCGCCGACAGCGAGGGCTGCGAGCTGCACCTGGAGAACACCGCCGGCGCGGGCGGCACGCTGGGGCGCTCGATCGACGAGCTGGCAGCGTTGCTCGAGGCCGCCGGCGGCGGGCCTCGGCTGGGGGTGTGCCTGGACTCCTGCCACCTGTTCGCCTCCGGCTATGACATCCGCACGCCCAAGGGCATGGCGAGCGTGCTGCGCGAGTGCACGCGCAAGCTCGGTCGCGGCCGCGTCCGCTCGCTGCACCTCAACGACTCGCAGACGCCGCTCGGCTCCAACCGCGACCGCCACGCCAACATCGGCAAGGGCGAGCTCGGGGAGGACGGATGCGCCGCGTTCCTGTCGGCGCCGGCGCTGGCGGGGCTGGCGTGCGTGCTCGAGACCCCCGGCGAGAACCGCAGCGGCGCCCGCGCCGAGGAAATTGCCTTCGCGGTCGCGCTGCGCGAGCGTGGCATCGCGGCCCGCGCCTGAGACCGAGAGCGCAGCAGCTCAGGCGCTCGCGACCGAGGCGAGCGCGGCTCTCGGCGCGGCGCTCGTGCGTGTCAGCGCGTGCTCGAGCTCGGCGAGCAGCGTTGGGGTGTGGCGCACGCGGTAGTCCTTGCCGAGGCGCAAGCGGCGGCTGGCGCCGCTGCTCGTGCGCAGCTCGATCAGCACCTCCGCAGGACCCGGGAACTCCTCGAGCGTCTGCTTGAGGTCATCGAGCGCGCCGGGGTCAAGCTCGGACAGCTCGACCGTCAGGTGCACGGGCTGGGCCATCGCCGTGGCGTTCGCCGCGGCGGCGTCAGCCTGTGCGCGGGCGCGCTCGACCTCATCGGCGCTCGGCGCGAACGCTTCGACCGTCTGCACCACCAGGCAGGTCTTGCCCGCTTCCTTGTGGTCCACGCGCCCCTTCACGATCACGACCTCGTCGACCGCCAGCGCCGCCTCGTGCTCGGCCAGCGCCTTGCCGAACACGAGCATCTCAACCGCGCCCTCCAGGTCGTCGAGCGTCGCGAACATCATGTGATCGCCGTTGCGCGTGCGAATGCGCTTTGACTCGGTGATGATGCCTCCGACGGTCACCCAGTCCTTGTCACGACGGTCCTCGAGCGCGGAGATCGGGCAGTCGACGCGGGCGCGCAGCGCATCGCGCAGCGGCTTGAGCGGATGCGCGGAGACGAACAGGCCGATCGCTTCCTTCTCCGCCGCCAGCAGCTCGGCCTGCTCGAACTCCTCGGCGGGGATCGGCGGGTGCACCGGTTGCGCGAGCGCCGCCAGCGCGTCCGCCGAGGCCGAGCGCTCGCCGCCGGGCGCTTCTTCCTGCAGGTCGAAGATCGAGCCCTGGCCGATCTGCGCGTCCTGCTGGATCTGCTGGCCTTTGGCCTGCGCTTTCTCGAGCACCTCGAGCATCCCCTTGCGGGTCGCGCCGGTCGAGCCGAGGGCGCCGCACTTGACGAGCGCCTCGATCGCCTTCTTGTTGACCGTGCGACCGTCGACGCGCTCGCAGAAGTCCCAGATCGAGGTGAACTCGCGGGCGGGCGGGGATCCTTCGCGCGCCCGCTTGATCGCCTCGACAGCCTGGTAGCCGACGCCCTTGACGGCATCCAGGCCAAAGCGAATGCTGCCGGTCGCGCCCTTCTGAGTCGACGCGCCGACCGTGAACTCGTGGTCGGAGAGGTTGACGTCCGGCGGCAGGATCTCGATGCCCATCTCCTCGCAGCGGGCCACGAAGAACGGCACCTTGTCCTTCGTCGACATCACCGAGGAGATCAGCGCGGCCATGTACTCGGCGGTGTGATTGGCCTTCAGCCAGGCGGTGCGATACGCGATCAACCCGTAGCACGCGGCGTGGCTCTTGTTGAACGAGTAGTCGGCCGACTTTTCGTTGGTGTTCCATAGGAACTCGATCACCTCGGCGCTCGTGCCCGAGGCGCGGCAGCCGGCGACGAACTCGGGCTTCAGCGCCGCCATCGCCTGACGGTTCTTCTTGCCGATCGCCTTGCGCAGATCGTCGGCCTTCGCACCCGAGAAGCCGGCGAGCTCCTTGGAGATCTGCATCGCCTGCTCCTGGTAGAGGATCACCCCGTTGGAAGACTCGAGGATCGCACGCAGGCGCTCATCTGGATAGGAGATCGCCTGCGGGTTGCGCTTGCCCTTGGCGTACACCGGGATCTGATCCATCGCGCCGGGGCGGTAGAGCGCGTTGAGCGCGACGAGGTCGTTGAACTCGTCGGGGCGCACCTTCTTCAGCGCCTCGCGCATGCCCTCGGACTCGAACTGGAAGACGCCGATCGAGTCGCCACGCGCGAGCATCTCATACGTGCGCGCGTCATCGAGCGGCAGCGTGGTCATGTCCGGGCGCTCCCCGGTCGAGCGCTCGATGATGTCGAGCGCGTCCTCGATCACGTCGAGGTTGCGCAGCCCGAGGAAGTCCATCTTCAGGATGCCGATCTCCTCGATTGGCTTCATCGAGAACTGCGTCACCGTGCGGAAGGCCCGCTCGCCGTGCTCGTCGGTGCCGGCGTCGGCCAGCTGCAGCGGCACGATGTCTGTCAGCGGCCGATCGGCGATCACGACCGCGGCGGCGTGGATCGAGGAGTTCCGCACGATTCCCTCGAGGCCCTGTGCGACATCGATGATCTTCTTCGCGGCGGGATCTTCATCGCAGGCCTTGCGCAGCGGCTGGCCGGTCTTCAGGCATTCCTGAAACGACGGCGAGCGCCCCATGATCGGGTCCGGGATCAGCTTCGCCAGGCGGTCGCCGGTTCCGTAGTCGAAGCCGAGCACGCGGGCCGCGTCGCGCGTCGCCGCGCGCGGGAACATCTTGCCGAAGGTCACGATCTGGGCGACCGACTCCCGCCCGTACTTGTCGGTCACGTATTTCATGACCCGCTCGCGCCCGCGCACCGAGAAGTCGATGTCGATGTCCGGCATCGACACGCGCTCGGGGTTCAGGAAGCGCTCGAACAGCAGGTCGTAGCGCAGCGGATCGACGTCGGTGATCGCCAGGCAGTACGACACGATCGAGCCAGCCGCCGAGCCGCGCCCCGGGCCCACGGCGATGCCGTTCTCCTTGGCGAACTTGACGAAGTCCCAGACGATCAGGAAGTACGCGTTGAAGCCCATCCCGTCGATTACCTCGAGCTCCATCTCCATCCGCTCGAGCGCCTGCGCCGGCGGCGGATCGCCGTAGCGCGTGTGCAGACCCTCGAGCACTCGCGCGCGCAGGTACTCGCGCTCGCTGAGACCGTCCGGGCACGCGTAGCTGGGGATCAGCTGCTTGCCGAGCTCGATCTCGACCGAGCAGCGCTCGGCGATCTCCAGCGTGCTCGCGATCGCCTCGGGCCACTCTGCGAACTTGCTCGCCATTTCCTCGCTGTCGCGCAGGTAGAACTCGTTCGTGTCGAACGTCAGCTTCGGCGCGGCGATCGTGCTCTTGGTCTGCACGCACAGCAGCGCTGTGTGGTGTTCGTAATCCTCGCGGCGCAGGTAGTGCACGTCACCGGTGCCAACCAGGCTGCCGCCGAGCTCGCGGGCGATCTTGACGATGCCCTCGTTGCACTTGTCCTGGGGCGCGAGCCCGTTCTTCTGAACCTCGAAGTAGACGTTCTCGGCTCCGAACACGCCCCGCAGATCCTCGGCGTGGGCGCGCGCGTCCTGCACGCGATCGTCCAGCAGGCGCTGGCAGAAGCGCGACGCGAGGCAGCCGGTGAGCGCGATCACGCCCTCCGAGTAGCGCTCGACCTGGCCGAGGTCGACGGTCGGCTTGCCGCGCTGTAGTCCTTCCAGGAAGCCCGCCGAGGAGAGCTTGACGAGGTTGCGATAGCCGCGGTCGTCGGCGGCCAGCAGCGTCAGGTGGTTACGCTCTGTCCGGGCGCCGGTCGCGGCCGCCGCGTGGTCGTCCACGAGATAGATCTCGCAGCCGATGATCGGCTTGACGCCGTGCTTCTTGCACGCCTTGTACATCTCGATCGCGCCGTTCATGACGCCGTGGTCGGTGAGGCTCAGGGCCGGCTGGCCGAACTGCGCCGCGCGCTCGGCGAGCGCGTCGATCTTGCAGGCACCGTCGAGCAGCGAGTACTCGGAGTGGACGTGTAGATGGGCGCAGGAAGTGCTGCTCACTGGGACTTGATGCTATGAGGCCCAGCGGCGGAGCTCATTCGCCACGTCGCTGTTTGCGCTTGATCCGTCGGCGTGCGAACCACGACAGGCTGTGCTTGTATGCGGGAAGCTGCGCGGGTGGCTCGCGGGACACGACACGAGCACGCGTCACGGGCTGCGGGCGCGTCGGCGGCGGCGCTTGCTCGTCGTCGGCTCGCTCGTCGTCGGGCACCGCCTCGGCTCGGGCGCGCAGCCGCTCGACCGCAGCCGCCAGCGCGTCGGCCATCTCGCTGCCGCGCGTCTCGGCAGGGGTCTTCGACCCGCCGTGGCCGGCGATCGGCGCTCGCTGCTGGGCCACAACCGCACCGGTCACCCTGGCGACGATGCCCTTCATCTCGCCGAGCAGCAGCTCCATGCGAGCGTGGCCCTCGCGCATGCTCGCCAGCAGCAGCTCGGAGCGCTCGCGCGCGGCGCGCTCGGACTCGAGCCCGCTCTGGATCTCCAGGGCGCGCCGCTCGAGCTCGCTCAGCCGCGCCTGCAGCTCCCGCTCGGCGCCTGAGCGCCCGGCAGCGCTCGCCGCAGCGCGCTCAGCGCTGGCCGCCTGCTCGGCCTCGGCCAGCTGGCGCTGGAGCGCCTCCAGCCGTCGTGCAAGCTGACGCGCGCCCTCCTCGCTTGCGCCCAGCCGGGCGCTGAGCCGCTCGATCTCCGCGCGGCTCTCACGCTCCAGGCGCGTGCCCATGTCGGATGCCTGGGCCACGCGCTCCTCGGCCTCCACGCGCAGCTGCTGCTCGGCGTACTCGCGCTGCTTGACACGCCGCAGCTCGTGCTCGCGCTCGAGCGCCGCCTCGCGCTCGGCGTCGAGCAGCTCGTCCATCCGCAGGCGCTCCTCCTCGGCCTCGCGCAGGCGCTGCTGCAGGCTCGCGACATGACGTTCGAGCGTCTGCACCGTCGCTTCCGCCGCCTCAGCGCGGCGGATCAGCGCGACCTCGCCGCTCTCGGCCGCGCGTCGCGCGCGGCGTTCGGCGAACAGGTCACCCTCGCCACGGCGCGCACGACCCTCGGGCCCGCTGCCCGATTCTCCGTTCGGCGTCTCGCTTCCCTCGGCCATCACGTTGACGCCCAACTTAAGGGGAGCGCCGGACGGCGCTCGGGACGGACGACACTCAGGACGGACGGCGCTCGCGACGGACGGCGCTCAGGAGTTGCGCAGGCGCCAGGCCATGCGCGACTGCAGCGACCACAGCTCGATGAACCCTGGTGAGGCGGTCTGCGAGAACAGCCCGCCCGACTCCGAGAACGAAGCGAGGGCCGCGTCGTAGACGGCGTTGGGCGAGGAGCGCGTGACCACGCGCGCGTGGCCCTTGTAGAGCTTCAGGCCGATCGTGCCGGTGACGCGCTCGTTGACGCGCTCCATGTAGGCGTCCAGATCGTCGCGCAGCGGCTCCCACCACAGGCCCGCGTACACGAGATACGCCCACTGCCGATCGAGCTCGGGCTTGAACTGGTTCTGGTGGATCGTGCACACGAGGTGCTCGAGCTCCTGGTGGGCGGGCAGCACGATCGCAGCGGCGGGCACCTCGTAGATGTCGCGCACCTTCAGCCCGACGATGCGATCCTCGATGTGGTCGACGATGCCGACGCCGTGGCGCGCGGCGATCTCGGCGACGCGTTCGATCAGCGCGACGAGCTCCAGGCGCTCGCCGTTCAGCGCCACCGGCACGCCGCGCTCGAAGCCCAGCTCGATCAGCTCGGGCTCGTCTGGCGCCTCCTCCGGTCGGGTCACGAGCTGGAACACGTCGTCGTCGGGGGCGTGGTCGAGATCCTCGATCCAGCGGCCCTCCGAGGAGCGACCCCAGAGGTTGTCGTCGATCGAGTACGGCGCTTCAGCCTCCGTGCCCTGGGTTGGGTGGGACTTGATCGGTATGCCGTGCTCGCGCGCGTAGGCGATCTCCTCCTCGCGCCCCATCTGCCAGGAGCGCACCGGCGCGATCACCTTCAGCTCCGGCGCGAGCGTCGCGATCGTCGCCTCGATCCGCACCTGGTCGTTGCCCTTGCCGGTGCAGCCGTGCGCGATCGTGTCGCAGCCGCTCTTGCGGGCGTACTCGACTGCGAGCTTGGCGATCAGCGGGCGCCCGAGCGCGGTGAACAGCGGGTAGCCGCCGCCGTACAGCGCGTTGGCCCTGATCGCCGGCAGCACGAAGTCGCGCGCGAACTCCTCCCTGGCGTCCACGACATGGCACTCGCGTGCGCCCAGCTGCATGGCCTTGCCCTCGATCACCGTGTAGTCCTCGCCCGGCTGGCCGAGGTTGACGGTCAGGCACACGACCTCGGCGCCGTAGGAGTCCTGGATCCACTTGAGCATCACGCTCGTGTCCAGCCCGCCCGAGTACAGCAGCAGCACGCGGTGGACGTGCTCGGGGTCCGCCTCGTAGGAGGCGGTGCGGACGGTCGGGATCTGCTGCTCGCGGCTCACGGTCGGCGAAGGCTACTCGGGCTGGGGCCCACTCGCACGGTCGCCGGTGCCCGGCATGCGCGCGCGTTCCATCAGCGGATAGGCGGGCGCGTCTTCGCGGAAGCCGAGCTTCGCGTACAGGTCCTGGGCGTCGGCGGTGTGCAGCAGCCAACGCACGTCCGAGGAGATCCCGCGAGCGCCGCCGCCGTCGACGATCTCGCGCACCAGCTCCAGCCCGAGTCCACGGCCGCGGTACGCGCTCAGCACGTACACATCGGCCAGATACGCGACGATCACGCCGTCGCTGACGGCCCGCGCGAAGCCCACCTGCTCGCCGTCGCGGTACAGCCCCACGACCCTGCTCGAGCCGCGAATCGCCCGCTCGACGCGCTCGCGCGGACGTCCGCGACCCCAGTAGGACTCGCCGCTGATGAACGCGTGCACGGCGTCGACGTCGATCCGCGCCGGATCGTCGTCGAGCTCGAAGCCGTCCGCGAGCTCACGCCGCATCGGCTCAGCCCTGCAGCGCGCGGGCGAGCCGCTCGAGCGCCTCGTCGACGTCCGCCGCGGTGGCGATCAGCGGCGGCAGCAGTCGCAGCGTGCCCGCTCCGGTCGCGTTGAGCACGAGCCGCTGCTGCAGCAGCGCGCGGCGAACCACCTCCGGCGCCGGGACGTCCAGCTCACACGCGAGCATCAGCCCGCGTCCGCGCACCGACAGCACGTGCGGCAGCGCTTCCAAGCCTGCCGCCAGCCGCTGGCCCAGCTCGCGCACACGTCCCAGCAGCGCCGGATCGTCGGTCACCTCCAGCGCCGCCAGCGCGGCGCTCGCGACCACGGGCCCGCCGGCGAAGGTCGAGCCGTGCTCGCCCGCAGCCAGCACGTCGGCGAGGCGCTCGCCGGTGATCAGCGCGCCGATCGGCAGGCCCCCGCCGAGCGCCTTGGCGACGGTCATCGCGTCCGGCGTGACGCCCGTCTGCTCATACGCCCACAGCGTGCCCGTGCGACCCATGCCGCACTGCACTTCGTCGAACACGAGCGCCGCGCCGTGCTCATCGCAGGCCGCACGCGCGGCCGCCAGCAGCTCGGCTGAGAGCACGTTGACGCCGCTCTCGCCCTGGATCGGCTCGAGCAGCACGGCCGCCGTGCCGCCGTCGACCGCGGCACGCAGCGCATCCGGATCGGCGGCCACCGCGCGAAAGCCGGGGACCAGCGGCGCGAACGGGGCCTGCTTGGCCTCCTGCGGCGTCGCCGACAGCGCCCCGTAGGTGCGCCCGTGGAAGGCGCCGTGGACGACCACGACATCGCCGCCGGCGCGAGCCTTGCGCACGAGCTTGATCGCGGCCTCGCTGGCCTCGGCGCCGGAGTTGCAGAAGAACACCTTGCCGCCGAGGCTCGACTGCGACAGGCGCGCGGCCAGGCGCATCGCCGGCTCCGTGTAGAACAGGTTGCTGACGTGCATCAGGCGCCCGACCTGCTCGCGCACCGCCGCCACCACGCGCGGGTGGCAGTGGCCGACGTTCGTCACCGAGATGCCGCACAGGAAGTCCAGGTACTCGTTGCCCTGCTCGTCCCACAGCCGCGCGCCCTCGCCGCGCACGAACTCCACCGGCATCCGCGCGTAGGAGCCGATCACGCTCGTGCGCTCGAGCTCCTGCAGCTCGGCGAGCGTCATGACTTCCCACCCTCCCCCGCCTCGATCTTGGTGCCGATCCCGGCGTCGGTGAACAGCTCCAGCAGCAGCGAGTGCGCGATCCGCCCGTCGAGGATGTGCGCGGCGCTGACGCCGTCGTTGATCGCCCCCAGGCAGGCCTCGAGCTTCGGGCGCATGCCGCCTTCGAGGCTCGCGAGCGCCGCCTGCACCTGCTCGTCGCTGGCCTGGCCGATCAGGCTTGCGGGGTCGGCCGGATCGGCCAGCCAGCCGGGGACGTCGGTCAGGAAGATAACCTTGTACGCGCCCAGCGCGCCGGCGACCGCGCCCGCGGCCTCGTCGGCGTTGACGTTGTAGGAGTTGCCCTCGCGGTCGGCGCCGACGGAGGCGATCACCGGGATGTAGTCGCGCGCGATGTGCTCGATCACACCGACGTTGACGCGCTCGATGCGGCCCACGAAGCCGATGTCCTCGCCTCCGGGCGCGGCGCGGCGGGCGACGCGGAACAGCGAGCCGTCGTCGCCGCAGAGGCCGACCGCCGGCTGGCCGTGGCGGTTCAGGCGCAGCACGATCTCCTTGTTGACCTTGCCCATCAGCACCATCTTGGCCACCTCGACGGTGCTCTCATCCGACACGCGCAGGCCGCCGACGAACTGCACCGGCAGGCCCAGCCGTTCCATGTAGCCGGTGATCTCCGGGCCGCCGCCGTGCACCACGATCGGGTTCAGCCCGACGTACTTGAGCAGCACGACGTCGCGCGCGAACTCCTCGCGCAGGCCGGCGTCCTCCATCGCGGCGCCGCCGTACTTGATGACGACCGTGCGGCCGTAGAACTCCCTGATGTACGGGAGCGCCTCCAGCAGCGTGCCTACATCGCGCATCCGCGCCCCCCTTGGCTCGTCTCGATCATGTGTGGTAGTCCGCATTCACGGTCACGTACGCGTGCGAGAGGTCGGAGAAGAACACCTCGGTCTCGGCGCCCTCGCCGGGCAGGCCGACCTCGTACTCGACCTCCGGCCGCTGCACCGCCTGTGCGAGCGCGGGCTCGTCATAGGGGATCGCGCTGCCGGCCGAGCACACCTGGATCCCCTCGATCGCGACGTCCACGGCGAGCGGTGCGGTGCCGAGCAGCGCCCCGCCGACGGACTGCACGATCCGCCCCCAGTTGGGGTCGCCGCCGTGCAGCGCGGCCTTCACGAGCGGCGAGTTGGCGACCGCGCGGGCGGCCGCCTCGGCGCCCTGCAGATCGCCGCCGCGGACGACCACGCGCGCGATCCGCCCGGCGCCCTCGCCGTCGGCGACCATCATGATCGCGAGCTGGCGCAGCAGCGCATCGAGCGCCTCGCCGAAACGCAGCTCGTCCTCGCTTTCAGGCGCGACGCCGACGCCGCTTGCGCCCGAGCACATCAGGATCGCGGTGTCGTTGGTCGAGAGCTGCCCGTCGACGGAGGCGCGGTCGAACGAGCGCTTGACGCACACGCCCAGCAGCAGGTCGGCCGTCTCGGGCGCGAGCGCGGCGTCGGTCTCGATGAAGCACAGCATCGTCGCGAAACGGGGCGAGATCATGCCGGCGCCCTTGCACTGGGCGCTCAGACGCACGACCCCCGACGGCAGCTGCAGCTCGAGGTTGGCGCGCTTCTCGAACGCGTCGGTCGTCTGGATCGCCTGCTGGAAGTCGGTGTCGCCGTCGCGGCGCAGCTGCTCGCGTGCCTGCAGGATGCCTTTGAGGACGGCGTCCACAGGCAGCAGCTGGCTGATGCCGCCGGTGGAGGCGAGCGCGACCTCGGCGGGATCGACGCCCGCGGCGAGCGCAGCGGCCCCCTGGGTCTTGGCGGCGTCGTCGAGGCCGCGCCGCCCGGTGGCTGCGTTGGCGCAGCCGGAGTTGGCGAGCACCACGCGCAGCGCGCCCAGCCGGCAGCGCTCGCGGCTGAGCTGCACCGGCGCCGCCGGCGTGCCGGTGGCGGTGAAACGCGCGGCGCTGGCCGGGGTCTGCGCATCGCATACGAGCAGGCCGACGTCGGTGCGACCGCTGGCCTTGATGCCCGCGGCCACGCCGGCGGCGCGGAAGCCGGCGGGCAGGCCGGCATCGAGCCCCAGTTCGCGCACGTGCGTCGGCGCGGCGACCCAGCGCGAGCGGAAGAACGGCTGCGTCGCGGCCTGCGGCTCTGATCCGGCGCTCACAGCAGCCCCCTTGTCTCTCCTAGACCGAACATCAGGTTGAGGTTCTGCACGGCTTGCGAGGAGGTCCCCTTCCAGAGGTTGTCGATCGCCCCGAACGCGATCACCTTGCCGGTGTGCTCGTCGGCGGCGGCGAACACGCGGCAGTAGTTGGTCTCGCGCGTCTCGAGCACCCCGGGCGGCGTCTGCACGAGCTCCACGAACGGCTCCGCGGCGTACGCGTCGCTGTACATGCGCCACAGCTCCTCGGCGGCGACGGGGCGCGTGGTGGTGACGTAGCAGCTGGCCATCTCGCCCTGGTCGAGCGGCACGAGGTGCGCCTGGAACTGCACCTTGAGATCGCCGGGGTGGGCGGGATCGAGCTCAATGAGCTGCTCCTCGATCTCGGGCGTGTGCCGGTGGGCGGCGACCTTGTAAGGGACGATGTTCTCGCCGGCCATCGACAGGTGCGTGGTCTCGTCGAACACGCGCCCGGCGCCGGAGATCCCCTGCTTGGCGTCGATCACCACGTCTGCGATCAGCCCGGCGCGTGCCAGCGGCGCGAGCGCGAGCAGCGACGCGGTCGGGTAGCAGCCGGGATTGGCGACGATCGTGGCGCCGGCGATCTCCTCGCGATGCAGCTCTGTCAGCCCGTAGACGGCCTCGCCGAGCAGATCCGGGCGCGGGTGCTCGCCGTACCAGTGCTCGTAGCTCGCCAGCGAGCGCAGGCGGAAGTCGGCGCTGAGATCGACCACGCGGACGCCAAGCTCGCGCAGCGCGCCGACGGTCGGCGCGGCGGCAGCGTGCGGATAGGCGACGACCGCGGCGTCGATGCCCTGCAGGCGCTCCACCTCGAGCGGCTCGATCGCGAGTGGCACGCGGTAGCGCGGGTAGACGTCCCGCAGCGGCCTGCCGAGCTCCGAGCGCCCGGTGATGGCCACCAGCTCGAAGTCGGGGTGGCGCCAGAGCAGGTGTGCGGCGAGCGCACCGGTGAAGCCGGTCGCGCCGGCGACGATCACCCGCGGCCCGCCCGCGGCGCTGGGCTGAGCGGCAACCCCCGTGTGTGGCGACGCGCTAGCCACGCAGCTCACCTCCGAGCTGCTCCAGCGCCGCGACGATCTTCCCGCGCACGGGCTCGATGTCCTCGTCGGTGAGCGTGCGCTCGAGCGCACGGAATGACAGCGCCAGCGCGAGCGAGCGCCGCCCCTCGCCCACCTGCTCGCCGGTGTACACGTCGAACACGCGCACCTCCTCGAGCAGCTCGCCGGCGGCTGCGCGGACGCGCGCGAGCGCCTCGGCCGCGGCGACCGAGTCGGGCAGCGTCACCGCGAGGTCCTGGCGCAGCGGCGGGAACGGCCCGAACGCGGCGAACTCGACCACCGCCGGCACGAGCGCGGCGAGCTTGCCGAGGTCGATCGCGAACGCGGCCGCGCGCTGCAGGTCCCAGGCGCCGGCGACGAGCGGGTGCAGCTCGCCGATGAAGCCGAGACGGACGGCCCCGTCGCTGTTGACGTCGGCGGGCGTCGATCCGGTGCCGGGTGTGGCCATCACCGCGGCGCTGCGCCCGGGGTGCAGGAACGGCCACGTGGCGGGCGTCACCGACCAGTCCAGCCCGAAGCGCTCGAGCAGCGCGCCGAGCAGCGCCTTGGCGGCGAAGAAGTCGGCCTCGCGGCGCTCTCCGCGCCAGGAGCGCGGCTCCAGGCCGCCGCTCAGCAGCGCGCCGAGGCCGTGGTGCTCATCGGCGGGTCGCTCGTCGCGCGAGGCGCGGTACACGGTGCCGGACTCGAAGATCGCGACGTCGGGGCCGTTGCGCGAGACGTTGTGGCGGGCGGCGTCGAGCAGCGAGCCGAGCAGTGTCGGGCGCATGATCGACTGCCCCTCCGACAGCGGGTTCTCGAGCGCGACCACGCGCCGCAGCTCGTGATCAGCGCCCAGCAGCAGCCGATCGAGCAGCTCGGGGTCGGTGAAGCTCCAGCCGACGATCTCGTGCAGGCCGCAGCCGACGAGCGCGTCCTCGGCGGCGCGCCGCACGCGCTGGGCGTGCGTGAGCTTGCCCGCCGCGCCGCGGCGCGCGGGCAGCGTCGCCGGCAGGCGCTCGAGACCGTCGATGCGCGCGACCTCCTCGATCAGGTCGACCTCGCGCGTGACGTCCTCGCGCCGCAGCGCCGGCACGGTCACCTCCAGGCCGTCCTCGCGCGGCTCGGTCGCGAAGTCGAGCGCGTTCAGGATCTGCGCCTGGCGCTCGCGCGGCACGGGCACGCCGAGGATCGCCTGCACGCGCGCCTCGCGCAGCCGGATCCGGGGGTGCGAGGCAACCCAGTCCGCCGAGCGCAGGCCGACGTCGATCGTGCCGGGCGCGACGCGCGCGCCGCACAGCTCGATCATCAGCTGCGTGGCGATCGCCTGCGCGTGCATGCACTGCTCGGGCGCCAGGCCCTTCTCGAAGCGACCGGAGGCCTCGCTGCGCAGGCCGAGCGCCCATGAGCTGCGGTGGATGTTGGGGCCGTTCCAGGTGGCGACCTCCATCAACACGCGCGTCGTGTCGGGCGCCACCTCCGAGCGCGCGCCGCCCATCAGCCCGGCGATCGACGTGGGGCCCTCGGTGTCCTCGATCACGACCATCTCGGAGTCGAGCGTGCGCGTCTGGGAGTCGAGCGTCTGCACCTGCTCGCCGTCGTGGGCGCGGCGCACGATCAGTCGCGCGCCCGCGACGCGGTCGAGGTCGAACGCGTGCAGCGGCTGCCCGGTGAGCAGCATCGCGTAGTTGGTGATGTCGACGACGTTGTTGATCGTGCGCTGCCCGGCTGCGGAGAGCCGCGCTTTCAGCCACGGCGGCGACGGCGCGATCGTGACGTCCTCGAACACGCGCGCGGTGAAGCGCGGGCACAGGTCGGTGGCCTCGAGGATCACCTCGGCGCCGGACACGGGACCGGCCGAGCCGGGATCCTCGCCCCACGGCGGATCGGCGAGCGGCGCGCCGGTGGCGGCGTGCAGCTCGCGTGCCACCCCGTAGACGCCGAGGCAGTCGGGCCGGTTGGTCGTGATCTCGAGCTCGAGCACGTCCATCGCGATCGCGAGCACGTCCGCGAGCGGCGTGCCCGGCGCGAGCTCGGCGTCGAGCATCTGGCCGTCGAGCACGAGGATCCCCTCCGGGGTGGGTGGGCCCAAATTAATCTGCAGCTCTGTCTCGGACAGGATCATGCCTTCGGAGACGACGCCGCGCAGCTTGGCCTGCTTCAGCTTGGTGCCGTCGGGCATCACCGCGCCGGGTCGCGCGACCGCGACGGTCTGCCCCGCCGCCACGTTCGGCGCGCCGCAGACGATCGTCGCCGGCGCTCCATCCTCGGCGCCGATGTCGACCGTGCACACCTTCAGGCGATCGGCGTCTGGGTGCTGCTCGGCGCTGAGCACGCGTCCCACGACGAACCCATCCGTCGAGGGCACGCCGTGATGGTGGATCGCCTCGACCTTCGTGCCGGTCATCGTCAGACGCTCCTCGATCTGCTTCACGTCCAGCTCGGGATCGCAGTATTCGCGCAGCCACGGCAGCGGCACCCTCATGTGAACTGCTCCAGGAACCTGAGATCGTTCTCGTAGTACAGGCGCAGGTCGGGGATGCCGTGCTTGAGCATCGCGATCCGCTCGACGCCCATCCCCCACGCGAAGCCCTGCACCTTCTCGGGGTCATAGCCGGGGGCGTTGGCCTCGGTGGTGGGAACGTAGGAGTAGACGTTGGGATCGACCTCGCCCGCGCCGAGCACCTCCAGCCAGCCCTCTCCCTTGCACAGGTAACAGCGCGAGCCGTCCTTCAAGAAGCCCTTGCCACCACAGTGAAAGCAGGAGACGTCGACCTCGACGCTGGGCTCGGTGAAGGGGAAGAAGTGCGGGCGCAGCCTGACGTCGCGCTCGCCGCCGAAGACCGCGCGCGCGAACTCGAGCAGCGTTCCCTTGAGATCTGCGAGCGTGATGTCCTCGTCGACCGCCAGGCCCTCGATCTGGTGGAATTGCGGCGTGTGCGTGGCGTCGGAGTCGGGCCTGTACACACGCCCGGGGATCACCACGTACAGCGGCGGCGGGTGCGCCTCCATCGCGCGCACCTGCATCGGCGAGGTGTGCGTGCGCAGCACCAGCTCCTCGGCACTGCCCGCGCCGGCGCCGGCGTGCCGACCGCGCGCGCTGTGATCCCGCGCCACGTAGAACGTGTCGGTGCGCGCCCGCGCAGGGTGAGTGGGGCTGTGGTTGAGGGCGTCGAAGTTGTAGTGGACGCTCTCGACCTCGGGGCCCTCCATGACGGTGAAGCCGAGGCCGAGGAAGATGTCTTCGAGCTCGCGGCGCGTGGCGGTGAGCACGTGCAGGCGGCCGATCGACTGCGGCGGCGCGCCGGGCAGCGTGACGTCGACGCGGTCGGTCAGCAGCCGCTGCTCCATCTCGCCGACGGCGAGCGCGTCGGCGCGCGCCTGGATCAACTGCTCCAGCGCCTGGCGCGCCTGGTTGGCGGCCTTGCCGACGGCGCCGCGCTGCTCGGGCGCGAGCGCCGCGACCCCACGCAGCATCTGCGGCAGCTCGGCCTTGCGGCCGAGATAGCGCACGCGCAGCTCCTCCAGCGCGGCGCTCGAGGAGGCGGCCGCGATCGCGCTCTCGGCCTCGCCCTGCAGCTCATGGATGCGATCGATCATGACGCGGGGACCGTATCGTGGTCCCGCCCGGGCGGGCGGGACCACGTCGTCATCTCGTACAGCGCCACGGTTGCGGCCATCGCCGCGTTGAGCGAGTCCGAGGCGATCGGGATGCGCGCCGCGCGCTCGCACGCGGCCATGACCGTGTCCGGCAGCCCCTCGCGCTCGGCGCCGACGAGCAGCGTGATCTCGCCCGTGCCCGGTCCGCACAGGGGCTCGTCCGCATCGGCGGACAGCGCCACCCGTTCGCCCGGCAGCTCGGTGATGTCGCTGACGCGCGCGAGCGCCACCGTGAAGATCGCGCCCATGCTCGCACGTACGGCCTTCGCCCCGTGCGGGTCGGCGCAGCCGGGCCCGAGCGCGACGCACGAGGCGCCGAACGCCTGCGCGGAGCGCAGCACCGTGCCGACATTTCCCGGATCCCCGACGCGGTGCAGGTACACGCACAGCGGCCCCACGGCGGGGCTCCAGCGCTGCTCGTAGACGGCCATCACGCGCGTGCTCGAACCGAGCGCGGACACGCTCGCGAGCGCGGCGCGCTCGACGTCATGGAAGTCCTCGCCGCCGAGTCCCGAGCCCGCCAGCCGGTAGCCCTCGAGCGCCGGGCGCCCGGCGAGCTGCGCCGCGGCGATCAGGTCCTCGCCTTCGGCCAGGAACGTGGCGCTGCGGGCGCGCCCGCGCTTGGTGTGCAGGTGGCGCACGGCCTTCAGGCGCGGGTTCTGGGGGGATTGGATCTGGCTCATGTCGGTTTGTTCGGTTCTCGCTTGCTGCTCGGTCTTGCTTGCTGCTGGTGCCAACAAAAAGGGCGCCGTCCTTTTCAAAGGAGCGACGCCCGGGAGGCTGTCTGTCGGTGTGCCGGGTCCCCGGCCGATCCGGGGTCAGGCAGCCGACGCCTCGCGGGCGACCTCGGCGAAACGTCGGAAGGTGTCTGCGTCGCGCACGGCGATGTCGGCGAGCACCTTGCGGTCGAGCTCGACACCGGCCAGTTTCAGGCCGTGCATCAGCTGTGAGTAGCTCATGCCGTTGACGCGCGCGGCGGCATTGATGCGGGTGATCCACAGCCTGCGAAAGTCGCGCTTGCGGTTGCGCCTGTCGCGGTAGGCGTACGCGTCGGCCTTGAGCAGGGCCTCCTTGGCGCGCTTGTAGTTGGAGTGCGCCTCGCCACGAAAGCCCTTGGTCTGCTCGAGTACCGCGCGGCGCTTCTTGCGCGCGCCGACGGAGCGCTTGACGCGCGTCATTTGCCGACCCCCAGCATGCGCTTGATCCGCGGCGCGTCGTCGTCGGAGACGATCATCGCCTTGCCGAGGTCGCGCTTGTGTTTGGGCGACTTCTTCTCGAGGATGTGGCTCGTGAAGGCGTGCCGACCCCGCACCTTGCCGGTGGCGGTGACTTTGAAGCGCTTCTTCGCGCCGGAGTGTGTCTTCATCTTGGGCATCAGATCAGAAACGAGGGACCCGGCTTGACGACCTGGCGGTCGTCTGCGCCACCCTCGAGGCGCTGATTATGACACGGCCGTGCCCGTGGCCGCGGTACCGCCCTCAGCGGCGGTCACCTCGGCGCCTGGCGCAGCGGCCTCATCGACCGCCAGCTCTGCGCCTGCCGCGTCGCTCTCCGCGGCGCTCGCGTCCGCGTCCGCGGCGCCGCCGGCGTCCTCGACGGGAGCCTCCGCGACGGCCTCGTCGGCCTGCGCGGCAGCTGACGTCGTCCCGTCGCTCACGGCCTCGCCGGTAGCGGGGTGCTCGCCACCGGCTGCATCCTCGCCGCCGGCTGCATGCTCGCCACCGGCTGCATGCTCGCCACCGCCGGCGTGCTCGTCGGTTGCCGCGGTGATCGTGCCGTCGGCGGCGACGCGCCCGGCGAGCACGGCTTTGGAGGGCGCCATCATCATCGTCATGTTGCGCCCTTCCTGCATCGGGCGCTGCTCGACGACGCCGAGGTCGGCGAGCTCCTCGGCGAGCCGGTCGAGGATCGCGGTGCCGCGCTCGGGGTGGGTGACCTCGCGCCCGCGGAACATGATCGTGACCTTGACCTTGTCCTTGTGCTTGAGGAAGCGCTCGACGTGGTGCTTCTTGGTGTCGTAGTCGTGCTCGGCGATCTTCGGGCGGAACTTGATCTCGCGCACGGTGATCTGCTGCTGGTGCTTGCGCGCCTGCTTGACCTTCTGCGCCTGCTCGTACTTGTACTTGGAGTAGTCGAGCACGCGGCACACGGGCGGGCGCGCCTCGGGCGCGACCTCGACGAGGTCGAGTTCACGTTCCTGGGCGAAGACGAGCGCGTCGGCGGTCTTGAGCACGCCGATCTGCTGACCCTGGTCGTCGATCAGACGCACCTCGGGCACGCGAATACGCTCGTTGATCCTCGTCGTGTCCCGCTCGGGCGGGCGCCGGTCGAAGCGGCGGGGAACCGGCACTAGCTGTAGTGACCGCGCGTCAAGCGAGCGCTACGCTTGGCGTTCTGAGGATTTGCCGGGCTTCAATGCGAGGGATTATAGCTGTCCGCGCAAGCGTCGTGCGAACTCCGCGGTCGGCTCGCTGCCGAGGTCTGCGCCGCGGTGCTCGCGCACCGACACCGTCCCGTCGCCCTGCTCGCGCTCGCCGACGACCAGCATGTACGGGATCTTCCGCAGCTCGGCCTCGCGGATCTTGCGCCCGATCGACTCGCTGCGGTCGTCGAGCTCGACCCGGATCTCCTGCTCGCGCAGGCTGTCTCTGACCGACGCGCCGTAGTCGCTGAAGCGGTCGGACACGGGCAGCACGATCGCCTGCACGGGCGCCAGCCACAGCGGCAGCTCGCCGGCATAGTGCTCGATCATGATGCCGATGAAGCGCTCGTAGGAGCCGAACAGCGCGCGGTGGATCATCACGGGCGTGTGCTCCTGGTTGTCCGCGCCGGTGTAGCTGAGCTCGAAGCGCGCGGGCATCGAGTAGTCCAGCTGCACCGTGCCCAGCTGCCAGGAGCGACCCAGCGAGTCGGTCATGTGCATGTCGATCTTCGGCCCGTAGAACGCGCCGTCGCCGAGGTTCAGCTCGTATTCGAGACCGAGCTCCTCGAGGGTGCGCGCCAGCTTCTCCTCGGCGCGATCCCACATCTCATCGGTTCCTACGCGCTGCTCGGGACGCGTGGAGAGCTCGAGCTTGACGTCGAAGTCGAACAGCTTGTACGTGTCGAAGGCCATCTCCAGGCAGCCCTTGACCTCGGCCTGGACCTGCTCCTCGGTGCAGAAGATGTGCGCGTCGTCCTGCGCGAAGTGGCGTACGCGCAGCAGGCCGTGCAGCACGCCCGAGGCCTCGTTGCGGTGCAGCAGGCCCGGCTCGAAGTAGCGGACCGGCAGGTCACGGTAGGAGTGACGCCTGGAGCCGAACAGGTGCGCATGTCCGGGGCAGTTCATCGGCTTGACGCCCATCTCGCGATCCTCGACCTGCACGACGAACATGTTCTCGCGGTACTTGCCCCAGTGCCCGGAGGTCTTCCACAGCTCGGAGTCGTAGATCTGAGGCGTCTTGACCTCGCTGTAGCCGCGCTCGGCGCCCATGCGGCGCGAGAGGCCGACGAGCGCGTTGAACACGCCGGTGCCGGCCGGCAGCCAGAAGGCGGCGCCGGGCGAGACGTCGGAGAATGCGAACAGGCCGAGCTCGCGCCCGAGCTTGCGGTGGTCGCGCGCCTTGGCCTGCTCGATCCGCTCGAGGTGCTGCTCGAGCTCGGCCTTGGAGAAGAAGGCGGTGCCGTAGATGCGCGTGAGCATCGTTCTGGTGGAGTCCCCGCGCCAGTAGGCGCCGGCGAGCGACTGCAGCTTGAAGGCGCCGACGGTCTTGGTGCTCGGCGCGTGCGGGCCGCGGCAGAGGTCGGTGAAGGGGCCGTTCGTGTACAGCGAGACCGTGCGCAGCGGCTCGCGGTGCAGGCTCTGCTCAGCTGCGGTGACGAGGTCGTCGATCAGCTCGACCTTGTAGTCCTGGCGCTCGGCGAGGAAGCGCTCGCGCGCCTGCGCGACGGGCACGTCCTCGCGCTCGAACGGCTCGGCGGCCTTGACGTGGGCGCGCATGCGCTCTTCGATCTTCGGAAAGTCCGCCTCGGAGAGGGCGGTGCCGTCGGGGAACTCGAAGTCGTAGTAGAAGCCGTCCTCGATCGGCGGCCCGATCGAGATCTTGACGCCCTCGTAGAGCTCCACGACCGCCGCGGCGAGCACGTGAGCGGCGTCGTGGCGGATCAGCTCGAGGGCCTTCGGCCCACTTTTATTAGTGAGGATGGCGACGTGCGCCCCGTCGGGCAGTGGACGCGTGAGGTCGCGCACCTCGTGGCCGTCGCCGTTGTGTGAATCCCCACCGGCGCTGACCTCGACGGCGAGCGCGGCGCGCGCGAGCCCGGGACCGATCGCGGCAGCGGCGTCGGCGCCGGTGGCGCCGTCGGGCAGCTCGAGCTGCTTGCCGTCGGGGAGTGTGATCGTGAGCGACATCGCAGCGCTGGAGGCTACCCGGCTGCGGCGGGTATTCGTCGCAACCAGGAGCGTATAGCCATCGTTATACGCACGCCGCAGGGGCTGACACCACCCGGGGCCGCCCGCACGAAGCGCGCCAAGCGCGGGCTCAGGCGAGCTGCCAGAGCGCGTCGTCGGCGAGCGCCTCGCGCTTGGCGGCGCCTGCGCCGACGAGCTCGATCAACGCGCGCTCGGCGGCGTCGCGATCGGGCGACTGGTTGTTCTGGGTGAGGATCGCCGCGACCTCTGCGGTCACCAGCCCGTCGGGAAAGTGGCGCAGCGCGTCGATCGCCTGCTCGGGCGGCGGCTGTCGCTCGAGCGTCGGGTCGAGGTTGGCGATCAGCACGTCGTAGGCCTCGATCGTCTGGAAGCCGCCGGCCTCCAGACGCTGCCCGGCGCTGCTGTGAAAGACGAGCGACGGAGCCGAGTAGCGCACCGGGCCGTCGGTCTGGCGCGCCTTGCCCTGGAAGTCCGTCGGGCCGCCCTCGGCGCTGCGCGTCTGCTCCTTGTCGTCCTCGTAGGCGGCGATCGTGGCCTCGTCGTCGATCGCCGCGACGATCTCATCGACGGGGAGCCCGTCGACGCGCGCGAGCGCCTGCGCGATGTCAGCGTCCTGGTCGAGCAGCAGCGTGGTCGTGAACCAGGCGAGTTGCAGCGCGCGCAGCACCTGGTCCTCGCGCCCGGGTGCAAGCAGGCGCGTGGCGACGATCGCGCGACAGGCGCGCGAGGTGGCGGTGACACGTGCGCGGGGCTGCATCAGCAGCGGCATCCCGAAGCGCCGGAAGTAGCTCTGCTGGCCGATCGTCGAGCGCGTGGGCGTGTATCCGGCGTCGATGTAGCGCTGCGGGTCCTCGGCCAGGCCGATCGTCACCAGGCGCCAGTCGAGCTGGTCGCCATAGCGCCAGTGCAGAACCGCGAGCGCCGGGCTCGCGGAGTAGGCGAACGGGCAGCCGGGGTCGGTGAAGTGCGTGACGGCGATGCTGCTCACGGCGGTAATGATTGCACGTGCAAGCACTCGAGCCCGGGTGCACATGCCCGTGCCACTCCTCGGCGCACGCTGCCACCCCACCGTGAAGGCGAGCGCGGGCCGGCCCGGGGCCAAGATTCCAGCCGGTTGAAGCACACGGACTGACAGACAGTTGTCTACACTGCGAACCATGACAAATCACGAGCGAGCCTCCATCACCATCACCCTCTCCCCCGCGCAGGTCGACGAGGTCGTGCGCGCCGCCGCCGACAGCAGCGCGCCGAGCGTCTCCACGCTGATCGGCAGCGCCCTGCGCGCGCCGCTGCAGAGCGAGGATCTCGCCGGCTCCGCGTCGTCGGCTGCGCACGACGGACGCGCTTCGAACGGATATGCGCTGGAGGACGCCGATCCGCGCATGTCGCGCTCGCTGCTGCGCGGCCTGTCGTTGCTGACGCGCTTCGGCGCTGACGGCGCCGCGCGTGGCATCGTCGAGCTCGCGCGCGAGCTCGACATGAGTCCGAGCACGGCACACCGCTACGCGTCCACGCTGGTGGAGCTCGGCCTGCTCGAGCGCTGTCCGAAGACGCGCAAGTATCGCCTGCCGCTCGTCAGCTAGCCGAAGGAGATCGACTAGCGGTCGACACGGACGCGCGCGGCGCGCCGTGCCGACCGAGCCAACGCCGTCTGTGGGGATGGCGTGACCGCAGCAAGATACCAGCAGGTGGCTGTCTGGATCTTGCTACTCACGACGTGCGATGTTTCTGATTGTGTCGGCCCCAACACAGCCAGATCCCGCGCTCGCGGCCACCGTGCGCCGCATGCGCATCGAGCGCGGCGATACGCAGGAGGACCTCGCGCATCGAGCAGGCTTGACGGTGGCCGCGTTCGCGCGCATCGAGCGCGGACACGCGAACCCGACGTGGACGACCGTCCGCCGTATCGCACTGGCGCTGGAGATCAGCCTCGCAAACCTGGCCGAGGCGGTCGAACGCTCCAAGGCCTGACCCTGAGCGGACCAAGCGCGCCGCCCGAGCGCATCGCTGGTGAGCTTCCGCGGTCTGAGAGGCTCAGGGCGCCGGTACGTCGACCGGCGCGACGTTCCAGCCGGAGACGCTTACCACGGGTTGTTGACCGTCCAGATCAGCTGCGCTGTAGCTGGCGCTCAGTGTCTCGGATTCCCCCGGCCAGAGCGTCGTGTCGTTATCACTCCAGAACGTCGGCAGCAGCTCGTTGTCACCCGGGGCGAGCGTGCCTTCGGCGTTGCCCCTGCGCATGTCTGCACGCAGGAAGAAGGCGACGGTCGGCGTCGTCGAGGTATTGGTGATCGTCACCGTCGTGAGCGTGTCCGCGCCCGCCGGCCGGGTGGGCGCTTCATCGACCTGCGTGTGCGCGCTGACCTGCAGGGTGGCGGCGGGCAGCTGGTGTAGTTGTGTCAGGTCCGCGTACTGGGACATCGCGGCGTGTGGTTCCGGTTCTTCGAGCGTGGCGTGCCAGTTGACGACGTCCTGCTGCGTGGAGAGCCAGTACACGTTGCGGTCGACGAGGACCCCACCCTGCTCGAGCAGCAGCTCGACGAAATACGTCTGGGCGGTGCTCGGCGGCGTCGTGGCGGGCGGGATCTTCGGTGTCAGCACGCCGTTGTCCACCGCCAGTGAGCCGAGCGTGATCGGGCCGGCGCTCTGGTCATCGAGCAGTTGCCCATCGAGTGCGTACACCTTCGACTCGACCGAGAGTCCGGATTGGGTCGCGTTCGTGAGGTTGTCGAGGGTCACCGTGTGCTCGTCGTAGGCATAGAGCGCATGCACTGGAACGTTGGCCTGTTGCGCCCCGAAGTAGCTGCCGGCCTCGTCGAATTCCTGGTTGTAGAGGTCCCACAGCAGCGTCGGTGAGCCCTTGTTGAGCTGCCAGTAGACGACGCCGGTGGACGGCGTCGGCGTGGCGTCGGAGTGATCGATGTAGGCCTCGAACTGCGCGCGCTGGGTTTCGTAGTTCTGCACCTGCGCGTCCTCGACGTATTCGTCCAGGCTCGATACGGGGCCGAAGCGATTGGCGATCGCCTCATCGAGCTCGTACAGCGTGCCGAACGAGTAGCCGCCGTTCTGCGGTCCCGGCAGTTCCGGCTCGTAGTTGGTGTGGTACTGGTTGTAGCTCGGGTTCTGCCACAGCTGTTCGGATTCGAACGGCGACATGAAGCGCTGGATCGAGTCGAGCGTCGGCACCGTGTCGCCCGCGCTGGCCTCGCTGTCAAAGCCCCACGCGCCACCGACGTTTGTGCGCGTGGGATCGTGGCGGTCGTAGTGCGTATTGTCATACCAGTAGCTCGGCGGCACCCAGTCGTACGGTCCCTCCTTCTCGCCGGACGGGCCGAGCTTGGCGGTGCTCTTGTACTCCGCCGAGGCGATCAGCGGATCCTGGAAGTCGGCGGCGGCGAAGCCTTCGAGCGACACCTTCTGCTGCTTGGTGGTGGGGGTGTTGTCACTCCAGCTGAAGTCGATCACGCTGGGGTGATCGCGCAGCTGCTCTCCGATCGACAGCGCCGAGTCATACAGCACCTGGTAATCCCGCTTTGAGAGCTTGCGGCGTTCTGGCTGCCACGCGTCACAGCACTGAAAGCCCGCGTCGATCAGGATCCCGGCGCGGTCCATCTGCTCGTAGAAGTCCTCTGGCATCTCCTTGCCCTCGGTGCGGATCGCGTTGAGGCCGAGGTTCTTGATCAGCGCGATCTGCTGGGCGGTGTTCGCGGCGGAATAGCGCAGGAACTCGTCCTCCGCCCAGCCGCCCGCGCGGATCAACAGCGGCTGCCCGTTGATCGCGAACTGGCGCACGCCGTGGGGCGCGATCGGCGAGGCGCCGGTCAGGTAGGAGGTGACGGTGCGGATGCCGAACGTCAGCGACTGCGAGTCCGCGAGCGCCCCCGGCTGGCTGACCTGCATCGCCAGCCGGTACAGCGGCTGCGCGCCGAGCTGGTACGGCCACCACACCCGAGGCTTGACGATGGTCAGCTGCCCGTATTCGGCGGGCGTGAACGAGACGACGCTGCGCGCCTGCGCGGCGACGGTCACGGTCTTGCTCACGGAGATCGCTTCTCCGCCTCCCGGCGGCGTCACCGTGGCCGACACCGAGCCGGTCTGCGTGCTCGCCGAGTCGTTCGTTAGTTCGCCCTCGAGCGTCAGCTGCGAGCTCGAGAGGTTGGGAGCGTTGCTCTCGAGCACGTGCGCGTTTGCGATCGCGAGCGCGCCCGAGGTGTGCAGCTGCAGCGGGAACTGGATGCCGGTGTTGTTGTCCGGCGGGATCTGGTTCCAGTCGACGTCATCGAGCGTGAACATGCGCGTGGGATCGTTCGGATAGAGCTCGAGCGCGAGCGAGTTCGAGCCGGAGCGCAGCAGGCTCGTGAGGTCGAACGTGTAGCTCGCGTAGTCGCCCTGCAGCGTGGCGTGAGCCACCCCTTCGGGGCGTGTGCCCGCGAGCTCGTGCCCGTCGACCCACAGGTCGGCCTCGCCGACGACGCCGTTGACGATCAGCTGCGCGTGCTCGCCGGGCGCCAGGTCGGGTTCGAATTCGGTGCGAAACCACCACGGCACGTCGAACTGGGCGACCGTGTCGGGCCCGATCGCGTCCATGTAGCCGAAGCAGCTCTTCATCTCTTCGGAGAAGAACACGTTCGGGCAGGCGCCGCTCTGCAACAGGGCGTTTATCTCGGTCCCGACCGCGCCGGCGGCGTCGGGTTTGACCGCGAGCCACGAGCCGGTGGGAAAGCCGGGTTCTGAGATCTGGCTGCCTGACTGGGGGGCGAGCGCGCTGCTCTGCACCTGCCAGCCGCCGAGGCCGAGTGTGACGGTTTCGGCCGATGCGATGGGCGCGCTCACGCATGCGCAGATACACAGCGCGAGCGTCGCCCCGAGCATCCGTGCAGCCGCGCCCCTCTCCAAAGCATGCGCCACCGGCACAAGGCTAGAGGCAAGCGCCGCGCGGGGCGCCGCTCGGGCGCTCACGGCGCTCGCCGCTCAGGCCGGCTCGGGCGCCTCGAGCGCGCGCAGGTGCTCGTCCACACGCCGCACCCATTCCTCTGAGACCTCGTCTGCCTGTACCGACAGCCGCGGCGCCTGCACGACCAGATTCTCAGGCGCCGGGATCCCGAGGTGATCGAGCACGCGGCGGATGACCGCGTCGGTGCTCTCGGCGAGCTCCTCGTAGGTGATCTTCAGCGGCTCGTATCCGAGCCCGAGGAAGTACGCGTCCCAGGAGGCGTCGTGCGCGGTCAGCAGGCGCACGAGGTAGTTGATCGCGCGAAACGAGAACACCAGATCCACCGAGCGCTCGACCTCGTCGCCGGCCTTCCACGCCTGCGTCTGCACGGCCTTCCACAGCGACACCGCCTGGCGGATCTTGTTCTCGCGCGTGATCTGCACGTAGCGCAGACCGGGGAACGCGCGCGCGAGCAGCTCGGGCAGCGGCCGTGCGGCCATCCCTTCGATCCCGCGCAGCAGCTCGGCGAAGTCGCCGAGGTAGCCCCACATCAGCTTGGCGCCGAAGACCCCGTTGGGGGTGGTTCCCTCACGCAGCGCCCACGCCAGGTACTGGTCGTAGGTGTCCGGATGCCACAGCGGGTTCGGTTTGGCCATGCCGTCGGGCATCTCGCGGAAGGCGAGGCGCTCGACGATGTTGGCGTGGCGCTCCGGATCGAAGTACTCGTGCGGCCGGCGCGGCAGGCCGGAGCGGCTCAGCGCCTCGAAGTACTCCTGCGGGTGTCCGGCCACGCCGGTCTGGTCGAGTGCGTGGCACAGTAGAGTGCTGCCGCTTCGCGGCGTCGCGCACACCAGGTAGGAGAGCATTGGCGTCATCGTCGAGAGCTGCCAGTCTGGAGATTCCAAGCAAAACGCACTGACTTAGTAGACAATACCGTGACCAAACTACCGAACATCCTCTACATGCACTCACACGATACGGGCCGCTACGTGCAGCCCTATGGCGAGCCCGTGCCGATGCCGAACGTACAGGCGCTGGCCGATCAGGGCGTGCTGTTCCGTGAGGCCTTTTGCGCGGCGCCGACGTGCTCGGCGAGCCGCGCGTGCCTGCTGACCGGGCAGTACGGGCAGAGCAATGGCATGCTCGGACTGGCCCATCGCGGCTGGTCGCTGCGCGACTACCGCCATCACATCGTGCACGTGCTGCGCGGCGTGGGCTACACCTCGACGCTGATCGGCGAGCAGCACATCTCCAAGGAGCCGGAGGTGATCGGCTACGACGAGGTGCTGAAGATCTCGACGACGCACGTCGACACGGTCGCGCCGCTGGCGATGGAGGTGCTGCGGCGCGAGCGCGAGCGCCCGCTGTTCCTGTCGGTGGGCTTCTTCGAGACCCACCGCGAATTCCTCGGTCCCGGCTCGCTGCGGGACGTGCACTACTCAAAGCCGCCGAACAACCTGCCCGACTGCCCCGAGGTGCGGGCCGACGTGGCGGCGTTCAAGGCCAGCGCGCGCTCGCTGGACCACGGCGTCGGCATGGTGCTCAACCAGCTCGACGCCTCGGGGCTGATGGATGACACGCTGATCATCTTCACGACCGACCACGGCATGCCGTTCCCCGGGGCCAAGGCGACGCTGTATGACCGCGGGCTGGGCGTGATGCTGATCCTGCGCGGGCCGGAGCCGTTCAACGGCGGGCGCGTGATCGACGGGCTGGTATCGCACATCGACATCTATCCGACCGTGTGCGAGTACCTGGGGATCGAGCGCCCGCCGTTCCTGCAGGGGGTCTCGCTGCTGGAGCTGCTGCGCGGCGAGAGCACGAGCGCGCGCGAGGAGATCTTCGCGGGCTCGACGTGGCACGCGGCGTATGAGCCCCAGCGCGCGGTCCGCACGGTGCGCCACAAGTACATCCGCCGCTGGGGCGATCGCCTGAGGCCGGTGCTGGCGAACACCGATGACGGCCCCAGCAAGGACCTGCTCCTGGCTGCCGGCTGGGCGGAGCGGGAGATTCCAAAGGAACAGCTGTATGACCTGCTGTACGACCCCAACGAGGCGAACAACCTGCTCGCCGACCCCGGCTACGCGGACGTGCTCGCGGATCTGCGCGAGCGTTTGGAGACGTGGATGCGCGACACCGAGGATCCGCTGCTGGCGGGCCACGTCGACCCCCCGCCGGGCGTCGAGATCAACCTCCCCGACCAGCTCTCGGCCACCGAACCGACCACGCGCATCGAGTAGACCGGCGCGAGATGACGGCCTGACCGGTCGCTCCGCGGGGCGCTACGCGATCAGCCGGCGCGCCGGCGCAGGAAGTCGACGAGCAGCGCGCTCGTGCGCTCGGGCTCGTCATCCCACACGAAGTGCCCGGCGTGCTCGAGCACCGCGAGCTCGGAGCCGGCCAGTTCCTCGTGGAAGCGCTGCGCCATCGCCACACCGGCGAAGCGGTCCTGCGCTCCCCACACGATCAGCGCCGGCAGCTCCAGGGCGGCGACGCGACCCTCGTAGGGGACGAGCTTGTCGAAGTCGCCCGAGCGGTACAGCTCGAGCTGCGCAAGGCGCCGCCTGTCATCGGCGAACGCCTTCCAGTAGTCCGCCAGCGCGTCGTCGCTCATGCCGCTGCAGGCGGCGCGCAAGGCGGCGTCGAAGCCCTCCTGCGTGTAGGCGCGGATCAGGTTCTCGCCGTCTTCGGGGGTGCGCATCAGGTTCGCGAGTTCATGCCACTTGCGGTCGGCGAAGAAGCCGCCGTCGGAGATCACGAGGGCGCTGACCGCGCCCGGGTGATCACACGCCCAGCGCAGCCCGATCATCACGCCCCAGTCGTGTGTGACCAGCGCCACGGGACCGGGATCGAGATCACTGACAAAACGCTCGAGCGCGTCCACGTGATGCTCCCAAGCTCCAGACTCACCGGGCTCTGAGTCACCGTAGCCGGGCAGGTCCGGGGCGAGCGCGCGCCAGCCGGCGTCAGCGAGCGCGGGCAGCGCAGCGTGCCACATGTACGAGGACTCGGGGTAGCCGTGCACGAGCAGCACGGCTGGGTCCGACGCTCGTCCCGCCTCGCGGTAGGCGAGTCCCCCTGCTCGTTTGAGCTCGCTCACGGCCGCAGTGTAAGCGCAAGGCACGGCACGACGGGCCGCCCTACGGCCTACAGCGGGAGGTAGGAGTGCCCCGGCAGCGGTGTGGGTCTGCAGGTGTCGTACACGCGCTTGCCGGTCAGCGTGCGACCGTTGCGCAAGTGGGCGACGATCTCGACCGTGAAGGTACCGGCGGGCAGTCCCTGGAGGTTGATCGCGGTCGTCAGGCTCTTACCTTTGAGCGTCCGCTTTGCGTGCCCATCGATCGAGACCACGGCCGATACGACTCCAAGCTGCTTGACGTGCTGAATGTGGATCGTGAGTCACGGCGCGGGTGTGCCCGGTCGTGTCGCATATGCGGCGATCCAGCTGTCAAGCCACGGCAGGATCGCCGCGACGCTGGTGAAAACGGTGGGGTGTCGTGTGGAGCATCGCCCGTAGACGTGCACCGCGATGCCGACCTCAACCGCTTCCGCGGTGGCGCCCGCGGCGAGGAGCAGCGGGCCGCCACTGTCGCCGTTGCAGCCGCCGGTGGCGTAACTGGGCGGGTCGATCGCGCACAGCTCGCTCTGAGCGAAGAACGGCGGGGCGTTGTGCTGACACCAGCTGTCCGCCTGCACGACCGTGCCGGCCGAGCGCAGGCGGTCTGTGGGTTGCGACTGTCGAAAGTGCGTCTTCCCCCACCCCGCGATCGTGCCGGTCGTGCCGGCGGCCGGCCCGCCCCCGTCGGAGCTGCCGGCGAGCTTGACGGCGGGCGCGCTGACGGGTGCAGATAGCACCAGCAGCGCGGCGTCACCGTCGTCGTTCTTGCGCGTGAAGCCTTCGTAGACGAGCACCGCCGTCACCCGCGAGACCTGCCGTTCGGATTCCGTTCCGGCGCCGGCGAACGTCAGGACCGCGAAACCGGATGGCTTGTCGTGCACGCCCGTCTTGACGTTCTCGGCGCAGTGACCGGCCGTCAGGATCAGCGTCGGAGCGACGACCGTCCCTGAGCACTGGCCGACCTCGCGCCCGCGCGCGTCGAAGACCTCCGCGAGCGATGGGAACGCGCCGCTCGCCGTCGGCGCACCGCCGATGATCGCGGCATGCGCGACAGCGCGGTGGCCGGGGTGCGCCGCCTGCGCGCGGGCACCGCTCAGCAGCAGCGCGAGGACAGCTGCCAGGCACGCGAGGGACATCGGGCGCGTCATCGCTCGACCTGTATCGACGCGCGCCTGCCGCGGCTTGATCGCAGCAGCCGTGGCTCGATCGCGCCAGCGGCGCGCCTCGGTTACCGTCTGCGTGTGAGCACGCCGACCGCGCAACGCGATTCCGCGCTCGCGACGCCGTCATGGCTCGCGCGGGAGCTCGAGACCGTCGTCGAGGAGCTGGCGGCGTTCGAGCGGCCCTCGGCGTCGGCGGGCGAGCTGCGCGCCGCCGAGTGGATCGCGGCGCGCATGCGCGAGCACGGTCATCGCGCGGAGATCGAGGCCGAGCGCGCGCACGGCGGCTACTGGTGGCCGCTCGGCCTGCTCAACGGCGCCGTCGCGGTGGCGGGGCTCGCCGCGCGTCGCTGGCCGTCACGACGTGGCCTGCGGGCGCTCGCGGCCGCGCTCGGCGCGGGCGCGGCCGCCGCGATCTGGGATGAACTGGGCGGCGGGCGGCTGTGGTTTCGCAGGGCGCTGTTGCCGCACCGCGAGACGTTCAACGTGCTCGCCGAGGCCGGCGATCCGCACGGCGAGGAGACGGTGCTGGTGGTCGCCCACCACGACGCGGCCCACAGCGGCCTGGTCTTTCACCCGGCGCTGCCGCGGCTGTTCGCCGAGCGCTTCCCGGAGCGCCACGCGCGCTCGAACCAGACGCTGCCGATCATGTATGCGACGTGGCTTGGCCCGGTGCTGGTCGCGCTGGGGGCGCTGCTGCGCCGCGCGGGGCTGCTGCGCGCGGGGTCGCTGCTCGGCGCGGGCACGGCGGCGGCGATGCTCGACATCGCCCGCAGCCCGGTGGTCCCCGGCGCCAACGACAACCTCAGCGCGGTAGCGGTGCTGCTGGCGCTGGCGCGGGCACTGGACGAGCGGCCCGTGGCCGGTGTGAGGGTGCTGTTGCTCTCGACCGGCTCGGAGGAGTCGTTCATGGAGGGCATGCAGGGATTCATGCGCCGCCACCACCGCACGCTCGACCCGGCGCACACGACGGTGCTGTGCCTGGAGTGCCTGGGCAGCCCGACGCTGACGCTGGTCGAGGCGGAGGGCATGCTGCGGATGCGCCCCTATGACGAGCGCGCCCGTGCGCGGCTGGCCGCAGCGGCGCAGGCGGCGGGCGTGGAGCTCACGCGCGGGCTGCGCACGGTGCTCGCCACCGACGCGCTGGTGGCGCTGCGCCGCGGCTACGCGGCGGCGACCCTGGCTTCGATCGACGCGATGAAGTTCCCCGCTAACTACCACTCGCCGAGCGACACGCCCGCGAACCTCGACTGGGGCACGATCGAGCGGGCGTTCGCGGTGACCGAGCAGTTCGTACGCGCAGGCGCCGCCGAGGCCTCAGAGCAGCAGCCGCCGCGTTAGATCGAGCAGATCCGCGAACGGCGGTCGATACCGACTTCGGTGATCCCCGCCGAGGTGATCTTGATCCGCGTAGGCACGTTGCCGCGCTCGAGCAGCTTGCGCAGCACCGACTCTCCCTTGGACTCGATGCTCGACCGCAGCGGCTCCTCGAACGCGTCCGGCCGCAGGGCGTCGGCGATCTGCACATACACGTGCTTTTCCGCGCGGCCGTCCTGGACCTTCCAGCGATAGGTCGTGCCGGGTCGGGGAACCTCGATCGGCGTGGGCCCTCCGATTATCTCGGGATCATCAGCCATGTATCAAGCATGACCGCCACAGCGCGCCGGAGAAGGGCCGGCTGGCCAGGATCCTCGAGTCGAGTTTGGACACGCGTAGCGTCATTCGGTCTTGACCGCCCGCACCGACATCGGGCTGTGACCGGCCAGCGCGCACGTGTGAAACGGGAACGGCACGATCTTCGCGGTGCGCTGCCCGGGCGGGTAGACGCGGAATCCGGCGGCGGCCGTCGGATGACAGGTCGAGGCCGGCACGAAGCCGACGTCGACGACGTGGACGATCGCGGTCGTCTGCGCTTCGGGCGCGAGCGTCACAGTCCGCGGTGTGCCGGCGATTTCGCGACCGGCGGGCGAGCCGATCTGCGCGCCGCGGAGGTTCACCGCCGAGACCCCCGGATAGCCGCCGAGCGTGCACGTGTGACCGGAGAGGTTGGCGAATTCGAGTTTGAAGTAGAAGCTCCCGGCGGTGCCGGAGTCTTCGGCGTTCAGCCAGATCACGAGCGCCGCGGTGGCGCATCTTGGTGGGCTCGCAGCGCGCACACTCGCCGCCGGCGCAACCGCCGCGCTCGCAGCCAGCAGCGCGACGAGCGACACGAGCGCCGCGAGCAGGCCAGAGCGCCTCATGCGCTGAACATTAGTCGAGCTGGAACTCGCCTTCGCGGTAGATCACGCGCTCGCCGCCGCCGCGCAGCGAGGCCGTGACGACACGGTCGCTGGTGGAGACGACGTCGGTGTGCACGCTCGAGCTGTTGAAGCCGAGACGCTCCCACTCCTCGGCGCTGACACTCGCCGGATCGCCGGCGTAGGCGTCCTGGTAGGAGCGCCCGACGGCGATGTGGGTGTTGCCGAAGTCGCCGCCGAAGTTCTCGTCGTACAGCGTCTGCGCCATGAAGCGCGTGATTCGCGAGAAGCGCCGGTCGGTGAGCGAGAACTCGCCCACGCGGTCGGCGCCCTCGGTGGCGATCATCTCCTTGAGCACGCGCTCGTTCTCCTCGGCGGTGGCGTCCGTCACGCGCCCGTCGGCGAACGTCAGGCGGATGCCCTTGACGAGGTTGCCGTAGCGGTACAGCGGCTGGTTGCAGTAGATCCAGCCCTCGGTGCCGCGCCAGTCGGGGCTGGTGAACAGCTCGAAGCTCGGGATGTTGCGCCCGCGCCCGCCGAGCCAGCGCCGTTGCTCGCCGACGCTCACCCACAGATCGACGTCCTCGCCCTGCACGTGCAGCCGTTCGATCTCGAGCGCGTCGAGCCGCTGACGAGTCTCCTCCAGGCGTCGCCCGACCTCGCGCCAGCGCTCGAGCGGCTCATCGCTGTCGAGGAAGCACGCGTGCACGATCTGCTGCCAGTACTCCTCGACGCCCATGCCGGCCTCGGCGGCCATCCCGGGCGTGCCGTAGAGGCCGAGCGTCCAGGTGAAGCGTCCCGCGTTCTCCTTCTCGCCGCGCCAGTCGAGCAATGGGCGCATCGCCTCGCCGCGGCGCATGATCCGCGCTGGATCGACGGCATCGAGCGCACGTGGGTCGCTCGGCGCGATGACCGTCACCTGATGGTCGATCTCGTCTACGAGGCCGCGCGTGTACAGGGCGGGAAAGTGATCGAGCTGCTCGGCGCTGGCGGACTCGTAGAAGTCGCGTGAGAGATTCACCTCGGCGTCGTCGTCGGGCTGGTAGCCGCCGAGCACGTGGCCGCCGGCGCGCCACACGGCCCGGTTGAGCGCCGCGTACAGCGGCTTCGCGCTCTCCGGCGCCACCACTCTGACGGTCTCGCCCGGCTGCACGCCGCGCCCGTCGCCGAGCGCGAAGTCGACGAGCACGGATGCGTATCGCTCGAGGATCTCCGGGGCGGGCGTGTAGGGCACGCGCACACGATAGTGCGGCTGTGTGCCACGGCGCGAGCAGATGCCGCCGGCACGGCCCCTGACCGCCTACACGGCTGGCGGTCTGGACTTGTGGGCGAGATACCACAGCTGCGCGATGCCTTCGTTCCACTGCGTGCGCCCGCCGGCGAGCTTGCGCTTGTAGCCAGCGAGCGCGGCCGCGCTCGGCGCGCGAGCGTATGTCTGGAGCGCGGCGAGCGCGTCGGCCAGTTCGCTGGCTCCTTCGGTCACCTGGGTCTCAGCCCGGGGCACGTCTTCTTCTTCGGCGCCTTCTTCGCCGCGGCCGGCGACGTTCCATTCGCTCGCCCGCGCCAGTTCGCTGCGCGCTTCGCTTGCGGCCCGTGTGAGCTGCTGCAGCTGCGGGCGCGTCGGCGAGCCTGGCAGTCGTGCGACTGCGAGCGCGATCGCGCTCGTCCTCGCCGCCACCTGCGCCGCGGCGACTCCGTGCTCGTTGATGAAAGTGGTTGCGCCCATCTGCGGGCTGCCGGACGCGCAGCCGGCAAGGCTGAGGGCGACGGCCACGACGGCGCCCACGCCTCGAAGGTGCCGGTGAGCCTGACGAGAAGGCACCGACAGACCCTATAGCCGGCGCTCGAACGCGGTCACGTGCGTCGCTAGACGGGTAGGACATCCGTCGAGCCCCCCGTGGCGGCGGGCGGCGGCGCATCACAGTGGTCGAAGTGCTCTCCGTGCTCGATCACGACCTTGCCTGTCCACGCGCTCAGACCAAGCCGGCCCGATGACGAGCATCGCGCCGCCAAAGAAGCCCGCGCAAGCGACGACGCGCTCACATCCGGGGCACGACGAGCAGCGCAAACAGGCGAAAGAACACGCGAAGCACCAGGCGACGCATGGCAAGCACCACAAGCGCCGGCGCAAGCACCACAAGCCCGCGGCTCATCGCGTCGCGGCAAAGCCGACAGGCACGCTCGGCGTCGTGCTGCCGGTCGCTCCGGCCTCGCCGCCACCCCCCTCTTCCACCCCGGTCTCCTCCGTCGGCTCGCCGCCGATCACGCTCGCACAGGCGCAGCGCCTGCTGTGGCGCGCGGGTTTCGGGCCGACCCCCGGCCAGGCGCAGGCGCTCGTGGGCCAGCCGCTGGAACAGGTCGTCTTCAGCCTCACCCGTCCCTCGGGGCCGGCGACGCTCACAGGTCCGGAACCTGTCAATGAAGAAGGCAAGCCGCTGGAACCGGACACTGCGTGGGGCGATGACCATTGCTGGTGGCTCGACCGCATGGTTCGCTCCGACCAGCAGCTGGTGGAGCGGATGACGCTGATCTTCCACGACTGGTTCGCCAACTCCAACGAGCAGGTCGACAGCCAGCCGCTGATGCTCGAACAGAACGAGCTGTTTCGCTCGATGGCGCTCGGCAGCTTCGACGAGCTGTTCCTGGCGGTCACGACCAACCCGGCGATGCTGGTGTTCCTGAACGGCACGTCCAACAACAAGTGGGACCCGAACGAGAACTACGCGCGCGAGATGATGGAGCTGTTCTCGCTGGGCGCCGACCGCGGCGCCTACACCGAGGACGACGTGCGCGAAATGGCGCGGGCGCTGACGGGCTGGCGCAACGAATGGTCGGAAGCGCGGGGCGACTACGACTTCCGCTTCGACCCGAGCTACCACGACTCGGGCAACAAGGCGATATTCGAACAGAAGGGCAAGTGGAACTACGAAGACGCGGTGCGCCTGTGCGTCAGCCACCCGCTGCACCCGTCGTTCTTCGTGACCAAGCTGTGGGGCTACTTCATCCCGACGGCGCCCGACGAAGCGACGCTCGCGTCGCTGCAGGGCCTGTACACGAGCTCGGGGCACAGCATCCGCGCGGTGGTTGAGGCGATCCTCCAGCACCCGGACTTCTACGAAGGCCCCGAGCTGGTGACGCCGCCGGTGGTCTACAACGCGGGCCTGTTGCGCTCGATCGCGCGTCCGATCGACACGACGGCGTGGGCGTGGCTGTCGGCGAACGCGGGCCAGCAGCTGTTCTACCCGCCGAACGTGTCGGGCTGGGACTTCACGCGCTGGCTCGACACGTCCACCGCGCGGGCGCGCTGGGAAATAGCGAGCTACGTGACGTCGCAGACCTACCCCAACCCGTGGCCGGCGCAGGGCGAACCGGAGTACAGCGCCAGCGAGGACCCCGAAGCGGCGCTGGCGAGCGCGCTCGCCTATTGGGCCAACCCGCCGCTGTCGGCCGAATCGGAGCAGTGCATCGCCGCCTTCGCGCAGACGTGCCTGCAGCAGCCGCTGGCGCAGTGGGAGCAGAGCCCCTACCGGGCGATGCGCCAGAACGCGCTGCGGATGCTGATCGCGACCGCCCCGGACATGCAGGTCAGCTGAGATGGCCAAGAGCTGCTCGTGTCAAGACTTCACCCGCTCGCAGCTTTTGCGTCGCGGCGTCGCGCTCGCCGGCAAGGGGCTGCCGAACATCGAGCCGGGGATGCCGCTGCCGGCCGGCACGGGCATGGACAGGCGCACGTTCCTGCTGCGTTCGGCCGGCACGGCGCTGTCGATCTACGGCGCCTCGATGCTCAGCCCGCGCCACTTCGAAGAGGGCATCGCGCAGGCGACGGCGGCGGGCGGCCCCGACGAGCCGGTTTTGGTTTCGATTTTTATGGAAGGAGGCTGGGACGCGCTGTCCGTGCTCGCGCCCGTGCGGGAAGCGAGGTACAAAGAACTGCGGCCGGTGCTCGGCCTGCAGGAAGGCACGGGCAAGGTGTTCACCGAGGACGAAACCTTGATGTGGCATCCGGCGGCGGGCGGTCTCGCGGAACTCCACGAAGAGGGCAAAGTGAGCGTGTTTCCGGCGATCGGCTACGAGCCTTCGGAAGAGAGCCACTTCACGAGCCGCCACTACTGGGAGGTGGGTCAGCTCGATGCGAACGCGCGCTCGGGCTGGATGGGCCGCTACCTCGACCTCGTCGGCGAACCGGATAACCCGCTGCAGGGCCTGTCGCTCGACTACTCGCTGGCGCCGGCGCTGGCGACGGCGTCGATGCCCGTCGCGGCGGTGTCCTCGCCGGCGGACTACACGATGTGGGCGTACGGCCTCGGCGAACCGGTCAGCGGGCCGGCGCTAGAGACGTTCGGCGCGCTCGGCGCGCTGACGGCGCCGTCCCCGGCATATGCGCAGGCGCGGGGCGCCTCCTACGACACGGGCCTGGTGCTCGAAGAGATGGCGAACTTCGTCAAGACCGAGAAAGAATCGGGCGACCACGCGCCGGTCACCTATCCGGCGGGTGAATTCGCCGAACGGCTGGCGGTGCTCGCGGCGATGCTGCACAACGGCATGCCGATCAAATGCGTGTCGCTGAACGCGGTCGGCTCCTACGACACGCACGCGAGCGAGGTGGACACGCTGACGACGAACCTCGAACAGACGATCCCGGCGGTGCTCGCCTTCCAGCGCGACCTGGAAGCGCGCGGCCTGGATCAGCGCGTGCTGGTGCAGCTGTGGTCGGAGTTCGGCCGGCGGCCCAAGGAAAACGGCTCGGGCACCGACCACGGCGCCGGCGGCGTGGCGTTCCTGATCGGCACCCGCGCCGCGGGGAAGATGGTCGGCGAGTTCCCGGGTCTTGAGAAACTCGACGAAAACGAAAACCTGATCAAGACGTCTGACTACCGCGGGATGTACTGCTCGCTGCTGGAGCAGTGGTTCCAGACGGAAGCCGGGCTGGTGATCCCCGAAGCGGCGTCGTTCGAACGGCCCGTGCTGGTGAGCTGAAAGGCCCGGGTCGCGTCACGCCGCGGAACCCCGCGGTGCGCGCCGGCGCCCGTGCGATCAGAGCGCCGAGGGGTAGGTCTCCGGCGGCTCGCCGAGCTCCCATGTGCCGGTGCGCTCCAGCGGCTCGACGGCACGGGTGACGTCGATGTGGATGAGCGCGTCGAACTGCTGTGAGGCACAGGCCGCGAACCAATGGCTCTGGCGTTCGCTCTCGGGCCGGTAGATGACGCCGATCGCGCGCTGCAGCCGCGGCTCGCGCAGGGCGCGGCCGCTGGCGCTCGTCCCCAGTGGGCAGAGCAGGAACGCGGGAATGCCGGTGGCGTGCAGAAGCGCCTCATAGCTGTCGGCGAGCGCTGGCCTGACACGCTTGCGCTCGGCCTCCCCACCCCAGTCCGAGGCGGCGGTGACCGTCCCTGTGTAGGTGCTGAAGCCGACGAGCACGGCGTCGTGGCCGTGACGCTCGCGCATCAGCTGGCCAAGGTTGAGCTCGCCGCGCTGGGCCATCTCGGTGGAGCGCGCGTCGCCGACGTGCGAGTTGTGCTCCCAGACGACGACCTTGCCCGTGTCGCCGTGGCGCGAGAGGTGAACCTGGAGCTGGTCGAGCGTGTCGGCCATGTGCCGGTCGCGCAGGTTCCACGACGGCGCTGGGCCACCGAACATCGTGCGGTAGTACTCCTCGGCGCTGGCGACGATCGTCGCGTTCTGCTCGGCCAGGAAGTAGCGGTCCTCCGCGACCAGCCCGTCCGAGCTCAGATAGGCGCCCGCGTGGCGGCGCAGCTCGACGAGCTGCTCGAGCACGCGCCGGCGGCACGGCTCGCTGACGCCGAGCAGGATCGCCTGCCCGTAGCCGGAGCTGTCCTGTGCGAACGGGTGCAGGCACTCGTAGCGCTCGCGCGCCCGTGCTGCAGCCGGCGGGTCGACCTCATCCAGGTAGGCGATCACGGCCTCCATCGAGGCGCCCAGGCTGTACAGGTCAAGGCCATAGAAGCCAGCGGCCCTTTGGCCCGGGGAGCGACGCTCGTTGTGTGCACGCAACCAGCCGACGAAGTCGAGCACCTCGGCGTTGCGCCACATCCACGTGGGAAACCGGCGAAAGCCGCGCAGCGCCTCCTCGGCGTCGCCGTCATCCCCGACACCCTGCACGTAGCGGCTGACACGGTCGGCGTCGGGCCAGTCACCCTCGACCGCGACGGCCGTGAACCCGAGCTCGTCGATCAGCCGCCGGGTGATGCGGGCGCGCTCGCGGTAGAACTCGTGCGTGCCGTGGCTGGCCTCGCCGAGCAGCACCAGACGCGCGTCGCCGACCCGCGCCAGCAGCGCGTCGTAGTCGCCGTCGGCTCCGTGTAGCGGCTGGGCGTCGCCGCGCAGGAGCTCGAGCGCCGCGCTTTCGCCGAGCGGGAGGGCAAGCGTGGAGGCGGTCGTGGCGGGCATCGTCCTCATCTTCACCGTCATGGGTGCATCGCGCATCGGCAGCCAGTGCGGATCGGCGTCGCGGTCTACTACTGAGTTCGCGCGACTGGCCGGCTCGATGAGATCGCGCGGTCGCACAAGCCGCGGCGGCGAGGCGCGACGGCTGCGGCTTTCAACGGATCGCGAACGCGTAGCAAGCGCGGATTTCACCGCCGGTAAAGCACGCGAACATGCGCACGTTGGCGGCACGAGCAGCCGACGTCGCGAGAGGTGAGGAGGCCGGATGTCCGCTGACGCTGCACGCATCCCCCGTGTCCTGGCGATCGACGCCGGCGGCACGATGACCGACACGTTCATCGTCGACGAGCACGGCTCGTTCGTGGTCGGCAAGGCGCAGACGACGCCCGAGGACGAGTCGATCGGCTTCATGGCCTCGGCACGCGACGCGCTCGGGCAGTGGGACTCGACGCCGGAGCAGGGGTTTCCGGCGATCGTCTCGGGCATCTACTCGGGAACGGCGATGCTCAACCGGCTGCTGCAGCGCCAGGGTCTGAAGATCGGCTGCATCGTCAACGCCGGCCACGAGGACTATCTGCGCCTGGAGCGGGGCATCCAGACACACCTCGGCTACTCGTATTCCGACCGGCTGCACCTGGCGACCCACTTCCACAACGAGCCGCTGGTCGCGCGCGCACAGATGAAGGGCGTTCGCGGTCGCATCGACGTCTTTGGCGACGAGGTCCTGCCACTGCGCGAGCAAGACGTGTGTGACGCGGCAGCCGAGCTGCTCGAGGAAGGCGTGCAGGGCATCGTCGTGTCGCTGCTGTTCTCCTACCGCAACCCCGCACACGAGCAGCGCGTCGCGGAGATCGTCGAGCGCGAGAAGGCGACCCGCGGGATCGATGGCGCGGTGCCCGTGTTCCTCTCCTCCGAGCTCTATCCGATGCGCCGCGACCTGCCGCGCCTGAACTCGACCGTGATCGAGGCCTACGCCGCGGAGCCGTCGCGCAGCACCCTGCAGGCGGTGCGCGCGGTCACCAAGCAGCACGGCGCGCCGTTTGAGCTGCGGGTGATGGCCGCGCACGGCGGCACGATCTCGATCGAGGCGAAGGAGTTGGGCAGAACGCTCGTCTCCGGCCCGGTCGGCGGCGTCGTCGGCGGACAGGCGCTCGCGCAGAGGATGGGACTGCGCAACGTGCTCTGCACCGACATCGGCGGCACCTCCTTCGACATCGCGCTGATCACCGACGGGCGCTTTGAGATCACGCAGACGCCCGACATCGCGAAATTCGTCTTGAACATCCCGCTCGTGCGGATCGATTCGATCGGCGCCGGCACTGGATCGTTCGTGCGCGTGAACCCCAACTCGAACAGGCCGGAGCTGGGGCCCGACTCGGCAGGCTCGCGGATCGGCGTGTGCTGGCCGCAGGGCGGCCTGGACACCGTGTCGGTGACCGACCTGAATCTCGTGCTCGGCCGTCTGAACGCCGACTACTTCCTCGGTGGCGAAGTCGAGCTCGACGTCGAGCTCGCGCGGGCGGCGATCGAGCGCCAGATCGCGCGTCCGCTCGGCCTGTCGGTCGATGCGGCGGCGGCGGGGGTGATCGAGCTGTTCGAGCAGACGCTCAAGAACGAGGCGGTCGGACGGATCCTCGGCAAGGGCTACTCGCCCGCCGACTACACGCTGCTGTGCTACGGCGGCGGCGGTCCGCTGCACGTCGCCGGCTACACCGACGGGGTCATCTACCGCGAGGTTCTCGTGCCCGCCTGGGCCGCGGGGTTCTCGGCGTTTGGCTGCGCCTGCGCGGACTTCGACTACCGCTACGACCAGACCGTCGACATGCCACTGCTGCCGAGTTTCGGCGACGGCGAACGGGCGGGCATCGGCGCGATGATCACCGGCGCCTGGCTCGGCCTGCAGGATCGAGTCGCGCGCGAGTTTCAGAAGTCGGCGATCGCCCGCGAGAGCATCCGCTTCACCCACGCCGTGCGGATGCAGTACTACGGCCAGCTCAACGACATCGAGTTCGTCTCCCCCCACGCCGCACTGGCGGACGCCGCCCAGGTCGATGATCTGATCGCGACGTTCGAGGACGCCTACGCGAAGATGTTCGCCTCCTCGGCCAGATCCCCGGAGTTCGGCTACCTGGTCACGCACGTGATCGTGCATGGCACGGTCGACGTCGAGAAGCCGGCGCTGCCAGAGCTGCCGGAGGAGCGCGGCAAGCCGCCGGTCAAGGCACTCAGGCCGGTCCATTGGGGCCGCGCCAGCCGCGACGAGTTCGTCGAGACCGAGATCTTCCAGCTCGAGGCGGTGAAGGCGGGAAACGCGATCCACGGTCCGGCGATCGTCGAGCACTCGGCGACCACGTTCGCGATCCCGCCGGGACGCCGCGCGGAGCTCGACGGGCATCACATCTTCCACCTCACCGACATGGAGGACACGAGCAATGGCCACCGTTGAAGTCAACCGCGAGCTCGAGGAGCGCCCGGCGGCGATCGGCTGGGATGGCAGGCGCCTGGATGAGATGCTCGCCGAGTCCGAGCGCCTGTTCGCGACCACCGGCCACTACTGCGGCCTGGATCAGCTCGACCTGATGTCCAGCGACCCGATCGGCTACGAGAAGCTGTTCTCCAGGATCCGGGGCGGGCTCGTGTCGGCGCGCGAGACGGCGCTCAACATCTCGGCCTCGCCGATCGTGCGCGAGCTGGGCGAGCTGTGCTTCGCTCTGTACACGCCCGAGGGCGACTCGATCGCGCTGTCGACCGGGATCATCGTCCACGTCCACACGATGTCCGACGCGATCAAGTGGATGGTGCGCAACTCCTACGAGGACAATCCCGGGGTCAGGCCGGGAGACATATTCGCCAACAACGACCCGACGATCGGCGACGTTCACAACGCCGATGTGCAGACGTTCGTGCCGATCTTCTGGGAGGGTGAGCTGGTGGCGTGGGCCGGCGGTGTCACGCACGTGCTGGACATCGGCGCGAGCACGCCCGGCGGCGTCCCGGTCGGGCCGACGATGCGCTACGAGGACGGCATCGACCTGCCGTGCATGAAGATCGGCGAGCACGACGAGCTCGCCAGATGGCACCTGGAGCGCTGCAAGAAGCGCACCCGCGCCTCGGTCTACTACATGCTCGACGAGCGCACCCGCCTGGCCGGCTGCCACATGGTCCGCCAGTCGGTCGAGCGCATCCTCTCCGAAGAGGGCGTCGAGCGCTTCAAGCGCTTCAGCCGTGAGGTGATCGAGGAGGGCCGGCGCTCGTTCAAGTCGCGCATCCGCGAGATGACCGTACCTGGTCGCTATCGCTCGCCGGCGGGCTTTGACGCGGAGTTCGCCGACAAGCCGCAGCTGCCGGCGCGGGCGCGGCGGGACATCATCATGCACTCCCCCTTCGAGGTGCGAATCGGCGGCGACGGCACCTACGAGCTCGACTACGACGGCTGCTCGGCGTGGGGCTGGCACTCGATGAACTGCACGCCCTCGGGGATGCAGGGCGCGATCTGGGTGATGTTCACGCAGACGCTGATCTGCAACGACAAGGTCAACGACGGCGCTTACTTCGCGATCGAGACGAACTTCCCGGAGGGCACGATCGCCAACCTCGGCGACGCGGAGGGCTCGACGGCGATCACGTGGGCGTTTCTGCAGCCTTCGTTCACGGGCTTTCCGCGCACGATCTCCCGCGCGCTGCAGGCGCGCGGCTTCATCGAGGAGGTGCTGGCCGCGTACTCGGTGTCGGGCAACGTGCAGCAGGGCGGCGGCATCGACCAGTACGGCAGCTCCTCGGCGATCATGAACTTCGAGGTCTCCGCGCAGGGCATGGGCGCGAAGTACGTGCTCGACGGGACCGACTACTGCGCCGCGATGTTCAATCCCGAGGGCGACATGGGAGATGTCGAGATGTGGGAGCTGATCTCCCCGTTCGTGTACCTCTCGCGGCGCGTGAAGGCATCCTCTGGAGGCGCCGGTCGCCATCGCGGCGGCTCGAGCTTCGAGTCGCTGTTCATGGTCAACAAGACGCCGTTCTGGGAGCTGCAGAACATCGGCACAGGGCGCGTGCTCTCCTCCTCGGGTCTGTTCGGCGGCTACCCGGGCGCGACCGCCTACATTCACAACATCCACGGCGCGGACCTGATCGAGCGCGCGCGCCGCGGCGAGGCCTATCCGGTCGCGGACGGCGACTTCGAGAGCCCCGCGCTGATGGAGATCCAGGGCAGCTCCCGCGACTACAAGAGGGATGGGCTCACGCTGCTCGAGCCGTTCGCCAACGGCGACCTGTATCTCAGCGTGATGAAGGGCGGCGCGGGCCTCGGCGACCCGCTGCTGCGACCGCTCGACGCGGTCCGGCGCGACGTCGAGGAAGGTCATCTGCTGTCGCGCTTCGCCGAGTCGATCTACGGCGTCTCAAGCCGCGAGGAGTTCCGCCGCCGCCGGCTGCAGCGGGCGGTCCCGGTACGCGAGTGGGTGGCGCGCGAGCGCGAGCGGATCCTGGCCCAGGAGTTCGTCGAGCCGGTCAAGGCGATGTATGCGGAATCGATGCGCCTGTCACCTCGCTGGGCGGCCGAGTACCGCGGCTTCTGGGATCTGCCGGAGGACTTCGAGTACGACGTGGCCACGCCGACCGTTCTCGCCGAGCGCGCGCAGGTCGGCAAGCTGCACCCGGATGCCGCCGCCGATGAGTTCCTTGCGGCGTCGGATCCACACGCGGGCGAGGACGGCGTGCCGCTGGCGACGGGCGGCACGCTGGACGCCGAGACGCTCGCGGCGCTGCTCGAGGAGAAGCTCTCGCGGCGCGAGATCAAGGACATTCAATCCGGATACAAGGACTCGGACCGCTTCGAGAAGTGGCTGTCGGTGCTGCAGGCGCGCGTCCCCTACGAGGACCCGATCGTGCTCCCGGCCGGCGAGGGGCTGAACATCGTCAGGCGCCGCAGCGACGGAGAGCTGGTCTACCGCTGCGACTGCGGACACGACTTCTGTGCGCACAATCGCAACTGGAAGCTGGATGCGGTGATCCACGTGCGCGACACCGAGGACGCGCTGCTGGAGGTCTACCCGAAGATGGCCGGCCCGGATCCGAAGCTCCAGCAGATTCGCGAGTACTACTGCCCGACGTGTGCGCGCCAGCTCGAGGTCGAGGCGCTGCAGCCCGGCTATCCGGTGGTCCACGAATTCCTGCCCGACGTCGAGGGCTTCTACCGCGGCTGGCTCGGACGCGCGGTGCCCGCGTAGTCCGATTTACGCGGAGATTCCGGCATCCGCCGACGCACCCCGTAGGCTAACTCGACATGCTGGCGGCGACGGCCGTCGTCGTGCATATGGGGTGCGCAAAGCAGGAGAGGGACAGTGGAGCGGATAGAAGATGCTGTGTTCTTGACCGGTGCGACCGGGTTCGTCGGCATGCAGTTGCTGGCGCGCTATCTGGAGCACACCGATCGCCGCGTGTATGCGCTCGTGCGGGGCACGGACGACCTCGAGGTGGCAGCCCGAATCGAGCGCACGCTGCAGTCGTTGTTTGGTCCCGATCACCGGTATTCGCAGCGGGTGGTCGCGGTGCGGGGCGATATCACGCGCCCCGGCATGGGCATTCGCGGGTGGCTTGACGGGCTCGCCGAGCGGGTCAACGAGATCGTGCATGGCGCGGCGTCGGTGTCGTTTGAGCAAGAGCTGCAGGCCGCGCGTGCGATCAACGTAGACGGCACGCGCCGCGTGCTCGAGTTCGCCGAGCGCTGCCAGGCGCGCGGCGGCCTGCGACGCTTCTCCTACATCTCCACGGCCTACGTCGCCGGTGAGCACGCGGGGTGTTTCAGCGAGGACGATCTCGACGTCGGCCAGCGCTTTCGCAACACCTATGAGCAGTCGAAGTTCGAGGCGGAGTGCCTGGTTGCCCGCTCACGTGGGCAACTCCCGATCACGGTGTTGCGCCCGAGCATCATCGTCGGCGAGCGCGACAGCGGCTGGACGGCTTCGTTCAACGTCATCTACTGGCCGTTGCGCGCGTTTGCGCGCGGCTCCTACGCGGCGCTGCCCGCACGCCGCGACGCGCCGGTTGACATCGTGCCGGTCGACTACGTGGCCGACGCGACGTTCGCGCTGAGTCAAGCGCCGGAGGCCGAGGGCACGACCTTCCACCTGACAGCCGGTGAACATGTCAGCAGCGTCGGTGAGCTCGTCGGGCTCGCGACGCAGTTCTTCGGCCGCCAGGCACCACGTCTGATCGAGCCGTCACTGTATCGAGGCATCATGCACCCGCTACTCGTTCGTGCAGCCTCCGACGAGCGCACCCGCCGCGCGCTGGCGCGCAGCGAGGTGTTCTTTCCCTACTTCGCCGCGCGGGTGTCCTACGACGATCGGCGCGCCCGCGTGGCGCTTCGCGGATCGGGGATCAAGACCGCGCCGCTGCGCACGTACTTCGTCAGGCTGGTCGAGTTCGCGCTCGCCGCCCAGTGGGGGCGGCGTGAGATATCGCGCTTCAGCGCGGCTGCAGGCGCACCGATCACGCCGAGCCCGCCGGCGCGCGGCCCGCACACACGAGCTCGCTTGGTGCTCGCAGAATGAGTGGCCACCGGCTATCGGCGCTCGATGCGTCGTTCCTTGCCGTGGAGACGCGCACCGCGCACATGCACGTGGGCTGGGTTGCCGTGTTCTCGCCTCCAGATGACGGTCGACTGCCGAGCTTTGCGGAGATCCGTGAGCACATTGCGCGACGGCTCGCGTACGCGCCGCGCTACCGCCAGAAGCTCGCATCGGTCCCGCTCGGCCTGAACGTTCCGGAGTGGGCCGACGATCGCGCTTTCTCGGTCGATCGTCACGTGTACTGGGCGCCGGGACCGCTCGATGACCTCGTTGATGAGGTGATGTCGATACCGCTGCGCCGCGACCGCCCGCTGTGGGAGATGTGGATCTGCGAGAACACGCAGGACGGGCGCCTGGCGATCGTCGGCAAGACCCATCACTGCATGGTCGACGGTCTCGCGGCGGTCCAGCTCGCCTCGCTGCTGCTGGACCCCACGCCGGAGCCGGTTGCCTACGAGCCCGACAGTTGGAGCGCGGCGCCCGAGCCCGGCGAGGAGACGCTGCTGGCGCGCGGGCTGCGCGATCTGATCGGTCAGCCACTGGACCTGCTGAACTGGTCGCTGAGCGTGGCGAGCTCGCCCGCGCCGGTGGCGCAACAGGCCGCCGCGGGAGCGATGCGGGTGACTCGCGCGCTGAGCCACCTGCTGCGGGCCGCGCCCACGAGCGTGCTCAACGGACAGCTCTCGCCGCTGCGTCGCCTGGCCTGGACGCGACGCCCGCTCGCTGACCTGCAGACGATCAAGCGCGCCTACGGCACGACCGTCAACGATGTGATCCTGGCGGCGGTAGCCGGCGGCATGCGCGCGTACCTGACTCGCCGCGGCGAGGAACCGGTCCCGCTGAAGGTGATGGTCCCGGTCAGCGTGCGCAGTGACGATGACGTGCTCGGCAACCACATCTCGTTCGTGTTCGCGGACCTTCCGTGCGATGACCCCGACCCGGTCGGCAGGCTCTACCAGGTGCACGCGTCGATGATCCGGCGCAAGCGCGACGGCGAGCCCGAGGGCGCAGACCTGGTGCTGAAGGCCGCGGCCCACACCCCCGTGGTCGTGCAGCAGACGCTGTCACGGCTGCTTGCCGGGCCGCGTGCGTTCAACCTCGTGGTCTCCAACATCCCCGGCCCGACCGTGCCGATGTACATGCTCGGCTGTCCGCTGCAGGCGGCATATCCGGTCGTGCCGCTGGCCGACCACCATGCCGTCTCCGTGGGGATGCTGACCGTCCACGACCAGGCGTGCTTCGGGATCTATGCAGACCGCCAGGCGCTGCCCGACGCCGACATGCTGGCCCGCGACATCGACGGCGCGATCACCGAACTGCTCACCAGCACCGATCAGGTGATGGAGTCGGCCGGATCGCTGCTCACGCGCGCCCACGCAGCGGTCCCCCAGGCCGCGCGCCCTGCCTCGCCGGAGCCCTTCGCGAGTCCCTCCCCGCCGGAGCCGTTCGCGAGCCCTCCCCCGCCGGAGCCGTTCGCAAGCCCCTCTTCGATGGAGCCGTTCGCGAGCCCCTCCTCGGCGGAACCCTTCAAGGCGTCAGTGCAGGAGCAGCCCCCGGCGGCGGAGTGGCCGAGCCAACCCGGTAGCGGGGCGCTCGACGCGGAGATCTGACATACGCCGCCGGGCTGATGCGCCGCCCCGCCCGAACGCATACGAGATGCGCAGCGGGCGCTCACAGCACTGATGGCGCGCCGCCTCGCGGCTCGTGTACACGGGCGTTTCGGAGTCTCCCTACCGGCTAAACGCCGCGGCGCGTCATGGTATCTTCCGCCGGTCTATCAGGAGAGGCGGTAAGGCGCGGGCGCGACGGAAGGACGGCGCTGCCCGTCCGGCACGGTCTCGGCAACAGCTTCGCATCGCGACCGCAAGGAGAGATCAGGGAATGAGACGGACAACGATCGGGCTAGCTCTAGCTATGAGCGTGCTGACATGGAGCGTGCTCGCCGCACCGGCGCTCGCTGTAAAGGAAAAGCCCGTATTCGGGAAGTTTCGCGCCAGCGTGGCCGGCACCGCGAAGGGCATCGGCGAAGCGAGCGCGATGGTCCTCGGGCCATACAAGTTTGAAGGATGTGAAAAGGAACTGCACTCCAATGGCACGGTGACCCTCGGCGAATCCGAAACCTTCTTTCAAGAAGTGAGGTTCTCCAAATGTGTCGCTACGAGGAACGCCGGCGGCGGTATACAGGAATCGATCTTTGCCAGCTTTGTGCTCGGCATGGAATTTCACTCCAACGGATCTCTGAAACTCGGCCCAACGAGCGTGACCTTCGGACCGACCAACAGCACGTGCGAAGTCACGGTGCCGGCGCAGTGGGTCCCTGGCGTGGCGGAAACGAAGGGCGAAGACAAGTCCTTCGACGACGGCAAATACTCGACGGACAAGGAAAAACTCGAAGGCGGCCAGGAGAAGAGGTTCGGCGAATTCCGCGAACGGCTGCACGTCGAATGGGAACTCAAAGGCATCAACACGACGATCAAACTGACACCAACCTGCAAATACGAAGGCACGCACCTCAATGCCGCCGGAGAAGCTGAATTCGGCAACGGAAGAATGGAAGGCGAACTGGAAGAAGTCACGCTGGCAGCGGGCAACCTGAGCTTCATCCCGGCGCCGTAAACCGCCTGACCCGCTCGGATCGAAACAGAAGCCCTACCAAACACACATTCCCAGCTGGTGGCCGAGAGCACCGGCCACCAGCTGAGACTCATCAGTCAGCTGTCGAGGCGGGCGCTGCCTCGGTCCATGCCGCGCCGGCGGTGGCCACGTCCGTGGGGTAAGTGTTTCGAGCGCGCAGCAGAAACACGCCGGCGGCTGCGAGCGTGCTCAGCATGATCAGGAAGCTGACCTGCAGGCCGGTCCCGGTCGCGGAGGAGACGATGCCGTGTGGGTGGGTGCCAACGGGCGCCTGAGCTGGCACGAATCCAGCGACGAGGTCAGCGATCGCCCCGAACAGCAGTGGCGCGAGCGCCTGGGCGAGCGAGCGCAGGAATGTGCGCGTGCTCTCGGCCCGCCCCCACAGGCCGGAGGGCATGATGTCGAGCCGCGCGGCATCCAGCGGCGGGTTGGCCGCCGAGATCAGCGCGGCGCCGCCGACGTCGAACCAGATCGCGGGCGTGAGGTGGCTGCCGAGCAGGCCGGGAATCAAGAGCGCGGCGGCGCCCAGGTAGCACAGGGCCGGGACCCACACGCGGGCTTCGAGCCTGCCGCGGCGAACCAGCGCATCGGTGATGTGCCCGCTCACCAACGTGCCGGCGAGCGCACCGAGGACGAGCAGACCGAGCACGAGCGTCGCTGTCGCCTGGCTGGCGTGGTAGTGGCCGCGCACGAACACCACGGCAAACGTCTGCAGACCGGCGAAGAAGAAGTACCCGAGCGAGGAGCCGATTATCAGCAGCACGTTGGTCGGTATGCGCAGGATGTAGCGCACAGCAGCGCGCAGCGACATCGCATTCGGATCGGTGTCGAGCACAAGCGCCGGGTCGGGTTCAAAGCCGCGCCGGCTGGCGGCCTCGCGCGCGAGATCGCGATCGCCCGCCGCCTCCTCCCCGCCGTCATCCACGCCCGCGTCCGCCTGCGCACGGTCAGCGTGAGCGAGCGCTCCGGTGAGATCCAGCGCCCCCGGCTGTAGGCGGCTCTGGCCACCGCGCCGCGGCTCTGGCACCGTGCGCCACAGAGCACGCGCCAGAAAGAAGCCCGGGAGCGCGAGCAGACCAAACGCAAGCCGCCACGAGAACACGCTTGCGACGGTGCCGCTCACCAGAAACCCGACCGCCGTGCCGGCGATCTCACCGCTGAGGATGTAGCCGTAGATGCGCCCGCGCTCGCGCGAGGGAAAGTAGTCGCCGGTCAGCGAGGCGATCGCCGGACCCGCGGTCGCCGCGACCGCGCCGAGCCCGACGCGGGTGAGCAGCAGACCCGAATACGAGTGCGCGGCGGCGGCGAACAGCGTCGCCACGCTCCACAGGAGGATGCTCGCGGCAAGCAGCGGGATGCGCCGTGCGCGATCGACCAGCAGCCCCACCGGGATCACGGCCACGGCGCCGATCAGCAGCGCCACCGAGTTGAGCAGGCCAATCTTCGCGTTGCCGATGTGCAGCGAGCGCTCCAGCTGCGGCGCAACGGCACCGACGGTGGAGATCTGCGCGCTGCTCAGCGCGAGCACGCACGCGAACAGCGCAATCACGCGCGCCCGCGCGGGGCCGCCCACGAACTCAACGACCTGCCCTCGCAGCAGACGTCCGAGCCAACGCACGAACCGCATCACCGCAAGCACGATGCGCTCGGGCCTGCCGAGATCCTCCATGTGAGGGTTATAGTGGCGGGCGTCGCTTCTGTGATCGGCGCCGCCCGAGCTCTTGAGGGTCAGGGCGCTGGGAGCGGGTAGCGCGCGAGGATCTCGGTGCGGTCCGGGCTCCCCACCTTGTCGGTGCTGACCAGTGTGAGCTCGTCGAGTTCGAGCTGCTCGCCCCCGAGTGCATCGCGGTGTTCTCTGGCGCTCCGGAGCAGCTCACCGGCTACAGGCGCATCGAGGCGCAGCACGTTTGCGAAGGCGAGCCGGCGCAGCGGTTGTAGTGGCGGTCGAATCCCCGCGATGCCGTCGAGCCGTGCGCGTAGTCGCCGCAACACCTTGTCGGTGCGCAGTCTCAGCAGCAGCGTCTCGCGCGTGAACCCGAGTCCGACATCGCCAAGCAGAAGAGGCCGCGTGCCGGCGAGCAACGCCGGCAGTGCCGACAGATCGGCGCCATCAAGATTCCGGATCGTCACATGTAGCTGCGCGGGCGGATAGCGAAAGTGCTCGGAGATGCCGGGTAGCGTGTCGATCACGCTCGTAAGCCGGGCCGCGAAAGCCGGCGGCAGAAATGCCACGAGCGTCGTAAACGGCCCCGAAGGAGCGAGCGGGTCGAAGCTCGGCGCGCCCCGCAACCGCCAATGGATCCGTGCGTCGGCTTCGACCACCGAAAAGCCTGCGCGAGTGCCGAGCCAGTTGCACAACATGGTCTTATGGTCTTCTACCAGGCCCGCGTGGACTCCATCGACGCAGGGGGGCAGGCACGGCTGGTAAAGCTAGGGGATGTGAACGTCGTGCACGGCCGCGGCCGTTTCGAGGTCAGCAGGTGCCGCGGATGCCCGGTCAAGGCGCACGACGGTGGCCCAGTGGTGACCTACCGGACAGCGTTGAAAGCGTCGGCCACCCAGCCGGATCGCCTTCAGCGAGAGCCACGGTATCCAGATCGTCGTAAACAGATGGCCGTCGTGACAGCGCACCGGCCGATCGAAGCGCTCCTTCCAGCTCATGCGCGCGGTCGTCGCCATGGTCAACTCACTTTCGCTCTACGTCGGTCTGCCTGCACGTGCCTAAACATACGGCCTTCGGCGAGACGCGGACCCGTGCTTTTCCGTCGCGTCTCGGCGGGTTCACCGCTGACGGCGTGCCTGCTTGTCCAACTATGCTCAGCGCATAGTATGCGACCCCCCTCGACCACGCCTTGGTCGATCCTCGAGCGGATCCGCGGCTGTGGGCGCTCTGGCAGTGATCGGCCTCATGGCCTCGCTCGGCGGCTGTGGCGGGAGCGCTCATCCCGCGCTGAGGCCAGCGGTCCGCACAGCGACCGCGAAAGCAACGCCGGCCTCCGGTGTGGGTGTTGCACCGGGAACGCCCGGCGGTATCCACAAGATCCGCCATGTCGTGATCGTCATGCAGGAGAACCGCTCGTTCGACAACTACTTCGGCACCTATCCCGGCGCCGACGGAATCCCGATGAAGGACGGCAAGCCGACCGTGTGCTTGCCGGACCCGGAGGACCATCGCTGTGTTGCCCCGTATCACGACCCGAAACTCGTCAACGGCGGCGGACCACACGGCGAGGAAGCAGCACGCGAAGACGTCGACGGCGGGCGCATGGACGGCTTCGTTGCAAGCGACGTGCGCGCGCAGCAGGAACAACGCTGCCAGCACTCCCTGAGTCCGGCCTGCGCCGTCGGCGCCCCGGAAGAAGTGATGGGCTACCACGACGCCCGCGAGATTCCCAACTACTGGGCGTACGCGGAGAACTTCGTGCTGCAGGATCACATGTTCGAGTCGGACATCGGTTGGAGCCTGCCCGAGCATCTCTACATGGTCTCGGCGTGGTCGGCCCGCTGCTCGATCATCGGCGATCCGCTGAGTTGCGTGAGCGCGCCCCAAGACCCGGAGCTCCCACCGGAATCCACCGCATCGAGGGCCGAACCGCACTACGAATGGACCGATCTGACCTACCTGATGCACAGGCACCACGTGAGCTGGCGCTACTACGTGCTCACGGGCGCCGAGCCCGACTGCGAAGACGACGAAGCGATCGTGTGCGCGCCAGTGCAGCAGAGCGCCGCGACCCCTGAGATATGGAACCCGCTGCCGTACTTCAGCGATGTGCGCGAAGATGGCGAGCTCGCCAACATCCAGCCGACCGCCAACTTCTTCACGGCCGCCGAAAGCGGGACGCTGCCGGCGGTCTCGTGGGTGATCCCCAACGCCACGGTGTCAGAGCACCCGCCCTCGAGCATCAGCGTCGGGCAAGCGTATGTGACCAGCCTGATCAACGCGATCATGCGCAGCCCCGACTGGTCGAGCACCGCCATCTTCCTCTCCTGGGATGACTGGGGCGGCTTCTACGACAACGTGACGCCGCCGAGCGTCGATCAAGCCGGCTACGGGCTGCGGGTCCCGGGCCTCGTGATCAGCCCGTACGCGCGCCACGGCTACATCGACCACCAGATCTTGAGCCACGACGCCTATCTGAAGTTCATCGAGGACGACTTCCTCGGAGGCGAACGCCTGGATCCCAAGACCGACGGCCGACCCGACTCGCGTCCGGACGTGCGCGAAGAGCTGCCGATCCTCGGCAATCTGGAAAGAGACTTCGACTTCACCCAGCCGCCGGCGCCACCGCTCCTCTTGCCAGTCGAACCAGCGCTCTGAGCGTCGCCACGGCATCGCGCCGTCCGGCAGCCGACGCCGGAGGGCGCCCGCAGCGTCGGCAATGAACCGCTACACGTAGCCGCGGTGTCTGCGCAGGCGCCCGGCCTCCACGACACGCTCGATCCCCAGCTCATACGCGGCGACGCGCATTGGCACGCCGCCGGCGCGGGCGCGCTCTGCCACCTCGCCGTAAGCGCGCCGCATCCTCGCGGCGAGACGGTCGTTGACGTCGCGCTCATCCCAGCCAAAGCGCTGCAGGTTCTGCGCCCACTCGAAGTAGGACACGATCACGCCGCCGGCATTGGCGAGCACATCGGGCACCACGAGCACGCCGTTCGCATTGAGGATCTCGTCCGCGTCCGGCGTGGTCGGATTGTTGGCACCCTCGACCAGCAGCCGCGCCCGCACCGAGGCGGCGTTGGCGGCGTGAATCGCGCCCCCGAGCGCAGCGGGGATCAGGACCTCGCAGTCGAGCGCTATCAGCTCCTGCGGCGTGATCTCCTGCGCACCGTTCGCGCCGGCGGCTTGCGGATACTCCACGAGCCTGCCGCCGTCGGCGAGATGGCGCAGCAGCGCGCTGGGGTCGATGCCGGCATCGCAGTGGATCGCACCGCTCGTGTTGGACACGCCGACGAGCTTGCATCCCAAATGGGTGATGATCCGCGCCGTCCACGAGCCGACGTTGCCGAAACCCTGCACGGCCACCCGCGCGGCGCCCGGGTCGAAGCCCAGCCCGTTGGCGGCCTCGACGTAGGCGTGCACGACACCGCGTCCGGTCGCAGACTCCCGTCCAAGCGAGCCACCGAGCGAGACAGGCTTGCCTGTGACGACCGCCGGCGTATCGCCGTGCAGCTTGCCGTACTCGTCCATGATCCACGCCATCACCCGCGCGTTGGTGTTCACGTCGGGTGCCGGGATATCGCGATTGGGTCCGAGCACATCGCCGATCCTGTCCACGAATGCCCGCGTGATCACCTCCAGCTCCCCCTCGTCGAGGTCCGCTGCGGGGCAGTTCACACCACCCTTGGCGCCACCGAACGGAAGGTCGACGATCGCCGTCTTCCAGGTCATCAAGGCCGCGAGCGCACGAATCTCATCGAGGTTCACCCGCTGGTGGTAGCGGATGCCGCCCTTGTACGGGCCGCGCGCCGAGTTGTGCTGCACCCGGTAGCCCAAGAACACATGAATCTGCCCGTCAGCCAGGCGGATCGGGATCTGCACCTGAACCTCGCGCTCCGGCATCCGCACCACGCTGCGCAGGCCATCGGTGATGCCCAACCGGTCCGCCGCCACGTCGAAGTAGTGCGAGACGCTCTCAAAGCTCGAACGCTCCGCGCTCATCCGGGCCAATGCTATGCGCAGCCGGGGCACGACGTCGCTGGCCGCGTAGAACGCGGCTCAGGCGACGGGCGCGACCGGCCGATCGGCGGGTCGCTCGCGGACCGTCGAGAAGCACAGCACGCCGTCGGCGAGCGCGCCGTGGCGCAGCCGCTCGAAGTCCTCGCGGTAGCTCATCTTGACCTCCCAGGGACCGGTTCCCTGGCGGGGGAAGCGGTCGACGGCACGCTGCACGTAGCCGGCGCCGAAGTCGAGCATCGGCCGTGTCGGCATGCCCGTGTCGGTGTTCACCGGCACGCAGCTCGCGTAGCCGCTGCGGTCCATGAACGAGATGAGCCTGCAGATGTAGTCACAGACGAGATCCACCTTCAGCGTCCAGGAGGAGTTGGTGTAGCCGAAGACGAACGCCAGGTTCGGCAGGTTGCTGATCATCGCGCTCTTGTAGATGAGCTGGTCGGGCAGCGAGATCTCGGCGCCGTCGACGCTCACCTGCACGCCGCCGAGGGCCTGCAGGTCGAGACCGGTGGCCGTGATCACGATGTCGGCCTCGAGCTCCCTGCCGGACTCGAGCAGGATGCCGTGCTCGGTGAACGTGGAGATCCGATCGGTGACGACGGACGCGCGCCCGGAGGAGATCGCGGCGAACAGATCTCCGTCAGGAACGGCGCACAGGCGCTGGTCCCAAGGGCCGTAGGAGGGGGTGAAGTGCGTGTCGATGTCATAGCCCTCGGGCAGCCGCTTTTCCAGGCCCTTGCGCAGCAGCCACTTGACCAGGCCCGGCCGCTTCTGGCTGAGTTCGTAGAAGGTGCGCTGCATCCAGATGTTCTTGCGCCGCGTGATCGCGTACGCGCGCTCGGCAGGGAGAACACGCTTGAGCAGGTTGGCGATCCAGTCCCTTTCGGGAAGACTCACCACATAGGTAGGCGAGCGCTGGAGCATCGTCACGTGCGCGGCGCGGTCGGTCATGGCCGGCACGAGCGTCACGGCCGTGGCGCCGCTACCGATGACGACGACCCGCTTGCCGCTGTAGTCGAGATCCTCGGGCCAGTGCTGGGGGTGGATCATCTGGCCCTGGAATCGCTCGACACCCTCGAAGTCGGGCAGGTAGCCCTGCTCGTAGCGGTAGTAGCCGGCGGCGCCGAACAGCCACGAGCACTTGAGCACGACCGGCTCCCCGGTGTCGTTGCGCTGCGCCTCGACGGTCCAGAGAGCCTCCTCGCTGGACCAGGACGCTCGCACCACGCGGTGCCCGAAGCGGATGTGCCGGTCGATGCCGTTCTCGCTCGCCGTCTCGCGTATGTAGTCAAGGATCGCCGGCCCGTCGGCGATCGACTTCTCGTCGGTCCACGGCTTGAACGCGTAGCCGTAGGTGTGCAGGTCGGAGTCCGAGCGTATGCCGGGGTAGCGGAACAGGTCCCAGGTGCCACCCGCGGATTCGCGGTTCTCGAGGATTGCGTACGTCTTGCCGGGTAGACGGTGCTCCAGATACCAGGCGGCGCCGATGCCCGACATGCCGGCGCCGATGATGACCATGTCAACCCGCTCGGTCGCTGTGCTCTCGTACTCGTCCAAGCTGGCTGCGGTTCCCATCGCCTACCTCCGGATTCTCGGTTTCGCACTGGATTATCGCCCACCGAGACTCGGCTGCATAGAGCAGAAAACACCATCTAACGGGTGGTGGCTGTGCACTATGCACATTGCGAGTGTATCCTCGAGACGTGGCCTCAGCAGACGTCTGGAACGCACCGAGTGCACGCTGCGCCGAGCTGATCGTCTCTGGTGCGCGCCTGATGCTGAACGCCCCGGAGATCTTCGACGAGGTCGACCGGGCGGTCCTGGCGGCTGCGGGAGAGTCCGTCACGTCCGATCCGACGCTCACGGCGTCGATGCGCGCCACCGACCGCGCCAACCTGGTTCACTGGCTGACCTCGAACATCCGCGCGCCGGGCGAGCGTGTGGCGGCCAATGTCGGGCCTGACACGCTGGGGATCGCCAGGGATCTGGTGCGCCGCGGGCTCGACGACCGCGCCACCGAGGCATACCGGACCGGCCAGAACGTCGCCTGGCGTCGCTGGATGGAGCTCGCGTTCGCCCTCACCAGCGATCCCAGCGAGCTGCACGAGCTGCTCGATGTCACCTCGCGTTCGATCTTTGCGTTCATCGACGACACACTGGCCGGCATCAACGAGGAGATCGACCGCGAGCGCGAGACGCTGACCAGCGGCACGGAGGCCGAGCGGCTGGAGGTCGTCAACCTGATCCTCGCGGGCGCACCGATACCCGCCGACCGCGCAAGCGCGCGCCTGCAGTACGAGTTGCGCCGCCGGCACGTCGCGGCGATTCTCTGGAGCACGGCCCCCTCCCCGGACCAGGGCGCGATCGGCCGTGCCGCGGACGCGATCGCGCGCGCGGGCGGCGCAGCGCGAGCGTTCACCGTCGCGCCGGGCTCGGCGTCCCTGTGGGCCTGGTTCGCCTCTGCCGAGGCACCCGACGCCAAGGCGCTCAACGCGGTGCTCGGGGAAGCTCCGGCGGTGCGCGTCGCGATCGGATCCGCGGGCTTCGGCGTGGACGGATTCAGACGTAGTCACATGGACGCCCTGGCCACGCAGCGGCTGATGCACCGCTCCAGGACGGAGGTGAGGGTCGCTCGTCACGACGAGCTGCGCGCGGTGATACTCGCGTCTGCCGACGAGGACAGCGCCCGGGAGTTCACGGCGAGGGCGCTGGGTGAGCTCGCCGGCGCGGACGAGGCGCTGCGAGAGACGCTCCGTGCGTATCTGCAGGAGGAGTCAAACGCGACGCGCACCGCCGTCGCACTGGGCGCGCACCGCAACACCGTCGTGAACAGGCTCAGACGCGCGCAGAAGCTCCTGCCAGAGCCGCTCGCCGGCCGGGCCGTCGAGGTCGGGCTGGCGCTCGAGCTCGCGCGCTGGCTGAGCCCCCCCGGCTCGGGCTGATCACTGTCAGCTTGTCGGGGTGCCCGGCGCCGGCGTTCGACCGACCGCGGGAGCACCGCGGCGCATGCGCGACGGCGGCAACCCAGCGGTCGCCGCCGTCCCTCACCGTCGTCGGCCGTCGGGCCTCTAGATTTCCCCGATTTCCCCAACTTCGTGCGGGCGTTCGTTTTCCACCCTGCTCCAGCCACCGGGGAGTTCGCCCGCTTCCTGGGCGAAGCCGAGGTCGCCACCGACCGCTTCGTAGGGCATGCCGCCGCGATAGTGGCCTTGGACGGTTTCGCCGGGTACTTCTCCGAGCGATTTGCACGCACCCGTCAGATGCACCGGCATGAGCAGGACGCTGTTGGTCTCGAGCTTCTGCTGGAAGCCCGTCGGGAACTGGCTGAGCTTCTCGGTCGAGTCCGCTTCGTTGCTGTATTTGGACTCGCCGGTGGAGCCGGCGAACAGTTCGACGGTGCAGTTCAGCGGCTTGCTTTCGATCACGACCGGCGCGAGCGGATGCACTTCCCCGTCGGGCAGGTATTCGAGCTCGAGCGCGCCCTTGACGACGCTCTTGACCGACAGTTTCGTTTCGCCGATGGTCACACCCGCGGTGCACTGCTTGAACGTGATCGAAGACACCAGGTCACCCGGCACGGTCAGCGTTCCCTGCGCGCGTGCGACAGCGCAGCTAACCAGCAGGCTGGAAACGCTGAACTCCTGGTGAGCGGCCGTCCCCGCGGCGCCCTTGACCTCGAACGCGCCGGTGGTGACCGTCCCGTGCTTGGCGATGAATTCGGCGCCCATGGCGCTGGTTGAGATGCCCGCGAACGCACCGATCGTCGCGGCTAGCGCGAGCGTGGTCTTGATGTAGCTCATTGTCCGATCCTCTCTTGCTTCCGGTAGGTGACGTTGGCGCCCCAAAGCGCGGCGTGTCGTGGCCCACAGCGTCGAGCGGGGCCGGTCGGCCAACCCTCTGCTGCCGGCATCCGTCGACGACCTCAGCGCGGATCTGTCATGGCCCCCGGCTTGCGCCGCCATCGTGGAGGCTAGCGTGCGCTCGCTCGGCGCGGCGCACATGCGAGCTCAGCGGGCGGCAGGTGCACGGCGGATAGGATGCGACCAGCAAGGCCCGCCTCGCACCGTTGAGCGGCGCCGACCGAGTCGATTCCGACCGGAGGCGAATCCCGGATTGGGCCGAACATGCATCCGCTCACCAACGAAAGGCGCGCCGTGTACTCAGGCGAAGCCTTGCAAGACGATCGCCGGCGCGCTGGCCAAAGCCAAGAAGGGCGCCAAGGTCCTCGTGGCACGTGGGACGTACCGCGAAGAAGTCAAGATCGCCGCGGACGTCCAGCTGATCGGCCAGGGCAAGCCTGTGATCGATGCAACGGGACTGGGCAACGGCGTGCTCATCACCGGGACAGCCGCAGCCGGGCCCACGGTCAGGGGCTTCATCATACGCAACGCCAACTTCGAGGGCATCCTCGCCAGCGGCACAACGAAGGTGACGATCCGCGAAAACACCGTGAGCAAGAACGATCGCGGCGGCAGTGCCGTCAAACCCGTAAGCGAGTGCGCACCCGAAGGGGTAGTCCCCGGTGACTGCGGTGAGGCGTTGCACCTCATGTCCGTCACCCACTCGACCGCGCTCGACAACACGGTGAGCGACAACGCAGGTGGCATCCTCGTCACCGACGAGCTGGGGCCCACAGCGTTCAACACGATCAAGGGCAACAAAGTCCTCGACAACGTGCTCGACTGCGGCATCACACTCGCCGGACACAACCCCAAGGCGGTCGTACTGAGCACCACCCCGGGACCGCCGACGATGGCTGCACTGGCACCGACCGTCGGCGGCATCTACAGCAACGTCATCACGAAGAACACGGTGACGGGCAACGGCACCCAGGGACAGGGCGGCGGCATTCTGATGGCAGGCGGTCCTCCCGGAACGGCCGTCTACAACAACACCGTCAGCTACAACACCGCCAGCGGCAACGGCCTCGGCGGCGTGACACTGCACAGCCACGCACCCGGACAGGATCGCAACGGCAACGTCATCTCACACAACACCATCAGTGATGACGGCATCCACGGCTATCCCACCGGAGCGCCGGGCGACAGCGACGCGGGCATCACCCGGTCGGTCGGCATTGTCGTCTGGAGCGCAGCCACGCCTCTGACCGGAACCTCGATCGTGGCAAACAAGATCAGTCACGACTACTACGGGATCTGGACGAAGAACGTTCCCACGATTGCCCAGAGCGCGAACACGTTCGCCTCGACGGTGACGGTTCCGCTGTTCCAAGGCTAGACGCAGACCTGAAGCATTCCGAGAAGCCGACGCGCCACGGCGAGCGCGCCTGACTCCTCGGCGACCCTCACGCGTCCACGCCGGTCAGCCACTGGCGCATGCCGGCCACGATCGCCAGGGTCTCGCCCCCCACCGTGACCCGTGCGCCCGAGTCCAGCGTCTGGAAGTACAGGCGCTCGCGGCCGCGCGGGTCGATGAGGTAGATCGCCGCCGTGTGCACAACATCGCCGTCGGGCTCCACGCAGACATACACCTGGTAGGCGCGGTAGATGGCTTTCAGCTGCGCCGGCGACCCGGTGAGGTACTGCCACTCGTGCAGCATCCCGGTCTCCTGGGAGAAGCGGTAGACGTCGGCCACCCGGGTCGCGGCCGGATCGGCGTTGACCGCGACGAGGTCCACCCGGTCCGCATCGTGGGAGCCGATTCGCTGCAGCGCGTTGCGGAGGATCGCTGCGGTCAGCGGGCAGACGGTCTCACAGCGCGAGTCGATGAAGGCCAGCACGACCTCGTGTCCTCGCAGCGAGGACAGGGAAACGGTTCGTCCGAACTGGTCGGTGAGCGTGAACCCGGGCGCGGGCTTGCCTCGAATCGGGAACCCGCCACCGGCTTCCACGGCGGGCGGCCCGGACCCCGTCGAGGCGCTTTGCCCTGACGCGCCTTGCATGTGGCGCACCGCGAGCACCACCACGGCGAGCGCCAGCAACGCTCCCAACGACAGCACGGCGGTGAAGGCGCGGCCGATGCGCGTCGGACGGCGTCGCTCGCGCCCATGCGCCGGGTCGCCCCGGGCGTCGCGGGGATCCACCGGATCCCGCTGCGCCCCGGGCCCGCTCATGTCAGCCTCCATCCCGCTCGGGCGCCCGTCGCTGCCGGGGCTGGGATCGGCAACTCCGGCGCGACCGGCGTGCCGGAGTCGGCGGACCTTTCAACTGCACGCCTGCTCTCGCCGGAGCCCGGCGTGAGTCCCGTGAGCGCCGCCGCATCCTTGTCGAGCCCGTTCAGCCAGTGGACCGCGAGCACGACGATGGCGATCGCGAACGGGAGATCGCCGAAGCTCCACATGATCCCAGCGGCGATCTGCTGGTCGGTAATTGCCGAGATCCCCCCGGGGCGGTGCGCCAGGTGGGCGTAGAACGGGTACAGCGGGGAGCGCGAGAAGGCGAGCAGCATGGACAGCGCGACGTTGGGGATCATCGCAGCCACCAGGTAGGCGACGCGCCGTGGGTATGACAGCGACGCCCTGAACGGCGGCGAGGCGATCACCTGCACCCACAGGAGGATCGCGAACCCGACGAACGTGAGGTGCTCCAGAGCGTGCACGTCAGTGTTTCGGAGCGCCAGGTCATACAGCGCCGGCAGATGCCATGCAAGGAGGTTGGCGCTGTACACCGCCAGCGCGACGAGCGGCCGCGACAGCGCCCGGCAGGCCGAGCGCACGGGCGCTGAGCGGGGTGAGAGCACGAGCGCGCGTGCGAGCGCGCGCCGCATCCCCAGCGGCAGCGGGCGCCACAGCGACATCCAGGGCGCACCGAGCACGATCAGGGGCGCGGCGACCGACAGCAGCAGCACGTGCTGGATCATGTGCGTCCACAGCAGCTGCTTGGAGAGTGTCTCGATCGGGGTGGCGATCGCGACCACGATCACGAGCAGGCCCGCGTAGAACGTGAGCGCGCGCCTGCGCGCGAGCCGGTCGCGCGGCCGGCCGGTGCGCCTGGCGGCCACGCGCTCGCCCAGCAGGTGCAGCCAGAACGCGGCCCACGTCAATCCGAGGGGAAGCGAGTCCGCCACCGCCGTCAGCTCCGTCGGCTGGCGATGCGACCAGACACCGCCCGATCACGCTCGCCCGATCGTGCCCGGATGCGCACAGGCCGGCCGCTCATTTGACCGTGGCGATCAGCACCGTCATGACCACGGCCGTGATCGCTACCCACCAGAACCAGTAGCCGGTCGCCTGGATCACGTAGTCGCGCCCGGCCAGCCGCCCGCTGTAGAGGCGGCCCAGCACGAGCGCGCCGACCAGCACGCCGATGAGCAGGTGGCGGACCGCGTGATAGACGACGAACAGCGCCATGAAGCTGCCGTATGCGTGCAGCGGCACGGAGTAACCGAGCCCCCCGAACGTGAGCACGTCGCCCACCAAGGCCGCGATCGAGATCGCCCAGGCGAGCGTCAGCCCCGTGCACACACGGCGGGAATCCCCCGTGCGCAGCCCCCTCTGCCCCCAGCTGTAAGCGCATGCCGCCAGCACCGAGGCTGCCGTGACGAGCACGATTCCCAGCATCGATGGCGTCGACTCCGCCGAGGGCTTGAACTGCCCCTGCGTGTTCAGCGCGTGCAGGTACACGAACGCCAGATAGACCGCCAGGACGAAAACGGCGTCGGACAGGATCAGCAGGAACGTCGCGTAGCGGACCTGGCGGGCGCGGTAGCCCTCATGGGGCGCGGGGGCCGCGAACGTCGCGGCGTCGACCGCCGCCCCGGCGAGCGTCGGGCGGCCCATCACCCGCGAGCCGCCGCTGCCGAAGTCATAGGGACCCTCCGTCACCAGCACCGGGTGCGGGAAGTTCACCAGCGGCACCGGGCTCGGGAGCGTCCACTCGAGGGTCCGCCCGCCCCACTGGTTGACCTCCGCGCGCTTGCCGGAGATCCACGAGCTGAGGATGTTGTAGGCCAGCACGGCCACCGAGGCGACGATCAGGATCGCGAACAGGCTGGAAATGAGGTTCTCGGTGGCGACGCTGGGCGAGATGTCCGCCTGCCAGCGCGGCTCGCCGCGAATGCCTGCGAGGAACAGCGGGATGAACACACCGAGAAAGCCGATCTCAAAGAGCCAGAAGTGCAGCCTGGACAGCCACGGATCGAGCTGGCGCCCGGTCATCTTCGGGAACCAGTAGTAGAACGCGGCAAGGAAGCCGAACACCGTGCCGCCCACCAGCGTGAAGTGGAAGTGTGCGAGGGTGAACATGTTGCTATGGAAGATCGCGTCGGTCGGCACGTCCGCGAGGTAGAGACCGGTCACACCGCCGATCAGGAAGTTGAAGATGAAGGCCAGCGCGAACAGCATCGGCGGCTCCAGGCGGATGCGCCCGCGCCACAACGTGCCGATCAGCGCGAAGAAGATCAGGCCGGTCGGAATCGAGATCGCCTCGGTGCTGAGCATCGTGGGCAGGTCAAGCGGGAGGTTGGCCCCGGACCAGTACAGATGGTGCATCCACACGGCCATGCTCAGCACGACGATGCCGATCTCGCCGCCGACGACCAGCTTGTAAGCGAACAGCGGCTTGCGGGCGAAGACTGGGACCACGTCGCAGACGGCGCCGAGCGCGGGCAGCAGGATGACGTAGACCTCGGGATGCCCCATGAACCAGAACAGCTGCTCATAGAGCCAGTTGTTCCCGCCTAGCGAGGCCTCGTAGAAGGACGTCCCGACGGTGCGGTCGAGCAGGCTCAGCACGACCGCCGTCATGAACGCCGGGAACACGATCAGCCCGAGCAGGGTCGACAGCGTGATGCCCCATACCGACGTCGGCAGCCTCCCCCACGTCATGCCGGGCGCACGCATGGTGACGACCGTGGTCACCATGTTGATCCCGCCGAGCGCGATCGACATCGCAAAGATCACGATCGTCATGCAGTAGGCGTCCATGCCGACGGCCGCCTGGTCGGCGAGCGGCGCGTAGCCCGTCCAGCCGGTCGGGAACCCGCCCAGGACCACCGCGCTGAGCAGGATGGGGATCGCGGTGAACAGCATCCAGTAGCTGAGCGCGTTCAGCCGCGGGAAGGCCATGTCGTTGGCGCCGATCATGATCGGCACCATGTAGTTGCCGATCACGGCGCTGAGCATGATGATCGTGGTCGCGATCATGATCAGGCCGTGCATGCCGACGAGCGTGTTGTAAGTCGCGGGCGTGAACACCTTGGCCCCGGTCCGCGCCTGCTCGAGCCGGATCATCCAGGAGGCGGCTCCGCCGACGAGGAACAGGACCAGCACCGTCACCAGGTACTGGATGCCCACCACCTTGTGGTCGGTGCAGAAACGGAAGTAGCGCCACACGCCCTCGTCCTTGCCGGCCAGCTCCAGCTCCTGCTCGTGCGTGGTGTCGGGCCGCCCCAGTCCCCATTTGATCGGGAAGTTCCACGCGCCGATGCCGACCAGGAAGAAGATGAACCAGGCGAGGTAGGCGCTGACCATCGTGTCGTCGGCCTGCCGGGCGCCGCTGATGAGACTGTGCACGACCACCCCCGCGACGATCGCGGCAACCAGGCCGAGCACGAGCCCGGAGAGGATGCTCGGGATCAGCACGCGGCGCCTGCGCGCGGGCGGGGTGACTTCGCTGTGCGTATCCGCGACCGTGCTCATCAGGTGATTTCTTCCAGTTCGTCGCCAGCTGGTGCCGGCTTCTGGGCGCCGCCGCCGGGGCTTGTCAGGACACTCGAGTTACCCCCGCTTGCCTTGATCCAGGCCGCGAAGGACGACGGGGGAACGACTCTCACCTGTGAGGACATGAACGTGTGATAGAGGCCGCAGAGCTCGATGCAGCGCACTTCGAAGGTCCCGGCTTTGTCGGGGGTGACGACGGGAGTGGCCACCCACTCGCCGGGGTTGGCGTCCATCGCGATCCCGAGCGCAGCCAGCCCGAAGCCGTGCAGCACATCGTCGGAGGTGACGCGGAACTGCACCGGCTTGCCGAGCGGCAGCTCCAGCACGTGGCTCTGCACGCCGAGCTTTGGATAGGCGTAGGTCCACGTCCACTCCTGGCCCGTGACGTTCACCACGAGCGCGCTGGCCGCGGACTTGGTCGTCTCCTTGTAGAAGCCGAACATCCCCCAGCCGACCGTGAAGAAGGCGAGTGCCGTGGTCACGGCGAGCCACGCGATCTGCTGCCCGGGCTTGGCCTGCAGCGGCGGCCCGTCCTCGAGATCCTCGACCTTCCCGCTCGCGGGGCTCTTCTCGCGAAACGCGAACACGCTGTAGAACACGAACACCCACACGAACAGCGACACCGGCACGGCGACAGCCGTGAAGACGAGGTCGGTCAGGCTCGCGAAGCCCGCCACCGAGCTCGCCGGCTTGCGCTCCACGAGCGGGACGACGAGGAACGTCAGCGCGACGAACACGACCGAGAGCACGGCCCAGATGCTCAGCACCCGCCGGACATGCGAGCGCCCGTCCGAGGACGCCGGAGGGATCGCAGGGGCCTCTACCGCCACCGCGGCGCCCTCCGCGTGCGCCCGCGCGTGATCACAGCGGCGCTGTCGACTGTCCGAAGCGTGCCCATGCGATCAGGTCACCGTGACCGTTCCGGCCATGTAGCCGGTGGTCGCCATCGGCCCACCGAAGCCATCCTCGCCGCCCACCCCTTCGCCGGCGAGCCCTTCGCCGCACGGCACGTAGCAATGCCACACGTACTGCCCGGGGGCGCCGGTCCTGAACTTGAAGACGATCACGTCCGGCACCGCGTACACATGGCCGGCGATGTGTTCGGTTTCGGGAGCCTTTTCGGAGACGCCCGGCAGCGGCACGTTCACAAACAGCTGCGTCTCGTGCGTGTCCGGCGGGGTCTGGATCGTGAAGGTGTGCGCGATTTCTTCGGCGTCGACCTGGCTCACCGGCTTGCCGTTGACATACATGACGTTGCCGACCGTGCCTTTGACCTGCGCGAAGAACGGGTTGTGGACGGTGCTCCCGCTGTCGTACTGCCTGATCGTCACGGTGATGGTGCTGTACGCGGGGACCTTGATGCTCGTGCTCGGGCAGTAGGTGACCCATTCGGGATGCGGGCCTCCCCCGGCGCCGCCGTTGCTTCCGTGACAGGCGTAGCTGTCGGGAAACGTGGAGAGGTAGATGTTGGGGCCGGTGGTGGCCGCCACGGCGGCCGGCTCATAGCCCAGGCCTTTGATCGAGCGCGTCCCCTCGACGAGCCCGGCGAACACCAGCAGCAGCACCAGGAGCGTGACGAGCACACCGCCGATCTGCCGAGCGCGGCTCGGCATCCTACGCTCCAGCCCCAGCCCGCAGCGAACGGGAATGGACGAGCCCGTGGCATATCGCGAGAGCCGCGGCGCGCCCCCGCCGCGGCGCCTCGGCGTGCGGTCGTACACATGCTCGTAGGCACCCCCTCATCTGGGCCGACGCTATATTCGCGACCGGCCGGGCCGCATCCGTGGTCACCCCCTACGGGCCGACCGTAGTTATCCGCACAGACGGAGCGGCCGCGCGCGCTACTCAAGCCTTCTCGTCACGCGGCGGGAATCGAGCCCGTCACGATCGTCCCGCCGCTGAGACCGCGGGCGATCTCGAGTCGCCCGCCGAGCTCCTCCAAGCGTGCCTGGATGTTCGCCAGGCCGCTGCCGGCACGAAGCTCGACGTCCTCCCGCTCGAACCCGCACCCGTCGTCGGCAACGACGAATCGCACTCCATCTGGCTCGCCACGGACCGCTATGTGCGCTGTCGCTCTCGTCCCGGCGTGCTTGGCGACGTTCTGCAGCGCCTCCAGGCACGAGAAGTAGACAGCGCTCTCGGTGGCGGGCTCGTAGCGCCCGACGCCGTCGGTCGTGACGATGACCTTGACCGGGGCCGCGCGCGCAGCTGCGACCAAGGCATCGGCGATGCCGCCCTCGACGAGCGCCGGCGGAGCCACCCCGTGGGCGAGGGAGCGGATCTCCTGCAGCGCGGCGTCGAGGTCTCCCTCCATCTCATCAAGCACGCCCTGGGCCTGCCGCACGTCGCGGCGAATGATGTGTCCGAGAACGCTCAGCTTCATCCTCAATGCGATCAGCCGCTGCTGTGCGCCGTCGTGGAGGTCGCGCTCGATGCGCGTGCGCTCCGCGTCGACGGCCTTGGAGGTGCCAGCGCTCCCGGCAGCGATCTCGGCTTCGAGGCGACTGGCCTCGAGTGCGAGGGCCGCGCTCGCGGAGATCGCCTCGACCAGCTTGGGATGGTCTGCCAGCGCCTGATCGTGGAGGATCGCGGCGATTGGACGGCCGTCCTCGCGCGCGACGCGTGTGACGCCGCTTCCGGGCGCGAGCGCCTCGATGTCGACGATCTCGCCGTCGCCGGTCGCATAGGAGCCGGCGTCGGGAATCCAGTACAGGAGCTCGAGCGTGGGGTCCTCCAGCGCGCTCGCCATGATCTCGCGGAGCTCGCGCCGGTCGGGCCGCGAGCGCAGGCCCGTGACGAGCCGCTCGAGCGCGCCTGCATCGTAGGAGAGGTTCAGGAGGCTGCCGGCCACGATCGCCAGGGGAACCCCCCAAACGGTCAGAACGCTCGCTGTCATCAGCGCGGTCCCGCTTTGGAAACCGAGCGCGAGGCCGGCCATGATCGTGATGGTCCGCGCGATCGCCGCCACCAGCACGGGCGTCAGCACCCTGCGCATGAGATGGGTCGCCGGCCGCAGCCGCTGGGCCAGCCTCACCGCGGTTGCTAGGAACAGGGTGAATCCGAGCGCTCGGTAGACGGCGAGCAGGACGCTCGCCGCCTGCGGGCTGTGCCCGATGAGCAGCACGTTTGCCGGACAGCGCGACGTGCAGAAGATGAAGGCGCCGGCCGTTGGCAGCGTCGCCGACAGGGCGATCGCAGGCCAGCGAACGCAGACGATGCACAGGATGCCGACGGTGAGTATCAGGCGGTCGCGGCGACTGCCGAGACGGCCGCTCGGGAACGACAGAGCCAAGGCCATCAGCAGCACTTCGGAGAATGGGCCGAACAGCCGCGCCAGCGTGTAGACAGTGGGGTTGGGTGACGCGTTCAATGCGCGCAGGAAGAACGCTGCGCCGGTCGCGGCCATCAGCGCGGGGAGCCTGCGCTCTGGGTAGCGGCGCTGCAGCTCGAGCGCGCCGATGAACGGCAGCATTACGGAGACGCCCGCGACAAGCACCTGCCAACGGTCTGCGCTGACGCCGCTTTCGGCCACGACCAGGGTGGCGGCGGCCGTGAGCGTCGCGCCGCAGGCGGCGAGCGCGCAGCGCACGCGCCGCGGCGTCATCGCTCCACCGCGCCGAGATAGATGAGAACCGCCTTCACGCGCCGGTTGACCTCCTTCGCGCCCGCCAGCCCGAGCTTGTTGAAGATCGAGGTCGCGTGCTTCTCAACGGCGCCGCGCGTTAGGACCCGGCGCTGCGCGATCGCCTGGTTGCTGCAGCCCTCGGCGATGTCGCCGAGGATCTCACGCTCGCGCGGCGTCAGCTCCGCGATCGTGCCCGGCTGCGCCGCAGGCGCCGACATCAGCGCCGAGAGCACCGCCGAGTCGACCTGGCAGCCGCCGGCGGCGACCGTGCGGATCGCCGAGGTCAGCGCGGCGAGGTCGTGCACCCTGTCCTTCAGCAGGTAGCCGCGCCCGGATCCGTCCTCGCCGAGCAGCGCGACCGCATGCTCGGGGGAAGCGTGCTGGCTCAGCACCAGCACACCGACGGATGGATGGCTCACACGCAGCCGCTCGGCGAGCCGAATGCCCTCGTCGCGATGGTCAGGGGGCATCCTGATGTCCGTGATGACGACGTCGGGCGCCGCCCGCTCGATCACTGCCAGCGCCTGCGCAGCGTCTTCACAGACCGCGCAGACCTCGAGCTCGCCGTCGAGCTCGAGCATCCGCTGTAGCCCCTCCCGCACGAACAGGCTGTCCTCGACGATCGCTACCTGAATCCGCACTTTCCCCGCCCCCACGCCCGAGATCATAGAGGCAGTCGGCGTTTCCTCACTAACAACACCAGAAAACCCCACGCCAGCAAACCGCCGCAACACACCCGCCCGCTGGCTTGCGCTTGCACGAGAGCCTGCGGACACTGCTCCAAAGGCTCGGGAGGCGGGCCGCAAACGCATGGATGGAGGGACACACGATGCGAAAGACCTCGTTTAGCGGCCTCATGGCAACGCTGCTGGTGTTCGCCGCGGCGGTGCTGGCGGTCCTGCCGGCGCCACCGGCGGGCGCGATCGAACAGACGGCGAAATACCTTGGGGGCTATGGGAGCACGTGCTTCTGGCACTACGGCCCCTTCGGCGGCCCGGAATCCGAAGAGCCCACCTACAACCTGGCCTACCCCAATGGTCACGCGATCTACTTCGGAGCCTACTTCCGCCGTCCCGCGGGCTCGAAACTCATCCTGCACGGGCAATACCCGCACTCGCGGAACTTCAACTTCGTGACCTACACGCCCAACTCGATCATCCTCGACGGCATCTACGACGAACAGATCAACCCGGACCCCGGGTCGATCAACCCGTTCAGGGCCGGCGAAGACCGCAACGCGACGAACCGGAGCTTCACCGTCGAAGTCCTGAACGAACCAAACCCGAACGCCTCCTCGCCGAGGACCGCGACGCACTTCGAGTTCGAACCAGCCCGCAACTACATCTACGCGGGCAACACACCAGCGATCGAAGAAGAATCGCCGGCTCACAGGAAATTCGTCAACGAGCTGATCATGGAGCGCATCTACCTCCCCGACAAGGGGGCGAACATCGACGGCGGCGTGCCTGTGCCCGAACCGGAACTGACGCTCGCAAACGGCGAAACATTCACCGGCCAGGAAGCGTGCAACAAGCTCGACAGCGAATCCAAGACGCTGGTCGAAGAAGGCGGCAAGGTCCGCTTCGGGGAAGTGCCGGTCTTCACGAGCCAGGAAGAGTGGAAGTACATGAACCACCCAGAAGAAGCCCCGTCTCCCGGATGCAACGTCCTGGCCCCGCTCGGCACTCTCAACTGCCCACTGTGGAACGGCAAACCGGTCAAAGAAGGCGCCAAGAACGAACTCATCCAGGTTCCTCGGAAAGTGGAATACCCTGAAGAGTTTCCGGCCACGCCCTACGAAAACTGGCGAGTGCAGTACAACCGCCGCTTCCTACTACAGCTCTGGACGGGAGAAACCGCGCCAGGAGCCGAAACGAAACCGACGCGCGGCAACGACGGCGGCGGATTCTTCCCCAACCCCGACAACAACTACATCCGACAAGTGTTCAACCGCAAATTCGGCAAGCTCGTCGTCCTCAAAGGCAAGATGCCGACCACGCCGGAAACGAGTTTCAACCACGCGGCGATCATGCCGGACATGCACAACTACCAGCTGCGCTTCTACGACACCTGCTCGCTGTCGGGCATGACGGTCTCGCAGGTGCTCAGCTGCAAGGACGACGAAGAAACCGCGCTCGACGCGAACCGGGACTACACGATGGTCTACAGCCGGCCGGAAGACAAACCGCGCAACGCGGTGCGATTCTGCGGTAACACGTGGCTGGAATGGAACCCGGAAGGCGACGCCAACCCCGGACCGGAACAGAACAAAGAATTCGGCTACATCACGATCCGGATGCTGCTGCCGAACCCCACGTTCAAAAACGCGATCCAGTACACGACCACACCCGGCACCGAGCGGGAAGTGATGGGCGAATACCTGCCGACGTGGAAATACGAGCCCGAAGCGGCGTCGTTCGAAGCGACCGGATGCTCGGCAGCGAACCCCGGCGTGCCGCAGCTTGCTGCGGGCGCCAGCACGCCCAGCAAGGGTGCGTTCACGCTGGAATGGGCGCCGACCCGCGAAGCAGCGAAGGTCTCGGGCGTGACGTATACGCTGCAGCACAAGGACGCGAACGGCAGCTGGGAAACGGTTGCCGGCGGCCTGACCTCGCCGGAATACACGTTCAGCTCAGGTTCGCCGGAGGCCGAAGGCACATGGACCTACCGGGTGTCGGCGAGCGGCGAAGGCGCGGAAAGCGAATACTCGGGCGCCTCCGCGGAAGTGAAGGTGGACCGCAGTGGGCCCAACCCGCCGACGGCGACGCCGACAACGGCGCCGGCGTACGGCAGCTGGTACAAGGACAGCGTCGAAGTCGTGTTCACCGAAAACGGCGACCAGACACTGCCCGACGGGAGCGCGGGCGCGGGTGTGAACCTGCTCTCGCTGCCCTCGCCGGTCGTGGTCAGCGAAAGCGGCACGCACACAGTGTGCGGGACGGTCGACGACGTGCTGGGCAACGTCTCACAGCCCGGATGCGTGACGGTGCAGGTCGACGCTACGCCGCCAAGCCTGGAAGTGACGTGTCCGGCGACGGCCGAACTCGATTCCCCGGAGGTCACGGCGAGCGTGACCGCGTCGGACGGCCAGTCGGGGCTTGCGCAGAACCCATCGGGGACCGTGGCGATCGCGACGGGCAGCCTCGGGGAGCAAACGACCACCGAGACCGCGGTCGACAACGTCGGCAACGAAACGACCAGGTCGTGCACCACGGACGTGGTGTATGCGTTCTCGCGGCTGAGGCCCGCGGCCGGCAAGGCCTACAAGCACGGCAAGAGCGTGCCGGTTCAGTTCCACCTGCGAGACGCCCTCGGGTACGTAACCGACGGCTCGGGCACGCTGGAAATAGCCCCCAACGCCGGCGCGGAAGCCGGCGTATACAGGCCAGCGACATCGGCCACAAACAACGGCGATCGCTTCCAGGCCTACAAAGGCGGGCTCTACAAGTACAGCCTGTCGACCGAAGGACTGGCCAGAGGCTCCTGGAGCCTGCGCGTCGAGGCGAGCGACGGCACGACGCACGCCACCAGCATCACCCTCAGGTAGACCGAAGGTCGCCTTCGCGGGCGCCCGGGCTGGAGCACGCAGTCCGGGCGCCGCGCGAGGCGGAGGACAAGCGCGACGCTATGCGTCGGCGCTCCCGCCAGCAAGCGCACGTTACGGAACTGCCTTGACGATCCCGTCAGCCATCAGAGGACGCCTGGCTGTGTGAGCCACTCGCTGCCGAACCTCAGGCTGGTGTGCTTGACGAGCAGGTCATAGTCACCGTCGTAGTGGAGCACGCCCATGCCAGCGACGTGGGCGCAGGCAGCAATCATCACATCGGCGGGCGGCACGCGGTGATGCGCGATGTCGGCCAACTCGCGCTGCGCATCTAGCGCCGCTGCTTCGATGTCTTTGTCGATCTCCACGCGCGGGAGCTTTGCCAGGTCGACCATCATCGCCGAGCGCTCATGCCCTGATCGCGCCGAGTAGCCGGCCTCGAGCAAGAACGGCAGACAAGTGGCAAGTTGAAGATCACCCATCCATGCCGCGACCGTCTCGGCGCGGGTGGCATCCAGGCGCTCGGAGGCCAGCCGCGCCCACGCAGAGTTATCGATCAACAACACGCAGTGCCTCAGTCGGCGATGAGCCCGCGGTGCTTGACCTCTTCAGCAGCCTCCACATCGACGGGAATGGCGCGACCTCGAACCATTGCGGCCAGGCGAGCAGCAGCCTCCTGCGCCGCGGCGGCATCGTCAGGTAGCTGACGCACCTTCACACCAGCCCCGAGGACCACGAGCTCCGCAAAGTCGATGCGCTGGCCGGCCAAGCGAGCGCGCAGATCGTCCAGCGCCTCGCGGACGGGCGGCGTCTCGGTGATTGTGTGGCGAGGATGAGATGTAGGCACCACGCAAGTGTAGCACCGTGCCGCACCTTGCCATCGGGGCCGGCGGAGCATCGATACGCGCCCTCGCTAGGCGTGTCGGAGAGACAGCCCACGCGCTTTGAACTCTGCGCCCTCGGCGCGCAGGCGCTGCACCAAGGCGCGCCGATGAACCCTTCAGCGCCGGTGATGAAGACGCGCGTCAGGAGACCTCCCAGCTGACCCCTTTGCCAGCCAGCGAGTCGAGCAGCTCGGCGGCGTCAAAGGCGGATGCTGGCGCATGCGCGCCGGTGCGCGCGAAGTCGTCGGCAGCCATGCGCTCAATGCCCGCGGCCATCGTCTCGGCCGTCAGCCCATATACGTCCGAGCCGCGCGCGATCCCGCTCGCGCGGGTGCCGTCGCGGCCCTGCGCCTGTGCCAGGATCGTCCAGCTGACCGCGCGCCGCTTCTCCTCAGGCGGGCCCTCGGGCAGCAGCCCGATGGCACGGTCGAGCGCGCCCGCCAGCGGCGAGCGCATGGCCAGCGCAATCGCCGGCAACGTTGGCGGCAGCACCCAGGAGACCCGTCGCGGCAGCAGCGAGTCGACGGTGATCCCCGCACGCACGTTGCGCACCTGCAGATGGTGGGGAACGGTGACGATCTCCCCTGAAGGGTACTTGCCGATCTGGCGCCGGCCGATCGGCGACGGGAAGTCCACGAACGCGCGCCGCGGTCCGAAGCCAGCCGGCACCCAGCGGTCGTCGCTGTAGGTTACGTCGCCGCCTTTGAGCATCTCCAGCGACGAGCGCATCGTGCCGCGTGTCATGCCGAAGCCGACCAGGTGGTAGGCGACGAGCAGGTCACCCAGCGGCTGGCAGCGCTCGCCGACGAGGTGGCAGAGCAGGTCGCCGGGCACATAGTCGAAGCCCATCCCCGCCACCGCCGCGACTCCCGCCCGATGCAGCTGCTCGTCGAAGTCCTCGAAGACGCGTGCGATCCACGGCTGTTCTCCGGTCGTGTCCAGGTAGTGGCAGCCGGCCTCGATCGCAGCGCGCAGGACCGGCTCGCCGGTCACCACGAACGGCCCGGCGCAGTTGGCCACCACGCGAGCGCCCTCGAGCGCGCGGCGCAGCACCGCGCGGTCCTCGAGCGGCGCCACCTGGACACCCGCGGCTGCGTCCCCGAGTGCACGGGCTGCCGCCTGCAGCCGCGAGGCATTGCGGCCCGCGAGCACCGTGGGCAGTCCCCGGGCGGCGAGCGCCGCGCACAGTAGCCTGCCGGTGTAGCCGCTCGCCCCGTAGACGACGACCGGCGCCCCCACGCTTGACGATCCGCTCAACGTACGTACCTCACAACGCCGCAGATCCTCTCATGAGGCAGCATCAAAGGTCCTGCGGGCGCCCCGTTGACGCCGCCACCGTCTCGCGGCAATCGCGTCAAGGCGCCACCGTGCTGCGAGCAAGTCGGATCGCCGTTTAGGACGCCTCCGCGGGAGCCGGCTTGTCGCTGTTCCAGATGTCGTAGGCCATGAGCCATCCCCCGTCGTCCTGCTCGCGCCAGGAGCTCGTAGCGCGGGTGTTCCTCGACGAGTACCTCCCAGAGGTCGTTCAGCGCACACCGCTCACCTCGTACGGACGCTTTGATCAAAGCTGAGGAACGGGCGGACACACACGCTCCGTTAGGCGTCGGCGCTCCCGACACGGAGCTAACTCAAATGGGCGATACTCGGGCAGCGACCAAATTCGCTGCCATGCCGGTCCCCCGAATCTCGTGGACGCCGGGTATCCGGCCGCTCCCACCGCACGCGTTGCAGCGGTGCGCACCCGCCGCCTACGTGGGCCGGTGAGGCTGCTTGGGGGCCCCACACCGGCGAGCTCAGTCTGCAGCGGCGGGCACGGCGCGAGCTTCGACTTCTGCGGCCTCGCGTTTCATCTCGATCGCGCGTCGTGCGCCTTGGGAGAGCAGCATCGCGCTTTCGGCAACTTCGCGGTTGACCTCAGGCGTCGTCTCAACGAGCTGCCCGTTCCGCACCGTATGCGCCCGATCGAGGCGAGGAAAGTCGTCTGTCATGAGTTGAGCGTAGCTCATGCGCCCGGACCTATCGAGCTGCGAATGAGTTCCGCCAGCAGCGCGGCGAACGGCTCGGTGCTGCCGCTCTCGGAGAGCAACGCCGGCACCAGCGCATCGTCGTGCGCAATCGCCACCTCATCGTCGTCGAACTCGACATCGGGAAGCCCGAACGACCAGAGCCCGCGGAAAGCGCTACGAAGCCCACTCGATGGTTGCCGTCAACAAACGGATGGACTCTCAGTATGCCGGCGTAGAGCGCGGCGACGGCTCGCTTACAGTCGATGACGCCCACCGAATCTAGCTCCGTGAGCACGTCCGCGCGTCCATTGAACGTCGCGCATATCCGCCCGAGCTCGTCACGAATCGCTCGGGGCGGGACTCCTTGGAGTTGCCGCAACCCGCCGCTTGGCATCTGCACGCCGAAATACGCGAGCTCTCGGCGAAAGGTCCCGCCATCGTGAGGGAAATGGCGGGAGAAGATCGCCCCATGCCACCAGCGGATTCGCTCAGGCTCGACATGCAGTGGAGCGCACCAGAACGCCCGCTGCGCATCGTTCAGCACGCGGCCGAGCTCATCACCGAGAACCTGCCAGGTCTCCTCCGGGCCCCGAGCTTGGTAGAACCGCGACTCCTCGCGATCACGGAAGCGGTGAGTTCGATGCACTCACCGATGATGCCAACGACATCGGACCGCAGACAACTGTCATGGGCGATACTGGGCTCGAACTCGGGCCTGGGGGTCAGGTGGGGCCGAATACCCTGGATTTACTGAGGTTCGGTGCCCTCAGATCAGCTCCAGTTCGCTCAAATTGCTACCAAAATTGCTACCAAGGCCAGGGGCAAGCCACGACGGTAGAATAGGGGCATGACGACGCGCGCCCAAGCAGCCGAGAACGCATTGGCGTCCGTTCGCGCCGAGGGTCTCGATCCCGGCGTAGCCGAGGCACTCCTGGGCCGCTGGGGGCGTGGGGAACTGACCGACGCACAGCTCGACGACGCAGCACGTCTGATAGCCGCTGGCGAGCCGCTCGGTGAGCTGCTCGTCCCGGCACGCGCCTAGTCTCGACGCCGGAACTCTCGATACGTTGCGGCGGTGGCCGCCGATCCATACGCCTATCCCGGCACCGACCTGCTGCGAAACCTTCTGGACTTGCGCGACGCGGCCGCGCTTGCCGAGCGCGAGGCGGCACTCAGCGCCATCCGCATAGCGCAGCTCGAGCGGCGTTTCACTCCCGGCGATTTTGACCTCGCCCACCTGCAGGCGACACACCGCCACATCTTCGGCGACATCTACCTGTGGGCCGGCGAGCTGCGCACGGTACGCATCACGAAGGGGGGCGACCTGTTCGCGCTGCCTGAGCACATCGGTCCCTACCTGACGACACTGTTTGCTGACCTCGCCCATGAGGATCGCCTCCACGGCCTGGGCCGCGAGCAGTTCTTGGAACGCCTGACGCACTACTACGCCGAGATCAACGCCGTCCATCCCTTCCGCGAGGGCAACGGGCGCCACCCAACGCGCGTTTCTCGGCCAGATCGCCAAGGCCGCCGGCCATCCCATTGCATGGGTCCACCTCGATGCCGAACGCAACATCCTCGCCGCCCGGGAGAGCCATCGTGGCGATAACTCACTACTCCACGAGATGCTCGACGACCTCTTGGAATAGGCCAGCGCCGCACTCCGGTCACCCGCTTCTTTCATGCTTGGACTCGCTTCTGTCCCAGGCCAGATCAAAGCTCCGTCACACCCAGCCTGGCTCAAGCCTCACCGGCTGAACGGCCGGGCCAGTTCACGGCCTGTTCGTTCCAATTCACTTCGAGGTGTTCCACAGCCCAGACAGCGTCCGCGTGCGGATATTTGCTACCGGCTTCGGAAGACGGCTGTTCGATCAGCCCGGCTTCTGAAAACGCGGACGTTTCGAGATACTGTTCAGCGGACTTCAGCGCATTTCTGCTGAGACAGGGTGGCGTTTTCGACTTCTTGGTGTTTCCGTTCTGCCCGTTCTTCGACTTCTTTATGTTCTCGTTCTACGGGTTCCGTTTGTTCCGGCACCGACACCCCTACGCCCTGATGGGCGGCGGACTGCTCGTCCTCGGCATCGGCGCCGCAATGGCAATGACACCCGCGACCAGCGCAATCACCGAAGCGCTGCCGCCCGCCCAGCAAGGGGTCGGCTCAGCGCTCAACGACCTCTCGCGCGAGGTCGGCGGCGCGACCGGAATCGCGGTCATCGGTAGTATCCTCACCTCCACCTACGCCAGCCACGTGAACGTCACCGGCCTCTCCAGCCAAGTCGCCACCCAGGTCAGGACTCCTACGCCGCCGCCTCACGCATGGGCGCCGAGGTCTCCGCTCGCGCCCACGCCGCGTTCGTCACCGCAATGCACCTCGCGCTGCTCACCGGCGCCGCAGCCGCGCTCCTGGCAGCCCTCGCTACCCTCATCCTGCTCTCCCGACGCCACCAGCAAGCACCCTCGGACGCCCGCCCAAACTCCGACGCCACCACAAGCCCATCGACGGCAACTGTGCAAGCACGTCGCGTCGCTCAGGTCACGAACACGGCAAACCACTACGGGCGAAACACCCACGCCCAGCGGGGAACCGACCTCACGTATGCTCGTCAAGCCCTCTCCCAAATTGGATCCCACACCGCGTCCCAAGCGTGACCAGCTGGCGCTCGTCGTCAATGCGACCGAGAAATCCAGCACGACAAAACGACCATCAATCGAAAGGACCCAAGACCATGCCCCGCGTCCGTCTCATCACCCTCTCGCTGTTGGCAGCCACCGCGCTCCTGATCCCTGGCAGTGAGGCGCTTGCTAGCACCCACGCCACGAGCTCGCAGGCACGCGCCGTCGCGAGGGCGCTTAGGAGCAGCCCCGTGGACGACATCGACAAGACGCCAACCAACCGCTACACCGTTACCAACGTTCGGATCTCCACCGTCAGCAAGGCGTGGGCGATGGCCTCGCTCGTGCCGACCAAGGCCTACCGAAACAAGTTCCAGGCCGCGACCGCAGTCGCGGTCAAGCCAGCCGGCACACGCGAATGGGTTATCGTCGACCTAGGCACCGCAGAGGTCGGATGCGGGATCGCACCCAACCCGGTGCTCACCGACCTGCTCGGTTTGAAAGGTGGCGAAGTACCGTGCCCCACCGGAACCGGCATCGCCTGACCCCGCCACCGACACGCCAGAGCACATACCGCACGCAAGGCCACAGACAGGGCCACCGACCGCCTCGCGGCCGGCACGAACGCCATGTGCTCTAACCCGGTGGACCGCGCCACCGCCACACGAGCCCGCCAAGACGCGACGCGCCCGACATCCGCGCCGCGCCGCGCGGGACTCGTGTGGCTGGTGCTGGCGCTACTCCCCGCGGCTGAGGCCGCGCACGAGCTCGCTGGTATTCCTGGCTCCGACACGCTGTATGCCGGGTGGCTAAACGCTGCGGCGGTCACCGCCGCAGCAGCAATCTGTCTGGCCCGAGCAGCGTCGCGGCGCAACGAGCGCGGAGCCTGGCTCGCGCTCGGGATAGCACTCTTCTGCTGGGCCGCAGGAACCGCACTCTCGAGCCTGCTCGACGGCCACCCCGTCGAGCAGGCTCACCCCGGCGTGCCCGACGCCCTATGGCTGCTCTGGTACCCGCTCGCCGGGCTAGGCATCGCGCTGCTATTTCGAGACAAGTTCGGCCGCGTGGAGGCGCACCGGTGGATGGACGGATTCTCCGTGATGCTTCTCGCGCTGGCAGCGACCTTCCCGCTCACCCTAGAACCGGCCGAGAAATACCTTCAGCTGCGGCCGCTCGCCGCCATCGTCGACCTCAGCTACCCGATCCTCGACACACTGCTCCTCGGCGCGATCCTCGGGATCCTCGGGCTGTTGGCCTGGCGCCCTGGCAAGGTCTGGCTGACGCTCAGCTGCGGATGCGCCGCGATCACGATCGCCGACGCAGCCAATGCAGCAGCCCATGCCGGCAGCCGCGCCACAGCCGGCCACTACGGATTCTTGTGGGCGACAGGGGCACTACTGATTGCCCGAGCCGCATGGCTCGATGCTCCACCACAGTCAGACGAGCCGCTCCAGCTCCACGGCCTGAAGGCAATCGCCCTTCCCCTAACCGTGCAGCTGCTCGCAGTCTCCCTCCAAATCTGCATCGTCCTGGTCCCCTCCTTCGACACCCCCACACATCGCATCGTCGTGCTGGTCGTCCTAATCATCGCCACGATCCAGTTGGTCCTCTCCAGACCCCGCGGCGAGCGCTCGCAGCCTCCTGGCAGCGGCACGACCATGCCCACCCCTTCTGAAGCATCCCGTCGACAGAGCTGAAGTCGCCCACGGCGTGCGTGCCGGAGGCTCGCTCGGGTGCGTGCTCGCTCACGTGCCGCTGACGACCGCCAAGAGCTATCGGCCGCGATTGACGAACCGCTCCCGGCTGTCCTCGAGCATCGCGGCTGCTCACTGAAGATCGCGTCCGAGGACGGAGGACCTGATCGTGACCCTCGGAAACCCGCCCGAGATCGCCATTCCGTACGGGGTGCTGGCTCGCCGTTACTCCGCCGTCACTCATCGGCACACGCCCCGGCCGCGGGCCGCGGCCCAGAGCAGTTTCCGATATACGGGTTGCAATGGTCCCGAAATACTGTGTGGAAACCTCAGCCACCCGAATCGTACCCACAGCCAGCTACACAACGACCTGAAGACCCAGTCCTGCCAGCATAAACACGCAAACGACCCTCAGTCGCCCGCTCCGGCGCGCTCATGGTAAGGAAGGGGTCATCGGTTCGAGTCCGATGCTGGGCTTTACAAACTGCCTGCTAGTGGGCGGTTTTTTGTAACCGTTCAGTTGGTGGCTGCTCAGGCGATCAGCGGCACGGGGTGGCCGCGAGCATGCGCGGCGATCGCGTCGCTCAGGTAGGCGAATAGCGAGCGGCGCTGTAGGCGGCAGGTGGTGTGCGCCGAGAGCAGCCTGGCGGTGCGTAGCTCGCCGTCCTCGGACTGGCTGCCGAGGCAGAGTTTGCGGTAGATGACCGCGCTGCGCAGCCCACGCTCGGCGTGGTTGTTGGTGTTATCCCGACTTCGGGATAACACCAATTATGCCGAGGTCCCAGTTATGCCGATGTTCGCGGGGAGCATGGCTGCTGGGGTGGTGATCGGCTCGGCAAGCTCGGCATAATTAGAGGGCCTCCAGGAAGGCGAGGAGGCGGTCGGGGGCTTTGTAGCGGCCGGGTTTGGTGTGCGGTGGTGCGGTGCGGTCGAGCGCGCGTTGCTTGATTTCGAGGTCGGCGTGCAGGTAGG
>Ga0181530_10000022_pt1 | contig 190930 bp, 141 predicted proteins | sample PEATcosm2014_Bin_42_FD_119769 | JGI IMG/M metagenome (GOLD analysis project Ga0181530, IMG submission 119769) | Peatland microbial communities from MTU Mesocosm Facility, Houghton, MI, USA - PEATcosm2014_Bin10_60_metaG | ecosystem: Environmental > Terrestrial > Soil > Wetlands > Peat | place... | reverse complement strand
CTACAACAACCCGGACGACATGGCCCTGCTCGAGGGACGGGTGCGGGTGCTGGCCCAGGTGTTTGACGAGATCATCGTGGATGACTGGCTCTTTACGACCTGCACGTGCGCAAAGTGCCTGGAAGGCCGCGGCAGCGACTCCTGGGCCGACTACCGCAGCCGGCTCGTGGCGGAGCAGTCAAAGCGGCACCTCATCGACGCGGCCAAGCAAGTGCGCCCGGGAGTGCGGGTCATCATCAAGTATCCGAACTGGTACGAGGGCCATCGCCAGAACGGCTACGACGTCGCGCGGCAGACACCCCAGTTCGACGGGGTCAGCGTCGGCATCGAGACACGGCAGCCGACCACCCAGGACCAGCACATCCCCACCTACTCGGGCTACGTGTTCCAGCAGTGGATCGGCGGAAACGCCGGCGAGAAGTGGCGCAGCGCCTGGCTTGACAACTCCCAGATGCAGGGCGCCGTCAACGACTTCGTCGCCCAGGTGTGGCAGGCGGTCCTGGCGCGGGCCCCCGAGATCATCTTCTGGTGCGCCGGCGAGCTCCATCCGCCCAACCCCTCCTGCGACGTATACCCGCCTCTCTGGGGGACGATGCCTGAATTCGACAAACTGGCGGGCATGCTGAGCGGTCCGGCGCGGGGCATTCCAATCCACCTTCCGCTGGGCGCGGTGGGGGAGTACAACATATTCGGCTACCTAGGTATGGCCGGGCTGCCGATGGCGCCGTGCACGACCTTTCCCACCGACTCCAAGACAGCCATCTTCACGCAGCACTCGCTCCGCGACCCGCAGCTTGCCGCGGAGCTGCTGGCGCGAGTGCGATCGGGCAAGGAGGTCTTCCTCACTTGGTCGCTCCTGCGCGACCTCCGGGGAAGCGAGCTGTGGCGGGCGCTCAGCGTCATCGGCGAGGAAGGCACCGTCACGTCTTCGGCCTTCCGTGTCCGCGAGATGTTCTGGCGCAACACGGCGGTCGAGGCCACGCGTCCCTTCACTTTCCCGAAGATCGAGCTCACGACATGGCCGTACGTGCGCCAGGTGGCCCTCGTGCGCGAGGACGCGGATTTTGGCGTCCTGCTGACGACGCCCTATCTGGAGGGCCAGGTCGACGTGCTCAACATGCCCGACAACAGCTACGACCTGCAGCGGCTGCCGGAACCCGTGCTCAACTCCATCCGCAGCCTTTTCTTCAAAGAACTTGGCGTGCGCCTGCTCGGCAGGGGCGGCGTCGCTCTCTATCCCTTCGGCGAGCGGCAGTATGTCCTCTACAACATGAACGACGGGCCAGCGAAGGTGGCGCTTCGCCTGCCGGCCGGGAGCCCGACCCAGGGGTGGCAGGAACAGATGCACGGCGCAGACCTGAGCGCCAGCGAGGTCCAGGAGGGCAGGGGAACTTGGACGCGGCGCGAAACCGAAGTGGCGCTATCGCTTGGCCCATTCGAGCTCGTGCTTCTGGAGCGCCCCTGAAGGCGCCGGTCCCGGCCGCAGGGAACCGCAGCGGGAACCATCCGCGTGCTGCGGGGCGGCCGCCGAGGCGGGACTCCGGCTGGCCGCCCCTTGCGCTCGGCTACGCGGGCCCGGACGCTCCGCCCGGCTGGTCCCTTGCAGCCTCCAGGGCTCGGCGCTTCCTTAAGTCGGATGTGATCTGCGACATCCTCGCCTCGTTCAGGGGATAGAAGAGGACGATGACAAGCGACAGGGCGCCGAGTGCCGCCGGAAGCAAGCTCATCAACAGTACCAGGCCGTGCAGCGAACTCGGGGACTGGGCGGCGTTGGCGACGAAACCCACGCTCTGCATCAGGGCGAGGGCCACCCAAGCCCCGATCGCCCAGCCCTGCTTTTGGGAGAATATGGATGCGGAAAAGATGAGGCCCGTTGCGCGGCGGCCCCTCTTCCATTCGGCGTAGTCGGCCGTGTCGGCGTACATGGCCCAGAGCAGGGCGGACAGCGGGCCGCCGGTGACTGATCCGATGAGGTTCAGCCCGAAAATCAGCGGAAGCTGTTCGGGCCTCAGGAGATAGAAGGATGCGGTCGAGGCAATCGCGATGACGAGCAGAACCAGGACCGCGGTCTTCCGGCCCACGATCCTTGCGAAGGCCGGAATCATCATGACGCCGACAAGGGACGCGACCTGATTGCTGGTGTTGAACGCGGAGACCAGGCTCTCCCAACTCCAGGTCTGCGTGCCGGCGGCGGACCGAGGCAGGAACGCGGGCAGGGTAAGCGCCTGCGAGCCGACAAAATATTTGAAGTAATACGCGGTCACGCTGCTCCTGATCGCCCCGAAAAGGATGAAGGTTATCGTCGTCCCGAGCACGATCAGCCACGGTCCGTTGGAGAGGAGGTCCCCGAGATCGCGCAGCACCGACGTCTTCTGGGCCTTCGAAGGGCCGATGCGTTCGCGGACGTTGAAGAACGTGAGAAGGAAGAAGACGACCGCGGCGATGCCATAGAGCACGAACGCCATCTGCCATCCGCGCTCGACGGTCCTGGCGCCGAGCCATCCGCCAACCTTCGACATCGGGAGCAGCGTTGCCGAGACGATGACGCCCCCGGCAAAGGCGCCCACGAACTGGATGGATGCAAGCACGGTCCGCTCGTTGGGATTGGGCGAGATGACGCCGAGCAGCGCAATATAGGGGATGTTGATGGCTGTGTAGAGCAGCATCAGCGCGTTGTAGGTGACATAGGCCCAGACGAGCTTCCCCGAGGCGCCGAGGCCCGGCACGGTGAATGTCAGCACGCCCATCGCCGCCATCGGCACGCAGAACCAGAGCAGGAAGGGCCTGAACTTTCCCCACCGGGAGCGGGTGCGGTCGGCGAGCATGCCCATGACCGGGTCGAGGAACGCGTCCATGCTCCTGCTCAGGCCGATCATGGTTCCCGCCGCGGCGGCCCCTATCCCGAATACGTCGGTGTAGAATATCGTCAGGTACACCATGAACGTCTGCCAGTACAGGCAGGACGCCAGGTTGCCGAAGCCGTACGAGAACTTCTCGCGAAGGCCCAACAGCTCGGGCGCGGGCTCTTGCGGTGCCTGGACTTGGGTGGAGGACAATGGCGTGGACTGCGGCAACTGGGCTGCCTGGAAATCGCAGGCGCCGTCCGGCGCGCCCCTACTGCCCGGATCGGCGGCTCATGTCACGCGGACCGCCATGGACTGGGCCCGGAGGCAGAGCTCGGCGGCCTTGAAGGCGTGGGCCTGGGTCATGGCGTTCTCGGTGCGGTTGATGCAGTCCAGAATGAATTCGCCGAAGAACCGGTATCCGACCTTGCCCGCCACGCTCAGGTGCCGCTCCCCCTTTCCGTCGGCTATGTACAGGTGGTCTCCGGCGGCATCCCTGGCAATATCGAGGTACTTGCGCAGCTCGATCGTGCCCTCGGTGCCGAGAATGAACGTCCGGCCGTCGCCCCAGGAACTGAGCCCGTCGGGAGTGAACCAGTCGACGCGCACATAGTTCAAGGCGCCCGAGTCGCCCACAAGACACGCCTCTCCGAAATCCTCGAACTCCGGATGGTCGGGGTTGGCGAAGTTCCCGACCGCGGCGTGGCTTATGGTGGCGTCGCTCGAGCCGGTGTAGGCCAGGAACTGCTCGAATTGGTGGCTGCCGATGTCGCACAGGATGCCGCCGTATTTCTCCCGCTGGAAGAACCAGTCGGGGCGGGAGGCTTTGCTCAGCCGGTGGGGGGCCAGGCAGACGACTTGGATGACCCGGCCTATTGCGCCCTTTTGCACGAGATCCGTTGCAAACATCGCCGACTCGTTGTGCAGCCGCTCGCTGTAGTAAACCATATACTTGCGGCCCGTCTTGGCGACGACTGCCTTGGCCTGATCGAGCTGCGCCATCGTCGTGAACGGCGCCTTGTCGCTGAAGTAGTCCTTGCCCGCCTCCATGACTCGGCAGCCAAGGGGGCCCCTTTCCGAGGTCACGGCCGCGGCCGCGACCAGGCGGACCCCGGAATCGGCCAGGATCTCATCCATGGAGCGCGCCGTCCTTGCCTGGGGAAACTTGGCCCTGAAAGCCTCGGTCTTCTTCGGATCCGGATCATAGACCCACTTCAGGGTCGCACCCGCCTCCAGCAGACCGTTGCACATGCCGTATATATGTCCGTGGTCGAGGCGGGCGGCGGCAAAGAGGAATTCACCGGGTTTGACGACCGGGTTCGGTTTTCCCTGCGGGGCGTAGTTCATGCCATCTGCCTTCTGAGCTGCGTCGGCGGACAAGGCTCTGGGGATGAAAGTGCCGGCTGCCATGGTTGCAACGGTGGTAGATAGGAATTCACGACGATTCATGGGAAAGGGAGCTCGTGGGTAGCCGGGATCTCAGAATCTATGCCGGATTGATGCCGCGGGGCGCGCATTGGGTCTGGAGAACTTGGCGTTGGCTGCCGGATCGTTCACGGGCTGTCGCCCCTCGGGGAAGCCCCCGTGGGCAGATGGTCGAGTTTCATCGCGATCCAGCGAGCGACACAAGCGGTATCGCCATCATAAACGGCGCCTGCGGACGCGCAAGGCAGCCCTGTCGGCGGACGATTACGTCCATTTACCGAGCGATTCGACGTATGCGGCGGAGCCATCGCGTTGCCAGACGTCGAGCTGGGCCTGGTCCTTGAGCTGTTGGCCACGGGCGCGCGGCACGGCAGCGAAGACGTTGGCGCACTCTGTCAGGGTGGTCATGTCTCCCCAGAGCTTCTCGAACTGGGCGACGGGATAGACATCCTCCTGGCCGTGCCCCCAGCGTTTCTTGACCTCCTTCAAGGTTACGTACGTGGGCATCCTAGCGGCGATCAGGCGGACGGCCGCCGCCGTCCTGCCGGCATCCGCCAGATCTGTGCGCCGCAGCCCGAATACCGCCAGCAGGTGGTCTATGTCCACCCAGCAGGAATTCGTGTTGTAGTAGGTGAGCGTGAATTCGTCCTCCTCGCGGGGGAGGGCCAGACCCTCGACAAGGCGGATGCGCCCATCGATGCGCGCCAGACCGCCGCCGTGGTCCTCGACCCGCTTGCTCATGACCTCCCAGCCAAAAGCGGCGCCGGAGGCGCGGAACCAGCCGAGCATCGTGGCGTCAACGGTTGCGCCGAGCGTGTCGATGTTGTGCACGAGCAGCGTGCGCAGCTGGGGCCGCGCGGCGAGCAGGTGTGCGAGCACGCCATTCTTGAGCAGGTTCGGGATCTCAAACCAGTGGCCCACGGGATGCAGGCACTGGGCGGGCAGGTTGTCCGCGTAGTCGCTGGCCTCGCCGGCCTGCTGGGCCCATGCCGTCAACGCTGCGCGCACGCTCTCGCGCATCTTCTCCTTCTGCTCGTCGAGCTTCTGCTGCGCAGTCTCCTGCCACGCGAAATGCAGGTCGCGCACCGTGGGTACAAGCCGCAGGCCGATCGATCGTCCGGGCGAGACCCAAACCGTGCGGTCGAGCTCCGCGCCGACGGTCTCGCGGAGAAAGCGCTCGATCGGCGCATGCGTGAGGTAGCTGGTCGTAAAGACGTGCGGGATCTCAATCCCGGCGGCGCGCTCCGCGCTCCGCGTCTTCGCCAGGTGCACCTCGATAAAGCTCCTGTGGCGGCCGCCCAGCTTCGCGAAGGGATGCAGGCCCTTCACAACCCCGGCGCCCTGGGTCCAGCGGCTGCCCACGCCAGCTGAATAGGTCACGACCGCCACCTCGCCCGCCCGCAGTGCTTCCTCGCCCCGCTGCCGGATGGCGGTGGGTGCCGAGTCCGGATTGAAAAGGGCCTCGGGGGGCACGTCGTCGATCTTCGTGCTCGGCGGAAGCCGGTTCATCGCCAGGCCGATGCGCCCGTTCCGCAGGTCGGCGCGGATCTGCTCGTGCTGGACGCGATCGAAGCCATTCTCGGCCAGCAGGGCGTTTAGCCGCTCGGCGTCCTGCGCGGGCACTGCGGATGGCAGCATGCGGTCGAGCAGCGTCGTTAGCACGGCGCCATACTCCGGCTGACGCCGTGCAGCCTGGGTGAACTGCTGCAGGTCCGTGCGCTCGCGGGGAGTGAGATTGCGCGTTTCCTGGCGAAGGCAGCGCGGCACGGACTGCTGGTAGAACCCGGCGGGAAGCAGCGCGTCGGCCCCGGTCAGCAGCTTTCCGACCGAGCCGTGCTCATTGATGGCAAAATCATAGACCACGGGATCCATCGCAAACGGCAGAGCCGTCTCCAGCTCCCGCTTGGCGGCGACCATCATCTCCTGGAGTCGCGCCTGCCCTTCGCGCCGGCGGTTCGGTGCGAATATGAAACCCATGCCGCCGCCCGACATTCCTCCGAGCATCCAGAAGCCCCAGAAATCGTTTCCGAAGGCGATGCGCGTGCGCTCAATGAGGCGTTCGGTGTACAGGTTGCTCACCCAGGGGATGATCGTCTGCAGCGGCCCGAAGAAATTGGCCGTCAGCGAGCTTCCCAGCAGGCGCACGTCGCCGGCGGCGAGCTGGCCGAGGATCTGCTCCAGCGTTGCCACCGCCTGGTGGCGCGCAGCCCACTCGACCTCGCCGCGCAGGAGGTATTTTTCCGTCACCATCTCGAGGATGGGACCGACATTCTGGGCCATTCCCCCGTGCACCAGCACCAGCGATTCCTGCAGCCGGGCGCGCGCCGCCTCCGGCACCCGGTCGGTTCCCAAGAGCGTATGGCGGGGGAGCAGACAGCCGCGGCTGAGGCCGTGCTCGACATCGCCGGGCTGCGCCGCGACGCCCTCGATTAGCTTGATGCCCGGCCAAAGGCCGCCCGAGTCCTGCCAGCCGCCGCCCGAACCGCCGAGCCATTCGCCGAGAATCGCGCGCGCCGCCACCATGCGCCGTTCGGGCTCTTCCATGGGACCGCTCAGAGCGCGGATCTGTCCTGTGGCGCGCATGCAGGCGCCTATCAGCGCGCCGAGCAGGGTGGTGGAGACGGCCAGCCGCGAACCCTTGGGAATGCGGTTGACGTTGCTGACCAGCTCGAACCCGCGGCCGGGCCCGAATATGATGCCCAACAGGTCCTCCAGCTTTGCACCGGACCGTTCAATGCCCGGCGGCACGAGCCCGCCGGCGATGATCGCGGCCTTCAGGAGCCCCAGGTAATCGCGGCCGAAGTCGAACACTTCGTCGAGGTCACGCACCTCGGCGACCGCCTCGAGGTCGACGCTGGCCAGGCGAATGACCGGTTCGTCGATGACCCGGAAATAGGCCTCCACCGGCGGGCATGGCCCTGAATCGCGACCGTGCACGCTCAGGTCGATAGACACGTTGAGGACCCGCGCACCCTCGGGGAAATCCATGCCGAGAAAGAAGATATCGCTCCAGCCGCAATGGGTCAGGTCCATCCTGACCGGCGTGCGCTCGCAGAGGATTGGATGAGGCGCGTCGCCGTTGCCGGCGCGCAGCAGTTCAGGCCGGACCCGCAGTGGCTGGTCGAGCGGGTGTCCGAGGCGGAACATCCATGCATTGCCGCGCGTGGCCCTGACGGTGTGGCGTACCTGGTCGGCAAGGGTCTGAAAACCGAGCTGATGGTATGCCGCCGCAAGGGCGCTCGAGAGCGTCTCGCTGGCGCCCTGCACGGCCTGCGCCCGCAGGAAACCGCTGATGGCCTCCTCGAAGCGCCGCTCCAGCATGCGGCTGAAGCCGTCGTAAGGCACCCGGCCCGTGCGCCGGAACTCGGGCCTCGTCGGCAGGTGATACCGGTGAATGGCCGCGAGGAAGAACAGGGCGCGGACGCGCCGGTAGAGGTTCGCCTGCTGCCGGCGGTACCTCTCCAGCTCGGCGCAGGCGTCCAGAAGCTCGGCAGCCGGCCTGCCGGCGCACCAGCGTTCAACCGAGAGGTCCCTTGTTTCCGGCGCCTCGGAATCGATGATGTCGGTGATCCGGAAGCTCATGGGGCGGTGTTTCTCGGTCTCCGGCAGCCTGTCAGTGGATCGCGAGCAGTTCCACGAGTTGGGTCAGGATCCGGTCGCGGTCGCGGCCGACGAGGGTCAGCGCCAGCTGTGCAAACAGCAGGCCATAGGTCGCGCCGATGTCGTAGCGCCGGCCCGCGACGCTGAACGCCAGGTAGCGGCGTCGGCTGGCCAGCGCATGCAGGGCGGGGGAGAGCCCCAGGGGCCGGTCGGTGGCCTTGGCCTGGTCCTCGAGCAGTTCGAAGATCTCCGGCGGCAGCACGTGCATGCCGAAGAAGCAGAGGTAGTAGCCCGCCCGCAAACCCGGGACCAGCAGCAGCTGCTCGGCGACCGTGGGCGTCGGTTTCTCGATGACGGTCTCGATCTGGTATAACGGGCGCTCGCCGCCGACGAGCCGGCCGCCGACCGTTCCGTAGGACGTCAGAAGGCCCTCGTGGGTCGGCTGGACGGCGGATACGGGGGTATCCTCGGACTCGGCAACGCCGATGAGCTGCCGGGCGCAGCTTGTCGCGCCGTGCGCCACGTGCAAATGGTCCCCCACCAGATGAAGGAAGGATTCTCCGCCAATGAACTCCCGCCCGCACAGGACCGCATGGCCGTAGCCGCGCGGATTGCGCTGGGCGACAAAACGCACGCGGTCGCGCAGCGCCCCGCTGGCGCTGGCGTAGGTGGATTCATCGCCCGGGCAGACGACGATGCAAAACTCCTCGACCCCCGCGCCAGCCGCCTCCTCGAGAATGATCTGCAGGGCTGACTTTGCTTCGCCCTGTTGGTCGATCAGCACTTGGAGCGGCAGCTTGCGTTGCTGGGGATTGGCAGCAGTGATCAGGGCTTTTCGGACTTTCATGGGAGAGGGGCAGCACCCGTGGACAACAGCCACAGGGGGATCTTGGCCCACAACAATCGCGGTGATAAACAGAGACAATCAGAAAGGGTGCCTCCGGCCTGCAGTGGCCGGCGGGCGCGCCGCGGTCGGACCGTGGCTTGGGCTAACGGTCCCCTTGCGGATGTCGGACCGAACCCGGAGGCAGCTTGAAAGGAATGGGCCGCTAAATCCTGGGCAAATACTGCCTTGCCCTAACACTTCGACGGGCATTTGCTCCAACCCCCTGAATCGGAGAGATGCCTGAGTGGCCGAAAGGGGCGGTTTGCTAAACTGCCGGAGAATCCTGGGCATCGTCATCCATTGGGCGAGTATCGAGAAGACGACATCGGGAAGGGCAATTCCCCCGCCAGGCACGCTTATGGTGTCGGTTCAATTGCGGGACGAATTCTTCCGAATCTCTTCCTCCGCCTTCGCCCAGTCCTGAGCCGCGTGGCCATCGTGTCGGCCCGCCTGCTCATACAGCTCATAGGCACGCTTGGCGATCCGCGGCTCCAAATCGGACGATTTCTTGGGCTTAGCGGGGTCGAATATCCGGTACGCGAGCAGTTTCACTCGGTCGTTCACGAGGAACCATGCGAGCGCATAACCCCAAACAAACAGTGTCCAACCCCAGCCGAGGGGTGTCATAAACAGTCCATAAGCCGCGATCAACGTCGCCACGATCTGCGTGCCGAGCACGGCCGCCCACAGGACCCGCGCGGGGCGGATGGACCAGAACGGGCCGCGCGTGCGCGTCAGGAAAATCGTCAAATGTCCCGCCACGGACAGCTTCAAATACATCAACGTCTGGATATGAGCGCGATCGAGGTGGAAGACACGCTCGCCGAGATAAAACAACCCGAAGGCGGAGACGACCCCGATGACGCCGAGGACCGTGGAGATGCCCAGCACCATGCGCATGTTCCAGGCCTCGGGCTGATCCTTGTAGTGAACGTTGTCGTAGGCAATGGACAGGATGGCGCCGTCGTTGAGCAGCGCCAGCATCACGATCATCACCGCCGTCAATGGGTAAAAGTTGAAGATCAGGATCGCCAACGTCATGAAGAGGAGGACGCGGATCGTCTCCGCAATGCGGTAGATCGCGTAGCTGTTCATCCGCTGGAAGATTCTCCGGCTCTCCTTGATCGCATCGATGATCACGGCGAGGCCGGGCGTCATCAGCACCATGGCCGCCGCCGCGCGCGCAGCGTCCGTCGCGCCCGAAACGGCGATGCCGCAGTCGGCCTTCTTAAGGGCGGGGGCGTCGTTCACCCCGTCGCCTGTCATACCGACGATGTGGCCGCGCTTTTGCAGGACATCGACGATGTGAAACTTGTGTTCGGGGAAGACCTGCGCGAAGCCGTCGGCCTGCTCGATGGACTCCGTCACCTCGGCAGTCTCCTGCTTTTTCGCATCACCCAGGCTCACGGCATCGAGGATATTCGTGCCCATTTCCAACTTTTTGGCGGTTTCCTTGGCGATGGCCAGGGCATCGCCCGTCACCATTTTGACCTTTACGCCCATTGCCAGAGCGGTCGCGATGGTCGCCTTCGCGTCCTCTCGCGGCGGATCAAAAAGCGGCAACACACCCCTAAACTGCCATTGCCCGTCGCCCTCGGCCCGCGCCACGCCAAGCGAACGAAAGCCGCGCGCCGCGAATTCGTTGACGGCCTGCTCTACCGCGGTTTTCACCTGTGCGGAATTGGGTGACAGCGCCATAATCACCTGTGGCGCACCTTTCGTCACCTTGAAGGTCTTTCCGTCTTTGGATTTGACGGTGGCCTCCGTGCGTTTGTGTACCGGGTCGAACGGCTGGAAATGAATCACTTCGTATTGCTGTAACTCATCCTTGTTCTTCAGGCCGCCGATAACGGCCAGATCAATTGTGTCGTTATTGTCCGCGCGCGACGCCAGTGCGCCATCGAGGATGACCTGGGCGACTGGGGTATTGTTCGCGCTGAACGGATCGCCCAGCGTCAGCTTGTTCTGGGTCAAGGTGCCGGTCTTGTCGGCGCACAGTACGTCCACGCCGGCCAATTCCTCGATGGCGACCAACCGGCTCACGATCGCCTGTTTCTTCGCCAACAGACGCGCGCCGACCGCCATCGTGACCGACAACACCGTCGGCATCGCCACGGGAATCGCGGCTACGGTCAACACCAAGGCAAATTGCAGCGTCGTAAGGAGCGGGTCGCCACGATAGATTGCGAAGCCAATGATCACCGCCACCAGAGCGACCGCTAGAATGATCAGGTAATTGCCAATCTTTAGGACCGCCTTTTGGAAATGGCTTACAGTGTGCGCCTCTTGCACCAGTTGCGCCGTCTTCCCAAAGTAGGTTCTTTCGCCGGTGGCATAGACCATTGCGCCGATTTCGCCCTGGCGGATGATCGAGCCGGAAAACACCGCGTCGCCCGTTTTGCGCTCGGCGGGCAACGATTCTCCCGTCAGCGCGGATTGATCCACCTCCACCGGGTCGCCGTCGAGCAATCGCGCATCCGCCGGCACAATGTCGCCCAAACGCATGCGGATGACATCGCCCGGCACCAGCTCGCGCGCCGCGGGCGTGATCCATTTCCCATCCCGTTTCACCCGGGCCTTGATCGCCAGCTTGGCTTTGAGAGCAGCGATGGCATTGCCCGCCTCGCGTTCTTCCCAGAATCCGACCACGGCGTTGGCCACCAGCAAAAGGAGAATGATAAAAAAATCCGGCCAGTGCCGAACCACTCCCGACAAAATCACTGCCACCTCAATCATCCACGGGATCGGGCCCCAAAAATAACTGAGAAATTTCAGGAACGAGTTGGCCTTCTTTTCCTCAATCTCGTTGGGCCCATATTGGACGAGACGTTTCTGCGCCTCCGCTTGACTGAGACCTTCCGGCGACGACCCCAATTTCTTCTCCACCTCCGGCAGAGGCAGGGATTTCAATTCGTCTTTGGAATTGGGCTCCGAGCCCGGCTTCGGTTCGGAGGCCTTGGATCGGTCGGTGATGGGATTCATAGTGGGGATCTGGCATCCTTTGCTGGGTATGGCGTCTCGCTTCCTTTCCGATCTTTATTCACCGCTGCCAATGAATCGGGTCAACTTCCAAGGCGGCAAGTGGGCTGGTTTTCACTTTCCTCAAACTTTCTTTGGATGGCCTTCCAGCAAGTCCCGGAATTCCGGCAGTATTTCATTACCTTCCACGAGATCGGCCAATAGCCGGCTGCCTACGGCCGCCGGCGAGAAGACAAGATCGGCTCGGGCCAGCTTCAAACGCCGAATCGAGAGGGCCGAACTCGCGACCGCCATGACGCGCACTTGCGGGTTGAGATCTTTGGCCCCCAGGGCGATGAAGGCGTTCTCACCGTCGTCCTCGCGTGCGGCTATTACCATTCGCGCATGTTGAATGCCGGCTTGCCGCAGCACGGCATCGTTTGTGGCGTCGCCGACAATGAATCGGGGGTCGGGTGCCTCCGCCGTTGCCTTGGTGACGATTTGAACAAACGCGACACCTCTTTGCTTCAGTTCCGTGGCTGTGTTGGTTGCAATTGAGCCGTCGCCGACAAGAATGACGTGATCTTTAGGTTCCATTGGTTTTACTCTTGGATTCAATAGACGGTTGAGTTCACCCGAGATCTTTGGTCCGACCGCCGAGGCTATTGCGCTCACAAATACGCCTAAGCCCATAATCACCAGCGAAACGGCGAACCAACGCGCTTCTGGCGTTACCGGAACAATGTCACCAAAGCCGACCGTCGATAGCGTCGTGATCGTGAAATAGAACGCCGTGTCCAGATCGTGAATCGGCGGCTGGAACCCCTTCCCCATTAGATAGCTGCCAAACACGCCGTAAGCTACCGCGGCGAAAACGCCGCCCAATGAAAACAGAAGGCTGGCCAGAACAGTCCGGCGGGTAAAGGAGTGCCGCTCCCACAGAAGCGTTGCTAGGAGGATGACCTGAAAGGCTAATGTCCCGCCCCACCGTTCCTGGAGCACACTTATCCCAACGGCGACGAACAATAGAAAAACCGACAACGCCCAAGCCGATACCATCCGCCACAACAATCCCGCTGCCGCCAGCACGAGCATTGAGCCCAAGATGACCTGGATTGTGCCGCCTAACGCCGAAAGCGACTCTGCTAGTCCGCGGAGAGCGTGACTACGCTGCAGCATCACAAATGGCAGGCTCAATCCATCCAGAATGTTGAGGCCGCCCACCAGCGCGAGAGCGACGGCCAGCGGCCAGTGCGGCCACAGAGCCGCCAACCGTCTCGGGCCAGCGTGGTCGGGGCTGCGCCTCTGGAAGCCCTGGTGGGAATTCATATCCTTCATGGGGCCCATTTCAGCTGGGCCTGAGATGGAGACGCGACGGGCATATCCGGCATAGTCGGGACTACTTGCTCAGCACCGGCTGGTCGGGACTCATCAGAACAATGGACGCGGCCGCGAGGGCGTTACCCGAATTTGAAGGTTCCTCGGAAACATTCATGGTTGCACCCTCCCGGCTGTCCGCGCTCAGAGATACGGACTGTGAAGGCCGATGACCTCAATGAGCGAATGGGGCACCGGCAAGATGATGAGCAAGAGCAACAAGAACGAAAGATAGCCCACTACGCTTCGCCGGATGCCAACAGGCGTCACGTCGTTGGCCGCGGGGGCGTCGTGTGTTCCAGCGATGAAGAATACGATGAAGGCCCAAAACATCAGCCCCGGCCAGACAAACAGCGCCAAGACGAACAATGCTGCCAGTGCTACCATGCTGAGACCGTGGGCGTGGCGGGACCCGAACAGGGCGTGGGACATGTGGCCGCCATCTAGCTGACCGATCGGTAATAGATTCAGGGCCGTCACGATCAGTCCTAACCATCCGGCGAAGGCGAGCGGATGCAAAAGCAGGTGATCGCTCCCTAGAACGGAGGTGCCAAGGGACAGCTTGGCGAGACAGGCCAGCAATACCGAAGAGTCCACATTGACGCCGGTCATGCCCAGGGCCTCGGGCACATGGCCCGCAATAACCTGCGAGAAGCGCAATCCGACCAACAGCGCGGGAATGGCGAACACTAAGCCGGCCAGTGGTCCGGCCACCGCAACGTCAAACAATGCGCGGCGATTAGGCGTGAGCGATTTGATCTTGATGAATGCGCCGAACGTTCCCAGCGCAAATGGGATCGGGATGAAGTAAGGTGGGGTTACTCGGACGCCGTGGGCTTTGGCAGTAAAGTAATGTCCAAGCTCGTGAGCGCCGAGAATCAGCAGTAAACCCAGACTGTAAGGCAAACCCACAGCAAAGCGTTCGGGTTGCTGAAGCAAGTTGACACCGGAGTGCAGCGCGCCGGCCCACGTCGTTGTCACTAGGGTGGCGAAAAAGAGCAGCCAATGAAGCGCCCAGTTTGGCCGCTCAGCCGCCTCAGGCTTCGCGTTGACCCTTGGAATAAGGAGAACACGGGTCTGGTCCCCGTCGCCCTCCAGGAGCATCGGCGAAGCGGGCTCCTGGGAGAAGGCTTCCTTAATCTTTTGGAAGACTTCGTCGGCTTTGCCTTTCAACCGGCCGTCGAATTCGAGGATCTCACCGATGGCCCGGTGACCAGTGATCAACATCAGAGGAGCTAGCTTGGCTTCGCACGCGGTAAGTTTCTCCGTTGGAATGATCGGCGGCGGTTGCAGCACCATCGCGGCGGCCCGTCTGGCTCCGCTTCGGGCGCCCAAGGCATACATGACATAGAAGGCGGACAGCAGCAAGAACCAGAGCAACAAGGCGTTGATCATGAAACCTCCTTTGACTATCGGCAGTGCGCGGCGCCAGCTTGTACCAACCAGGCCCGTGCATCGTCAGCCGCACGATCGAAATAGCGAACTTTCGCAGTAGTGAAAGGCATGCAGACCATACTCATGCCTTTCTCCCACCACTTGTCTTCCACCATCGCTAGCCGGTCGATGTCCTGAAGATGTTTCAAGCCGAGCTTGATGTCGTTCCAGATTGCCCGTTCTTCCCAGCCGTGAAAATCGACCATTTCAAAAAGTATGCGGATAGTGCCGTTCTGTCTAACGAGTTGTTCAACTTCAGGAACGAAGCGTTAGTAGCCCTCATGCACCAGTTTGCCACTGACCTGCACTTCCAGCACTCTTCTCGCATCCTTCTCTTCGAGCACAATTGACACGGTCCTTCTCCTGCTGTCCCGTCTTAGATCATTACATCTTGAGTGGGATGTTCGTGTGCATCAATTATTCTTGCGGCACGGAAACTCTAACGCAGGCTCCCTTCATTCACTTCGATGCGAGGCAAAGAAAACAGCCACAGAATAACCCCAGAAAACACCAAAAAAAATGGCCCAAATCGGCCAGTTTTTGGATTTCTGGAAATGTGGTCAATTTCAGCTTCAAGCCATTGATCTAGAATGACACGGAGAGATGCCTGAGTGGCCGAAAGGGGCGGTTTGCTAAACCGTTGTACGGGTAAAACTGTACCGAGGGTTCGAATCCCTCTCTCTCCGCCAATCTTAATCGGAATGTACACGAGTGAATACCCCATCCAGCATGCATGAGCGGGAACAATTGAAGCCATCGCGTCCCCGGCGCCGCCGATATTCTTGAAACCATGTCCCCAATCACTCGTCGAGCATTCCTCAAGACGTCCGCCCTGGCCGCCGGCGCCGGGCTTGCCTCAAAGGTGACAAGCTCGGTATGGGCGAATCCGGGAGGCGCGAGCGATGATGTGCGCATGGGCATCATCGGTCTCCGGAGCAAGGGCAGTGACCACCTGAAACACCTGCTGGATCTTCCCGGGGTGCGCGTGGTTGCGCTTTGCGACCTGGATCCCCAGATCCTTTCCCGCGCGGTCGAGGGGCTCAAGGGGCGGCAAGTTGCCCCGTTTGCCACGACCGAGGCGCGCAAGTTGCTCGCCCGGTCCGACGTGGACGCCGTCGTGATTGCGACGCCCAACCACCTGCACGCGCTGTTCACGCTCTGGGCATGCCAGGCCGGCAAGGATGTCTATGTCGAGAAGCCCATGTCGCACACGGTGTGGGAAGGCCGGAAGATGATCGAGGCCGTCAGGAAATACGGCCGCATCGTGCAGGTTGGCACCCAGCATCGGTCCGATCCCGGGCTTCTGGCCGCCAGCAGATACCTCCGGGAGGGGCATTGCGGGAAGATGCTTCACGTCCATGCCGTGTACTTCAACCTGCGCAGGGATATCGGATACAGGCTGCCTTGGTATCCGGATTGGCTGGACTACGACGCGTTCTGCGGTCCGGCGCCGATGGCGCCGCTGGAGCGCGCGAGCCTGCATTACGACTGGCACTGGACCTGGGCAACGGGCAACGGCGACCTCGGGAACAATGGAGTGCACGTGCTCGACATGGGCCTCTTCTTTGCAGGGCACCAGGCCCCGCCGCCCCGGATCATCTGCCTCGGAGGGCGGTATGTGGTTGCGGACCGCGCGGAGACCCCGAACTCGATCCTCGCGGTCTACGATTACCCGGAGGTTCCCTTCATTTTCGAGCACCGTGGACTGCCGGCAAAGCCCGGCGTGGAATACATGGACCAGACCCGCGGCGTGCGGTTCGGGATCGTCGTGCAATGCGAGGGCGGGTATTTCGCCGGCATGAACGGCGGCGCGGTTTACGACAATGATGGCAAAGTGGTGACTAGATTCCCGGGCGATGGCGGTGCCGGCCACATGCCCAACTTCCTCGGCGCGGTCCGCAGCCGCCGGGCGGCCGACCTGGTCGCCCCTGTCGATGTCGCCCACACCGCGGCGTCGCTCTGCCATTTCGGAAACATTTCGTATCGCATCGGGGAGACGGCGGACCTTGGCCACGTGCAAGACGCCCTTGGGGCCGTTCCGGCGGCCGGGAACTATCTTGAGGGGCTGGCGAAGAACCTTGGCGCCAATGGCGTCGATCTGAACCGTGACCCCCTGAGGCTCGGCAAGTGGGTCCGGGCTGAGGGGGACGGCATTACGCAGGTGGAGTCCGGCGGCGAGGCGGACCTAGAGCGCGCACGTTTTCTCCTTCGCGAGACGCACCGACCGCCTTACGTCATCCCCGATCAGGTTTGAAGGTCCGGCGCGAGCCTTGGTCCAACCCTGTCGGCGGCCTTTCTGCGGCCCGTGGCGGGATTCCCTGTCCCGGCCCCCGGCACCTTGAATGCCTCGCGATGCCCGCCCGTCTCAGTCCCTCAGCCAGTAATACGCCGCCGTCGCGACAAAGGCAAATGTGACCGTTGGGGCGATCACCCACATTGGATTGAACGGCATCGCGAAATGATGGACGACCCACACCACCACGAAGCTCTTGAGCACAATGAGGCCCCAGCAAAAGTATATCAGCACCTCGACGCGCCGGCGGTGCCGCATGCGCCTTTCCTCTTCGGTCAGACCCGCCTCGTCGTGGAGGCGCAGGGCGCGCCGGATGAGGTCGCGCAGGGTCGGGCGTGATTCTTCGTTGTTCATGATGCGCCTCCTGGGGTTCTCGCTGGCCGGGGCGCCAGCCCTTCGCCCACAGGGTAGATGAGCACCGGCCGGCGCGCTCCGCATCTCTTGCGAATCCCGTCGCATTGTTTGCCTTCGTGCCGCCTCCGGCTCCGGGCGGGCGCCGTCCGTCCGCTGCGCCTTGCACCAGGTCTCGGGCCGCAGCGGCCTACCGATGGCCCGGCGCCATTTCAGGGCCTGGTGGCCACCAGCCGAAGGGCGGGGCCGTTCGGATTGGCCTCGAGATCGAAGATCTGCCTGGAAAACCCGAAGTGCGACAGGGCGCCCAGGACCTCGTCCTTCTGCATCCAGTTTGAATACGCGCTGGGGCCTCCCCAGAACTGGCTGTAATCGAAGCCGGATCCGTACTCGTGCCGATGGAGGGTGTGATGGAAACCCGAGTGGACGCGCTCCTCGGCGCCGGCATTCCCCGCCGCGCCGCCGGGCCCGCCCAAGGCGGCGCCCGCGTCCCAGTAAACGGTCCAGATGAAGACGGCCCTGGTCCTCCTGCAAAGCAGCTCCAGGAACTCCACTGGGTTCACGAGGTGGTAGAGAATCCCGCTGGCGAAGCCGATGTCGTATGAATGCCCGATAGAGCGAAGGAACTCCGCCGCGTCGCCGTACAGGAAATTGACCCGCTCGATGCTCAGGAGCTCCTTCACCGCAAGGCATTTCAAGAAGGCCTCGGGATGAGCCTCCACGGCCGTCACGGTCTTCGCGCCGGACCGGATGAGCCGGTAGGTGTGCCCGCCTTCGAGCGGGCCTATCTCGAGCACAGTGCTCGACTTCAGCTCGACGCCCAGCTTCGCGAGGTTGTCCACCGCCCAGTCCACCCGGGGATCCTCGAACAAGGGGGTCTCGCCGGCATCGACCCCCTTGTCCGACGGCATCCGGGAGGCCCACTTTCCCTTGAAGATGTCGAGAGTCTGCTGGAAGGAGGGCGCCTTCGTGGCATAGGGGGATTTCATCTTAGGTGGGTCTCCCGGGGCCGCCCGGATGGCGAGGCGCTCGTCAATCGTCCAAGGCCTGGTAAGCCAGGACCTCGACCTCCTTTTCGAGCGCAAAGCCGCCCGTGGGGTGCAGCTGCGCCATGAATATGACGATCATGTCCTCCTTCGGGTCGACGACAAAGGAGGTGTAGAAGAAGCCGCCCCAGCTGAAATCCCCCGCGGAGCCGAGCTCGGTCAGCGGCGCCTTGACGCCGTCGACACCGAAGCCGAGGCCGAAGCCCATGTCGCGGCTGACCTTCCCAAGCTGGTCGTGGGTCATGAGCTCGACGGACTTGCGGCTCAGGATGCGCACATGATCCAGCGTCCCGCCGTTCAGCATCATCTGGCAGAAGCGGGCATAGTCCATTGCCGTCGACGACAGGCCGCCGCCGCCCGAGAAGAGCTTCCGCGGCCCGCGGTACGGGTAGTCGGCGGAGTAGGCAAACGAGCCCTCGACGATGGGCCCGTCGGGGAATCGGCTGAGCCCCTTCTCGCTGTAGTAGGTGTAGGCCGTGGCGAGACGGGGCACCTTGTCGGGGGGCAGGAAGAAGTACGTGTCCTTCATGCCGAGGGGCTCGAATATCCGGGTCCTGAGGAACTCGTCGAGCGGCATCCCGGAGACGACCTCGACGAGGCGGCCGAGCACGTCCACGGAGAGGCTGTACTCCCAGCGGTCGCCGGGGTTGAACAGCAGAGGGACGCCCGCCAGCCGCCTGACGCTGTCACCGATCGTCCCGTCGTACTGCAGGAGGCCGCTTGCGACGTTCGCGTCGCTGTACATCTGCCCGAGGTCGGTGTTCCAGTTGTAGGTGAGCCCCGAGGTGTGCCGCAGCAGGTCGCGGATCGTGATCTCCTGGGCGGCGGGAATGGAGTAGGGCTGGCCGACCGCGGGCTTGACGAGGACCTTCGGGTTCCGGAACTCGGGGAGGTATTTTGAAACGGGCTCCTCCAGCAGGAACCTTCCCTCCTCATAGAGCATCATCACCGCCGTGCTCGTGATGGGCTTCGACATGGAGCAGATCCGGAATATCGCGTCCCGCTGCATCGGCTTGCCCGCCTCGCGGTCTGCCATGCCCCGGGCGTCGAACCAAGCCACCTGGCCGCGGCGCACGACCATCGATACCGCGCCGGCTATTCGCTTGTCGTCGATTCCCCTCTGGACGGCGGCGGCGATTCGGCCAAGGCGCTCCGGCGAGAGGCCCACGGATTCGGGCTTGGCGGAGGGGAGCTCCTGCGCGAATCCGGCCGCGCATAGAATGAGGGCGCCCAATGCGGATGATATGGAGTTCTTTCGGTTCATGGTGGGTTGTGCGACGCGCCGGTGCCTCCCCGGGCCGACCTTGCTTCGCTGCAGCTAATCGCCGGCGGGGGAATTTCCGGACTGCGATCGCAAGGTATTGTGGCCGTGGTGCCGGGACTCAAGTATTTCCCTCGCCCCAAAGGGCCGGCGAAGGCGCCGGACGGAGGGCCGGCCAAGGCCGGCCCATGCCGGTCCGTTCGCCATCGTCATCGACGGGTGCGCCCGGGCGTGCTACCTTTGGCCTGCTTCCGCCCATGGCGCACCCACGACCCCGCCGCACCGCCCCTTTAGGCCCCCGGGCTTTTGCGGCAGCATTTCTCCAATGAAAAGCGAGTTCATATACATTTGCTCGGTGTTCGCGGCGCTCCCGCTTGCCGCGGCGGATCTAGCCCAGTTCAGCTCAAGGATCAGCGACAAGGCCGAGCCCGTCGCCCCCGGCAAGTTCCAGCCGACGTGGGAATCACTCAGGCAATACGAGGTGCCCGAGTGGTATCGCAACGCGAAGTTCGGGATCTGGGCGCATTGGGGCCCGCAGTGCCAGCCCGAGCAGGGCGACTGGTACGCGCGCGCCATGTACCAGGAGGGCAGCGATGACAACAAGTACCATGTCGCGCACTACGGCCCGCCGTCGGAGTTCGGCTTCAAGGACGTCATCAACACCTGGAAGGCCGAGAGATGGGATCCCGACCGCCTCGTGGCCCTCTACAAGAGGGTGGGCGCCCAGTACTTCTTCGCCCTGGCGAACCACCACGACAACCTGGACCTCTGGGACAGCAAGTATCAGCCGTGGAACTCGGTGAGGGTCGGGCCGAAGAGGGACATCATCGCCGGCTGGGCGAAGGCCGCGCGCGCACAGGGCCTTCCCTTCGGCGTGAGCGTGCATGCCGCCCACGCGTGGATCTGGTATGAGCCGGCCCAGGGGGCCGACAAGACCGGCCCCTTCGCGGGGATCCCCTACGACGGCACCCTCACGGCGGCCGATGGCAGGGGCAAATGGTGGAACGGGCTCGACCCCCAGACCCTGTATGCGCAGCACCACGCCCGGAGCCTCAACAACGAGGACCCGTGGGGGATCAGCCCCCAGTGGGCGTGGGGCAACGGGGCCAGCGTCCCCGACGCGGCCTATTGCGAGAAATTCTACAACCGCACGATCGACCTTATCAACAGGTACCACCCCGACCTGGTGTATTTCGACGACACGGTGCTGCCGCTTTGGCCGGTAAGCGACGCCGGCCTGAGGATCGCGGCGCATTTCTACAACAGCAACATGCGGCTGCACAACGGCCGGCTCCAGGGCGTGATGCTCGGCAAGATTCTCAACGAGGAGCAGCGCCGGTGCCTGGTCTGGGACATCGAGCGCGGAGCGAGCAACCAGATAGAGCCCCTTCCGTGGCAGACCGACACGTGCATCGGCGACTGGCACTACAGGCGCTCGATCTACGACCACGACGGCTACAAGAGCGCGAAGACCGTCGTGCAGACGCTGGCTGACATCGTGAGCAAGAACGGGAACCTGCTGCTCAACATCCCGGTGCGAGGCGACGGCACGATCGACGACAAGGAGCGGCGGGTCCTCGAGGGCATCGCCGCGTGGATGGACGTCAACAAGGAGTGCATCTTCGGCACGCGCCCGTGGAAGGTCTTCGGCGAGGGTCCGGCCGCCGAGGGCGCGGCCCTCGTCGCGCAGGGCTTCAACGAGGGCAAGGGCAAGGCTTTCACCGCCGAGGACGTCCGCTTCACCACCAAGGGCAGCGCGCTCTACGCGATCGTCATGGGCTGGCCGGTGAAGCCGCTCGCGATCCGGTCGCTCGGAGGCTCGGCGAGGCTGCTCGACAGGCCGATCGCCAGGATCGATCTCCTCGGGAGCGACGAGACCATCCGGTGGAGACGCACAGATGACGCGCTGGTGCTCGAGCCCGCGAAGGCGAGGCCCGCCTCCGATTTCGCGGTTGTCTACAAGATCAAGCTCGAGCCGGACGGGAGGCTGGCGCTCGCGGGCGAGTAGCCCAGGGAGCGCGTGGCGCTCGCCCGTCTCTCGGGCGCCCGCTTGGAAGCCTCCTGGGGAGGCGCCCAGGAGTCGAAATCCCGGGCTTCCTGCGCGCGCCGCGATGCTGTAGTCTGGGCGCACGTTGGAATACCCGCCCCTTCGCATCGGACTGTTCGGCATCGGACTGGATGCCTATTGGCCTCAATTCGCCGGCCTCAAGGAGCGCCTCGAGTACGGCATCGGATGCGTGGCCCAAAAACTCGCGCGCCCGGGCGTCGAGGTCGTCAACCTCGGGCTCGTGGACAGCCCCGAGGGGGCCCATGCCGCCGGCCGCAGGTTCCGGCGCGAGGATGTCGACCTTATATTCCTCCACGCCACGACCTACGCATTGTCGTCCACGGTGCTGCCGGTGGTGCAGCGAGCCAAGGTGCCGGTTGTCGTACTCAACATCGCTCCGGCCGCGGCCATCGACTACAAGGCTTTCAATCGGCTGGGCGACCGCACAAGGATGACCGGCGAATGGCTGGCGCACTGCTCGGCGTGCCCGGTTCCGGAGATCGCCAACGTCTTCAAGCGAGCCAGGATACGCTTTCACGAGGTTGTCGGCGTCATGGATGACGACCCTGCGTGCTGGCGCGAGGTCGACGGGTGGTTGGACGCGGCCCGAGTGGCCGCAGCGATGGGATGCAACAGGCTGGGACTGATGGGCCACCCGTACGGCGGGATGCTCGACATCGAGTCGGACGCGACCCTGCAGGCCGTGACGTTTGGCACCCACATCGAGCATCTCGAGGTGGACGAGCTGACCGGCCTGCGCCGCGGCGTCCCGGCCGGCGCGGTCGCCGACCGCGTGGCGGAGTTCCGCAGGGTGTTCGACATCCAGCCCGACTGCGCCGAGGAGGACCTCGCGGACGCGGCCCGCACATCCGTCGCGCTCGACGAGATGGTGGCCAGCCACCGCCTCGGCTCGCTCGCCTATTTCCAAAAGGGGGCCGGGGTGCCGGAGAACGAGGCGACCATGGCCTCCATCATCCTCGGGTGCTCGCTGCTGACCGCGCGGGGCGTGCCGGTCGCGGGCGAGTACGAGGTGAAGAACGCCCAGGCCATGAAGATCATGGATCTCCTGGGGGCCGGCGGCTCGTTCACGGAGTACTACGCCATGGATTTCAACGACGACGTCGTGCTGATGGGGCACGACGGCCCGGGCCACATCGCCATCGCGCAGGGCAGGACGAAGGTGCGCCCGCTGAAGGTCTACCACGGCAAGATCGGCCGCGGCGTCTCCGTCGAGATGGCGGTGCGCCACGGCGCCGTCACGCTGCTCTCGGTGACCGAGGGCGCCGGGGGCGGGCTGGCGCTTCTCTGCGCCGAAGCCGAGTCGGTCGCGGGCCCGATCATGGAGATCGGCAACACCAACAGCCGCTACCGCTTCGCCTGCGGCGCGCGGGAGTTCGTCCGCCGCTGGAACTCACACGGGCCCGCGCACCACTGCGCCGTGGGCGTCGGCCATGTCGCTGACAGGATCGACAAGCTCGGCCGCCTTCTCGGGCTCGAGACGATCCGAGTCTGCTGACCGGGGGTCAGATCTCGATCATCGCCTTGATGACGCCGGTCTCCGGGCGGACCCACGCGGGGAATTCGTCCGCGGCGCCGGCCAGCGGAGCCCGGTGCGTGATCCACGGGGCCGTGTCGATCCGGCCGGCCTCTATCAGCCCGATGATCCGGGTGAAGTCGGCGGCCTGAGCGTTGCGGCTGCCCATCAGCGCGAGCTCGCGCCGGTGGAACTCGGGGTCGCTGAACGTCACGTCTCCCTGAAAGAGCCCCACGAAGACCAACCGGCCGCCCGGCGCGGGGTAGGCGAAGGCCGAAGACATGGAGGCCCGGCTGCCGGTTGCGTCGAAGACCGAGGTGGGCAGGTCGCCGCCGGTGAGGCGCCGCAGGGCTTCCAGGGGGGCCTCGGCCGCCCCGTTGATGGCAAGGGGCACGCCGAGCTGGCGCCGGCAGAAATCAAGCCGCCCCGCGTTGACATCGAGGGCGATGACCTTCGCGCCCCTCTCGACGGCGAACTGCATCACGGCGAGTCCGATGGGCCCCGCGCCGATGACGAGCGCGAATTCGCCTTCTTCGAGGCCTGCGCGCTCAACGGCGTGGCAGCCGATCCCGAGGGGCTCGACGAGCGCGAGCTGGTCGAGCGAGAGGGCGGCGGACGGATGGAGCTTGCGCGCGGGCACGGCGAGCTGCTCGCGCATTCCGCCGTCGATGTGGACTCCGAGGACGCGAAGGTCGGCGCAGCAGTTGGGCTTCCCGCGGCGGCAGGCGACGCACTTCTGGCAGTTGATGTAGGGTTCGACCGAGCACCGGTCTCCCGGCTTCACGTTGTTAACGCCGGCTCCGACGGCGATCACCTCGACCCCCAGCTCGTGGCCAAGGATGCGCGGGTATTCGAAGAACGGCTGGTTCCCAGCGAACGCATGGAGGTCCGTCCCGCAGACGCCCATGCGGCGGACGCTCACGAGCGCCTCGCCGGGCCGCGGCGGCGCTGGCGGTCCGGAGTCTATCGGGACGAATCGCCCGGGTTCCTCAAGGCGTATGGTGGTCACGAGGGGAAGGGCCGGGGGGCCCGCCTATGGGGCGTTGCCCGCTTCCAGGTCGCCCGGCCCGGCGGCGGTCCCTGCGGGTCCGAAAGAGGACGGGCGCCCGCGCCCTTCCCGCGGCTGCCGCCCGACGCGCCCGCCCCCGGGGCGCCCGGCAGGGCCGCCGGGGCAATCATCAGGGCGCGGCATGGAGCCTGAAACTGGAGCCTCATTAACCCACCTGCAGTGGCCCCGGATTGAAATGACGCCAAGGCTAAACCGCTTGGCCGGAGGCGCCGCGCGCGGCGAGCCCCACCAACCGGCTATGAGAGCGGTCTTGACTCGGCCGCGCCGTGATCGTCCTTCTTCCGTCCGTTGAGGCTGGCCGGAAAAATGCCCCGTCGTTTCCAAGCCGCGATCCGCAAGACATTCGTGGCGATCGCAGCGGCCTGCGGCGCGGCCTCCGCGGCGCGCCGGTTCCACCGGCGGGCCGGCGGGGTGATCTGCCTGTTTGCGCTCGCGTCGGCCGTGGACGCCGAGCCGCTCGCGGTGACCGTGCGCGACGGGCCGGCGGCGCCCTCCGGCGGTTTCTCCATGGGAGCGTCCCGTCGGCCCGACGGGTCGACGCTGACGATCGATGGCGCCAGCCTGCGTCTTGACGGGCGCCCGTGGATTCCGGTGATGGGTGAGTTTCACTATGCCCGCTACCCGGCGGGCGAGTGGCGGGAGGAGTTGCTCAAGATGAAGGCCGGCGGCATCACGATTGTGTCGACCTACGTCTTTTGGATCCACCATGAGGAGGTCGAGGGGCAATGGGACTGGTCCGGCGACCGCGACTTCCACGAGTTCGTGCGGCTCGCCGGGAGCGTCGGCCTCAAGGTCATCGTGAGGTGCGGGCCATGGTCGCACGGGGAGGTCCGCAATGGCGGTTTCCCCGACTGGCTGGTCGCGAAGGGCTGGAGGCTGCGAAGCCTGGACCAGCGGTACCTCGGAGAGGTGCGCGTGCTCTATGGCGAGATCGCGAGGAATCTCCGGGGCCTGCTCTGGAAGGACGGCGGCCCGGTCGTTGGAATCCAGCTGGACAACGAGTACGGCGGCCCTGCCGAGTACCTGCTGGCGCTGAAGCGGATCGCCCGCGAGGCGGGCCTCGACGTGCCGCTCTACACGCGGACCGGATGGCCCCGGCTGGCGACACCGATGACCTTTGGCGAGATCGCGCCCCTGTATGGCGCCTACGCGGAAGGCTTCTGGCCACGGGAGCTCACCTCGATGCCCGGTCAGTTCTGGGCGGCCTTCCGCTTCTCTTCACGCCGTGTCGACGACGACATCGCCCAGGAGCAATTCGGCCGGGGCGGCGCCCATGACGCTCCCGATGTCGCGCGGTACCCCTACCTCACGTGCGAGGTGGGGGGAGGCATGATGAGCAGCTACCATCGGCGCATCCTGATCGACCCGCGGGACGTCGAGTCGACCGTCCTCGTGAAGCTTGGCTCCGGGAGCACCTTGCCCGGCTACTACATGTATCACGGCGGCACCAACCCCTCCGGGAGGTTGACGACCCTGATGGAGGCGCAGGACACGCCGACGACCAATTACAACGACATGCCGGAGATGAACTACGATTTCCAGGCGCCGATAGGCGAGTTCGGGCAGCTTCGCCCCCAATACCACCTGCTGCGCCGGCTTCATCTGCTTCTTGCGGATTTCGGCCCGGCAATGGTGCGCATGCCTGCGGCGATGCCGGACGTTCGGCCCGGCGGCCGCGGCGACACTTCGACCCTGCGCTGGGCCGTGCGGTCCGACGGCACGAGCGGCTACGTTTTCGTGAGCAACTACGAGCGATCGCTGCCGATGCCGCCCAAGCGGGGGGTGCAGTTCACGGTCAACCTGCCTTCCGGGCCGACGACCTTTCCCTCGGCGCCCGTCGACATCCCGGCCGACAGCATCTTCATCTGGCCGTTCAACTTCTACTTGGGCGACGGGATCCGGCTCGCCTACGCCACGGCGCAGCCGATCTGCGGTGTCGACGACGGCGGCGCGCGCTCGGTCTTCTTTGCCGAGACGCCGGGCGTTCGGGCCGAATTCGCGGTCGCGGGCGAGCCCGCAGTCCGTTCCGCATCACCCGGCCGCGGCGCGGCGTTCGAGATCACGGGCCGGAGCGGACGACCGGTGCGTGTGGTGCTGCTGAGCGACGCCGACTCGCTGGCTCTGTGGAAGGGTGCTTGGCATGGGAGCAGCCGCGTGTTCCTGACGCGGGCCGGGCTGGTGATCGACGGCGACACTGTGCGCATTGAATCGAGCAGCCGGTCCGAACTGTCCGTCGGGGTCTATCCTGCGCCGGCAGGCCTTGCTGGCGGCAGGAGCGACGGGATATTCACGCGCTACGCGCCGCAGGCGCCTCCCCCGGCAGAACCCAGGGCCTCTGTCGAGGAGCTTCAGGCGGCGGGCCCCCCGCGGGATATCCCCGTCGGGAGAATCTCGGCGCCGGTCGCATCGGAGCCAAGCGACGCCGACTTCGCGAAGGCGGCGGTGTGGCGCATCAAGCTTCCGGATGGCATCGACCTGGGCACGAACCCGATCCTTCGCGTCCACTACGTCGGCGACGTCGCCCGTTTCACCCTCGACGGCCGGCTCCTTGTCGACGACTTCTACAACGGGAACGCCCTTGACATCGGCCTTCGGCGCTACGCCCCGGGGATAACCCTCGGCGAACTGCGGATCGCGGTCCTCCCCCTGCGAAGGGACGCGCTCGAAGGTGACAGGCGGCGCATCTTCGTGGCCGACTCCGCGCGCCCCGTCTTCGGGGCTTCGTCGAGCGTGGCTGAGCTGAAGGGTGTCGAGATTCTTCCTCGCTACAGAGCGCAGCTCTCGGCGGCCGGACTGCGATAGCCGCGGCGCGCGCCGCCGGGACACCCGGGGGCGGGCAGCCCTCCTTGCCAGGCCGCCCCGGGGGCCGGGGATTGCACCGGCTCGAGGCTCGACGCCTCAATCGGGAGGCTGCCTGCCCCGGCCGACAAGCTGCGCTTCGATCTGCTCAAGCGTCCTTCCCCTCGTCTCGGGAAGCCTGGCGAGGATGAAGAGGAAACCCGCCATGCAGACGGCGGCATACAGCCAGAACGTGCCGGTCGGTCCGAGCCGCGAGTTCAGGATCGGGAACGTGTAGGTGAGGATGAAACACGCTATCCAAAGGGAGGCCACCGCCGCCGACATCGCGGCGCCGCGTATGCGGTTCGGGAAGATCTCGGAGATGACCACCCACGTCACCGGGGCGAGCGACATCGCGTAGCATCCGATCGCGGCCAGCACGAGTAGGAGCATCGGAAGGCCCTCGACTCCGCGGGCGTAGCAGGCGCCGAGCGCGGCGTAGATGAGCGCGAGGCCCCCGGCTCCGATGAGCATCAGGGGGCGGCGCCCGCGGCGGTCGACCGCGCCGAGCGCCACGAACGTGAAGGCGAGGTTCACCGATCCGGTCCAGGCGATGTTCTTCAGCACGCTGGAGACGTCGTAGCCGGCCGCCTTGAAGATCTCCTCGGCGTAGTTGAAGATCACGTTGATGCCGCACCATTGCTGGAACACCGCGAGGACGACGCCGAGGACGAGGACCCTTCGCATGCTTGGCTCCAGCAGGTCGCCTGCGCGCGCGCGCAGGCTCCCCTGGGACGAGAGCGAGAGGTTGATTTCCCCGATCGCCGCCTTCGCATGGGCTTCGCCTCCGATCCTGGCGAGTATCGCGAGGGCTTCGCCGCCGCGCCCGTTCGAGGCAAGCCATCTCGGGCTCTCCGGGACCAGCAGCATCCCGGCGAGGAAGAGCGCGGAGGGAGCCGCGGTGAGGCCGAACATCCAGCGCCAGCCCTGCTGTCCGAACCAGGAGCCGCGGATGAACTCGTCGGTCGCCCCCGAGGGAAGGCCTCGCACAAGAAGCCAGTCGATGAACTGGGCGAGCAGGATGCCGACGACGATCGTCAGCTGGTTAATCGAGACCAACTTCCCCCGCATCGGCGCCGGAGCGACCTCGGAGATGTACATCGGCGACAGGCTCGACGCGAGGCCGATGGCCACGCCGCCAAGCATCCGCCACGCGATGAACACGGCGAAGGTCGGGGCGAGGGCGTTTCCGACGGAGGTGGCGGCGAAGAGCACGGCCGACAGGATAAGGAGCCTCTTTCGCCCAAACCTGTCGCTCATGCCCCCGGCCAGGAGGGCCCCCGCGAGGCAGCCGATCAGCGCGCAGCTGTTCGCCCATCCGACAAGGAGCGGGTCTTTCAGCCCGAAGAAGCGCTCAAAGAACGGCTTCGCCCCGCCGATCACCACCCAGTCCCAGCCGAACAGGAGTCCGCCCAGGGCGGCCACCGAGGAGATGAGCGACACATAGCGCACGTCGAGGCGCTGGACCGGCGTGCAGGGCGCCGCAAGGGCCTGCTTGCCAAGGCGCCTGTTCTGCCGGCCGTCGTTCACTCGCGCTCGTACTCTATGATCGTCTGGTCGAGGCCGCGGTCCGACGCGGGCCAGCGCAGGGCGGCTTTGCCGATCCTCGCCTCGATGTGGTATTCAATCGCCGGGTTTGCGGGGCCGAGCGCCGGCAGCGAGGCCTCGTATACCCTGCGTGCGACGCGGGTGAGCGGCACCCTGCGGTAGTCCGTGCCTCCGAGCCGCCGCCAGCAGAGCTCGATGGGGCCGGGTTCCTCCTCGGCGGCCACGAGTACCCGCAGCCTGACGGCCTCGCCTGGCGCGGCGCAGGTGCGCACGGTCGGGACGATGAGCCGGGCCGGGCCGGCGTACTGGCGGGACGGGGAGGCCGCGAGGGGCAGGTCGCAGCCGAGGAGCTTCACGAGCGCTGCATCGTGCTTGGAGAGGATGGCCTGGTGCAGCCGGCTGTGCTGCTCGAGGTTGGCGATGGTGCCCAGTTCCCCGAGGCTGGATGCCCCGGCCACCTCGGTTCGGAGCAGGCGGGTCCAAAGCGCCGCCAGCTGCAGGCGAAGGGGCAGGGCCTCCGCGCGCGCCCGCTCGCCCGCCTGGGCCGGGTCCGTCAGCGCCGCGATGGCCGCCATTTCCCGGTCGAGGGCCCCTGCGGTGCAGCCGATCTCGGCGATGAGGCGCATGGCCCGGAACTGGTTCAGCCAGTAGTCAAAACGCTCGAGGTTGGCGCTTCCATTGACGCGGGGACGCAGCGCCTCGAGTTCGTCGACAAAGGCATAGGACGCGGAGACGGAGGACCAGGGCTCGGGGTTGCGGCGGATGTCCCCCGGGCCGTCGATCCAGAGGGACGGGACGGGGAGCTTCACCCCGTCGATCGCGCCGAAGACGCGGGCGATGGAGTCCACCGGACCGGCGCCGAAGTTCGCGGCGGCGAAGTCGCGGTAGAAGGCCTCGATCGGCATGGTCCGGTCGTCCGGGGGACGCGGCTGGCCGGGAAGCTGGTCGGCCTCATAGCCCTCCCAGGCGGGCCCGCCGCAGTTGATTCGCTTTTCGTACCTCGCCTGGCCGACCTTGGTGGATCCCTCTATCTCGATCGTGGCGACCGATGGCTGGCCGGCGTGCGCTGCGAATCCTATCCTAAGGTGTCCGTCGGTGATCTCGACATCCTTGAATTCGTGGACGACAGCCTGGTCGAGGCCGTACTTGGCTGCCAGGTCGAGGCGGCTTAGGGCGACGGCGCCCTGCAGCGTGACGCTGAACACCCGTTGGCCGGGCGCGGCATCCTGGAGCTCGCTGAACCCGAGCCGCACCCGGTAGGTGCCGTTCGGCACCAGCAGGTCGTAGGAGCCCATGCCCACCCGGTTCGTCTGGAACAGCACCGGCTGGCTGGTCCCTGCGATCGGCGACAAGGTGGCGACGACGGTGCCGCCGTCGGCCCCCGACGCGGTGAGGGGCGGAATCCGCGACAGGTCGAAACCCGGGGGCACCCATGACTGGTCCCATGCGGCGCCGGCGAGCGCCGCGATCGCGGGCGCAAGGATCCTGGTCCTCCAGTGGATGCCGATCAGACCCGTGCAGCCGAGGCGCCGGGCGTCCGCCGCGTCGAAGCGCATGCGGCCCGCCCACAGCTCGGGGCTGGTCAGGTCGCCGTCATTCTCAAGCCACGGTATGGCCCAGCGCGGCCGGTCGCTCAGGTTTGCGAACTGGCGCTCGATCGCCGCGTAGCCGACCGCGGTGTTGATCGCGCTCATCGGCGAGGAGGGCGGAAGGAGCCGGTCGAGGGCGGCGCGGTCATGCTGCGGGCCGAGCACCCAGCCGCACGTGGCGAGCGTCATGGGGCTGTGCAGGTCGCGCAGCGCCTCGAGGGCGGCCCGAATGTCGTCCGCCGTGGCCTTGAAATGCTCCGGCTTGTTTCCTTCCCATGTCCACGACTCCGGGGTCCAGAGCCAGTAGTAGTCGGCGGGGCAGGCGCGGCCGATGCGCTCGAACATCGCGGCGTAGATCTCCCTCGCCAGGGCCGGATCGCCCGGGTCGCGGCCGCGGCGCCGGAGCTCCGCCTGCACGGGGGCCGGCAGGGTGAGGGGGGTCTCCGTGCCCACGCAGGTGAGCACCCCAAGGCGGCGGGCCTCGGCAAAGGCGGTGCCGAGCATCTCCGCCGTGCGGTTGAACACGGCGGCTGAGCCGGCTGGAGCCTGGTCCTCGAAGCTCTCCCCGCGCATGACATCCGAGCCAAAGTCGTCGCGGTCGTACAGATCGGCCGCCCCGCCTAGGAAGTCACCCGTCCGGAGCGGGGCGTAGCCCCACCAATACCTGCCGCTCCTGCCGGTCGTCTGGTAGGAGGCGGGATAGGCGCTGCTCACGCTCCCGCGCCCGTCGAAGCCCCCGCGCGGGCCGATCCAGACGGTGGGTTCCGGGCCCACCATGCCGTCGGGATAGGTGTGCAGGCCTATGAAATTCATCCGCAGCTTCGCCAGCTGGCCCACCGCGCACAGGTAGTCGTCCGTGCTCCACCAGTCGGGTCCCTCGGCGAAGTCGTGGAACGGCTGGATGCCGCGCACGCTGAACAGCGCGTGGCCGTCCTCGGCGAACGCCGGAAAGCCTGGGGGGGCGGGCGTATCGGGGACCACGTCCCCGTGCAGGTAGAACCGCACGCCGAGGCGCTCGGCAAACCGGTAAACGCCGTAGAGCGTGCCGACATCGTCCCCCCCGATTATCGAGACACGGAGAGCGCCGCTGCGCAGGCGGTAGTCCCCGGGCGCGAGTGGCTGGCCGGGCTCGCCGTCGATCCGGGCCAGCAGCCGGCCCTGGGTGGCCACGACCAGGGACCTCCCGGCGGGAGGACCCGCCTGGGACCCGACCGGGAGCAGCGCCCCGGTGCGCGCGTAGACATATCGCTGCAGCTCGCGGGCGGCGAAGCGCTCAAGGGCGCTCGCGCCCGGGTCCACGGCGATGCGCCACGCCTCCGGGGCCGCGGGCTCCGCCGTGGAGGAGACGGCGCAAAGCGCCGGGAGGAGGGCGAGCCCGAGAAGCCGCCAGCGCGCCGGCATGGGGTTCATCGCCGGGCCCCGGCTTCGGGCCGGGATTTTGCATGGACAACCCGGAGCGGTCTGCGCTTGCTTGGGCCGGTCATGCAGCAGCAGGAGAACAAACTCGTCACGCCCGGCAGCCTGGCCGTCGATGCCGTCCTTGTCATTGCCTTTTTTGTATTCATGTACGGCGTCTGCTCGTCGCATGTCCCCTCAAGGGACCATCGGATGATCCTGCTCTGGGGCGGGGTGTGCTCCGTCTGCCTTACCTGCCTTTTCTGGCTCGCCCTGCAGATGCTGCGGGTCGTCGTCCGCGCACAGCGCAATCCGCCGAAGGAGTAGAGTCATCCTCAGGCCGGCGGCCGGATCCGCCTGAACGCTGCGACGAAGAATCCGTCGCCGTCGTGCCACTGTGGCAGGAGCCTCCCGCCCGGGATGGCCCGCTCGAAGCCGGGCGCTTCCCGGAGGAAGGCGTCCACGACGGACTCATTCTCGGTGCGGCACAGAGAGCAGGTCGCATAGACCAGGAGGCCGCCCGGGCGGACGCGCGGGGCCTGCTCCAGAAGCAGCTCCAGCTGGCGGGCGGCCGCGGCTCGGACCCCCGCCGGCGTGGTCACCCATCTCAAGTGCGGCGAGCGCCGCCAGGTCCCCGAGCCGGAGCACGGCGCATCCACGAGGACGCCGTCGTAGCCTCCCGGCGGGTCGGCCCGGGACCCGATGCTTATCCGGCCCGCAAGGCCGGCCCGCCTTGCGCGGACGCGGAGCGCGTCTAGAGGCTCGCTCCTCAAGTCGCGGGCGCAGACCCTGCCGGAGGGCCCGAGCATGCAGGCCAGCTGCAGCGCCTTCCCACCGGAGCCCGCGCATGCATCGAGCCAGCGCCCTGCCGGCTCCACCCGCGCCGATTCCAGCACTAGCTGCGAGCCGATGTCCTGGATCTCGACCAGGCCGGCAAGATAGGCGTCCGTCCTTGAGACGTCGGTGTCGGGCGGCAGGGCGATCGCGCCCGCCAGGAGGGGGCTTCGCCGCCAGGCCCATCCGAGGCGGTCAAATTCCTTGAGCGCGGGCGCCGGGTCGGCCGCCTGGAGCCGCAGCCACAGGGGCGCGCGCGACAGGAGCGCGTCCCGAAGCGGCGCGGCGGACGCCCCGGGGCATTCCTCGCTGAACCAAGCCGGGGTGAGCGCCCCGGGATCGGCGCCGAGCACGAGCGCCTTCCCGTCGACGCCCTCGGGGCACGGCGGAAGGTCGCCTGAAATCTCCATGCGGAATGGCCGGACCGAGGGGATGTCCGCGGCGAGCCATGCGATCCGCCGCACCGCGCCGGAGGGGTCCGATTCCAGCAGGGGTTCGATCCAGGGCAGGTAGCGCACGGCCGAATAGATCAGCTCCTTGTAGAGCCGCCTGTCGCGCGACCCGAGCCTGCGGTCGCTCCCCAGGAGCGCGTCGATCCTCGCCGGGAGCCCGGCATCCCGCCTCCAGTGGGGGCGAAGCGCCGTGAGGAGCTCGACAAGGGTTCGCTTCTGGCTTCCGGCGCGGCTCACGGACTCGGTTCGAAGCGGATGGTCGGGAGGCCCATCAGAACCGCATCATGTTTAGGGAGACGTTGAAGCCGAAGTGACCCTGGCCGTTGTTCGGGCCGCGCGAAAATGCCAGCTCGTATTCGACATCCCAGGTGTTCGAAATCTTCTGGGAGACCCCGTAGAACTGATCGACAAAGAAGTGGTCGCGGGAGTCGTAATCGCCGCGCGCGAAGACCTCGTACACCTCGTTCAGGCGCGCACGGGCTTCCACGTGCAGTACATCGAGGCCGACTATAGGGTAGCTGCCCAGTCCGGGCAGGGAGTACGTCCCATATTTGTCTGACAGGTACCCAACGCCGAAGCCCGCCGACCAAACGTCCCCCTCGCGGAAGGTGATTGTGGTGTCCATTGCCCTTTGCGCGGCCCTCGCCGTCGAGACCGAGTCCTCCACCCGCAGCTCAAGCCAGCGAGCCGGGGTCGCGGTGAACTCGGCGTGGACGTCCGAGAAGTCGGTCTGTCCCAGCGAGCGGTGAAAACGCAGGTCTTCCGCCACGTCGAACGTCAACAGGTCCCTCGACCCGTAGGTCTTGTCCCGGGTCTGCAGCGAGTTGTTCAGTCCCACCCTCACCACGTTCTCTGCCTGAAGCTGGTCTAGCGCCCTCATATCACCTAATTCCATTATAGGGAGGTAGTTGGAAAATGTGCTGCGATCGATCGGCGGTATCCAGTCCGCGGACTTGTCGGCGTCGGGGATGTACCGGTAGCTGAGCGTCGGCGTCAGGAGGTGGCGCAGCCCGTCGATGTGCCAGAGGGGGTTCTCGTAGTCGAACGTCGCGCTCATCTTCAGGTCCGCGTCGAGGCCGACCTCGCCCAGGGCGCGGCCTTTGCCGCCGACGTTCGTCGCCCCCGCCGTGTCCCAGTACTCTGTGAAACGGCCGCCGACGACGGGCGTCAGGTCCAGGAACCCCTTGTACGAGAACGGGCGCGAGAAGCCGAGGAATGCGTCAAAACGGTCGCTTTCGAGATGGGCGCCGCCGTCGGGCGGGTTCTCCTCCAGATGGGCGAGGCTCGAGTTGAACCGGGCGTAGATCCCGCCCCCGATGGCGGTAGGCAGGAGGTCGAACCGGATTTCGGGCAGCCGCTCCTGCACCGGGTAGAACGCGTCGGGCTGGAACCGCGTGAAGACCGAGCCGACAAAGTCAGTGCCGGTATAGACCGCCTCGAGATAGTTGTCGGGCTCCTGCACGGGGACGAACTCCTTTGCGTGGAAATCGCGGATCACCTCGGAATCACTGGACCAGTTGATGTCGCCGTTCAGGGTCAGGTCCGGCGTGATCTGCTGGATGTGGTGCCATTCCGCGAAGGCGCGGTTGGGCGGCACCGGGTTGTCCAGGATGTCCGTCAGCCGCTTGCCTAGGTCATAGATGTAGCCGGCCTTGAGGGACCCCTCCATCGAGCCGTCGCCGATCGCCACGTCGTAGTTTGCAATCGGGCCCACCATGATGCCCCTGAAGGTGTAGATTCCAATGTCGGGCCCCAAGCTGGCCCCGGTCGCGATAGGGATGTGCATGCCCGCGTCGACATACGCCCCGAGCGTGTGGCGGTAGCCGCCCTCGACCGTCGTGTTCCACAGGTTGGACTCGTGCGCGATGTCCTCGCCGAGGCGCGCTATCGGGAAAGGAAGGTAGTCGCCGACCCCCACCTTGGCGGTGACCAGGCGCAGATAATGCCCCGGGGAGTAGATGACCTTCTTTGCCTTGATGGTCGGCTGCCAGGGTCCGGGTTCGCGGTAAACGACCGTTGCGTCATGGACAATGACCTCGTTCTGGGTCCCCTCGGCCGTCGGGCCCTCGATGTAGAACGGAAACCTGCCGGCCCGCAGGTTCTGGGCCGTGAAGGACCCGTCGTTGCCGTTGTAAGTGAGCCGGTCCGCGAGCAGCCGGTCCCCGATCCGGGTCAGGACGACGTGACCGATCGCGACGGCGACCAGCGTCCTCTGGTTGAAGCGTATCTCGTCGGCGGTCAGGAGCAGGCTCTTGTCGACGAGCCGGGCGTTTGGCCTGGCGACGGCCTCGCCGGTCGCCTCGTCGAACGTAATGGTCGAGTCGGCCGAAAGATCCGCCTTGGATTCGGCGCTCAGCATCGCAGCCGGAGCAGCTGCAAGGGCGAATAGAATGGCGAGGCGGCGCATTACTCCGCGCAAGCAAATGCCCCGGGGCCCGCCCAAGCAAGCCTCGCTAGCTTGGCGGTAATCGGCGCCGAATTGCATCCGGGGCGCACTTTAGGCTTCTTCGGCGGGCCGGCGGGCCCCATCGTGTCGGGCCGGCATGCCCAGCAAACGCCCCATCCGCAGGTCCAAAGCAGCGCGCGACATGGCGCCGCTGCGCGCCGAGGTCCGCGGGCTGGGCGCGGCGCTCGGCCGCGTGATCACGAGGATCGAGGGCCGCGAGACATTCGACACGGTGGAGTCCCTGCGGAGGCTCGCCAAGGCGCGCCGCGCGAACGACGCCGGCGCCGAGCGGCTCCTCGGGAAGGCCGTGGCGGAGCTGGACCCCCAGTCCGCCTTCAACCAGGCGATGGCCTTCACGCTCTATTTCGAGCTCGTGAACCTGGCCGAGGAGAACTTCCGGATCAGGCTCCTGCGCCGGCGCCGCGTGGCCCGCGCCCTCGGGAAGGATGAGGGGCGCCCCATCCGCGAGTCGATCGAGGCCGCCGTCATGGAGCTGAAGGCGGCGGGCGTGGGGGCGGAGGAGATGCAGAGCCTCGTGGACCGGCTCCGGATCGAGCTCGTGTTCACCGCCCACCCGACCGAGACGAAGCGCCGCACGCTCCTCGCGAAGCTGAGGCGCCTAGGCGGGATCCTGCGCGCCCGGGCGCAGCCGGAGTCGACTCCCGACAGCGCGGTCCTGGACGCGGAGACCGTCGAGCGGGAGATCGCGTCCCTCTGGCTCACCGACCGCAGCCGGACGGCCAGGCCGGGGGTCAAGGACGAGGCCCGCACGGGGCTCTGGTATTTCGACACGACGCTCATCGAGACGCTGCCCCGCCTCCAGCTGGACATGGAGCGGGCCCTCACCCTGCACTATCCCGGCGTCCGGCCCCCCAGGCGGTGGCTGACTTTCGGGTCCTGGATCGGGGGCGACCGCGACGGCAATCCTGAGGTCACCGCGTCGACCACGGCCGACATTCTCCTGCTGCACCGCCGGCTGGCCATCGAGAAGCTCCGCGCGACCTCGCACGAGCTCGGCCGGCTGCTGAGCGTGAGCGACCTGCGCGACACCGTCGTTCCAGCGCTCAAGCGGGAGCTCCGCGAGAACCTCCACATTTCCGAGCACCTCTCGGAGCTCGAGAAAAGGTATCCCCACGAGCCCTACCGCCTGCTCCTCGGGGTGCTGCAGGAACGGCTCGGGCGGGCGAGGGAGGAGCTTCGCGAAGGGGGCGCCCTCCTCGGCGGCGCCGCAGGCTCGTGCCTGTCCCGCTCAACGGTCGCCGACACGTTTGACACGATCCGGGCCGGCCTCGAGGCCGGCCGGGGGGCGATGCTCGCGGGCGGCGACCTGGCCGCGGCGGCCAACCAGTTCGAGGTGTTCGGCCTGCACACGGCGCGACTGGACCTCCGGCAGCATTCGTCGCTTCACGAGGCGGCCGTGGCCGAGATCCTGGGACGCCCCGACTATCCCGGGCTGGGCGAGGGGGAGAAGAGGCGGGTCCTCCTGGAGGCGGTCGCGGCGGCCGCGCCGCTTGACCCGGGGGCGCCCGCAGGCTTCACGGCCGCGACCCGCGACGTCCTCGAGCCGCTCGCCCTCTTTGCCCGGGCCCGCGCGGCGATCGGGGCCGAGGCGCTCGGCATCTACATCATCAGCATGACCAACGGCCTCTCCGACATCCTCGAGGTCGAGCTGCTGCAGAGGCTCGCCGGGTCATCGCTCCCGATTGCGCCGCTCTTCGAGACTCTGGACGACCTTGAGCGCGCGCCGGGCGTTCTCGCGGAGCTTTTCGGGCTCCCCGGCCGCCGGACCTCGCACCAGCACGTGATGCTGGGCTATTCGGACAGCAACAAGGACTGCGGCTACATCACGGCGAACTGGGCTCTGTTCAAGGCCCAGGAGGCGATCGCGCGCGTGTGCCGCGGCGCCGGCGTCGCGCTGACGCTCTTCCACGGGCGCGGGGGCAGCATCGCCCGCGGCGGCGGCCCGGCGGCGAAGGCCATCCTGGCCCAGCCCGCGGGGCTGGGCGACGGCGGGATCCGGGTGACCGAGCAGGGGGAGGTTCTCTCGACGCGCTACCACGACCCCGACCTTGCGCACAGGATACTCGAGCAGATGGCCTACGGCGTCATGCTCGGGATCCACGCGGCGGGGGGCGAGGCGCCGGCCCCGCAGGAGTGGCGCGACGCAATGGAGGAAATGAGCCTGGCCGGGTTCGAGGCGTACAAGGCGCTGGTCCACGACGACCCGGAGTTCCTGGTGTTCTGGCGGCAGGCGACGCCCATCGACGAGATCAGCGACCTTAAGCTCGGCTCACGGCCGACGTACCGGAAGGCGACCGAGGACGTGGCGGATCTGAGGGCCATCCCCTGGGTGTTCTCCTGGATGCAGAGCCGGTTCAACTTCCCGGGTTGGTTCGGCCTGGGAAGCGCCCTCGACTCGATGCTGCGCCGCGGGCCGAAGGCCAGGGAGCGCCTGAGGGCGATGCACGCGGGCTGGCCGTTCTTCCAGACGCTCATCGACAACGCCCAGCTGACGATGCGCAAGGCGGACATGGGCATAGCGGCGCTCTACGCGGGCCTCGTCGAGGACCCCAGGATCCGGCGCCGCGTCCTCGGGATCCTGGGCGCGGAATTCGAACGCACGGAGGCGGCGATCCTCGCCGTCTCGGGGCAGAGGCGCCTCCTCAGCCGGGAACCCGTGCTCCTTCGCTCGGTCGAGCTGCGCAATCCCTACATCGATCCCCTGAACTACATCCAGGTGGACATGATGCGCCGCCTGCGCGGCCCCGTCCCGCCGCAGCCCCGCGAGGCCGAGGCGATCCACGCGGTGATCGAGCTCACAATCAACGGGATCAGCGGGGGCCTGAAGAACACGGGCTGAAGCCGCCCGATCTTATTTGCCCCGCCGGCGGCAACCCGTGCAGTATTCCGAAAACATATACGCCGAGAAGTGACGCTCCTAAAGACTGACATAAAGGCCCTCCTGAACGCCCGCCACGGCTCGCCCCATTCCGTTCTGGGGATGCACCCGTGCACCTACCGCCGCAGCCCGGGCCTCGTGGTGCGGGCCTTCCTGCGCGACGCCGCGGGCTGCGAGGTGGTCCTGACGTCGGAAACTCCGCCCGCGGTCTTCCCGATGAAGTCCCTCGCGCCCGAGGGCCTCTTCGAGGTGCTCATCCCGAAGCGCGAGCAGGTCTGCGCATATGAGCTCAGGGCGACCTCGGCGGACGGGCGGGTGCGGCAGTTCCGCGACCCGTACTGCTTCCTTCCCACGCTCGGCGAGCAGGACCTCTATCTCTTCAACGAAGGCAACGAGCACAGGATCTATGACAAGCTGGGCGCGCACGTGCGCGACCTCGGTGGGGTGGTGGGGGTCGCCTTCGCGGTATGGGCCCCCGCGGCGGCGCGAGTCTCGGTGATCGGCGACTTCAATGGCTGGGACGGGCGCTACCATCCGATGAGGGGCCTTGGCGCCTCGGGCGTCTGGGAGATCTTCATCCCGGGCCTTGCCCAGGGTGAGCTCTACAAGTTCGAGATCCGCGACAGGCAGGGCGGGATCCGCATCAAGACCGACCCCTACGGCACCTGTTTCGAGGGGCCCCCGGGCAACGCCGCCCGGGTGTGGGACACGGGGGCGTTCAAGTGGGGTGACGCCGCCTGGATCGAGCGCCGCCGCTCTCAGGCGGGAGGCCTGGACCGACCGGTATCGATCTACGAGGTCCACCTCGGCTCGTGGCGGCGCAAGCCCGAGGAGGGCTTCCGCCCGCTGACGTACCGGGAGATCGCTCCGCAGCTGGCCGACTACGCGGTCGAGATGGGGTTCACCCACGTCGAGGTGATGCCGGTCGCGGAGCATCCGTTTGATGGGTCGTGGGGATACCAGGTGACGGGGTTCTACGCCCCCACCCACCGGTTCGGCCCGCCGGAGGACTTCGCGTGGTTCGTGGACCACCTGCACCAGCGGGGGATCGGCGTCATACTCGACTGGGTGCCGGCGCACTTTCCAAAGGACTCGTTCGCGCTGGCCGAGTTCGACGGGACGCACCTCTACGAGCACGCAGACCCGAGGCAGGGCGCGCACAAGGACTGGGGCACGCTTATCTTCAATTACGGCCGGCACGAGGTGCGCTGCTTCCTCATTGCCAACGCGCTCGCTTGGTTCGACAGGTACCACGTGGACGGCCTGCGCGTCGACGCCGTCGCCTCGATGCTCTACCTCGACTATTCCCGCGGGCACGGGGAATGGGTGCCCAACCGGTATGGCGGGCGCGAGAACCTCGAGGCGATGGATTTCCTGAGGCGCGTGAACGACCTCGTCCACCACTACTACCCCGGGGCGCTCATGATCGCGGAGGAAAGCACCTCGTTCCCGAGCGTCACGCGCCGGACGTCCGACGGCGGCCTCGGATTCGACTACAAGTGGAACATGGGGTGGATGCACGACACCCTGAGGTACTTCTCCAAGGAGCCCATCCACCGCCGCTGGCACCAGAACGACCTGACGTTCGGGATGCTCTACCAGTACGCCGAGAACTTCGTGTCGGTGTTCTCGCACGACGAGGTCGTTCACGGGAAGGCGTCGATGCTCTACAAGATGGGCGCGTGGCACATCCCCGAGAAGGCGGCGAACCTGCGCGCGCTTTACGCGCACATGTGGGCATATCCCGGCAAGAAGCTGCTATTCATGGGGAGCGAGTGGGCCCAGGCGGGCGAGTGGAACCACGCGGCCAGCCTTGACTGGCACCTTTGCCAGTACATGGACCACGAGGGCGTGCGCAGGCTCGTCGCCGACCTGAACCGCCTCTATTCCGCCGAGCCGGTCCTGAGCGCGAACGATTTCAACCCGCGCGGATTCCGGTGGATAAACTGCCTGGACGCGGACTCGAACGTGCTCGCTTACCTGCGGACGGACGCGAGCGAGGAGACGCTCTTTGTCGTCGTCGGCCACTTCAGCGGCGCCACGCGCACCTACAGGGTGGGGGTCCCGCGGCTGGGGTGGTGGCGCGAGGTGATCAATTCGAACAGCGAGTACTACGGCGGCTCGGGCCTGGGAAACGCCGGCGGGCGGGCCGCAACCGGCGAGGCGTGCGACGGCTACACCCAGTCGATCGAGCTCACGCTCCCCCCGCTGACCACCCTGGTGTTCAAGTGGGCCGCGGGCGGGTAGACGGGGCGCGAACCGCGGGGTACGTAGAAATGCCGGGGCGCTTTTGCCTCGCTAACCCATTCCGCGCCGCCAACCGTAATGGGCAAGTGGGCCGTCTGTCTGCCAGATGCGTAGATATGCGGGGTGTTTTTGACTCGCGGCTTGGCGATGCAGCCCGCACAGTGTTCGGTGACAACGGATATCCACCTTCATGGCGCGCAAAATAAGCTTCCTCAACTACAAGGGCGGAGTCGGTAAAACGTCGCTCATCGTGAACGTTGCCGCCGCCCTGGCCAAGATGGGCAAGCGGGTGCTCCTGTTCGACCTCGACACGCAGTCGAACGCGAGCATCTGGCTGCTGCGCCTGGACCGCTGGAACAAGATCAACTCGACCGGGGAGGGCTCCATCTACTCGGTGTTCGACCCCGGCAACGTCCATATCAAGGACATCGTGGTCAAGGACGTCGTTGAGGGAAAGGCGGGCGGGAAGGTGCTTCCGGGCCTGGATCTGGTCCCCACGAGCTTCAACCTCACCGACCTTGAGGGCGAGTACACCGGGGATCCGAAACGCCCCGCCTACCTGGTCTTCTGCGAGCAGGTCGCGGCGCTCGAGCCCAACTACGACTACATCTTCTTCGACTGCCCGCCGAATCTCCTGCGCGCGTCACAGTGCGGCGTCTTCACCTCGAACGAGATCTACGTCCCTTCGAATCCCGACGCCCTGAGCCTCATCGGGTTCACGCTTCTCGTGGACAAGCTCCAGAAATTCCAGGCCCTCTCGGGCAGCTTCCGGAAGGCGTCGATGGGGACGCCTGCGCAGGTGCAGGGGCTCATCTTCAACTCCATCCGCACAGGGGTCGACATCGAGGTTCCCAAGATGAGGATGCAGCTCCGGCTCAATCAGTTCCGGGCGGCAAAGCGCGCCGCGCCGGGGGCGAAGATCTTCACCGTGCAGATCCGCGACGCGATGGTGGTGCGGCGCTCCGTCGCCCTGGGCCTCCCCGTCATCCTTGTCGGGAGCGAGGCGGCCGACGTTGTGGATTCCGTCACGAGCGACTACAGAAAACTCGCCCACGAGCTCGACGAGCACGATCCTTCCCCTTAAACGATCTGACGATGGCCGAACAGAAATACTCTGAAAAGGACTGGGACGAGGTGCGTACGGCGTTTGCCAGCTCGATCATGGTCGATACCCCCATTTCGAGCCTGGCGCAGAACCTTGACGGTCCCACCTGGCCAGTGAAGTCGAAGGACGAGACCCCGGCAAAGTACATTGACTTGAGCTATGGCGAGGCCCTGGAGCTGCTCGCGCTCAAGGGCCAGACGGACGACAAGCTCGACCTGCTGATCTCGATCATGAAGGAGACCCTCGCGTTCGACAGCCCCTTTGGCGACATGATCGAGCAGACCGAGGCGGCGGCGGTGCGCGACAATCCGCTGCTGAAGAACATGGCGCGGATCGGCATCCCGGAGAAGTTCCCGATCTCGCTGACGGCCCTCGGCAGCGACACGGTCGAGTTCTGCAAGCTGGAGGACCTGAAGACCCTCGGCGAGTTCGCCGTGTTCGCCCAGGAAATGTCGCAGAATGTGATTATCGGCGGCGACTTCAGGAAGCTGCTGAACGCATTGTCAAATCTTGATGAAATTACGCTGTCGGAGATCCTTCCCTACCGGAAGGGGGCGAAGGGGCTGCATCTGGTGGAGGCGGTAGCGCATGCGACCCAGGCGCCAAGCCCCATGGCGAAGGCGAGCGAGGCCGCGGCATGGTTCGCGGACGATTTCGCCCAGATAAAGAAGGACTTCTCCGACGACGCGAGCATCGCGAGGCACCTGGGAGTGCTAAACGACATCGCCCTTGAGAAGAAGGTTTCGGATCTCATTCGTCAGCTGATCAAGCCGGGCTCGGGCGTTGGCGCCGCTGAGCCCGCCGAGCACAAGACTGGCTTTTTCGGAGGGTTTAGGCGTATATTCAAGAAGTAGGGAGCTTTCCAGCGCCCGAAGCTAATGCCTGATCCATCCAATATCCGGTTTCCAATCAAAAGGCCCGAGCCCGGCAGCAACCTGTCGCTGCGGCGCAACAGGCCGTTGACCGCCTCGCCGTTTTCGGTGTCGGAAGCCTCGGCCGCGGCCAGGGAGTCCATACGGAAGATCGTTTCGGCGACGAGGCCGGTGGCTGGCGGCCGGAGCCCGGCCGACGACGCCCGCATCGCCGAGCTTGAGCGTTCAATGCGCCAGCTGGAGCTGAAGCTCGTCGAGCGCGAGAGGTTGGTCCAGGAAAAGGAGGCCCGGCTAAACGAGCACGAACGGGAGCTTGCCGAGGCGGAGGCCCTTCTGGCGGCGCGCGAGCAGCTTGTCGCCGCATCGCGCAAGGCGACGCCCGTGCAAGTCTCGCCGGAGGAAAGGGCGGCCCTCGAGGCGCTTCGCGCGGAACTCGAACGGCAGGAGGCCGTGCTCAAGGAGGCGCAGGCGGCGCTGCACGAGCGCGAGGCCTTCGTGCAGGAAAGCGAGACGAGGCTATTTGAGAAGGTGCAGGACCAGCAGGAGAGGGAGATAGAGCTCGATCAGCGCGAGGAGGACCTCAAGACCCGGAAGCGCAAGCACCGGTTGAGCGAGGCCGCCGAGGATCCCCGCGCAGCAGCGGCGCTCCAGGCCGAGGACGCTGCGGCGGCCGACTCGGACGAAATGCGGGCATGAGCCTTGACGCGGCTCGTCCGCGGCCCCTATTTTCATGCAACTTTTCCCCGGACCCGGCGTCCAACCCATTTCAACCATCGCTGCATGAGACTCCTCCGCATCGCCCTGTGCGCCGCCTGCCTGTCCTTCGCGGGCCTTCGCGCGGCGGACGAGGAGCAGAAGCAGCAGCCGGAGGAGATTCCGGACTTTAACCAGCTGGACGAGTACACGTATGTGCCGAAGTCGACGCTCAGCCTGAGCAGCCGGTTCTTCGTGCACGGGCCCAAGACGACATACAGCGGGCAGGGCGCGATCCCGTCGCCATTCAGCGCGGGCTTTGACATCTCGGTCCCCAACGTCTCGCGCACCTATTTCGACGGGATGGTCAGCCCCGACTCGCGGACCATATTTGTCAGCAGCGGGGTGGGCGAGGGCACGTCGATCCCGATAGCCTCCGACGGGAGGACGAACAGCTGGAGCTACCAGTATGCAAGCCAGCTCCAAACGAGCGGAGACATCGTCTTCAACAACTACTCGGCGGAAATCACGGACACGGCCGCCCACAACACGGTCGGCACTCCCGGGCTCGGCCTTGAGCTGCTGATGGACAGGGACATGGGGAAGATCGGGAAGCACTTGAAATGGGCCATCACGGCGGGCTTCAGCATAGCGGACATCCATTCGAGCTCCTATGCGTCGGTCCCGACCGCCCTGACGACGACCACGGACACCTACGACCTTTTTGGCCAGGTCCCTCCAGCGCCCCCCTACACTTCGCCCAACACGATCAGCCAGTCCGTCCTGACTTCCACGGGCGGGGTGATCACGAACACGAGCGGAACGACGTCAACCCAGCAGGCCGACCAGACTATCCTCCTTGGAAACGCGCCGCTCAGCCGGACGGTGTCGACTTCGATCGTGGAATCCGAGAACAGGTATTTCATCGAGGGGGCCTACTACACACTCCGGATCGGCCCGACCCTGATCCTGCCGATAGGGACGCACTTCAAGCTCAGCATGAGCGCGGGCCCGGACCTCCTCTACTCTGGGTCCGAGTTCAACGTCTTCGAGACTCTGCCGATCGAGGAGAATCCCCAGATTCCCTACACGGTCCTGTACCAGAAGGAGAACACCAAGATCCTACCCGGCTACTATGTGGATGTGGACCTGCGGTACGACCTGACCGAAACCGCGGGCTTCTACGTCGGGGGCCTTGTCCAGGGGGGCGGCAGTTACAGCCAGGAGCTCCCCAGCGGAACGGGAACGTCGTATTCAACGAAGATCGACTTCAGCGACCAGCAGGGCATCAAGGGCGGATTCACCTTCAGGTTCTGAGGCGTGCCGGCGGCGCCGTAAATCAGGAATCCGAGAGGTCGGCGAGGACCGCCTCGATTCCGCGGAGCGATTCCTGCGGGTAAAAACCGTTTATCCGCGAAATGACCTGCTGGATGATCCCGTCCGGGCACGACGCGCCCCCGGTCACGAGGATGCGCTTGGGCGCGTCGCCCGGGCGATCCCTGTCGCCTGCCCAGAGGGGCCTGCGCTCCACATGGCCGCCCGGTCCCGGCCGTCCCTTCGCAGGGAACACGTGATGCTCGACCTGGTTTCGCGACAGAATGTTGGCCTCGCTCTGGATGAAGAAGGCCCGGCTCCCCAGGCGCCGTTCGCAGAGGCGGTAGAGCTGGTATGTGTTGGACGAGTTTTTGCCGCCGATGACGAACGCGGCGTCCAGGGGCTCGGCCAGCGCGCGGGCCAGGGCGTCCTGGTTGACCTGGGTCGCGTAGCAGAGCGTGTCGTTTCGGTCGTGGCCGCCAACCCGGGCAGGGGCGCCAGGAAGGTCGGGCCCGTACTTCCGCGCAAAGACGTCCCTCAGGTAGGCTATTATCTCCCGGGTCTCATTCATGAGGAGAGTCGTCTGGTTGACCACGGCGACCCGGTCCAGGTCGCGGTCGACGTCGAATCCCTCGGTGAACTTCCCGTGGAAAAGGGCGTGGAAGCGTTCCCGTGCCGCCGCGTCGCCCCTCAGGATTATTTCCCCGAGCTGGCGCGCCTCCTCCATGTTCCTCACGATGATCGCCGGGGCGTACCGCCGGGTGTTGGAGAATGTCGCCTTGGTCTCCTCGTGCTCGTGCTTGCCGTGGATGACCACCGTGTAGCCCTCGCGGCCGTAGCCCCGGGCCGCCTTCCACACCTTCTCCACGAGCATGCAGGTCGCGTCGTACTGGCGGACGGCGATGCCCTTCCTCACGAGGCGCCTCTTGTCCTCGTCGGTCGCGCCGAATGCCGGGATGATCACGATGTCGTCCGGGGTCAGCGTGTCCCACAGGTCGGGCCCGCCGGGCCGTTCGGCGTGCGCGACCCCCTTGTCGGTCTGGAGGTACCTGAGGCCGCGGCGGATCAGGTCGTCATTGACGAACGGGTTGTGGATCAGCTCGGAGAGCATGAACACCCGCTTGCCCGGGTTTCCCGTAAGCGTCTCGTAGGCGCGCTCGATCGCGTTCTTCACGCCGAGGCAGAACCCGAAGTGGCTCGGGACCAGGTAGTTCACCGCGCCGAAATCAAGCAGGACCGGAGCCGTCGCGGTTCGCTCGTGGCGCCGGGCGAGAGCCTTTATCGCGGCGCAGAGCCTTGACTGGTAGATGGCGCCGGCCGCCGCGTCCTGGGCGTATATCGCGTCGTTGCGGTCCTTCTCGGGCCTGAACTTGTAGATGAAGTCGTTTTCGCCGAGATTAAGGTAGGGTATCTCGACGAGGTAGGGGTCGAGCCGGGTGAGCAGGCCGGCGAGCGAGGGCGCAAGCGCACCGAGATCGGATTCGAGCTGCTCGGCCGACCGCATTTCGATCTCGGGATCCGCCGCCCGTCCCTCAACCTGGGCGAAATAGACCCTGTACGAACGCCCGCCGGCCTCCGCCGTGAAGCGCTCCGCCGGGCGCGTGTGGTCCGTGAACGAGGACTCGAGGCGCCCCACGGCCATCCCGAGGTCGGATCCGGTGAACGCTAGCCCGGCCCTTGACCCCAGCCGGCGGACGGCCAGCCGGTTGTTTCCGTCAAATGCGAGGATGCAATCGAGCGGAGGCGGGGCGACCCCTGTGGGCGTGGGCATGAGGCTAATGTGCCCCCGGGTCAGCCCTTCGGCAAGGATGAGCTCAACGCCTCCTGGAGCCTGGCGATGTCGCGGCCCCCGCCCATGGCGAAGTCGGGCTTTCCGCCGCCCTTGCCGCCGAGCTTCTGGCTCAGCCCGTTGACGATCTTCCCGGCGTCGTAGCCGGCGCCCGCGGCGGCCGGGGAGCAAAAGGCAACGACCGCGGCCTTGTCGCCCAGCACCGCCGCCAGGATGACGACGCCCTCGCCGAGCTTGCCGAGGACCTGGGAGCCAAGGGACCGGAGGGCGTCGGGGGACTCGACGGAGACCTGCGCGGCCGCGAACTTCAGGCCTCCGAGGGCCGCGGCCTTGGCGGCGATGTCCCCGGCGAGGCTCGCGGAGGCCTTCTGCTCGAACGACCTCAGCTTCCTCTCGATCTCGGACTTCTCGGCGAGCAGGGAATCGATGCGGCTCTCGAGCGCGTCTCGCGGGGAGCCGAGCCGCTGCGCGGCGAACTCGACCGTTTCGAACGCCTGGAGCGCAAAGCGGTGGGCCGCGTCGCCCGCGACGGCCTCGACCCGGCGGGTGCCCGCTGCGATCGCGCTCTCGTGGACGATCTTGATGAATCCGATCTCGGCGGTGGACGCCACGTGCGTGCCCGCGCAAAGCTCGCGGCTGTATCCTCCGATGTCGACCACGCGGACCACCTTCCCGTACTTCTCGCCGAAGAAGGCGAGGGTCCCCTCGGGCCTCCTGTCGAAGTCCACCTCGTAGGCGTCGACCCTCGCGTTATCGAGCACCCTCTGGTTCACGATCTCCTCGATCTCGCGGAGCTGGGCGTGCGTCACGGCCTCGAAATGCGAGAAATCAAAGCGGAGCCGGTCGTGGGCGTTGAGCGAACCGGCCTGGCGGACATGCGTGCCTAGGACCTTCCGGAGCGCCCAGTGCAGGAGATGAGTCGCCGTGTGGTGGCGCTGGATGGCGCGGCGGCGCACTGAGTCGACCGAGAGGTCGGCGGCCGTTCCCACGGGGGGGATGGATGCGCCCGGTGCGATCCTGTGCAGGTGCCGGCCCGCCTTGTCCCTGACGGTGTCGACGACCTCCAGGGCGTTCCCGCCGATGAGCACGTGCCCGGAATCGCCCTGCTGGCCGCCCATTTCGGCGTAGAAGGGGGTCTGGTCGAAGACGAGGAACACGCCGTGTTCCGACCTGGCCACGTCGACCAGGACGGCGTGGGTCCCCTTGGAGAGGTCGAGCGAGTAGCCCGTGAAGGTCGTCGGAAGCTGGGCCGCGGGGGCGGCGCCCTTCGTTGCGGCCACGATCACCTCCTTCTTCTGGGCCGCGCGGCCGCGCTCCCTCTGCCGTGCCATGAGGGCCTCGAAACCCGCGACGTCCACCGTGAGGCCGCGCTCCCGTGCGATCAGCTGCGTCAGATCGAGGGGGAAGCCGTACGTGTCATACAGCTCGAATGCGGCGGGCCCGGGAAGGGCCCCGGCCGACGCGGCCTCGTCAAACCGCTTCAGGCCGCGCTCCAGGGCCCGGCCGAAGCTCTCCTCCTCCGACTTGATGACGCGCCTAAGGGTGAATTCCTGCCGCTTGAGCTCGGGGAAGACGCCGCCCAGCGACTCGACGACGGGGGGCACGAGCCTCTCGAAGAACCCGGTGGCCAGGCCAAGGTGCCGGCCGTAGAGGGCCGCACGGCGAAGGATCCGCCGGATGACGTAGCTCCGGCCCTCGTTTCCCGGAAGTATCCCGTCGGAGATGGCGCAGCACACGCACCGCGCGTGGTCGGCGAGCACCCGGAACGCGACGTCGGTCTGCTCCTGCTCGGTGAGCCCGCTGCGCTTCCCGGGAACGGTTCCCCTGTAGGTCTTCCCCGAGAGCCTTGCGATCTCGGCGAAGAGCGGCGCGAACAGGTCGCAGTCGTAGTTGGACGGCTCGCCCGAGAAATCCGTGAATCCCTTGGTCGTCGCGAAGATCCCGGCGACGCGCTCGAATCCCATCCCCGTGTCGACATGCTTGGCCGCGAGCGGCGAGAAGGTGCCGTCCGCGTTCGCGTTGAACTGGATGAAGACGTGGTTCCAAATCTCGATGCAGCGCGGGGAGCTCGAATTGACCAGCTTCCGGCCCTCGGCCTCGTCGTCCGAGGGGAGCAGGTTGACGCTGATCTCCGAGCAGGGCCCGCAGGGCCCCGTCTCGCCCATCATCCAGAAATTGTCCTTCTTCCCGCCCCGCACGATGTGCGTCTCCGGATCGAGCCCGGCGTTCTTGAAGATTCCGGCCCAGATGTCGTAGGCCTCCCGGTCGAAGTCCGAAGGATCCCCGGCCGACTTGTCCGGCGAGTACACGGTCGCAAACACCCTCTTTGGGGGGACGCCCCAGATGTTCACGGCCAGGTCCCAGCCCCACCCGAGCGATTCCCTCTTGAAGTAGTCGCCGAAGGACCAGTTGCCCAGCATCTCGAAGAACGTGTGGTGGTAGGTGTCGAGCCCCACGTCCTCCAGGTCGTTGTGCTTGCCTCCGGCGCGGATGCACTTCTGGGTGTCGGCCGCGCGGGTGTCCATTCCGGGCCTCGCCCCGGCCCAGCGCGAGACGTCGGGCGCGCGCTCCCCGAGGAAGATCGGCACGAACTGGTTCATCCCCGCGTTCGTGAACAGGAGGCCGGGGGAATCGGGCAGGAGGGACGACGACGGCACGATCGAGTGGCCGCGGGCCGCGAAGAAATCTAGGAAGGATTGGCGAATCTCCGATGACGTCATAAGCCTTTGATGACCGCGTCCGCCATGGCCCGGGTGCCGATGGAGGCGCCGCCAAATGCGATGTCGGCCGTGCGCGCCCCGCCGGCGACGGCCCTTCTCACGGCGGCTTCGATACGGGCCGCGGCCTTCTCGAGGCCGAAGCTGTAGCGGAGCATCAGGGCCGTGGAGAGGATCTGCGCGCAGGGGTTCGCGACGCCCTTTCCCGCGATGTCTGGCGCCGTGCCTCCCGCGGGCTCATACAGGCCGAAGGGGAGGCCCAGGCGGTTGTGGCCTGCGCCCAGGGAGGCCGACGAGAGCATACCGAGCGAGCCGCAGATGGCGGCCATCTCGTCGGATAGAATGTCGCCGAACATGTTCTCCGTTACGAACACGTCGAACTGGTTCGGGTCTCGGACGAGCTGCATCGCGGCATTGTCGACGTACATGTGGCTGAGCTCAACATCGGGCGCATTCCGGGCGGCGTAGTCGGCCACGGTTTTTCGCCAGAGCACGGAGGTCTCGAGGACGTTGGCCTTGTCGATCGAGCACAGCCTCTTCTTCCGGGACCGGGCTGCGTCGATCGCCGTGGCCGCGATCCGCTCGATCTCGCTTTTCCGGTAGACCATCGTGTCCACGGCCTGGAGGTCGCCGTCGGAGAGGGTGGTCGTCTCCTTCGGCCTGCCGAAATAGAGGCCGCCCGTCAGCTCGCGGATGCACACGATGTCGATCCCGCCGGGTATCCGCTCCGACTTCAGCGGCGAGGCGGCGGCCAGCTCGGGATAGAGGATCCCCGGCCGGATGTTGGCGAACAGGGTGAAATGCCTTCGAAGAGGCAGGAGCGCGGCCCGCTCCGGCTGATCCCTTGGCGGCAGCCCCTCCCACTTGGGTCCCCCGACCGAGCCGAAAAGGATCGCGTCGCTCTGCTCGCAGACGCGCAAAGTCGAGTCAGGCAACGCCTTGCCTTGCCTATCGATCGCGGCCCCCCCCACGTCGGCCTCCGTTGGCTCCAGGGCGAACCCCTCCTTCTGGGCGACGTGCCCGAGCACGCGAAGGGCCTCCGACATGACCTCGGGTCCTATGTAATCCCCTGCGAGTACGGCGAACTTAAGGGTCGGCATGGCAAAGGGGTGTATCGGTAGCCGCTGGGTCGACAAAGGTGAAGGGAATTTTCGCCGTTGCGAGGGCGGTGGAAACTTCTCTCTTTGTGGCGTGAATGTCCACGTTCTACCGGCGGGCCCGATCCAGACGAACGCATACCTGCTCACCGCGCCCTCGACCGGCGAAGCCGTCCTGGTCGACGCCCCGGATGGGGTTTGGGCAAGAGTGGAGCCCCTGCTCGCGGGCGAGGGGTGCCGGCTGACCCGGCTCTGGCTGACCCACGGGCACTGGGATCACACGCAGGGGGCGGCCGAGGTCGTCCGCCGGACGGGGGCCGAGGTCTCCGCACATCGCGCCGACAGGCCTCTCATCGAGACCCCGGAGGTCATGCGGCCGCTGCTGATCCCGGGCCTGACCGTCGAGCCCGTGGCGGTCGACCGGTGGCTCGAGGATGGCGACACGGTGGACGCCCTCGGCGAGAGGGTGCGCGTGCGGCATGTGCCCGGCCACTGCCCGGGAAGCCTGATGTTTTATTTCGCGGGGGCGGGGGCCGCCTTCGTGGGCGACGCCCTCTTCAGCGGTGGCGTGGGTCGCACCGACCTGCCGGGAGGAGACTTCAGGCAGCTTGAGCATTCGATAAGGTCGCGGATCTACACGCTGCCGGGTCCGACGACGGTCTTCCCCGGGCACGGCGAGCCGACCACGGTGGGCGAGGAGAAAGCCCACAACCCCTATGTCAGCGGATGACCGGCGCCCTGCGCCAAGCGCCGGTCGGGTTTCTCCCCGCGGCGAGCCCGGCCGGCCAACCGGGCGGTGCCCTGGCCCGTGAAACTGTACCTGGCATCGGCCAACCCGCACAAGGCGGCGGAATTCCGCGCCCTCGCGGATTCGGTGGGCGCCGCCCGGCCGACGGCCCGGGCCGGCGCGAGGATAGAGATCCTGTCGGCGGCCGACTTGGGCGGGATGCCCGCGGTCGTCGAGGACGCGGGCAGTTTCGCGGGGAACGCCTGGAAGAAGGCGCGCGCCCTGCGCGGGCTGCTGCCCGCGGACGGCTGGTCGCTCGCCGACGACAGCGGGCTCTGCGTCGAGGCCCTGGGAGGGGCGCCGGGCGTCGAATCGGCGCACTTCGCGGGCCCGCAGGCGGGTGCTGCGGCCAATCTCGCGAAACTCGTCGACGCCATGCGGGACGTGCCCGACGGCCTCCGCGGCGCCGAGTTCGTGTGCGTCCTTGCGCTCTCCGGCCCCGGGAACATCGAACGCCTCTTCGAAGGCCGCTGCGCGGGCCGGCTGATCCGCGAGCCGCGGGGCCGGGGAGGCTTCGGGTACGACCCGCTCTTTGTCCCGGAGGGGTTCGAGATGACCCTGGCCGAGATGTCCCCCGAGCAGAAGAACCGGATCGGGCACCGTGGCCGCGCCTGGGTTGAATGCGCCGCGTGGCTTGCGGCCGGAGTCTAAACCGTGTTTGGATCGCCCCTCCATGGCCGACTTCTACATCACGACCGCGATCGACTACGTGAACGGCTTGCCGCACGTCGGGCACGCCTACGAGAAGGTGCTTACGGACGTGATCGCCCGGTTCCGCCGGCTGATGGGGGATTCGGTCTATTTCCTGACGGGAACCGATGAGCACGGCCAGAAGGTGCAGCAAACCGCGCGGGCCAGGGGCGTGACGCCGCAGCAGTTCGCCGACGAGATCAGCGCGGAGTTCAGGGCCATGCTGCCGCGGCTCCTGATCTCGAACGACGACTTCATCAGGACGACCGAGGAGCGCCACAAGAGGGTGGTGCGCGAGCTGCTGCAGCGCCTCTTCGACAAGGGCGACATCTACCGCGGGGAGTACCGGGGCTTCTACAGCACGAGGCAGGAGCAGTTCCTCCTGGAGAAGGACCGCAATCCCGACGGCTCATGGCCCGAGATCTACGGCGAGGTGACGGAGATAGTGGAGCCGAACTACTTCTTCAGGCTGCGCTCATACCAGGGATGGCTGGTCGAGTTCCTCGCTGCGAACGAGGACTTCGTGTTTCCGCGGTTCCGCCAGAAGCAGGTGACCGAGTTTCTCAAGGAGCCCCTGAACGACCTGTGCATCTCGCGGCCCAAGGAACGGCTGGAGTGGGGTATCCCGCTGCCGTTCGACCCGGCCTTCGTGACCTACGTCTGGTTCGACGCGCTGGTTAACTACTACTCCGCCGTCGCCGACAGGCCGGGGACGTGGCCCGCGGCCCTGCACGTAATCGGCAAGGACATCCTTGTCCCGCCGCACGCCGTGTACTGGCCTGTCATGCTCCATGCGGCCGGTCTCGCGCTGCCGAGGCGCATTGTCGCGCACGGTTGGTGGCTCACGAGCGGCGCGAAGATGTCAAAGAGCGCGGGAAACGTGTTCAACCCGCTGGAGCTCGTGGACGAGTTCGGGGCGGACGCGCTGCGGTATTTCTTCATCCGCGAGATGAACGTGGGGCAGGACGGCGATTTCTCGCGGGAGCTGTTTCTCATCCGCTACAACAGCGACCTGGCGAACGACCTGGGCAATCTCGTCAACCGGGTGCTCAACATGACCGGCCGCTTCGCGGGCGGGGTGGTGCCCGCGGCGGGCGTGGAGGCCGAGCCGGAGTCCGAGCTTCGCGGGCTCTGGGAGGCCACCTGCAAGGACTATGTGGCGTTGTTCGGGCAGTTCCAGTTCCACACCGGCCTGGAGCGGCTCTTTGCCTTCGTCAGGTCCATAAACGCATATGTCGAGAGGCGCGCGCCCTGGAAGCTCAGCAAGTCCGCAGATCCCTCCGACCGGGCGCTCCTCCAGACGTCGCTTGCGGTGATGGCCGAGGCGCTCCGTCTGGCCTCTGCGGCGCTGAGGCCGGTCATGCCCGGCGCCACGGCGCGGATCGACAGCGTGCTCGGGAGCCGCCCGTCAGGCGCATGGCTGGACGAGCTGGCTTGGGGGGGGCGACTCGCGGGCGCCAGGGTCGCCCCGGCGCTGGTGCTCTTCCCCAGGCCCCTGCCTGCGGCCGGCAAGGCACCGTGACCATCCTTCCCATCGACCCCGTCTCGAACGCGTCGCCCGAGGCGCTCAACGCGTTCCTGGCCGAATGCCGCGACTCCGCGGCGCAGGCGGGCCGCCCGAGCCTCGTGAGCATCACGATCCAGGTCGACGACCTCGACCCGCTGGCCGTCCTCGAGTCCATCTTTGAGCCCGGCGAAAGGCACTTCTACGCCGAGCGGCCCTCGGAGGGATGGGCCATCGCGGCGGCCGAGTCGGTCCTCACCTTCGCGACGTCGGGCCCGGGGCGGTTCGCCGAGTGCCAGCGGTTCATCGACAGGGCCCTGGGCGACGCCGTCGCCGTGGGCGACCTGGACATCCCTTTCGGCGGGCCGCATTTCCTCGCCACGTTCTCCTTCCTTGACTCGGTGGGCGCCGACGAGCCGTTCGAGGCGGCGTGCCTCTTTGTGCCCCGCTGGCAGGTGGCCCGCCGGGACGGCCGCACCGCGGCCGTCGCAAACCTGCTCGTGGAGGGCGATTCGCCGATCGAGTCGCTTGCCGCAAGGGTGTGGAGGGCGCATTCGAAGTTCCGTTCCTTCGACTTCCGCGCCCCGGAGCTTCCGGACGAGCGGTCCGGCGCCGCGTCGTCCGTCGACGAGGTCGGCGGGCGCAGGAGCTACGAAAGCGCCGTGAGCCGGGCGGTCAGGCGGATCTCGAGGGGGGAGTTTGAGAAGATAGTCCTGGCCCGGGCGAAGGACGTCAGGGCCGAGGCCCGGTTCCACCCGCTGAGGATGCTAAACGGGCTCCGCCAGCGGTTTCCCGACTGCAACTCGTTCTCCGTGGCAAACGGCAGGGGCCAGAGCTTCATCGGCGCGAGCCCGGAGCGCCTGCTCCGGGTCGACGGCCGCGTCGCGCTCACCGAGGCGCTAGCCGGGTCGACTGGCAGGGGAACGACCGCGAGCGAGGATGCGTCGCTTGGCAACCAGCTCCTCCACAGCGAAAAGGAGCTGCGGGAGCAGCGGATCGTGCTCGATTCGATCGTGCGGTGCCTGGCGCCGCTGGGGCTCAACCTGAGGTACCCCTCCCGGCCCCAGCTTAGGCGCCTCTCCAACGTGCAGCACCTGCACACCCCGGTACAGGCGAGGCTGCGCAAGGGGGTCAGGCTCCTCGACATGCTCGGAAAGCTGCACCCGACGCCCGCCGTCGGAGGGGCCCCGCGTGAACGGGCCGTGCCCGCCATAGGGGAGCTCGAGGCCTTTCCGAGGGGTCTGTACGGCGGCGCGCTCGGATGGATTGATTCCCGGGAGGGGGGCGAGTTCATCGTGGGCCTGCGCTCGGCCCTCGTCGACGGGTCCCGGGCCCGGATGTACGCCGGGGCGGGCATCGTCGCCGGGTCTTCCCCCGAGACGGAGTTGGCCGAGACCGAGCTGAAGTTCAAGGCGATGCAGGACGCCCTGCTGGGCGCGTGATCGCCGGGCGCCATCCATGAAGCCCCCCGCACTCGATTTCCGCAACGTGAACGCCCTATGGGGGAGCGTGGTGGTCGAGACGCTGTTCAGGTCGGGGGTCAGGCGGGCGGTGGTCTCCCCGGGATCGCGGTCCACCCCGCTCGCGTTCGCATTCGCGCTTCACCCGGGCGTCGAGGCGATTCCTGTCCTCGACGAGCGCTCCGCGGGCTTCTTCGCGCTCGGCCTGGCCAAGCAGGACATGCGGCCGGTCGCCCTGCTATGCACGAGCGGGACGGCCGGCGCCAACTACTTGCCGGCCGTCATCGAGGCGCACGAGGCGGGCGTGCCGCTCGTCGTCCTCACGGCGGACCGCCCCCCCGAGATGCGCGGCTGCGCATCGGGCCAGACGATCGAGCAGCAGCGGCTTTACGGCGCGTTTGTCCGCTTCCATCACGAGCTTGCGGTTCCGGAGGCAAGCGAGCCGCTTCTGCGCTACCTGCGCCAGACGGTCGCCCACGCGGTCGAGCGAGCCCTCGCCCCCTTTGCTGGACCGGTCCACCTGAACGCGCCCTTCAGGGACCCCCTGGCCCCTGTCGGGGACGGGGGCGCAGCAGGGCGCGCCGCGGCCGGCATCGACTGGGACGCGTTCTTCGAGCACCTGGCGCCGCCGGCGCCGGTCGCGTCCGTCTCGGACGTGCCGGCGTTCTCGCACACGGTCCACGGCATCATCGTCGCAGGTCCCCTCACGGACTCTGACGGGGCGGGCCATTCGGCGGCGGTGGGCGAGGTCTCCAGGAGGCTGGGCTGGCCCGTCCTGGCGGACGGGCTCTCCCCCGTTCGCAACCACGCTGCCGCAGTCCCCCACCTGGTGACCCGGTACGACGCGATCCTGCGAAGCGCGGAGGCCGCCGAGTCGCTCCGGCCCGAGTGCATCCTGTGCCTGGGGGAGTGGACGACGAGCAAGGTGCTGCGCGCGTGGATCGAGGCGAGCGGGGCGCCCGTGCTCTTTGCGACCGAGCGCCCGGACAACCGCGACGCGCTGCACGGCCGGACGCGCAGGATCGTGATCCCGCTGCGCGCCCTGGCGCTCGGCCTGCCGTCCGCCGACGCGCCGAACGGCTACGAGAGGCTGTGGGCCGGCTACGAAGCCCGGGCGCGCGCCTCGCTGGACAGCCGCCTGGCGGCGGAGGAGGCGCTGGTCGAGCCGAAGGCGGCGTGGCTCATGGGCCAGCACCTGCCGCCAGGGTCCTCCGTCTCCGTCGCCAGCAGCATGCCGGCGAGGGACATGGAGTTTGTGTGGCCCGCAAACGACCGCGGCTACCGGATCTTCTTCAACCGCGGGGCGAACGGAATAGACGGCACGCTTTCGACGGCCCTCGGCGCCGCGCACGGGGCCGCCCCCTCCGTGCTCCTCACCGGGGACCTCGCCCTGCTCCACGACTCAAACGGGTTCCTGATCGCGCCCAGGTTCAAGGGCAGCCTCACGATCGTCCTCATCAACAACCGGGGAAGCGGAATCTTCGAGCACCTTCCCGTCGCCCAGTTTGACCCGGTGTTCGAGGAGTTCTTCGCCACACCCCAGGAGGTCGCCTTCGCGCCGCTCTGCGCGGCCCACGGGGTCGGCCACGTCCACGTGGAGGATTGGGCCCATTTCCAGTCGCTCATATCCGAGCTGCCGGCCGGCGGGGTCCGCGTCCTGGAGATCAGCGCCGACCGGAAGCGGGACGCGGCGTGGCGCAAGGAGGCGTTTGCCTCCGCCGCGGCACAGGCGTAGACAGGGGGACCAACCAATGAAGCCAAAGTGGAAGACCGCAGCATCCTTTTCCGACATCCTCTACCAGAAGGCGGGCGGGATCGCGAAGATCACGATCAACAGGCCGGAGAAGCGCAACGCGTTCAGGCCCGAGACGGTCTCGCAGCTGATCGCCGCGTTTTCCGACGCGCGCGACGACCAGAGGGTGGGCGTGGTCCTGCTGACGGGAGCCGGCCCGCATTCCGACGGCAAGTATGCGTTCTGCTCCGGGGGCGACCAGACCGTGCGCGGCAGCGCGGGGTATGTCGGAAGGGACGGCGTCCCCAGGCTTAACGTCCTCGACCTCCAGAAGCTCATCCGGTCGATGCCCAAGGTGGTGATCGCGCTCGTGGCGGGCTATGCGATCGGCGGCGGGCACGTGCTCCACGTCGTCTGCGACCTGACGATTGCGGCCGACAACGCGGTGTTCGGGCAGGTAGGGCCGGCGATGGGCAGCTTTGACGGGGGGTTCGGCGCAGGCTACCTGGCGCGCGTGGTCGGCCAGAAGAAGGCGCGCGAGATCTGGTTCCTTTGCCGGCGCTACAACGCCGCCCAGGCGCTCGAAATGGGCCTCGTGAATTCGGTGGTCCCCGTGGCGGCGCTCGAGGAGGAGGGGGTCGCCTGGGCGAGGGAAATCCTCCGGAAGAGCCCGCTCGCCATCCGGCTCCTGAAGAGCGGGTTCAATGCGGAACTGGACGGCCAGGCGGGCATCCAGGAACTCGCGGGCAATGCCACGCTACTCTATTACATGAGCGACGAGGCGAAGGAATTCCACTCGGCGCAGCGGCAGAAGCGCGAGCCCGACGCGCGCAGGTTCCCCTGGCTGCCCTGAGCCTGGCGCCCGGCAGGCTCGACGCGGAAAAAAAGCCGGCGAGCGCTTCGCGCAGGCCGGCTTCTGGAACAGGGCGGGGGGAGGCTACTTGCCAAGCGACTTGCGCAGGTCGTCGAGCTGCCCCGAGGAACCGAGCTTGTCGTTCCGGCTGGCGATGAACTTCGCGTACTCGTCCATGAAGATCTTGCCGGGCGGGCGGAAGTCGAACTCCGCCGGCTTGTCCCTGAAGAACTCGCGGTGGACGCGCGTCCAGACGAGGCGCCCGTCCGTGTCGATGTTGACCTTGGTGACGCCGAGCTTTGCCGCCGGGAGGTATTCGTTCGGGTCGACGCCCGTGGCGTTGGCCATCTTGCCGCCCGCCGCGTTGATCCGGTCCACCTCCTCCTTCGGGACCGAGGACGAGCCGTGCATGACGAGCGGGTAGCCCGGAAGCAGGGCCTGGATCTTCTTCAGCACATCGAAATGGAGCGACTGGCGGCCCTTGAACTTGTAGGCGCCGTGGCTCGTGCCGATTGCGCAGGCGAGCGAATCGCAGCCCGTCCTCTTGACGAACCTTTCGGCCTCCGCGGGATTCGTGAGGGTGGCATGCCCGTCCTCGACCTTGATGTCCTCCTCGACGCCGCCGAGCATCCCGAGCTCGGCCTCGACGGAGAGCCCCTTCGCGTGCGCCGCGTCCACGACGCGCTTCGTGATCTCAACGTTCTTGTCGAAGGGCTCGTGCGAGGCGTCGATCATCACCGAGCTGTAGAAGCCCGACTTGATGCAGTCATAGCAGGTCTCCTCGTCGCCGTGGTCCAGGTGCACCGCGTAGATAGCCTCCGGGAAGATCTCGCCGGCGGCGCGTATGATCGCCTCGAGCATCCGCTTGTCCGTGTACTTGCGGGCGCCCTTCGAGATCTGGATGATGAAGGGAGCCTTCGACTGTATGCAGCCGCGGAAAAGGCCCATCGCCTGCTCGGCGTTGTTGATGTTGTAGGCACCCACGGCGTACTTGCCATAAGCATGCCTGAATAGCTGCGCGGTAGTGACAATCATGGAGGATCCAATTTACGCCCGCACGCGCGAGCGGACAAGCGTTTTAATGGTCGCGCGGAGGCCTCTAGCCCTTGCCGCCGGTGCCCGGCGACGTGGCTGCCCCGGTCGCCGCTGGCGCCGCCGGACCGCCGCTGGCCGTCCCCTGGTTCGCGGCGCGCATCAGCTGCTGCATCTGCTGCTGGGCCTGCTGCTGCTGCTGGATCTGCTGGAGGACGGAAAGCTGCGGTGCGGATAGCACGCCCTGGGCCTGGGCGAGGGACTCGTCCGTGACTCGAGCGTTGCCGCCGCCATTCACGAGGGCCATCACGCCCGGGCCGGCGTCGCCGCCATTGCCCGTCCCCGCCGTTCCGCTTCCCGCGCGCTGGGGCTGGCTCTGGGCCAGGAGCGAAATCATCGCGTTTGCCTGGTCATCGGTCAGGGGAGTCTGCGTGTAGCTAAGCTGTTGCTGCAGGCTGTTGACGACGTTCCTTTCGGGAAGCGTCTGCTGGTACTGCTGGTACTGCTGGTAGCCCGCGTCGCCAAGCGTCTGTTGGATGGTCTGGTCGACCTGGGAGACCGCCTGGTTCATGAGGGTCTTGAACCCATCCGGGTCGGCCCTCGGGTTGATGCCCTGCTCGCGCGCCGCCTGCAGGACGTCCATCATGGCCTGCTGCTTGTCGGCAAGCAGCGACTGGAACTGGGAGAGCTGGTCCGGGCTCAGGTTGAGCGCCTTGAAGAGCGGGCCGTAGGTCTGGTTGACGCGGCCCTTCATCTGGACGGCAAGGAGGCGCTGGAATTCGGGATTGCCGGCCATATCGGCAAACGCGCCGAACCTGCCGCCCGGGCGCCGCCCCGCCGGCCCGTTTGCCTGCCCGTTGCCCCCGCCGGTGCCGTCGCCTGCCAGGTCCCCGTCGGGCCCGCCTCGCCGGCCCCGCAGGGCGGCGATCCGGTCCTCGAGCGACTTGATTGTCCTTTGGGCGTCCGCCAGCCGCTTCTTCAATGCAACATTGTCCGCGTCAGCAAGTTGTACGCGAAGAACTATAAGCTCGCCATACTGGTGCCATGCAAGCGCGGCGCTGGCCACCGCGGCCAGCGCCAGGATGGCGATGAGGGTGTTCTTGGGAGATTTCAATTTGGTTGCTGCGCTGATTAGACGCAGCGCTTGGGCGAAGGTTGCCCGCGATTCTGGTTCCCGCCCTTCCTAGGACTGCTGCGCCTTGACCCGCGGCCTTCTGCCCCGGGCCGGAGCATTCGGGTCCCTTGGAGGGCGCGGGGCGAACTCGAAGCCGGTGCTGCCATCCTCCTTCAGCACGATGAAGGCGCTGAAGGGCCGCCGCGTCCGCATGCTCCAGAACTTGTCGAGCAGGTCGGTCTTGCCCGTCTCCAGCATCTTGAGGAACTGCTCGCGCGGTATCTCCCGCGACAGGATCCGGCGCGAGCACCGGGCCAGGACCTTGTCCTCGCCGTTCTCCACGCGCCTGACGACGTAGCTCTGGGGGGTCTCATACACGTGGGCGCCGGGCCCGAACCGCGCGGCAGGGGCGTCGGCAACCGGCTGCAGTCCGGTGAAGTCGATCTTGACCGCCCCGTTCGCATCCCTCTGGCCGTCGAACACGAACTCGGCCTTCTTCTCCTCCTTGTTGTATCGAAGGACGGCGCTGAAGGGCCTTCCGGCCTTTGAGCGGAATCCGTCAAGGGGGCCGATCTGTCCTTTTGCCAGCAGCTCCCGCACCTCGGCCTCATCCATCTTCCGGTTGCCGATGACCTTGTAGATCATGAGCTCGCCATCCCTGGACTTGTAGCCGCGGAGCGTCTCGATGAGCGGCTTGCCGTCGGTGGGCGAGATGATGTCGGTCTCGCGCGCCGCCGAGTCGTCCTCCTCGAACGTCTTCACGCGTTTGACGATTCCCTTGGTCGTGGCGATCACCTCGGCCATGAACTTCTCCCGCGGAAACTTGCCGTGCTCCATCTGCCGGAGCTTGAACTCCCATTCGCCCGTCATATCGGGGCTCGTGACCTCCTCGGCCTTGACCGCGGCGAGGAACTGGAGGATCTGCTCCGCCTTCGGGGTCGGAACCAGCTCGCGCTGGTGGCGCTCAAGGTAGCGGGCGTTGACGAGCCCGTCGATCGTCTCGGCGCGCGTCGCCGGCGTGCCCAGCCCGTGCTCCTTCATCGCTTCCGCGAGCTCCTCGTCGTCCACGAGTTTTCCCGCGCCCTCCATGGCGGAGAGCAGCGTCGCCTCCGTGTAGCGGGGTGGCGGCTTGGTCGCCTCCGTCTGGAGCTGCGCCGAGGCCGTCGTGGCGCGGGGCGGCACCCCGTCCGCCGGGTCTAGGGCCGGAAGGGCCTTCGAGTCCGGGGAGTCGTCGTCGACGGTCGTCTTCCCGTAGACGGCCAGCCAGCCGGGCGCGGTGAGCACCTTGCCCTCGGTCCTGAACGCGTGGCCTTGGACCGTGCTGGTCCGCGTGGTGATGTCGAACTCCGCCGGCGGGTGGAAGACGGCGACAAAGCGCCGCGCGATCATGTCGTAGACCTTCGCCTCCATCTCGTCGAGGAGCTTGTGCTCGTGGGCCGTGGGGATGATCGCAAAGTGGTCCGATATCTGGGCGTTGTTGAAGATCCGCCTGTTCGGCGCCAGCCATCCGGCCTCGAGCACCCGGGCCCCGTGCCGCGCTAGCTCCCCGTGGAGGTTTGAGAGGATCTGCCTGCAGGTCGGGATGTAGTCCTCGGGCAGCGCGCGCGAGTCCGTCCGAGGGTAGGTGATCATCTTGTGCCGCTCGTAGAGCGCCTGGGCGATCTGGGAAGTGCGCCTGGCGGTCAGCCCGAAGCGGTTGTTCGCCTCGCGCTGGAGGGTTGTCAGGTCGTACAGCCGCGGGGAGAGCTGGGTGCTGGCCCTCCTTTCCTCGGACACCTCGGCTAGCGGGCCGCCCGTGCAGGCGGCGTAAACCGCCTCGGCATGCGCCCGGTCCCAGATGCGGTCTATCCGGTCGTGCTCGTCCGTGTCCGACCGCTTGAAATCGGGCCTCTGGTAAACGCCCTGGTACGTGCCCCTGGCCACCTGGAATTCGGCGGTCACCCTCCAGTACGCGCGCGGCTTGAAGTTCCGGATCTCGAGCTCGCGCGCGTAGACAATCGCGAGCGTTGGCGTCTGGACGCGCCCGACCGAGGCCACGTTGCCGGCGCGCGACCCGAACATGCGCTTCGTCAGCGCCCGGGTCCCGTTGATCCCTATCAGCCAGTCGCTCTCGCTGCGGCACCGGGCCGCGTCGGCGAGCCCGCGCATCTGGTCCCCGTCCCTGAGGTTCTGGAAGGCCTCGCGGATGCCCTCCTGCGTCATCGTCTGCATCCAGGCCCGCTTCACCGGCAGCTTGCACCTGCACAGCTGGTAGATGTACGTGAAGATGAGCTCGCCCTCGCGGCCGGCGTCGCAGGCGTTGATCACGAGCCCGACGTCCCTCCGGCCGAGCAGCTTCTTCAGGAGGTCAAACCGCGCCTTCGACTCCTCTATCGGCTTGAGCTCGAATTTCTCCGGGATGATCGGGAGGGCCTCGAGCCTCCAGAACCCGAACTTCTTCTTATCGATGTCCTCCGGCATCTGGAGCTCCACGAGGTGCCCCACGGCCGAGCAGATGACGTAGTCGTCGCTCTCAAAGTGGTCCCCCTTCTTGGAGATCTTGCCCAGGGCGCGCGCAAGATCCGCCGCGACGGACGGCTTCTCCGCGATTATGAGTGACTTCATGAAGCCGCGAGCCGATAGGCCCCGCGGGCCGAGATTTCAAGGTTTTGTTTTGCGGGCCCGCCGTCAGGACGCGGTTTTAGGGGTCCCCGCGAGCGCGCTGTCGAGGGCCGCGACCAGGCCGGCGATCGTGGCGTCGGTCTCGTCGCCCATGTTGGAAATCCGGAACGTCCGGCCCTTCAGCTTGCCGTATCCCCCGTCGATCACGAGATGGTGCTTCGCCTTGAGAATCTTGTTCAGGGCCGGCAGGTCGTAGTCCAGGTTGTTCTGAAAGCAGTTCAGCGTCACGGAGCCGTGGCCCTCCTTGGGGAACAGCCTGAAGCCCCTGGCGAACCCCCATTCGCGCACGGTCCTGTTCAGCCGCGCATGGCGCGCGTAGCGCGCCTCGGTGCCCTCGGCATCGATGTCCTCGAGCTTCGACTTGAGCGCGTAGATGATCGGGATGATCGGGGTGCTCGGGGTCATCCCGTTCTCGTGGTTCTTCTGGAACTCGAGAAGGTCGAAGTAGTAGCCGCGCTCGGACACCTCCGCGGCGCGCTCGAGCGCGCGCCCCGAGGCCGAGAAGAGCGAGAGGCCCGGCGGGAGGGCGAGCGCCTTCTGCGATCCGGTGATCATGATGTCGATCCCGAGCTCGTCCTTCGGGATCGGCATCGCGCTGAACGAGCTGACCGTGTCGACGATCGAGATGACCTCGGGGAACTGGCGGATGACCGCCATCAGGGCGGGAAGGTCGCTCATGCACCCGCACGAGGTCTCGTTGTGGATCAGGGTGACGGCGTCGTACCCGCCCTTGGCCAGTTCGCCGCGCACGGCCTCGGGGTCGACGGGTTGGCCCCACTCGAACCGCAGGGGGGTGGCCTGCTTGCCGCAGCGCACGGCGACGTCATTCCACTTGTCGGAGAACGCCCCGTTCATGCACGTGAGGACCCTGTTGCGGACCACGTTGCGTATGGAGCCCTCCATCGCGCCCCAGGCGCTGCTCGTCGAGAGGTACACCGGGTCCTTGGTCCCGAAGAGGGCCTGGAGACCGGGCTGCAGCGACCGGTAGAGCGCGACGAAGTCCGCGCTGCGGTGCCCGATCATGGGCTGCGCCATGGCGCGGAGCGTCTTCTCGGAAACGGCGATCGGGCCGGGAATGAAAAGTTTGTAGGCCATGGGGGTTGCGCGTAACCTGCTGAAAACAGTTTACGCAGCCCCCGGCGTCAACCTTCATTGGCGCCGGCACCGGATAAGGTCCCGCCCCATGCCGCTCTCCTGGCTCAAACGGAAACTCCAGACATTCGAGCTGTACACGGTCGATGTCGTGCTCGGGCGGCGCGCCGACACGGGTGCGGTGATCCTCGGGGGGCTCCTGCATGGGCTTTCCTGGCTGTTCAGCACCGGCGTCCAGCTCCGCCTGTGGCTCTACCGCAAGAGGATCCTGCGCGACCACCCCCTGGGCTGCCTCGTCGTCGTGGTCGGCAACCTGACGGTCGGGGGGACCGGGAAGACGCCCGTCGTGGAGAAGTTCGCGCGCGCCCTCCGGGACCGCGGGCGAAAGGTCGCGATCCTCAGCCGCGGCTACAAGAGCAAGACGCCGCCGCTCTGGAAGAAGGCCTGGTACGGCATCACCCACACCGACGAGCCTCCGCCGCGGATCGTGAGCGACGGCAAGGACATCTTCCTCGACAGCGAGGAGGCGGGGGACGAGCCGTACATGCTCGCGCGCAACCTGCCCGGCGTCGTCGTCCTGGTGGACAAGAACCGCGTGAAGGCGGGCGCCTACGCGATCAAGAGGTTCGGCTGCGACACGCTGGTCCTCGACGACGGATTCCAGTACCTCCCGCTCAAGGGTAGGCTCAACCTGCTGCTCGTCGACAAGACGAACCCCTTCGGGAACGGGCACCTGCTCCCGCGTGGGATCCTGCGCGAACCCGTGAAGCACATCAGGAGGGCGAACTACATATTCCTCACGAAGTCGAACGGCCGGAGGGACCCGGACCTCGAGGCGGTCATAACCCGCCACAAGCCGGACGCCGATCTCATCGAATGCGTGCACAGGCCCCAGTACCTGCAGCGGATGGACGCGAAGCCCGGGTCTGCGGACGGCCGGGAGCCGCTGTCCTGGATCAAGGGCAAGCGGGTCTTCGCGTTCTGCGGGATAGCGACGCCGGAAAGCTTCGAGAAGTTCCTCCGGGAGCTGGGGGCCCTTCTCGTGGGCCGCGAGCGGTACCTGGACCACTACCGCTACACCCCGGAGGACCTGGAGGAGCTTTACAACGCCGCGGAGCGCGAGCAGGCGGATTGCCTCGTGACGACGGAGAAGGACGCGGTCCGGATTTCCGGCGCCGCCGGGAGCCCCCTCCCCGTGTACTACCTGCGCCTTGAGATCGAGATCATACGGGGCGCCGCCGACTTCGACGAGGCCGTGGGCCGGATCTGTTTCCCGCAGAACGCACTTGCCGGGAGCGCCCCGCCGGACGTTATTGGCTCATCCAAATGATCATCGACCCCAGGTTCGCCCAGCTTGCCGAAGGACTCACGGGATTCTCGACCACCCTGAAGAAGGGCGAGAGGGTCCTCATCGACGCGTACGACGTCCCCGACGCCATGGTGATCGCGCTTGTCCGCGCGGCGCGCGCGAGGGGCGCGATGCCGTACGTGCAGATCAACCGGGCGCGCATCGGGCGCGAGATGGCGCTGGGCGCGGAGCAGGCGCAGTTCGAGTCGCTTTGCGAGATCGAGCTCGCCCGGATGAAGCAGATGGACGCGTATGTCGCGCTTCGCGGGTCGGAGAACATCTTCGAGGCGGCGGACGTGCCCTCCTCGAGGGTGCAGCTGATCAGCCGGATCATGAAGCCCGTCATCGACCGGCGCGTGAACAAGACCAAGTGGGTCGTGCTCCGGTGGCCGACGCCGGCCATGGCCCAGCAGGCGGCGATGAGCACCGAGGCCTTCGAGGACTTCTACTTCAAGGTGTGCACGCTCAACTATGCGCGGATGAGGCCCGGCATGAGGGCGCTCGCGCAGCTGATACGCCGCACGGACCAGGTGCACATCACGGGACCCGGCACCGACCTGCGGTTCTCGATCAAGGGGATCGGCGCCAAGGAATGCGGCGGGCAGTTCAACATCCCGGACGGGGAGGTGTTCTCGTGCCCGGTGAAGGAATCCGTGGAGGGCTTCGTCCAGTACAACACCGCGTCCGTCTATCTGGGGCAGCAGTTCGACAACATACGCCTCGCCTTCAGGAAGGGGCGGATCGTGGAGGCGTCCTCCAACAACACCCGCCGGCTCAACGAGATTCTCGACAGCGACGCGGGGGCCCGGTACGTGGGCGAGTTTGCGCTCGGGTTCAACCCGTTCATCCTCGAGCCGATGCGGGACATCCTGTTCGACGAGAAGATCGCCGGCTCCTTCCACTTCACGCCCGGCCAGGCCTACGAGGACTGCGGCAACGGCAACAAGTCCCAGGTCCACTGGGACATGGTGTGCATCCAGCGGCCCGACCACGGCGGCGGGCAGATCTGGTTCGACGGCAAGCTGATCCGCAAGGACGGGCTCTTCGTCCCCAAAGCGCTCCAGAAGCTGAACCCCGACTACCTGCTGGCGGGCTGAGCGCGACCCCGTCGGCGAATGCGGGCGCGCGCAGCTCCATGAACCCCGAGCGTTCAGGATCCCTGGATGCCTTCATCCAGGCGCTCCCCAAGACGGAGACCCACCTGCATATCGAGGGCGCGCTGCCGTACCACGAGCTGCTGAGGACGCTGGACCCCGCCGCCTACGACGCCGACCCCGAGTTCCGCAGGAAGGACTACCGGTACCCCTCGTTCCCCGAATTCGAGCAGACGCTTCTAAGGCACGCGCTCCCGTGGTTCACGTCCGCGGAGCGCTATCACGAGGCGGCCCGCGTGATATTCGCGGGGCACGTCCGGCAGAACGTCCGGTATGTGGAGACGAGCTTCCACCTCCACGTCACTGAATTCATCAAGGTCCCGGGCCCGGCGATAATCGACGCGATCCTGTCGGCGGCGCCGCCCGGGCTCGAGGTGCGGGTCTTCGCCGGGATGCTCCGCAACGCCTACGACGGCCCGCTTCGGGGCGCGATCGACGGGATGCACGCCTGGGAAAGGCTGTCCGGCGTCGATCTCCACGGATTCGAGCAGATGCCGACCGAGCCCTGGTCATTCGGCGTCTGGGAGCGGATGAGGAAGGCGGGGAAGGTCACGAAGTGCCACGCGGGCGAGTTCGGCGGCGCGGCGCGGGTGCGGGAGGCGATCCAGCAGCTCGGCGTCCGCCGGGTCCAGCACGGGGTCCGTGCGATAGAGGATCCGGCGGTGGTCGCGCTCGCCGCCGACATGGGGGTCACCTTCGACACCTGCCCGCTGAGCAACGTGCGGCTTCGCGTCGTCCCGGACATCGCGTCCCACCCGATCCGCGCGCTGATGCAGGCCGGGGTCAACTGCACGGTCAGCACCGACGACCCGCTCTGCTTCGCCAACACGGTCACCGGGGAATACGCGGCGCTTGCGGAGGAGGCGGGGTTCACGCGCCGCGAACTCGCCCGAGTAGCCCGGAACGGCTGGTCCGTGGCGGACGTCGCCGAGGCCGACAGGCGGAGGTGGATTGCCGAGATCGACAGGATCGCAGGCGCGTGAGCACTCCCCAGAGGCTCGAGATCCCGGACGGGGTCCGGCAAGCCCGCGCGGACAAGGCGCTCGCGTCGGCGTTTCCCGGCCACAGCCGCGCCGCCTTTCAGAGGGCCTTCGATGCGGGCCTTGTCTCGATTGGCGGCCGCGCGATCAAGCGCTCGGCGGCGGTGCGCGCGGGCGACGTCCTGGAGTTCTCACTTCCCGAAGTGGTGCCGGCGGAGCTGAGGGCCGTCGAAATCCCGCTGAAGGTCCTGCACGAGGACAGGTGGCTGCTGGCGGTCGACAAGCCCGCCGGCATGGTCGTCCATCCGGGGGCGGGCACGCGCGAGGACACCCTGGTCCACGCTCTGCTCGCCCACTGCGCCGGGAGCCTGAGCGGCGTCGGGGGCGTGGCCCGGCCGGGGATCGTGCACCGGCTGGACCGCGAGACGTCGGGCGCGATCATTGTCGCCAAGACCGACCAGGTGCACCGCGACCTCGCAAGGCAGTTCGCTGCGCGCACGGTGGTGAAGGAGTACGTTGCGCTCGTGGCAGGTGTCCCGCGCCTGATGAGCGGCTCGGTCCGCAAGGCGATCGGGCGCAACCCGAGGCAGCGGCACAAGATGGCCGTGGTGGGGGAGGAGGGGCGCGGGCGGGCCGCCTGGACGGACTGGGCGGTCGTCGAGCGCTTCGGAAACCTGGCAGCGCTCGTGGCGTGCACGCTCCACACGGGCAGGACGCACCAGGTGCGCGTGCACATGGCATCGATGGGCCACCCGCTCCTAGGCGACGCGGCCTACGGGTGGAAGGCGAACCCGAGGATGAAGCGGCAGCCCGGAAGGGTGATGCTCCATGCCGGGCGGCTTTCGCTCGTGCACCCGGGGACGGGCAAGACCCTGGATCTGCGCGCGCCTCTCCCGGAGGACTTCAGGGCGCAGATCAGGGCGCTCAGGGAGCCCTGAGCGGGGCGCGGCCCGCGGCGCCCGGCGGCTCAACTGAGCTGTTCGGCGGCGATGCCCCAGCGCAGGTTGCGGAGCGAGTGTTGGAAAGCCTGGATGCCACCCATGTCGGCCAGCGCCAGGAAGGTGGCGAGCGCCGTCGGGAAGACGTCGGCGCGGGCGGGGGGCAGGCCCGGGATCCGCCGGCGGCCAGCCAGGTCCAGGGGGCCCAGCTCCGCGAGAAGCTGGCGCAGCAGGGAGACCTCGACTCGGGGACTCTGCCGCTCGAACGGCACGCCGCGCCGTGCCGCGGCGACCGCCCGGACGGTCGTCAGGGTCCCGCCCGTTCCCACGACCGCGAAGCCGGGCGGGACAGGCAGCGGGAACCCGGATTGCCGGACGACGTCCCTCACGTGGCGTCCGATCGCCCGTTCGCCGGCGTCCTCGAACGGGCCGGAAGGCTGGGCGACAAACATCTCCATAAGGCGCACGCAGCCTAGGGGAAGGCTCGCGATGCGCTCAACAGCCCGGTCGCGGAACGAAATGCACTCGAGGCTGCCTCCGCCCAGGTCATAGACGTGGAAGTCGCGAAGGCTCTGGAGGGCGGGGTCTGTGGCGAGCCCCCGCCCGATAAGCCCCGCCTCCTCCTGGCCCGTGAGAATCCGTGGCTCCACGCCAGTGGCGACCCTAACCAAGTCCAGGAACTCCCGCCCGTTTGACGCGTCGCGGACGGCGCTTGTCGCAACGGCGGCAATCCGGTCGGCGCCGAGCCCCCTGGCCTCAGCCACGAGGTCGGCGACCGCGGCAACCCCCTGTTCCATCGCGCGTCGGTCTAGCCGGGGCCGATCCGAGCCGATTCCGCCGCTGATCCGAACGTCGAGCGTGCGGGATACAACCTCGAGCAGGGGCCCTTCGGGCTCGCGGGCCGCGACCAGGATCTTGATCGAATTGCTCCCGATGTCGACGACGGCGGCGCGCATGGCCGTGGGCTACAGCTCGTAGCCGGAGGGCGCGACGAGGAGCGTGAACTCCCCCTTCAGGCTCGCGCGGGCCATCTGGTCGCGGACCCTGCCCGCCGGGCCCACCCAGAAGGTCTCATGCACCTTGGAGACCTCCTTCGCCACGCAGACCACCCGGTCGGGTCCCAGCGACGCGACGATGTCGTCCATGGCCTTGGCGATCCGGTGGCAGCTCTCGTAGAGGGCGATCGTGTAGCCGAAATCCCGGTGCCTTCCGAGGAACGCGAGCCTTGCCGAGGACTTTGGCGGGAGGAATCCCGCGAACAGGAATCCGTTCGTCGGAAGGCCGCTGGCGCTCAGCACCGCAGCGAACGCAACCGGCCCGGGGACCGGAACGACGGGAAGCCCGCGCCTCCGGCACGCGCGCACGGCGCGGAAGCCGGGATCGCTCATCCCCGGGGTGCCCGCGTCCGTGGCGATGGCGCCGGACCGCCCCCCGGCGATTGATTCGGCGAGGCGCTCGGCGGCCTCGGCCTCGTTGTGCTCATGGTAGGACACGAGCTCCTTCCTTATCCCCAGCCGGGCGAGTAGCGCCCCGGTGGTGCGCGTGTCCTCGCAGGCGACGATGTCCACGGACCCGAGGATGGCGCGTGCGCGCTCCGTCAGGTCGGCGAGGTTGCCGATCGGCGTCGAGACCACATAGAGATGGCCCGGCAGGGCCTTGAGCGACGGGTTACTCGGCTCGGAACTCAATGCACATTGCTTCCGCTGCCGGTCATCCCGGGAATCTGTCCCTCCCAGTCGGCGGGCCGGTTCCAGGGGATGGACGAATCCACCGGAGAGTCGGTCGTGCATCCCGCGAGGAAGGCCCCGCAGGCCAAGAGGAGCAGCGCGACCGCGCGTTTCATGGGCGAATTCATGCTGTTCGTGAGGATAGGCGCACCCGGTGCGGATGCAAGTCGGCTCTGCTCAAATGGCGTAGGTCGATTTGAACCAAGGGCTCCCGGGCGTCCTGCGCACCTGGCCGTTGGCCGCCAGGTGCTCGAGCACCTTGTGCGCGATCTCGGGGTCGCCGCCCGCCTCGCGGGCGGCCTCCTCGGCCGTGAGCTGCTTTCCCGGGGAGGCCTTCAGCGCGGCGACGATCCGCTGCTGGAGGGCGATCACGCCGCCGGCCGCCTTCTTGCCCGCCTCGACCCCGGGCTGGTCGTAGGCGTTGATCCCCACGAGGGAGGCGTAGAGGCCGACGACGCGCTCGTAGAGCGCGATGAGCATGCCCACCGATCGGGGCGAAACTTCGGCGAGCGTGAGGTTTATCGAGCAGCGTTGCTTCTCGCTGAGCGCGTCGCGCGTGCCGAGGCAGAAGCCCTGGAGGTAGTCGCCGCTCGTGATGCCGGGCTCGACCTCGATGGCGTTTCCGGCGCGGTCCTTCATGACGTCGATGAAGGTCACGAAGAAGTTGTTCACGCCCTCGCGCAGCTGCTGGACATACGCATGCTGGTCGGTCGAGCCCTTGTTGCCGTAGACCGCGATGCCCTGGTTGACGGTGCGTCCCTCGAGGTCCAGCTCCTTTCCGAGGGACTCCATCACGAGCTGCTGGAGGTAGCGCGAGAAGAGCATGAGCCGGTCCTTGTAGGGCAGCACGACCATGTCCTTCGCGCCGCGCCCCCCCGTCGCGAAGTGCCACATGAGAGCAAGGAGGGCCGCCGGGTTCTCGCGCGTGACGGTCCTGCGGGTCACGGCGTCCATCGCCGCGGCCCCCGCGAGCATCGAGTCGATGTCGAAGCCCTGGAGCGCCGCGGGGAGCAGGCCCACGGCGGAGAGCTCGCTCGTGCGGCCCCCGACCCAGTCCCACATCGGGAAACGGGCGAGCCATCCCTCCTTCTTGGCGAGCTCGTTGAGCCTCGATCCGGCGCCCGTGACCGCGACGAAGTGCGCGGGGTATGCGAGCCCAGCCGCCTTGAGCGCGGCGGCGGCCTCGAGCTGGCCGTTGCGGGTCTCGATGGTGCTTCCCGACTTCGAGATCACGACGACCAACGTCCGCGCGATGTTCGCCCCGATCTCGGCCATGACGTAGTCGAAGCCGTCGGGATCGGTGTTGTCGAAGAAATGGGGCTTCATCCTGTCGAGGCGGGGCGTGCCCAGGGCCTGGCTCACGAACTGGGGGCCCAGCGCCGAGCCGCCTATCCCGATAACCAGCAGGTGGGTGAGGTTGCCCTTCGGCCCGGTGATCGCCCCCGAGTGGACCCTGGCCGCGAACTTCTTGACGGAGGCGACCGCCGAGTTGATCTCCGTCGCGATCTCGCCCGTCGGCGCGAGCAGGGGCGCGCGCAGCCAGTAGTGGCCCACCATGCGCTTCTCGCTCGGGTTCGCCACGGCGCCCTTCTCAAGGGCGGCCATGCTGGCGAAGGCCCTCTGCATGGGGGCCTCCATCGAGTCCATGAAGCCGCCCGGAAAGGGCATGCGGCTGATGTCGAGGGAGAACCCGAGGGATTCGTCGTGGAAGAGGTACTCCTTGTAGCGGTTCCAGCTCATTAGAATAGGTTCCTGTCGGTTACCGCCCCCTCGGAGGCGCTCGTCACGAGCTTGGCGTACTTGGCGAGCGCGCCCCGGGTCGCCCTGGGCTTCCTCGGGTGCCAAGCCTTGAGGCGGGACTTGATTTCCCTGGGCTCCAGGCCGAGGTTGATCGTGTTGGCGACCGCGTCGATCGCGATCGGGTCACCGTTCGCCACGACCGCGATTGGCCCGCCCACCGCGGCCTCCGGGGTGATGTGGCCGACGACGAAGCCGTGGCTGCCGCCGGAGAACCGGCCGTCCGTTATCAGAGCGACATCCTTTCCGAGGCCCTTGCCCACTATGGCGCTGGTCGGGGACAGCATCTCGCGCATTCCGGGCCCGCCCACGGGCCCCTCGTTGCGGATGACGATCACGTGGCCGGCCTTCACCCGGTTGCCCATGATGGCCTTTAGCGCGGCCTCCTCGGACTCGAAGACTATCGCCCTGCCGGAGAAGCGCAGCCCCTCCTTGCCGGTGATCTTCGCGACGGCGCCGCCGGGGGCCAGGTTGCCGCGCAGGATGCGCAGGTGGCTTTCCCTCTTGACCGGGTCCGATAACGGCCGGATGACGTCCTGGCCGGCGGGGTAGGGCTTCACGTCGCGGAGGTTGTCCGCGACCGTCCTGCCGGTGACGGTGAGGCAGTCCCCGTGGATGAGGCCCCTGTCCAGGAGCATCTTCATCAGCGGGGGCAGGCCCCCGATCCGGACCAGGTGGGACACCCCGTATTTGCCCGACGGCTTGAGGTCGGCCAGGACGGGAACGCGGCCGCCGATCCGGCTGAAATCGTCAATCGAGAGCCTCACGCCCGCCTCGTAGGCGATCGCGAGGAGGTGCAGGACGGCGTTCGTCGACCCGCCCAGGGCGGTCACGACGGCGATTGCGTTCTCGAAGGCCCGTCGCGTGAGGATGTCCCTCGGCCGGATGCCGGCCTTCAGCAGCGCCAGCGCCGCGGCGCCCGCCCGCCGGCAGTCCTCGCGCTTCTCGGGGCCGACGGCCAGCTGGGTCGAGCTGTTTGGGAGGCTCATGCCCAGGGCCTCGATCGCGGAGGCCATCGTGTTGGCGGTGTACATCCCGCCGCACGAGCCGGCGCCCGGGATCGAGCACATCTCGACGGCATGCAGCCCCGCGTCATCCAGGTCGCCCGCGTTGTGCTGGGCGACGGCCTCGAACACCGAGACGATGTCGCATTCCCTCCCGTTCTGCGGATGGACTCCCGGAAGGATCGTCCCGCCGTAGACGAAGACCGAGGGGCGGTTGAGCCTGGCGAGCGCCATCAGGCAGCCGGGCATGTTCTTGTCGCATCCGCCGATCGCCACCACCGCGTCGAACCCCTCGGCGCCCGCCACCGTCTCGATCGAGTCGGCGATGATCTCGCGCGAAACCAGGGAATAGCGCATTCCCAGCGTCCCCATGCTGATCCCGTCCGAGACGGTGATTGTCCCGAAGATGACTGACTTTCCCCCCGCGCCGTCCGCGCCCGCGCCGGCCTCGCGCGCCAGCTGGTCGATATGCATGTTGCACGGGGTCACCATGCTCCACGTGGACGCGATGCCGACAACGGGCTTTGCGAAGTCCTCGTCGGTGAAGCCGACCGCCCGCAGCATGGAGCGGCTGAAGGCGCGGTCCGGCCCATCGGTCACGATCGACGACTGGGGGCGTAGCGGGTCTCTGGAGGCGCTCATAGATGGCAACCCAGTCCACCACAGCGCTTCGGGGCGGGCAAGCGGCGTTTTCATGGTTGCATGGCCAGTCCGCGAGGCCATTCACTTCGTCCCGATCCTTCGCATGCCGTTCAACCTGAAAAAAGTGCTCAAGGCGCTGCTGTATTCCTCGAGCCAGCCCCTCGCGACCAAGGACATCCAGGCGGTGTTTGAGCGGTTCCACCAGCAGTCCGCGCCGCCGCCGGCCCCGGCGGCCGCGGGTGCCGCCGAACCTGCTGCCGATCTGCCCGAGGCCGCGGAGGGGCCGCCGGAATCCCCCGACCTGTACGAGGGGGTGCCCCCCTTCGTGACGGCCACGCAGATCCGCGAGGCGATGGACGAGATCGCCGCCGAGTTGGCTGCGGCAGACGACGGGCTCGTCCTCGTCGACGGCGCGAGCGGCTATCGGCTGGCGACGCAGCCGCGATTCGCCCGCTGGATCCGCATCCTGCGCGAGGAGCCGGTGCCGGCAAAGCTGAGCCAGGCGGCGGTGGAGACGCTGGCGGTCGTGGCCTACCGGCAGCCCGTCACCCGCGCCGAGATCGAGTCCGTGCGCGGCGTATCGGCGGACGCGGGCCTTTCGAAGCTCCTTGAGCGCGAGCTGATCGCGGTCGTCGGCCGCGCCGATCTGCCCGGCCGCCCGATCCAGTACGGGACGACCGAGCGGTTCCTCGAATTCGTGGGGATCAAGTCGCTGGACGAACTCCCGGCCTCCGACGTGCTCTCGTCGCGCCAGATAGACGACTGGCTCAGGGGCGGTCCCGCCGGGCACACGCCCAACGACGCGGACATGGGCCTCGACGAGAACGAGCTCGCGCTGGGAAGACCCGCGGAGGCGCCGCAGGGCGCCCCGCAAGACGCAGCACCCTGATGGACCTCGACCCCATACGCAGGAAGATCGACAGCCTGGACAAGAAGCTGGTCGAGCTCGTCAACAAGCGCCTCGCGCTTGCCTCCGAGATCGGGAAGATCAAGCGGAAGACGGGAGGCGAGATCTACGTCCCGGAGCGCGAGGACGCCGTCATGCGAAAGGTCTGCGAGCAGAACAGCGGCCCGGTCAAGAACGAGGCCCTGTGCGCGATTTACCGCGAGATCATGTCCGCGGCGATAGCCCTTGAGAAGCCGCTCCTGGTCGCGTACCTCGGGCCGGAGGCGAGCAACACGCACGCCGCCGCGATGAAGAAGTTCGGCGCGAGCGTGGACTACCATTCGATGGGGACGATCGAGGACATCTTCATCGCCGTTGAAAAGGGCGAGGCGGACAACGCCGTGATCCCGATCGAGAACTCGACGGAGGGGAGCGTGCGCGTGGCGCTCGACAGCTTCGTCGAGAGCGACCTGAAGATCGTCGGCCAGATCTACCTCGACATCGCGCACGCGCTCATATCGCAGGTGCCCCTGGAGAAGATCGAGCGGGTTTACTCGAAGGACCAGGCCCTGGCGCAGTGCCGCCACTGGCTGCAGCGCCACCTGCCCCACGCACAACCGGTCGAGGCGCCGAGCACCACCCGCGCGGTTCAGATCGCGAAGGAGGACCCCAACGGCGCGGCGGTCGCGAGCGAGACGGCGGCCGCGTATCACGGCGTCCCGGTGCTGGTCCGCAACATCCAGGACAAGGCCGACAACACAACCCGCTTCTTCGTGCTCGGGCGCAAGCCGGCCGGGCCGGTCGGGGGAGGGAAGGACATGACGAGCTTCCTGATCTCGCTCGGCGACGAGGCGTCTTCCCATTCCGGTTCGCTCCTCAAGATGCTGATGCCCTTCGGCGAGCGCGGGATCAACCTCTCGAAGATCGAGTCGCGGCCGAGCAAGAAGCGCCCCTGGGACTACTACTTCTTCATCGACGTCACCGGGCACCACAATGACCGGGCGATGAAGGCCGCCGTGAGCGAGCTGAAGAAGTTCTGCCCGATGGTGAAGTGGCTGGGAAGCTACCCGTCGGCGACCTGAGGCGGCGCGGCGCGTGTCAATGCCCGTGGGCCCTCTTCACGAGCACGTAAAGGACAGCGACGCAGAGGGCCATGACCACGAGCGCGGCGGCGAAATAGAGGAGGCAGCCGAGTTTCGTCCTCTTATGGATGGAGACGGCGGGCTGCCGGAATCTGGCGAGAATGGCCTCCGCCTCGCTCTCGATCAATCCCGTGCGGGCCGAAGGCGCCGGCGAAGCGGCCGGCGCGGCGGAAGGCGGGGCCTTCCCCTCGAGCCCCGCGATTTCCCGGTCAAGCCGCGCTAGATGCTCCCTCAGGAGGTCCCGCTGGCGCCGGATTTCTTCAAGGCGATCGGACACGGAAGTCCGGCCCGGGACTTCAGAGCGACGGGACTACCGAGACTCTGCGGTGCGGCTTGTCAAACTGGACGACGCCGTCCTTTAGGGCGAAGAGGGTCCAGTCGCGGCCGACGCCGACGTTCTTGCCCGGATGAAGCCTCGTCCCGCGCTGGCGGACGAGGATGTTGCCGGCGACCACCACCTCGCCGCCGAACATCTTGATGCCAAGACGCTTGGAGTGGCTCTCGCGGCCGTTTGTGGATGTTCCCTGACCCTTCTTGTGCGCCATGACGTGGTTCTCCTCAGACTTTGATGGACTCGATCTTGATTACGGAAAGCTCCTGGCGGTGCCCCTGCTTGCGCTCGTAGCCCTTGCGCTTCTTCTTCTTGAATACGATGACCTTATCCCCGCGCTTGTTCTCGAGGATCTTGGCGGAAACGGTCGCGCCGGGAAGGGTGGGGCGCCCCACTTTGAAATCGGCGCCCTCGCCGGCGGTCAGCACCTCCCTAATCTCGACAATGGCGCCGGCTTCCGTGTTCGGAAAGCGGTTCACAATGAGGACGTCGCCCTCGGTTATGGTGAACTGTTGGCCTTGGGTCTTGATGGTGGCTCGCATGAAATAAAACCGCTAACTAAGCTGTTCCGGCGATTTCATAGCAAGGCTATTTTGGCGGAGTGTAGTCGAACAGCGTCGCGGTGCCGGACCCGAACCTGAAGCCGACCTCGAATTTCACGGGAAGGTGGCGGTCGTCGTCCGTTTCGATCCAGACCCGCACGGTCGAGCCCCTCTTGAACATCCCCACCGGAGTGGTCTTCTCCATGCGCGGGACGAGGACGACCGTTTTGAAGAGGCCGAGGGCCGTCAGGACATACTCGATTTCCTCGGCGCGGATCGTCAGCGGGAAGAACTGGTCCTCAAAAATGATCAGGACATCGCGCTGCTCCCCTATCTTGAGGTTCCAGTAGCGGGTCTGGATGAGGGCCAGGATCAGATCGTTCGGGAGGCCGCTCGGCATCGGGAGCTTCCGCGTCTTGTTCGGATGGATGTCGTCGGTGTACACAGCCTCGGACCTGCCGTAGTCGAACGCGACCGAGTTCTTGACCTGCTTGTTGCGGTACGCGCTCCATTCGCTCGTGGAGACAAGAAGGCCGCTCGGCAGCCTGTAGACGGATTCGCCCCGCCCGTCGAACGGGAAGAGGCCGCGCGCGAGCCCCGAGGTCCAAGTCGTGGTTGTTACGCGCATGACCGCGTTGCTCCCGGATCCAATCGCATCCGCTGTTATCTTGATCTTCCCGACGAAGGGTATGAACCCCCAGCGCACGCTGTACGTCAGGGTTTCCCCGTTGCGAAGCCCTATCGCCTCGTCCGGCGCTGCCCCGCGGGCGGCGGCCGCGCAGGCCGCGGCCGCGGCGCACACCAGCCCGAAGCGCCCAAGAATGTGGCCGAATGCGTTTGCGCCGGCAGGTATTTGGATACGTTTGAGGTTTGCGACCATGGAGGCGGTGACCCATATTCACGTCAAAGGAGCCCGCGAGCACAATCTAAAGAACTTGGACCTGCGCATTCCCCGGGGCCGGTTCGTCGTCATCACGGGCCCCAGCGGGTCGGGCAAGTCGTCCCTCGCGTTCGACACGATCTACGCGGAGGGCTACAGGAAATACATGGAGAGCCTGTCGACGCAGGCCCGCCAGGTGCTCGACCAGCTGAAGCGCCCCGATGTCGATTTCATCCACGGGCTCTCGCCGGTCCTGGCGATCGAGCAGCGCACAGGGGGCGCCTCGCCGCGGACCACGGTTGCCACTGTCACCGAGGTGTCCGACTACTCGCGCCTGCTCTGGGCGGTCGCCGGCGAGCAGCGGTGCCCGAGGGACGGCGGCCGCGTCGTCCAGCGCTCCCTCGACGACAACGTCAACCGGATCCTCGAAGAGTGCGCGGGCGAGCGGCTGATGCTGCTCGCGCCGGTCCTGCGGGCGAAGCCGAGCGTGCTCCGCGGCGAGCTGCCGCGGCTCCGCCAGCGCGGGTTTCAGAGGGTGAGGATTGATGGGCGCGTCCGGGAGCTGGACGAGGTCAACCTGGTCCCGACGGGGGTCTCGGACATCGCGGTCGACGTGGTCGTCGACCGTCTGGTCGCGTCGGCGGACCAGCGGAGCCGGATCGCCGACTCGCTGGAGCTCGCGTTCCGCGAGGGCGGCGACCGCACGATCGTCCTCTCCCAGAGGAGAGCCGAGGACCCCTGGAGGGAGATTGCGCTCAGCCAGCACCTCGCATGCGACGTCTGCGGGGACGTCTTCGAGAGACTCACCCCGCGGCACTTCTCGTTCAACCATGCCGAGGGGGCCTGCCCCGGGTGCGGCGGCCTCGGCCGGAAGCTCAGACCCGCCGAGGAGCTGATCGTACCGGACCCCAGCAAGACCGTCCGCGGGGGCGCGATCAAGCCCTGGCGCATCGGCGGCAAGAATCTCATCATCAAGCACAACGCCATCCTCAAGCAGCTTGCCGAGCAGCTGCCTTTCGATCCCGAGACGCCGTGGAAGGACCTTCCGGAGGAAACCAGGGCATCGCTGCTGCACGGCACGGGCGGCCGGCTGTTCGCGTTCAAGCTCCGCCGCATGCGCGAGGCGCGCGCGATGCCGTTCCATGGGGTGATGGCCGACATCGAGCAGAGCTTCCGCGACACCCAAAGCGAGGGGTTCCAGGCCCGCCTGTCGACCTTCATGGTGGCGGGCCCGTGCCCGGAGTGCGGGGGATCGCGGCTCAACCGGCGCAGCGCCGCGGTCCGGGTGGGGCCGCCGGAGGCTCCGCTGGGTTTCGCCGGTTTCATGGCGATGGATGTCGCCGAGGCCCATGGCTTCGCCGAGGGCCTCGTCGCGGCCCTCGGGTCGAACGAGGCACTTCGGGAGGTCGTGACGGGGATCGAGCGGCGCCTCAGGTTCCTCATGGACACGGGGCTAGGCTACCTGAGCCTCGACCGAGACTACGCGACGCTGTCGGGCGGCGAGGCCCAGCGGGTGCGGCTCGCGACCCAGCTCGGCATGGGCCTGATCGGCGTCATCTACGTTCTCGACGAGCCGAGCATCGGCCTCCATCCAAAGGACAACGAGAGGCTCCTTGCGCAGCTGCGCGGCCTGCGCGACCGCGGCAACACGGTCCTGGTGGTCGAGCATGACGAGGAGACGATGCGCGCGGCCGACGAGATAATCGAACTGGGGCCCGAGGCGGGCGTGGAGGGCGGGCGCCTGATGTTCCAGGGCACGCCGGCCGAGTGCGCGGCATTGCCGGCGCGAGCATCCCACACGGGGCCGTACCTCGCCCGCAAGCTCACGGTGATGAAGGATGCCGCCACGAGGTCCCCGGACGGGGCCTGGCTCACGGTCCGGGAGGCCCGCGAGCACAACCTTCGCGGGATAGACGTCCGGTTCCCGGCGGGGCTCCTGACATGCGTCACCGGGGTGTCGGGCTCGGGCAAGAGCACGCTTGTCAATGACATCCTCGCCGCCGCGGCGGCGCGAAGGCTCAACGGGGCAAAGACCATTCCCGGAAAGCACAGGAACATCGAGAACCTCGAATTCTTCGACAAGCTGGTCCAGGTGGACCAGGAGCCGATCGGGAGGAGCCCTCGCTCAAACCCGGCGACCTTCACCGGCCTCCTCGACCTGCTGCGCGACCTGTTTGCGCAGGCGCCGCTCGCACGGGTGCGGGGCTACAAGGCGAGCCGGTTCTCTTTCAACGTCCGCGGAGGTCGCTGCGAGCGCTGCCAGGGCGACGGGGTCATCAAGCTCGACATGCTCTTCATGGCCGACGCCTACGCCCCGTGCACCAGCTGCGGGGGGCGCAGGTACAACCGCGAGACACTCGAGGTTCTGTTCCACGGCAGATCGATAGCGGACGTGCTCGACATGACCGTGCGCGAGGCGATCCAGCTCTTCCGGAACATCCCGCGCGTGCTCGACAAGCTCCAGACCCTAGACGCGGTCGGGCTGGGGTACCTGGCGCTCGGCCAGTCCGCGGTGACGCTCTCGGGCGGCGAGGCCCAGCGGCTCAAGCTCTCGCTCGAGCTGAGCAAGCGCCAGCAGGGCGCGAACCTGTACATATTGGACGAGCCGACCACGGGGCTGCACTGGATCGACATCCAGCGCCTGATGGACCTGCTCTTCAAACTTCGCGACGCCGGCAACACGATCCTCGTCATCGAGCACAACCTCAGCGTCATCAACCTGGCGGACTGGATCATCGACCTGGGCCCGGGCGGCGGGCGCGATGGCGGCGATCTCGTCTTCGCGGGCCCCAGAAGCGCGATAGAGGATTGCGAGCGCTCGGAGACCGGGGCCGCGCTTAGGCGCTGGCACGCCCAGTGAAAGCCGGCGCCTATTTCCTCGCGAGCCCGAGTCCCATCGCGCCGCCCGCGAGGAGCACAAGGCCTGCGACGTAGTACTTCACGTGGGCGGTGGCGTACCCCTGGCCGTCGATCTTCTGGCCGAGCCTGGAGAGCGAATCGTCGGCCTTGCCCGCGAGCGAGTGCTGGCGCTCGTAGCCCGAGTAGACCAGCCAGGCTCCGGCAATGATCGCCATTAAAGAGAGGATCTTGCGCATGGGCCGAGTGTGGAAGTTCCGCTCCGCATGGCAAGGGCCGCCCTCCGGGGGGCACTCCGGGCGCGGCCAGGCCGAGGCCGGCCCGATTTGGTTTGCGTGGGCCGGCGCCGGAAATGGAACATCGCCACAGGAAAAGCATGTCGTCCGGCAAATCATTCCTCGGTGCCTGGCTCCTCGCCTGCACGTGGCTGGGCGTGTTCCCGGGCCCGGCGCCCTCCCTCGGTTCGGAGGCGGGGGCGGCGCACACATTCGCCATCGGCACCAGCGACTTTCTCCTGGACGGCCAGCGCCTGCAGATCCGATGCGGTGAAATCCATGCCGCGCGGGTTCCCCGCGAATACTGGCGGCATCGGCTGAAGATGGCCAGGGCGATGGGTCTGAACACAGTCTGCGCCTACCTGTTCTGGAACCAGGTGGAGGCCCGACCGGGCGAATTCGACTGGTCGGGGCAGGCCGACGCCGCCCAGTTCTGCCGGATCGCCCAGGAGGAGGGCCTTTGGATCATCCTGCGGCCAGGGCCCTATTCGTGCGCCGAATGGGAGATGGGGGGGACGCCATGGTGGCTGCTGAAGGAACCCGGCATCAAGCTGCGCAGCCGCGACCCCCGCTACCTCGGGCCCGCGAAGGCGTACCTGCGGAAGGTCGGCCGCGTGCTCGCGCCCCTTCAGGTGACCCACGGCGGCCCGATCCTGATGGTGCAGGTCGAGAACGAGTACGGATTCTGTGGCGATGACGCCGGTTACATGGGCGATATCCGGCAGGCGCTCATCGACGCCGGATTCGACGTGCCGCTTTTCGCCTGCAACCCGCCAAGCGTGATGAAAAACGGCCTTCGGTCCGACCTGTTCCAGGCGGCGAACTTTGGCAGCGACCCGGCGGGCAACTTCCAGAAGCTGCGCGCGCTCCAGCCCCGTGGGCCGATGCTGTGCAGCGAATTCTACCCCGGCTGGTTCGACACCTGGGGCGAGCCGCACCATTACGGCGACACCGCGCGCTACCTTGGCGACCTGAAGGCGATGCTCGACGCCGGCGCGTCATTCAGCATCTACATGGTGCACGGCGGCACGACATTCGGCCTGTGGTCGGGCTGCGACCGACCGTTCAAGCCCGACACTTCAAGTTACGATTACGACGCGCCGATAAGCGAGGCGGGATGGGCGACGGAAAAATACGTGAGGACGCGGGAGCTGTTCGCCAAGTACCTCCTGCCGGGCGAGACGCTGACCGATCCGCCGGCGAGAAATCCGGCCATTTCGTTCGCGCCGGTGGCGGCGGCGGAAGCCGCCCCCGTCTTTGAGAACTTGCCCGCCGCGCTCACCGACGAGGAGCCGCGCAATATGGAGCAGTACGGCCAGGGTTACGGGTGCATCCTTTATCGCACGACGATCCCGGCCGGTCCCGAAGGCGCGCTCGAGGCGGCGGGTATCCGGGACTTTGGGTTCGTGTTTGTCGACGGCAGGCGCGCCGGGGTGTTAGACCGGCGAAGGAGCGCCGCCATCGTGCGGCTGCCCGCGCGGCTGAAGGCTTCCCGCCTGGACATTCTCGTGGAGCCGATGGGCCGGATCAATTTTGGCGCGGAAATGGCCGATCGCAAGGGCCTGGCCGCGCCGGTGAGGCTGGGCAACGAGACCCTGACCGGATGGAAGGTTTTCCCGCTGCCGCTGGATGGCGGGATGCTCGCCGGGCTCAAGTTCAGGGCCTGCGGCAAGGAGGACGGCCCCGCATTCTGGCGCGCGGCCGTGACGCTGCCTGAACCCGGTGACACGTTTCTCGACATGCGGGCCTGGGGGAAGGGGGTCGTGTGGGTGAACGGCCACTGCCTGGGGCGCTATTGGGACATCGGCCCAACGCAGACAGCCTATGCGCCCGGGTGCTGGCTGCGCGCCGGGGCGAACGAGGTCGTGGTCCTGGACCTCACGGGCCCGGCGGATCCGGTGGTCGCCGGGCTTGCCGTGCCCATCCTCGACCAGCTCCGGCCCAACCTCGATTTCGCGCGTTAGCGTGGCCCGCATGGGACGCCCGCGGCGGCCCGGCGAAACGGCTTTGCTCAGTCCCCGAGCCAGACGTCCTTGTAGGGGTGGTGGTCGAGCAATGTCGGGTTCCATCCGTGCACCGACGGCTGTATCAGGAAGACGTGGGTATAATGGTAGAGGGGTATCACCGGGGCCTCGGAGAGGAGGATGCGCTCGGCATTCTCGTAGAGCCTGTTGCGCGCCGCCGGATCCGCTGTCCTCTCGGCCGCGAATAGCAGCGCGTCATATTCTTTGCTCGACCACCCGGTGAAGTTGTTCCCGCTGTCGGCGCGCCAGATGTCGAGGAATGCCGAGGGGTCCGCATATTCGGCGATCCACGAGGAACGCAGGAGGTCGTAGCCGCCCGTTCTCCGGGCCTCCTCCGTGCTTTTCAGCTCCTCGTTCACGAGGTTCACCCGGACGCCCAGCCCCCGGCGCCACATCTCCTGGACGGCTTCCGCGATCACGCGGTGCGTTTCGGAGGTGTTGTACAGGAGGTCGAGCACGGGCAGTCCCGCGCCATCCCGGTGCCCGGACTCCGCCAGGAGGCGCCGGGCATCCTCCGGGGTCCCGCGCTGGACGGGATCCGGCGCATAGGCCCCCAGCCCAGGCGGGGTGAACGAATAGGCGGTCCTCTGGCCGCCCCGGAGGACTTTCCCGACAATCGCCGCGCGGTCGACGGCGAGCGCGAGTGCCAGCCTGATGCGGGCATCCTCCAGACCGGGCCGCCGTACATTGACGCGCAGGAAGTAGGTTCCCAGCAGGGGATCGACGCGCAGGAGACCGGGCGCATCCCTGCGATAGGCGTCGATCTTGCTCGGCGGAATCGTCTCGGTCACGTGCAGCTGCCCCGAGCGGAACCCGCGCTCCTCCGCATCGATCGAATCGAACGCGTGGAAGTGGATCTCGCTTAGCCTCACGCGGGCCGCGTCCCAGTACGTCGGGGATTTGGCGACCACGATCTCCTGCCCGTGGCGCCATGACTTGAGCACAAACGGCCCGTTGCCGACCCAGCTGGCCGGCGCGGCCCAGGGATTCCCCCTCCGGGCGACGGGACCGTACCTGGACACGGTCGGAATGTGGACCGGCATCCAGGCGAAGCCGCTTAGAACCGAGGGGAACCACGGTGCGGGGTGCTCAAGGACGACCGTCAACGTGCGCGGGTCGGGGGTCCGCAGCCCGACTCCTGAAAAGTCAGAGGCGCCCCGGTTGAACGCCTCGGCCCCCCGGATGAGGAAGAGCTGGCTTGCGTTAGTCGCGGCGAGCTCGGGCGTCAGTATCCGGCGCCAGGAGGCGAGAAAATCCTCGGCAGTCAACGGGTCGCCGTTGGACCAGCGGGCGTCGCCGCGCAGGTGGAAGACGTACGTGAGCCCGTCGCTCGACACCTCCCAGCGCTCCGCCACCCCGGGCACGGGGTGCAGGTCGACGGGATCCTCGGACAGAAGCCCCTCCAGCAGCGCGGAAAGGACGGTGTAATCGGAAGTCAGCGTCGCCAGGTGGGGGTCGAGATCGGCCAGGTCCGGACCTATCCCGCGGTGCAGCACCTGGTTCCTGTCGCCCGAGCGGATGTTGGTGTCGCTGCGCGAACAACCCCCGGACACGGCGCACACCGCCAGCGCGGCGGCGAGCGCGGCTACCGCCGGCTTCATATCTTCTCGATAAGCGCGACGGCGTGGGCGGCGATCGCGAGCCCGCGCCCGATATCGCCCACCCCTTCGTTGGTCGTTGCCTTGAGCCCGATCGAGGTCGACGGGAGCCCGGTGCAGCCGGCGATCGCCGCCTTCATCTCCGCGATCCGGTTTGATATCCGCGGCCTCTCGGCAATGACGGTGACGTCCAGGTTGACCGGTGTCCAGCCGTCCTCGCGAAGAACCTGGACGACGCGCCGGAGCAGGATCTGCGAGTCGGCGTTGAGCCAGGTGGTGTCCGTGTCGGGGAAGAAATGCCCGAGGTCCGGCAGCCCCGCGGCCCCGAGAAAGGCGTCGCAGATCGCGTGGATGATGCAGTCGGCGTCACTGTGGCCGGCGAGGCCGAAGTCGGACTCGAAGCGGACGCCGCCGAGGACGAGGGGCCTTCCGCCAATCGTGCGGTGGATGTCGTAGCCGTGCCCGATTCGAAGGGACATTGAAGCCTCCTATCCGGTCATGGGCCGGACGCCAACAGGAATTCTACATAGGCCAAGTCCTTGGGCGCGGTGAGCTTCGGGTTGGGGTAGGGGTTCTCCAGCACGGCCACCGGACGGCCCAGGAGCTCAACCGCCGCCGCGTCATCGGTTATGCGGAGCGCGCGCGACCTGACCCGGGCGTACGCCCTCTCAATAAGGGCCTTGGAGAAGACCTGCGGGGTCTCCATCGCCCAGAGCCGCGAGCGGTCGATCGTGCGCAGGCGACCGCGGGGCCGCCGTTCCTTTATGGTGTCGGTGACGCGGTGCGCCAGGACGACCGCTTGCTCCCGCCTCACTATCTTGTGGAGGGCGACCAGCTGCTCCGGCCGGATCAGGGGGCGCGCGCAATCGTGGATGAAGACGTGGTCTATGTTCCCGGGCAATGCGTCCAGCGCCGCGGCCACCGAGTCCTGGCGCGCCCGGCCTCCCCTGACGAGGAGGGAAGGCGTTGGCGCAAATGCCGACAAAGCAGTCATTTGCGAGCGGTCGCGATACACAACGACGTAGAAATCAGCGACGCCGCTTGCCGCGAATGCCGCCGCGGAATGGGCGAAGACCGGCCGCCCGGCCAGGGGGGCGAGCACCTTGTCGGGCACGGCTGCCGCCATGCGCTTTCCGGCGCCGGCTGCGAGCAAGATGACTGCTGTGCGGGACATGGGGCTTATTGGGCCTGATCGGGGGACAGAAAGCCTATGCGGCCGCCGGCCCGAGCGCCACTCGGAAAATCATGGCGCGCGGGGAATTTTTGGGGAGTATTGCGACCGATTTGAGCGCCCTCGAGATACCCGCCCCAGCCAAGATCAACCTGTTCCTCGCCGTCACGGGCCGCCGGCCCGACGGCTTCCACGACCTCGTGTCGGTGGCGGCGCCGCTAGCCTGGGGGGACACTATTTCGGTCGCGGCGAAGGGCAGCTCGTTCTCGGTGGCGTGCGACGCCGGGGGCATTCCGACGGATGGCACCAACCTTGTGGCCCGAGCGGCTGCCGCGTTCGCCGACGCCACGGGTTGGCGGGGCGGCGCCCACTTCTCGATCGCAAAAAGGATCCCGGCGGGGGCGGGGCTGGGAGGCGCCAGCAGCGACGCGGCTACGGCCCTCGTGGCTCTGAACGGGCTCGCCGGCGCGCCCCTTGACGCCGCGGCGCTCGCCCGCGTCGCGTCCGGGATCGGCTCGGACTGCGCGCTCTTTCTCGAGAAAGGCCCCGTGGTGATGCGCGGAAGGGGGGAGCGCATTGAACCGCTTGCTCCGGACGCGTCCCGGCGCGTCCGCGGCAGGCGCGTCCTGGTCTTCAAGCCCGGTTTTGCGATACCGACGCCGTGGGCGTACGCCAGGCTGGCCGAGACGCCGCAGGGCTACGTCCCCGCGTCCGAGGCTGAGGCGAGGCTCGCCTTGTGGACGGCCGACCCGTCGTCGCCGGCGGAGGGCCTCCTGTTCAACTCGATGGAGCGGCCGGCGTTCGCCAAGTTTGCGGCGATTCCGCTGCTCCTGGGCGTGCTCCGGGCGCGATGGGGGATCCCGGCGGGAATGACCGGGAGCGGAAGCGCGTGTTTCGCCCTCCTTGCCGAGGACGCCGACACGGGGCCCGTCGAGGAGGCGATCCGAGAGGCATGGGGCCCGTCGTCATTCGTGGTCGACACGCGGACCGCCTGAGGTGCCCCCGGGTTTCCGGCGGCTGGTCGAGGAATTCTCGGTGAATCGCATTGACCGATCCCCCGGGTGAAACGTTATCGTGAAAGGCTGCCGCCCCGACCCGACCGAAGGCGACGCCGCCATGTCCACGGAACCGAGCGCCAAAGAGGAGATCGTCGTGCAAGGCATATCCGCCTCGCAGGGCATCGCCTACGGCCAGATATTCGTCTACCTGCAGAGCAAGGTCGAGATACCCGCCTACCGGGTCGATCCCGACAAGCGGATCGACGAGATCGCCCGGTTCGACAAGGCGCTCCTCGTGACCCGCCAGCAGATCGCCAAGATCCAGGCCGAGGTCGAGAGGAACCTCGGCAAGAACGAGGCGCTGATATTCGACGCGCACCTGCTCGTCCTTGAGGACGAGGCCCTGATCTCGGAGACGATCCGCGAGTTTGAGTCGACCGGCCTGAACATCGAAACCTGCTTCGACAACGTTTCCAGGAAGTACATCCAGGCCTTCTCCGAGATCGACGACGAATACCTGCGCGAGAGGGCCGGGGACATCCGCGACGTCGCGCAGCGCGTCCTGCAGAACCTCCTGGGTCAGGCCGAAAACAGCCTGAGCCAGCTCGTGGAGCGGCGGATAGTGGTCGCAAACGATCTTTCGCCTTCGGACTCCGCGGGAATCAACCGGGGTTCGGGCATGGCCATCGTCACCGACGCGGGCAGCAAGACGAGCCATGCCGCCATCGTGGCCCGCTCCATGCAGGTGCCCGCCGTCGTCGGCGTCCGCGACCTGTCGAAGCGGGTGAAGATGGGCGACTGGGCGCTTGTGGACGGGTACGACGGGATCGTCATCCTCAACCCATCGGAGGACACCCTTTTCCGCTACGGAAAGATCCAGGCGCAGAAGAAGTCCGTCGAGATCCGGCTCCTCGAGGCCAACCGCCAGAGGGCCGTCACGCAGGACGGGGTCGAGGTCACGCTGATGGCGAACATCGAGAACGTGGAGGAGGTTGCCAAGGTGAAGGAGTTCTTCGCCCAGGGGATCGGGCTTTACCGGACCGAATACCTGTTCCTCAACGCATCCCGGATCCCGACCGAGCAGGAGCAGTTCCTGGCCTACAAGGCCGTCGTCGAGGGGCTCGCCCCCGACCCCGTCATCATCCGCACGCTGGACCTGGGCGCCGACAAGCCGATGACATCGGACCCGGAGCTGTTCCCCAAGGAGGACAACCCGTTCATGGGTTTCCGGGCCATCCGGTTCTGCCTGGAGCACAGGGACCTGTTCAAGGACCAGCTCCGCGCCATCCTGCTCGCGAGCCACCACGGCAAGGCGAAGCTGATGTACCCCATGATCAGCGGCACCGAGGAGATGGCGCAGGCCAATGAGGTCCTCGAGGAATGCAAGACCGAGCTGCGCCAGAGAGGCCAGCCCTTCGACGAGGGGCTCGAGGTCGGGGCGATGATCGAGATCCCGAGCGCCGCCGTCACGGTCGACCTCCTCGCGAAGCAATGCGACTTCTTCAGCATCGGCACGAACGACCTCATCCAGTACATGCTTGCAATAGACCGGGGCAACGACCGGATCGCCCACCTGTACGAGCCGGCGCACCCGGCGGTCCTGCGCACCCTGAGGCGGATCGTCGATGACGCTCACAAGGCGGACGTGCCGGTCGGAGTGTGCGGGGAGATGGCCAGCGATCCCGTCTACGCGCCCCTCCTCCTCGGGCTCGGGATCGATTCGCTCAGCATGGCCCCGCGCCTGCTCCCGGCCGTCAAGTTCCTGGTCCGGGCGATGAAGATGTCCGATGCGCGCGATCTCGCGGCCGAGGTCCTCGGCATGCCTTCCGCGGGCGAGATCTACGCTAAGTGCATGCAATTCCACCGCTCGCGGGTCGTCTTTGACTGACGCCGGCCTTAGCGGGAACGCGGGAAGCCCGTCCTAGGCCTTGGTCGCGCTAGCGAGAAGGGTCTCGAAATAGGGCTCCACCGTCTCCTTCGAGACGGGTGTGACCTCGATCTTGATGAACTTGGCCTTCTTCAGGAAGGACTCGAGGGCGCTCTCCTTGAAGCCGAGCCAGAGGTCCGCGTAGAGCTCGCGGGCCTTCTCGAATTCGTGCTCGGCCAGGTCAAGGATGAGCACCTGCCCGCCGGGCCGCAGGATGCGGTGCGCCTCGTCCACGGCCTTCTGCGGATGCCGGGCGTGGTGGAGGGCCTGGCTGAGGATCGCCAGGTCGACCGACTCGTCCGCGAGCGGCACCTGCTCGATGTCGCCGAGCTTGTACGTTAGGTTGGTCAGGTCGTTCTTGCGCGCGAGCTCGGTTCCCACCTCGATCATCCGGGGGGAGTTGTCGATGCACCACACCTGCTTGGCGTTCCGGGCGAGGAGCTGCGAAATCAGCCCCTCCCCGGCTCCGAGGTCGGCGACGACGATGTGGGGCACGAGCCTCAGCGCCAGCCGCCCTATGGCCTCCCACGACCGACCGGGGCAGTGGCTGCGGCCCAGCCGCCCCGCGATGAGGTTGAAGTACTGCTCCGACACGCGCCGGCGCTTGACCAGGACCCGGTCAAGGTGGCGGCCGTCCTCGGCCATGACCTCGAGGCCGGCGACGCTGTCGACGGCCGCCCGGATGAGCGCAAGCTGACCCGGCGGCAGGTGCGGGCGGAGCGAGTAGAAGGCCTTCTTGCCGTCGCGCCGGTCAACCACGAGGCTGGCCTGGCGCAGGAGGGCCAGCTGGGAGGAGATTCGCGACTGGCCCATCCCGAGGATCTCCTGGAGCTCGGCGACGGACAGCTCCTCGCGCATCACGAGCGCGATGAGGCGCAGGCGCGTGGGGTCCGAGAGGATCTTGAGTGTGTCCCAGGATGAGTTCACTGCCGGCGCAGGGGTGCGGGATTCACGCTCCAAGGCGACGACGGGGCCCTCGCGCGGACGCCGCTCAGGCGAAGCGCGCGATGCTGACGATCGAGTAGGACTCCTCCGTGGCCCCGCTCTTGACCTTCACGGTCTCGCCCGGCCGCCGGCCCAGCAGCGCGGCGCCCAGGGGCGTCTTGTAGGAGATGACGTGGCGCTCGGGATCGCCGTCCCAGACACCGAGTATCGTGTAGCGGAGGGTGCCGCCGTCGGGCTTGCGGACCTCGACGACGCTCCCGACGCTGACCTGGTCGACGGCGGCGTCCTTGAAGTCCGTGATCCGCGCATGGGCGAGCTCGCGCTCGAGCTGGCGCTTGTGGGACATGAGCAGCTGCTGGTCCTGCTTGGCCATCTTGTACTCGGAATTCTCGCGGAGGTCCCCGTGCTCGCGGGCCGAGGCGATCGCCTTGGAATTCTCGGGAATCCTCTTTGACACGATCGACTCGTACTCCTCGCGCTTCCGGTCGTAGCTCTGGCGGGAGACGAGCAGCTGCTCCTCCTTTGCGTCGGCTTCCGCGGCGACGAGCGACTGGATGTTCGGGAAGATCTTGATGAAGCGGGCGAGAAGCGACTTCTTCGTGAGCTCCTCGAAGCCCTGGTTCAGGAGGAGGGTGTTGGCGAGGTCGCGCGCGGTCTCGGGGTCGGCCGTCGACAGCAGGTCGGCGATAAGCTCGGCGTCCTCGCTCAGGATGTCGCCGAGCGGGATCCGGCGGGCGCTCGCGGCCTGCAGCGCCTCATAGTCGATGGCGAAGAAGATGGCTCCCAGGAGGCGCGGCGTGATCAGGTCGTTGAGCAGCTTGGCGAACTTCTTGGAATGCCTGTTCTTGACGATCCAGAGCAGCACCGGAGCGCGGAGGTTCTGCTCCGTCTGCCAGCGCTTCAGCGTCGAGGCGAGGTCCTCCGAATAGCCGCTCTCGACGAGGAAATTGATGCACTCGGTCGTGAACTTGCCCTGCGACACCTTCAGCAGGCTGAACACGATGTCCCGGCATTCGATCGGGTGCGTTTCCTTGATCAGCTCCAGGAACTGGCCCTGGAACTGGACCGGGATCTTCTCGGCGATCGCCGGAAGGTCCCGGAGGTTGGCGACCAGCGAGGCCTGCGAGGGCTCAAACGTCGATGGATCCACCCCGGCGGCCTTCGCGATCCGGTCGCGCACGGCGGCGCCGTAAAGGCGCTCCGCGGCGTCGAGCAGGTTGCTGTCCTTCACGGCATCGGCCACCCCCTTCAGGACCTCCGCCAGGTTGCCGTTCTCCTCCCTGCGGGCCGAGACGGAGACGTAGTCCTCGGCGAGCGAGATCCGGCGGCGGGCCGAGCGGGTGGAATTGAACTGGTCGAATATCTCGTCCTCGGCCGACACGGGAGTCTCCCTCAGCACGTAGCATTCGGTCTTCTTCTGCGGCACGGAGACGCGCGGATCCTTCGCGACGGCCTTTCGGGCCTCGGCCCACCACTTCTTGAACTTCTCCTCGCCGACAACCTGGGCGAGGGTGATCTCCAGGTCGATGGCAGTCGTGGCCTTGTTGGGGTAGGATTCGAGGGCCTCGACGACAAGCTGCGCCGGGTTGTCGGCGATCAGCTCGGCGACCTTCTTTGGCTCCGTCTCCTTTCGCACCAGAAGATGGTTCTCAGGAAGGACTTCCATCGTCCCGATGCAGAATGCCGGGTCCATCGGGTGCGCCTTCTTGCCCTTGAAGTCGATCACGAGGCGCATCGTCGTGTCGTCGAAGCTCTTGATCTGGCCGAAGCCCCAGCTCCTGTGAATCACGTACGCTCCGGGCTTCATGGCCTCGAGCTTGGGCTTGAAGGCCTTGAGCGAGGGATTCTTGGCGAGGACTGCGGAAACGGCTTCGGAATTCATAGTTGCGCAAACGAACGCGTGAACCGGAGAGTAAAGCGGATGATGGAGAAGATTGTCAAACCGAGTCTCCAAGACGCGTGGTCGTCTGCCGCGAGACTGGTCGCCCGGTGGCTGGACCTGCGCGAGCGGATCGACGTCCTCATGGAATTGCTTCCGGCTGACATGGCGGGCGCCGAGCGCGCCCGGTGCCAGCACCTCGTCTTCGGGGTGGTGAGGCACTTTGGCCGGATAGAGGCGGTGCTTGCCGGCCTCGTCGCCCATCCGCCCCGCTTTGTGACCCGGGCGGTCCTCTATGTCGCGGCGTTCGAGCTCATCGAGGCCTCGGGGGAAGGCGGCGATTCCGGCCAGCCGGCGCGGATCGTGCACCATTCGGTCGAGAAGACAAAGGCGATGGCGAGCCCCGCCGAGGCGCGCCTCGTGAATGCGGTCGTCCGGAAGATGGCGGCGATCCTGCCCGCGCAGCGGCCGCCGCAGGGCCCGGTCGCGGCGGCCGAGGCCCTTTCCGGTTATTTCTCGCACCCCGCGTGGCTCGTCAGGCGCTGGCTGGCGGCGTTCGGAGCCCCTGCGACCCGCAAGCTCCTCGAGTGGAACCAGTCGCCGGCGCCGCTCTATGCGCGCTGGCGCGAACGGTCGCGGCCGGCCCCCGTTTGGCTGCAGCCCTCCGAATGGAAGGGGTTCTACACGGTTCCCTCGGGCCGCTGGCCGGACGTCGGGCCCCTGCTCGGGTCGGGATCGCTTTATCTCCAGGATCCCGGGACCCGCCTGGCGGTGGAGTTGCTTGATCCGAGGCCGGGCGAGTCCGTTCTCGACCTGTGCGCGGCGCCGGGCGGCAAGAGCCTGCTCATCGCCGACGCGATGGGCACCGGGCGGATTGTGTCCATGGACGTCCCGGACTCCCGGATAGACCGTCTCAAGGAGAACCTCTCGCGCGCGGGGGAAGTGGACGTCGCCCTGGTCCAGGCGGACCTCCTGAAGGGGCCGGCCGCGGTGCTCGGGGAGCACGGGCTGCCCGTCGCGTATCCGGCGGTCCTTGTCGACGTGCCGTGCTCGAACACGGGTGTCATGCGCCACCGGGTCGACGTCAAATGGAGGCTCCAGGAGGGCGATTTTGCCAAGCACGTCCGGCACCAGGGCGCGCTCCTCGCGGCCGCGGCGCGGCTCCTCGCTACGGGCGGGCGCCTCGTGTACTCGACCTGCAGCATCGACGCCGCGGAGAACGAGGGGGTAGTCAAGGCCTTCCTCGACCGGCACCGGGCGTTCGCCCTGGTGAAAAGCGAGGCTGCCGTCCCATGGATCGACCGCCACGACGGTGCGGCGGCCTTCCTGCTGCGGAGGGCCTGAACACCATCCCGGACCCAGGCATGAATTCAAGAACCGCGACGCTCGCCCTGATTCCGTTTCTCCTGGCGTCCGCATGCGGAGCGCGGGCGGCGGGACGCGACTGGCCCGAGTACCTTGGAGGCCCGGAGCGGAACCATTACTCCACTCTCGACCAGATCAACACGTCCAACGTCCGGCGGCTCAAGGTGGCCTGGGAATTCCACTCGGGGGACTTCGGCCAGATGCAGTGCAACCCGATCGTCATCGGCGGCGTGCTCTATGGAGCGACGGCGACCAGCCAGATCTTCGCGCTTGACGCGGCGACGGGCAGGCAGCTCTGGCGCTTCTCCGACCCCAGGAACCTCAACGCGTACGACAATGACCGGGGCGTGACCTGTTGGTCTGACGGGCGCAGCCGGAGGATCCTCTGCACGATAGGCTCCTGGCTCTATGCGCTCGACGCGCGGACCGGCGCAATGATCCCGGACTTCGGCGTCGACGGCAGGGTTAGCCTCAAGGCGGGCCTGGGCGCGCAGGCGCAGGAGAAGTGGGTGGTGTCGACGACCCCGGGCACGCTGTTCGGGGACCTGCTGTTCATGCCGACGAGGGTGGGCGAGGACCAGGACGCCGCGCCCGGGTACATCCAGGCCTTCAACGTGCGGGCCGGCACGGTCGCCTGGGTGTTCCGGACAATGCCGTACCCGACCGACCGGGGCTATGAGACCTGGTCAAGGGACGCCTACAAGAACATCGATGTGGGTTCTGCGAACTGCTGGGCGGGGATGGCCATCGACCGCAGGCGCGGGATACTCTACGTGCCCACCGGCTCGGCGGCGCCCGACTTCTGGGGCGGCCACCGGCTGGGCCAGGACCTCTTCGCCGACTGCCTTCTGGCATTGGACGCCGCCACGGGGAAGCTGCTTTGGTACCACCAGACGGTCCACCACGACATCTGGGACCGCGACCTTCCATCCCCGCCGGTGCTGCTCACGGTGCGGCACGACGGGCGCGCGGTCGATGCGGTCGCCCAGACCACGAAGACCGGCTTCGTCTTCCTGTTCGACCGGGTGACCGGCGAGGCCCTCTTCCCGATTGAGGAGAGACCCTTCCCCGGATCCACCCTCGCGGGCGAGCAGGCGTGGCCGACCCAGCCCGTGCCGGCCAAGCCGAAGCCCTATGCGCGCCAGGTGCTGACGGACGCCGACATCAGCCCCTACGCGGATAACCGCGACGCGCTCCTCGCGCAGCTGCGCAAGGCCCGCACCGGCCTGTTCCAGCCCTTCGGGAGGGACGACACGGTCCTCTTCCCGGGGTTTGACGGCGGGGGGGAATGGGGCGGGCCCGCCGTCGACCCCGACGGCATCCTCTACGTGAACGCGAACGAGATGGCGTGGATCGCATCGCTGTCGGACGCGCCGCGGGAGGCCGATCTCGCCCAGATGAGCCCCGGGCGGCGCCTCTACACCCTGTACTGCGTCACCTGCCACGGGCCCGAGCGCGCGGGCCTGCCGGCGGGGGGGATCCCGTCGCTGGTCGGAATCGGCGCCCGCATGGCGCGCGCCGACGTCTTCAACCTTGTGACAACGGGCCGGCGGATGATGCCTGGATTCACGATGCTGACCAAGGCGGACAAGGAGGCGCTCGCTGGCTACCTGTTCGGCGACGAGCAACCCGCCGCAGGCCCGGGGGGCGCACCGCGGGATGCTGGCGAGGTTCCCCGCATTCCGTACCGCTTCAACGGCTACAACAGGTTTGTCGACAGCAGGGGCTACCCCGCCATCTCCCCTCCCTGGGGCTCGCTCACCGCGATCGACCTGAACACGGGGGAGCACGTCTGGAGGGTCTCCCTGGGGGAGTTCAAGGAACTGAAAGCAAGGGGCATCCCGCCGACGGGCACGGAAAACTACGGCGGGCCGGTCGCGACGGCCGGGGGCCTGCTGTTCATCGCGGCCACCAAGGACGGCATGTTCCGCGCCTTCGACAAGCGGACGGGCGGGCTGCTCTGGGAGGTCGCGCTGCCGGCCGGCGGCTTTGCGACACCGAGCACCTACGAGGTCAACGGCCGGCAGTTTGTGGTTGTCGCGTGCGGGGGGGCGAAGCTCGACACGCCGAAGGGCGACAGCTACGTCGCGTTCGCGCTTCCGTAGGGGGGCGCCCGGCGAAACCCGGCACAGCTTAAGGCACCAGGTCGACGACGGCGAGCGACTTCGCAGTTTCCTGCTCGCCGTCGATGAAAGTGAACTCGATCCGGCGGGACCCGGCGATCAGCCGATGATAGCGGGAGAGGTCCCAGCCTGCGACGGGCTCCCCGTTGATTCGCGAGACAAGGTCCCCCGGCCTGACGCCGCCGGCGTCCGCGGGGGAGCCGCGCACGACCCCGACAACCTTCCAGTAGGCCGGGGTCTTCCTGAAGCTCAGCCCGGCCCCCCGGAGCGCGGGGATAGCCAGCGAATCGGTCGCCTCGTGCTGAAAGAAAACCTCGTCGTGCTCCTGGTCGAAGGTGATGATGAAATGCTTGAGGACCCCGCCGCCCAGCGATGAAAGCTCGTCCGTCAGCTCGGCGATCGGCTGCGGAATGTCGAAAGAGCCGATCCTCACGACGTCCGCCAGGCGGCCAACCCGGGACGTGCGGTCGCCGGTCAGGGTGCTGACAGTCGGGCCGCCGACCGGGCCGTAGGCGAACTTCGGCGCAAGGCCCGCGGGGTTGATGGCGATCGGGGCGGTGCTGCCGGAGTCGATCAGGGCCGCGATCTCCCGGTCGCCGAGGCGGATTGGGATTAGGGGCGTCTTGTCGGAGTTGTTGAAGAGGATGGCCTCGCCCGGCAGCCCGTCCTCCGGGATCCTCGAGAGGAGGATGATTCGCTCGTGAGGGTAGTCGAGCGTGAGGACGGAGTTCCGGAAGAGCGGGAACCCCAGGACCCCGTCGATCTTGATCCCGAAATGCGCGGTCATGTCTGCGCAGTCGTAGACGAGCGCTGGCACGTACTCGAACCGGGCGTTCCCGAGCTGGATCCTCCTGACGGTGGCTGCGTTCAGCAGCGCCGTTCCGCCATCGGCCGAGCGCACGCGGACCTGGGGCACGTCCGGGACCGGCTTGGCGTCGGCAATGTAGCGTTGCGCAATATCGGGCGAAACGAGGGTCACCGAGGAGCCCGTGTCGATGACGAAATGGTAGGGCCCGTACTTGTCCCACTTGGCCTCGACGATGAGGACGTTGTCGAGGAGGCGGCAGGGCAGCGTCACCGGGCGGGATCCGACGTAGGTCAGCCCGGGCTTGGGGGCTGGGGGGTGGAGGCCGATGCAGCCCGAGGCGAGCAGGCCCGCGAGCGCCGCAAGGACGAAGGGCAGGCGCCTCGTCATCGCGCGGGCTTGGGCAATCCCCTGCTCAGGGCGATCGCCGCGGCGGCGAGCACCGCCGCCGCCACAAAGACACTCGTCGAGCCGTAGATGAAGAACACCACCCCGGCGAGCATGGGCGTGATCGCCCGGGAAAGGGCGCCGAGCGAGCGGAAGATGCCGAGGACCCGGCCCTGCTCGCTCGGGCCGCTGTAGAGCGAGATGAGCCCGCTGGTCGACGGGTTCACGAGGCCCGACCCGATCGCCACGAACGCGAGGCCGGCGTACATCATCCATTGATGAAAGCCCAGCCCCACGACAATCAGGCCGATCCCCGTCGACACGAGGCCGCCCACGAGCACGCGGACCTCGTCGACCTTCTTCAGCAGGACCCGCACGATGAAGCCCTGGGTGACGATCGAGCAGATCCCGAGGTAGCCGAGAAGGATACCGTTCCTTCCGGCCGAGTAGCCAAATCGCTCCGCGGCGAGGAACGTGAGGGACGTCTCCATCGCCACGAACGCCAGCGAATAGACGAAGAAGGCGATGTTCGCGCGGCGGACGCTGGGATTCTCGAGGCTCAGGATCGCGCGGACCGGGTCGCGGAGCCGGGCCTCGCGGGTCTCGGTGCGCGCACTCTCGGGAAGCGTCTCCCGGAAGCTGCGCCTCACCCACGCGAAGTTGGCGGCGCACAGAAGCAGGGAGACAAGCGCCGGCACGGAGAATGGGTTGATGCCGAACCTCTCGAGCGAGGGATGCCGCGTGAGCAGGTTCAGCTGCGCGGCCGCGGCGCCGACCATCGGGCCGGTCACGAGCCCGATCCCGTACGCCGCGCCCACGAGTCCCATCGCCCGCGACCGCTCCTGGCGCGTGGTGACGTCGGCGACCGCCGCCGTCGCGACCGAGAGGTTCCCGCTGAAGGCGCCGCACACGATGCGCGACGCCACGAAGAGCCAGAACGAGCCGCTCAACAGCCAGACCAGGTAGCCGAGGGCGGTCCCCGCGACCGTCATGAGGAGCACGCCCCGGCGGCCCCTCCTGTCGGAAAGCGCGCCCCAGAAGGGCGAGAACACGAACTGGAGTATGGAATAGAGCGAGAAAAGGAGCCCGCCGAACAGGACGGCGGCGAACGCATGGTCCTTGCCGAGCGCGTGGGCGACCGCGTCGCTCTCGACGAGGAGCCATCCGAGGATGCCGGAGCGCCCGTCGGTCCTGAGGTAGTATCCTATCAGGTCGGGCCCGAGCGGGAAGATGATCGAGAAGCCGATCAGGTCGATCAGGAGCGTGAGGAAGATGACGCCCAGCGACAGCGGGCGCTGGGGCGAGGCTGGCGCCGTCACGACCGGTAGGGAAGAGGGTAGCTCGCGGACAGCTTCCCGGCCCGGGCCTTCACCGCGGCGATCGCGCCGGACTCGCCGGGCGTCCCGATCGCGCGAAGGACGGTGTCGATCATCTCCGCGATCTCGTCCATGTCGCGCTCGACCATCCCGCGGGTCGTGACTGCCGGCGTGCCGAGGCGCAGGCCGGACGCCTGGAACGGGGATCGGGTCTCGAAGGGGACGGTGTTCTTGTTGCAGGTGATGTTCGCCAGATCGAGCGTCTCCTGGGCCTTCTTTGCGGTCAGCTCGGGCAGGTTGCTCCTGAGGTCGATGAGCATCAGGTGGTTGTCGGTTCCGCCCGAGACGACCCGGTAGCCCCGCGAGGCCATCGCGGCGGCGAGGGCCCGGGCGTTCCGGATTATCTGCTCCGAATACGCCTTGAACTCGGGCTTCAGGCACTCGGCGAAGCACACGGCCTTGGCGGCGATCACGTGCATGAGGGGGCCGCCCTGCGCCCCGGGGAACACGGCCGAGTCGAGCGCCTTGGCATGGGCGGCCCTGCAGAGCGCCAGCCCGCCGCGGGGGCCGCGCAGGGTCTTGTGCGTCGTCGACGTTACGAAGTCCGCGTGGGGAACCGGCGAGGGGTGGAGCCCGCAGACGACCAGGCCCGCGATGTGCGCGATGTCGGCGAAGAGGAACGCCCCGGATGCGCGGGCGATCTCGCCCATCCGGGCAAAGTCGATGACGCGGGAATAGGCGCTCGCCCCGACCGTTATCATCTTCGGCCTCTCCCTCATGGCCACCTCGGCCAGCTGGTCGTAGTCGATCAGCTGGTTGTCCTCGCGGACCCCGTAGGCCACGACCTTGTAGAGCTTCCCGGAGAAATTCGCGGGGTTGCCGTGGGTCAGGTGGCCGCCGTGGCTCAGGTTCATCGCCAGGATCTTGTCGCCGGGCTGGAGCACCGAGGTGTAGACGGCGTAGTTGGCCTGCGACCCGGAGTGCGGCTGGACGTTGGCGTGCTCGGCGCCGAACAGGCGCTTCGCGCGGTCGATCGCGAGCTGCTCGATCCGGTCGACGAATTCGCATCCGCCGTACCAGCGCCGGCCCGGGTAGCCCTCGGCGTACTTGTTCGTGAGAACGGATCCCTGGGCCTCCAGGATGGCCGGGACGACGAAGTTCTCCGAGGCGATGAGCTCTATGTGGCTCTGCTGGCGGCCGAGCTCGGCCGAGATCGCCTGGTGCACTTCAGGGTCGAGACTTTCAAGCGGCGCGGTGTTCAGCATGTGAGAAAAAGGAAACCCTCGACCAAAAAGGTCCCGAGGCAAAACCTTTTTCGCGTCATCGCGGGGCCCCGCCCGCGGCCCTAGCCGCCGGTCAGGACCCCTTGCGGAAGCCTTTTCAGGTAGGCTATGATCGACGGGATGGCGGCCACCATCTCGTCGCGGCAGGCCTCGTAGGCGGACAGATGCAGGCCGTAGGGGTCCGGAATCTCCCTGTCGCCGCCCTCGGCTATGAATTCCCGGAAAAGGTGGAGCCGGGGCGGGGCGGGTTCGGCGGTCAGCTCGATGAGATCCCTCTGCGTCTCGGTCATGCAGAGCACGAGGAGCGAATGGTCCAGGAGGTCCTGGGTGACGGGCCGGCTGACGTGGCCCGAGAGGTCGACACCGACCTTCTTCATGGCCGTCACCGCGTTCGGGCTCGCGGGCTCGCCGATGCGGCTCGCGACGCCCGCCGAAACCACCTTGAGGGACCGGAGGGGCTCGGGCTCGGCCGCCAGCGCGTGTTGCAGAAGTGCGGTGGCCATCGGGCTTCGGCAAATGTTTCCCGTGCAGACGACAAGGATGTGTCCGGGATCGGGCATCGGCACGTAAGTGGGCATGATTCGCCCCAAAAGGCAAAGCCGATAGGAGCCCCGCGCCGCCGCCCGCTCAGGCCTTCCTCAGGGCGAGGAGGCCCCGGTGCAACTGGACCGCGCGCTGGAGCAGCGCGTCGACCAGGGGGGCGGGCGGGGACGGCTTGTCGGCCGCGACGTCGGGAGCCTCGCTGTCCGGTATGTGCTCCTTCTCAAGGTAAGCCTCGTCGACCCGAGGCTTCGCGGGATTGTCGCTCAGGAGCGATTCGACGGGCGCGCCCTTCTCCAGGGCGTCATACGCGCGCCGGTCGACGTCGGCGGCGACGCGGACGGCGATGTCCGGGCGCATGCCGGCCGAGGCTGGTGCGAGCACGACGAGGCCCGGCGGTCCGTTTCCAGGGAACGAGGCGAGGAGCGCGGGGCTCGTCGACGCGTTCTCGAGGACGAAGATCGGGGTGTGCGGGGACACGTTGAACCTGACCCATGCGCCGAGCGCCAGGGCGGCGGTCTCGCCGGCCTTCGCGAAGCGCAGGTCGAGGACACAGGGCCCGGGCCGGCCGGAGGGAGTCGAGGGCAGGTCCGAGGGCAGCTCGTGCACGCGGTAATACGACAGGCCTTGGCCGAGATCGAGCGCCTGGGGGGCCGCGGGGGCGGGGTGCGCGAGCGCGCAAGCGGCCGTCGCCGCAGCCAGCAGCCGTATGATGGGTTTCACGCGCGCCTTAATTGCCGGGCGCCGATGTCGCGGCGATAATATTTCGAGGCGAAGTGGATCGACTCGCAGGCACGGTAAGCCTTTGCGGCCGCCTCCGCGAGGGAGTCGGCGACCGCCGTGACGCCGAGGACGCGGCCGCCCGCCGTGACGAGGCGCCCGGCCGGGTCCCTTGCCGTTCCCGCATGCAGGACCGCCACGCCTGCCGGAAGGACCGGGGGAATGTCGATCGCATCGCCCTTGGGATAGTGCTCCGGGTAGCCCATCGCGCTCAGGACGACGCAGATCGCGTGCCCCGGCCTGACCTCGAGCCTGTATCCGCCAAGCGCCCCCTTGGCCGCCGCCCAGAGGAGGCCCAGGGGATCGCTCGCAAGCCGCGGCAGGACCGCCTGGGTCTCGGGATCGCCGAAGCGGGTGTTGAACTCGAGCACCTTGGGCCCCTCCGCGGTCAGCATGATCCCGACGTAGAGGGTGCCGCAGAAGTCGATCCCCTCGGACGCTATCGCCGCCACCGACGGCCGGACAATCCTGCGCTCTATGGCCTCCATGACGGCGGGGGTCACGACCTCCGCAGGCGAGTAGGCGCCCATGCCGCCCGTGTTCGGGCCCTTGTCCCCGTCCCCGATCCGCTTGTGGTCCTGCGAGGTCGGGAGGATGACGTACTCCCACCCCGACACGACGACGAGGATCGAGGTCTCCTCTCCCTCGAGGCAGTCCTCCACAAGGATCTGCCGCCCTCCGGCGCCGAACTTCCCGCCCTCTATCATGGCCCTGACGGCGGCTTCCGCCTCCTTGAGGGTCGTCGCCACGACGACTCCCTTGCCGGCCGCCAGGCCGTCGGCCTTGACGACGATCGGGATGCGCCGCGACCGCAGGTATTCGAGCGCGGGGGCGGCCTCGCCGAAGAACGCCGCGTCAGCGGTTGGAATCCCGTGCTTGATGAGGAGGCGCTTGGTGAAGGTCTTGGACGCCTCCAGTCGCGCGCCCTTGGCCGACGGCCCGTAGACGGGGATCCCCGCCGCGGCCAGCCGGTCGGCTAGCCCGAGGACCAGCGGGCCCTCCGGGCCGATGACCACGAACTCGGCCTTCTCGCGGCGGGCCAGCTCGACTAGGCCCGCGAGGTCGTCGGCCCTGACCGGGAAGCAATCCGCGTCCGCCGCGATCCCGGCGTTGCCGGGCGCGCACATGACCCGCGGCCGGCCTGGCGACGCCGCAAGCGCCCGCACAAGGGCGTGTTCGCGGCCTCCCGAGCCGACGACGAGTATGGAGCGGGGAAGGTCTGCCGGGTTCAAAGGACCTGGAGCTTTTTGCGGTAGAACTCTACGACATCCGCGGGGTTGTCGGCGAACAGGATGTAGTCCTCGATCCATGCCGGCGCCCGGCCGGTGCGGATCATCTCGCGGATCTGCCGCTTGAGGTCGGACCAGTACTTCGAGTTGAAGAAGACGTAGGGCACCCGGGGGCGGATACCCAGCTTCAGGTTGCAGAGCTCGATGCCGATCTCCTCGAGGGTCCCCACGCCTCCGACGTTGAATATGCAGAAGTCGGCCACCTCGAACCACTTCTGCCGGAAGTGCCTCGAGGACTCCTGGAAGGTGTTGAAGAAGTCCACCCCGAGCTCGGGCGGCTGGGCCTCAAGCTCGAGGAAGCACGCGCCGGTCAGGGCGCCCTTGCTTCGCGCCTGGTCGGCGGCGAGCCGCATGACCCCCCCGCCCCCGCCGGTCAGGACGCCGAGGTTCGGCCCGATGAACGAGGACAGCTGCTCCATCAGGGCCGAGATCCGGTCGCTGTCGGCCTTCTCCAGCCCCACGGCGGAGCCGTAGAAGGCGAGGACGGTCGCCTCCTGGAACTTCCTTCCCATCTCGTCGCGGACGAAGAAGCCGTGCTCCTTCTTGTAGAGGTGGAGGTACAGGTCCTTCGTGAGCTCGTCGTACCAGTAGACCTGGATGTTGACCGCGTCGAAGGTATCCAGGCGGGCATGGGCGTTGCTGGAAAGGAAGTATCCGTGTGTCCGCGACGCCTTCCTGAATATGATCCGCCTCAGCTTCACGTCGGGGATGCGGGTCAGGAACTCGATCTGCTCCAGCAGGTCCGGGAAGTAGTCGACGACGAGCGTGTCCGCGTCCCTGGGCGCCGCGTCTATCGCCTGGATCATCGTCCTGTGGCCGCAGGCCCCGCCGTTCTCGGCGCAGAGCCTCTTCACGTCCTCGGCCGTGCCCGCCTTGATGCAGACGGAGCGGTTCTCCATCTTGGCGCTCTGGCCCTTGACGGAGATCCCCGTCATCGGGCGCGCCTCGCCCGGGTCGCTCGGCGGGCGCTCGTCCAGGCTGGCGTAGAGCTCGGCCGCCGCCCCGAGCAGCCTCTGGCGGCGGCGGGACAGCGAATTGTACTCGGGATCCGTGGCCTCCGGCGCGCGGAAGACCTCGACCGAGACCATGGGGTTCACGACCGGGTGGTCGCCCGTGTTGTAGATCTCGAGCATCACGTTCGTGCCGAAGGTCTTCACCGGGTCGAGGAGCACGGCGCTCGAGTGGATCCCGAAGTTGCCCGCCCCCTGGTTCAGCACGACGTAGTGCTCCTTAAGATACATGGAGCAGCTCGTGAGTATCCCGGAGCGGGGCTGGATCGAGAGCGGCGAGGCGTCGTGCCGGAGCTGGACCTTGTCGAGGAAGTTGCGTCCGGCCGCGCCGCTGACGATGAGCTCGAAGTTGATGCGCTGGAGCCTGGGGTTGAGCGTGTAGCTCACCTGGTGGGGCGTCAGGAAGACGGAGCCCTGGCTGTCGATGCTGATCGTGTTGGGAAGCTTGAGCCGGTTCTCTTTGATGGCCGTCCATATCTCGTCGGACGAAAGCTTTGCATTGGCGGGCGCGTGGAAGAGCCGCCCCACGGGGACGCCCGGCCGCAGGAGCTTCTTCCAGTAGCCCGAATTCGGGAAGCTCATATCGAACACGAACGCGTCGACGCCGAGGACCAGCCTGTTGCCGTCGGTCTCCAGCACCCCCTGGGTCTGCATCTCGATGCCGATCCGGGCGAGCGAGCTGCGCTCGGTGAACTTGATCTCGCCGATCCGCGACTTCATGAACTCGAACTCGGAAGGGTTGCGGGGCCAGAATGCCAGCGTCAGCGTCGCGTTCCGCTCGTCCTTGTTCTTCACGACCAGGATCTGGCCGTCCTGGCTGGTCCAAAATTGCTCGGGGTTCATGGTTCGAACCGATAAGGCTTGCGGAAACGGGGCCCGGACTCAAGCGGCGAACGGCGCTATGTAATTGCCAAAGGCGCCGACGGTGGCATGTTTCCCCCTCCTGCCGCTCAATATGAACCACTCCACGAAGGCCCTGATTCTCTCCCTTGTCGCCGCTTCCGCCGCCACCGCGCAGGAGCCAAAAAACGCCCCAGGCCAGGCCCCCGCGCCGGCCTCGACCCAGGCCGCGGCACCCGCCGTGGCGCCGGCCCCGTCCTTCACCGAGAGCCAGCTTCTCGAGGAGTTCGGCTGGTACGTGGGCAAGAAGACCGGCCTCGCCGAGTGGGGGTTCGCGCAGGACGAGGCGGGCTCGATCGCGAAGGGCGTCCTCGGGGCGCTCAACGGCAAGGATTCCCCCTACGAGCTCCAGAAGATAGGGCCCGCCATGGATGAGTTCATTCAGAAGAGACAGACCGCCCTGCTCCAGACAATGAAGGCGAAGAACCTGGGCGAGGCGTCCGCGTTTTTCGCGAAGCTCAAGGAGAACAAGAACGTCGTGGAGCTTCCCGACGGGCTGCGCTACGAGATCCAGAAGCCCGGCGAAGGGGCACCGCCCAAGCCGACGGACACGGTCAGGGTGAACTACACGGGAACGCTCCTAAACGGCACCGTCTTCGACACCTCAGCGGGGCGGGGCAAGCCGGCCGAGTTCGAGCTCGACAAGGTGATCCCGGGCTGGACGGAGGGCCTGCAGAAGACGGGCAAGGGCGGGAAGATTAAGCTCTACGTGCCGCCGCAGCTCGCCTACGGCGACGACGGGCGCCCCGGCATCCCGCCGGGCTCCGCGCTCATTTTCGAGGTCGAGCTCCTCGACATCAATCCCGCGCCGGCGGCGACGCCCGGCAAGTAGGGGCGTTCCGGGGTTCGTAGGACGCTTCCACCCTGAATCCTGCGGATGTAAACCTGTACCTCGTCGGTTTCATGGGAACCGGCAAGACAACCGTCGGGCGCGCCGTCGCGCGCAGGATCGGCTTCAAGTGCGTGGACAGCGACCACGAGATCGAGCGCAAGGCGGGCAAGTCAGTCTCCGCGATCTTTGCCGAGGAGGGCGAGGCCGCGTTCCGGGCGCTCGAACGCTGGTTCGTGGAGGAGGGGCACGCCCCGGAACGCCTCGTAGTCGCCTGCGGCGGAGGGCTGGTGGTGCAGCCGGGCATGCTCGACCTTCTCGGGTCAAGGGGCGTCGTCGTGTGCCTCCACGCGTCGATCGAGACGATCCTCGCGAGGACCGCCCGCCACAGCAGGGTCCGGCCGCTGCTTGACGTCGAGGACCCCGATGCCAGGGCGCGCGCCCTCTACGCCGAGCGCGAGGCGATCTACAAGTCGGCGGGCACCGTGATCCTGACCGACTCGCGCCCGCTGAGCGAGGTCGTCGCCCACGTCGTCCGGGTGTGGCGGCGGGAGTCGGAGGCGTTCGCCAGCGGTCCGAAGAGGGGCGCGGGCTGACGCCATGGGAGACCGCGAGGAACGGCTGCGGGGGCGGCTGCGGGACATGGGCTTCGACGAGGTTCGCTTTGTGCGGCTCTCGCAGGGCCCCGGAGGCGCAGGGCTGCGGTCGTGGCTCGATGCGGGCTACCACGCGGACATGGGCTGGATGGAGCGGACGGCGGCAAAGCGGCTGGATCCCGGGCTGGTCCTCGAGGGGGCGCGCTCGGCGATCCTCCTGGGAGTCGACTATTATCAGGGCGGCGAGGAAGGGGGTGGGGAGGGAGGGGGGCGCGCACAGGGAGCCCCTGTCTGGGCGCGGTACAGCCTTTACCGGGACTACCACGATTCAATCGAGGCGGCCCTCGAGCGCGCGGGCGGCGCGCTCGAGGAGATCTGCGGGGCCGCTCCCGGCGACTACCGCTACTATGTAGACACCGGGCCCATCCTCGAACGCGCCTGGGCTGCGCTCGCCGGAGTCGGGTTCATCGGCAAGAATGCGATGCTCATCTCGCGGCGGCACGGCAACTGGCTCTTCCTGGCCGCGATCCTAACGCGCCTGGACCTTGCCCCGGACCGGCCCCTGAGGGGCCGCGGCGGCCCGGGCTCCATCGGGCTGCTCTGCGGCAAGTGCACGCGGTGCCTGGACGCCTGCCCGACTCAGGCGTTCCCCTCGCCCGGGGTGGTGGACGCCCGGCGCTGCATCTCGTACCAGACGATCGAGAACAGGGGCATCATCCCGCGGGAGCTCCGGCCGGCGATCGGGGGCCGAATCTACGGCTGCGACACCTGCCTCGAGGTGTGCCCCTGGAACCGTTTCGCCTCCGAGGGCCGGCGCATGATCCTCTCGGCCCGGGGCGACATCGCGCAGCTGCCGCTTCGCGAGCTCCTGGAGCTGACGCCGGAGCGGTTCGCCAGGGTGTTCCGCGGCACGGCGATCAAGCGCCTGAAGCTGGCCGGGCTCCTGCGCAACGCGTGCGTGGCGGCGGGCAATTCGGGCGACAGGAGCCTCATCAATCCGCTTGCGCGGCTGGCCTCCCACGGCTCCCCAGTCGTCCGCGCCCATGCGGTCTGGGCCGTTGTGAGGCTCGGGGGCGCCGAGTGCCTCGCGTCGGAGCGCCTTGAGGAAAGGGAGCCGTCGGTTATCGGGGAATACGGCGGGGAGCCGGGCCTCCCGACCGGCTCGAAATGAAACTTCGAAGCATCGGGGAAAACGCCTTGAGGCCGGGGAAACGGCCCGTCCGGCCTTGAAATCCGCCCATGCGCTCGCGCCTGCTGCCGTCTTCGCGGCGGAGGCTGCCCTGTTCTGCGTGGTGACAAGCCACACCTACGCATCGATCTACCCAAGGTGGTTTGATCAGACGCAGTATCTTCGCCAGGCCTACTACGGATACGAGCAGGCGCGGCAAACAGGGTTCGCCGGGGCGGCGTGGCGCGCGCTGACACTCAGCACCGCGCAGGGCACCTTCCACAGTTTCCTCGCGCTGCCGGTCGTTGCGGTCGCCGGGCCTTCGACGCAGCCGGGAAACAGGGCTTTCTGGACGTCACGGACCTGACCGCGCGAAATCAGCTCGAGCGACTTCCGGCTCCGGCCGAGCAGAAGCGGGCATGGCAGGGCAGCTACGGGCTTTCCTTTGACCGCGCCGGGCCGAGGACGACCCGGCTGCGATTCGTGCGTTTCGACAGCGATGCCGAGGAGCGCCATTCGTTCATCGACCGCGAATGCGAGATCAACGTGACGCCCTGAATTCGCGGTTGCCGAGGGCCCGGGGGTGCTTGGGGCCTCGGTCCTGTCCGCACCGGTCCGGTGCTTGCCGGGCAAGACGATGAGCGCTCCCGCCTCCCCGTCGGGAGCGCTCTTTTCAGTGGAAACTTAACGCGGGATTGGCAAGTAGTTGACTGACTTGAAGCCCCTCCCACCGGCTGCGCCCCCGATCGGCCGCTACCGCTGGCGCATCGTCGCGCTGTTGTTCGTCGCGACGACGATCAACTACGTCGACCGCAGCGTGCTCGGCGTCCTGGCACCCACGCTGCAGTACAGGGTCTTCCACTGGTCGGACCAGGACTACGCGGCCATCAACATAGCGTTCAAGGCCGCCTACGCGGTCGGGATGCTGTTCATGGGCGCCCTCATCGACCGGATCGGCGCCCGGGCGGGCTACACCCTGTCAATCGCAGTCTGGAGCTTCTTCGGGGTGATGCACGCGCTCGTGCGCCCGGCGTTCAGCCTGGTCGGATTCTGCGTGGCCCGCTTCGGCCTTGGGCTCGGCGAGGCCGGGAACTTCCCCGCGGGTATTAAGGCGGTCGGCGAGTGGTTTCCCCAAAGGGAGCGCGCCCTGGCCACCGGCATCTTCAACGCGGGCACCAACGTCGGGGCCATCCTGGCGCCGCTCACTATCCCGCTCTTCGTCCTGCCGGACGGCACGCACTGGCAGTACGCGTTCCTCATGACGGGCGTGTTCAGCGCCCTCTGGATCGTCCTCTGGCTGAGCACGTACAGGGCGCCCGGGTCCCACGCGAGGCTAACGGCCGCCGAATTCGACTACATCCGCAGCGATTCGCCGGCGGCGAGCCCCGGCGCGAAGATCCCCTGGGGGAGGGTGCTGCGGGTGCGCGAGACCTGGGCCTTCACCCTGGCGAAGAGCACCGACGCCGCGTGGTGGTTCTACCTTTTCTGGGGCGGCAAGTACCTTTACGACCGCTTCGGGCTCAACCTGAAGGGACTCGCCCTGCCGCTGATCATCATCTACGCGGTTTCCGACGCCGGCAGCGTCGCGGGGGGGTGGCTCTCGTCGTCGTTCATCAAGCGCGGCTGGCCCGTGAACCGGGCGCGCAAGACCGCGCTCCTCATCAGCGCCCTGTGCGTGCTTCCGGTCGTCCTCGTCACGCGGGTCCCGACCCGCTTCAACGCCGACGAGGGCTTCTATGAGCGGCTTCGGACGGCGCGGGTCACGGTCGAGCGGGAGGTGACCGTGGATGGGCGTCCGCGCGCGGAAAGGGTCGCTGAGCCGGTCCCGGCCGGGGTTCAGGCGGCGCTGCGCGCCGTCTCGGGCCGGAGCTTCGGGTCGGCGCGGGAGTTCACGGCGGCCGCGGCGGGGGCGATCACGCCCGCGGTCGAGGCCCGCGTGGAGCCCGCCCTTGTCGAGAGCGCGCGCAGCGACCGGTACTACTGGATCGCCGTCATCCTCATGGCCTGCGCGACCGCCGGGCACCAGGCGTGGTCCGCCAACCTCTTCACGGTCGTCTCCGACGTGTTTCCCAAGGCCGCCACAGCCTCCCTGATTGGCATCGGCGGGACCTTCGGGGCGGTCTCCGGACTGGCGGCGGACTGGTGCCTGGGCCGGGTGCTCTCGAACAGCGGCCCGCATGGCTACCTTTTCGCGTTCCTGATCTTCGGATCCCTCTACCTAGTCGCCTTCGGCCTGCTGCAGCTCCTCATGCCCCGCATGACGCCGCTCGACGAGAACCTGATGCACGTGACCCCGCCCCCCCATGAACCCTGATTCGTTCCTTGGAAATCTGTTCGGTCTAACCGGCCGCGTGGCCGTCATCGTCGGCGGCACCGGCGAGCTCTGCGGGGCGATGGCCGAGGGCCTCGCCGCGGCGGGTGCCGAGACCGTCCTTGTCGGCCGAAACGCCGAGAAGGCCCGCGCCCGGCTGGACAGGATCTGCGCTTCGGGCGGGAAGGCCTGGTTCCACGCCGCCGAGGCCTCGAGCAAGGAGGAGATGGGCAAGCTGCTGGACGCGGTCCTCAGGAAGTCCGGCCGCGTCGACATCCTCGTCAACGGGGCCGGCGCGAACTCGCCGACCCCCTTCCTCGAGATCTCCGAGGACGAGTTCGACCGGATCGTGCGCGTGAACCTCAAGGGCGTGTTCCTCGGCTGCCAGGTGTTCGGAAGGCACCTGGTAGAGGCCGGGCACGGGGGCTCGATCATCAACATGGGCTCGATGTCCGGCCTTGTGCCGCTTTCGCGGGTGTTCACGTACTCGGCGACCAAGGCTGCCGTGCACAACATCTCGAAGAACCTGGCGCGCGAGTGGGCGCCGCACGGGGTCCGCGTCAACACGCTCGTGCCGGGCTTCTTTCCCGCGGAGCAGAACCGCAAGATCATGAATGCCGAGCGCGTGGCCAGCATCATGGGGCGCACGCCTATGGGCCGGTTCGGGGAATCGCACGAGCTCGTGGGGGCCACGCTGCTGCTCGCGGGAGCGCGCGCGGGATCGTTCATCACGGGCCTGGAGCTCGTCGTCGATGGGGGATTCCATGCGACGAGCATCTGAGCGGCGGCGGGCGATGAAACCGATCAACCGCTTCCTCCTCCAGAGCGGGCTGCCCATCGCCAGCAACCCCTGCGTCAGCCCGGACTTCTGCCTCGACTGGCCGGCGCTCAGGGACGGGTTGACCGGCGGCTACGGGGCGGATGTGGCCGGCCATGCAAAGTCGCGCTTCGACACGGCGGCCGGGGCCTGGACGCTTGTCGAGGACCGGGGCACCGGGGACTGCGCCTGGCGGCTCGAGCCCCGGGGAGGCGCGGACCCGGGCGCCGTGCTTGAGGAGGGCGCGGCCGGCGCCGGCGCCTGGCACTATCCCGCGACATGGGAGAATCTCCTGCGCCTCAAGAACCTCGTCCAGGAGCACGACCCTGGCTCGACGATCTTCCCGACCGCCGAGGGCGGGCTGGGGCGGGGAACGCTTGGGATTGGGGCGCGCTTCACGACGCTCCACTGGCCGGCGGTCGAGTGGGCGATGAGCGCGCTCGACCTCGGGCTAACCGCGAACCAGAACAGCATACCGCGCGAGCTCGTGTACGATGTCGACGCCATGCTCGAGGGCCGCCTCGGGACGGTGCCCTTCGCATTCATAGGGACGAGCGTGCCGGAGGGCCACCAGGGACAGAGCGTCGAGGGAATGAGCCATGGCTGCGTGCTTTCGAAGCTGAAGACGGGTTTCCACCACCGGCGCATCGGGTGGAGCTTCAACGCGGACCACCAGCCGATAGGCGGCGCATTCGACGCCCGCGAGGACGCCCTTGTGAAGGGATGCCTGCTGGCGAGCTACATCACCTTCGACCTGTCGCCCGAGCTGGCGCTTAAACAGCCCGCCCGGCCGGCGGAGGTCGAGCCGGGCCTGAACGCGCGGGTGGGCGCCCGGGTGGCCGCGGCGGGACTGGCCGTGGAACCCGGGGCGCTCGGGGCCCTCGTATGCTCGGTGTGGCCCGCCATGCAGAAGATGAAAAGGCGGGACGAGAAGTACCGCGCCGCCCGGGCCCGGGCGTTCACCGCGGGCGTGGGGCGGCGCTACCTGCGGGAGCTCTCCATTGACGAACTGCCGGGGCTCACGGCCCCGGAGACGACCGCGGTCATGCTGGCGCTGTGCGGGGAGATGGGGATGCCGGTGGATTTCATCGCGCCCGCGTTCGGCTTCCAGAAGAACTGCCCCTATCCCGACAACGACGGGCTGCGCCTGCTGGTCGAGCGGCAGTGGGCCGTGGCCCGCCGGTCTGGCGCGGGCATCGGGTTTCACTCGGGCTCGGGCAAGTCGGCGGAGAACTACCGCGTGATGGGCGAGGTGACCGGCGGGCGGCTCGAGATAAAGACGAGCGGCCGGTACACGTACGAGATGGGGGCCGCGCTCTTCCGGTCGCGGGATCCCTCCGACCAGGCCCTCTGGCGCGACTGGTACCGATTCACCGTCGAAATGGCGCTCGCCGGGGCATTCAGCGCGGACGACACGGAGAGGAGGATGGCGCGCTCCTTCATCTCCGGCTCCCTCGAGAAGGCCGGGAGGGACGCCGGGGTGTTCGCGTCGCCCGGGTCCTGCCGCGCCGCCGTCGAGGCGCTTCCGCCCAGCCCGGAGCACATGATCTTCTTCGAGTACAATTTCCTGTTCGTCCTCGCGGCGGAGGGGCGCGCGGAAAAGGCGGCCCTCGGCGACCATTCGCCGGCGGGCTACGCGCAGCGGGCGAGATTCTACGCCATCAGCCCCGGCGCGCGGCTGCTTTACGCAAAGGGCGTGGCCGGTTACATCCTCTTCCTAGCCGAGCACACGGGCCTCGCGCCGGCCGAGCGATGCGCCGCCGCCAGGCGCCTGCTTGCGCGCATCCAGACCCACGACGAGCTCCTGAACGAAATTTCCCGATGAACCCATTCATTCGCGACGACTTCCTCCTGCAATCGGCCGCGGCCCGCGACCTGTACCTCGGATTCGCCCAGGCTGAGCCCATTTACGACTACCACTGCCACGTGCCACCGGAGCAGATTGCCTCAAACCACCAGTTCGCCGACCTCACGGAGGTCTGGCTGGGAGGCGACCACTACAAATGGCGCGCCATGCGCGCCAACGGCATCGACGAGCGCTTCTGCACCGGGGACGCCACGCCGCGGGAAAAATTCGAGGCGTGGGTCGCGACGGTCCCGCACACCCTGGGCAACCCCCTCTACCACTGGTCGCACCTCGAGCTGCTCCGGTACTTCGGCATCGACGCCCTGATCAGCCTGGAGACGGCCGACATGATCTGGGAGAGGGCGAACGCCAGGCTGCCGACCCTGCGGGTGCACGACATCCTGAACGCAAACCGCGTCGCCGTCGTCTGCACGACCGACGATCCCGCAGATTCCCTCGACGCTCACGAGAGGATCAGGCGCTCCGGCCTCAAGACGCGCGTCTACCCGGCATTCCGTCCCGACAAGGCGCTCGCCGTCGACGACCCGGCGGCCTTCAACCCTTGGGTCGAGAGGCTGGCCGGGGCGGCGCGGACGTCCATCCTCACCTTCGACGACTTCCTCGGGGCGCTGAAGGCCCGGCACAACGACTTCCATGCCGCCGGGTGCAGGCTCTCGGACCATGGGATGGAGGCCGCGCTGGCCGAGCCGTGCAGCCATGCCGCCGCCGCTGCGATCTTCATAGCCGCGCGGGGAGGCCGCGCGGCAGGGGCCAACGCGGCGGCGAAGTTCGGGTCGTACCTGATGCTGGAGTTCGGCCGGTGGGACGCCCGCCACGGCTGGACGAAGCAGTTGCACTTGGGCGCGCTCCGCAACGCCAACACGCGGCTCCACCACCGCCTCGGGGCCAGCACGGGGCACGACTCGATAGGCGATTTCCCGCAGGTGCGCGCCCTGGGACGGTACCTCGACGCCCTCGACGCGACGGGCGAGCTGCCGCGCATGGTGCTCTACAACGTCAATCCGTCCGACAACTACGCCTTCGCCACGATGGCCGGGAACTTCCAGGACGGATCCGTGGCGGGCAAGATCCAGTTCGGCGGCGCCTGGTGGTTCCTCGACCAGAAGGAGGGGATGGAATGGCAGCTGAACGCGCTGTCCAACATAGGCCTCCTGAGCCGCTTCGTCGGGATGCTGACCGACTCGCGCAGCTTCCTTAGCTACCCGCGGCACGAGTACTTCCGGCGCGTGCTTTGCAACCTCCTCGGCTCGCAGATCGAGCGGGGCGAGCTGCCCCGCGACCTCGGCCTCGTCGGGGGCATGGTGCGGCGGATCTGCTTCGCCAACGCGCGCGACTATTTCGGGCTCGAGCTCGATCCAGAGTTCTCCGGGGGCAAAGGCTGAGGCCGCGCGAACGCCCTGGCGAACGTCTCGATGGCCCATGGAGGCGGGCGCACCGGGCGGCCCTCGCGATCCACGAACGCGTGGAGGGAGTTGCCGGTCGCGAGGAGCTCCTCGCCCCGGCGGACCTCGTAGTCGATCCGGATCCTGAGGAGCGGCCGCTCGCGCAGCGTCGCCGTAACCTCGAGCGTGTCGTCGTAGACGGCGGGGCGCAGGAACTTCGCAGCGACCTCGAGGACGGGCAGGCGGAAGCCCGCCTCCTCCAGCTTGCGGTAGGGGACGCCCATCTCCTTCAGAAGCGTCGTCCGGGCGACCTCGAACCAGGGAAGGTAATTCGCGTGGTAGACGATGCCCATCATGTCGGTCTCGGCGTACCGGACCGTCACCTTCACTCTGGACTGGATCATACGGCGTCCTCGACCTTCGCAAAGAGGGTCGAGGCGCTCTCCCTCCAGCAGTTGCGCGAGGCCCAGATGCGGCCCGCATCGCCAAGCCGCGCGCGAAGATCGGCGTCGTGGATCAGCTTCTCAAACGCGGCCGCCAGCTCCGCGGGGCGGTCGGGCGTCACGAGCAGGCCCGTCACCCCGTGGCGGACGGCCTCGGGAACGCCTCCGATCCTGTGGGCCACGATCGGCAGGCCGTGCGCAGCCGCCTCAAGGTAGACGAGGCCGAACCCCTCGACGCTCTGGCCGTGGCTGACGCTGGTCAGGGCAAAGATGTCCGACCGGTCGTAGACATCGGCGAGCTCCTCGTCGGGTATGTTCCCGAAGAAGCGCACCGTGAGCTCTTGATCCGCGTCGGCCATGGAACGGAGGCGGTCCTCGTAGTTGCCCTTGTTTCGACCGCCCACGATCCAGTACTCGATATGCCTGCGGACTTCGGCCGGGAGCATCTGAAGGGCTCGGAGGGTGATCATCTGGCCCTTCCGCGGATGCAGCCGCCCCACGGTGAGGACGATGATCTTCCCCTTCGGGCGCGCGGCGCGCGGGGGGACGACCGCGAAGTCGGAGCGGAGCGCGCCGGGCGTGAGGATGATCTTGTCCGCAGCCTGCGGGAAGCGCTCCAGGAGGAGCTCCTGGGTGTAGGTCGTGAGCGTGCTTACCCGCGTCGCGTGGCTGATCAGCCTTCCGGCGAGCCACCGGCGCAGCGGGCTGCGCCCGAAACGCAGGATCTCGGACCCGTGGAACGTCAGGACAAGGCGCCGCGGCCGGAATGCCTTGAAGAACTGGAGAAGCATCATCGTCAGCATCGGGCCCGGCTCCGGGAGGTATACAGTCGCGTTTCGAAGCTGCCGTCTGGAGACCACCAGCTCCCGGGCGAGCTTCAGCTGACAGGTGATGTCGTGCGTGCCCTTGAGCGGCAGCCGGCGGATCCGGAACGGCCAGTCTTTTTCGGCATTGGGCGGCGCCGACTGCGCCCACACCTCGACGTCATACCCTAAGCTGGCCGAGGCCCTTGCGATCTCCTCCGCGAACGTGGCGATCCCACCGCTGACCGGATAGAACTCATGGGTGATCAGGAACAGTCGGGATGGCCGCTTGGCGGATGATAGGTCGTTCATTTCCCGGATTGGGTCGGCCATTTAACGTTGCCCGGGCCGGCCATTCAAGCCCGCTCACCTGCAAATAGCCCGATTAATGGACTCCCGGGCGCGGACCGGGGCCGGGCGACTGCCGGGTGCGCCAAGAAAGGGGTTTACTTTATCGGGCAGCGCAACATACAAAGAGCGACAGATGTCCGATTCAGCCCAAACAAATGTAACGTCGAGTAAGCCATTTCCGCTTGCCTCCAAGCCATTTGCACCTGACGACGAGGCGGCGTTAAGGGAGGCGCTTAAGCGCTGCTCGCCATCCACCTTTGAGGCGGCCGTGCAGTTCCGGAAGACCGGAAACGCCGACCACATGCCCGCGGTGGTGATCGGGGTGATCGAGCGCTTCGTCGAGCCCGACCTCCGAGCAAAGCTAAAGGACGCCGACGATGACCTGCGCCTGATCGAGGACCTGGGCATCGATTCGCTGACGATGATGGAAATCGTGATACTCGTGGAGGACGTCCTCCAGCTCACGATCAACAACGACGAATTGCGCAATCTTAGGACGGTCGGCGACGTCAAGACTTTCATTGACTGCAAGATACGCGGCCTTCCTCTTCCGCGGCCGACAAAGTTCCTTCCGATCGAGCACATCGGCGCGGTCATGCCGGTCCAGCCGCCGTTCCTTTTTCTCAACGAGGCCTCCGTCAGCTCCACGGGTGCCAACGGAAAGTACAAGATTACCGGCCAGGAGTTCTTCCTGCAGGGGCATTTCAAGGACAACCCCGTCATGCCGGCCTCGATCATGCTCGAGGCCCTGGGCCAACTGGCCGTTCTCTTCTTATTGGAGGGGGCCTCCTTGGAGCCGGGCAAGGCTATCGGCGCGAACACGATTTATTTCACCGGATGCGAAGGCGTCCGTGCTCATAGGATGTGCAAACCGGGCGACATACTCACGCTGTCGATCAAGCCGAAGCGGATGAAGATTCCGCTCGCTACCTTCGAGGGCGCGATCCGGGTGGGGCAGGAGAAGGCGGTCATAGCCGAGGACATCACGCTGACTTTCGCATACGTCGAGTCGGCGGCCGCCCCGGCCATGATCAACGGCGCTGTCCAGCCGATGCCCGAGGGCGACAGTGCAGCCTCACCCCCGCTGCGGGTGGCTTTTAACGCCTGATTGACCGGATTGTGACGTTTGTCACGATGGGCCGGGGATCATTGCCCTAGCCCATGCCCAGAGTATTCATAACAGGCCTAGGTCTTGTAACCTGCATCGGCAACGACGCGGCAACTGCCGCGGGCAACCTGCGCGCGCTTCGGCACGGGTTCGAGCTCTACCCCCCGTTCCAGAAGCCCGACATTGCCTGCAAGGTGGTGGGGACGATCAAGGGCTTCTTCACAGACTCCGTTGATCCCGAGGACTGGACCTTCCCCTCCACTTACTCGATCAAGCGCGAGACTATCCGCTCGATGGCCCCGCACGGGCTTTTCGCCCACTGCGCATTCCTGCAGGCTGTCGCGGACGCCCGCCTCGGCGAGGGCGACATCTCAAACCGGGACACGGGGTTGTTCGCGGCGTCGGGAGGATCGCCCATGCTGACCTACTTCCACCATGACCGGTTGCTGAAGCTGGGGCCGGCGCGCTGCTCGCCGCTCGCGATAGTGGCGTCGATCGTCGGGACGCTCAATTTCAACCTGGTCGCGGCGTTCAGAATCCAGGGCGCCTCGTGCGGATTCTCGTCCGCGTGCGCCTCCTCGGCCCACGCGATGGCGTATGCATTCGATGAAATCGCGCTGGGGCGCCAGAAGCGCATGTTCGTCGTGGCGGGCGAGGACGGCAACCGGGACGCGATCCTGCCCTTCGCCTGCATGCGGACACTGTCGCTGCAGGCCGACCCGGACCTCGCTTCGCGGCCATTCGATGCCGCCCGCGACGGGTTCGTCGGGACCGGCGGGGGCGGCGTCGTCGTGCTAGAGAGCGAGGAGGAGGTGGCGCGGCGTGGCGTCGCGCCCTATTGCGAGCTCGTGGGGTGGGGCCAGGCCTCCGACGGCTACAACGTTGCGATCTCCCACCCGGACGGGGCGGGCTCGCGCCTGGCTATAGAGAATGCCCTCGCGGCGTCCCGCGTTGCGCCCGAAGAGGTGGACTACGTCAACGCGCACGCCACCTCGACCCTCATCGGCGACATATCGGAGGCCAGGGCGCTCAAGGCGGTATTCGGACGGAACGGCGCCAAACCCGCGATCAGCAGCACGAAGGCGCTGACCGGCCACGGCCTGTCGCTTGCCGGCGTGATGGAGGTTGCGTTCTGCGCGCTTGCGATGCGCGAGGGATTCACCCCGGGATCGGCGCACATATCCAATCTCGATGCCGCCTGCGACGGTTTGAACATCCTGCGCACCACCCTTTCACGCGCCCCCCGCGTCGTGCTGAAGAACAGCAGCGGGTTCGGCGGGGCGAACGTCGCGCTCATCCTGAGGGCCGCCTGAATGCGCAAGCTCGACCAGCTGCACGGCTCCGCGTTTGTTTCCGGCGCGAGCAGGGGGCTGGGAAAGGAGTTCGCGCGGATGCTCCTTGGCGAGGGGGTCCGCGTCTGGGGCACGTCGAGGGACCTGTCCCGCCTTGCCGACCTGTCCGCGGGGCACCCCGGCGCCTTTTTCCCCGTGGCGTTCGACCTCGGCGATCGGGAGGGCGCCGTTCGGGCGTTCTCCGAGGCCTCGGCTGGCGCCGGGGGGGGGTTCGACATCGTGGTCAACAACGCCGCGTACGGCGTCTTCGGGGAGTTCTCCGCCCTCGATTCCTCCGTCTGGCGGGCCCAGCTGGAGGACATGCTCGGGACCGTTCTCGAGCTGAGCCACGCCGCGTTCCGATCCATGCGCAGCCGCAACCGCGGCTGCTTGGTCCATGTCTCGTCACTCGCGGCTGAGTTCCCGCTTCCCTACATGAGCGGATACAACGTCGCGAAGGCCGGCCTCTCGGCCCTCAGCGAAAGCTTGATGTTTGAGGCGCGCGGCTCAGGGATCACCGTGATCGACTTCCGCCCCGGAGACTACCGGACCGACTTCAACCGAGCCATGCTGACGGCCTCTCCATCCAAAGCCACGCGCCCAGCCTGGGCCGCGCTCGAGGCGGTGCTTGAAGCGTCGCCCATGCCCGAGCGCGCGGCGCTCGACCTGCGGCGGGCGCTGCTTGCGAACCGGAGCGGCATCGTCCGCTCGGGCTCGCTGTTCCAGGCGCGGATAGCACCTCACCTCGCGCGCCTCGCCCCCGCCTCCTGGGTGCGCCGGGCCATCGCGCGCTATTACGGCCTCTGACAGGCCGACCCTGGAATGCCGAAGGTTCGAATCCTAGTCCTGACCTCGAGCACCGGCGGCGGCCACGATGCCCGGGCCGAGGCGTTCGCGGACTGGTGCTTCATGCTTTACCGGCACGATGTCGACGTGAGGATCGAACAGATGCTGGAAAAATCATCCATCATCAACCGGGCGGGCGTCAAATTCTACAACAAGATCCAGGCGAGCGCGCCCTGGGTGCACAAGGCCTTTTACGCGGTAGTCGAGCTGCAGAGCATCCTGAACAAGAAGACGGTCTCCCTCGGTCGGCGGTACTACATCAACGTGCTCCGCGAATACCGGCCGCACCTCGTCCTGAGCGTCCACGACTGCCTCAACCGCGGCTATTTCCAGCTGGCGCGCAAGGTGCTCGGGCCCGACAAGGTCGCCTGCGCGACATACTGCGGAGAGTTCTCGGGGGGGTGGGGGTACTCCCGCAACTGGATCGAGCCGTCCGTCGACATGTATTTCTCGAGGACGGCGACCGCGCAGGACTACGCCGTCAAGAAGGGGATTCTCCCCGAGAAGGCACGCGTGCGCGGCTACCTGATGCAACCCCGCGCCCATTTCGAGGTCATCGCGCCGCAGGACCGCGGCACCTTCCGCCAGGAGAACCTCGGGCTCCGCCCCGACCTATTCACGGTTTTCCTGGCCACGGGCGTCAACGGCGCCAACAACCACTTCGAGTTGCTTCCAACGCTCGTCAAGTGGGCGGACCGCTGCCAGGTTATCGTGATCTGCGGCCGGAACAAGGAGGCCTTCAACGAGCTCGTCCACTGGCGCTCGGGCCATCCCGAGCTGAACTGCTACATCGATGGTTACTCGGAGATCGTGCATGTCCTCATGCAGGTGAGCGACGTGATAGTCACGCGGGGTGGCACGACGACCTGCGCCAAGGCCCTCCATTTCAAGTGCCCGATCATTTTCAACGCGTCGGGCGGAATCATGCCCCAGGAGGAGCTCACCTGGAAATACCTGCGCAACGGCGCCGCCTCGTACAAGATCGAGAACGGGAAGGACTTCGACGCGATCATAGGCGCCTGGTTCTCGGACCCGAACGCATATGCCAGGATGAAGGAGAACTTCCTCAGGCTGCGCTACGAGGAGGACCCGACGATCCTGATCGACGAGCTCGTGGAGCTCGCGTCGAAGGTCTCCGACGAGAAACCCACCCGGCTTCCGTTCCGCCTGCATCCGGTCGCGCCTTTCGGCGGAGTTTTATAGGCAGGTCGGGCGCCAAGGCGGCTGGAACACCATGCGGCGGGAGCTAGGTGCTTGGGGAGGGGCCGACAAAGAGTCTTTCCGGGGTGCCGTCAATCAGTCTACTGTCGCCCGGAATTGAACTCCAGCGCACCCGCTATCACTTACCTGTTCACGACCTTCCCAAAGGCGACCGAGATGTTTCTCCAGAGGGAGATAGCGGCGCTCCAGGCGAGAGGGACCCGGCTTAAGATCCACTCGATGTGGGGAGGGGGGGGCACATTCCGGGGAATCGAGGTCGAAACCTTCAACAAGTGGAGGCTGCTCCAGCTATTCTGGCTGATTCCCTACGAGTCGTGGAGGAGGCCGGACGTCCTGCTCCAGCTTCTGCACGGACTGGCCACGCGCCGCCCGCCCTCCTGGATCAATTTCTGGGAGAACATGCTGGGCGCGGGATTCGCGTGCATCTATGCGCGTTCGTACCGAAGGAACCCGCCCGGGTTGATACATGCGGCCTGGAGCGGCGCGCCCGCGACGGCGGCGTGGCTCCTTTGGAGGCTGGACGGCCACCGGTTCACGGCGGGCGCCCATGCCTACGACGTCTTCGAGCACGGGGGAGACTGGTGGCTTCGGGAAAAGCTGGAGGCCGCCGTGTTCGTACACACCTCGACCGAGCTCGCGCGCGGGGCGCTCATCGCGCGGGGCGTCCGCGCGGACAAGGTGGTGTGCATCCGAAGCGGCCTTGACCGGCTCCCTCCCCTGAAACCCCTGCGCTCGTCCCGAATGCCGCTGCATCTGCTCTCGATAGCGAGACTGGTCGAAAAGAAGGGGCTGGACCGCCAGCTCCGGATCTACGCCGCGCTCAAGTCGGCGGGGGTGGAATTCGCCGCGCGGATTGTCGGCGACGGCCCGCTGCGCCCCAGGCTGGAAAAGCTTGCCGGGCAGCTGGGCGTGGCCGACCTGGTTACCTTCACGGGGCAGGTGCCTCCCCATGAGGTCTGGGAGCACTTGGGTTGGGCCGACGTCCTGCTCCACACGGGCGTGGTCGCCCCGAGCGGCGACCGCGACGGGCTCCCGAACGCAATCGGCGAGGCCATGGCCGCCGGCGTCCCGGTCGTGACTTCACCCACCGCCGGGACGACAGAGGCGGTCAGCGACGGCGCAACGGGGGTCGTGCTTCCAGTTGAAAGGTCCGAGGCGTGGGTCAGCGCGCTGAAGAGGCTTTCCTCGGACGATGGGTTCTGCGAATCCCTGAGGCTCCAGGCGCGGGGCTGGGTCGAGGAAAATTTCGATGTGCGCGCGAACACCGACCATCTTTTGAAGCGGCTCGAGGCGGCCGCGGCCGGATGATCTTCTTCGACACGACGCAGGCCTTGTCTTGGCGCCACTCCTCCGGGCTCGCGCGGGTGAGCCGGCGCCTGAGGGAGGAGCTTGGCAGCGCGGCGACGGACACCCGCTGGCCCGGTATGCGGACGGTCCCGGGCCCTGCAGACTGGGTGCTGACGCCGGAGCTTTTCTCGGAGGCCGAGAGGCCCGGGTTCACGGCCTTCCTCGACAGGCGCCCATGCAGGCTCGCGGCTGTGTACCACGACGCCATCCCGATCAAGCACCCAGCCATCACCTGGCCGAGGAGCGTCGAACGGCATCCGGGCTACATGAAGCTCCTCGCGCGCTTTGACCGCGTCTGGGCCGTCTCGGGGGCGAGCCGGGACGAGCTGCTCGGGTTCTGGAAATGGCAGGGGGTGGCGAGCCCACCGCCTGTCGAGGTGCTGCATCCCGGAGCGGACTGGGCGGGATTGCCTCGTCCGGCGGGTCCGGTCGCGAACGGAGGGCATGCGGTGACTCCGCGGATCGTCTCGGTTGGGATCCTGGAGCCGAGGAAGAACCAGACGGTGCTCCTCGACGCCTGCGAGGCGCTGAGGCGCGAGGGCCTTGAGATGGAGCTTCACCTGGTCGGGCGCGTCAACCTGCACTTCGGCGGTCCGATCGCAAAGCGCGTGGCCGCGATGCGGAAGGCGTGGCCGGGGCTAAGGCACCACGCCCGCATGGACGACGCGGCGCTCGCCAGCCTTTTGCGAACGGCCCGGGCCACGGCAATGCCCTCGATCGCGGAGGGATGTGGGCTGCCCCTTCTGGAGTCGCTTTGGATGGGCGTGCCCTGCGTGTGCAGCGACATCGCCCCCGTTGTTGAAAACGCTGCCGGGGGAGGCTGCGCGGTGGTTGACGGAAACGGGCTCGCGGGGTGGATAGCCGCCCTTCGCCGGGTGTTGGCCGACGATTCGTTCCATACGCGCCTCGCAGCGGAGGCCCTGGGCCGGTCGCTGCCGACGTGGGCGGCGGCGGCGCGGGCGCTCAGGGAGGCGCTGGCCTAGCCGGCCCATGCACCGGGTCTTCGCCTACGGGACGCTTCTCGCCCCGTCCCACCAGAAACGGCTGTTCGGCCGCCGGGTTCCCGGGGCGCCCGCGGTCCTGCAGGGATGGAAGAAGGCGCGCTGTGTGGGCCGGTACCTCGGGATCGTTCGTGACCGGGGCTGCCGCGCCGAGGGATGCGTGCTGCTTCTCACCCAGGCCGAACTCCTGGCCGCGGACCGCTGGGAAGGAGTCCCGGAACTCTACCGGCGCAGGCGCATCCGTGTGAAATCCGCCGGCCGCAGCTGTCCGTGCTGGGCCTATGTGCCAGCACCGCGGGCCGTCGTGGCGCCGCTATAGCTTCTTCGCCGCGTATGCCATCGCGGCTGCGATCTTCTCGAGCTGCTCGTCGGTGTGCATCGCCGAGACGGCGGTCCGGATGAGGTCCTTGCCCGTCGGGACGGCGGGCGAGGTCGCCATGACGGTGAAGATTCCCTTCTCGAGGAGGGCCTTCCAGAATGGGTAGACGCGCTCCTTTGAGCCGAGGACGATGGGCACCGCGGGGGTCTCACTCTCCCACGTGTCGAATCCAAGCCCCTTGAGCATGACGCGGTACTTCTTCGTATTCGACCAGAGCTTCTCGAGATGCTGGGGCTCCGACTGCATGATCTCGAGGGAGGCCTGCGCGCAGGCCGCCTGGCTCGGGCTGATCGCGGCGCTGAAAATCGTCTGCTTGGAGTTCGTGCGCAGGAATTCGATCACGTCGCTTGAGGCGGCGACGAATCCCCCCGTGCTTGCAAGCGACTTGGACAGGCTGCCGCAGATCACGTCGACGCTGTTGTTAAGCCCGAAATGATCGACCGTCCCGCGCCCCTGGCGACCGAGGACCCCGAAACCGTGCGCATCGTCCAGGACCATGAAGCAGTTGTGCTCCTCGGCGATCTCCGTGAGCTCCGGAAGGCGTGCGATATGGCCCTCCATGGAGTAGACGCCCTCGATCACGATCATCTTCGGGGCCTGCGGATTGGCCGTCGCAATCACCTCCCTAAGGTCCTCGGGGTTGTTGTGGGAGAACCGCTCCACGGTGGCGTTCGACAGCCGGATCCCGTCCCAGAGGCAGGAGTGGACGTTCTTGTCGGCGAAGATGACATCGCCCTTCTGGGCGAATGCAGCGACGCTGGCGAGGCACGACAGGTATCCCGCCGCATGGATGTGGCAGGCCTCGCGGCCAAGGAAGGCGGCCATCTTCTGCTCGAGCTCCAGATGGTAGGTCCTTGAGCCGTTCGACGGCCTGGCCCCGGTTGTGCTTGTCCCCCACTTGAGAAGCGCTGCGCGGCCAGCCTCCACGACCTTCGGGTGGAACGAGAGCCCAAGGTAGTCATTGCTCGAAAGCATGATCATCTCGCGGCCGTCCAGATGGATGGTTGTGCCCTTCTGGGCATCCATGGCGTGGTAGAACGGCGCGTACCGGAGCCGCATCTTGGTGGAATAGTCGTCGATGCAACGCCCCAGGATGGGGTTCTTCTTGTTCAGGAATAAGGTGATCGCCATGCGGGCATGACGCTAGGTCCGGGACCGGGCATTGCAAACGCAAATAGGGGGCTGGACCCCCCGCCGGAACGGGGACAAACAAACGCCGCTCTTGGGCCCTAAGAGGCCCGCCTGAGCGAACCCATCCAACCAAGAAGCTCGGCGGCGTATTCGGCCCAGGTCTTGAACCGGCGCCGGCCGGCGGCGGCCTCAAGCGCCGCCAGCTCCGCAGGGGACTCAAGGAGCCGCCTGATGGCGGCTGCGATCTCCGCAGGCCCGGCCTCCCCCAGGGCCACGCAGCCGCCACCGCGCGCGATTTCCCCGAGGGCGCCGTCCGCCCGGCAGACGCACGGCTTGCCTCGCGCGAGGCTTTCGGCGACCGGGAGCCCGAATCCCTCGGCGATGGACGGGTAGACCGTGAATGCGCATTCCCTGTAGGCCGCGTCCAGCGCCTCATCGTCCTCGGGTCCGGCGTACCGCAGCGGCCGGCCTGCGGAGCGGAGCCTCTCGATGCGCTTGAGCGCGGGGCCGCCGGTCTCGGCGTTCGCGAGTCCAATCAGGCGCAGCTGGAACCGGACCCCTTGCGCCCAGAGCGCTTCGCACGCATCGAGCAGCGCGACGTGGTTCTTTCTTGCCTCGATGCTCCCGACGCAGAGGACCGTGGGCGCGCCCCTGGCAGTGAAGGCTGCGCAGCCCGGCGCCGGCTGCTCGAGCCCGAGTGGCATCGCAGCAACCAGAGGCATCCTGGAGACGCCAAGCCAGCGCCAGTAGCCTGTCAGGGCCTCGCTCGAGGCCTCCGAAACCGCCGCGACGGCGTCGAAACTAAGGAGCTCGCGCAGGTAGCCGGGGAACCGCGCGGCGGTCGAGCGGGGCGCGAATTCGGGGAACTGAAGCGCAATGGCGTCGTGGAAGAGGGCCACGCGGGGGCCCGAGGAGGCGGCGAAGAGGGCGGGCAGGGCGGCGGCCACGGCTGGCGAGAATATCTCGGGCACGAGCACCCCCGCGGGCGGGTCCCCGTTTGCCTGCGCAAGCTCGGCCAGGGGCGCAGGCCGGCGGCCGAGACGGCGGATGTATCCCCGAAGCCGAGCATGGACAGGCCAGCGCGCGCCGCGGCCAACCGAGGGGCCGGCCGCCGCGAGATTGTCCTCCTCCCATCTCTCTATTGGGCGCCACATGCGCTCAAACGGGTCGAAGCACACGGCCGCCGCCTTCCCGGCGACTTCTCGATAGAGCGCCCGGGCGACGCGCTGGACGCCGGTCCGGGCCCGCGTGTGGCTCGTGTGAGTGAGGTCTAGAAGAAGGGTCACCGGGAGGCTCAGGGTTTCGCCGCGCCGAGGTCGCGCCGCCAAATGGTCACATCCTGCACATTCCCGACCTGTATCCAACGGCCCGGCATCCTTTTCTCAAGGACGCGCGATTCTCCGCTCTCGAACGGGAAAAGCACGGCGTAGAGGGGCTTCCTCGAGTTGCGGATGGCGGCGTCGACCCTGCCGACATTCGCCTGGTCGAGCGCATCCCAGCGGATGACCGTGAATCTCGTGTAGTAGAACAGGGCGCCGCTGGCCTGCATCGCGAGGCACACGGCGTCCGGCGGGGCGTTTGACGTCATCCAGTCGGCGACGTTCTCGTATCGCAGCTCTGTCCTGCCGATCTCGAGGGCGAGCAGGTCGCGGCTCCACCAGAAGGAACTGGCGGCGATGATCGCAAGCAGGGCCGCGAACGCGCCCTTCGAGCGGCCCGGATCAGCCTGGGCGGGTGCGCGCGACAGGAGCGCGCGCAGGACCAGCAGGGAGCCCACAACGATCGCCGGGGCAGCCGGCAGGAGGAAGCGCAGGTACCACCATGTTTCGTGGGTGCACTCGTACGTCGAGTAGAACGCCGCGAACGCGAGGATCCACGTCCCAAGGAGCCACCGCGTCCTTCCAGGCACCCGCCCGAGCCAGGGCAGGCCGAGGACCAGCGCCGCCGCGGGGGTGAAAAGCGCGGGGATCCAGCGCGCATAGTGAAGAAATGTCGGGAGGACGTAGCCAGCCCTGAACGCTAGGGTGGTGTCGCCGTAGCCGGTCGCGAGGAAGCTCCCGTAGGCCGCCGCGCTGTGAAGGCAGTAGAAGGTGGCCCCGGGAAGCCCGCCGGCGATGAGGAGCATCCAGCGCCGCGGCGATCCGCCCAGGGCAACCGCGACCGGGACAAATGCGAGGGCATTGGTTGGCCTTAGGAGCACGTCGATTGCCATCGCGGCCCCTGCGGCAAGCGCCCATGCCGCGTTTTCGCGGCTCCTCAACGCGGCGAGGACGGCGACCGTCGTCCAGACAAGCGACGGGACGTCGCTCATCGCCTCGAGGGAGAACCAGAGGTAAAGCGGGCTGAGGCCGACAATGGCTGCGCCGGCGACGGCCCACCTCTTGCCGAGGCCTATCATCCTGCCCAGCGCATAGGTCGCGAGCAGTCCGGCCAGCGCGTGGAGGATTATCGCGACGTCCCCAGCATGCCTCCAGCCGGCGAGGGGCACTGCCGCGAGGATGAAAAGGGGGAAGCCCGCCGGGTAGGTCGGCACCAGGCCGTCGCCGTCCGGGGAGGGCTTGAACCCCAGCGGGACGTACAGGTGGTACGGCGCCTCGGCCTGGGGCAAGCCTGGGAGGATCCGGGGCGGGACGTGGATGCGGCCCGAGGCGAGGAGGCGGGCATGGTTCATGTAGCCGGACGAGTCCGACCCGCCGGCGACCGCTCCGACATGCTTGCCAATGACGACCGCGTATAGCGCCAGGCCTAGGAGGGCCGCCCACACAGACTTGCGCCGCCAGGCCGGGGCGGGCGGCGGTGTCTGGGCGTCTTGAAAATCCATACTTGCTTTGGAACGGTCGGGAGAGTGGTTTGTCCTCTTTTCGTGGCTGGACTCAAATCATTTCTCGGTGCTCGGCCCGATGCGCTGCGCTGGCTCGCATGCGCTGCCCTTGCCGCGCTTTTCGCATGGAATGTCTCGTTCTTTTACCTGCCGGGGCAGGGGTTTAGCTACCTAATCCAGTTTGGAGGCAAGCTGCACGACCAGTACCTGCCGGAAGTGAAGGCGGTAAACCACTATGAGATGCCGGATTCGACCGGTTACGACTCACAGTGGTACGTCCAGATCGCGATACGGCCCCACCTCAAGGACCCGGCGCTTGCGAAGGCGGTCGACAGCCTGCCGTACCGGGCGAGGAGAATCCTCTTCCTTTGGACCTCGTGGCTTATTGGCGGGGGCGATCCCGCACGCGTTATGAACGTCTACGCGCTTCAGAATGTCGCCTGCTGGTTCCTCCTCGCGGCGCTCCTTTTCCGGTGGCTTCCGCCCGTGAACTGGGGAAACTGCGCCCGTTGGGCGGCTGTGCTCTTTTCATTCGGGCTGATCTTCAGCGTCAAGGGGGCGCTCCTTGACGGCCCGAGCCTCCTCCTGATCGCCGTCGGGATGGCCTTGGTGGAGTCCGAGCACCCGTGGCTGGGCGCGGCTGTCCTGGGAGCCTCCGGCCTCGGCAAGGATACAAGCGTTCTCTGCGGCGCGGGCATGAGGCTTCCCGATTCACGCAATCCCCGGTCGTGGGCGCCGTGGCTTGCGAGGGTCGCCATAGTGGTCGTGCCGCTCGCCGCATGGATGCTGTGCCTTAGGATGTGGCTGGGAGGCCGAGACGACATCGGAAACCGCAACTTCGGCGCCCCCTTCGCCGGGCTGACCGAGAAGCTCCAGCAGAGCATTTCGCAGTACATCGCGGGGGGATACCCGGCGGTCATAGCGAGGCTTGACCTGCTTGTGCTTGTCGGCCTCGTTGCGCAGTTCTTCTTCTTTGCCTTCCGGCAGCGCTGGCATGATCCCTGGTGGAGGATAGGCGCGTGCTACGCCGTCTTGATGGTATTCCTCGGGGACGCCGTCTGGGAGAACTATCCGTCCGCGGCGGCGCGCGCGTTACTCCCGATGACGCTCGCCTTCAACATCGCGGTCCCGCGCCGCGGATGGTGGGCGCTGCTCCTCATTGTCGGCAACCTGGGCATCCTCGCATCGGCCGACGTCCTGAAGCCGCCCGGCAGGGAAAGCTTCATCGTGGAGGGACCGAGGGCGCTAAGGATAAACCACAAGGACGGGCATGTCGTCGAGGCGATCTACGACGCCCACAAGTGGTACGCCCCGGAAAAGTCGCGCTGGGACTTCTTCCGCTGGAACATGGGCGATGGCTCGGTGACGATCCGCAACCCGCAGCCGTTCGCGATGGCGGCGACGGTCAAGTTCAAGCTCCGATCGGTCGACGAGCGCGCGGTCATCGTAACGCGGGGAGGCAAGCTCCTTTGGAGGGGGACGCTGAAGCCGGCCGAGGTGAGGGACGTCATCCTCAGCGATCTCGAGCTGCCGCCGGGCGACACCGCCCTGATGTTCTCAAGCGACCGGCCGCCGATGCATCCGGGAAATGGCGACATCCGGAAGCTGACCTTCAGCCTTCGGGACTTTGAGATAGACCTCAAGGGGAGGCGATAGGGGATGCCCGCGGGCCTTGGCAATAACCCCGGCGGGCGCATGAAGCCCCGGCTCGACCCGGACGCCCCGGCGCCTGGCAAGGCCTGCGCCTGGCAGCCCGGGCCAAGAGAATTGGCGAACCGAGCCGCCCTTCCTCCCGCCCGCCCCGGTCCGGGATGCGATCGCGGGTTTTCCGGCCGATGAAGCTCTGGCAGGTCCAGCGCCACTGGGATGCGCTCGCCAAGGCCGACCCCCTCTGGGCCGTCCTCACGGATGGGGACAAGCAGGGGAGGCGGTGGAGCATAGAGGAGTTCTTCTCGACCGGGGTGGCCGAGGCCGAGGCGGACATGGCCCGCGTGCGACTGCTGGAGCCCCGGCTGGCGGGTGGAAGCGCTCTCGATTTTGGGTGCGGGGCGGGCCGGCTGACGCAGGCCCTGGCCCGCCATTTTTCCCGGGTGACCGGGGTGGACATCTCCAGGCAGATGGTGGCGCTGGCCCGCGAGCACAACCGCGACCCGCGGGTTTCGTTCGTCCACAACCCGCGGCCGCACCTTGGGGTGTTCCCCGCGGGCTCGTTCGACTTCGTCTACAGCCGGATCACGCTCCAGCACATTGCGCCGCGCTACACGCGGCGCTACCTGCGGGAGTTCATCCGGGTCCTCGCACCCGGCGGCGTCATGCTGGCCCAGGTGCCGGCCACCGTGCCCCCCGGAGATCCGCCCGAGCGCTTCAGGCTCTCGCTCTGGCCTCCGACCGTATGGATGAGGTTCAGGCGGTATGTCCGCTACCATTATCCGGGCTGGTTCCCGGGCACGCCGAAGATGCAGATGTACGCGCTGGGGCGGGCTGAGGTCCTTGAATGCTTGGCTGCCGCGAGCGCCGAGGTCCTTTCGGTTGAGAAGGACGAGCACGACGGCTTTGACAACCTTACCTACATTGCGCGCAAGCCCGGCGCCGAGATCGGTTGACTCCTCTCTGCCGGCTCGACCCGTTGACCTTGGTTCTGCACGCTGACTCCGCAAGGTGATCCATTGGAAGCAATGAAATGTCAGCCGACCCGATTCTCGAGGCGAGCGCCTGCATCGGCCGGGCCTCCCGGTGACTGGGGTTCGCGGCGGCGTTCCAAAATGGGCATATGACGGAATACCCCGCAGTGCAGCGCGATCAGGCGCAGGAAGACGGCAGGCACCTGCGGTTGCTGTGCGTCCTGCAGTTCGCCGCTGCCGTACTTTGCCTGGCCGGGATCGGCTTCCTCTTCTGGCATTACAGGCGGATGCATGGCGCCTTTCTGGAAATCGCGGCGGCGAAGAACCAGAAGAACGGCGGGATACTGCTCGAGCAGTTCTTTGAGACGTTCATGCTGTTCTATCTGATTTCGGGAGCCGCGCTTGTCGTGATCGGGGCCGGCAATCTGGTCTCGGGCCTGCTCATCATGCGGAGGAAGCACCGCATCCTGTCGCTCGTGGTGGCATGCCTGAACTTCATTCTGGTCCCCGTCGGCGCGGTGCTTGGGGCCTTTGCGCTTGTCGTGCTCCTGCGCCCCTCCGTCAGAGGGGCGTATGAGGCCGCAAACGCCGGTCGGGCCCTTCCCAAGCCCGGGAGCCAGGGCCCGGCGCCGGGCGCCTGAACGAGCGCCGCCGGCGCCCTCCGGGGCCCGGGGCTATATGCTCGCGATGGTCTCTAGCCGGCGGCGGTAGCGGGCGCCGATAACCGAGGGCGAGAACCGCTCCTCTATCGTGCGCCGCGCGGCGGCGCCGATCCTGGACGCCTTGGACGGGTCCGAGGCGGCCTGCCGCATAAGCTCCGCGGCGTGACCGATGTCCGGGTCGGCCCATGTCGAGCCCTTGGAGTAGGGCCCGTGGTTCTGGTCCAGCTCGACGAGGGAAAAGCGGACCGGGAAGCCGTTCTCGTGGTGGAGATACTCGGAGGTCGCGGACCAGCCGGTGGCGATGACGGGCTTGCCGAGGTACATGCATTCGGCCACGACGAGCCCGAACCCCTCGGAGCGGTGGAGCGACACAAAGCAGTCGCAGGCGGCCTCGAGCGCATACACGTCGGCGCGCGACAGCGTCTCGCTTATCACCACGGTCCCCGGAAGGTCCCTGACGGACTCGGATATGGCGGCGAAGTCGGCTGCGTTCTCCGCCGCATTCTGCAGCTTTATCACAAGCGCGGCGCCGTGTCCGGCGAGGCCCGACCTGCGGAAGGCCTCGATGGAGGCCCGGGGATTCTTGCGGGCGGTGTAGGAGTTCAGGTCGAACAGGCACAGAAAGAGGAATGTATCCGCGGGAAGGCGGAGGCGGGCGCGGATCGAAGCAGCACCCTCCGTCGGCCGCTCGAAGCCGATCGCGTGCGCCATGGTGAGGGCCGGCAGGGGCGACTTGAGCGCGATCGACTCGCGCACGAAATCGCTCGGGCACCAGATCTCGTCGAAGTAGTCGAGCGACGGCATCCAGGCGTCGGGGAACTCGGGGAGTTCCCAGGCAAAGTATCCTATGTTGTATCTTCCCTTGCGGAACGCCGCACCGTGGTGGTGGTCGATGTCGCGCGCGACCGGCGGGTCGATGTGGAAGACGTTGACGCCATGCGGGTTGGATTCCTGGAGGCGGTCCGCAAAGGCCGTGTCCCCGAGGCGGTTCCGGCAGTTGAGCTTCAGCGGAACAAGGCTGGTCGGGATGGAGGCGGCGTCCGCCGCGCGCGCCATGCACCTGGCGGACTCGCCAATGCCGAGGTCGGCGGCAAAGAACCCGACGATGTTCATCCCGGTCCGCGAGTGGGCGCGCGCGAAGGCGACGCAATAGGGGCTTTCGCGCCTGGAGAAGTCGTAGATCCGCTCGCCCGCGGCCGATTCGACCACCGATACCCGCAGCTGGCGGTTGCGGTTCTGCGCGCGGAACCGCTGGATCGGGCCGAGACGAGTGACGCGCCCCAGCCAGGCGAGCGCGTTCGTGAATCCCGCCCCGCGCAGCCTCAGGGTCAGGACCGAGCCGATCTGGGCGGAGGAGGGATCGAGCGCAATCGCCGCGTCCCAGGGCCCGGGCGATCGGGACGAGACCGAGCGCACGCTCTTGCCGTCCAGGAGCACCTCGAGGCTGGGAAAGCCGGCGTCGATCCCGCGCGCGGCCGGATGGGGGCGGAACTCGCCCCTGAGGACAATCGATTCCAGGCCCACGATTGGCGGCAGCCGGATGACGGCCGTTTCGCGGATCCACGCGGAATCCCTGGCGAACTCGTCGAAGTAGAGCCCGGAAAAGGAGGTGAAGCGCCTCGCGAAGGCGCCCCCGTAGGGCGGTGCGTGCTGGAACATTGCGTTGCTCAATGGGAGATCAAGTTCCGCCAGCGCGCGAGCTCGTTGTCGATCACCTCGTTCATCGCCGCGATCGCGTTCACGGGGGGTAGGCGGCGGACATGCACCAGGTAAAGTGCCACCCGCCACGCCTCGAGCGGGTCGGGAAAGTCGCGCGGCTCCTCGAGAAACGGGCGGTAGTGGCGCCTCGCCCACCTCCGGCTGCCGAGCGTGGCGATCTGGTCGCGCCAGCGCAGGAAGAGGCGGAGGGTGTTCGGCTCGTCCCGGGCCTTGCGCCCGGGGGACGCGCTGATGTGGTGCAGGACGCGGCTGCGCAGGGCGACCGCGTTCACCAGGCCGGCCCCGCGGGCGCGGAGGCACAGGTCGACATCCTCGCATCCGTTGAAGTAGCCCTCGTCGAATCCGCCGAGGCGCACCCAGGTCTCCCGGTTGACCAGGATGCATGCCCCGGTCACGGCGGCGACCCTCCGGACCGGCCTTAGCAGGAGCGACGCGAGGCCCGGCTCCCTCCGGTCGTGCTCGGGCTTGCACTTGCGGTTGAAGTAGATGCCGGCGTGGTCCACCTCAAGCGTGGCCGCGTTCAGCTGGACGTTCCCGACGAGGCCGGCCCGGGTTCCGAGCGAATCCAGCGCACCGAGCATCGGGCGGAGCCATCCCGGCGTCAGGACGAGATCGTTGTTGAGGAGGGCGAGGATCCGGCCGCGGGCAAGCGCGGCGCCCCGGTTCGTCGCCGCGCCGAACCCGACGTTGCGCTCGTTCAGGGCGACGCGGAAGGGATCCGAGAGCGTGGAGAGCCAGTCGCGAGTCCCGTCCGTGCTTCCGTCGTCAACGAGCACGATCTCGTGGGCGATCTCGGCCGGGATTGAGGCGCGCAGGCTCTCAATCATCGCCTTGCTCAGGTCGAGGCAGTTAAAAAGCGGAGTGACGACGCTTACGAGCGGCGTGCCGGAGCTCCTCGTTGACACGGGTGCCGGCCTCCTATTGCTCGGAGAGGAGCCTTCGCAGGTATTGGGCGTAGCCCGACTCGCCGAGCCTCGCGATGTTCGCCTCAAGGCGGGCGTCGTCGATCCAGCCCTGCCGCCAGGCGATTTCCTCGAGGCACGCGATCTTGAGCCCCTGCCTGTTCTCGATGACGTGGACGAACTGGGCCGCCTCGAGAAGGGAATTGTGGGTCCCCGTGTCGAGCCATGCGGTCCCGCGCCCGAGGATCTGCGCGTGCAAGAGCCCGGCATCCAGGTAGAGGCGGTTCAGGTCGGTGATCTCCAGCTCGCCGCGCTTGGACGGCTTCAGCCGGCGCGCGTACTTGACGACGTCGCCGTCGTAGAAATAGACGCCCGGGACCGCGTAGTTGGACCTCGGCTGCTGGGGCTTCTCCTCCAGAGACAGCACGCGGCCGTCCGGGGCGAACTCGACCACGCCGTAGGCCGATGGGTTGGCGACATGGTAGCCGAAGATCGTTGCGCCCTTCTTGCGCGCGTTCGCGGCCGAGAAGGCCTTCGCGAGGTCATGCCCGTAGAACAGGTTGTCGCCCAGGATGAGCGTGCAGGGTGAGCCGGCCAGGAAGCCCGCGCCGATGAGAAACGCCTGGGCGAGGCCCTCGGGCTTGGGCTGCTCGGCGTATTCAAGCTTGATGCCGAAATCCGAGCCGTCCCCGAGGAGCCGCCTGAAGAGGTGAAGGTCCTGCGGTGTCGATATCACCAGCACCTCGCGGATGCCGGCGAGCATGAGCGCCGAGAGGGGGTAGTACACCATCGGCTTGTCGAACACCGGCATGAGCTGCTTGCTGACGGCGATTGTCAGCGGGTAGAGCCGCGTTCCCGAGCCGCCTGCTAGGATGATGCCTTTTCGTTTCATTTTGATTGCATGGAGCGCCGCTCAGGCCGTCCTCCCCAGGCGCTCGCGCGCATAGCGCTTCGCCGTGACCTCCCCGCACCACGCCTGGTTCGCAAGGTACCAGTCCACGGTCTTTGCGAGGCCCGTCTCGAACGACTCTGACGGGCGCCATCCGAGTTCGCCCTGAAGCTTCGAGCAGTCTATCGCGTACCGCCTGTCATGGCCCGGCCGGTCCGCGACGAATTCGATCAGGTCCGCGTGGGGCCTGCCGTCCTTCCGGGGCGCCCTGGCGTCAAGGAGTGAGCAGATGAGCTTCACGGCCTCAAGGTTGGCGCGCTGGTTGAGGCCGCCGACGTTGTAGGTCTCGCCCAGGCGGCCGAGTTCAAGCACGAGCGCGATCGCGCGGCAATGGTCCTCGACGTAGAGCCAGTCGCGGACCTGCCGACCGTCGCCGTAGACCGGAAGCGGCCTTCCCTCGAGCGCGTTGAGGATGACCAGGGGAAACAGCTTCTCGGGGAACTGGAACGGCCCGTAGTTGTTCGAGCAGTTGGTCGTCAGCGTGGGAAGCCCGTAGGTATGATGGTAGGCGCGGACGAGATGGTCGCTCGCGGCCTTGGAGGCCGCGTAGGGGGAATTGGGCGCGAACGGCGTCTGCTCGGTGAATGCGGGGTCGCCGGGGAAAAGGGTCCCGTACACCTCGTCGGTGGATATGTGCAGGAACCGGAAGGCCTCCTTGGCGGCGCCCGCCAAGCCCGCCCAGTGGCGCTTGACGGCGTTCAGGAGCCGCAGCGTCCCAAGGACGTTTGTCTGCACAAAGGGCTCGGGCGAATCGATCGAGCGGTCGACGTGGCTCTCCGCAGCGAAGTTGACGACGGCTCCGATCGCGTGCTCGGCGAGGATCCGTGCGACAAGCGCCTCGTCGCCGATGTCGCCGTGGACGAAGGTATACCTGCTGTCGCCCGCCACGTCCGCAAGGTTGGCGGGGTTCCCGGCGTACGTCAGCTTGTCGAGGTTCACGACCCTGGACGCGGCCATCGGCGCGTCCGCGAGGAGCCGCCGGATGAAATTGCTCCCGATGAACCCGCAGCCGCCGGTGACGAGGGTGTTCATGGGGCCCGCGCTCAAGAGGCCTTCCTCCAGGCCCCGAGGTCGCGCTCGATGGCCTCGTGGACCTCCGTCAGCCGGATTCCCACACCCGCGAGCTTCGAGGAATCCAGGACGCAGTTGGAGCGGGGGGTCTTGGCCGCGGTGCTCATGAACTCCTCCTCGCTCGAGAAAAAGGCGAATTCCTTCTGGCAGACGCCCGAGCGGCGGATGAGTTCGACGACCTCGCGGGTCGTCACCTTGCCGGGATTGGTCACGTTGTACGTCCCGAAGGGCACGCGCTTCGTCCAGCAGGCGAGCGTCGCGGCGGCAAACTCCTGCAGCTCGGAGACCGAGTTGGTCGCTTCTAGCAGCCGCTGGTAGCGCATGAGCTTCGACAGGTAATTCCGCGGGTTGTCCATGCTGTCGAAGGGAATCCGCAGGCGCCAGATGAAGATATTGGGATGGCCCGCAAGCATCTCCTCGCCCAGGCCCTTGGTCCCGCTGTAGAATGAGCAGCGGCCGGACCGGAACGTGAAATTGGGCTCGTCCGTCTCCTTGAAACCGTTCCCCCCCGGCCCGTCCCCGCTGTAGATGCATCCCGACGAGACGTGCCCCCAGGGGACGCCCGTCTCCTCGCAGGCCTCCGCGATGATGCCCGGGAGCACCGCGTTCCCGAGCAGGCACTCCGCCTTGTGCAGCTCGCAGGCGTCGACGTTGGGCTTGCCGGTGTACCCCGCCGCGTTGACGAGGAACTCGGGCCTGTCCCTCTGGAGGCCCACGCGCAGCGTCTCTCCGTCGGTGTAGTCGACCTCGAAGCGGCTCAGGCTGCGGTAGGGTATCCCCTTGAGCCTGAACAGCGCCTGATAGGCCTGTCCGACGTATCCCGAGCCTCCTAGAAGGTAGATCATGGTCCCATTTTGCGGCGGTAATCGCCCCGACTGAAGTACTTTTCCAGCCACACGTACATGCAAATGAAGAAATAGCGGCTGCCCATCTCCTTGATCTTGAGCTTGGCCACCCCGTGCTTCCTGTTGCGCCACGAGATCGGGATGACTTTCCACGTGTAGCCCCGGACGATCGCCTTCAGCGGCAGCTCGACCGTGAAGTTGAAATGGGGCGCCAGGAAGGGCCGGCAGCCCTCGATCACGTTCCGGCGGTAGGCCTTGAAGGCGTTCGTCGTGTCGTTGAGGGGGATGTTGAACATCACCCGGATGAAGAGGTTGGCGAGGCGGTTGACGAAGTACTTGAGCCGCGGATAGTCGACGACGTCGCCCCTTCGTAGGAAGCGGCTGCCGAATGCGCATTCAGAGCCGTCGCACAGCAGGCGCCAGTACCTGACGGCGTCCGCCGGGAGGTCCGAGGCGTCGGCCATCATGATGACCACGGCGTCCCCCCGGATCTGCCCGAGGCCGTGGATGACGGCGCGCCCGAAGCCGTTGGGTCCGGGGTTCTGCACCGGGACGAGCGTCGGTATGTCGGCCTTGAGCGCCTGCAGGACGGCCCACGTCTGGTCCTGGCTCCCGTCGTCGACCGCGACGATCTCATGGGGAACCCCCTCGCGCGAGAACTCGGCATAGATGCCGCGGAGGGTGGACGGCAGCGACTCCGCCTCGTCCCGGGCGGGGACGACGACCGAGAACAGGTCGAGGCTCATCCGAGCGGCGCCGACAGTTCGAGCCAGTCCGGATGAGTGCCGGCGTGCGCCGCGATCTCCTCCAGGACCGACTGGACGGGAGTCCTTGGTTTCCATCCCCAGATGCGCCCGGCCTTCGACGGATCGAGCACGATCCACGGGATGTCAAACGGCCTCGGTGCGGGGTCCGGCGCGACAGGGTGGGGCCCGAAGCGGTCGTCGCACCAGTCCGTAAGCTGGAGGAGCGACATGGCCGACGCCGCGCCCCCGCCGACGTTCACGATCCGGTCGGCTGCGTCGACCTTCGGGGCGCCGAACTGCGCGCCAAGAAGCGGGGCCAGGTCGCCAGGATGCAGGCAGTCGCGCACCTGGTGGCCCTTTCCGCCGAACCCGATGTACCTGAGCGGGCGCCGGCGAAGGTGGCTGTTTATCCAGTAGGCGAAGATGCCCTGGTCCGGGCGGCCGAACTGGCCCGCGCCGGCGAGGATGCCGCAGCGGTTGACAAAGACGGGCAGTTCGAATGCCTGGCCGTACTCGAGGGCAAGGGCCTCGCTCGCGAGCTTGGTCGCGCCATAGAGCGACACCGGCGCCGAGGTCGGGAACGACTCCGATACGCCGAGGGGCCCGACGCCGGCGGGAACGCCGCGCTCGTCCGGGCGGAAGGCGCGATCGGCGACGTGCATGGGCAGGGCGGCGAGGGGGGCGATGCTGTAGACCCGGCTTGTGCTCAGGAGGATGAATCCGGCGCGGCAGCGCTTGCAGTACTCCAGCAGGTTCAGCGTGCCGACAAGGTTGTGCTCGACCAGCTGGCGGGAGCTGGAGAGGCCGTCGACGCCGGCCAGGATGCTCGGGTTTGCGGCCGCGTCGATTACCCAGTCGCTCGCCGGAAGGGCATCGATGTCGCTTGCGGCGCGGGCGTCGCCGTGCACGAGCCTGATCCCGAGGCGCTTCAGGTCCGCGCGGTTTCCCTCGCTCCCGGGGCGGATGAAGTTGTCGAACCCCGATATCTCGTGCCCGGGACCGTGCGCCGCCAGGGCCCGGGCGATCGCGCTTCCCGCAAAACCGCAGATTCCGGATATCAGTATGCGCACGCCCGTCTTGCCCCTAGTTGGAAGGCTGTGCGGGTGTTTCCGAGGCGGCCTTCTGCCTCGCCTCCTGGTAGGCCCTTCGCTGCTGGACGCCTATTTCGAGAAGGTCGCTCACGAGCATCCGGGCCTCGCGCTGCTCCTCGATGGCGTTCGCGGGCGGCGCCGGGGGGGAGGACGCCATCTGTGTCGGGGGAGCGGCCGGGGCGGGGGGGGGCGGCGCCATCATGGGCGGCGCGACCCTCGCCGCAGCCGGGCTCGCTGATGCGAACGTGGCCTTGCGCAGCGACAGTTCCTTGATGGCGCCGCCGACGTTTATCACGGCCTTGTCGTGCGCGGCGTCGAAGCTGATGACGTGGATTCCATCGAAGACGCCGCCCACGGGGATCCACTGGCTGTGCTTGGACTGGCGCTCGTAGATGCACACCGCGACGTCGGATCCCTGGACGCTGGAGCCTGAAAGCTCGTAGGCCTCCCCCTGCGCCGGCCCGGCGGAGGAGCCCAGGCCCGCGGATGGGGCGAACGGGGAGTTGGGAGCCAGCGTCGCCTGCCCGAAGGCGACCGCTGTCCCCGCCGCCGCGGCGAGGGCGGTGATGCACAGGCGCCGGGCCGCGGACGAGATGCGGGATTCGGGTTTACTCATCAACGGCTTAAGACGCTAGGGACTCGGCATGGATACGTCAAACCCGCGGTCGCCGCCTCCAGGACTCCACAATCTGGCGGATGGTCTCCCCGAGCGGCTGGGTGATCTCCCAGCGGGGATAGTGCCTCCGGATCTTGCGCAGGTCGGAATAGTAGCAGATGTGGTCCCCGATCCTGTTCTTGTCCATGTATGTGTACACCTGCGCCTTGCCGGTGAAGGATTCCGCGAGCTTGAACGCCTCGAGGATCGAGGCGCTGTTTGCCTTGCCGCCACCGAGGTTGTAGACCTCCCCGGAGCGGGGCGCCCCGACAAAAGCGGCGACGAACCGCGCGACGTCGAGCGAGTGGATGTTGTCTCGGACCTGCTTCCCCTTGTATCCCATGACCTTGTACTCGCGGCCCTCTAGGTTGCACTTGACCAGGTAGCTCAGGAAGCCGTGGAGCTCGACCCCCGAATGGTTGGGCCCGGTCAGGCAGCCCCCGCGCAGGCAGCACGTGGGCATCCCGAAATAACGGCCGTATTCCTGAACCAGCAGGTCGGCCGCCGCCTTCGAGGCGCCGAAGAGCGAGTGAAGCGACTGGTCGATCGCGAGGGTCTCGTCGATCCCCTCGGCGTAGGCGGGATCCGCGAAATCCCAGCGCGTCGGAAGCTCCCTTAGCGCGATCCGGTTGGGGGCGTCCCCGTAAACCTTGTTCGTGCTCAGGAACAGGAATGGCGACTCGGGGCAGGCCTGGCGCGCGGCCTCGAGGACGTTCATCGTCCCGACGGCATTCGTGTCAAAGTCGTCGAACGGGATCGCGGCAGCCCGGTCATGGCTCGGCTGGGCCGCCGCGTGCACGATTGCGGAGGGCCTGAGCGAGCGCACCAGTGCGAGGATCCCGGGGCGGTCTCGGACATCGATCTCATGATGCTGGAACCCCTTGAGCTCCCGTTTCAGCCGCTCCTGGTTCCATCGGGTGTCGCCCTGCGGGCCGAAGAACACCGCGCGCTGGTTGTTGTCGATCCCATGCACGGCATACCCCAGGTCGCGCCCGAAGTGCATGCACACCTCGGAGCCGATCAGGCCGGAGGAACCGGTTACAAGCAGGGTCTTGGTCATCGCAGTCGAGTCTGCGGCGAAGTCACAGCCTTTGGAAGCGGTACTTCACCAGGGCGTGCATCCAGGTGAGCGGGTCGCGTAACATCGAGACCTTCTTGCCCTCGTTGAACGACCGGGACCGGTAGGAGACCGGGATCTCTATCGGGCGATAGCCCTTGCGCACGAGCTTGATCAGGAGCTCCCAGTCAAAGTCGAACCGGTTGCATTCGAGCCTTAGGCCCGCGATGCAGTCCCTCCGGAATACCTTGTACATCGTGAACGGATCCGTGAGCCAGATTCCGAGCGACGCGTTTATCATGAGGGTGAAGGTCCAGTGGGCCAGGTTGAGCAGGAGGGCGTAGAGCTTCTGGTCGGTGAACCTGCGGAAGGCCCAGCCGTTCTTACTGTGCCGCGTTCCGAGCACGAACGGGTGCTCGTGCCGGGCGATGGGCGCCAGCAGCTTCTCGTAATCCGCGAGGTCGTACTCGAGGTCGGCATCCTGGATCATGACAATCTCGCCCGAGGCGGCCGCCAGTCCCGTGCGGACCGCGTGGCCCTTGCCCCTCGGGGCCTCCTCGAGGATCACGGTCACCGACGGCCGGCCCCGGTATCCGAGCACGGCGTCGCGCGAGCCGTCGGTCGAGTTGCTCTCGACGACGATCAGCTGCAGCTCGTACCCGGGAATCCTCTTCGCCACGAGCGCGTCGAGCGCGGTCCGGACGGTCGAGGCTTCGTTGTAAACGGGTATGATGACCGAGACCGTCGTGGCTTGGGGCGCAGTCAGGGCCATCTGGGTTAGGGTTTTTGATAATCGCCAGCTTCGGCCGGTCTGACGTATTGGTTCATGCCACCACGATCCATGGATGCTTTTGCGCCTCCGTCAATCCGCGCGGAACCCCGAAGGTCCGGCACTTTGCGCCTAGCCGAGTCCGCGCTGCTCACCTTGGCGCTGGGGGTGTCCCTGTTCGGCGTCCCCGGCCCGCCCGATGCGACGCTCGACGGGTCATGGCAGTCGATGCTCGTCTACGCCCATGCCCACGGCGTCCAGTTCGGGCGCGACCTTATCTTCACATGGGGGCCCTGGGGCTTTCTCAACTCCCTGTTCCATCTCGGAAGCACGGAGGCGGTCCCGATCCTCATCTGGCAGACGGCGGGGCAGTTCCTTGTCGCACTGTCGCTCGTGGTCCTCACGCGCCCGCTCGTGTTTTGGCGGCGGATGGCGTTCGCGGGCCTCTTCCTGGCCTTCCACTGGCTGTTCCTGGACGTGGTTTACTTCGTCCTCATGGCGCTGATCGTCATGTCCGGGATGATGAGGCGGCGCGCCTCGCTTGCCGGCCTCGTCGCTTGGGCGCTGGTCCTTGGGTTCCTGGCCGAGCTCAAGTTCACCTATCTCGTGCTGGCGACTGCCGGCGTTGCGTCGGCGGCGGTGTGCTGGGCGGGCCGGGGGGCGTGGACCCGTGCCTGGGGAATAGCGGCCGCCTACGCCCTGGCGGTGGTCGCGGCGTGGATGGCGGCCGGCCAGAGTCCCGACAACCTTTATCCGTACATCCTGCGCAGCCTTGAGATCGCCTCGGGCTACGGGGACGCAATGGGCGCCGACGAGTCCTGGTCCGCTTTCCTCTGGGGCTCGGGGTTGGCCATCGTTTGCGCGGCCTTTGCGTGGACCGCCTGGCGGCGCATTCCGGAGCGCGAGTTCGCATTGGCCGCCCCCGGCTACCTGGCCTTTTCGCTAGTGGTCATATGGAAGGAGAGCTTCACGCGCGCGGACCTCGTCCCGCTCGGCGGCCATGTCTTCGGCCTGTTCACCTATGTCCTCATTCTGGGGCCGGTCCTCCCCGGGCTCCTCTTTCCGGGGAGGCGCTGGCACTGGTTCGATGGCGCGCCCGTCCTTTGCCTTGCTGCCATCGCGTGCTTCGACCCCCCGTACTACACGCTCGGGCCCCGGGTCGAGTGGGAGCGCCTGTGCGGGAACGCGATGGCACTGGGCCGCCTCCGCGCGCTCCCGCAGGAATGGCAGGGCGCGTTCGAGAGCGCCTGCGAAAGGGAGTCGCTCCCGGCGATTCGGGCAGCGGTCGGCGGCTCGACGGCCGACGTGTACGACTTCAACACGGGCCTGGCGCTGCTCAACCGGCTAAATCTCGACTCACGGCCGATCTTCCAGAGCTATTCGGCCTACACGCTGAGCCTGGAGGGCTGGAACCTCCGCTTCTATCAGTCCGACCGGGCGCCGGACTTCCTCATCTGGAGCGACGAGCGGATCGACAACCGCTATCCCGGGCAGGACGACGCGATGCTGGTCGCGGCCCTTTTCGGGCACTACACGGCCCTTTTCCCGGAGCGGGGCTACTGGCTCCTCAAGAGGGTGTCGCCGGTTCCGCGGGCCCAGGCCGAGCGGCGCCTCCTCCTGAACCGGACCGTCAGGCTGTCCGAGGAGATCGAGCTCCCGCCGGAACGGGGCCATGCGATCTGGCTGACGGCTGATCCGGTCCCCAACAGCCTGGGGCGGCTGAGGGCGCTCGCATACAAGCCCGCGGCCATCGACATCTCGACGGCCGATGACCTGGGCCGCCGGCGTTCCTGGCGCCTCCTGCCCCGGGTCGCGAGGGCCGGATTCATCCTTGTCCCAACGCTTGAAAGCGGGGCCGACATGGCGCTGTTCCTCCGCGGCGAGGCGGATGCCCAGGTCGAGTCGTTCCATTTCGAGGCGCCCCCGGGCCAGGAGGAATTCTGGGGCCACGTCGACGTGGGGGTGTACGAGCTGCCCAGAATCCCCCTGCGCCCGGCGCGGCCGTTTCAGCGGCTTGTGGCGCTCGGCATATTCGACCGGCCTCCCGTTTCCATCACGTCCCCGTTCAGGCAGGAGGTCTTTGACACGCCCGGGGGCCCGGCGGTGCTGGTCCACGCGGAAGGCGAGATCGTCCTTGCGGTCCCGGCCGGGGCGACCCGCCTGGAGGGCGGCGTCGGCATCCGCGAGGGGGCCTATGCGGACGGCGGGCGCACGGCCGGGGTTCAGTTCGACCCTTACGCGACCTGGGCTTCCGGACGCAGGGAAAGGCTCTGGAGCCGCTTCCTGGATCCCGTGAACCGCGCCTCGGACCGCGGGACGCAGCGCTTCGGCTTGGCGATCCCGCCCGGCGCGCCCGCCCAGCTCATCCTGCACATGGGACCCGGCTCCCCGGGCGACAACCGCTGGGACTGGTCATACGTCTCCTCCGTGCGCTTTGATGCGCCTGCGAAGCCATGAGCGAAATCCCGCCATCGCGCAACGGCGGCGCACCCGGGTCCCGGGACGGGTGGATCCTTCTTGCCTCGGGCTGCCTGGCTCTGGCGCCGTTCGTGGCGTATCACCGGATGTTCGAGCGCCTGTTCTGGTTCGGCGACGAGTTTGACCTGATCGACCAGATCGACCGGGTGGGGTTCTGGCGCTGGATGTGGGTCGTCTTTGCCGAGAACTTCGTGCCCGTCTTCAAGCTGCTCTGGGGGGGCGGCGTCCTGGCCTTCGGGGGGTCGTATATCGCGATGCTCTCGGTGGCGTGGCTGACCCATGCAGTTAATGTCGCGCTCCTCGGCCGGGTGATGCGCGCGTGCGGGCTTTCCTGGGTCGCCGTGGTCTTCGCGCAAGTGGCCTTTGGGCTTCCTCCGGCCAATATCGAGACCCTCGCCTGGACGGTCCAATGGTCGGCGGTGCTCTCGGTGATGTTCATGCTCCTTGCGCTCGACGGCTTCTTCCGCGCGCCCACAGGCCCGGCGTCGTTCGCCTGGGCCGCCGCAAGCGCGCTGTCATTCTCCCGCGGGGTGCTGGCTGGGCCCCTGCTTGCGCTCGGAAGCCTTTGGCCGGGCGGGGACCGGGCGCCGGCCGGCCCCGCGAAGCGTGCGATTCGGGCGGCCTGCTATCTTCTCCCCGCGGCTGCCGTGGCTGCGCTGATCGCGGTCCTCGCAACGGGCAACCACCAGCACATGAAGGGCCACTGGGGCGAGGCCGCGGCGTTTGGCACGTGGTACTACTGCCTCAACCCCGCCTACCACCTGCTCTCGGTCGAATCATGGGGGTGGCGCACCGTGGTGCTTCTTGGCCTTTGCAAGTTAGCGCTCGCGGGATGGGCCATCTTGCGCAGCCAGGGGCGCCAGCGCCTCCTGTTCGTCCTCCTGGTGGCCTTCGACCTGGGCAACGCGGCCCTCCTCGGCATCGGGCGCTATCACACGGGCCTCTTGGCAACCGTCTCGTCGCGCTACCAGTACGCCTCGCTGATCGGGATCGCCCCGCTGGCCGGATTCTGGGCTTCGCGGCAATGGGACCGGATCCCGCTTCCGGCGGTCCTGAGGAGCCTTGCCGCATCGGTCCTGCTGGCGGCCGGCGCCCTCCACCTGTGCCGGCAATGGGGCGGCGAACTGGATCCTTTCACGGATTCCCGCGGCACCGAGTCCCGCCGGATCCTCCTGCTTGAGGCCAATCCGGATCCGCACTCCGTTCCCGGCATTCCGGGGCTTCCGATGGACCGGGCGAGGGCCATCATCGCCAAGTACGGTTTGCATTAGGCATCGATCGGACCCGCACAAGCAGTTGCCTTGCATTAGCAATTGCAAATGCAAGGCGAAGCACCCGGATTCGGCGTGGAGGGCGAGGAATCAGACCCGAGAAGGGAGCTGCAAATTCCGGCCCCCGCGTTGCAACCCTTGCAGGCGCGAAACCGCGCGCTCCAAGGGCGCCAGCCTCAGTCCGGCTTCCGGCCCGTGGCGGCGATCAGCTCGTTCGGCAGGTCGTGGATGCGCACGTCGGCGAATCCTGCCTTCCTCAGGTAGACGCCCAGCTCCTCGCGGGACGACGACATGCTCAGGTGGGCCGGGCGGCGCTCGAGCGGATAGCGCGAGCCTTCCATGAAGACGTTCCAGCCGTGGTCGGAATCGAGGGAGAAGTTGTCGAAGTAGCACCTGCCGCCCGGGCGAAGGACGCGGAAGGACTCCTCGACGTAGCGGAAGCGGTCCCACTCGAAGAGGTGCATGAACACGATCGTGCAGTACACGAGGTCGAACGCGTCGCCTGGGAATTCCTGGAGGCCCACGGTGGCCAGCTCGACCAGCGTGGTGTTGGGCCGGTCCTTGAGCCGCCCGGCGGCATGTCCGAGCATCCCGGCGGAGATGTCGGCCCCGAACCAGTGCAGGCACTCCTTGCTGAGCGGCTTGCCGACTCGTCCGATGCCGCAGCCGATCTCGAGGACGACGTCGCACGGGCCCACGCCGACCGTGGAGCGGAGGGTGTCGATGAAGCCGCGCGCCGTGAGCTCGAGCGTCCCCTCGTCGGTGTGTCCCGCTACGGAGAGCCAGGCCAAGTCCGATTCCGTCGACTGCCGGTCCCAGACCTTCTTGTAGTCCGAGCGGTCCCCGAGCGACGAGGCGGCGGCCTGCCAGCGGGCCTGGGCGTCGGAGCTCATGCCCGGCCAGGCTCGCACCAGATCGATGTCCTCATGATCCAGCGCCACTCGCCCCCCTCGACCTGCGCCTCGAGGCTCAGCGAATGCCGGCCCGGGGGCGTGTCGAATGTGACCTCGAAGCCGGGGCGCGGATTCGCCGCCTGGGGGCCGTACCTGGCGATCACTTCCGGCTCCTCGAGGCCGTGGCGGCCGTTGAAGATACGGCCGCCCAGGTTTATCCGGACGGCGGTGACGGCCCGGCCGTCCTGCGGCCATGCCCACCCCCGAAGCGTGAAGCGGGAATCCCTGTAAATCCGGAACGGCGATGTGTGCAGGTAGTACGTGAAGACGCCGGGTTCGACGGGCGCGCGCTCCACGGGGGGCGCGGGCGGGCGCGGCTCGAACCGCCGGCCGAGCGCGCGAAGGGGCGCCAGGAGCCGCCAGGACCAGGATCGCCTGATCCGCCCGAGCTCCGCCTCGAGGGCCGCGGCCTTTTCCCCCTCGACCTCGAGCATCCGGGTCAGCTCCTCCAGGTCGGCGAACGACTCCTGCTCGCGCTTCATGAGCGCGGCCCGCTCCTCGCGCAGGACGTGGATGTAGGTGTTGCGCTCGCCCCGGTCGAGGAATTCATGGACCATTTTGGCGCGAAACTCAGCCTCCCGGCGCTTCACGGCCTCGAGCTCGGCCTGGAGCGCGGCGATGCGAAGGTTCGGGTCGTCCGGCGTTGGATTGGACATCAGAGGTGGGCCGCCCACGACTTCGGGGCGCGCGAGAGGTACGCCGGCGAGAAGTCCTCCCCGACGAGCGTGAGGTTGGGATTGTAGGCGGGATCGGCCATAAGGAGCGCCCCCCAGGTGTTCATCATGTAGTCGATTTCCGCCTGGAAGCGCGCCTTCTTTTCAGGGGTGTCTTCCACGCCGCGCGTGGCCGACTCATGGTGGTAGAACTCCGCGTGGGGGGTCCAGAGGTTCCGGTATCCCGCGCGGATCAGCTTGCAGCAGAGGTCGACGTCGTTGAACGCGATCTGCAGGTCCCTCTCGTTGAAGCCGCCGACCTCAAGGAACCGTTCCTTGCGGATGATGAGGCACGCCCCCGTCACCGCGCTGTAATTCTGGACGAGGCGCAGCCGGTTCTTTTGGCCCTGGTCGCCCCTCGGGAACTCCTTGAACGGGTGCCCGGCGACGCCGCCCAGGCCCAGGATGACCCCGGCGTGCTGCACGGTGTTGAGCGGGTAGTAGAGCATCGCTCCGACGGCCCCGATCCCCGGGCGGACGGCGTGGCTCACCATCTCGCTCAGCCAGCCCGGCGCGATCGCCTCCACGTCGTTGTTGAGGAAACCCACTATGTCCCCCTGGGCCTCGCGCACGGCGAGGTTGTTGATCGCCGAGTAGTTGAACGGCTCGTTGTAGGGAAGGACCCGCAGGCGCGGATCGAGGCCCCGGCCTATTTCGCCGAGGTAGGCGATCGTCGCCGGGTCGTCCGACTGGTTGTCGACGATGATGACCTCGAGGTTGGGGTAGTCGGTGACGGTCAGGATGCTGGTCACCGCCTGGCGCAGGAGCCTGATCCCGTTGCGGGTCGGGATGACCAGCGATACGAGCGGCGCCGGCGACGGCACGGGGTACTTAACCCGCCAGTGGTCGCCCGGAACCGGCATCAGCTCCACGGTCTCGCCAATGCGCCGGAAATGGTCCTCCAGGGCCATGCGGGCCGCCTCTATGGGGTAGCTCTTCTCGGCCAGCTGGAGCGCGGTCGAGCCCGGGGCGGCCCTCCAGTGGTAGAGCACCTTGGGGATGTGCCTGATGGCGGAGGCCGGGATCCTCTCGATCGCCCGCAGGGCGAAATCCCAGTCCTGGCTCCCCTCGTAGCCCTTCCTGAATCCCCCCAGGGAGCGGATGAGGTCGGCCCGGTAGACCGAGAGGTGGGAGGTGTAGTTCTGCCCGTGGTTCAGGTCCGGGTTCCAGTCGGGCTTGAAATACGGGTCGAACCGGCGGTCCTCCATGTCGATCTTGTCCTCGTCCGTGTAGATCAGCTGGGCGTCGGGATGCGCGTCGATCTCGGCCGCGACCTCGTACAGCGCCAGCGGCGAGAGCACGTCGTCGTGGTCGAAGAACGCGATGTATTCTCCCGCCGCGAGGCCGAGCGCCGTGTTGGTGGCCTCGCAGATGTGGCCGTTCGACTGCCGGTAGGCCACCTTTATGCGGGGGTGCTTGGCGGCTAGGGCGTCCAGCGCCGCGCGCACGTGGGGCTCGGTCGAGGCGTCGTCGGCGACGCACAGCTCCCAGTTCGGGTAGGCCTGGTCCACGACGGACTGGACGGCCTTTGAAAGGAGCGCCTCCGGCGTGTTGTAGACCGGCATCACGACGGAGATGAGAGGCCGCGACTTGAAGGCCTCGATGTGCCTGCGGATGGCGGGCGGGTCCTCGTCCTCGAGGGTCTCGTGCTGTCGGCACCATTTCTCGTACTCGCTCAGTTCCGCGGGATCCCCCGCCTTCCCGACGTGCACCATGGTCTGGAAGTAGGGGTTCCAGCGGTCCTCGTGCCGGACCTCGATGACGAGCGGGTGGTCGCCAAGGTGTGTGCGGATGTCGAGCTTGATGCCGCAGTACTCGGCCTGCTTCATCCCGGTCGAGGCGAGGACGTCGAGGCGCTTTGACCCGTAGATCCCCTCGACCGTCTGGCCCGCGAAATGGGCCCTGATGCCCAGGATGGGGGCCGCGGAGTTCTCATAGCACCAGCCGAGGATGAGGAGCTTGTTCGAGGCCGTGCTCCACGTCCTCGGGTGGTCGAAGTTGAACGTGTAATGGTAATCGGGCGGGGCGGCAGCGCCTGGCTGGGCGCCCGGGGCGGGCGCCAGGGGCGCCTTCGGCTGCTCGTGTTTCGGCGGCGCAGGGGCGGCCTCGGGCCCCGATCTCAGCCTCCGGATGAATCTCTCGACGTCGCGCATCGGCGCGGAGAGCTTCCAGGAACGGGAGCGGAAGATCGCCTTGAGCCGCTCCTCGCGCGCCTTCAGCTCGGCATCCATTTCGAGGATCCGGGCGACCAGCTTCGCGTGCTCGGCGGATGCCGCCGCGCTTTCGGCGGCGGCCTTCTCGGCCTGGGCCCGGGCGATCTTCTCGACCCCGGCTATCCGGGCCTCCAGATTTTGTATATGCCTTTCGGATAGTTTCTTGTGAAGCTTGAGGTGGCGCTCCTGCGATTCGATCTTCTCCTCGAGGTTCCGGGCGTGCTGATTCGTCAGGTCCCTCTGCAGCTCCAGATGGCGCACCTTCTCCTCCAGGCGGAGCCGGATGCGGTCCCGCTCCTCCGTCGCGCGCGACCCCCGCTCGTCCTCAAGCCTGACGATCGCCGCGAGATCGGCTGCGAGCGCCCGAAGGTCGGGCGGACGCCCTCCGCCGCCGTTCTCGGATTGGAGCGCGTCGGCCAGCTCGGTCGCCGCGGCCGTGAGGTCGGAACCCCGGGAGTTCCGGATGACATCCCAGCAAGGGCGCGGAGGCCGCGCAAGGACCTCGCTGTAGGTCTTGAGCAGGGCCGCCGTGTTTGCGGTGAGATTGAAATGCTTCCGGGCGAACGCGGCGCCGTTCGCTCCGAGGCTCGCCCCGAGGGCGGGATCCCTGAATATCCGCTCGCAGCAGTCGGCGATGTTGTCCGGTGTCCCGCTCGACAGGAACAGGGCATCGACGCCGTCGCGCATCGCGAGTGCAACATTTGTCGGCGGAAGCACGACCGGTCGGCCTGACGCGAGGAATTCGGGCAGCTTGGATGGGAGCCGGTAGTCGTTGAACGGCCCGGGCCTACCCGGCTGCACAAGCGCGTCGGCCAGGGCGAGGAGCCTTGGGAGCCTTGCCTTGCCGATGAAGCCCAGGTCCAGCACGTGGGCCTTGAGGTCGGGCGAAAGCCCCTCGAGGAACTCCGGCCTGTTGAAGCCCGTGCGGACAAGCCGGGTTGGGATCCCCCTCTGGTTCAGGAGCCTGACAGCCACGTACAGTTCCCGCATCTCCGGTTCGTTCGCGAAGGTGTTGCTTCCCGTGAACACGATGAGCTTCTCCTGCTCCAGGAGCCCGAGCTCCTTGCGCAGCGCCGGGTCCGCGCCGTGGGGCCTCAGGTAATCCGGGTCCACGCCGGGCTGGAGCAGGGAGCAGGGCACGCCGGGGGGAACCAGTTCCTTCAGCCGGTCCACGATTACGGTCACGCCGTCCGCTAGGCGCAGGAATGTCCTGTGGCGAACCGGGTGGGGAAGGCTGTCGGCCACGATCGAGTCGAGCTCCTCGAAGCCCATCGACCGGAGCTCGCCAAGAGAACGCCGGGCGTACCCCGAGATGAGGTTCTCCTCGTTGTCCTCGAGGTGGACGATGAGCTTGGCGGCGCGCTTCGCCGCCTTCTGGTACGCGACGACGAACTTGCGGACGCACTCCCTGGGCGTCCAGGCGTGGATCACGTCCGCAGTGCCGCGGTCGGGGAAGATCGCCGGCTGCACGAGAGCCTCCTCGTAGATCGCGGCGATGAAGACCGGGTTGTGGGCCGCGGAAAGGGTGTCCTTTCCAAAGGGCACGGCCACGACGCAGGCGTGGCCCTGTGCGGACAGCGTGTTCGCGAAGCCGCTGATGTGGTTCAGGCTGTTGGTGGTGAAATCGCCGTAATTTGCGAAGAGGATGTTCACCGGGGTTGGAGCGTGGAGCCCGATCTAGTAGGGCTTCAGGGTGCTCGCGGCGTCGCTCACGGTGGCCGATTCGGGCACAGGCAGGTTGTCGAAGCCTCCTGCGAACTTGAAGACCACGGCGTCCCATGGCGTCGCGCCGCGCTGCGAGCGGTTCGGCGAAAGGCTCCAGTCCATGATCGCGACCGCGAGGACGCACGGGTCCGAGATCGGCAGCTCGGCGAAGGTCTTCTCGCGGACCACGAGCCGAATCTCCGTCGAGTCCATCCTGCCGGTGAATTCCGCGAGGGCTGCCTTGTCAGCCTCGCCGGCGCCACGCGAGCTGAGTTCCTTGCGGATCCGCTCGGCCTCCTCCATGCGGCCCGCCTCCGCATAGAGCTCGACGGCCTTGAGTGCGCAGGCGCGTTGGTCCGCTGCCCCCAGGTGTTCGTCGCGCGCGTACGAACCCACCTCCTCGAGCCGCCCCGCATCCGCTAGGTAGCGCAGGTAAGCGAGGCGGGCGTCGATGGATCCGCCCGAGCCGGGCGGGGCTCCCATGGCGGCGTTGTACACGGCGAGCGCGGGGGCGGCCGCCTCGGGCCGTCCGGGAAAGAGCTGGGCGGCGACGGCGGGAACGTCGTCCCTCACATCCGTGCGCTGCACGGCGAAATGAACGTCGGGGATCGAGTCGGCAAACGACAGGTGAAGCGCCTCCTTCCGGTGTATCAGAACCGCGCGTTCCACGACGGCTCGGAGGGCCGAGGTCCGGACGGCGTCCTCGGGGTGATCGGCCACGAATTGGTACAATTCCGAGCGCGGCTTGCCCAGCAAGACCAGGGCTTCGGCCATGATGGGATAGAAGCCCGCCGCCCTTTTCTCCTCAGAGGTTGCCGCCGCGAGCATGTTCTCGACGAGCTTCTTCTGGTCATAGACGGCCGCCACGTGAAAGATGCTTCGCAAAAGGAGGGGCCGGTGCTCCTCCAGGACCGGGAATCGCATGACTTCCCCCCACCTCTGCCGCCGCGCCATCACCTCCAGGATTCTCGAAAGGGCCTCCTCCCGGGGGGGATCCCTCCTTTTGGCGTCGAGCCCGTAGAGGAAGATGGCGCAGTTGACGTCGTCGAATGCGCCGAGGCGCTTGCGCTCCAGGTTGAAGAGGACGCGCTCCTTGAAGTAGTCCAGCGCGTAGGGTCCAAGTTTCAGGTCCCCCCGGGCGAGCGCGCGGGCGGTCGGCGAGTCCGCGTAGACCCGCCGGACGCGGTCCACGTTGGATTGGGCGAGCTTCCAGTAGAACTGGAGGTAGGCGTAGGAATAGCGCCCCTCGGACATGGTCGTCACGTAGTCATTGCCCTGTGTGTAAAGTCTTGCGGCCTCGGCATTTCCGGCCGCAGCCGGGGAGCCATCCAGATTCACGGCACCGAGGCGCGCCACGACGACCAGCGCGGGGACGGCAAGACTCAACAGGCGAATCCGATTGGGCATAAAGTAGACAGGCGGACTCTGAGAATTGCAGGAGTCCGCCCGTGAGGTAAATGACGAAGTGGGCGTGTCAGAGCCTGTAACCGCACTCCGCCGCGTCCTTTGCAAACATCCTGACGGTATCGAGAGAAAGCTCGGTCAGGTCCATGCCGAGCATCTTCGCAGCCTTTGCCAGGATGTCATGGGGGACCGTGATGATGTCGCAGCCGCATTCCTCCGCCTGAAAGATGTTCAGGACCTCGCGGCAGCTGGCCCAGAGGAGCTCCGCCTTGTCATGGCCTTCCAGGAGCGCCCCGCAGGCGCGCAGGAGCGGCACGGGGTCAACCCCCGTGTCGGCGATCCGGCCCGCGAAGACGGAGACGACGGACGGGACGGCGGGGTTCAGGGACTCGGCCACCCCGGCCACCTGCTTCAGGGTGAGGATTGCCGTGATGTTCAGCTTGACGCCCTGCTTCGCTAGCTCCCTTACGAGGGGAAGGGAGGACTCGCCGCGCGAGTTCGTGATCGGGATCTTCGTGTAGACGTTCTTGGCGAGCGCGGATATCTTCAGGGCCTGGCGCTTCATCTCGGCGAAGTCGTCCGTGAAGACCTCGAGGGAGATGGGCTTTGCCTTGACGGTCTGGAGGATGTCCTTGGCGAACGCCTCGTAGTCCTTGATCCCGGCCTTCTTCATCAGGCTCGGGTTCGTCGTAAGGCCCTTGATGTAGGGCTTGGCGTAGAGGTCGAGGATGCCTGCTTTGTCGGCTCCGTCGGCATAGATATGAATTCTGAGGTCGCTGAGTGACTTCATGGGTTTTTGTGCCTCGGAATTGAGGTCACTGTTGGGAATCGGGCAAGTAGAATAGACACCCGAGGCGCCTCCACCCGCCATCCTGAGAATCAGGGATGCCGCCTCGGGGAAGGTGTCGACCGTGTAGTCGGGCTCGAACGCGAATTTCTCGGAATACCGGAAATCGATGAACACGGTCTTCACGCCGGCGCGCCTGCCGCACTCCACGTCGCGCCAGCGGTCGCCGACCATCCATGATCGCGACAGGTCGATGCCCAGCGCCTTCGCGGCGTCCAATATCATGCCCGGCTCGGGCTTGCGGCGCAGGGATCCCTCGCCGCGCCCGGGATCGTAGCAGGCCTCCACCCGGTCGATCTCCGGGACGAGCTCGCTCAGGCGGGCATGAATCGCGTCGACCACCGCCTCCGAGAGCGTCCCCCGGCCGACGTCGGGCTGGTTCGTGACCACCACGAGCAGGAAGCCCGCCGCCTTGAGCGCGCGGCAGCACTCGGGAACGCCCTCAAAGAGGCGGAACTCCTCCAGCGATGAGGCCGCGAACGGCTTTCCGTCGCGGATGATCTGGTGGTTCAGCGTGCCGTCCCGATCCAGAAAAACTGCGGGCCTTAGAGCCATCCGCCTAGGGCTTGGCCGTCACCGACTCCCATTTGGTCTGGTTCACCTTCAGGTCGGGATGGGAGACGAAAAGGTGCCATATGACCGCCTGGAACGCCTCGCTGTGGGGCGTGACATTGTTGGGGTTCACGGTGGGCACGATGACGCAGGCGTCCGCGACTTTCGCCGTGTAGCCCCCGTCCTTGCCGATGATCCCTATAATCTTCGCTCCCACCTGCTTTGCGAGCTGCATGGCCGCGACCAGGTTGGGGGAGACGTTCTTCTCGAGGTTACCGCCGCCGACGGACAGTATGAAGAGGCAGTCCCTGCTGCTGAGCCTGCTGGTGCGCAGCCATTCGACGAATACGCTGGCCCAGCCTTCGTCGTTTGTGCGCGCCGTCAGCTCCGAGACGTTGTCGGTCGGGGCGTAGGTCTCGATTCCCGTTATCTTCCTGAAGTCGTTCACGGCGTGCGAGGCGTTGGCCGCGCTGCCCCCGACGCCCAGCATGAAAAGCCGCCCTCCGTGCTCCCTGACGGCGCGCAGTTCGGCCACGCATTTCTCGCAGTCGGCCGGGTTGATCTTGGCCACTATTTCGGCCGTTTCCTTGAGGTGCTGTGCTGAGTATGACATGGGATTGAGAATGCAAGTGGCCGCTTCGAACGCGAGGCGGCAGTGGACTTTTACGGCGTTTTTCGAAGGAGCCGGTCAAGCTCCTCCAGGCCCTCACGGGAGCCGATCTCGAAGAACCGCTGCGCGACCTCGAACCCGGCAAGCTCGCCCCGGGTAAGCAGGGCCTTCTGGATGTCGGCCAGGTCCACGACCTCCTCCCTGGGGAACCCCTCGAACGCCGAACTGCGGAACATCCCCAGGCCGTAGTCGATGTGCCGCATGGCCGGCAGCCTGTTCTTCTTGTCGTAGGCCCGGATCGACCCGTCCTCGAACCAGACGTTGCTCGTGTCGTACTGCCCGCGGTTCTCGAAGACGGTCATCAGGCCAAGCTTCCCCGACTCGATGAAGCTTCGGCCGACCGTCAGATAGTCGATGGGCAGGTAGCTGTCGCCGTAGAGGACGTAGAACGCGTCGCCCAGCTTCGGGAGGGCGCGGATCAGCGCGCCCCCGGTCCCCAGGAGCCTCGGACCGTCGAATGAGTAGTCGATCCTGACACCCCATTCGGCGCCGTCCCCGAAGCGCTCGACGATCTTGTCGCCGAGGTAGCCGACGCAAAGCACGATATGCGTCAGGCCGGATTTCCGGAGAAGACGCAGTTGGTGTGAGAAGAAGGGCTCTCCCGCCACCTCGACGAGGAGCTTGGGCGCCTTTTCGGTTATCGGCTTGAGGCGGGTCGCGAGGCCGCCGGCAAGGATGGCCACCGGAAGTTCCGAGGGATTCATGCGGTGCCCGCCGCCAGCCTCCTTGCGGCGCCTCCTCGAATGAGCGCGAATGCCGGGGCCACGGCCGCGCGCACAGCGACGCCGATTGCAAGGGTCCAGTCAGGTGCCGCAAGAACGCTGGCAACGAGCGGGATCCTGACACCCTTCAGTTCGTCGATCGCCGCGATCCTCTGGCCCGCGAAGACATTGGGCGAAAGGTTGATTCGGACGGAGCGCATCCCCGGTCTAGTTCTGCGCGACGACCTTGGTGCCCTCGAAATCGAAGCGGAAGCGAACCTCCTGGAGGCCCTTCTCCCGCATCGCGTGCCGCAGCTGCTTCTTGTCGCCCGCGTAGAACATCAGGAAGCCCCCGCCGCCGGCGCCGATCAGCTTGCCGCCCAGGGCGCCGTGCGCCATCGCGTAGTCGTACCACTGGTTGATCTGCGCGTTGCTCATTCCGGAGCTGCGCGCCTTCTTGCGCTGCCAGTGGACGTCCATCAGCATCGCGAACTCCTCGAGGTTTCCGCGCTCGAGGCAGTCGAGCGACTTGTAGCCCAGTTCCTTCGTGAAATGGAGGCTGTCGAGGATGGACGAGTCCTTCTGCTTCGACCGGTCATTCTGGTCCTTCAGTATCGACGAGGCGCTCCTCGAGTACCCGGTGAAGAAGAGCAGCAGGTTGTCCTCCAGGTTGTAGAGCGTCTCCTCCGCGATCTTGCATGGCCGGAACTCGACGCGGCCGTCCTTGTGGAAGGTGAACGCGGTTATGCCGCCGACGGCCGCGATGTACTGGTCCTGCTTGCCTATGGGCTCGCCGAGCTTGTTTATCTCGATGTCGCAGGCCTGTTCCGCCAGCTCCGCCGGCGAGACGAGGTTCTTCTTGAAGGTGTGGAGCGCCTTGAGGAGAGCCGTCGTGAAGCTGCCCGACGACCCAAGGCCGGTCCCGCCGGGGATGTCGGCCATCGAGGTGAGCTCGATGTGCGGGTCCGTGACGCCCGTGAGCTTGAGCGCCTCGCGCACGATCGGGTGCTCGATCTGGTCGACCGACGCCACCCGCTCCAGCTTCGAGTACTTGACGATGATCTCCTCCTGGAAGGTCGTGTGCTTGGTGATGTAGACGTACTTGTCGATGGCGGCGGCGACAAGGAAGCCGCCGTACTCGCTGTAGTAGCTGGGGAGGTCGGTGCCTCCGCCGCCGAGGGAGACCCGCAGGGGCGAGCGTGTGATAATCATGGGGTGGGGTAGCCGCTTTTCTTGTAGATCGACTCCACTATCTCGAGAACCCTTATGCCCTCCCGCAAGCCCGGCGAGGGCGTGCGCGCCCCGCGGATGTCCTCGACGAACGCCGCGGTCTCGGCTGCCCATGAGCCATCCTTGCCGGGGAATTCCCAGGTCGCGGTCTCCGGAGGCCCCATCTGGGGAAGCATCCGGTGGTAGGTAAGCCGCTCTGTCCCATAGCTTCCGCCGAGCCCGTCGACGGAAATCTTCCCGTCACGGCCATAGAGCTCGAGGGAGAACATGTTCTTCCACTCGGTGCAGCTCACGTGCAGCCACGCGGTCTGGCCGGCCGCGGTGCGAAGGCTGAGGAACGCGTTGTCGTCGACCTTCATGTCCCAGTAGAAGGTGGCCGCGTGTCCGTCCACCGCGGCGAAGTCGCCGAGGAACCACGAGGCCAGGTCGATCAGGTGCACCCCCTGGTCGATCAGCTCGCCCCCGCCCGACAGCTTAGGGTCGGCCCGCCACTCGCGGTCGTAGCCCTTGCGCCCGCCGTGCCCGTATCGACCGCGGATGAACATGAGCGCCCCGAGCGCGCCCGAGTCGACGATCTCGCGGGCCTTCAGGAGGGCCGGGTGGAACCGGTGGTTGTAGCCGATCCGCACGCGGGCATTGGTCTTCAGGGCGGCGCCTTGGACTTCCCGGAGTTGCGCTGCGGTGAGGGCGCCCGGCTTCTCGACGAGGGCGTGCTTGCCGGCCCTGGCCGCGGCCAGGGCGATCGGAGCCAGGGAGGCGTTGAGGGTCGAGACGACGACCGCGTCGACGGCCGGGTCCGCGACGACGCCCCGGAAGTCGCCGGACGTCGCGCAACCGGGCGCGAGCGAGGCCGCTTCTGAAGCCCGTTTCAGGTCGAGGTCGCACGCGCAGCGCAGGCGGGCTCCCGGAACCTCGGCGAGCGCGGCGGCCCGCCTCTTCCCGATCAGTCCGCAGCCTATGACGGCGAAATTGAGCGTCTCGTCTGCTGCGGGGGACATGCGCGACCAGCGTCTGCCGATGCGGTGATTAAGATCAACCCGAAAAGCCCCGGCGCGGGGTGCAGGGGCCGGGATCGGCGCGCCGCGGGGCGACTGCGTTGAGTCTTGTCAGGGCTGGCGTGCTCCGGTTTGGCTCAATCGGGTGCCGACACGTTCTCCAGAAGCCGAAGGTCTCCCCCGAGTGGGCCGCGAGACCTCCTTTCGCTTGATGCGTTTTGCGTGCGTTGGGGGCGCCGTGACGGTCTTCTTCATGGCGTTCAATGCGCTGCTCGCGCGCGGCTTCGGGCTCGGAGCGGACTCGGCGTTTCTGGCTTCCTATCCGCCGGCGCTCGCCCTGCATTTCACGCTGAACAAGATATGGACGTTCGGGGACCGCCGCGCGACGAGCGCGAGGCATCTCGGCGAGTACCTCTTCTCCGTCGTCGTGACGTTCCTCATCCAATGGCCGGCATTCATCGCGTTGCACGGGATGTTCAAGCTTCCCGGGTGGATCGCCGCCGGCGGGGCGAATGTCGTACAAATGACCGCGAGCTATCTGTTCCTGCGGCACAGGGTGTTCAAGGTCGCGCCGGACGGGAAGCCGCCAGAAGATGCATCTTCCTGGGCTCGCCTGACGCTCTTGCCCGCCACGGGCGCCGCCGCGGCGTTTGCGCTGGCCGTATCGGTGATCTTCTACACTTGGACGGTCTCCACGACGGGATACAGGCTCGAATTCCGGGGTCCCAAGCAGGATTACTACAACCTTCTGGCACAGGGGTTCCGCAAGGGGCACCTGTACATGAACGCGGCGCCGGATCCCGCCCTGCTGGCCCTGCCCGCAAGCGAGCGCCCGGGGAACGCGCCATTCCTGCTCGATGCGAGCCTCTACCGCGGGCGCTACTACCTGTACTTCGGCGTGGTCCCGGTCGTGGCGCTCTACCTTCCCTACGCAGCGTTGACCGGGCAGGGCCTTCCCGAGGCGGGGGCCGCGTTGTTCTTCGCATCGGCAGGCCTGGTTTTTGCGACGCTCTGGTGGTTCGAGGCCCGCCGCCGGCTCTTCCCCGGGTCGGGAGCCGCCTGGGCCCTGGTCAGCATCCTCGGGATCGCCATTGGATCGGCGGTGCCGTCGGCGCTCCGGCGGCCGATCTTCTATGAGGTGGCGATCACGGCGGGCTACGCGTTCATGATGCTGGCGCTCTGGGCATTCACGAGGGCCAGGTATGCGGCCGCGCGCAGGACGGCTTGGCTCGTGCTCGGGGCCGTGGCCGCGGGCCTTGCGGTCGGATCGCGCGCCAACCTTGCCCCCTCGTGCCTCGCGCTCGTGGTGTGCGGCGCGGTGGCCGCCGCCGAGGGCGGCGGGCGCAGCGTCAGATCGGCCCTTGTCGCGACTGTCCTGGCGTTCGGCGCCGTTGTCGCGGGCCTTGCAGGCTACAATGCCGCCCGCTTCGGGAATCCGCTGGAGTTTGGGCACACCTATCAGATGGGGGTCGAGCCGAAGCGGCTCTTCCATCTTGCGAACTTGGCGCACAATGCCCGGCTGTATTATCTGCGGGCGCCCGCGTTGAACGGCTATTTCCCGTTCGTCGCGCCGGCACCCGAATCAATCAAGCCGGCCGATTACGTGGGCCGCGAAAGCGCGCACGGCGAATGGGTCTGGCTGCCGCTCGCCATTGCCGCTATTGGAGCGTGGCTGTGGATGTCCCGGGTCCGGGGAAGGGCGGGTCTGCGGGACGCCGGATGGATCGTCGGACTGCCGGCGGTCGTGTTTGCGGTGAACTTCATCGTGACCTCGTCCGTCGGGGTCCGGGCGAACCGCTACATGCTCGATTTTCACCCGATGCTGGTCCTCGCGGTGGTCGCCGTGCTCGGGATGGGCCTCGCGGGGGCGGGGCGGGCCGCGCGCATGGGGTCGATCGCGGCCGGCGCCGGCATCCTTGTTGCTGTCGCATTCAACGTCCTCGGGAGCATGCAGGCGCAGGGGTTTTTCCCGTACACCGATCCGATCGCGTATTCGCGCGTCGCCGCGGCGGCCGACCGCGTCGTATGGCCGCTTCTGCGGGCGGAGCCCGTGGTGGGCGACCGGGTTGTCCGCCTCCAATGGCCCATGCATCCCCGCGAGGGGGCGCTCGAGCCGGTCGGCGCGGCCGGGACGCCCGGATACGACGACGTGCTTTGGGTCGAATACGGGCCAGGGCGGCAGGCACGGTTCGTTTACCAATACTGGGAGTACGGCCGGGCGTTCGGGAGATGGTTCTCGATCAATCCGGGAAAGACGTCGGAGATAAGGATATCCGGGGCTTTCCTGCTGCCGCGGCCGGGTCATCCCTGGTTCGGCGACCGGCCGTTCGAGGAGCAGGAGATCCTCAAGCGAACACTTCGGGTCTTGGTGGACGGCGTCGCTCGGCTCGAGCGCGACGTGCCGAGCCACGACTCGTCCCCCGCGCTGCAGTCCTGGGGTGCGTGGCGGCATGCCGACGGCACCGAGCACGCGTTCAGCGGCGCCATCCTGAATGTCAGGAGCGAGCCCGTGCAGGATCAGGGAATACCGGGGCCGGTTGCCGGCCGCGGGTCATTCCACATGAGGCTGGAGTTCTCGCCGGACTGCCTGGGTACCAGCGAGCCGCTGCTCCAGAGCGGAACGCCGCGGGCGTTTGACACGCTTGTCGTCCGCTATGTCCGGCCGGGCTTCATCCAGCTCATCCACGACCAGCTCGGGAGCGGGGCGCGTTCGTCGCGGGAATTCGCGGTGGACTATTCGGGCGTCCAGCACGTCGAGGTCGATCTGCCGTTCGCGGACGACCGCGTCGATTGGCTGGCGGGCGGCCCGGTCTTCCGGGACAAGGACACGGAAAGACTGCGGGTGACATGGAATGGCTCCGTGGTCTTCGAACCCGATTTGCCGCCGGTTTCCTCGGACAGGCGCGGCGTCGCCCTTGGCGCGAATTTGCTGAATTCTAGCGTGGCGCGCGCCCTTTTCGAGGGAATCCTGGAGCCTGAGGCGCCACGGAGGAATCTGGGGGCCATAGGGATGGGAAGCCTCGAGTTCATCCCGGAGTCCTCCTTCGAGGACGAGCGCGGGATTCTCATGCGATTCGACCGTGACGACGGCGCGGCGGCCGGGCTCGCATGGCGCCGGGGCGAGCCCGGCGGCGGTGTATTCCTGGGCTGGACTGAAGGTGGGAAGACAAAGTGGTCCACCCACCCGGTCGGCGGAGCGGGGCGCCCCATCATCGTGAGCATGTCGAGGGACGGCGCGGCGATCGGGGACTCCCCGACGCGCGGACGCCCTGGCTCGCCCGGGCGCATTCTGGTCGAAGACGGGCCCTTGGGCGTGCTCGCTCAGCGCACGAATTTCTTCTCCGCGGGGCCGGTGCGGGCGGAGGGGTCTGGCGGCGGCAGTTGGTCCGGTACCGCGCTTCCGCGGTCCCCGGGCTCCGGAGCGGCGGGGCCACCCGCCGTGCAGCCTCAGACACTTCCCGGCGGAATACGCATGGGCTTCGTGACGCCAGAGCAGGGCCGTATCTCAAGCTCGCCCTTGGTGGAGGCCGGCCGGGCGGGGGCGGCGGATTCCGTCTACCTCCGGCGCCTTGCCGACGGCCGGTACGTCGTCGGGCTCGATCACTGGTCCGTCGGCGCGATCGAGTCGGCGCCATTCGACCTGGCCGATGGCAAGATACACACGGCCGGCATCGAGATGGCGTCGCTTGATCCGGAGGGCAGCATGCCCGTCGGTGCAGTCCGGATCGCGATGGACGGGCGCATGGTCATGGATCGCCTCACTGCGCTCTATGCCGTGCGACCCGGGGAGGTTGCATTCGGCGCAAATCCCCTGGGCATGTCCACCAGCGGGGCTCTGTTTGAGGGCGACTTGGCATTGGTCCGCACGCACCAGGCCGGGGAAGACCTTTTCCCAGGAACCCGATAGCACCCGGCAGGCTATGCCTTCCAGCGCAGGCCCCGGTCCTCGGGGACGATCCGGCGCAACGTGTAGACGTCGCTTGCCGCCAAGGCCCCCTTGTTCCGGGCCAGGTCCCGCCACGGGTCCCAAGGGGCGCTGAGAAGCCTGCCGCTTATCCCGTCGCTCTCCGGGGAAAGAAGCCATTCGACGAGGTCCAGGGCCCGCTCAAGGGGGCCGCCCCCGGCACCCTTCTGCCTGAGCGCCGCCTGGTACTCGGCCTCGCCCACGACAGTCGGGCCCAGGGCGAGAACCTCATCGGTGAGGCGGGTGTGGATTGCGCCGGGGGCGACGGCGTTTATATCGAGCGCCGCCGCCTTCTCCTCCTCCGCGATCGTCTCAACGAGCCTTGCGACCGCGGCCTTCGCCGCCCCATAGGCGGAGAACCGGGCGCGGGGCTTCGTCGCTCCCCCGCCCGAGAAGCACACGATCTTCGCGCGCCGCGGCGCTCGGGAGAGAAGGGGGTGGAAAGCGCGGATAGCATTGAACGTCCCGTCGAGATTGGCGCGCACGGTCGCGCTCCAGCGGGCGGGGTCTGCGGTGACCGCGCGTCCGATCTCACCCTGGAGCCCCGCGCAGGTGATCAAACCGTCGACGTGCGGCCAGGCCCTTTCGACGTCGCGAGCGACGCGCTCCAATGCGTCCCACTGCGCCACGTCGCAGCACGACGAACGGAGCCGCCCCTTGTGCTCCGCCTCGAAATCGGATTGGTCCGACCGGGCCAAGCCCCAGACAAGGTGCCCGCGGCCGATGAGGCGCAGGGCGAGACCGCGCCCGATGCCCGAACTAGTCCCAGTGACAACGAGGTTCAAGGGTCGGATGTTTCAGTAGTTGAAGCGGGGGGCTGCATAGTCGGCCATGACCCGCGGAGCCTTGCCGTCCCTCTCGGGTGAATGGTCCAGGATCCAGTACGCATCGACCCGCGGATACTTGAAGCTGACCTCGTCGCCGAGGAGGATCTCAAAGCTGATGCTGGTGGAGGCCCCGCTCTCGGTGCGTCGCACCGACACGATCCTGAAGCGCGTGCCCGCCTTGACGACATCGAGGATCCTGACCTCGGGGAAGTCGGCGCCGATGTTCCTCGGGTCCACGGACTCGGGAAGCGCCGGGACCGTCGCCCTCGTGGCGATGAGGGGCCAGTCGCTTCCGGCCTTCTTGAACTTGAAAAGGTAGCAGTCGCGCTCGAGGAAGTACTCGCGCCCGGGCAGCGAGCTGTAGGCGGGCAGCCCGTTCACGTACGAGACCTTGGCCGCCTGTGACTGCCAATAGAGGATCCCTGCGAAGATGATGGCCGCCACGGCGGCGATGATCCATTTCATTGCGGGTATTTAGAAGGCGGGCGCGGGGCTTGGCGACACTTTAGGAGGCCGCGCCGCCGGGGCTTTTCGATATTGATAGCGATGAACTTGAACGGTTTGCTCTGCGTTTCCCGGAATGATCCCGTCGCTTCCTTTGACCCGCAAGGCATGGCCGCTCCTTGCATCCCTCGGCCTGCGAGAGCGGGCCCTGTTCTCGGCGGCCGTTGCGATCGTGCTGGGAGGGTATGCCTACCTGAACATCAAGGCGACCGTGCCCGTGCCCGACGCCGTCCCCCATTCGTATTACCAGCTCCTCACGGAGGCGCTCCTTTCCGGCAGGACGTACCTCAACCTGGAGCCGGACCCCCGGATGAAGACGCTCCCCGATCCGTGGGCCGGGGCCCAGGGAGTGCCGCGCGCGCACGACGCGACCTACTACGACGGCCGGTACTACATCTATTTCGGGATGGGCCCGGTGCTGGTTCTCCTCGGGCCGTGGCGCCTGCTCACCGGGACCTACCTGAGGGACGGAACGGCAACCGGATTGTTCTGCACGGCGGGGTTCATCCTTGCGGCGCTGTTCTACCTGCGGTGCAAGCGGCGTTATTTTCCCGGAATTCCGCCAATGTGGACCTTTCTCGGCGTGCTCGTCCTTGGCGCCGGGACGTTCATCCCGTACGTTGTCTCCAGCGCGCGGATCTACGAGGTGCCGATAACCTGCGCCTTCGCGTTCTGCATGCTGTCCGCGCACGCCATCCTTTCGGCGGCCGCGGCGGACCGTTCGAGGGCCCGCATCCTCTGGACCCTCGCGGCGAGCACCGCCTGGGGCCTGGCCGTGGCTTCGCGCCCGAACTACGTCTTTGGGTTCATCGCCCTTTGGATCACCACGGGCCTGATCTTCTGGCGCATCCGCAGGGAATCCAGGCCGTCATCGACCGCCTGGCTCTGGATCGCGGCCGTCGCGCCGGCTGTCCTGGTCTGTGCGGGCATCGGGCTCTACAACTACGCGCGCTTTGCAAATCCCCTCGAGTTCGGGACGACGTATCAGCTGTCGGCCATGGACATGCGCCGCACGAGGCTTTTCGCCCTCTCGAATGTCGGGCAATCGCTCAGGGAATACCTTTTCAACGGCGTCCACCGCTACGCCTATTACCCGTTCGTCAACCAGGAGACCGACGTCTTCGGAGTCATCCCGTGGTCGCCATTCTCCCTCCTGGCCCTCGGGCTTCCCTTTGCGGCCCTCCTGCGCCGGACGCGCGACAATGTCTGGTTTCCCGCGCTCGGGTTCCTTGCGGCGGCATCCCTGTGCAATTTCGCGGCGCTTCTGCCGCTGCCCTTTGCCAACGAGCGCTATGAGATCGATTTCCTTCCGTCGGTGACGCTTGTCGCACTGCTTGTCGCCTGCGCCGGGCTCTCGGCTCTTGGCGGCGCGCCCTGGCTGGCGAGGCTGGCCGCGGCGGCGGTGATCCTCGCCGCCCTTGTGCCGACGCTCTTCGACTCGGTCGCAAGCGGGCTGCCGGCGGCCGGATCCGGCCCCGGCGTGCGCGCGGCCGCTTGCCTTCTCAATTTTCCGGCCGAGGGCCTGGAGCGGCTGGAGGGAATCCGCCAGGGCCCGGTCGAATTCGACGTCGAGTTCGCGGACGGCCCCCGGGGCCGGCGCGAGCCGCTGGTCGCCACCGGAGGCAGCGGCGACTGCGTGTTTGTCGAATACCTGGGCGCGGGGGAGGCCAAGTTCGGCTACCTCCACCTGGGGGCGTCCGGGCCGCTGAGCGAGCCGGTCTCCGTGGGTACCGGGCGCCACAGGCTCCGCATTGACCTGGGCGGGCTTTACCCGCCGGCCGAGCACGTGGCGTTTGCGGGTTGGCCGGACGAGCAGATCGCGGTCCTTCGGCGCAGGGTCGAAGTGAGGCTGGACGGCACAACCGTCCTCGAGGCGGCGTCGGCGTTTTATCCCTCCGACCCGTGGCAGGCGTCGATTGGGTCCGCCTCGATCCCCGCGCAGATGGAGGCCAGGTTCTCGGGGCGGATAGCGAACATCTCGAGGCTGGGGATCCCGGAAAGGAGCGACGTGCCGGGCGGGCTGACGACCGGGCCCGTCCGCCTGGTGGCGCGGTTTCCCGAGTTCCGGGCCATCGTCGGCCAGCCGCTGGTGAGCACGGGCGTCCGCGGCGCGGGAGACCTGGTCTATGTCTTTTATCTAGGCCCCGGAAAGGCGCGGTTCGGCCACGATTGCTGGAATTACGGCCTCTTCGAGACGGAACCCGTGCTTTTCGATCCAAAGGAGGACCAGATTATCGAAATCGACATGGATTCGCTTCATGGGGCGCCCAACGGCGGAATCCGCCCGTTCAAGCTGCGCTTCAACGGGCGCGACATCGCGTCGACCGTGGGGCTCTGCAACCCCTCGACGCCGGAGGAGGTGGCCTTTGGCTACAACGCGATCGGCGCCAGCACGGCCGAGATCCTGTTCAGCGGGCCCAAGCTCGACCCCGAGAGGCTGTCGTCAATGCCCTCCGGGCAGCCTCCCGCAGGGGCCGTCCACATGGTGCTGAGGCTTCCCGGCGAGCGGAACCTTGGGCCGGAGCCGCTGCTCGTGACGGGCCGGGAAGGCGCGGCGGATTTTGTGTACCTTTCCTATCCGGACGCGGGGCACGTGCAGTTCGGATACGATCACTGGGGCGTCGGGGGGCCTGTCAGCGGCAAGATCGCCGTGCGCGGCGGCGAAAGCCTTGAAGTGGAGGTGAGCCTGGGGTCCCTCCACTACGACGCGGATCCGCAGTGGGCCACGCTGAGTGCCGCGAAGCGCGATTGGCTCGCTTCCACCGTGGTCGTGCACGCCAACGGCGCAAAGGTTCTCGAGGCCACGGCCAGTCCCTACGCCTGCGGGCCGGGCGAGGTCTACGTCGGCTCCAATCCCCTGGGGGGATCAACCTGCGGGCCGAAGTTCACCGGCACGATTCTCTCGTCCCAAAGGGTCGGCGTCCTTTACCTGAGGTAGCGGCGCATGTCGACGTCCTCCCCAAGACTCCGTGTCGTCATAGTCGGTGCCGGGCCCGCCGGCCTCACGGCGGCCTGCGGCGCGCGGGAGGCGGGAATGGACGTGACCGTCCTCGAGAAGGATCCGGATTATGTCGGGGGGATCTCGCGAACGGTCGTGCGGGGTGGTTTCCGGTTCGACATCGGTGGCCACCGGTTTTTCAGCAAGAGCGACGAGGTCACGCAGTGGTGGAAGAGGAGGCTTCCGAACGACGTCATCCGGGTGCGCCGGATGTCCAGGATCTATTACAGGGGCAGGTTCTTCGATTACCCGCTCAAGCCCTGGAACGCTCTATCCGGACTGGGTCTGTTCACGAGCATCCTGTGCCTGGCGAGCTACCTCTGGGCGCGGCTATTCCCGCGCAGGCCCGAGCTCTCCTTTGAGGACTGGGTGTCGAACCGCTTCGGCCGGCGGCTCTTCTCGATCTTCTTCAAGACCTACACCGAGAAGGTCTGGGGAATGCCGACAAGCCAGTTGAGCGCCGACTGGGCCGCGCAGCGGATCAAGGGGCTCTCCCTGTCAAAGGCCGTCATCAACGCCTTCAGGGGCGGCCAGCCAAGATCGGGAGAGACCATCAAGACGCTGATCGACACCTTCGACTATCCGAGGCTGGGGCCCGGGCAGATGTGGGAGAAGGCGGCCGCGGACCTGAAGGCCCAGGGCGGGCGCCTGGAGATGGGCAGGCGGGTGATCCGGATCATCCGCGAGGGCGACCGGGTGACTGCCGTCGAGACGGCGGACCGCGACGGAGGGCGCTCCGTGGTCGACGGGGACCAGTTCGTCGTCTCGATGCCCCTCCGGGAGACGGTGCTGGCGTTCGATCCCCCGCTCCCCGGGGAGATACAGGCGGCTGCTCGGGGGTTGTCCTACCGGGACTTCATCGTCGTGGCGCTTGTCGTCGATGGCGAGAACCCGTTCCCGGACAACTGGCTCTACATCCACGAGCCGGGCGTTAGGCTCGGGAGGGTCCAGAACTTCAGGAACTGGAGCGAGGCGATGATAGGCCGCCCGGGGACGACGTGCCTGGGGCTCGAGTACTTCTGCTTCGAGGGCGACGGCCTGTGGACCATGGCGGATTCCGAACTGGTCGATCTGGGGAAACGCGAACTGGAGCAGCTGGGCCTGTGCGCGGCCGGCCGGGTGACGGAGGGTTCCGTCGTCCGGGTCGAGAAGGCCTATCCGGTCTACGGTCCCGGCTACCAGGCCAACCTGGACGCCATACGCCCCGCCTTGGGCGCGCTAAGCAACTTCCAGGTGGTCGGGCGAAACGGAATGCACAAGTACAACAACCAGGACCACTCGATGATGACCGCGATGCTTGCCGTGCGGAACCTTGAGGGGCGCCGTTTCGACCTCTGGAAAGTGAACACCGACGCCGAATACCACGAGGAGGCCGACCCATCCGCCGTCGACCGAACCGGGCGCCTCATTCCGGGTCGCGCCGAAGGGCCGGAGTAGGCCCGTTCCCGGCGCCGCCCGCAGGGGGGGCGTGACGCCGCGCCGCGGCCGCCCGGGCAGCCACGCCATGGGCGTTCTATCGACGCGCGTCGTAGACCCAGCGGTTCGCCTCAAGCCACCGAAGGGTGCGCACGATGCCCTCCTTGATCGTGAGCCTGGGCTTCCAGCCGGTGGAGAGGATCTTCTTGGTGTCGAGAAAGATGAAGGGGTTGTCGCCGATCCAGCCGCGGTCGCCGCCGCCGTAGCGCAGCTCGGGCTTCAGGCCCAGCGCCCCGCAGATGAAGCCCACGCTGTCGCTCACACGGACGTATTCCGGGGTCCCGAGGTTGTACACCTGCACCCGGTGGCGCGCGTCGCGAGCCGTCCCCATCCGGGTCGTGTGGAGGATGGCCTCCACGCAGTCCTCGACGTAGAGGTAGCTCTTCCTCTGCGTGCCGTCCCCGAGGATGTTCAGCCAGCCCGGGTGCTCGATCAGCTGCCGGTAGAAATCAAACACGTGCCCGTGGGTGTAGCGCTCCCCGAGGATCGAGACGAAGCGGTAGATGTAGCCCTCGAGCCCGAATCCCTCGCAGTAGGCGCAGATAAGCGCCTCGCAGGCGACCTTTGACGCCCCGTACAGGGACGTCTGGATGGGGAACGGCGCCTCCTCCGGGGTGGGGATGAGTTCCGCCTCCCCGTAGGTGGAGCCGGTGGACGAGAAGGCGATCCGCTTGATTCCGTTCGCCCGCATCGCCTCCAGCACGTTGTACGTCGCGATCGTGTTCTGCTCGAGGTCCTTCCTCGTGTGCTCGGTGCCGAACCGCACGTCGGCATTCGCGGCCAGGTGGAACACGCTGTCGCAGCCCGCCATCGCCCTTGAGAGGGCCGGCAGGTCCAGGTTGTCGCCGCGCACGAGCCTGAACGCGGGGTGCCTCGCGGCGCTCTCGATGAAACGCTCCTGGCCGGTGGAGAAGTTGTCCCACCCGACGACCGCGACGCCGTCCGCCAGGAGACGGTCGACGAGATTCGAGCCGATGAAGCCCGCTGCGCCCGTGACGAAGACCGTGCTCATGCCGGACGCGGCTTCAGCGAAAGGCCGATGCAAAGGTTGCTGAACACGAAAGGCAGGAACGGGAGCGGGAAGAACACCTTCCGCTCGACCGTGAAGTACGGGTTCAGCTCCTCGAGGATCTCGTGGGGCCGGTTGATGTGCTCGCGGGCGATCAGCCAGCCATAGCCTCCCTCGAAGTGCTTGTTGTAGACCCGCTCGGCCGAGATCTTCCGCGCGAACGAGTACGCGGTGCCGCCCTCGCACGGGATCACGACAAGCATCTGGCCGCGCTGCTTGTCGAGCAGGCGGTGGGCCTCGCGGAGGCAGGCGGGGAGGTTCGGGAGGTGCTCGAGGACGTGGACGGCGATGTAGCGGTCGAAGTGCCCGTCCGGAAAGTCGAGGCGCGCCTGGCAGTCGCCCATGACGGCCTGGATCCTGGGGAACCTCTTGCGGATCTCGGCGACCATGTTCTCCCTGAGCTCCACGGCGCAGTAGTTCTTCTCCTGCTCGGGCGTAAGGGCCTCGTGGTGGAGGTGCTCGCCCAGCCCGGCGCCGATCTCGAGGGTCGCCCGGAACCCTGGCCGGGAATGCCGCACGGGAAACGAGTGGTTGAAGCGCTCGACGACGCCGTAGCGGCTCGGAAGCTGCTCGTGCCAGCGCTTCATGAATTCGTCGCTGATCCGCTTCTGCTCCGGGGTGAGCGGGGGCAGGACCTTGGGCCACTTGGCAGTTTGCATGGAGGGGCTATTGGACGGGCATTTCACCCTTTGGAAAAGACATTAATGCGGGCGGCCCGGCCGGCGTCGCCACAGGCGCCCTCGGCCACCCCGCGGGCAGGGTGGTTTCGCTTGGGCGCGTCATGCGTGTCCCGACCTGCCGCCAAACCCCTCGGCCCGGTCGACGATGAACCTCGGACGGGCGCGGACCTCCTCGTAGATCCGCCCGATATACTCCCCGAGGATTCCGACGCTGATCAGCTGGATGCCCCCCAGGAAGAGGATCAGGATGACCAGAGTCGGGTTGCCGACGGGGAATGGGAAGCCGCAGAGCTTCATGATCAGGTAGGCGAGCGCGATAAGGAAGGAGGCCCCCGCAATCACGAAGCCGAGCTGCGTGCTGAGCGTCAAGGCGTAGGTCGAGAAGCAGAAGATCCCGTTGAATCCGATGCGCAGCGACCCGAGGAACCGGTTGTACTTGGTCTCCCCGGCGTAACGCGCCGGCCGTTCGAAGGGGAGCAGGTACTGCCTGAAGCCCACGACCGCGACCATGCCGCGCAGGAAGCCGTGGCACTCGCGGAGCCTCACGACCTCGTTCACCACCCTGCGGGACATGAGGCGGAAGTCACCGGTGTTCGGGGGTATCCCCACGTCCGCTATCTTGTTGATCACCTTGTATCCCGTTTCGGCCACGAGCCTCTTGATCCAGGGCTCGCCGGTCCGGCGGGTGCGCTGCGGCAGGACGACGTCGTAGCCCTCGCGCCACTTGCCGACCATCTGGGCCACCAGCTCCGGGGGATCCTGAAGGTCGACGTCCATCACGATCACGGCTTCGCCCGACGAATACTGCATCCCGGCAAGGCTTGCCATCGGCTGGCCGAACCTGCGCGAGAACTTCAGGAGCTTGATCCGGTCGTCCCTAGCCCGGTGCTCCAGGATCACGTCCTCGGTCCGGTCGGGCGAGGGATCCATGGCGAAGATGATCTCATAATCCGCCGTGATGGCGCCCACGATGGGGCCGATCCTGCGGACGAACTCCGGGACGTTCTTCTCCTCCCGGTAAACGGGGACAACAAGGCTGAGCAGCATGTCGGCTCGGATTATTGGCGGAAACTCAGTCGAAGTCGATGTTCACTACGCGGTAGGAGCGGATCCGCATGTCGGGTGCCGCGAGCGGGAAGCTCTCGTCGGTGGAAAGCACGGCGGTCGTGTCGCGGGCCCCGGAGAGCGGGATCCGTATCCGCTCGGTGCGCTCCAGGCCGAGGGTCCGCGACCTCTCGGAACCGCCGTCCTGCGACACGCCGAGGGAAATGTCCCACTTCGACGGGTAGCGGATCACCTCGACGATCGCCTCCTTGAACCTCTCCGTGGCCGGGAAGCGCAGCTCCAGGCGCTTGTCGACCCATCCGTCGGTGTCCGCCCCGCTGATGCCGAACAGGTATCCCGAGCGGTGCCATCCCCTCGAGAAGAGATCGGTCCGGCCGAGGTTCTCGAAGGACAGGTTCTTCAGGGCGAAGGAGCGCATCCTCCCGTCGCCCGGGATCGCGAACGCGTCGGAGGCCTCGAGCCGGACGAGCCTCTGGCCGCCGGGGGGCAGGGGCACGTAGATGCTCTCGTAGGTCTGGCGGGGGACGGAGTCCGATTGGATGACCCTGCCGTCGACCGACACCTTGATGGCATTCGAGGCGATTGACGCCCAGCCGGGCATCTCAAGGTCGAGCTTCAGGACCTTGAAGTCGTCGAAGGACGGCGCCTTGAACTCGGCGGACTTTGACATCCAGCCGTCAAGGTCGATCCCGGACAGCTCGAACTTCTCCCCCGATTCGTTGGCGATTTCGCGGAAGCTCCCGAAATCCGGGATGTCGTTGATCGAGATCTCGTCCACGAACGCCGACACCGCGCGCTTGTCCTGGTCGTTGTCGTAGACCTGCGCATCCGAGAAATGCAGCGAGATGGAGGTTATGTCGGAGGATTCCTTGATCAGGCGCGTCAACGTGAAACGGCCCGCCTTCAGCTTGACCAGCTCGGTCGGGCGCTCGTTTATCGAGATCGTCGCGTCCACGCCCTCGCGCCTGAATCGGGGGGTGTCGGGGATGAATCCCTTGAAGTAGAGCACCTGCCCCGCGCGGGAGGCTCCCAGCTTGAAATACGCGTCCTGGCCGGTCCATCCGTCCTCGTAGATCCCCGAGTATTCCAGGCCCTTGTACTCGAGGAGGTCCCGGGGGAACCTGCCGATCTTCGTCGGCCGCGGCATCGTGCGGTACTCGTCGTCGGTCATGACGGATATGTCGCGCGTGAAGCCGATGAGCCTCCGGTCGTCGAGCGCGAACTTGACGCCAAACCACCGCATGAGTCCGGTCTTGGGCTTGTCGATCACCCTCGCCGGGTCGCCGAAGTCGATCGTGATGTAGGCCTCGCCCTCGTAGTACTCGGGCTTGATGACCGGAGAGACGACCCGCGCGGATCCGCCCCCGACGAACGGCAGGCGGTAGTCCTCGTCGCCGACGACTATCGCCTTCTCGGGCAGCATGGTGCGCCCGACGCCGAGCGACGTGCGCGAGAAGTCCACGACGACCCTCAGGTTCGGGGACGGGTTCACGATGTGGAACACGTTGAACCGGCCGGTCCCGTGGAACGAGGACGTGCCGTGCGAGACGGGCTCGGTCTCCCTCTGGAAGAAGGCGGCCTTGAATCGGGCCGAGGAATAGTAGTGCGGGCTCAGCTCCGAGTGCACGAAGACCAGCCGGTCCCTGACCTGGCTCTCGAGCTTGTACTGGTACATGTTCTGCAGCGTCCAGCCCGTGCCGGGATTGAGCTTGTTGAAATGGTCCAGGTCGCTCCTGGTCGAGACGAACAGGCGGTCGTCGTACCTGAGGTGCCTCGAGCTCGTCTCGGTCCAGTTGTTGGCGTAGAGGACGCTGTCGGCCTCCTTGTGGATCGTGGCCACGCGGTAGTCCGGGATGTCGCCCGACAGGATTTCCGGCGGAAGCATGAAGCGAAGGAGCGAGAGCTTCTCCACGAGGCGGGCCTGCGGCCCGAGGTCGGGATCCTCCGTGCGAAGGAACTTGAGCACAGCGATGTTGGCGATGTTGTCCATGTAGCTTCTGGACAGGAACCGCGTGTCGATGCCCCTCGTGTACTGGGAGAGCATCTTGGCGCTCACGACGTTCGAGATGTCGCTCTCTATCCCGCTGTACTTGAGGTTCTTGGGGGGCGTGAAGTCCACGCCGAGCGCGGAGCCCTTCACGATTTCGGTGAGGCCGCCGCCGTATGTGCCAAGCGAGGCGATTGTGTAGTAGAAGAACGAGGCGGTCGTGCCGACGAAGAAGACGGCGATTGCAATTCGGGCCTTCCTCCTCGTCCCCGCGCTCGGCGAGAACAGAAAATGGGAGAATCCCTGGGCGAGGCACAGCGTGATGATGGGCTGCGCGTACATCGCGAGCTTGAACAGCCCGAAGTCCTGCCCCTTCTGGAACAGATAGATGCCGAGGAGGATCGCGATGACCCCGAGATAGCCGACGGGAGCCCCTTCGAGCAGGTTCTTCCACGTGCGCCAGGCGAAGAAGAGCAGGAGGGCGACGCCGATCACGATCTGGGCCGAGATCCACGGGTCGACGCCCACGATGCCGAACGGGTGCAGCCCGAAGAGCATCGGGATGAATGAGGGCACGAGCGTCCACGGGAAGAGGACGAGCCCGCCGCTCTGGTCGTTGATCTCCGCCATGGCGCCGAGGCCCGCGGAGCCCACCGACTGCATGACCAGGGTGTTGATGAACTCGTACGTGTTGCTGGCGATGAGGACGAATGTCAGGGCGGCCACCCCCGCGATGAAAAGGAGGTAGGGCCGGAAGCGGGCCGGCTCGGTGTAGCGCTCCCTGAGCGCCACGAGCATGATGCTGAGCGCCACGAACGGCGAAACCTCGGGGTAGAAGATCGCGAGGCTCGCCGTGAGAAGGCCCCCCACCGCGCCCACCCTCACCGTCAGCCGGCGGGGCACGAAAAGAACCGAGGCGATCACCAGCAGGAGCGCGATGCCCGCGACCTGCGCGATAAGCTGGTAGAGCGTCCCGAGGCCGAAGAGCGGGCTCGTCGCGAACAGGAAGAACGCGACCAGCGCCACCCGCCGGTACCGCCCCTTCCAGATGGCGATCGTTCCCATGGCGAAGAGCTGCATCAGGCTCAGCAGCAGGATCGCGGGCATGAAGACCTCGTGGGCGCGGCGCCCCGTGAGCGAGGCGATCCACGCGATGGTCAGCTCCGAGCCGGGCCGGATCTGCTGCAGCGCGTGCATGAACCAGTAGTGCTGGGAGTAGTCGCGGCCCTGCAGCTCGGTCTGGAGGGGGATGTCGTAGTAGCCGTGTTCTAGGAAACGCTCGGCTGCCAGGACGTAGTTGGCCATGTCGTCGTTCGCGTACGAGATCCAGTTGAAACCGTACCGGAGCGAGGGCCAGCCGACGTACAGGAGGTATCCGGCGCCGATGGCAAGGAATGGCGCCAGCCTGCGGAACGGCAGGCGGGGCCGGCGCCATGCCAGCACGGCGGCGGCCCCGGCGAGGAGCGCGACCGTGGTCCACGGCCCCGCGGTCCTCACCGGGATTCCCCAGACATTGAGCCGGGTGATGATCACGATCAGGAGCGAAAGGCCGAGCGTCGGCGCCGCGAACCAGCTCCAGAGCACGCCTATGCGGGGCCGGAACAGGCTCACCACGGCCTGTCCTATGATGGACAGGTAGACGTAGAGGCCCGCGACGAGGAGCAGCGCGATCATTCTGGCGGAAAGGGGTTAGACTTCGGAATTCACGTCAAGAAAACAAGCGCCTACCAGCGGATTCCCGCGGCGTGCAGCCGTGCGGTCAGCGCTCCCCGGAAACGTATCCTCCGCGCCTGGCGCTCGATGTTCGCGGCGCTGTCCTTTTCGGCGCCGTGGAACCGCGAGCGTATGCGGGCCATCTCCTGGGCCCCGGTCGTATGGATCACCTGGCTTGTCTTCTGCTGGGCGTGGACGCGGAAGCAGCCGAGGAAGTAGGGCAGCCGGACGATCCTGCAGCCGGCCTGCCGGAACCGCGCGAGGAGGTCCCAATCGAGCGCGAATTGGAAGGTCGTGTCGATGCCCCCCGCGAGGTCCCATGCGCGCTTCCTCCAGAAGAGGGTCTCCTGCGGAACGTAGTCGATCCACTCGATCGACTCCCGCTCGTGGCGGGGCATGATCCAGCGGCCGATCTCGCGGTCGGCGTCGTCGATGATGATCCGGTGGCCGTAGACCACGTCCACGCGGGGATGGGCCGCGAAATAGGAGGCGACGAACCTCAGCGCCCTCGGCGCCATGAGGTCGTCCGAGTTGAACCACGCCATGATGTCATCCGGGCCGAGGTCGGGCTCGATGTGGGCGAAGGCCTTCCGGATGGCGTCCGCCTGGCCCTTGTCGGGCTCGGACGCCCAGTGCCGCAGCCTTGGGGCGTACCTCTCGATGATCTGCGCGCTTGCGTCGTGCGAGGCGCCGTCCTGGACGACGTAGAGCAGCTTCGGGTAGTCCTGGTTCAGGATGCTCACCATCGTGCTTTCGAGGAAGGCGGGCTGCTCAAAGCTGGGAGTGACGATCGCGATCTTTGGAAGGGCGTCGTCCGCAACCCTCGGCCTCGGGAGCCTGCGGTCCCACGCAATCGGCCGGGGCTCGTACTGCCTGAGGACGCCGATCTGCATCCAGTAGTCCTCGACGACCTTTCTGAAGACCCAGCTTTCGACGGGGCGCCAGAGCTTCTCGCTGACGCCGAGCTTCAGCGCAATCCAGAGTTTCCGAAAGGCCGCCGTCGCGGTCGTCGCCTCGGCGACCATCTGGTTGATGACCGCCTCCCGCTCGATGCACGCGCGGTTAAGCTCCTGGATCACCGCCTCCTTTTCCGAGAGCAGCCGGCCATAGTGTCTCGCCTGCTCGGTGTTCGCGTAGCCGGATGCGTAGTTTGAGATCGCCTGCTTGAGCGCCAGGATCTCCCCGTCCTGGTTCCTCAGGGCCGCCTCGATGTTCCCGATGTGGACGTCCTTGTCGTAAATCACCTTCGCCCACATCTCCACGTCGGGCGGGAGCCTTCCCAGGAGCTCGAGGCGGGCCGCCAGGGCGTCGCGCTCGGCCTCGATCCGGGCCACCCGGCGCTCCCACTGCGGGAGGGCCGCGATGTGCGCCTTCAGGCCCGCGTCGAGCCGGACGACGATCCTCTCGCGCTCGTCGCACGTCTCCTTGAGGGCCGCGATCTCCTCATCCTTGGTGTCGGCCTCTTTCTTCAGCTCGGCGATTTCCGCGTCCTTGTCGGCGCACTCCTGCTCGAGCTCGGCCTTGATGGCCTCCATCTCGGTCTTGCGCTCCTCGGCGGCGCGCTTCAGGGCGTCGATCTCCACGTCCTTGGAATTGGTCTCGACCTTCAGCTCGGCGATTTCCGCGTCCTTGTCGGCGCACTCCTGCTCGAGCTCGGCCTTGATGGCCTCCATCTCGGTCTTGCGCTCCTCGGCGGCGCGCTTCAGGGCCTCGATCTCCACGTCCTTCGAGTCCGTCTCGTCCTTCAGCTCCTCAATCTTGTGCTGGCGGTCCACGCGGTCGCGCTTGAGCGCGATGATCCCGGGGGTCGACGCGGAGATGAGCTCCAGGGCCTCCGGCGGCAGCGCGCGGGCTTCCACGACGGCGTCAACCGGCTGGTTGGCCGCAGCCAAGGCCCGCCTGACGCCCTCGATGACAGCGGAGGCGGGGATCGTCTTCACGCAGGGACCGTCGCCAAAATGGCAGTCCCAGTTGCAGCCGAAGCAGGGCAGGGGCTGGACTACGGAGACGGCCTGTCGGGCCGAAGGCCGGAAGCGGGGCCAATGCCCGCCGCCGAATATCCCGACAACCGGCCGGCCGACCGCACCCGCCATGTGCATGGCGCCGGTGTCGTGTCCCACGTACAGTCCGGAATCCTTCAGCAGCGCCGCGAGGAGCGGCAGCTCGCCGTCCTTCCCGAGCCATACCCCGGGCCGGGGGCCGCCCGATCCCTCCAAACCCGCGAGCACGGCCTCGACGCCGGGGGCCTCGTCCCCGTGGGCAAGGAGGAGCACGGGCATCTTCTTCTTCGCCTGAAGCCAGGCGACCACCTCGGCGAATCCCCTGGCGCGCCATGCCTTCACTGAAACGTTTGCGAGCCCCCCCGGGAACACGGCCGCCCACTTGCCCTCGACGAGGCCGTGGCCGGCGGCGATCGCGCGCGCCTTCGCCGAAAGGTCCCTCGAAACCTCGACCGATGGGAGGACGGCCGGAAGGCTGCGGCCGATCACCTTCTCCGCAAAGCGGTGCTGGCTCTCGACATCGCCGGAGGACCTGTCCGCGGCCACCGTCTCCTTGAAGGAGGAGGCGGGATCGACGCTGAGGTCCAGCCTCAGCGCCGCGGCAAATATCGGGTCCACATCGGCGCCTCCCAGGACGGCGCTCCGGACGTTCGCAAAATGCGCCGCGACGGCGATCTCGAGCCATGTGCGGTTGAGCGTCGGAGCCAGGATAAGTTCCGGGCCTAGCGCAGCCAGTTCGCCGAGGAGCTCCGAGAGCTCCCGGCGGCACTCGGACGGGCGCCGCTTGAACGGGTTGAGCCGCGCCACCATCCATTCGAGCGCCTTGGGGAAGAGGGGGGCCAGGCTCTCATAACCCTCGCGCACGACGATGATATGGCGTGCCTTGGGCCATTCGGCCATGAAAAGGCCGAGCGCGGGGGTGAACAGGATCAGGTCGCCGATCGTGTCGGGGCGCAGGTAGACGATGGACTTGGGCTGAACGGGCACGTAAAAAAAGGTGACTTCACACCAAGTGCCCCGGGTGAGGCGAGCTTGATTTATGGGTGCGGAGCCGACGGGGGATGGAGCTTGCTCTCCAGGCGCTGTACCGCCCACCAGCGGTCGGCGGATTCACGGGCCTTGTCGAGGAGCGCCTGGACGAGGCGCCCGACAGGCGCCCGGGAAAGCGCGTCCACGACGGCGGCCTCGTCGTTGGGCTCCAGCGGGGACCGGCTTGCGGCGAACGACATGTCGTAGGAATAGACCGGGTTAGAGAAATCGAGACGGGGAAAACCGAGCCTTGAGAAAAACACCCCGGCCGAGCGCCTGCTGAAAAGGTACAGGTGCTCCTCGTTGTTCCGGTCCATGTGCTTCAGGAAGAGGTCGTTCGTCGCCCGCAGGTCTGCGTAGCTCAGGTGCTCGATGTATTCGGGGGTCTGGATGACGAAGAACCCGCTCTTGGCCAAGAGCTTGGCGCAATGGCCCATGGTCCTAAGGGGATCCGGCAGGTGCTCGATCACATCGTTTAGGACAATCACGTCGAAGCTTCCCTCCTCGAAATCTTGGTTTTCGACGTGCCCGGTGAGGACCCGAACGCCGAAGGTCTCGTGCGCGAAGCGCGACATCCAGGGGCTGATCTCCGTGCCGGTCGCCTCGAATCCGGCCCAGCCGAGGAGTGCGACGTAGCCCCCGTGGGCGCAACCCACCTCGAGAACGCGCCCGGGCGGCAGCCGCAGCTCGAGGAGGCGGCGGAGCCAGTGGGTGCACCGCTCGGGCAGGTCAAGCCGCGCGCGCTCCCGGATGTCGGGCAGGCCGTGGTGGCCGGTCTGGCGCTCGGTCCAGTACTCCCGGCTGTAGAGCACCTCCACCTGCGGGGCGCGGCTCACCAATGTCCCGCACGCCCTGCAGACCCTGTAGTCGTCGGAGTAGGGTTCCAGCTGCGGATGGCCGCACCAGCAGGCTCGCTCGGCGGGTTTGTCGCTCATTTCGTTAGAGATAGCTTATGTCCATCGGCAGCTGGGCGATGCCATAGAACGGCATGGTGCCGGGGACGTGGTGCGCCACGTTGAGGGGCCCGAGGCCGCCGATCCTGTCGTAGAAGGCGCCGACGTTGGGGTTGTCCTCGTCAAATTCGGCGGCGTCGAGCGAGAGCGTGTAGGCGCCGGGCTGGAGGGAGAGCGCGATCCGGAACTCGAGCAGGATCTCCTGGCCCTTGGACAGGGCCGGGAGCGGGAAGTGCAGCTGGGGCGTCCCGGCCGCAAATACCAGGTTGCCCATCCGGTCGTGGAGCTGGATCCCGGCCGAGGGCCTCTTGATATCGGCATTCGCCCTGAGGTGCATCCGGACGGCCGCGCGGTGCATCATCTCGAAGTCCCAGGTTGCCGCGCCGTGCCCGTCGACCACCACGGCGGCCGCGATCTCAAGGGCCTTGTCCCCGTGCCGCGACTTCGCCATGGAGAGGATGTCGCCCGACCGGACCGCGCTGAGCACCTCCGGATTCACCGGGGGGTGTCTCCCGGCTACCGGCTGCCCCGATTTCATCGAGACCTTGTGCAGGTTGAAGTACCTGCTGACGCAGTCCTCAGGGACCCCGTCGAACATCAGGCTCCCCTGGTTGAGGAGGAGCGCCCGGTCGCATAGCGACTGGACGGCCCCCATGTCGTGGGAGACGAAAATGAGCGTCGCCCCGTGGTGGACGATCTCGCGAATCCTCTGGAAGCATTTCTGGGAGAAGAACACGTCGCCCACGGCGAGCGCCTCGTCAATGATCAGGACGTCCGGCTGGACGTTCACGGCGACCGCGAAGGCGAGCCTCATCATCATGCCCGAGGAGTAGGTCTTGACCGGCTGGTCGATGAACTGGCCGATGTCGGCGAACGCGATCACCTCGTCCATCCGCGTGTCCATCTCGGCATGGGTGAAGCCGTAGATGGCGCCGTTCAGGAACACGTTCTCCCTGCCGGTAAAGTCCGGATTGAAGCCGCTGCCGAGCTCGAGGAGCGCCGAGATACGGCCGCTTGTTCTCACCGAGCCGGACGTCGGCATGAGCGTTCCGGCGATCAGCTGGAGGAGCGTGCTCTTGCCCGACCCGTTGCGCCCAATGATTCCCGTGGCCTCGCCCCGGCGAATGGAGAAACTCACGTCGCGCAAGGCGTAGAAATCACGGAATCTCCGGGAGGCATGGCGCGCGAGCGCCCGGCGCGCCGAGGAAGCCTTCGGGAGAAATGCCGACGCGGCCTCGAGGAACGGCACGGTGAGCCGCGAGGACGGACTTTCCCAGATCCTGTAGGCCTTGGTGAGGCCGCCGACCTCGATTAGGGGTTCGCTGGGCATGGTTGGGAGTCTGGCCGCTTAGATCACGTCGGCAAAGGCCGGACGGAGCCTCAAGAACACCCACCGTCCGGCCATGAGGGCGGCAAGCCCCGCGGCGTAGGTGTACCCGAGGCGCGCGACGTTGACGGGCAGGTCCCAGAGAACGACCTCTCGGGCCAGGACGACGGTCTGGAGGAACGGGTTCCACTTGAGGATCACCCAAAGGCTGGCGGGAATCCGGCTCACCGGGTAAAATACCGCGCTCGAATACAGCACGACCTGGGCGAGGAACGGCATGACCTGGGCGAGGTCGCGATAAAAGACGCCGAGCGCTGCAAAGAGCCATGCGAGCCCCGCGGAAAGCATCATGAACGGTATCAGGATGACGGGGAGCCATGCGAGGCCCGCCAGCGTGAGCCCGCTTCCGAAGATCAACGAGCCGCTGAGCGCCAGGACGAGGCCGATAGCCAGGTTGAACCATAGCCCCCCGCAATTCGACAGGGGCAGTATCTCGAGGGGGAAGACGACCTTCTTCACGAGACTCGTGTTCCCGATGATGAGGAGGGGGGACGTCCCCAGGGTGTCGGCGACCAGCATGTAGAGGGTCAGCCCCAGGAACATGGCCATCGCATAGTCCGTCTGGGTCTCCACCTTGGGATCGCGGAAATGGCCGCTGAAGATGAGCCCGAAGACGACATAGTAGATGCCGAGCATGAGCACGGGATTCAGCACGGCCCAGATGATTCCGAGGTAGCTGCCGCGGTAGCGCGACTCAACGGCCCTGACGGTGAACTGCCACCAGAGATCCCGCTTTCGGGCAATGCCTGAGAAGGGCGAGGCTGTTTCCGGAGCGCTCATAAATGGTCCTCGAAATACCGCACAGACAAGGGGTTGGAGTCAACCCGAACTGGCGCTAGCTCGGACCTCGGGCCCGCATCCCAACCGCTCGCCATGCCGTCCATAGGCCGGCGAGGAGCCATCCCGCGGCGCTAAGCCAGAATGCCAGGTGCAGGGCGGTCGGACCTGCGAATCGCAGCTCGACCCGGCTCTCTCCCGCCGGGACGGGGAACGCCACCAGACCCTCGGTGGACCGGCGCACCGCCACGGGGGCGCCGTTGACGGTCGCAACGTATCCTGGGACGAACATTCGGGGGCTCTCGAGCAGCGCCGGCGCGGGGCTGCGCACGGTGGCTCTATACGGCATGAGCGAAGTCACGCGCACCGGCAGCGCCTGATCATCGATCTTCTGCAGGCGGTACTTGGCAAATGGGATGTAATCGCTCGGTTTGGCATGCTCCACCGTGGGGATGAAGCGCAGCCTGACGGCTTCCGATCCCGGCGTGCTCGTCCAGATCGTGATGGATTTCTCGGACTGGCGTTCGCTGCCGAACGACTTCGACTCGCCCGACCGCGGCAGATTGTATTCCCGGTAGAGGTTGGGGCCGATCATCTGGAGCACGCCGGTCGTGTCCGGGCGTGCGAAGTCGAAGGTCAGCAGGTATTGCTCGCCCGGCCTGAGCGTGAGCGGCGGGTCAAGGTCAAGGATGCCGGGATTGACATCGATCGTTCCCCGGAAGTCCTCCTGCGGCGCCTTGGCACTGGCCTGGTCGTAGTCCGAGGCAAGGATGCGGCCCGTTGTGGGATCGAGCAGGCGGCTCTCCATCCGCGGCTCGACGACGCCGTTGGTGAAATATGCGGGCCGCCTCGGGAAAAGGCCGTAGGTGTGGCGCTGGACCGCGACGTTCTCCAGGCGGGACCAGTCGCGCGAGTCGAGAAGGGTGTCGCTCTGGCGGCGGGCCATCTCGATGAGCTTTGAGGCTTCCTTGGCGCTCCAGAGCACCGCCAGCAGGAGGCCAAGCAGGACCGCGCCGCGCCCAAGCGCCCCTCTTGCCGGAAATTCCCTCAGGAGGCGCTGCCCGCAGACGACGGCGACTGCAGCGATCAGGATGTAAAACCTTTGCATCGGCCAGTAGAGCGTCATGCCTACGACGGTCTCGGGAAGGCTGAACCAGAGCGCCCGTGTGATCCACGGAACGGGAAACAACAGGAGCACCAGCAGTCCGGCCGAAGCGAGCAGCAGGCCGACGGCCCAAAGGCGGGGGCGGAAGCTCCATGCGACAGCACCCGCGAGCAGGACGAGCCATAGCCCGTAGCCGAGCTGCATGTAGGTGAGGATGGGGGCATTGAGATCGATCGGCTGGAGCGAGGAGGGGAACGAATTGCGGACCCACTCCAGCAGCGCCTGGCGATCCATGATATAGGGGACGATAGCCTCGCCGGGTGTGCGCAGCAGGAAGACGGACACGAACGGATAGGCTGCGAGCGCGGCAAATATGCCGGCGGCTATGGCGGTGCGGGCCAGCCCAATTCGGTTGGGCCTTCGGACGAGCAATAGGACGAGCTCGCCGACCGCGGCAAAGGCGGTGACCCATAGCGCAATCGGGGAGTGCGCCCACCACAGGGCGGCAAGGCTCGCGGCGAGCACGGCCTGCGGCCGCAGGCTCTCATCGTCGAACGAGCGCACCAGGGCGGCGAAAGCGAGCGGGACCCATGGCAGGGCCATGCCGCTCATGTACAGGTCCTGGGCGTAGAACAGGCCGGCGACGCCCGGGCACATCACGTAAAGGAGGGCGAGAGCGGCCGCAGACCAGCGGTGGCCTGGGGCGATCCATACGAGGGCCCAATAGGCGGCGGTCGCGCCCGCGAGGACGCTGACGATGGCGGTCAGGTGCTCCAGGGCGAAGAACCCGAGCGTCCGGCCGGTGAGCAGGTCGAGCAGCCCTGCGAGGTATTGGTAGTAGGGGGCGGCGCGAAGGGGATAGATCGAGCCATTGAACGAATAGTCGGACTGGCCTACGAACACGGGGAAGACGCCCGCGCGAAACTGCGTCACGGCGTCGGCCAGCAAGTGGTGGTACCAGAGCGCGTCGCCGGTGCCGATCAGGCGTGCCGCGAAGTACGGGTGGACGAGCCAAACCGCGGCGGCGAGCAGCACGAGCCAGCGTGCGGCCTCGGCGCAAGTAAAGAAGCGGCGATCAGGGCCGGCCGCGGGGCTTCCAGATTCCAACTTCAAGGCCGGAGACGGGGTTTATGGTTTGGCCGATCTTCGTGTAGCCGTCAGGGAAATCGATCTGAAACCATTGGAATTGCGGCCGGAAATGGGTCACCTCCGCCTGGGTGATGATCCACGCCCCTTGCCTGCGTTTCACCGGGACCGGGTACAGCTTGGCCCCGTCGGTTTCATCGTTGTGGTACCAGGTCCCGAAGAACCATGGCGCGCCGGGCTCCTTCGCGCCTATGGCGAAGATGACGCCCGGCAGGTTGAAGAAACCGAAGGCGTCGTCACCCGGCCTGTAGCCGTTCGCATCAAGCGTGGCGCGGACCTTGCTGAGAAAGGCCGCGAGCGCAGGGTCGATCTTTAACCGGGTTGCCGGGAAACCGATCTCGATGCTTTCGGTCTGCTTCCAGAGGCTCGGTTGATACAAATAGGGCCGGAGGAAGTGTCCGGAAAATATATGGCCGGCGGCGCCGGCGCAGAGCAACGCAGCAAACCCGGACCTGAACCAAGGGGCGGCGAAGGCCGCGGCAACCGAATCTGCGACCAGCAACAGGCCGGCGGCCCAGAACACCGTGTGGTGCAACGCGTAAACGTAGACCGTGTTGGTGCTTCCGAGGGAACTGATCAGTGGAAGCACGAAGAGGACGACGACCCACGAAATCCGCTGTCCCGAAGGCGTCGCGGTCGCCCGGCGCCTTCGCAATAGACAGATGATCCAGACAGGCAGGAGCGAGCCCCAGAGAAGGAGGTAAAAGCGCGCGGCATTGCCGCTCACGGCAGCGGTAAAGCTGCTGTCCCACAACTCCCGCCCCAAGAATGCGCCAGCTGCCGCAAGCAGCAAAAGGGCCAGGCTGGCGGCCGGCCAGCGCCGCGCCGGCGAGGCGGCGAAAACGCCGAAAAACGCCGCGCCGCACGCCAGCATCAGCGGGCCGATCGTCCAGATGAAATCGCCGCGCAGGGCCGGCAGCAGCCGCCCGATTTCGGCCAGATACCTCCGCAGTGTGTCCTGCATCCATACGGGGCTAATGGCGATCCCGTTGAAGTTGATCCGCCTGTAGGCGTCAAAGGAAGGCCGCGTGACAACCGCGAGAACAATCCCGGCGGCCGCCGCGGCGGTCAGTATTCCTGTCAATATGAGCGCGCGGCGCAGCCGGAGACTAAGCCGCGGCTCAAAGCACAGCAGGACGTAGCCGCCGGCGGCCAAGGCTGCGGCGGCGGGCGGCTTCGCGAGATAGAGGCCGTAGAATACGCCGGCTAGCGGGAGGAGCATCAGGGGGCGGATCAAGCGCCGCGCCGGCGCGGCGCCCACCTCCGACGGCAACCCAAGAAGGATTGCGAGCCCGAGCAGATCGAAGAGAGTGGCGAGCGAATTGTAGGTCAGGGCCACGGGCACCCACGTGAGGCCGGCCATGCTCGCCAGCCACAGGGGCCACCAATAGATGCGCGCGGCCTCGGGGAGCGGGACCAGCCTTTTCCATGCGCGCCAGAAAAGCGCGCAGGCCACCGACACCAGCGCGATGGCCGCGATCCTGAAGACCACGATGTTCTGTCCGCACAGCAGCCAAACCGGGCGCCCAATCAGGTAAAAGTGCGTCTGCGTATCGGAATAATCCGCCGGATTTTGATAAACCAGGAAGTAGAATGCGCCGTCGAGCATGTCGTAGCCTCGGAACTGTGCCCAAACAAGCGCCGCTGCGGTGATCGCGCCGAGACCGGCAAGCGCCCGCGCCAGCACCCGGCCTGTATATGCACGTTCGATGAGGGCAGAGTAGGACATTCCTGGATTCGGCTCGGTTGCGTTTGGCCTTTGATTGCTAGGGATTATCGGGCCGCTTGCAACTACCCGGCGCCATTATCAAAATCCGCGCCCTGCCCGCGGCGAGGCACAACCGCGAAGGCCGGGGCGCAGCCGGAGGTGGGTAGGCCCTGCCAACTTCGAACAGACGTTTGACGCGCGGGTCAGCGGGGGGACCCTGGCAAAGGCGCGACAAGGAAGCGCCACTTGGCCATGGTATTGCCCTCGCCCAGTTCGCCGCGGCGCAGTAGTCCCCCGCCGGAGCATCGGGACGGGCTTCTAGGTGGCTCCATGGGCAGCAATCACTCGCCGTTGGACGGAATCGGGAGTACGCTTCATGGATTTGCGGCGCGCGAGCGGGGGCCGGAAAGGAAGATCACGAATTGCCAAAGGCCGCCGACGACCGCCTGGAGCACGCTCATGGCGAGGCAGAGCCAGGCAAACGCGACGCCCGCCTCCCCGGGCAGGTGGTAGGCAGCAAAGAATCCCACGGCGAACCAGTCCCGCAGCCCGATTCCCGCAAAGGTGATGGGCGCCAGGCCAAGCACCGCGATTATTGAGTAGAGTGCGAAAGCCGGGATTAGGCCGAAGTGAATCGCGAGCGCGTGCAGAAGGGCGACATACATCGCCACGCACAGGCCCTGCGACACGGCGCTCAGCGCGGCAGCCAGCCACAGGCGCCCGGGTTGCTTTGTGTAGGCAAACGTAGCCTCGGCAAACCTTTGGAACATATCCCTTGCCGCGTTCCATGGGAGATAGGCAAGCGCGGCCAGCACGAGCCTTTGGCACGGCCGGGTCCATCCAAGCAGCAATGCGCAGACAGCCAGGGCCCCGATGCCTGCGGCTGGCAGGGCGAAGCGCGCCAGCTCCGGAGAGGCGGCTGTTCTCATGACGAGCAGGCTGCTCAGGCAGAAGAACAACAGCATGACCGACAAGCCGACCAGCCGGTCGACCAGAATGGACGCGGGAAGGGCGGCCTGCCGCGCATCGGCGTTTCTCCAGGCGAGGAGGCTGCCCTTCGCTATGTCGCCCGAAACCGCGCCGGGCAGGATGATCGCATAGAAGGAGCCGATCCATGTGAAGGCCAATGCATCGGGCCAGCCGACCACCGGCCGGGCAAGAACCCACCAGCGCAATGCGAGGACGCTCGGAATCGCGAGGGAGAGGATCGCCGCCGTGGTCAGGGAGGAGGGCAGGGCGTGGGTCAGCCGCTGCGCGGCCTCCGAGATATTGATCTTGGAGAGGACAAGATACAGGAGAGCGCCGGCCAGAAGGATCTTCGCGCCGATCAGGAGCGGCAGCGGGATCTTCCGGCGGGCAACTGTGGCGGGTGCGGTCACGGCGAACGGGAGGCGTCGGTAATTTGGCGGGGCGCGTTGCGCCGCTTTGAATCAGGACGATAAGCCCCGGAAACCCGGGGCCGCGGCTTGGCTTGTCCGCGCTTGCGCGAGCCAAAAGAAGCGCGGCCGACAAACCGAGTTTGGGCCGAGCAAGCGGCTTTGCTTGCGGGTCATTCTTCGGTGGCGCCCGGCGGAGGTGCGTTATAGGGCAGGGCGCGGAAGATGGTCAGGTAATAGGGACCGCTGGCATACGAGCGGGCGAAGATGAAGCGGCGAGGGTCGCTTAGGGCGAGGTTGACGGCATCAGGAGGCGGGGGGCCAAAGAGGTTGCTTACGATGACCCAACGCGCGTCCAGTGCGGTGATGCTCGCGGGGTTGAGATTCGTGACCGCCTGGCGGTAATAGGCGGCGTAGTAGGAATCGTTCCAGTACCATCCGATCGGCAGCTGCACATGGGCGAGCGTGGCGAGCTTTAGCCACTCCGGAAAAACCTCGGTAGGCGGAATCGCGTCCATGGGCACGATGACGATGGCGCGTTCGCGACCCAGGGTCTGGGGATAAAGGTAACGCCGGGCCAGCTCAGCCAGCCGCGCCAGCGCAACCTCGCGCCTCTGGGCCGGAGAAAGCGAAGCAGAGACGACTGCCGCAGGCGGCGAAGCGGGGCGTATCCCGTTTGCCTGAGGGGCCTCGGCGCCGGATGCCTTTGCTTCTGCAGCAAGAGCTGCGGTCTCCTCCTGGGAGGCCTTCTTCAGCGAGCCCGCGCTCTGATTCACGTCCTTTACCGCGGTGAAGGTCGAGCCGTTCAGGCCGAGCAATCCGATGATGAAAGGGTTTACAAGGGCGCAGGCGCAGATCAGCACCACCGCCACGCGTGCCAGTCGCGGACCACGCTCCCACAAGAAGCCAACCAGCCATCCGAGCAGCATCGCCGAGAAGGAAAAGGCGCCGGTGAAGAATCGCAGGAAATCCGTCGAGCGGAAGCCCCAGTCGAGGAATATGGGCGGCAGCACCGACAGGAAGGCAAGCAACGCCAGGAGGCTAAGGATGGGTTGCGGACGCCTGAACGCGAGCCAGAGGCCGAACGGCAGTCCCAGCAGGATGACCGGCGTGCATTCGGCGATGAAACGAAAACTTAGCAGAGGAACGAACGTCCCGCCGCTTGAGCCTGCGCCCTCCCAGGATGGGATCAGTCCGAAGTGGCGAAGGTTCAGTTTGAGCGGGACTAGGCCGGGCGGCGTCCACGGCAGATCGGGCAGCGGCGTATCCCCAACATTGCCGTACGCGAATCCGCGGGGCCTCTTCGGAGCGAGAGGCTTGTGCGCCAGGCTGGCGTAGACCTGGCGCGCCTCGGCGTCCCGCGAATCCTGATCGAAGCGCGACTGCTCCATGCGCATGCCAATCACGGACGTCACATGCAGGTTGTGCATCCAAAAATGCCCAAAGATCCCCGAGACGTAGCTGTTGTTGAAAAAGCCCCAGCCGACGGCGATCACCAGGGGGGCCACGCGCAGCCATACCAGGGGTCTAGAACGCGCAGAGCAATGGGTCCGGCGAATTTCAATGAGCGCCTTGGCCAGCAGGATCAGCCCGACAGCGCCGATGAACGGGAAGAAATACCATTCGGCGATCAGCGTGAGTGCTCCCGTCCAGAGTCCCAGCAGCGCGGCAAGCGGCCATGAGGGGCGCACGCAGAAGCGCCAAAAAATGACGACGCCCACCAGGATAGCGGGAATCCCGCAGGCGTGGGACGGCGTGAACATCAGTTTGAGCAGGCCGTCGACGGAGCCGCTGTTCAGCTTTTCCAAGATGCGCAGCCCCTCGAAGGACCCTGCAGTGGGCAGCCGCAGGAAGAGCAGGTTTCCACCGACGACCAGGAACGCGGCGCCGGCTAGCGCGCCGAGATGGCTGCGGCTGCCGCGCAAGATCAGGGCGTAGCCGAGCAGGAACGCACAGGGAGCAAAGATGCAGACGATGAAGACGAAGCCGGTCTGCACCGGGCAGTCGAGAAGGTAGGCCCAGGTGCCAGCGAGGATATCCGGCCCGAAATGGTAGTAGAGCGGATCATCGGGGGCAAAGACGCTGGGGAGCGGGAAATATTTCAGGTCTTGGACGAGGGTCGCGGCGGGATAGTGAAACCACCAGGAGTCGTTCAGGAGGCCGCGCGAGGCCGGCACGCCGAAATAAAGCGCCGTCATTGCGGTTCCGGCCAGCGCGAGCCACATCCACAGTGTTCGCCTGGGCCCCCCTGCCAGCCGAGGGCCGAAGCGCGGCCGCCGCGTGAAGATCAGCAGCCCGAGCGCGGCCGCGAGCATGAGCTTGTAGGTGAACCAGGCGCCTATCGGCATCTCAAGCCAGTATCGCAGCTCGTTCATCGTCGCCATCAGGGCGATGCACCCGACAACGACAGAGCCTGGCACCAGCACCAGCCAGTCGTGCTCGCGGACCACCCGGCGCAGGACGACCCAGCCGAAGAAGACCGGGCACAGAAATACGACGGAAGCCTGAACAAAATAGAGCAGCGAGGTCATTTGTCAGCTTAGGGTGGGGTGCGGAATATCAGGGTGCGATGCCGGGAATCGCGACCGAATTCTCCAGAAAGCTCGGGGCGTAATCGGGATCGCCGGTGTGCGCGCTTCCGAGGATGACAACCTTGTGGGCTTTGTTGTTCATGCTCACATGCTTCGCATCAATGGCCAGGAACGCGGTGTTGGTGCTGCCCGGGCACACAAGGGCGATTCCAGGGCGCGCGATCGACTCGAGGAATTGGCCCTGCTTGGGATAGAAATAATGAAACGATCCAAAGATCCCTCGCTTGAACGCGTCGGCGGAGACGCGCTGTGGGCCGCGCCCGCGGGGTTCGCCGTCAGACACCAGCTCGATCCATGTGGCTCGATCAAGGTCGAGCGTGACTTCGGTGTGCTGACCTATCTCCTTCAGGGCGACCGCCGGGCCGACCGGAGCGACAAAGCGCGCAAACGGCGGCACCAGCAGCATGACTGCCAGAAACGGGAGGGTGCAGTAATTCAAGAATGAGGAATCCGAATCGGCATCGACGGCGGCACGAAAACCGGGTCGGGTTGAAGCGAGCAGGCGAGGCGCAAACCGCTCCATCCAATCCCGCCAACCCACAAATGAGAAGGCCGGAATCAAGAACATGAGGGGCATGGTCGCAGCATAGGCGCGCATCCGGTCCGCATCGGGCGTTGGAACAAACGGCACGGAGAGCAAGATGCCGACGCCCGTGGCGAGGATCAGCGGGGATAGCCGGCTCCAAAACGCGAACGACCATAGCAAGCCGATTCCCGAGAGGGCGAGGAGGACGTATTCCGTGTTGGGATGCCTGAAGAACGAGAATGGGCCGAGTGCGGCCTTGCTGCGCGTAAAAAAGTCCGACCACGTGCGCGCCGCGCCCTTCCAAATCAGAGAGGGATGCGCCTTCACGGCCGCAATGATCCTCCTGTTAACTTCGGAGGCCTGCGCGGCAGCGTCCATTTGATTGTAATTCGGGATGTCGGCGGCCGCCTTCTGCCAATTGCCTCCGAATACTATACCGTATGGAATGTTATGATAGTTCGAGAACAGACTCCCTCCGGGTGTTCCGAGCATCTTGAGAAAGGAAAAACTCAGGACGAATGCCACGGCCACGCTCAGAGTCGCCAGCGCTAGCACACGGACGCGGCCCGAATGCCGCAAGCGCCATGTCGCGGCGGCAATCAGGGCGGGCAATACAAGCAGAGCCCCCGCCCTGGCATTGAGCGCGAGGCTCAGAATGATGAGGCCGAGCCAAAGGCAACGAACGGCGTCGCCAGCGAAGGCGCGCACGAGCAGGGCAACACCCAGGGCCCCGAAGGCCACTCCCGCATGCTCGCTCAGCATTTCCCCGAGGTAGCGGCGGCAATAGACCAGCAGCAACCAGGTCCAGAGCGTGGCGGCAAGAAGACCCATGGCCTTTCGCACCTCGATCGCGGCCAGGCCTATTGCTGCCGCGCTAAACATCCCAGCCAGGACGAGCGCGAGGGTGAGGTGATCGCGGGCGATGTAGAGGAGCCCGGCCAGATAGGTGTCGGATAGCGGGCGCGAGGCCCAATGGGTCAGGTTCTGGCCCTCGATCAGACGGGAGGCCTCCCGGAGAAAGTTGTTTGCGTCCGAGTAGGGAATTATCCCGCCGAGCACGATCCCGTCTGTGATGGCGCTGGCCCGCAGTTCCGCTAGGCCGGTCGTGAACCAAAGGCATAGCCAGCTAATCAGCAGGCAGGAGCGAAGGCGCGGAGTCGCAGCCAGGGCCAGCAAAGCGCCGCCGACGCCGACCGCGACACCCGTGGGTCCGTTCAGCAGACTGAACCTCGCCGGTATGGTGACGCCGTGAACGTAGAGAAGATAGCATCCCACGGCCGCCGCAGCCGCCACCAGCACACGCAGAATCGTCGCATTGCGGTCGACTGCCGCGCGGCATCTGGCTGCGAGCGATTCCGGGGCGGCAGTTTCTGATTTCACGTGTTGCGGGATTCGATTTGCCGGTATCTCACTCCGCACAGATGGCAGCGTGAGCCGCGGCGTTGCGGGCGATACCGGCTAGCCAGACGCATGGGGTCGCATTCAGCATTGGTGCCTAATGCGAAAATTCTCATCCGCGGCTCTCATTCCTCAAGATCATTTTGGGCTGGAACGGTTTGCGCAAGATTCCAGATCGGCGATGAACTGGAGCATCGAGCTGCGGCTCAGGGGAACAGGCGCTTCGGATTCGAAGAAGCGGGCCGGATCCACCGCCGTTTGGCCGCCCAAATGACGGGCCGCGCCGTCGGGTTCCGCGATGCAGTTGGATGCGACGAAATCGGCGATCAGCCGGTTTGAGTCGGCCTCCGTCGAATCCCGGTCCATGACCAGGAGCTTGAGAGGATAATGCTGGTTTACCCGCAGATAGTATTCTCCGGGCACGGGAAAGCGAAGGCGGCGGGAACCGACGCCAAAGGGTTTGATGGAATTGATGTTCGGGCCGCTGCGGGCGGGCTGGATGAAATCTACCGAACTGACGTTCTCCACGAGAGTGACGGTGTCGCCGGCACGAATCACGGGGAAGCGGTTTATTCCAAAGGAAAACGCGCCGATCGCGCCTGGGTCGTAGGCTGCCAACGCCGCACTGCGCGCGAGCAGCGCTTCGTCGACGGCGAGCAGCAGCCAGCCCTCTGCAATGAACCGGACCTGCACATTTATTGCCTGGTCCCGGTCCGAGTTCGGCACGTGGCTCTCGTCAATGGCCATGAATGAGAACTCATGGAAGCTCGGGAGGAGCACGCAGCCGGCAGGCAGGCTTTCGAGCAATCCCGCCTCCCCGGGATAGAATCTGGCAAAGCCGCCTAGGCCCGCCCTGAAATCGGCCAATCTCAGCGCCAGGGCGCTGGGTGGCGTGGAGTCTGGAACGAGCTTCAGCGCCATGCGCGGCGAATACGGAATCGTTCCATCGGTCCTGTTCACACGGTACGTGTCCTCCAGGGACCAAGTGAAGGGCAGCACGCGCGCGTGAAAAAACGGCGGCAGGACTACACACAGGATGACCACGGCCGCCAAGAGAGCCGTCGACAGCCAGGCGAGACTGGGGCGCCCATCCTTGGCCGGTTGGACGGACAAGTTTCCGGTGGATCCGATGCGGAGAGAATCCGGCAACAGGCCCCACGCCCTCACGGGCGAGGCCGCGGCATAAGCGCCGACTGCAGCCGTAAAGGCTATCAGCGGAATCGTGGCGGCGTAGACCCGCATATTGTCCGTGTTCCATGGCGGGAGCAGCGGCATGGAGGCGAGCAGGCCGGCCAGCAGGGCGAAGAGCCACCACGCGCGCTTGTCGCGCCGAAGGTTCAACACGACGGCGACGGAGCCCGCGGCGAAGGCCAGGTGAAGGATGCTGCTAAGCCACTTCGCATTGACGAAGGTGAAGAGATAACCTTGGCGGACGATGGCCACGAGCGATCGTTCGCCGCCCGAAAACAGCGAAAAGGGGTGTGCGCGCAGCTGGGCCTCGACTGCGTGCCACACGGCGGGGCGGTCATTCCCATACCGGTTCATGGCATCAGTCCATTCGCCTCCGTACACGAGGCTGTAAAGGTGGTAGACGGCGTTGCTGATCGCAGCGTTGGGGTTTTGGTTGCCCACGGCCTGCGACACGAACTTGTCGAGGAGCACGGCCCCGGCCGCGGCGATGGCCATGGCACCCGGCAGGGCCCAGCGCCGGAGGCCCTTTTGGGGGTAGGCCAGGAATGCGCCGGCGACGAGCGCCGGAATCGTGAATATCGCACCCGGCCGAGCCTGAAGCGCCAGCGCCAATGCAAAGGTTGCCAGCACCCAGTAGTAGCCGCGATTGACCCGCACCGCGCGGCAGCCCAGGGCCAGGCCCAGATTTCCCAGGATCATCCCCAAATGTTCCGACAGCGGCACTCCAATAAACCGCCGGAAGAAGAGGATGTCCACCAATAGCCAGACGGTGCCGGCGAAACCCCCAAGAAGAAGCGACACCTCGGCCAGGGCCAGCCAGACGGAAGCGGCGCCCAGCAGGCTGATGAATGCAAGAATGAGGCGATAATCTCCGTGTGCGCCCTTCCACAATACGGCCAACATCGCGCTCGTGAGCAAATGGTCATTGGCGTGGCCTTGGCCCTGGATGCGTTCGCCGCCAGCCAGCACCTGGGCGTTTACCATATAATCCGACGCGTCGGAGAACGGCAGGAACCCCCCTATAAGCATGGTGTCGCTTGCGCCGGAGCGCCAGAGCCACCACAGCTGCAGCAGGAAGAAGCCCGCAACCAGAGCGAAGGACCACGCCGGGAACTGGACGCCCCGTATCTGGAGCGCACAGGAGGCGAGGACGCAAAGGACAAGGGGAAGAAGGAGCCCAAGGTGCAGTTCCCGCCCCACCCGCGACGCCGATTCGGGGAAAAGAAACAGGCATCCCAGAGCGGCAAGAATCACCAAAAGGCCCAGCAGGGCCTCCGCCCAAAAGGCACCGGGGCGTTCTTTCGCGGGTAAACTGGGTTTTGCGTATGCCTCGGCCATTACGGGACGGTCTTGCTTCGTCTATAGTTGGGGCTCCGTCAATAACGGGCCGCCCATGGATACCGAGCCGGGCAAAGGTGTCCGGAAGAGAGGGCGGCACGGCTTCGATGGAGGCAGCCGTATGATTCCGGGATGTCGAGGCACGGCATGAAGGGAATTCCGGCGATCCGCGCCTTGACAGCGGCCCCGCGGGCCACCGCGGACAGGTTTGACATCCTCCGATCCTCGTCAGCGAACGGCATAGAGATCCGCGTGGCGCGAACCCCCGAGACGAACGGTCAAGGCGGCCAATTCCGCAGGACCAAGGGGAGTGCGGTCGAGATTGTCCAAGGGATAGAGCTTGAATGCCTGCCCCGTCAGAAGATCGAGTAGCTCCTCTGGAGAAGAATGCGCGCGGCGAAGACCCACCGGCCAGAATTCGAGACAAAGGGCGACATGCGGGGTGGCGGCGAGCATACGTCGCATCCCGCGAAGCGCCTCAACTTCCCAGCCTTGCACATCGATCTTCACCAGGTCGGGCCGAAGCGCGGGCAGAAACTCGTCAAGGCTGACCACATCGACCTCCACTTCGCTCCCGGAACGGATGCTGCCATATCCCAGAAAGTTATTTCCTGAGTTAAGTATCTCCTTATGAAGGGCAAGCCGGCCGGAGGCGCTGCCGAGCGCCAGGTTGTGCGCCTCGATATTCGCACAGGCGTTGAGAGCGCAGTTTTTTGACAGCAAGGCGAAATGATGCGGATCGGGCTCGAAGGCGATCACGCGGCCGGTAGGTCCCACCAGGCGAGATAGAAGCACCGTGTAGAGGCCGAGATTCGCGCCGACATCAAGGGTGGTCATCCCCGGCCGCACAATGCGCTGCAGGGCATCCCACTCACTGGTTCCAATGCGACCTGCGCCATGCAGGCGGAGATAGAGCCAGCGATCAAATGAGGCCGAGGCCATGCGCTGGCCCCAAACACGATGCTCGCAATGCCACAAGGAAGAGCGGTTCAGGGCCTCAGCGAGGCGGGCGAGCCGTGTCTGATGGCCGGTCACTGTTTGCCAGAGGGGTAGACTAGGCAATTCATGGTGCATCCTGGTGAGATGTGGCGCCGCAACGCAGCCGGATCGCTCGAGAGCGGGCGCCCCGTTCGGGCTTCGGTGAAGCTGTATCCAAGATCGGCGATGAAACGCACGTAATGATCAAAATCCGAAGTATTCGCATCCTTGTAGAGGAGCGGAGCCAGCTCAATTAGAATGCGGGGCCGGAATCGCTCCAGGCTGCGGTGAAATCCACGCAGGACGGAATATTCGTGGCCATCGACATCTATTTTGACGAAATCGAGCCTGCCCAGATTCTCGGCCTCGCAGAAATCGTCGGCGGTGACGGCCAGGGCGTGGGCGAGGCTCTCTGGCCTTCCGAAATGATCACCGTCGAGGCCGGCCTGGTCACTGCCAACGGGCCATCGGGCGGCAACGGAGGCAGGCAAAGCCTCGGAATTGCCGGCGACGAGGAATCGCTGCTGAACGCTCACCCGGCGAGCCAGCTCCGGATTGATCGCCAGGTTCAGTCGTATCTTTGCTGCCGCGTAATCGGTGGGTTCAAAAGCAAACACCCGGCCCGTCGGGCCGACGAGCCTGGCAAAATGAAGCGTGTGCGCGCCGATGTTGGCCCCAATATCGAAGACGACATCTCCGGGGTGTATTACCGAGGAATAGGCGCGGAGCATGCTTGGTTCGTACGAGCCGAGCAAATAGATGGAGAGGTCTATGCCTTCGTCGAGGTCGAGGTCCCACATTACGCCCCTGCGCTCGCAGCGTGTGCGCATGCCCTGTCCGGCGAGACGGCGCAGAAGGCGCACGACGCGGTTCATCGCCCGGGCAATGAACATTTTTTTCTTGAGGCTGAGCATGAGTTCGGTGGCCGGCTTGGTTGGGTCAGGTGGATCAAGGCGCACCTGCGCGGCGATCACCTTGAGAAAGCGGGGCCACGTGTATTGCCGGAATCATTGTCGGACGTCCGCCGATCTGCGTTGCTGAAGGCGGTGGCGGAAGGATTGATGCTCGATGGTGGACGCGACACCAGTCAATGGATCGGCGGAGGCCGGCTTCACGGGCAAGGGTCGGGGACATCGGCTGCGGTGGAGAATACGCCACTGCCCAGCGGCCAGGTTATTGAGCGGTTCGGGACTTGATCGCACGTGCCGGGACTCCTCCTACAATGGCCATCGGGAGAACGTCCTTGGTCACAACGGCGCCGGCGGCGATCACAGCGCCACGGCCGATGCGCACCCCGCCGCACACAACCGCGTTCCCGCCGATCCAGACGTCATCTTCGATGATAACGGGAGCCAGGACATGATCCTGATAGATCATCATCCGGTCGGTCTGCATGTGGTCGTGGTCGGAAGAGAAGATCAACGTATTGGGGCCGACCATCACGCCCTCGCCGATGGTAACTCCCCCGCGCGCATCGATTTGAACGCCGGTGTTCACGGCAAAATGTCGGCCAAACGACAGGCCATAGGTGTGCGTTAGGTAGGCCCCGGGGAAAATGATCGGATATCCCACTGATTTCTTGCACGTCAGTCGCAGAAAGGCGGAGCGCAGGGCGAGCCCGATTGGCCCGGGAAGACCCCGGACAAGCCAGCCCAAATGATCCTCGATGGCGAGGGCGACGAGATGCCCGCGGTAATGCCGGCAAAAGCGCCGAAATGGGTTCAATTTGCTCACGCTGTTCATCGTGCGGCTATGGAGTCCTAGGGCCGGAGAAAAGCATGGGGTCAGGGTGCGAGTCGTCCATGCCGGACCGATTCATGCGTGCCAGAGGCTTCGCGGCCGATTCGTCGAGCTGCTTTTCTGGGGGTGGCGACCGAGCATTTCATACCCGGTAGTAGGCGCGGTACCAGTCAATGAAACGTCGGACGCCGGTCTCGATGGGGGTATTCGGCCCGAAACCGACGTCGCGGGTGAGATCGGAGACGTCCGCGGAAGTGGCGATCACATCTCCGGGCTGGGCGGGCAACAGGCGTTTAACTGCCTTCTTGCCAAGGCAGTCCTCGATGACCCCGATGAAATGGAGAAGCTCGACGGACGAATGATTGCCAATGTTGTAGAGGCGGTAGGGTGCGGGGCTGGTTGCGGAGTCGGGGGCCTCGCCTTTCCAATTCGGATCGGGCGTGGCCGGCCGGCCCATGATGCGCACGACACCCTCGACGATGTCGTCGATGTAGGTGAAATCGCGCCTCATCCTGCCGTCATTGTAGACGTCGATCGGCCTGCCCTCGAGAATCGACTTCGTGAAAAGGAAATAAGCCATGTCCGGCCGGCCCCAGGGGCCGTAGACCGTGAAGAACCGGAGGCCGGTCGTCGGCAGCCTGTAGAGGTGGCTGTAGCTGTGCGCCATCAGCTCATTGGCCTTTTTCGTCGCTCCGTAGAGGCTCACGGGATGGTCGGCGTTCTGGTGGACGGAGAACGGCATGACGCTGTTCAGGCCGTACACGGAGCTGGAGGAGGCGTAGACCAGGTGCTTCACCCCGCAGTGGCGGCAGCCCTCAAGGACGTTGAGGAAGCCGGAAATGTTGCTTTCCGCGTAGAGGTGGGGGTGCGTCAGCGAATGGCGCACACCGGCCTGGGCGGCGAGGTGCACGACGTACTCGGGCCGGTGTTTTTCAAAGATGCCGGCGACGGCGGCCTCGTCGGCGACATTCACCCGGTGAAATGTGAATCCAGGCTGGCCGGCAAGCAGGCGAAGCCGGGCCTCCTTGAGCGCCGGGTCGTAATAGGCGTTCACGTTGTCCATGCCGTGCACGGCCTGGCCATCGTGCAGAAGGCGTTGTGCGACGTG